>Ga0207671_10000042_pt1 | contig 209966 bp, 178 predicted proteins | sample KBSC24metaG_FD_184352 | JGI IMG/M metagenome (GOLD analysis project Ga0207671, IMG submission 184352) | Corn rhizosphere microbial communities from Kellogg Biological Station, Michigan, USA - KBS C2-4 metaG (SPAdes) (version 2) | ecosystem: Host-associated > Plants > Roots > Rhizosphere >...
TCTTCGGGTTGTGCTTCGACAATACCTTCGTGATCGCCGCCGTCAACGTCGTCTTGCCGTGATCAATGTGTCCAATCGTGCCCACGTTCACGTGCGGCTTTGAACGATCAAACTTTTCCTTCGCCATGCTCGATTCCCTTCCCTCAAAAATCAGCTGCTAGCTTCTAGCCGTTAGCTTCTAGCTCCATCCTGCCAGTTTGGCTCAACAGCTTCGCACTCATGTTCTGGCTGGAAGCTAGGAGCTTGCGGCTAGAGCTGCTTTCTCAGTAATACGCGTACGCCTTCAAATACCTTTGCCGCAACTCTACAGGCACTTTTTCGACCAGCCGCAGATAGCGCTCGCGAGTCAATCCCTGGTCTGATACCGAAAGCGCTTTATACAGCCCGACTGCTTCCTTGCCCAGCAGCCCCTTGTTCAGCACGCCTTCGAAATCTCGAACCCGTAGTTTCGACCGCTTTACGCGATCCAGAAAAACCTCGACGTCGCTGGCGGCGAACCGGGCGTCGATCTGCGAGTGAAGCGCCGCATACGTCTTCTCGTCCTGTACCGCGATAGCTGCCTGTTCAAACATTTTTCTGCATCTGCCTTTGCTTCTCAATCTCTGGAGCGGGAGACGGGACTCGAACCCGCGACCAACAGCTTGGAAGGCTGTGACTCTACCACTGAGTTACTCCCGCGAAAACAGCCCGTAGCTCCTAGCCGTTAGCTCTTAGCTTCTTCTCTGACATGCGGACAGTTGCGCCATCCACAAGCTGAGAGCTGAAAGCTAACAGCTGAGAGCCCTAACTTCTGGAGCTGATGACCGGGATTGAACCGGTGACCTCTCCCTTACCAAGGGAGTGCTCTACCAACTGAGCTACATCAGCTCTTCAAAACTTCAGCCTTGAGCTTTTCACCACACCTTAGCTTCTATCCGCAGATCGTCTCGCGGCAAACTGCGAAAGGCTCGTGGCTAAAAGCTAACGGCTGTCTTTCTGGCGGATCTTCTCCGCCCTCATTGCAACCATCGTTCGCAATGCAAATCCACCGATGATGATCAGTGGGATGAACTTCATCTCCACCAATCTTCCCCCGATCGGAATCCTTGCATCGAGGGTAAACCAACTCAGTATTGCCAAACCCGCGTACAGAATGAGCGCCACCCGGTACTTCTTCTCCAACGAACTCCCAGGCTCCGTCATTCCTCAAACTCATCAGTGATCAGTGTCTGTTACTCCCTGACCCCTGTTCCCTGAATCCCGCGTTTATGGTGCACAGGGGAGGATTCGAACCTCCGTAACTCGAATGAGTGGCAGATTTACAGTCTGCTGCCATTAACCGCTCGGCCACCTGTGCCCGAATACCCCACAGACGATGGACCTGTCTCTGGGGACCCCGCCCAACAACCCACAGACGATGCATCTGTCTCCGGGGATCCCGCCAAATCATCGAATCGGGTGCCCCATCCAAGCTCACGCCTGGGTGAGAACCTGCCCGCCAATTGCACCACTGCGCCCACATCTGCGCATACGAACCTGCCGGAAGAACCTCCGGCTATCGGAGCATGCACCTCAGTGGGATTACCGCAGAGGACGAATCCGGCGTTTCCACTCACTTCCGCCGAACCCCAAAACTTGTTTGCCGCCCGATGCCCCAGTCTTGTTTCTAAGTGGAGCTGGCGAAGGGATTTGAACCCCCGACCCTCTGATTACAAATCAGATGCTCTACCAGCTGAGCTACGCCAGCCCGACCACTACGAAACATTGCCGGGAAACACCGGGAAATCCGCGGACACACTCCGGCTCCGCGCATAACACGGCACAGTTTCTAAGGTTAGCACACCGGAAACGGGCGGGCAAACGGCCGTATCACCAGTCTAGCGCAGGGGTTTACGCGCGGAAAGGAGTTGTCCAAAACCGTTCTCCACAGGTGCCAAATTGTGGCGTTGGCCGCTTCAGTGTCCGTTGTCACTGCCGAGCCACCTGGCACAGACGGATTCTTGTTGACTTGAACGGGCAGTCGTCCAGTTTGCGGGATTGCCCGATCGGTGAGGGGACCTTCACAGTCTCCGAAGTGCAACGCCTGCCTTTTTTTCTTTCTCTCAGGGAGATCCACATGAATCGAACTTCGCCCGCATTGGTTTTGGCTTTGTCTTGTTCTCTCGTCTATTCTCAGCAAGCTCAAGCACCCGCATCAACATCTTCCGCTCCAACAGCACAGGCGAGTCCGGCAGCACCGCCGCCCCCGCACACGCTTCTGGACGGCACGCCGGTAAAGCTCCGCCTGAGCCAGTCGATTTCCTCGGCCGAAGCAAAGGTTGGTCAAGAGGTCCCATTCGAGGTTGTTGAGGAGGTCAAGGTGGATGACGTCGTTGTCCTTCCTAAGGGAACGACCGCGATCGCAAATGTCACCGAAGCGGAGCACAAGAAGAGGATGGGACGTGCCGGAAAGCTCAACATGACCATCAGCTACGCACGGTTGATCGACAAGGAAAAGGTCGCGCTGCGTGCCGTAAAGGAAGCCAAAGGTGGAGGGCACGTTGGCGCGATGACCGGCGCGATCGTCGCCACTTCGATCGTGTTCTTCCCGGCTGCACCTCTCTTCCTGTTCATGCACGGCAAAGACATCACGATTCCGCAAGGCACCGAAATCACCGCTTTTGTGGATGGCGACATGCATCTCGATATGGCCCATTTCGGAGTTGCGCCAGCGCTGGTTGGAGGATCCGAATCCGTTCCTTCGCCATCAGCGCAGGCAGCACTCATCATCGCGTCCACGCCTCCTGGAGCCGATATTGAGGTCGATGGCGGATTCGTAGGAAGTACCCCATCGACTGTAAATTTGCCATCCGGTTCTCATCAGATCGTTGTCAAGAAAAAGGGGTTCGCAGACTGGACCAGGACTCTCAACGTGAGCGGCGGCACCGTCAACCTGAATGCAGAACTCGAGCAGGCGCCCGGCCAATAGTTGACTGCTGTGAGATTTCACCCGGCGCAGCTTAGGCTGCGCCGTTCTGTTTGCACTCTCGCCACTCGTCACGTTACCTGCGCTGAATCCGCTTGCTCCTTTGCCCCTTGTCGCGGAATCATTTCCTTATCTCCGAGATGACGCGTTGTTTTGTTTGAGGTGTATTTATGCGTAAAGCATTTCTGACTTGCCTTGTCCTGCTGCTATGCCCTGTCCTGTTCGCGCAGGAGGCGATGTCTAACGACGCCGTCATGAAGCTTCTCAAGGCCGGTCTCTCTCAGGAACTTGTGGTCACCACCATCAACTCCTCGCCCGGCAATTACGACACCTCCGCGAATGCGCTTATCGCCCTCAAGAAAGCCGGCGCTGGCGACAAGGTCATTGCCGCAATCATCCTCAAGGCATCCGGAGCGACACCCGCTCCCGCTGCAGCGGCCGCTTCAACAACCCCCATAGCCGCAGGTACCGCGGACGTGCCGGCGTCGATCACCCTGGCTCCAGGCACCCTGCCCGAAGGCGTCGACAGCGTTGGTGTCTACTTCCTGGATAAGAGCGGCAACCACTGGCAGGAGGTACCGGCCGAGGTCGTCAATTTCAAAAAAGAGGGGTCGCTCAGACACCTGGCCAGCGCCGGAGTTTTGAAGGGCGAGATGACAGGCCTGGTCGGCGGCAATCGCAGCCCGCTGACCCTCAAGCTGCCATCACAGTTCATCCTCTATGTGCCCGAGGGTCGCGCGCCGGGCGAGTATCAGCTGATCCATCTCCATGCCAATGCCGACAGCCGCGAGTTTCGCGCGGCCAATGGCGGAATCGTCAAGGACGCCGGTGGCGCGCTTCGCGACGTGCTCGAGTATGCGCCGAAGAAAATCGCTCCCCGCGTCTATCTGATCGAGATGAGCGAAGACTTCGAGCGCGGTGAGTACGGGTTCCTGCCTCCATCAGATGCAGCCATAGGCGACACCCTTCCCACCGCGACCAAGCTCTACAGCTTTTCGCTGACGCGGTAACGGAGCCGCTTCAACCGACCGCTCGCAGACATTAATGACGTTCTGCGTGGTACTGATTCGGTGCGCCGGGTGTGGGAGCGCCACTACTCACTTTCGCTCCGCTTGCATGAGTCTTCGCCAATGGAGCGGATAGCGTGATCCCACTGCCGGAAACCTGCGCTCCCACAGCGTGCGCATGAGTAAGGGGTGCGGTGACGGTGACCGAAGTGGCGCCGAACCTCCGTACCGACAGCACTTCTGCCGTTTCGACGTTTGCGCCTTCATCAATCGTGATGGTCTGGCCTTCACGGAAGCCGTTCGCGTTGCCGACGGGAATCAGAATTGCGCCTGCGTCCGTTGCTGTCCCCACCTTTGTTCCACCTGCGGTTCCCACAGTCGCAATGGTTGCACTCTCCTGATTCGCGCCCGAATCGACCATGATTTTCTGGCCTTCTCCGAATCCCTCTACGCTCGAGACTTTGATATTCGTTGCGCCTGATTCACTGGCGGCGGATATAGTAGCGGCGGCCTGTTTCAGGAAGTCTTTGCAATTGCTGTCCGTGTCGGCTCCGTCAGGGAAACGCCCGACGCTGATATCCGTTGCGTTACCAACATCAGTCGTTGCGAAGCTCAACACCGCGCCGGGTGCAGGAACGTGACAGCCAGTTTCATCTGTGCCGGAAACACCCTGGTATCCCTTTGCGGCCCACGGATCGACAAGGCCGCCATAGTTGAGGCTGTCTACGACCAACCCGGAAGCATCGCGCAAGATCATGCTGCCTTCTCGACGCGCGACGGTGCGATCGAAGAATGGAGCGTGCGTGGTGAGCTCCGGTCCACCGAACCACTGGTTGGGCTCCGGGGTTCCCTGGTAGCCGGCGATCTTGACTGCGGCATCCCGTACAACTGCGTCCATCTCGTGGGCCTTCGACAGAGGGCTATCGAGCGTGATGCCGCTGCCGAGTGCCTGGACCGGCTCGTTGCTCGAGTGCGCGAAGGCCGTTGCGGGTTCGAAGGTGATCCCCGTTCCGCGAGCGCTGAACGGAAGATTGTCGGTGTGGTTGAACTTCAGTGGAGCAGCTAAATCCAGTCCCGTGCCAGGTTCCACGACCACCTCATCGTTGCCGTGCACCCGTGCGAGGGCCGGCGAGAACTCGATGCCGGTTCCGTTCCTTCCTCCGGTTCCAACCGAAGAAATCGTCACGGTCTCACGATTCACAGGAGTGCCGACGGTGATCTTATCGCCCGCTGCAAACTTGGCCACGTTGCGCACCTTGATATTTGTCGCGCCAGCGGCAGCTGCTGCGGACATGTTGGTGCGCTTTGCTTCTGTGCCTACCCGCGTTACGGTAACGGAGTCAATGCCATGATCTTTGCTGTCGATGTCGAGCCGGATCTTGTCGCCAACGGAAATGTTCGCAACCGACGTCACTTTGATGTTGGTTGCTCCGGCTGCAGCGTCTGCAGACAGATAAGCCTGGGTTCCGGCCTTGCCGACCGCGGTGACCGTCGCTACTTCATACCGTTCCATTCCCTTGCCGACGGCAGGATACGTCGCGCCATAGCCGAGCGCGATCTTCTCTCCCACCTTGAACCCGACGGCGCTGGTTACAGGCACGTTCTTTGATCCAGCCGGAATGGTGATCATCCCATCGGGCAGCGGTTGCCACACCGTCGTGTTGTAGCTTGCGGCAGTTCCGATGCTGGCGATCTTGCGCGTCTCTCCATTCGTGCCGGCGTCGATGCTGACGGCATCGCCAACGGACATACCTTCCGTGCTTCGCACATGAATGGTGGTGTCACCCTTGCGTGCAGGAACTACAAGCCCGGAGTTCGAAAGCCCGAGCAGATAGAAGCCGCCCGCCGCGAGTTTCGTTCCTGCAGGAATCTTTACAGTCGAGAAGGCAGGGCGCTGGCTTGTGTGCTCCGTGAGGTTCCAGTCTGAGATGTCTACGCTATCTCGACCGGCGTTGAAAAGCTCGATGAATGAATCCGTCGTATTCTCGGAACCTGAACCAATGCGGAACTCATTGATCTTGACCGGGCTGACATTGCGAACCTTTTCGACCGTTGTTTCCAATTGAGTTTTGCCACTTGCATTGGTCCACGATGCATTGCCGACCAGGTCGCCATTCATGGCGGACTTTCCCGACATCACCTTGAATGTGGCGCTCACGGTCGCCCCCGGCGCAACCTCAGAAACAGTCTGGCTACTGCCCTGCATCGCAGCGGACCATTGCTTCGGTACGATAACGCTCAACTTCAAACCCTGGACTGGCGCGCCCGTTGTGTTGGTAAACGTTACAGTCGTGTCCTGTGATGAGCCCGGAGAAAAAGTCTGGACTCCCGGAGCATTTGCAACCGCTGCCGCCGGAGCCAGAGTCAAGCGAGGCACATCGTAATGCGCCGCCACAACGTTGGCGTGCACCAACTGGTCGGTCGCATCGGTCGGGAACGTTCCCGCTGCGGTCATCGCTCCTTCATAAAACGTTCCCTGCGATCCGACACTGTTATCTCCGCCGTTTCCCAGCAGAATCGCGCCCTGCTTGCGCATGGGATCGTACGTGGAGTTGACGCGCGGTCCGCTGAACATCACCGCGAGATCGCCCTTCTGTGCGTCGCCGCCCATCGAAGTCCAGTGGTGCGGTTCGCCCTTGGCCATGGCTGTGACAAAACGCCATGTGATGGTCGGCAGAGTGGGGCAGCCTTTCGTGCCATCTGTATTCACGCATCCAACGAGGTTGTTTTCCTGGTCGGTCATGATCCACGGCCCTGCCCCGGGACCGTGGAACCACGGAGTGGCGTTGCCGAAGTAGGTAGTCTCCATGGTGCCGTTGTCGTCATCGCGGCTGTCGATTTCAGCGTTTCCGTAGTCGAAGCAGCACCCGTTGTTGAAGTGGAGCCCGTTGATCACCCAGTACTGTCCTTCCGCCTGGTCGTCCACGGCGGTGCCTTTTGGGTCGTCGTTGCGCAGACCCATACCGGGCGCGATGAAAACTCCATATGCCTTGTGGCCCATGATCGTGATCGGCGCCATGTCGGCAATCGGGAGGGTGTTGAATCCCCCCAGAGCGGGGCCGCTGAAGCCGCCGCGCGGAGCCTGCGTCAGATCATTGTGTTGGGGGGACTGATCGTAAATCTTCGTAATCCAGCAGTAGGTGTTGGCGCAGAACTTGTCCTGCGCAGCGGCATCGGCGTATCCACCCGCGTCTGCCGCGGACGGTTTCACGACGCCGATATCCAACGTCTTCAGATCCGATTGCCGTAGAACCTGGTAGAGCGGCCCGTCATACGAGGCATACAGTGCACGTGTGGTGCTGTGCGCCGCAACGCAGGCGTCGCCAGCCGCAGCATAGATGTCGCATGGCCCTTTCGGCCTCTCGGATTGTCCGAATGCCGTAGAGACGATGCCGACGAGCCCAGCTATCACTGCAAGGATGAATGCAAATCTAATCTCTGATTTCACAAGTCCCCCAAGGGCCGAGGCGCGTTCGCACTTCTCACGCCCGATTCTGATGAACTTTTCGCCCGGAATACGTATACCACCGCTGCCAATGTACTTTTCCACTTCATCTAGATTCAAGCCGAGAATACGTATACTGCCAGATAACCGACCGCCGGCTACCCGAATTCGTTATCCTGTACATGGAACCAGAAAGCCGGTTCCGCAGGCGAATGCACAAACGTACGCGTAGAACGCTTCTGGGGGTAGCCGGTGTCCTGGTGTTGCTGGCTCTCGCTGTCTTTCTTCGCTCCAAAGCCCCGCCTGAAGCCGCCCGCCTGCTGCCCGAATCAGACGGCATCCTCTACTTCAACCTGAAGCCCGTCCGCACTTTCTTGCGGAAAGACATTTCCCCACCCCGCCGGATACCCGAATACCAGGAATTCGTCGACGCGACAGGGGTGGACTGGGAGCGGGACCTCGATTCGGCCGCCATTGCTCTGCACCGGATGGCCGACCCCAACGGTCCGAACGGGACAGTTGCCTATTCCATGGTCCTCACGGGCAAGTTGACAGGAAAGCGACTCAACGCCTGGCTGGACACGCACGCCGCCAGCCGCGAGGTTTACGCCGGGCATACCATCTACGACATTCCTTCTGAAAACCGTACGGTCCGAGCCGCCCAGATCGGATACGACATGATCGCGGTTTCAAATTTTCCAACGACCGAGAAGATTCACTCCATCATCGACCGTCACCGGACCGCAGCTTTGCCCTTTGCGGGGTCATCTCTGCTTGGCGCTCACTATCACGAAGTCCCTCTTCTCTCGGTCGCCTGGGGAGTGGGCCAGATCGGCTTGCCCTTCTCTGAAAGCGGGGCGATCACCGTCCTCGGCTTGTCATTGCCACTGCAGGACGACTCGACGATCATCGCCAGTGTCACGCCTGGACTTCCCCTCGCCAATTCGGTCCACCTGCGGGTGGAAGAGATCGCGCCCGACGATGCGAAGGCTGCAAGCCAGGCCGCTGCTCTCAGCACCATCATCCTGCTGGCCCGCGACGTTTCTATCCAGCTTTCCAGCAATTCCGCCAACAACGCTTTCCGTGAGGTTCTGAAGACCACCCAGGTCAGCCAGAAGCGTAACCGGGTTATCGCGACGGCAACCGTTTCACCAGCTTTGCTGAGCCAGGTTACAGAAAGCGAGAATTCTTCAACTGAGCCAGCAACCCCGGTTGCGAGAAATGCATCGAACTAGAAAGAGAGTGCTTTCCTTTTCCTTCTTCACGCAAGAGTTGCCATGGGTCGCCGGCTTTAGGTTTGAATCTTCCTGGGTTGGGGGATGAACTTCGCGCCGGCGGCCTTTCTCCTTTTGCCTGCATTTCCCTTGCCTCCCCTGCCCCATGTCTCGCATCCTTACCTGTGATGCGTCAGGACCTTTGCCCTTCCAATCAAATCCCCCAGAGAGGTGTCATGTACCGTTTCCTCAGAAGCCAAATTCTGATCTGCACGATTTTCTGCCTGGTCTCCATGGGAGCTTCGGCAGGCAGGCGCTCCGCCCAGACAAAGGCCGCGCAATCCAACTCGGGCGCTGAAACCAAGACCAAGGTCCTTACAGGGCAGGATGCATTTACAGATGCAGCCCACGAATCGCCGGGCACTCGTCGCCACCTTACGGTGAATGACTTGCCGGCCCCGAATGAAAAGGAATCTGTAGACAACGGCCCCAGCATGGTGCCGAAACCAGCAGACGCCTGGCCAAAAGCCCCGGCTGGATTCAAAGTGGAGCAATACACAACGGGTCTCGACAATCCGCGCCTCATGCGAACCGCTCCCAATGGCGACCTGTTTGTTGCTGAAAGCCAGCCGGGAAAAATTCTTGTGTTCCGGGGCGTCACGCCGGATGGGAAGCCGCAGCAGACATCTGTTTTTGCCGAGGGACTTCACCAGCCGTTCGGTATCGCCTTCTATCCGAGCGGGCCGAATCCGAAGTACGTCTACATCGGCGACACGGACGGTATCGTTCGCTTCCCTTATCAAAGCGGCGACCTGAAGGCTCGCGGTGCTGCTGAAGATCTGTCCGAGCTGCCGGGCGGCGGACGTCTTCGCGGAGGCGGTCACTGGACCCGCGACGTTGTCTTTTCGAAGGACGGCACCAAGCTCTTCGCCTCTGTCGGATCGCACTCCAACGTCGACGACTCGGATACACACCCCGAAGAATTCCACCGCGCCGACGTGCTTCAGTTCACACCAGAGGGCAAGTTCGTAAAAGTCTATGCGTGGGGAATCCGCAACTGCGTGGGCGAAGCCATCAACCCCATTACCGGTGAGCTATGGTGCTCGACGAACGAGCGCGACACCATCGGCAACAACCTTGTGCCCGATTACGTCACCCATATCCAGGAAGGCGGCTTCTACGGCTGGCCCTGGTGGTACATGGGCGGTCATCAGGACCCGAGGCATGTGGGCAAACATCCAGAGTTGCAATCAAAAGTGATCACCCCTGACATCCTCGTGAACCCGCACATGGCGTCGCTCGAGATGATGTTCTACGAAGGGTCGCAGTTCCCCGCCGAGTACAAGGGCGACGGCTTTGCCTGCGAACACGGCTCATGGAATCGCGCTCAGCGCAGCGGCTACGAAGTGGTACGCCTGCCTATGAAGAACGGCCACGCAACTGGCGAATACGAAGACTTCCTGACGGGATTCACCGTTGGCAACAACGGCGTCTGGGGACGTCCGGTTGGAATCGCAGAGGCCAAGGATGGCTCACTGTTCGTTTCCGACGACGGAACCAATTCGATCTGGCACGTCATTTACACGGGCAAATAGATAACGCGTCACACTCTAGATGAACGAGAACCCCACGTGAGGCATACCTTCGTGGGGTTTCTCTTTGCCGTGAGTTTAGCTCAATTTCTCTCCGCCACCTGCCCGTGGACCAGTTCGCATAATTTCAGCGTCATCGGATCGCTGAGGCAGTAATACACGAACTGCCCGTTCTTCTGCCGGGTGATAATCCCGGCAGACGCAAGCAATGACAGATGTTTAGAAATATTGGATTGGTTTGCGCCGGTCGCCTCAACGATCTCGTTGACGGTGAGTGGCTTTCTACAAATTACCTGGAGAATCCTCAAGCGCATCGACTCGCCCAGAAGCCGAAACTGCTGGGCCACACGGTCCAGTTCCTGATCGGTGAGCGCCCGGGGTTTATTCGAAGTTGACATATTCTTTTATGGTGATATGATCATACACGAATATGCATACAACGCAAGCCAAATCCATCTCGCCCGCTCATCTCTGTCTACTTCTCGCTGCGGGTCAGTCACCTGAGGTACTCGACGTTCGCACCCCGCCGGAATTTATCAGCGCTCACGTTCCGGGCGCAACCCTCCTACCTCTTGACGACCTCAACGCCGCAGGCTACCTCAAAAATCATCAAGCGGGAAATCCCATTTACGTCATCTGCCAATCTGGCGCGCGCGCTCGCAAAGCGATCGAGCGCTTTGAAGCGTGTGGCTGCTACGATGCGGTACTCGTAGAAGGTGGCACTCAGGGATGGATCGATGCGGGTCTCCCCGTCAACCGCGGTAGAAGCAATGTTCTCCCCATCATGCGCCAGGTTCAGATTGTCGTCGGATTCCTTTCTGCCCTTGGCTCTTTGCTTGCGTTGGTCGTCAGCACCTGGTTCGGCCTCATACCTCTCCTGCTCGGCTGCGGACTCCTCTTCGCGGGCCTCACCGGCACATGTGGAATGGCGATTCTACTCGCCCGTATGCCGTGGAATCGCTCTCACTCTGAATGCCTTGACCTCTGTCGTACTCCGGAAAGACCATGAAAACTTCAAGAAAGATCGTCATCGTCGGCGGCGTCGCCGGCGGAGCATCTGCGGCTGCCAGAGCCCGCAGAGTGGATGAAAACGCCGAAATCCACATCTTCGAACGCGGACCATACATCTCTTTCGCGAACTGTGGACTGCCCTACTTCATCGGCGGAGAAATTCAGGATCGCTCCCGCCTGCTCATCATGACCCCCGAGAAAATGTGGGATCGCTCGCGCGTCTACGCTCACGTCAATCACGAAGTTCTCTCGATTGACCGGTCCGCGAAGACCGTTCGCGTGAAGCGTCCCGACGCCACCGAAGAGGATGTGCACTACGACAAGCTCATTCTCAGCCAGGGTGCGCGTCCGATCGTGCCACCGATTCCCGGCGCCGAACTTCCCAGTGTCTTCACGCTTCGCGACGTCCCGGACATGGATCGCATCGTCACATTCCTTGAAACACATCATCCGAAGACGGCGGCCGTTATTGGGGGCGGCTTCATCGGACTGGAAATGGCGGAAGCCTTCCACCGCCGCGGTATCCGCGTCACCATCATCGAGAAATATCCTCACATTCTTCCTCTGCTCGACAACGACATGGCGACCGATCTGCAAAACCATCTGTACGGCTTCGGCATCGACCTTGAAACCTCGGCCGAGGCGAAGATCCTCAGTTCGCACGGCATTGAGTTGGCCGACGGCAGGCTCATTCCTGCGGAACTGATCCTCCTGAGCGTTGGAGTCAAAGCCGAGATCGGCCTCGCAAAGGATGCGGGCATCGAAATCGGCATCACGGGCGGCGTTAAGACGAATGCGCGAATGGAATCGTCCGATCCCGATATTTATGCAGTTGGAGACGCAGCAGAAACAACACACGCCCTGACCGGTGCGCGCACACGTATTCCCCTCGCCGGCCCGGCGAACAGACAAGGACGCATTGCCGGGGCCAACGCTGCCGGTGGACACTTCACCTATTCCGGCGCTCTCGGCACCTCGATCGTCCGCATCCTTCATATGGCCGCAGCGACGACGGGCCTCTCCAGTGCGCAGGCTGCCAAAGCTGGACTCACCTTCTTCACCAGCGTCACGCGCGACAATAGTCATGCCGGCTACTATCCAGGTTCCAAACCGACCACCCTCAAGGTCATCGCCGAAGAGGGCACAGGCCGTGTGCTCGGCGCCCAGATCATCGGTGAAGAAGGTATCGACAAACGCATCGACGTACTTTCAACTGCAATCGCTGGCCGGATGAGTGTGTTTGATCTCGAAAATCTCGATCTCGCTTACGCTCCACCGTTTGGCTCGGCTAACGATCCTATCAACGTCGCCGGATTTGTAGCCGATCACATCGTCCGCGGCGACATCTCGACCATTTCTCCTGAGGAGTGGAAACGAGATGGCGAATTCGTGCTCGATGTCAGGGAGAGAGATGAACTGGCTCAATTCGGTGAGTTGCGCGACGCAGTGAACATTCCGCTTGGCGAACTGCGCAATCACCTCAGCGAATTGCCGCGCGATCAGAAGATCCTGGTGTACTGCCAGAAGGGTCAGCGCGGGTATCTGGCCGCCTGTGCTCTCAAAGGAAATGGTTTCGAGAACGTGGTAAACCTGCGGGGCGGCTTTGCCCAGGCACAACTCAGCGGCCTTGATCAAACAGCGGGTGGCCCGCAGTTCGATTCTGAGGTGTGGAAATCCGCGCTCAGTACAACCTGAAATTCACCACCACTGCAATCCGCACAGCTACCGGCCTCCCATCCTTCTTCGCCGGCTTGAAGCGGTAGCGCATGACCGCCTGCAGCGCCTTCTCATCCAGACCCATGCCGATTGGCTGCAGCACCCGCGCATTCTGCGGATTTCCCTGCGCGTCGATGATCACCGAGATCATGCACGCGCCCTGGTGCTTCTGCCGTCGCGCTTCATCTGAGAACTCCGCCTCCGGCGTGAAGATCGGAATCGGCTGGGTCACGCCGTTCAATCCGGGCACGTAGATTCCGTCGCCCGAATCTTGTCCCCAGCCTTTCTGACCATGGCCCGGCCCGTCGCCTCGGCCATCGCCCGATCCAATTCCAGCAGGCCCTCCCGATCCACCCGACATCAGCGTCACATTCGCCGACTCGTGCACCCCAATCATCGCCATTGCCGGATTATCGGGCAGCTTCACATCGGGCGGGACTGCGATCCTGTTCTCGATCGAGAGCTTCGGATTCTCGAGCACAGGCACCTGCACCGGAGCCAGCGGATGCATATCCTGTTTCGGATTGCGTCCCTTGTTTGCCTCAACCGGATTGTACGTTCCGCCGCCATTGCCGCCATTGGCAGCGCGCGTGTTCAGGGGCGCGAAGAGCGGAAAATCCTTGATCACGAACTTATTCACCGGAACTGTGAAGGGAGGTGTGTGATTCACCGCTCTCAGCCCCAGCAGGATCACGAGCACTGCGATCCCGCTGTTCACCAATGCCGCCGATCCCACGGCCCAGGGATTTGTGTTTGTCGCCATACGATCCGGCACAGGCACCGGCGTAGAAGTCAGCACAAGGGGAGGCACGTTCGGAGGAAACAGCCGCTCGCGAACGCCCTCATACAGCTCACTCCAAAGCGGCTGCTGTTCGATTCGACTTGAGAAGAGTTGATCGCAATCGCGACCGCGCGTATCCAGGGGCTGAGGCGGTTCCATACGTCACCCTCCGCGGCACCTAAACTTAGCCGCAAGCAGTTCAAGACGTCCTATGTAACTCCGATACCTCATAGACCAGAGAACACCAGAGTTCGTCACCTTGCGGGATCTTCGAGGCAAGATTTTTTTGCGGGAAAGAATGACAAGCAATGCCGTCCTGATAGTGATAATGTGCAAAGCAGTTTCGGTTCGACGCCGCCGCAACTGCGACACGAGCCGCCATCCCAATCCGCATTTACAAGGAGAGAGTTGCCCTTCAACAAACGTCCTTCCGGCCCCCGCAAGCTTCGACTCTTTCCTTTGCTCGCGGCCACATACTTCATGGTGTCCGGCGGCCCCTATGGCATTGAAGACATCGTAGGGAATGCGGGCTACGGGCGCGCGCTTCTGCTTATCCTGCTGATTCCGCTCTTCTGGAGTTTTCCGACCGGGCTGATGCTCGGCGAGTTGGCCGCCGCCATACCAGACGAAGGTGGGTTCTATGCATGGGTGCGCCGCGCCATGGGGCCGTTCTGGGGATTCCAGGAGGCGTGGTTATCGCTCGCGGCCTCCGTGTTCGACATGGCCATCTACCCCACGGTCTTCGTTCTTTACCTGGAGCGACTGGCGCCGGCAATGACGCATGGGCACAACGGCATACTTCTGAAACTCGCGGTTGTTGCCGCTGCTATCGTGTGGAATCTGCTTGGCGCTGCTTCGGTCGGAGAAGGGTCCGTGAAGCTTTGGGCGATATCGATTTCTCCCTATTTTGTTATTGTCGGCATTGCCATCTACGCCGGACTGCAGGCGTCGCGCGGTTCGTTGGGCGGACATGCGTCGATGGGACATCCTGCCGGCGCAGCTTTCTCAACCGCAATTCTCGTCACCATGTGGAATTACATGGGCTGGGATAACGCGACGACTATTGCGAACGAGGTAGAGAATCCGCAGCGCAATTATCCTCGCGTCGCTCTGCTTGCGATTGTGATGGTCATGATTACCTATGCAATTCCGATCGGCGCGATCGCGTGGGCCGGAATTTCGCCAGACCGATTCTCAACGGGCGCGTGGGTGGATGTCGCCCACGTTCTCGGCGGGCCACTGCTCGCAACTGCGGTGGTGGTTGCCGGACTGATGGATGGCTTTTGTACCTTCAGTAATCTCACGCTTTCCTACACGCGGCTACCTCACGCGATGGCTGAGGACGGCTTTCTTCCTGGCGTCTTCACCAGGAAACTTCCCAACGGAGCGCCCTGGGTATCGATCCTCGTCTGCGGAGTATGCTGGGCTCTCGCCCTTGGGTTCACATTCGAACGCCTCATCACCATTGACCTGGTGCTCTGGGGTTTCTCAGTGATCCTCGAGTTCTTCGCCCTGATCATTCTTCGCCGTAAAGAACCTTCCCTTCCACGACCATTTCGCGTTCCCGGTCCCGATTGGGTGCCGATCCTGCTCGGACTGTGCCCCACGGTTCTGATCGTCTATGCGCTCCATACCTCCCGATCGGAAACCGTCGCTGGAATGTCCGCCTTCGCTTTTGCGATGACAATTGCGATTGGAGGTCTGCCGGTTTATCTCATCGCGAAGATTTCGATGCGCAAGCGCAAATCGAAGGCAAGTCCGATCGAGACGTGAATTGATCGAGTCATCACGCCGAAGCTCGTCACGTAGCGACGTCAAAAAGCCCGAATAACGCAAGGCCTACTTCTTTAGCCCCAGAGCATCGACAACTGCGTCATCAACCTTGGCCGGCTTGCCGTCTTCCTTCCACACCACGCCGAAACCGCCTCGGTAATCCCACATCGTCCAGCCAATCTGATCGGACTCGAGTGCTGTCCGGACATCGTGGATCCACTGCATTCGTGAGTCCTTCGGAGTCACGCGCCGGTACACGCCGAACTCATTGCACAGCAACGGAACGTTGTGCTGCTTCCCCCAGGCGGCCGCAGCATCGATCTGCAACTTGATCCGGTGTGCATCCCAATGGTCAAGCCAGTAGTGCTCGAAGGCGTAGCGGTTCGGCGCATCGGGAACCTGCTCCAGCGAATTTTGCAAGCTCGCCTCCGTCGGCGGATAGGGGATGTCGTGCGTATAGATCCAGTACGCCGCACCCCATCCCGCGCCCTGGTGAGTGAACTCGTGCGGCTCGTAGAAATGGAAGGTATAGATCACGTTTCCGTCCGGTAGCGGCTCCTGCGTCAACAGATCGGCAATACTCGACCAGTTTGGCCCCGTCGCAATGATGGTGTTCTTCGGCGCGACTGAGCGAATGGCCTCAGCAGCGCGCGCCTGGACACCCGCCCAGCGATACGCGTCCCGCTCTTCCGGTTCGTTCATGATTTCGTAGAAGATCAGGTCCGGATTGCGATCGGCGTAGTGTGCAGCGAGTTTGCGCCACAACATCAGGAAGCGCTCGACGCCCTCGCCTGTCGTGCTTACCTTCTTCTTGTAGTCGCTCTCGGGGTGGATATCGATCTGTACCGCCATTCCCTTGGCAAGCATCTGATCCACGGCATGATCCAGACGTCCAATGAAATCCGCGTTAAATCCGTCTTCATTGTCCGGCCCTTCTTCCAGTGGCGCGGCATCGATGCTCAACCGCACGCTGTCAAAGCCGATTTGCGCCATCAGTGCGATATCAGCGTCATCGGTGTACGCGCTCGTATACGACGCCGAGTAGCGGCCCGTTTTCTGTGCAAACCACTCCGAAGCATTGATGCCGTGACGCAGGTGTTGCGCACGGGTGAAGGCGAGTTTCACTTCACCGGCACGATCCTGCGAAAACGCGGGCAATACCAGCACGATTAAGGCAACAAGAAAAGCAAAACGAATGCGTAGGCCCACTTTCATCTCCAGTTGAATGCAATAGAAATCCAACAGGAAACGATACTACGTCTGGAGAGTGTTCTCCGTACCGCTGTTCAGCCGAGCGGCAACCAGCCATATCCGCGATATCTACTCGATCCGGAGCGCCTCCATCGGGTCCACCCTGGCGGCTCGCCGCGCCGGAATCCACGATGCCAGCAATACGACTGCGGTCAGCAGAAGAGGCACCGCGCAAAGCATTACGGGATCGTAGCGGTTGGTACGGTAGAGGCTCGTCAGCAGCAGGCGCGACGCGACTAGCGACAACCCCAGTCCGCAGGCGCATCCGGCGATTGCGATCCATGCCCCGCGCGCGAGCACCAGGTGGGTAATCTGCGCGCGGTTCGCTCCCAGTGCCATCCGCACTCCGAACTCGCGGCTGCGCTGCGCAACCAGGTACGAGATCACTCCGAAGATGCCAACCGCCGCAAGCAGTAACGCGGTCACCGCAAACGCCCCGAGGAGAACGAGCGTAAAGCTTCTTTGAGCCAGTGATTCCGAGATCAAAGATTGCAGCGTCGCCGCTTCATAGAGCGGTAACTCGCGGTCTTCTGACCAGACTTCGCGGCGGATGGCAGGCACAAGATCTGGGCCTGCTCCCGGGCCGCGAAGGATGAAGGCGGTTTTGCCGCTCACGCCGCTCTGGACCTGGAACATGTCGAAATAGATCATCGGCGGAGGATCGGCATCGAGAGACGAGATGTGCACGTCATCCGCAACGCCCACAATGGCAAACGCGCCGCGATCGCCCCACTCCAAGTGCTTCCCAATCGGATTCTGTCCTGCAAAGTATTTCCGGCTCAGGGCCTGGTTAATGATCGCAACCGGCGGAGTGTCCCGTCGATCGCCGCGAGTGAAGTCACGCCCTGCACGGAGAGTGATACCCATGGCGCGGAAGTAGCCCCAGCTCACGAGCGAGTTTTCGGCCACATGAAAATCCTCGGCTGCCGCATGCTCCAGGCGAAAACCAATCTGGCGTGTGTCGCTCAGCGGCAAGTGGCTGGCCTCGGCAACGGCACTGATTCCGGGGAGGCGCGAGAGGCTATCCAGAAGCTGCATTTGGACAACATCCCGTTTGACTGGCTCCGGGTACCGCACGCGGTCGAAAACGGTTCGGACCACAAATGCACTCTGCGGATTGAACCCGAATGGCGACTCGACAAGCCGCGTGAAGCTGCGCAGCAGCAGTCCTCCTGCAATCAGCAACACAAAGGCAATCGCAATCTCGGCGGCTGCAACGGAATTCTGTAAGCGAAGACTGCCACGATCTCCGCTGGCCTGCTTAGCTGTTCGTAGCGCAGCCTGCGGAGGAACACGGGAGAGCCGCCATGCGGGAGCAAACCCGAAGAAGACGCTGGTGATCATTGAGAGCGTAACCGCAAAAAGCAGCACAACGGGATGCACAAAAACATCCTGCAGCCTTGGCAGGCTGGCAGGCCCGAAACGCCTGAGCCCCACAAGAAGGACGACCGCGAGCAGAATGCCCGCAGCCGAACCAAGCAGGCCAAGGAGCGCGCTCTCCCCCAGGCACTGGTGAATAATCCGACGGCGGTTGGCTCCAATCGCAATGCGAAGCGCCATCTCGTGCGTGCGAGAACTCGCACGGGCCAGCAGCAGATTCGCCACATTCGCGCTTGCGATGAGCAACACGCAGGCGACAGCGGCGGCAAGCAGGATGAGCAGCGAACGTGCGCCTTCAACCGTATGCGCAGCGAAAGGAAGCACGTGCGGCGACACGCGGATGGTTCCGCTGTACCCGTTGTCGCGCATGAAACGATTCGCTATCTGATCCATTTCGCTCTGCGCCTGTTTTACCGTAACCTTCGGCTTTAAGCGCCCGACGAGCCCGACTCCGAATTCCATCGTACGGTTTTCCGGTTTCAGCAGATTCGGCGCGAAGGCCATGGGAAGCCAGAGACTCGCGCGTTCGGAGGGCGGTGCGGCATCGAGGGGAAAACGGAATGATGACGGCATCACGCCGATGACGGTATACGCCGTCTCATCAAGATGGACCGCCTTACCCAAGATCGACGGATCGCGCCCGAACTGACTCTCCCAAAGCGCATGCGACAGAAGCACGACGTGATCAGAACCGTGACGATCTTCTTCCGCACTGAAATTGCGACCTAGTTCAGGTTCAATGCCGAGCAGGGAAAGAGTGGTCGCCGAAATTCTCGCCGCGTTTACGCGCTGTGCCTGTCCTGTACCGGTGAGATTGAATTCGTCCGTCTCGAATGCGGCAACGTCAGAGAAGACGGTGTTCTGCTGCTTGTAGTCCAGATACTCCTTTGCCGAAACTCCAACCAGATTGTCTCCGTTCAGCAGGGGCAGACTCTCGGACACAAGTACAAGTCGACCGGGATCCTTGTAAGGGAGAGGATGAAGCAGAATCGTATTGATCGTGCTGAACACCGCAGTGTTCGCGCCGATCCCGAGCGCCAATGTCAGAAGACAGGTGACCGTAAAAGCTGGCGATTTCCGCATCTGGCGGCTTGCGAACTTTACATCAGCCCACAGCGTTTCAATGGTCGGCCAATGCCACACCTCACGGCTGCGCTCTTCGATGACGGTGACGTTGCCGAATTCCACGCGAGCGGCCCGCTCCGCCTGCTGCCGCGTCATTCCGTGGTCCATCAGGTCGACGACCTTCTCTTCGAGATGCTCGCGCATCGACTCGGAAAGCTCCTCATAACGATGGCCACGACCGGATATTCGTCTGAACCAATCCACTTCACGTCTCCAATTCGGTTCGCAGAGCTTCCATGGGATCAATCGCCGCGGCACGGCGGGCCGGTATTAAGGCTGCATTGAGTGCGGCCACTCCAAGAACTACGGTGATCCCTGCGAGGATGGACAAGTCCCACGAGCGCACACCAAACAAAAGGCTCGTGAGGAGGCGGCCCGTGAAGAAGGAACCGCAGATCCCGAGCAGCAGCCCAAGCAGGACGAGCCAGGCGGCTTCACCAAGAATGAGCCGGCTGATGGACGAGCGCTCCGCACCCAGCGCCATGCGAACACCGATCTCCTGCGTGCGCTGACTTACGGAATACGCAATCACGCCATACAGGCCGACAACGCCGAGCAGCAGAGCGCACGCGGCGAACCCGCCTACGAGCAATGCCGACGAGCTGCGAAGGTAGGAGGCTTGCCCATCATGAATGTGCTCCGTCATGGTGAACTCGTTGCGAAGACCAATAGCCGCATCGATTTTGTGAACCGCGGACACAATTGCCGGAAGAGCGGTAGCAGGATTCCGCCCGGTGCGCACGACCAGAAAACTGTAGTCGCCAGGTCTCTGATTTGCCGGATAGTACACGGCTGGCCGAATGGCCTCGTTAAGCGCACCCTCGCGGATGTCCTCGACAACGCCGATGACCTGACGGAGCGAATCACGAGAGAGAGCCTGATCTCCGATCGTTTGCCCGATCGGATCCTGGCCAGGAAAGAACTGCTGCGCCATGCTTCGGTTGATGATTGCAACCGCCGGATGAGAGACGTCGTCGGTTTCGGCGAAAAATCTTCCGCTTAGCAAGCGGCCTTGGATTGTCGCAAAGTAGCTTGCGCTCACAGTGCTGGATACCGCTTGCTGCTGTTCCCCATTCCACGGCCTGCCCAGCACTCGGAAGGGGACGGCATCGCAGTTACAGGTCACAGGCAGGCGGGAAACCGTTCCTGCAGCTTCAACTCCGGGGATGCCCTGGACGGCTGCGATGAGGTGGTGGGAAAGCGCCAGTTGCCGGGCAGGCGTTTCGTAGCCCGTATTTGCGTCGATCTCCAGTGTCGCGAGCCCCTCGGGATTGAAGTTGAGATCGACATGGAGGATGCGATAGAAGCTCTTGCCAAGCAGTCCGGCCGCGACAAGCAGAACGATCGCCAAGGCCAGTTCCAGCACGACAAGATTGGAACCAAATCGTCTCCACGTACTTGAGGAACTGCGCGATCCGCTTGCCAGACCTGCGCGCAATTCCATGATCCAAAGACGCGACATTGGAGCAGCCGTACACACTGCCAGCGAGATGAGGGAAACAGCACCGGCAAAAAGAAATACGCGGCGATCAAAGCCGATTGTTGTGAAGTACGGCATCCCCCGCAGCACGCGTTCCGGGATGAGAGCAGAGAGCAGGTGAACCGCGCCCCATGTCGCTGCCAATCCCAACAACACCGAGAATGAAACGAGAAGAGCCGATTCAACCAGCAACTCCTGCATGAGTCGCGCAAATGAAGCACCCAGTGCGCTGCGAACCGCCATCTCGCGACGCCGCCGTTCAGCGCGAACCAGCAGAAGGCTCGCGACATTTACCCAGGCAACCAGCAACAACACAATCGAGCCGGCGAGGAGGACGAGAAGCATGGGACGCATGTCGCCGATGATCGACTGCCGGAAAGGCTCGACGAGAGCGCTCTGTCCCAGGTTGGACTGGGGATATTGCTTCTCAAGCTGCGCAGCGATTGCGTTGCTATTTGAGAGCGCAGCGGAGATGCTCAGGCCATCTTTGAGCCGCGCCAAGCCATAGAAGGGACGGCATCCGCGGTCCTTTTCGCAAGAACCTGGATCGTGGATCGGCACCCAGAGCTCGGCCGCTCGCGGAGCGAAGTGAAAGTCACGGGGAAGAACGCCAACCACTGTATAGGTGTTGTTATCGAGAGTGATGGACTCGCCGACGATATCCGATCGCCCTCCGAAGAATCGTTGCCAGGTCGCATAGGGCAACACCACAGTGCGCTGAGCAGACGGGGCATCATCTGCGGTTGTGAACAGGCGCCCGAGCAGCGGAGTGACGCCGAGTGTATCGAAAAATCCGCCTGACACGCGTGCCACGCGCAGAGACTCCACACCGGCAGAACTCCGCAGGAGATAAGCGTCCGCTGCCCAGATTTCGAACGAACGGAAGACCGAGCTGTCGCGCTTCCAGTCCTGATAATCCAGCCAGGACAAGCTGCATTCAGCGCAGGAGGCAGTCTTCTCAAACACGGCCACCAGACGATTCGAATCCACGTACGGTAGCGGCTTCAGTAATGCCGCATTCACGAACATGAAGATGCTGACACTCGCAGCAATCCCAAGGGCAAGAACAAAGATGGCGGTCAAGGCGAAGCCGGGAGCTTTACGGAGTTGGCGAAGAGCGAAATACAGATCAGCGAGTATGGATTCCAATCGCGGCCATTGCCAGGCCTCCCTGCCGCGCTCCTCGATCGCGACAACATTTCCAAATTCAAGCCGCGCGGCTCTCTCCGCCTGCTGCCGTGTCAGGCCACTGTCCATCAGGTCGGCGATCTTCTCGTCGAGATGTTCGCGCATCGCCTCCGATAACTCGTCATAGTAGCGATGTCGCGCAAGAAGCAGTCTGAGCCAGCGCATTTGCGACTCCTACGATTGAGCAACAGCCAGTACACGGTGAATTCCGGCGAACATCTTCTCGAAGCTCGAGCGTTCCTGTTCGAGGCGTTTGCGACCAGCAGGTTCTAACTTGTAGATCCGCACCGGACGATTCCGCGCTGATGTGCCCATCTCCGACTTCAGCCAGCCGGACTTCAACATGCGCTGCAACGCGGGATACAGCGAACCTTCCTCGATCTGCAGCAGATCGTCGGACACTGCCTTGATGTGCTGGGCGAGCGCGTATCCATGCATCGGCTTTCGGCTCAGGGTCTGGAGGATCATCAATTCCAGAGCGCCCGGAAACAGGTCACGGAATTCGGGAGTATTCACCATGCCCGCAATAGTACATCCGAAATACTATTCTGAAACAGGTATGTGACGAAGAGTTGGAGATCCTCCGCGAAGCCATCGGCCGGGTGCCGGAGGCACAGGCCCGCGCAAAACGAAAGCGGCTCCATGCGGAGCCGCTTCAGTTTCAATCCCGTTCGTTCTACTTGCTTGCGATGTGGGGTGTAGTGTCCGCCGCGAGCGCCTGTTCGAAGGTCGTGCGCAGATATTTGTGCGGATTCACGGGCACTCTGTGCACGCGAACTTCGTAGTGAAGATGTGGTCCTGTAGCGCGTCCTGACTGGCCCACGTAGCCAATGACCTGCCCACGTTGCACGTGCTGACCGGGGATGACCGCAATGGACGAGAGGTGGCCGTACAGGGTGACAAGATCATGCCCATGATCGAGCACCACCTGCCGACCGTAGCCCGATCCCATGTTCTCGCCGGTCACGCTTCCGTCTGCAGCCGCGCGTACCGCTGTTCCATATGGCGCCTCGATGTCCATCCCAGGATGGAATGCGCCCTCGCCATTGATGGGATCCTCACGCTGTCCGAAACCTGATCCCACGCGTCCTTCCACCGGCCACATCGAAGGAGCATCCGCAAGTCGCGACCAGTCACCCGAAAAGCCTGGCGTCAGTCCTCCCTCGAGGGCACGCGAGACGCGACCCGACATTGCCTGATCGCGCAGGGCATTGAACTGCTCGAAGGTCATCTTCACATCGGCGTTGCTGACTTCATCTTTGAGTGCGAGGCTTGCGGGCGTGGCGCCGGCTGCCGGATTGTCTGCTGGCTTGGCTGGCAGCACTTTGTGCGAGCGCAACCCGTACAACGCTGTCACTTCGCTTGCCAGCGCGCCGAGCGATGCCACCTGCACATCGCGGTCGTGTGCCACCTTGGCAAGCTGGTTCACATCCTTACGCAGCTTCTGATTATCATCCCTGACTTGATTGAATCGCTCGGTCTTCAGCAGCATGCGGGTGTAGGAGCCGGCCAGCCCGACGATGGTGAATGCACCCACCAGGGCAGCCGCAACGAATCCGTACACATAGTGCAGAGGAAGCGGTATCTTTCTTACCCGGCCATCTTCATCTCTGGCAACAAAAAGAATGTAATAGCGCTTTCGCAGCATGATCCTGCTTTCACTCCAAAATGCAAGGTGCTACTTACCCGCGTAGCCAGATCGACCAATGAATGCAGGTGCCGGGGGGAGCCCCGCCTACCGCGTACGCCCTTGAAAGAGCGCATCTTCTTGAACGTCTGTTTAGGCTAGCAGCCGTCCCCAAGGGGGGTCAATAAATTGGTGACGGAAAACCAGCCCCTGATAGGCCCCTCGTGCACCCTCGATCTGTCCCTAAGTAATGCCTTTTATCGAGCCATCCGGCCCTTTGCCCTATTCTCAATAAGATGCGGCAAAAGCCGGGATCGACGACGCAGAAAAGCCGGGGCGAACTGGCCCTCATCGACCGGATTCGGAGCCGAGCCGGTCGAATATCGAATAACAGCCTAAGTCTCGGAGTGGGAGACGATTGTGCCCTCTTGCGCCTCAAGACTGGCGAAGAGGCCGCCGTCACAACCGACCTCTCCATCGAAGGCCGCCATTTCCGCCTCGATCTCCACCCTGCCGAAGCGATCGGCCACCGCACCCTGGCACGCGGGCTGAGCGACATCGCTGCTATGGGTGCCCGGCCGGTGGCGGCGTTCCTTTCGCTCGGTCTGCCTCCGGAACTGACTCGGTCCGCGGGCAGCAGAAGCTCCGCGTGGATCGACCGTTTCCTCGACGGATTTCTCGCCTTAGCCACCCAGCACAAAACTCCACTGGCCGGCGGCGATCTCGCGCAATCCTCGATCACTCTGGCCGATATCGTTCTTATTGGGGCGGTTCCGGCCGGGAAAGCCTTGCGCCGCTCCGGAGCGCGGCCCGGGGACATCCTCTATGTAACGGGCTCTCTTGGCGGATCTGCTCTTGGCCTTCGACGACTCAGCCAGCGCTCGTCGCGGAGGCAACAGCAAGGGCTTGCTCCCCACCTGTGTCCACAGCCGCGCATCCCTCAGGGGCTCTGGATCCGCCGCCGAAATGCCGCGTCCGCTGCTATCGACGTCAGCGATGGACTCTCGACCGACCTTCATCATCTTTGCAAAGAATCCCGCGTATCGGCCGAAATCGATGCGGCCTCACTGCCTGTTTTTCCCGGCGCAAATCTCAACGACGCACTCCACGGCGGAGAAGACTACGAACTGCTCTTCACGGCCCACCCATCTGTCCGTATTCCCCGCAGGATCGCCGGCGTTCCGGTCACGCGTATCGGCATTGTCTTGAAGAATCGTGCCGCAGATCGGGTGCTCCTGATCGATTCTGCCGGCAAGAGGCAGCCGCTGGAGCCGGGTGGCTGGGAGCACTTCCGCACCGCCAAACCAGAGTAGTTACTCACCTTCCGTTAAATTGAGCATTATGATCGGAGGTGCATGGAAAGCGAAAGCATACGTGTCCGCTTTGCGCCGTCCCCCACTGGAATGCTTCATGTGGGGAATGCGCGGACGGCCCTGTACAACTGGCTTTTTGCGAAGCACGCCGGCGGCAAATTCGTTCTCCGCATCGAGGACACCGACCTCGATCGCTCCAAAACAAGCCAGGAGAAGCAACTCCTGCAGGATCTGGTGTGGCTTGGCCTGAACTGGGATGAAGGCCCCAATGAGAATGATTCAGGCGAAACGGGAGACGTCGGCCCCTATCGGCAGTCGAAGCGACTCGATATCTACTCAACGCACACGGCCCAACTTCTGGCCGAGGGAAAAGCTTATCGCTGCTTCTGCAGCCAAGAGGAATTGGAGGAGGATCGTCAGCTAGCCATTGCCGAGCGTCGCCCACAGGTCTACAGCGGCAGATGCCGGGTGATGAACAAGTTCGACGTCAAAGAGAATCTCCTTCGCGGCAAGTTCTATTCAATTCGTCTCCGCATTCCCGATCGCCCTGTCCGCTTTCACGATGCGCTTCGCGGCGATCTTGAATTCGCGCCTGAAACGATCAGCGACCCCATCCTTGTCCGTTCTGCGCAGGGGGGGACGGCCGGCGCAAGCCCCGGCATTCCCGTCTACAACTACGTGGTGACAATTGACGATGCGCTGATGGGTATCACCCATGTAATTCGCGGCGATGATCACATCGCCAACACTCCCAAGCAGGTCGCTATCTACGAGGCCTTCGGCTGGAAGGTCCCCGAGTTCCTGCATCTGTCCACCATCCTTGGTCCCGACCGCGAGCGCTTGTCCAAACGCCACGGCGCCACATCCATGTCGAGTTTCCGCGAGATGGGTTACTTGCCCGAATCTCTCGTGAATTATCTTGCGCTGCTGGGCTGGGGACCCGAGGACGGCAAAAGCGAAATCCTCACCCCGGATCAACTTGTTCAGGCATTCTCAGTGGAACGCATCACACCTGGCCCAGCCATCTTCGATTTCGAAAAGCTAAACTCGCTCAACCGCCACTATCTCAAGCTTGCCACGCCCGCGCGTCTCGCTGCACTCTGCTGGGACTACTTCGGAGGGCTGCTCCCTGAAAAAGAGGAAGCCTCAGACGGCGTGCTCGTCTGGTTCTTCCACATGATCGGGATGTTTCTCCCTTCCGTAAATCGACTTGGTGAGATTCCTGCGAAGGCTGCGTTCATCTTCCACATGGATCCGAAGCTGGCCCGCGCGGACCACGAGAATGCAGCCATCCTGGGTGAAGAATCAGCACACCGTGTCCTCACTGAATTGACGGCGCGGGTCCGCACCAAGCCCGGCCCCCTTAGCGCTGCCGATTTCAATGGATGGATGGACGAGATCAAGAACGCAACTGGCGTCTCGGGCAATGCGCTGAACCATCCTGTGCGCATCGCGCTCACCGGTACCAACTCCGGCCCGGACTTCGATATCCTCGTTCCTGTTCTGGAGCAAGGAGCGGCATTGAACATTGGCATACCAAGCGTTGGCCAACGTCTCGCCGCTTTCATTGCAACCTAAGGCTCGTATGAACGATGTCTTCTGGATCGCCGATACGGGCCTCGCCATCGTTTTGCGGCCTCGTGGACACGACTGGCTCGAGAACGATCTTCAACGCATCCGCATGGCGGGAATTCAAACGATCATTTCGATGATTGAGCCATGGGAAGCGCGCGAACTCGGCCTCGCCGACGAAGGTCCCGCTGTCGAACGCCTCGGCATGCACTTCATCTCTTATCCGCTGCCGGATCGCTCGGTTCCACCGCATCGCAAGGCATTCAGCGAATTCGTTTCCAAAATCGGCAAGCGACTCCAGTCGGTCGAGAAAATCGGTGTTCATTGCCGAGGGTGTATCGGCCGATCAACGGTTGTGGCTGCTTCTACACTCATCAAGCTCGGCTGGACGGCCGAACGCGCCCTGGACGAAGTCGAAGTCGCCCGCGGCTGCTCCGTTCCCGACACGGAAGAACAGCGCGACTGGATTATGAATTTCAGAGAGGCAGATTGAGCTCTCCTGCAGTCGACCTCACATTTCCTCACGCGTGGGAAGCAGAAACTCTCCCCGCGCGCCCCGCCATTCTTCCCGCTCGTCACTTCGTGTATCCGCTTCAGGTGGAAGAAGTCGAACGCGGAGCACTCGAAGTTCTCATCCGGCCCAATGCGGCGACGCCGTTTCTCGCCACCTGCGCGCTCGGTTTTCGCGATCCGATTGTGCCCAGCGGCATCTGGTCCATGCCGAATCCGCGCGAGATTTGCGCCTTATCGGGCGGCTACGGCTACGTCATCGACACCGCAGACCCTGCGCGCTTCACCATGCTTTCGTATCGTCCGGTTCTCCAAATTCATCCAGCAAGCGAGGCGAAGCTTCTCCTTTTCGTCGGCCACCACGCCATTGTTGCCTGGAGTGAACAGGGTGAAGCATGGCAATCTGCGAAGCTCTCCGACGAAGGCGTGGCGGTCGTCTCGATCGAAGGCTACACGCTTCGCGGCTCGGGATGGAACATGATCACCGACAAAGAAAATGCCTTCACGCTCGATTTGCATTCCGGTGTTTCGATCAAACCGTAAGCGCGGCATGGTGAACCATGGCGGCCAGTACGGCTAGAGCCCTTGTGGCTGCAGTTCGCCCGATGCCAACAGTTTCAGCAAATCCTGCGGCTTATGGCTATCGACGATATAGTCGGCCTCAGGGCGACTGTCATTTGCAAACGGAGTTGCGAGGATGATCGGCTTTCCGGGACAGGTACGTCTTACCTCACCAAGCAGATCCTGCTTCTCCTGCAAGAGCCTCGCGTGCACCAGGATGGCATCGACCTTGGGAAACCGGTGCAGCAAATCCAGACCATCCGGCAAAGTGTATGCGGTCAGCACGTTGTGTTTCGCGGTCTCCACCACAAGCTTGCGAGCGGAAAGGCCTTCAGGCTGTTCTTCTTCCATCATGAGGACTACTAGCGACGCCACCGGTTCAACCTCCTCGATGCCAATTCTGCTTGGATGGTGCTTCGGTGGTCCCGGTTAGTTGGCCCCCTTCATTTCGCGACCGAATCCAGGACGGGCGCTGGTTGTGCTCGAAAGACCAAAGTATCCGCGATAGACATCTTCAAACACCGAATTCCATGTGGCTGTCAGCGCGTAACTTCTGGCCGCAACTCTCATTTGGCAATGCGCGTGGGCATCTTGAACAGTTTCCAGAATCGCTGCAGCAAACTCTTCATCCGCAGCGGTTCTCCCCGTCTCCCCGTCGCGCACAATGCTTGGCGGTCCTCCATCCTTCGTCACAATTGCCGGGACTCCGCTCGCCAGCGCTTCCAAGACAACATTGCCGAACGTGTCGGTGTGCGAAGGAAATACAAACAGATCCATATCGGCGTAGGCAGCCGCCAGCGGCTCTCCTTTGAGGACTCCTGTAAACTCTGCCCGCGGCAGTTTTCGTCGCAACCACTCTTCTTCCGCTCCGTGCCCGACGATCATGAACCGGAAATTCGTCAGCCCGGCTTTCTCAAGTTCGTGCTGGATTCGGGCGAGCATTCTCACATTTTTCTCCACGGACAGCCGACCAACAAACCCCAGCACGCACTCGGCGTCGCGCTTATGCCGCTTTCTCTTTGCCGGATCGAACAGGGTGCAATCCACGCCCCGCCGCATGAGAAGGCACCGCCGGCCAGGGGCCTCTTCCAGTTGCCTGCAAAGCTGACGATTCGGCGCATACAGCACTCCCGCGGCGGAGTAGAAACCCGCAGCGATCTTCATGGCGCAATCCTCAATTGCCTGTGCTGCTCCCAGGGGTATCATCTGTGGGAACACTCGCAGCAAATGAGCAAAACGCCGTCCTGCGTATTCGTGGACGTTGGTGTGCCAGCTCGCCGCCAGCGGAATATCATAGTGCCGCGCCAGCCACGCTCCCATCAGTCCCACATCGCTGGGGCCGGTAATGTGAACGATATCCGGCGCGAATTTCTCGAGCGTCTCATCCATCAAAGGCGCATGTCTCAGATAAGCAGGATCGAAACTCAGATCCTTTTCGAGAGGAACGGAAAACGCGCTGCGTGGAAGTTCAAGCGTCCATACGCTCCCACGCATCTCTACAGCCTGTTTTCGCGTTCCGGCACGAACGCAAAGGAACGGGAGGTTATGCTCCCGCGCGAATCTCTCAAAATGCCGACTGGTGTGGGCGACTCCATTAACTTCGTGAAAGGAATCTGGAAAAAACGCGACGCGCGGAACTTGCCCGGTCATGCAACCGTTCCTTTGCCTTTAGCTCTCCTGATCGCCGAGCGCAAGCCGCAGCTGGCTCGCATCGTTCCAAGCCATTCGCAAGCCGCCTGACACTGGACTAGCGCCCAGCATCTGCACGCACTTGATGACGCATTGAATCGCCAATGGAGCGCGGCCCTTGGGCCAGATCTCGCTCAGCGGACGCATCACACCGCGCGCATCCGGATGATAGGCACGCTCATCCCATGTGCGCGAACCTTGCGGAAAATCAGGGTAATTGCGGATGGCGTCGAGAGTGGAGTGCAGCAAGCGGTGCTTCCACGGATGCGCGTACTGCGGCATGAACAGTACGCTGCTTTTTCGTTCGCGGCGAATCTCATGGACAAACTCTGTGAAGCTTGTCGAGTTTGTCAGGTTGATATTCGCGTTTGGTTCCACACCGTGCCGATCGCCGCCACTGATCAGCACCATGTTCCAACGTTCAGCCAGACGCCGCGTTTCGCGATTTTCTTCCCAGTTCCGGAGCCCGTTCAGTTCCAGAGCGTGTATCCATGCTCCGAATTTCAGCAGAAATTCATTGACCATGAACTGGTGCCGTTTTTCCCCGACCAGGAACAAGTCCCACATCGGATGATTGAACACCACCAGCACGCCGGGCTCCTCATGGAGCGCAATCAGAATTTCTCTGAGGCGCTGCTCGCCTGGATTTGCCGTAAATGCGGCAAAGGTGTTCATCCATTGCCTGGCTCTGGCGCTGGGCAGATTGTGGATTCCGATGTGAAAATCCTGCACTCCTCCGTAGGGAACACTCCACTCGACCGAGACAGGAATTCTGCGCGCGCTCGGAACCGTGCGCAGCAGCATTGGCGCTTCGATCGTATCGTGATCCGTGATCGACACCATCGAACTCAGGCCCAGTTTTTCAATCTGGCCGCTCTCCAGGTCGAATGCGAGCCTCGGCGTCATGGGTGGAGTCCAATAACTCGAGGCGTAATCAATACGCACGCCGTGCAGCTTCTCAGCGCGACGTTCCAATCGAGCAAGGAGCGGGCAAATCATGGAGTAGGTGCTGCCGAGGTTTGCCAGGAAATCCAGCGTCTCGCGGGATTGATTGGTATGACTGTGCAGCGAAACGCCGCTCCGGAAGCCTTCGTGCGCTTTCTGGTCGCGCCATAGGTATGAGACGGTCGCAACGGCCATTTCCCCTCCTTCGCGATCAAACGGACCCAGGAACTACGAATCCAGTATTGGCCCGCCCGATCAACAGAGCGTTAAGAGGAAAAGAAATGCACATAAATCGGTGCAGCGACTCAGCCCGGTAAACTCGCGCCGGCAGGCCCTCAAGCCCGGTGAAGCCGTCTCGGAACATTATGTCAGACAGACGATGCGCAACTTACCGGTTGCGGCTGAGGCAACCAAACAGTTGCGCGTCAGCCCCTTTTGTTCTTTATCGCGGGAAGCCTGGATCCTTAATCCTGATCCTTATTCATTCTGGCCATTTCGGGGCCAAGGAAGTCTTCAAAGGTCATTCCCGGGAGAACCCCGTGGAATGCCTGCTCCGCGGCCGCATTTGCCTCAGGAATCAAGTAGTTTTCTGTGAGCCCAGCCCGCAAAAGCTCGAACGCCTCTTCCGGCGTATCTGCGTACTGGAACAGGTCGATGTCCTTGGGTGAGATCGCCCCCGTGTCTACCAGGCAATCAAGGTTGAACACCTTCTTCCAGTAGTCCGATCCATACACGACCACCGTGATCTTCTTCGCGAGTTTGTGCGTCTGTGCGAGCGTGAGAATCTCGAACATCTCGTCCAGTGTTCCAAATCCTCCTGGAAAAACCACCAGCGCTTTCGCCAGATACGCAAACCAGAGTTTGCGCATGAAGAAGTAGTGGAACTCGAAATTCAGAGAGGGGGTGATGTAAGGATTCGGCGCCTGCTCGAAGGGCAGCCGGATATTCATTCCGATGGTCTTGCCGCCGGCTTCATACGCGCCGCGGTTTGCCGCTTCCATAATTCCAGGCCCACCACCGGAGGTAACAACAAACCGGTGGCGTCGCGATGGAAGCTTCAGGGTCCAGCGCGTCAACATCTGCGCCAGTCGGCGGGCGTCTTCGTAGTAGCGCGCCATGGCAACCGCGGCAACAGCTCGCTTGCGCTGTAACTCCGATGCCTTGCCCGTTGCGATATCCGGAATGCTGGCCGGCTGCTCCTCGCTTGGCGCCGGTGTTCGCGAACCCGTATTGTCGAGCAGCTCAAGTTCGTGAGCGGCCTCTTCATTTCCGCGAAAGCGCGCGGACCCAAAGAAGACGACCGTGTCCTGAACATGTTCGCGACGAAAGCGCGCCAGCGGCTCCATGTACTCCGCGACGATGCGGATCAACCGTCCATCGGGTCCATTTAGAAATGTGGGATTCTCATACGCCAGGGGGGCAGAGGCGAGCGGCGCGGGCGTAACACTGGGGGGAATCGTCGCTTCTGGTAATTCAACTGCCATTTCCGGATCGTTGTTCTGAAAAGGGGCAGCGTTCCTGTCCTTCTTCTCTGCCGGCGTCTCTGTCGAGCCGCTTTTACCCGCGGCGCTGGTGGTTCCCTGTTCCCTGTTGTCGGTCATAGCCTTACTCTATTCGACGGCGCATCACTCGTTTCGATGCCGGATGGCATCCTGCAACGCGATCCAGATATTCAACAGCCCGAGTCCTGAGATGATTCCACGGACCGCGCCGTTTGCCGCATAAATTGACAGCGTAGGAAATTGGACAAAAAGCGGATTCTGATCCCAGAAAAGCTGCGACCATGGTGCATAGCAGATTGCCAGGCCGATATACATTCTCAGCAGGACGCGCAGATACAGTTCGGTCCGCATCAACCAATGAGGAATGCGTTGTTGCGAATCACCGCTCACCGGCCCGTTTTCCGATGACGCGGTCTGACTCGGACTCGTCGGTGCCTCTGGGGCGGGAGCCGGGTTGGTAGGCATACTCGAGGACGCAAAATCCGGCTGCTGTGACATTCTCCAGGGCCTGCATCAGGTTCCATCTACCCGGAATGCGGAACCCGGCCCTAAGCCTCGCTCCGTCAATCGTCTGCGCGTCGGCGCTGAGGATGGACCCGCTTGTAAATCGCTGCCCCGCATCGCTGGGGGACGCCGTAATGCAACGGTAACACAGTGGGCTTTAGAACCATAGCTGGCCGCTTCGTCAGTCGTTGCCGGACACTCTGGTAAGGCGTATTTTGTTTGTGTACGCCGATCGGTTTCCGCGGAGGTGTCCTATGATTCGTACCGCTGCCCGCCTCGCCCTTCTCTTTAGCTCAGTAGCGCTCGTTGCTCAGAACAGCGCCCCTTCCGGCTCCGCGACGTTTGGAGTTGACCGTCAACTAGAGCTTGAGTCGGAGAGTCAGACGCACGCGCTTTCCGGTTTCACAGTGATTACCTACCCGACAATGGCCTGCCCGATCGATATGCATGCAAGACAGGGACTGTGGGATCGCACGGTGAGAGTGCGCGACGGCGAAAAAGAGCGAGTTCTCCAGCCATTCGGGCAACGCATCTCGCTTGACCTCAAAGATTCCCGTCCTGCCCGCATCGTAGCTGCGACTGTCCGCGTACATGGTTTGAACGGCAAAAACCGGATGGTTCTCACACCAACGGACACAGTTCAACGATGGAACGCCGTTAAGACTCTAAAGGTCAATTTCGCGGAACAAAAGGACGGGACAGTCTCCGCTGACCTCTGGATTGGCGGCTTCACCTCTGTCAGTTCCATCCAGTTGATGGACGTGTCTTACTCGGACGGCTCGATATGGAAGATCTCCAGATCGAACGCCTGCCGCGTCCAGCCCGATCCCCTGATGCTCATCACGGAGCGCTGATCGCAGCGACCCGCGAAGGCCGCCGCCACTCACAATTGATCTCTCCGCAGCGGGGAAGGCGAGGCAGATTTTCTTTCACGGAATACTGAGAAAACCTTCGCTGCTACTCGTGCGCCCCATGCTTCTTGAGCAAGTCCGCCCACTTATGATCATCCATCTTCATCGCGTAAGTAAGCGGGCGATTCATGCCCTGATCCTGCGCATTCACATCGGCCCCGTGATCGACGAGCATCTGAACCAGGCTGCCGTACTGCAGTTGCAGAGCGCAGTCCAGGATCGTGGTCCCATAGGCATCGGGCGTGTTCACGTTCGCGCCTTTATCCAGCAGAAACTGCGCGTCGTCCTTCTGATCGCGCAGCACGGCAAAGAACAGCGGAGTCGCTCCGCTCGCCGCCCGCGCATTCACATCGGCGCCTTTGCTCACCAGGAGCTCGACCATCTTCCTGTGACCCACTGAGAACTCTGCAAGGTGCAGAGGAGAATAACCATTCTTCATGTCTGCGGTATCGATCCCGTGTACGGTCAGCAACGAAATCGGATCTTTGTAATTTTTCGAACCCAGGATGCTGCCAAGATCTCCCGGTGTATATGCGCCATAACCGTTTTTTGCATTCACATCAGCGCCTGCATCCAGAAGCGCCTGCGCAACCGCCAACTGGTTGTGGAGAGCCGCTATATGCAGGGCGGTATCGCCATTGCTGTCCCGATCATTGATGATTTTGGGATCGGCCGCCAGAAGCTCTTTCACCTTCTTAGCGTCTCCTTTGCGCGCCGCATCGTGAATGGGTGCGCAGAACGCCATCGTCACCCCACCCAGCATGATCATGAAGACGAAAGCCAGCGCCAGAAGATCGCGCCGTCCAGGTAAGCGTGTAGGCCTTTTCATTACTTCTCCACTTTGAAAGATGTCTTGGGAGTACGGTATGCATTTTATCCGAACCGCTCTTTACATCGATGTGAGCCTCGCCTCAGCTCATTCGGCTGCCTTTAAGGCTTGGAAATGCCAAATTTCTCTACAAAAGTAATGTGACTTCTGTATTACCAAAGTCTCACAGCACCTTAAACCAAGGGCACGAATCACGATACGATGAGCCGATATCGCAGAATTCCTTGTTTCATTGAGACGGGAGCTCAACAACGTGAAGACCTCAGAAGAAACGAAGCACGGGCCGAGTGTTGTGGCAGAGACACTGAAGAGCCTTGCCGAGCAGGCCAAACTCTGCCATGAAAAAATCGACCAGCTTGAAGCTGCACAGAGTCTCAACCGCGGCGAGGTAATCGCCGAAGTCGGGAAACTGCTCGATCTCTGCCAGAACCTCAGAGACGCCGTTCTTTCTGAAGACAACACGGCAAACTGGAAATCCAAGTCCGAACTGACCATGCTCGTTTCTCGTATGGACGATGCAGCAGCGAAACGCCGCCGCTATCTCGAACTTGCTCAGTTTCTCGCTACAGGCACCATTTCTCATCGCCGTGAACGGACTCGCCAGGAGCGCCTTGCTCTGCGCGATGCCGCGGTCGCGGAACTGATGGAGATTTCCGAGCGCCAGACACCTCCCCAACTCCCCGGCCCCGAAGCCGACGGCTGGCTCCAGTGGGCGTGCAATCTCGAAGACGATACCAACGACGCTGAGCTTCAGCAGCTCAAGTCGGGGTTCCCCCGTCTCGACGACTTTGTCCGTCAGCTCGAAATCGACTGGTGGAATAACGGCCCCTCATCGGCCCCTCGCCTGACCGCGAAGTCTGCTTCGAAAGCGACGTCCGCGGCTTCCAAAGCCGAACCAAATGGATCGCCACTTGGCGGTGGCAACGGACCACACAAGCAGCCCGTGGTTGCATCTGCAGACGAGCCCACGTTTACTCCTGTGCTCAATGAGGAGCCGATTCAGCTTAAGACTCCTGCAGTTCCTGAGCCGATTCACGAAGCCGCACCCGAGCAGGAAGTCACGTTTGCCGAGCCTCAGGCAGAAGCTGCCAAGGCAGGAGCTGCCGAAGCAGAAACTGCAGAACTGGACGACTTCCCGGCCATGCCGGTGTCCCCCAACTCGCAGGAAGAAGCGCTACCGGCTGAATCCCTTGCTCCGTCGCGCAATGGCAAGATCTCGTTCTTCTCCTGGGACCAGGTCGATCAGTTCACAAGCCACATCGAGCGCGCTAACATCGAGCGCAAAGATGCGCGCACCGTTCGCGCCCTCCTCGCAGTTTCGCACTGGCTCGATCCCAAGGACCACAATCCTCTTGCGCACTCAAAATGCGGCATTCGCGCTCTCACAGGGCACCCAGGGACGACCGACTTTGAATGGGTTTCTCCAAGCGATGTTATGCAGGCCATTGCGATGGATGATGGTTTGCCGTTGCTCACCGGTGGCGCCGACCTCCTCCGCTGGGGTCTATTGCAGCCCTCCGAGCGCAACTTCCAGGGAATCGCCGCCGTTCGCCGCTTTAGCCGCGAACACATCAAGGCGTGGTTCAGCGATATTTATCGCATCGCCCTTTCCGACAAGCAGATCGATGACATTTACACTCTGACTTCGGGCATTCCGCTTTTGGTCAGCGAAATTCATAAGCTGATCATCCCGACGCCGGAAGACCCGCCAACCTGGCTCGGTCTCGCGCGCTGGATTGAAATAAAGGGCCTGTACGAAAAGCAGGTCGCAGTGGTTGCGCACGAGTTGAAGAAGGGAACGCCTGCAGTACGGTTAACCGATCGCGAGATCTCACTGCTCAACATGATCGTCACGGTCAGCGCCGACTCGACACAAGAGACCATCGTCTCCAACCTCTCGCAGAATTGGGAAAAGTATCAGCATCCGGAATATCGGCCGTTCAGTTCGCGCGACGAGGTCAGCCTTGCGGTTCTCCTCGAACTCGGTCTGCTGCCGAAGCGCAACGTGATCGGGGTGGAACCTTCACGCACACTGGTTCCGCTGAAACACGACGACGGTATCCGTCATATCGTCGAGCACCTCTAAACCGCAAAGAAACACGAGCAGGGCAGACGGATCAACACCGTCTGCCCTTTTCATTGGAGCAATCCATACGGTTATCCTGTCGTAAGTCCATGCGCCTCTTCCGCTCCTTCCGTAGACCGCCTTTGCTATCCGCTGTTCTGCTCCTTGGTTTCAATTGCTTCGGGGCAAACGCGCAGGAACGTTCGCCGAATGTGATGGCCTGGCGTGGAGAGCGGCCGGTGCGCGCGCGTCACGGCATGGTGGTCAGCGTGCACCATCTCGCCTCCGATGCCGGCCTCGACGTTCTTCGCGCAGGTGGGAATGCAGTTGATGCCGCGGTTGCCACGGGGTTCGCTCTCGCGGTGGTCCATCCCATCGCCGGCAATCTGGGTGGAGGCGGCTTCCTGCTGCTCCGCACGCACGACGGAAAATCCACCTTCATCGATTTCCGCGAAAAAGCGCCGCTCGCCGCGACCGAAACCATGTACCAGGACGCGAAGGGTAACGTCATCCCTGATGCAAGCACCCTCGGTCACCGTTCCATCGCTACTCCCGGTTCTGTGGCCGGACTCGTCTACGCTGAAAAGAAGCACGGCAAGCTCGGCCTCAGGCGCGTTATGGCTCCGGCCATCAAGCTCGCGGCCGACGGATTCACACTCACCGTCGAAGAAGCGCACGAACTCACCGACTCAGACCTCGCGCGCTTTCCTGAATCGCGCCTGCTGTTCCAGCGCAATGGCAGACTCTATCGCGCCGGCGAGATTTTCAAGCAGCCCGAGCTCGCGCGCACTCTGCAACGTATCGCAGCGGATCCCGAAGATTTCTATCATGGCAAAATGGCGCAGCAGCTCGTCGACGATTTGAAGAAGGGCGGGTCGCTTATCACGCTCGAGGACCTCGCACAGTACAACGTCATCGAGCGCAAGCCTGTTGAAGGTACCTTTCACAACTACGAGATCATCAGCGCACCTCCGCCGTCTTCCGGTGGAATTGTTCTGCTCAGTGCGCTCAACATTCTCGAGAGTTATGACCTGGCACATCAAGGCGATCGCTCGGCGGCCTGGATTCACGTCGTCACCGAGGCATATCGCCGCTCCTACATGGATCGGGCCGAGTATCTTGGCGATCCCGATTACAACCCCATACCAGTCTCCGAATTGATCTCGAAGAGATACGCCGAAGCCTGGCGCAAAAGCATCCAGCGGGATCGCGCGTCGCCCAGCGCCGGCCTGAAGCGCCCCGAAGGCTTTCTACCGGCCGCGCCCACGACGGCGGGCACCCTCCATAAGGAATCACCTGACACGACGCACTACTCCGTCGTGGACGAAGAGGGGAACGCCGTCGCCGTGACCACAACGCTGAATGACAGCTTCGGCTCGCACGTGACCTCTCGGTCGCTCGGCTTTTTACTGAACGATGAGATGGACGACTTCACCGCCAAGCTGGGCGAGCCCAACATGTATGGGCTGATTCAGGGACCGGCCAATGCGATTGCGCCCGGCAAGCGCCCGCTCAGCGCCATGACTCCGACCATCATTCTCGAAAAGGGGAAGCTGCGATACGTGCTTGGATCACCCGGTGGCCCGCGCATCATCACCACTGTCGCGAATATCTTTCTATCTTCAGCCGAAGGGCGCCTCAATATTCAGGAGGCCGTCGACGCTCCCCGCTTCCACCACCAGTACCTGCCGGACAAGCTCTACCTCGAGCCCGGCTTCGGCCAGCAGATTCGGAGTGAGCTCAGTCGAATGGGCTATGTCATTGACGTGAGAGACGGACACTGGTCTAACGGGGAGTGCATTGCCGTCGATCCCAAGACCGGCGAACTTCTGGCCGGCCAGGACCACCGCAGCCATTACGGCAAAGCTTCCGGCTACTAAGGGCCGTCTCGCATTTACGACTCTGAACGCTTAAGGAGATAATCAAGCCCGCCAACCCTATACCAGCGATAGCCGTAGGGCTCAAGAAGGATCCGATGAGTTCCGGTCTTGGTGGGAAAACTGTGATCTTCAGAGAGCAGGTTGATCAGCCCCTGATCGTCCGCAGCTTTACGATCGAGCCGCAACTGCACCTCAAAAGGCTCTGCGCAGAGATTGTGCAGTACCACGACGGCGTTATTGCGCCACTCGTAGCGCATCGCAAGCACCTGCGCGGTCTTCACGCTGAGGAATTTGAAATCTCCCCAGCCGATCTCCGGCACTTCCTTGCGCATGCGGATCATGCGTTCCATCCAGTTGAGCAAAGAATTCGGATCGCGGCGCTGAGCGGCGACATTCAGGTGCTCAAATCCATACCCCCCACCGCTGATGACTGGCACAGCGGGTTTCGTGCTTTTTGTGAAGCCGCCCTGCGGTTCTGTCGACCACTGCATTGGAGTGCGGGCGCACTGACGCTCGGGCAAACGCAAGTTGTCTCCCATCCCGATTTCATCGCCATAGCGAATCACGGGTGTGCCAGGAAGCGTGAGCATCAGGCTATAAGCAAGCTCAAGCCTGCGCCGGTCGCCCTGCAGCATGGGAGCGAGTCGACGACGAATGCCGCGGTTATAAAGCTGCATCTCTTTGTCCGGACCGAATGCATCGAAAACGGTCTGCCGTTGCGAGGGGGTGAGTCTGCCGAGATCGAGTTCATCGTGATTGCGCAGGAAGTGGCCCCACTGAGCGGACGCCGGACGTGAGCGCGTGTCATCCATTGCCTTCATCAGAGGGGAGCAGTCGCCGGATGCCAGCGCATAGAACAGATGCTGATTCACATCGAAGTTGAACACCATCTGCAAGCGTTCGCCGGCGTCGCCGAAGTACTGCATGTCATGGTTCGGCGTGACGTTTGCTTCTCCCAGGATCATCGCGCCGCTCTTACGCCAAGACAGGAACTCCGTGAAAGACCGCAGCATGTCGTAGTGCTCTAACGGCCGCTTGAGATCAGGCCCCTTCTGACCGATGACGAAGGGAACTGCATCCATGCGAAACCCGTCAACGCCCAGTTGCAGCCAGAACCCCATGATTTTCAGAATCTCGGCTTGCACGTCGGGATGAGTGGTGTTCAAGTCCGGCTGAAAGTCGTAAAAACGATGGAAGTACCAGAGCCGCGCAGTCTTCTCATAGGACCACGTTGTCTTTTGCACCCCGGGAAATACCATTCCCTTGTTGGCGTCCTTCGGCCTCTTCGCGGACCATACATACCAGTCGCGGAATTTGGAGTGGGGATCGGAGCAAGCCTCCTTGAACCACGGATGTTCATCCGATGTGTGGTTGACGACAAGGTCGATAATGACGCGCATCCCGCGCTGCTTGCAGCCGTGAGTGAACTCGACAAAGTCGCCCAGCGTTCCGTATCGAGGATCAACGGAGTAGTAATCGCTGACGTCGTAGCCACTGTCGCGACCGGGCGAACACTGGAACGGCATCAACCACAGGGCTGTGACGCCCATGCCATGCAGGTAATCGAGCCTTCGAAGAAGACCCTGAAAGTCACCCACTCCGTCGCCGTTTGCATCCATGTAAGTGGCGACAGAAAGACAATAGAAAATTGCGTTCTTATACCAGAGATCGTTAATCATGGTTCTTAGTGTCCGCAAAGAATGCGGGGAGTATTTGGTGGGATGCAGGATTTGAGTTGGTGGAAGCACGCCGTCGTATATCAGGTCTATCCGCGATCGTTTCAAGATAGCGATGGCGATGGAATCGGCGATCTGAATGGCATTCGCAACCGGCTCGATTATCTGGTTGAGCTTGGCATTGACGCACTCTGGATTTCGCCGATCTATCCGTCTCCGATGGCCGATTTCGGATACGATGTCGCCGACTACTGCGGTATTGATCCCATGTTCGGCACAATGGAAGATTTTGAGCGGCTTCTCGACGAGGCGCATCGGCGCGGACTCCGCCTGATCCTGGACTTCGTGCCGAACCATACATCTGACCAGCACCCCTGGTTCATTGAGAGTCGGTCCTCTCGCGAAAATCCAAAGCGCGACTGGTACATCTGGCGCGACCAGCCGAACAACTGGCAGAGTCACTTTGGCGGTTCGGCGTGGGAGTTCGACGAGAAGACCAGGCAGTACTACCTGCATGAATTCCTCAAGGAACAGCCTGACCTGAATTGGCGCAACCCGGCGGTAAAGGCGGCGATGTTCGACGCTCTTCGTTTTTGGCTGCGCAAGGGCGTCGATGGGTTTCGCGTCGATGTGATGTGGTTGATGATCAAGGACGACCAGTTTCGCGATAACCCGCCGAATCCCGGGTACGAGGTAGGCCAGGGATCGCGTGCGCAGGTTCTGCCTGTCTACGATGCGGACCGCCCCGAGATTCACAATCTTGTCGCCGAGATGCGCGGCGTGCTTGCCGGGTTTGAGGATCGTGTTTTGATTGGTGAGATTTATCTGCCCGTCACGCGGCTGATGCACTACTACGGGGAGGAACTTCGCGGCGCCAATCTGCCATTTAATTTCCAACTGCTGCAGTGTGCGTGGACCGCCGACGAACTGGCGCGCACCATCCGTGAATACATGATCGCTCTTCCCCCAGGCGCATGGCCCAACTGGGTGCTTGGAAATCACGACAAGTCGCGAATTGCATCACGCATCGGGCTGAAGAAGGCGCGGGCGGCGGCATTGCTCCTGCTTTCGCTGCCCGGCACACTCACCTTTTACAACGGTGAAGAGTTGGGTATGCAGGATGTGCTCATCCAGCCCGAGGAGGTGCAGGACCCCGCCGAGAAGCGGCAGCCCGGAATCGGCATGGGGCGCGATCCTGAACGCACGCCGATGCCGTGGGACAACTCCCCTCTTTGCGGATTCACAAGCGGCAAGCCCTGGTTACCGATCGGCGATGCCAATCGCGCGATGAGCGTTCAGTCGTCCAGAACCGATCCCACATCGATGCTTTCTCTCTATCGGCGATTGCTTCGCCTTCGCCGTGAGGAGCCGGTGCTTGTGTCGGGGCAGCTTACGGATATGTCCGCGGCGAATGGCCTGCTCCAATTCATCAGATCCGACGGCAAAGCCCGCTTCAGATTCGTAATGAATCTGTCCGAAGAGCCACAACAAATCGCGGTTGAAGCTGGATTGATTGCTGCGTGCAGCAACCCGGGCAGAGAGGGACAGGCGGTTAGCGAATCGACACAGGTAGCACCTTCTGAGGCTCTGATCATCAAGGCGGTTGGCGAGCGCTAACGACGTGCACTGCCTAGCTTGCAAGAGCCGGGTGCCTTTGCAACTGGAGAGGGAGTCCAGGGGCAGCATCTTCCGCATGATCTTCTTCGGGAGGCGACGCTTGCTTGCCGGTACCCCCAAAATGTTCCTGCTTCGGCCCGACGTCTCCTTCCGGCAAGAAGATCGAAAACACCGTTCCAGTTGCACCTGGCTGCCGCGAGCTGCGTACGTGAACGCTGCCTCGATGTCTCTCCACCAGTTCCGCGACGACCCATAATCCCAGCCCTGTTCCTGTATCGGACTTGGTTGTAAAAAACGGCTCGAAGATGTGCCTCAACGAGGCTGGGTCGATCCCCTCGCCGTTGTCGCAGATCGTCACGCGCATTCCACGCGCTTCAAGATTGCGCCAGTCGCGCGAAGACCGAAGCCTAATCTCGATGCGCCCACCCTTCTGAATTGCTTCAATGGAATTGACAATGAAGTTCGCAAAGACCTGCTGTGTCTCGCTAGGCATGCAGGCAATCGGAAATTCGTCGCGTGCTTTCAGCGCTACCGTAATGCCCATCGTCTGAAGTCTGCCGCGAAACATCGTCAGCACCGACTCCATCACTTCCGATAGCATCGTCACCCGCGGTGTTCCCGTCTCGCGATGGAACTTCAACGTCGACTGCGTCACCAGCGAGACCCTCATCAACTCCTCCAGGGCGGACGCGGCTTGCGTTTGTGCCTGCTCTACTGACTCGCTGATTGTGATGAGGTAGAGCATGTTCGCCACCGCTTCGAGCGGATTGTTGATCTCGTGCGCCACGGATGCAGCCAGCCTTCCGGCAACCGCCAGCTTTTCAGCACGCAGCAGCGCCTCCTCTGCCTGCTTGCGCTGGGTCACATCCGCCATCACTCCCATGATGCGCACTGGCATACCCTCGGCATTGCGCTGCACCTTACCCTGCGACTCTATCCACCGGATCGATCCATCGCGCCGCCGAACCCGGTATTGCATGTGGTATTCGACGCCTTCTTCACGCACCTTCGCGAATGCCTCATCCAGCGCAGGCACATCGTCGGGGTGTACGAACTCGAGCCACGCCTTCGGCTCCCACCCGAATGCGCCTGGTTCGCAACCCACCATCCGGAACACCTCGTCCGAACGGTAAACAACCTCCTTTTCCAGATCCCAAACCCATAAACCCATCCCGCTTGCATTCAGTGCGATCTGCAGAACGTCGTCGCGATATCGCAGTTGTTCGCTGGCAAGTGCGCGTTCTTCCGCTAGCTGACGTTCCGCCTCCGCCCGCTCCAGTTGCGCCTTGAATTCAAGGCCGGCCAGATCTGCTTTCTGACCTGCAAGCCTCCGAATCGACCATCCCAACGATAGCGTCACGGCAGTGAAAACGATCATTCTAAGCTCTGCTGAAGCATTTCCGGTCGAGAACCTGAACTGTGCGCGCGTCAGGAATGCATCTACCAGGGCGACGTCCATCAGAGCGCAGCCTGCCGCTCCCCACATCCCAAGGAACCATGCCGATAGGATTACCGTCGGAAAAGCCAACAACAATGGAAAATTGCGCAACGGAACGATCTCTGACGTTAGCGCTACCGCTCCTGAAGCCATGCAGCATCCCATCAGGAACCGGATGAACCACGGCAATCTGGCAAGGTCTTCGGAGTTCGGAATGCGAAACTTCATTGGCGAGTTCCACTCATGCAGCACTCTCCCCGCCGTTACACAGCGAAAGGGTCCAATAACGCACTGTCCATCAGAAACACGCCTTGCGAACGTGGCGCGGATTTATACGTCTCAGAACAGCAAACCAGGGGAAACTCAGTGGCTGTAGCATAGGCACAATCTTGCCTTATTGTCCAGTTCCAGGGCGCACTCCGACCTCCGCCCGACGCTACTGATGTAATGCCCTGGCAACCCTCTTTCGTGCCTTTGTCGTTCCCACCTTACGTGTTTCAAGATGAGACAATTGGGCGAGGAGCCGTCCAAGCATGCTGCCCGTTTTGTCGACCCATTTCTTTTTGAAACAACGGCTGCACCCTGGGATTCTCGAGACCGCGCTGCGCTGCGGGGCGCAAGGCGTCGAACTTTTCGCCGCCCGCCAGCACTTCGACTACACCAGCCGCGAGCACGTCTCCGAACTCGCCGGATGGTTCGCTTCAAATCCGCTGCAGCCGTGGTCAATGCACGCCCCACTCTGGCCCGACCGCGAGATGGGCCGCGCCGGCGCACCCGCCGTCAATCTCGTTCATGCTGAAAAATCCCGCCGCATCGATGCCATGGACGAGATCAAACGCGCACTCGAAATCGCCGAGCGCATCCCGATCCAGAAGCTCGTGGTACACCTTGGCGAAAACTTCGATAGCTTCTCGATGCCTCTCCTTGAGTACGCCACCACCGCCCTAGAGCACCTTGGCGCGTTCGCCAAGCCCCTGGGTGTGCGCGTCCTTGTCGAGAATCTCACCAGCGACGCCGCTTCGCCCGAACACCTCATGACGATCCTCGATATGGCGCACCTCGATCAGATCGACATCTGTCTAGACCTTGGCCATGCACACGTCGTACCCGGCATCGCGGAGGCCATCGGCATCTTCGGCAAGCGCATCGCCGAGCTGCACGTTCACGATAACCACGGTGTCCGCGATGAGCACCTCTGGCCTGGCGATGGCACCATCGATTGGTCCGCAACGCTCGATGCCCTTAAGGGTCTCCCGAACCCGCCCGCGGCTGTGCTCGAAATCGGCTACAACCTCGACGACGCACCCGCCACTGTTCCAGACCGCATTCAGCGCGCATTCGAAAAACTCGCCTGATTTTCACCCCGGAAGGGCTGGCACTCGAAGGGCTCCGAAACGGCTCAATCCTCTGAAGGGAGCCAAGGCCACGGCCGCAAAGTCCGGACGAGCGAAGCTTGCGCGACAATATGAAATCAAAATCGAAACACTGACTGGCAAAACCGCTGCTCGCCGATAGCGGATAATCAACCGCCGACCGAACAACTGGCTACCTAAGCAGCCAGTCCATGCCGTCGGTTGATGCAATCAGAATGGCTCCTACGATAATGACCAGACTGCACACTGACACTGTTATCCAGAGAGTTCGAGTGCGTGTCTTGTTGTAAGAGGTCTTTCTTCTCTTTTCGATCGCTGTCGCTTGCATCGATGTCTCACAACTCGGGAGTCTCGCTTCTCTCACCTCTCGAGATGTTCACTTTCCAGTCTCGTAGACGCACTTCAAGGACTTCGCTTCAATGCGAACTCATCTGGTTTGTGCAACGGTTGATTGAGGCGAAGTGTACACCTTCCCGTTCGCAATTGGAGCAACAAGATTTGGCTGGGGGTCTTCACAGCAGAACACAATCAGGGCAATCGTGTATTTGCTGAAGGACAATGAATCGCAGAATCCGGCGGCCTTTTGGAGCGGCAACGCCGAATCCTCGGCCGGGAGGTTCCTCTTCAGAGCTTCAAGACATCACTCAGTATGCGCGGAGTTTGTGGGGCAACAGATACGTGAATCCCGCCATGAGTTCCCACCGAGTGGAAGTCGAAGTCAACCCCCGGTTGAAACCGGCATCGAACACGAGGTTCTTTTTCGCATTGCAGTTCACGGCCCAGAGATTGCCCACGGCGTGGCTCCGCAAAAAGGGTTGCGAAAAGTCCCACAGCTCAGCTGAAATGCCGAATCTCTGTCCCATGCCGTGCGACAAAGACAGAGTTTGTCCAAACTGGGCCCGGCGCACCCCGGCATCGCCGTAGACCTCATTAAAGAGATAATTTGTATCGTAGTGAAAGCCCCTTACGTCGGCACTGGCCAGGACCATTACTGAGTTGGTGGCGCTGCCCACATCCAGATCAGGTGCGTCTCCTCCCGAAACCTGGTGAAAATAGCTCGCTGCAAGTGTTGGTCGCGTGCCTTCTCCTTGCCAAAATACTCCCTGAATTCCCAGTGACACGCCTCCTGTGCCGTTAGCAGGTTGTGTATCGGAGTGAACGTATGGTCCGCTCGCGGCCAAAAGCTCGATTCGATGCGAGAGCGAATACTTCACAACTTCATTCAATCCCGCCTCTTCTGAAACTCCAGGAGAGTGCCAGGCTGCCAGCACTCCGGACTCAAATTGAAGGTAACCCACCGGCGTCAGGGTTGCAGGCGTGGACACCGTCGGCCTTCCGGGGTTTGCAGTCGGGCTCTCCTGCTGTGTCGCAATTGTCGACGGTTGCTTCCCTTCTTGCCGGGTTCCGCCTGCCTGCCCGGGCTCAGCACTCCCGGCGGATTGAGAAAGTGCTCCCGAAGGGAGAGCGAGCGCGCTGGCAAGTGCGGCCAGAGCGATGGCCCAGCCAAGGGAGTAATTTCTGGCGCCAAAGTTCAATCTTGCGATTCCCGAGAGGAAGGAATTCATGGATTGTTACAAGCTTACCTGTCGAGGGCGCTTAGCCGTTTAACCCGCTCTGCACAATATGCAACGAGGCTGGAAGGAGCAGAGAAACGCTGTCTCGATCCCGGGATCAGCAGATCCTTGGTAGTTGCTCGCCGATCTGCGTCGCGATGACCCGGTTCGAGCCCATCGCGGTGCGTGCCACCAGCATGCGGGGGTGTTGCGTGGTGACCACACCAATTCGGGCAGCGTCGCGTCCCAGAGGATGCCCATGGAGTATATCGAGCGCTCGATCTGCTGCCTCAGGTGCGATGAAAAAGACCGCCTTGCCCTCGTTGGCCACGTACACCGGATCCAGACCGAGCAGTTCGCAGGCCGACTGCACTTCGCCGCGAACCGGGACTTTTGCCTCGTCGATCTCGATTCCAACATTGGAGGCAGTCGCAATCTCGTTCAGAGTCGAGGCGAGCCCGCCACGGGTTGGGTCACGCATCGTGTGAACGGACGTTCCAACCGCATCCAGCACATCCGCAATCATCCCGTTCAATGCCGCACAGTCAGACCGGATCTGGCTCTCGAATTCCAGGCCTTCACGAACGCTCATGATGGCCATGCCGTGGTCCCCGATCGTTCCCGAAACCAGCACCACATCGCCAACCTGCGCCTGAGCCGGTCCGACGCTGATGTTCTGCCGCAGCGCACCCACTCCGGCGGTATTGATATAGCAGCCATCGCCGTGGCCCCGCTCCACTACCTTGGTATCGCCGGTAACGATGCGGACGCCGGCCTTAGCAGCGGCCTCGGCCATCGCATTTACGATTGCGGCAAGCTGCGCGAGGGGAAAACCTTCTTCCAGAATGAAACTTGCACTCAGAAATTTCGGGTCTGCACCAGAGACCGCAAGATCGTTCACGGTGCCATTGACTGCCAGCTCTCCAATCGAACCACCTGGGAAGAACAGCGGCTGCACGACGAATGAATCCGTGCTCATCGCAAGCCGCCCCGGGCCGAGTTCGAAGACGGCGGCGTCGCCCAGGTTCTCAAGCGCTGGATTGCGAAACGCGGGCAGGAACAGGTACTCGACAAGCTCGTTGCCAAGCTTGCCCCCGCCACCGTGCCCCATCACGATTGTCGGATAATCCCTGAGCGGAAGAGGGCAACTCCAATTGGAGAAATCGGGCGCGCCATGATCAGGCATGCGTTGCTCCAGCACTCGCCAGCTCTTCCGCAGAGAGGAATCGGCCGTAGTTGAAGTAGGCCGCACACGCGCCTTCGCTCGACACCATTGTCGCCCCGAGCGGGTGGCGCGGGGTGCACTCGTTGCCGAACGCTGGACACTCGGCAGGTTTGATCGCTCCGCGCAGTACATCTCCTGCCTTGCAGAGCGGCGACTCCTCGGTGTGAATGCCGGAAATCTGGAAGCGCTCTTCCGCGTCGAAGTCACGATACTTGTCGTTTAACCGCCAGCCGCTCTTCGGAATTACGCCGATGCCGCGCCAGGCACGATCGGTCGGCTCGAACACTTCAGCCAGGAGGCGCTGTGCCTCCAGATTGCCGGCATACGTCACAATGCGCTCATAGGCATTCTCGACGTGGTGCTCGCCCTTTTCGAGCTGGATCACGGCGCGCCGAATGCCATCAAGGAGGTCGAGGGGCTCGAATCCAGTCACAACAATCGGAATCTCAAACTTGTCGGCGAGGGGCGGATACTCCCAGTAGCCCATGACGCTGCACACATGTCCTGCTGCGAGGAAAGCCTGGACGCGGTTTTCAGGCGAACTCATGATGGCCTCGATCGCGGGCGGAACAAGCACGTGCGAAACGAGAAGCGAAAAGTTCTTCAGCCCGCGCCGTTTTGCGAGGTGAACGCTCATCGCATTCGCCGGTGCGGTCGTCTCAAATCCCACGCCGAAAAACACTACCTGCTTGTCCGGGTTCTTGACGGCAAGCTCAACTGCATCCAGAGGCGAATAGACGATGCGCACATCGCCGCCACGACCCTTGATCTGGAAGAGATCGGCGTCGGTCCCAGGTACTCGTAGCATGTCTCCGAAAGAGCAGAAGATCACACCGGGTTGCGCTGCGATGGCCAGTGCCTTGTCGATCAGGGCGAGCGGAGTGACACACACCGGGCAGCCGGGGCCGTGAATCATCTCGATTCCCGGTGGCAGCATTTGGTCAATGCCGTTGCGAATGATGGAGTGAGTCTGGCCGCCACAGATTTCCATGATCTTCCACGGCCGCGTGACAACCTGATGAATCTCGCGCGCCATTCGTTGCGCGATCTCGCCGTTGCGAAACTCCGTAAGGTACTTCATTTGCCTGACTCGCCTTTTGCTGATCCATCCGAACGCAGGCTCTTTCCCGTCAACTCGCAGCTTCCATCTGGGCAGGCAGACTGCCGGGCATTGGAGGCTCGCGCGAACGCCTCTTCCTCGGTCGCCAGTTCTTCGTCGAGAGCGCCCATCTTGCGGAAGAGATCCAGCGTCTCAAGGGCACTCTGCTCGTCGATCTTCGAGAGCGCAAACCCAACGTGCACAATCGTATAGTCGCCGACGACGACCTCGGGAACGTAGTCGAGGCAGACGCTTTTGACCACGCCGCCGAAGTTGACTCGGCCCATGCGGACGTCGCCGTCGGTCGTGATTTGCTCCACTCTTCCAGGGATTGCCAGGCACATAACAACCCCGTTATACCGCCGCGCGGATACGCTCAGATGTGATTTAAATCACCTAAATCGAAAATCGATCAGCAATGATGCTTTCTGCTCAGAAACGACCTCTCAGCCAGAAAACGACTGCCATCGCCGCAATAACCGCGAAAGCCAGAACAATCAAGCGAAAGAGGTCGCCCTGTGGTCGTTTATTTGCAGCTTCTGCTACAGGCAGCCAATTGGAAACCTCTCGGGCCGGAGCTGACCGGCCAAGACCTATGAGGACGAGCAGGTAGTGATCGCCGTCGCTCAGCTTGACGACAGCCTCGTCCCAAAGTGACTGCTGGTCGCTGCCCGCTTCGGCATTTGTCTTCTCAATCTGTCGGACGATGCCGGCGATCTTCGATTCGTACTCGTCATTGTCGAAATCGCGTTCGAACTCGGCATTCACATCAAAGATGTCGGGAAGCGTCCAGCCCGTCTCACTGAAGTACAGCATTTTTCCTTCGACTTCGCTGAGCTCAATTCCTTCTCGCTTAGCTTCAGCTGAAATGCGAGCAATCAGGTGCTCTTTGGCATCGCGCTCAGTATTGAAGACAGACTCTGTCTCCGCAGCCACTATCGTTTTCCCCTTCGTTCGTTCTCCGCAACGCGGAGCTTCACCATCTTCTTCAGCAGCGCAGCAGGAAGCGGCTTGTCCTGCGGGAATTGGAGCGTTCCCTTAGAGGTGCGATAGCTCTTCAGCTCGTCTTTCAACTCATCGATGAGGGAGGCCTGCATGGGGAAGAAGCTGCAGTGATTTTTGAACGCGGCGTAGCCAACGAGCGCACCCTTATAGCGGAAGGCAGGCATCCCGTAGCTGAGGCCTTCGGTCGCTTCTTTAGGAACAACGGAGCGAATGGTAGCGCGCATTTTTTCCAGCGTGGTCCGCGCTGGCTCCGGAACGTTGGCGAGGTAAGCCTCGACGCCTTCTGACGAGTCGGAGAGTTTGGCGGATGATGCAGGGGAGTTCGTAGTTTTTCTCATTGCTCTCCCTTTTCCCGTGAAATTATCGGGGTTTGGAACCAGCCAGGTATGCAAGCCATTCTGCCATGCCGGCGCCGGTTCTGGCGGAGGTTTCGAAGATGCGGATGCCGGGACGGATCTCGTTGATGTTCCTGAGAGCCGCGGTGCGTTCGAAACCGACGGCCTCGGCGATGTCGATCTTGGTGATGATCGCGACATCGGCGGAATTGAACAGGGTTGGATATTTGAGGGGCTTGTCTTCGCCTTCGGTTACGCTCAGCAGCGCAACCCGGATCTTCTCGCCGAGATCGTAGCTGGAAGGGCAGACGAGATTGCCGACGTTCTCAATGAACAGGTAGTCGAGGTTGGCGAGGTTCCAGCCATCGAGATGTTTGTTGATCATCTCTGCCTCAAGATGACATATGCCGTGTGTGTTGATCTGGCGGACCGGTGCGCCGCTCGCGGCGAGGCGGCGGGCATCGTTGTCGGTTTCGAGGTCGCCAACGAGGGCCGCGGCTTTTGCACCGGAGTTGATCAGCTCCTGCAGTGTTCGCTGAAGAAATTCTGTCTTCCCGGTGCCGGGACTGGAGACGAGGTTGAGGACGAACACGCCGGCAGCTTCGAATTGGCCACGGAGGCCGCGAGCGAGCTCGTCGTTCTTCTTCAGAATTCCCTGCCGCAGCTCTACGATCCGGGTGGTCATACTTTCTCCTCGACTTCATCAATCTCGATGGAGTCTATTTCCAGTTCGCGTCCCTGGCGCATATCTGCAACCGGCTCACTGCAGCGTGGACAGCGGAAACTCTGCAGGCTTGCGATCTCAACATCCTGCGCACATTTTTCGCAATGCATTCTGACCGGAAGAATCTTCACGATTAGCACCGAGCCTTCAAGGGGCGTGCCTTCGGTGGCGATGCCATAGCAGAACTGGAGCGAGTCTTCGACGACGGAAGCCAGGGCGCCGACCCGGAGCCGGACCTCTTTGACTTTAGCGCCCGGATAAGCGCCAAGGGCCTCGGTGACCGAGTCGACAATGCTGGAGACGATGGAAAGCTCGTGCACGCGACCTCACTGAAGCCACGATTCTATAGCTCCGGCCTGATCGCTGGTGTGAGGAACGGCACTCAATTGTAGAATGGCACTGGAGCGTCTTCCCCGTGAGCAAAACCCTTGCGCCTCATCCGCATACAGCATCGCGTCTCGCCCTGAGCGAGCTTGCGCCCGGAGCCATGCAATCGGAAATTAGGGCCATGACGACCGAATGCGATCGCATTGGCGGCATCAATCTTGCCCAGGGTGTCTGCGACACGCCGGTGCCCGGGCCGGTAGAAAATGCCGCGATTGCTGCAATTCTTGCCGGACACAACATCTATACGCGGCTTGACGGAATTGAACGGCTTCGCAAGGCGATCGCAGACAAGCAGCAGCGCGACTATGGGTTGCGCTACGATCCGGAGACTGAAGTGCTGGTCGCATGCGGAGCGACCGCAGGATTGCACGCGGCCTGCATGGCGCTGCTCAATCCTGGCGACGAAGTGCTGGTGTTTGAGCCGTTCTACGGATATCACGTGAGCACGCTGAAGTCGATGCGGGTGAAGCCGGTGCTGGTACCGCTGGCTGAGCCGGACTGGTCGCTCGATGTGGACGCAATGAGAGCTGCGGTCACGTCGAAGACGCGGGCCATGATCGTGAACACGCCTGCGAACCCCAGTGGGAAGGTGTTCAGCCGCGCGGAGCTTGAGGCGGTTGCAGAGCTGGCTCGGGAACACGATCTCTTTGTCTTTACGGATGAGATCTACGAATACTTTGTCTACGACGGGACGAAGCACATTTGCCTGGCGACGCTGGAGGGAATGCGCGAGCGGACGATCGTGATGTCGGGGTTCAGCAAGACGTTCAGCGTGACGGGGTGGCGGCTCGGCTATGTGACGGCCGACGCGAAGTGGATGGGAGCGATGGGCTACTTCCACGATCTAACGTATGTGTGTGCGCCTTCAGCGCTGCAGCACGGAGCGGCGGCGGGGCTGGAGCAATTGCCGGCAGAGTTCTACACCCGGCTTGCTGCGGATCATCAGTCGAAGCGCGAGCGGATTGTCTCGGCCTTGCGCGATGCGGGGATGGAACCGGGCGTGCCGGCGGGCGCCTACTACGTGCTGGCGCGGGCGACGCGGCTGCCCGGGGAGACGGCGGCGCAGAAGGCGCGGCATCTGCTGGCCAAGATCGGCGTTTCTTCGGTGGCTGGATCGGCGTTCTTCAGGCCGGGGCGGGGGGAGGATCTGCTGCGATTCTGCTTTGCCAAGAAGGACCACGATCTGGACGAGGCATGCGCTCGGCTGCGGCGGCTTTAAATTTAACGGCCTTGCTCACAACTTAGAATCAAAGGGTACGAGCATTGCTCCGGGAAGGACCTGTACCCAGTGAACGAATTTCCTCATGCCATGCTGCGCGAGATCTTCGAGCAGCCGAAGGCGATACAACGAACACTTGATTTATATCTCGACGCCGACGGCCTGAAGCAGGACGTATTTGCGCCGATGGAGCAGTGGCTGAACTCGCGCGGCGAGGTGCTGATTGCGGCGAGCGGGTCGAGCCGTCATGCAGGGCTGGCGGCGGAGATAATTTTTGAAGACCTGTGCGGGCTGGCGGTGGACGTCGAGTACTCGAGCGAGTACAGCTGCAGGCCGGCCGTGAATCCGCGACTGCCCTCTGTGCTGGTGATCTCGCAGTCGGGCGAGACGTCGGATACTCTGGCGGCTCTGCGGTTTGCCAAGGAAGGACGGCAGCAGACGCTGGCGATTGCCAACGTACCCGGCAGCACCATGCTGCGTGAGGCTGGGGCGGCAATGCCGCTCGCGGCGGGAAAAGAGCTGGCGATTCCGGCGACGAAAAGCTTCACATGCCAGCTGACGGCGCTGTATCTGCTGGCGCTCTACGAGGGCAGCTGGCTTGGTTCGTTTGAAGAAGCACAGTTGAAAGAGAAGATCGAGGAGCTGCGAGGGCTACCCGCCGCCATCGAGCGGCAGTTGGAGGGGTGGCGGACGGCGATGAAGGATATTGCATCGAAGGTGAGCGATTCGGAAAGCTTCCTCTTCCTGGGGCGCGGAGTGCATTATGCCATCGCGCGTGAGGGTGCGCTGAAGATGAAAGAGTCTTCGTATGTGACGGCGGAGGGGTATCCAACGGGCGAATTGAAGCACGGACCGAACGCGCTGGTGAGCGAACAGGTGCCGCTGGTGGCGCTGGCCACGGTGGACCGGAAGGTGGACGATTCGGTTCTCAGATATGAGAAGACGCTGCAGCTGCTCGGGGATATGAAGAAGCAGGGCGCCCGAGTGATCGCCGTGGCTAACGCGGGCGACCAGCAGGTTGCGGCACTGGCGACGCACTGCGTCACGGTGGAACCTGCGAGCGAATATCTGCTGCCCATCCCGGAGGTAATTCCTCTGCAGCTTTTCGCCTATTTCATGGCGCTGGAGCGTGGGGTAGATGTGGATAGGCCGCGAAACCTGTCGAAGGCCGTAATCGAAACCGCCGGCTCGTAGCTGCTCCAGTTCCTACGTACGCCTCCTCTCGAATCCCCTAGCCGGGTCCATGGGTAAAAATGCCGTCAAAAAACCCAAAGCCGGACGCGCAGCTTGCTAACTGCACGCCCGGCCCTGGATCCCATGTCACCGAATGCGGGTAAACAGCTGCCCAGGCTGCCCACCCTTTTACCACTGCCTCCATTGTGCGCCTTTCTGCGAAATAACATGCAAATCGAGAACAGCGCGTTAACTACATTCGCTTTGTTGGAGTTAAGGCGAGTGGAGAAAACACAGAAGCTTGACTATTTTCAGATCTCGGCTTCTTCTGACTGAACCACGAAGTTACGCCTCCTGGACTTTCTGTGCATCCCGGTTTTCAGCGCAACAAGAGAAGCAGGCCCGCGGCGCAGATCACCATGCCTGAACCGGTGCGCAATGTGAAGGCTTCGCGATAGAGGATTGTTCCTACGCCCAGCAGCACGAGGGCGATGAGGTTGTTGCAGACGAACGACGTGATGTTGAGCCTGAGTCCGGCGCGGTAGCCGATCAGGTATCCGGATTCGATGGCCACCAGCGAGAGTGCCAGTGCGATGGAAGTCCAGCTCACGCGATGCAGTTGTGCCGCGGACAATCCCTGGCGGGCGATGAAGATCCCCAGGCAGGCAAGCGAGGCCAGTCCGAAGGAGATGAAGAGCGCCAGAAACGGATCGACTGCGGCGGGAGTGGCTTTCTGAGAGACGTGATACAGAACGCCTCCGCCGACGATCATGAGCAGAGGCACGATGGCCATGCTGTTCGTTTCCACTAGGAGTCTCCCTTTGCGTCGTTGAGATTGCTGGATGATTCGTACAGCATCAGGTAGTCCTTCTGGCGGTCGGTGCCGACGATAAAGTCGTGCGTACCGGCGATGCGGAAGCCCCACCGCTTGTAGAAAGAGAGGGCGCGTCCATTGCCGGAGAATGCGCTGAGCCAAAGTGAAGGCTCGCCCCGATCAGTCGCGACGGCGAGAACTTCTTTCATCAGGAGGTTGGCGACGCCCCGGCCATGGTACGCCGAGTCGATATAAAATCTTCGCAACTCAAGCGCCGCCGCGGGCGATTGCATCTCGGGAGGTGCGGGGGCTTGGACGAGCAATGCAAGGCCAGCAAGGTTTCCGGCGACCTTCGCGATCAGGATCGTAAAGCGATCGTCTGCGAGCATATCGCGATAGCGCTCGGGGGTGTGTTCGCGACTGATGTAATCGGCCAGATCTTCGGGCGGGGTATCTGCAGGACAACCCAGCGGAAAGACGGCAGCCGACAGGAGGGCGAGCGCCGGTGCGTCGGCGAAGGTGGCGCGGAAGATCTGAGTTTGTTGGTCGAGCAAGCGGTGCCTTGTCGCTGGTTAAGAATGAGATGAGCTTCGGGAAAAATAGAATCACATTTCTCTGCACCGCGTTGGATCATCCTTAGGTGACAAGATCTTTTATTGACCGGGCGTTTGGGCGGGAGGCGTTTGGGCTGGATCCAGCTGGGTATGATGCGGCGCGGCCGGCTTATCCCGAGTGGGTCTTTGAATTCCTGCGCGATCATTGCGGGCTCGGGCTGGGTAGGGCTGCGTTTGAGATTGGGCCAGGAACAGGGACGGCGACCCGGCGATTGCTGGACCTCGGCGTCAATCCGCTGGTCGCTGTGGAAGCGGACGCACGACTCGCTGCGTTTTTGCGTGGGAAAGTTCCGGACAAGAGACTCGCAGTGGTGGTTGCGCCGTTTGAAGAAGCGATCTTGGAGGAAGACAGCTTCGATCTAGGTGTGAGTGCGACTGCGTTTCATTGGCTGGAGGAGGATCCTGCGCTCAAAAAGGTGGCGAAGCTACTGCGTCCGGGCGGGTGGTGGGCGATGATATGGAACGTATTCGGCGATTCGAGTAGGCCCGATCCGTTTCACGAAGCTACGAAGGTGCTACTCGGTGAGCCGTTGAGCCCTTCGGCGGGGAACGGCGACGTGCCCTTTGCTCTCGATGCTGAGGCGAGGATTGCGGCGCTGGAGAGGGTTGGGGCGTTCGACAGCATTGAGCACCGGACGAGCACGTGGACGCTCGTTCTCGATCCGGAGCAGGCGGTTGCGCTATACGCGACCTATTCCAATGTTGCGATCCGGCCGGATCGCGAGGAGGTTCTGAATGAGTTGCGCCGCATTGCGCGGGACGAGTTCGAGGGGTGCGTGACGCGGAATATGATTTCGAGCTTGTATGTGGCACGGCGAGGTTGAGTGGCCCTGTTAGCTTCGAGCTATTTGGTTGCGGGATCAAGGAGTTTGCCGGGTATGGCAGTTGGTTCGGATGTAGTTGAGTGGGCGACCGCGATATCGACCAATCGGGACAATGGCAGAACGATTATTTTCCGGTACGCGAAGGCTTTCAGGTCTGGATTTGACCGCGCGTCTCAACCGATTCGGATCATCATCGTTTGGAAATTCGAATCTGACACCGGAATGCCGGTGAGCGAAGAGCATCAGCGGATGAATGAATTTGAAGATGCCCTTGAATCGGCCCTCGATCAAGAACCAAGCGCGACGCTGGCGATGGTCTCGACAGGAGAGGACTTGCGCGAGTGGACGTACTATGCGCGGTCCGAAGCAGAGTTCGCTGCGCGTTTCGACTTCGCGATTATTGGAATGCCGAATTTACCGATCGAGATTCATACCGCGCAGATCCGGAGTGGAGCACATACGAGAGATTCACGGCGGGGGTTAAGGAGGTCCGGAACTAGTTGTGCGCTCGCACATCTCTGCGACCTGTGGGACATTTGGATCCCGTAAGTCTGCAGGCAGGGCGGCGGGTTTCTGTGGCCGGCTCAGCGCAACCCGCTCATCGCGATGAAACCGCGATGAACGGGGCACAAACCTGGGCTCCGCGAAGGTCTAGCGGCGCAGAAACCGACAGGCGGCGACCTGTCGAGCTTAGGCTTTGCGAAGGACTACCGACATGGTTGAGGGTGAAGGGGCCGGGGTGACGTCTGTCTCGGTGATCGACGCGCCGTCGTCACTGAGCACAAACGAGTTCTCACGCCGCACTTTGCCGTCCTCGTCTTTGTAGGTCACTTTCAGAGTGTGAGGATCGGCGAGCTTCACGGACATCGATCCGCCGCCGGGGAACTTCGTCTCCGTACCATCGAGCTTGCAGGTTATCGGTTTCGGGCCGTCCGTTTCCTTGAAGTCCACACTGTCGCCCTTGACTGCGATGGAGAGAACGCCGCTGTCTTGCGATGAGGAGAACCTGGCTTCTTTCCAATCGCCCGCCGGTCCTGGTCCGCCTGACACGCGGTCGGAAATCATCGTCATCGTGTATGGTTCTCCGTCCGCTGGAATGATCTGGGATTCGCTGGTCCTCGTCTTGCCATCGGCCGAGATGGAAATTGTCGTTTTCCGCGTCGGCTTGCCACCCTTGCTCGTGGTTAACGCATATCCATCAGCCGACTTGGTGCAAGCCAGTGTTGTACCGTCAGGCTGTTTCTGTTCTTTTCCGTCGCACACAACCTTGGGTTGCGCCTCGCCTCCACGTGTAACGGTGAAACCGTCTGCGTTGGTAGCTACGGAAAAGGTTGAGCCCTCGTATTTGAGCGAGGACGGGTCGAGCTTCCATGAGCCGTTCCAGGGATTCGACTGCGCTATGCACGCCGGGCTTAAAGCAAGTAAAGACATCGCGGCGCAAAGGCCTACGCAGAGAGATTTCATCGTTGTTTCTCCTTGATTGTGTGTTTCGACTTTATGAAGCCGAGAGAAGGAAGGAATGTCTTAGGGAGGGATCGCAGCAGCCGAAGACGAGAACACCCAGTGGAGCACGGAAAAGCCGGAGAAGATGTTCAATATTGCTCAGAGTTGAGGAACGAGATCGTTAGGCGGACCGGGGGGTTCAACGCGCGGATACAACACGCAACCTGCATGCGCCTATCGCGCAGCGGGCTTTTCGAAGAAGGCTTCGATCTCCTCCAGGGTTTTGCCTTTCGTCTCGGGGAAGAGGAAGGTAGCCGTCAGGAAGTAGACGACCGTGAAGCCGGCGAACATGAAGAACATCGACGAGTAGTTGTGTTTGGCGACAAAGGGCAAAAAAATCGCCTGCAGAATCGCCGAGACGAGCTGGTTGATGACCAGCGCGATGCTCATGCCGTTGGAGCGGATGCGGGTGGGCATGAGTTCTGAGAGCGCGAGCCATACGCAGACGCCGGGGCCGGTGGCGTAGAACGCAATGAACATGTAGATAAAGATGGCGACGAGCCAGCCGTGACTCTGCTGCGGCACGGGGCCGAGGACGGCCTTGTCGATCTTGAGGGGGGCGGTGAGAGCTCCCTCGTAGTTGCCAAAGGGATTTTGAAAGAGGGCCTGAACCTTGTTGGCGGGCACGGCGGCGGCGCGGGTGACGGAGAGCGGCGGTGCGGCGGGATCGTCGGAGCGGGCGTAGCTGGTGGTTCCGGTGAAGTCGCCATAGGAGTAGATGATGGCGAAGGAGGCGCGGTCGGGGTTGATAGCCGTCGACGGAGATCCAGCGACAGCGAGAAGATGCTCGGCCTGGGCTTGATTGAATTGATACGTGAGCTGCTGCGCGTTTGGATCTGACCCGACGAGGGCCTGGATCTGGTCGCGGCAGTCGATATTCTGCTTTTCAGTCTGATGGAACAGCGTGGCGACGATGACCATGGAAACGATGATTCCGCTGGTGCCGAGGATAAAGAGAAACTTGCGGCCCTTTCGGTCGACGAGGGTCATGCCGATAGCCGTAAAGCAGAAATTGCAGGCGGTCAGAATCACGTATCCCCAGTGCGACTGGAGGTCGGAGAGTCCGCTCTGGATGAGGATGTTGGTATTGAATCCGATGACGGAGTTGATGCCGGTGGCGGTGTTGCAGGCGAGGATGACACAGGCGAGGAGGAAGGGAATGACGTATTTGCGGCGGAGGAGCGAGTCGCTGACTTTCTGGCCGGCGGGCGCGGCAGCGGGCTTTGAAGCCAATTCCATTTCGTGCAACTCGATGGTTGCCTGTTCGGGAGCGCGGGAGCGGAGTAGCGCGGCGCGAGCCTTGTCAATCTGGCCGCGGCGGTAAAGCAGGCGCGGCGACTCGGTAACCATAAAGGCGCCGAGGACGAAGAGGATGCCGGGAGGCATCGACATCCAGAAGATGCTGCGCCAGGCGTGGTCCTTGAAGTTGAAGAGCGCAGCAGGATCGCCGATGTGTGCAACAGCTTCAACACGGTAGCTGAAAAAGATGCCGATGAGGGCGGCGACCACGATGCCGAAGGTGAGCATCCACTGAAAGACGCCGGTTCCCTTTCCACGCGTGGAGGCGGAGAGGCACTCGGCAAGATAGAGCGGGACGACGATGCCGATGAGTCCGCCGCTCATGCCCTGAAGGAGGCGTCCGAGGAAGAGCGACGAGTATCCCTGCGAGAGCGCGATGACGGGAATGCTGAGGATGAATGCGGCGCCGCTGAGGATCATGAGCGGCTTGCGTCCCATCCAGTCGGCAAGAAGGCCGGCGAAGAGGGTGGAGAAGACCGAGCCGAGGAGTACGGCGGCGACGATGATGGAGAGCTGCGAGGGATCGAGCTTTGAAGTCGCCTCAAGATACGGAAGGGCGCCGCCGATGATGCCGACGTCGATGCCGTAGAGGAGGCCGCCTAGTCCGGCGACGACCTGGAGAGTGAGGTTGTATCGGCGACGAGTTTGGTCGGTGTAACCGGGTATCGTGGTGGCGGTCATTGGCCTCGGTCTCTTGCAAGGGCTAAAAGCCCAGAATCATTTTTGCCGCGATTACGGCACGACTATAAGTCGTGCCCTGACGCTTTTCGTACTCATGTACAGTAATCGACTCGTGCACAGATGCAGCGATCGAAACGTGAACTCTCCGATCTTGAAGACCGCTCATCGGATTATGGACCAGATTGCCACGTTCAACACCACCATCAAAACAGCGGATACGGGAAAGATGAGAAGCGCCTTTTTGAGGCGGCGTGGATCGTTGCCGGCGATCGACCCGATGATGCGGGAACTGACGGCGAGGCCAACCCAGCCGCAGGTGATAACGAAGCCGAGTGCGGTTCCCGTCATCTGCGGAAAGGCCTGGCCGGTGATGGCGAGCGTGGTGGGAAAGACAGGGGCCATAGAGAGTCCCGCAATGAAGACGAGCGCGAAGGCGGTGCCGGGCTTGTTGGTCTGAAGCATCAGGAAAGTAGTGATGGCCATGGCAATGGACGCGCCAAGGGTGACTTCGATGGCCGGGATGTGCGTGAGGACGGGCGAGATGGCGACGCGGCCGATGAGAAGGCCTAATGCGAATCCGAGAGAAAGGATGTTGAGCGCTCGCGACTCGGGAATGCCCTGCGCGATGAGGTGGCGCGGAAGCCAGTTCCACACGCCGACTTCGCAGGTGATGTAGAGGAAGAGGAAGAGGCCGAGCATGAAGATGACAGGACGGCCGAGGATGGGTCCGACATTTGCGAGAAGGAATTGCGCGTTGCCGGTGGGGGCGGGCATTTTGGCGAAGACCTGCACTGCGAGAGCCGCGACGGTGAGTCCCGCGATGGTGTAACAGAGACGGACCCAATTTTTCTTGAAGACATTGGCTGCGATGAAGGGGGTGGCCAGGCCGCCGAGTCCGAAGAAAAGATTGACCAGGTTGAGGACAACGGCGCTCTGCGATCCGCCGACGCCGTTGGCGAGCGCATTGGCTCCGGTGACGACGATACCGCCGCCCATTCCTAGAAGGAAGAGGAGCAGGAGGATATTGCCATAGCCCTTGGCCCGGGGAAGCAGGAAGAGCGCGGCGGCGATGGAGCCGAGGCCGAGGATGAGGCCGATCTTGTCGCCCTGGGTGTCGAGCAGCGGGCCGACGCCGAGCGAGGCGATGATGAGGCCGAGCGCCTGCACGGTGGCGATGGTGCCGTTCTGTGTGGGCGTGAGGTGGAAGCGCTCAGAGAGCTCAGGCAGGATGGTGCCGAGCATGGCGGCGATCATTCCGTAGACGAAGATGGCGAGGATGGCGGCGAAAATGAGCACGGAACCGGGGTCCTTTCGAATTCGTAGGAAGAATACGGCATCAGGGGCGGGAAGTCCGTCACAAATTGGAGGTTGGGTGTTAACGAACTTGTATAGTGGTTCGTCTAGTTAGTGCGGCTCTCACTTCCCCCTTTTAAAACTTAATGCACGGAATCGCGCAAGGGAGTTTCTGGTATGACCGATCTGTGGAGTGACATCAAGCATGCGCTGCATCTGTTCGTAAAAAGCCCGGGATTTACGTTTGCTGCGGTTGCGGCTCTGGCGCTGGGGATCGGCGCGAACACGGCGATCTTTACGGTAGTGAACGCGGTGTTGCTGAAGCCGCTCGGCTATCCGGATTCGGACCGGATCATGCAGATCCTGCTGACTTCCCCGGGAGGACAGGGACCGGGGGCGTCGATTCCAAAATTTCAGGTGTGGCAACAGCAGACTTCGGTCTTCAAGGATGTGGCGGCGTACGACTTTGCAGGGCCGGGGTTCAACATTACCGGCGACCGGCCGGAGCTGATCCACGGGATCCATGTATCGGAAGGATATTTCCGGGTTTTTGGCGCACCCGTCACGCTGGGGCGGACGTTCACCAAGCAGGAGGACTCGCAAAACGGCGGGCACGTGGTGGTGCTGAGCTATGGGCTTTGGCAGCGGAGGTTTGGCGGGAATCCGAATGTGATTGGGCAGGCGTTATCGCTGGCAAGCGAGCCGTACACGATTATCGGCGTGCTGGGGCGGGATTTCAGGACGGATCCTGAAGCCGAGATCTGGATTCCGTTTCAGTTTGAGGCGAACAGCGTGAACCAGGGACACTTCTTCATGGGCGCGGCAATGCTGAAGCCGGGCGTCACCGTGGCGCAGGCCAATGCACAGATGAAGCTGGCGTACGCGGAGTTCAAGCGGAAGTTCCCCGACGCCGACCCCAAGGGCGGGTTTGCGGTGCAGCCGCTGCGGGACTCGATTGTGCGGGATGCGAAGACGTCTCTCCTGGTGCTGCTGGGAGCAGTGGGACTGGTTCTGCTGATTGCGTGCGCCAATGTTGCGAACCTGCTGCTGGTGCGGGCAACGGGACGGAAGCGGGAGTTTGCCATTCGCGCGGCAATGGGAGCGAGCCGGGCGCGGGTGATCCGGCAGTTGCTCACGGAGAGCGTGATTCTGGCGGTCACGGGCGGGGCTCTGGGACTCGGGCTTGGATTTCTTGGCGTTCGCTGGCTGCTGGCGATCAGTCCGGCAGGATTGCCGCGCATAGGAGAAGACGGGGCGGCGGTTGGAGTGGACTGGAGAGTGCTGGGATTCACGCTGCTGGTTTCGTGCGCGACTGGAATTTTGTTCGGGTTATTCCCGGCATTCAGCGTGTCGCGGACCGATCTGAATTCGACGCTCAAGGAGAGCAGCAATCGTTCAGGCACCAGCTTCCGTACCGGAAAGACGCGCGCGATTCTTGTAGTGACGGAAGTAGCCCTGGCGCTGGTGCTGCTGGTGGGTGCGGCGCTGCTGATCCGGACGTTCGTAGCTCTGCGCGCGGTGAGCACAGGCATGGACGCGCACAATGTGCTGACGATGGAGATGTCGCTGAATGGCGACAAGTTCAGCAAGACGGCTGTGGTGGCGCAGCTTTCGCGCGACGGGCGGGAACGGCTGAACCGCATTCCGGGGGTGGAGAGCTCGACATTTTCATGCTGCCTGCCGGTGCAGGGGCAGTTTGGATTGCCGTTTGCGATTGTCGGTCGGCCGGTTGATCCATCAAAGGGGCAGCAGGGCGCGGGCTGGATGCATGCGTCGGCGGATTACTACAAGACATTCAAGATTCCGGTGAAGCGCGGGCGTGAGTTCAACGTGTCCGACACGGCGTCGTCGCCGCATGTCGTGATCATCAACGAAGCGTTCGCGAAACAATTCTTCCCGAATGAGAATCCGGTGGGGCAGCAGATCGCAGTCGCGAAAGGAATGGGGCCGCCGTTTGAAGAACCGGCGCGGCTGATCGTGGGCGTGGTGGGAAATACCCACGATTCGGGGCTCGACCAGGACACTCCGCCGCTGATGGTAGTGCCGGACGTGCAAGTTCTGGACGCAATGACGGAGCTAAACGCGAAGATCGTTCCGCTTCGCTGGGCGGTGCGGACGCATGGCGATCCGCGGCAACTGAGCAATGTGATCGCAGAACAGCTACGGCAGGCGAGCGGAGGGTTCCCGGTGGCGCGGATCAAGACGATGGACGAGATCGTTTCGAACACCACGTCGCGACAGACGTTCAATATGATGCTGCTGTCGATCTTCGGAGCGATTGCGCTGACGCTGGCCGCGATCGGAATCTACGGATTGATGGCGTACTCGGTGCAGCAGAGGACGCAGGAGATCGGGATACGCATGGCGCTGGGCGCGGATCGCACAACCATACGCAAACTGGTGGTGTGGAGCGGCATGAAGCTGGCGCTGGTTGGCGTGGTGCTGGGGATTGCGGCGTCGTTTGGACTGACGCGGCTGATTGCCAGCTTCTTGTTCGGCGTGAAGACCTGGGATCCGACGGCGTTTATCGCGGTGCCGGCAATTTTGACGGCGGTTGCGTTCATTGCGGTGTGGCTGCCGGCGATGCGGGCTTCGCGGGTGGAGCCGATGAGAGCGCTACGGGTGGAGTAGCTGTGTCGTCGTTTCCCAGGTCTCAGAATCGAGACCTGGGGCGCCCAGTGTAACGCGGGTCGACCTCTATTTCTGCCGCAGGATCAGGAACACGCTGACGAGCACCAGAGCCGTTCCGGTGAGAATACGTGGCGTGATGGGCTCGCCTGCCCAGAAGTGGCCGATGCCTACAGCGATGATCGGATTGACATAGGCATAGCTGGAGACACGCGACGCCGACATGTGGCCGATGAGCCAGACGTAAGCCGTGAACGCGACCAGCGATCCGAAGACAATGAGATAAAGCAGAGCCCAGATCGCCCGCATTGAGATGTGCGGCAGCGGGTGCAGTTCACCGAAACCAGCGGAGAGCGCGAAGAGCCCGATGCCCCCCAGCATCATGGTTGCGCCCGCCGTGACGGGCCGCGACTTCGGCAGATCCATGGAACGATTGAAGACCGATCCGACCGCCCAGCAGATAGAACCCGCGAGCACTGCGAAGCAAGGCAACAGGCCGAAGGTGCGATCCGCGCCGCGGAGAAGAAGAATGGCGACCCCGCTGAAGCCAATGAGAGTCGCGATGATGGTGCCCGGCTTCAAATGCTTCTCGCGAAGGATGAGTGCCTCAGCGATGAGGGTCAGTATTGGAATGGTGGCGGCAAGAACCGAGACGACGCCGGAAGGAACGAACTTCTCCGCCCAGAAGAGCGGAGCGTACTCGGCCACGAAGAGAAAGAGGGCCACAATGCCCAGGTTGCGCCATTGCCGCGGGGTCGGCGCCGCTTCGCCCCTGAAGCGCATGAACGCGTAGAGCAGAATTCCTGCAGTGAAGAAGCGGGCCGCGGCTGCAAAGAGCGGTGGAAGTTCTTCGACGGCGATACGTATGGCAAGGAAGGTAGTTCCCCAAATCACGTACACGGCAAAGAACGAGAAGAACAGGCGGGCGCGATAGGATTCTCGTCCTGTCTCTGTCGCCGCGTCACTAACCACCGAATCTGCCATAACTGGTTACCATATTTACATTGTCATGGTAACCTGTCAACATTGCTTGAGGGGTTAGCGGTGGAAAAGAATTCTGCGAAGGGCGGTGGGGCTGGAACTAAAGGACGCGCGTTCGAACTGACGGGCGGGCATCCGGCGCTCGATCTGGTGAATACGCTGGACTGGCGATTTCGCGAGTCCGGGCCGGAGGAGTTGCTGGAGGATTACAGTGACGTGGTCCGGTTCGTTGAGCAGAGTGGTTTGATGAGTGCGACGGATGCGCGAAAGATTCTGCGGAGCGTGGCGGATAATCGGGCCGCCAAGGTGGTCGCAGCGGTTCGGCAAATGCGCGAAGCCGCGGCAGAAGCGCTGTATGCAGCGGTGGGCGGAAAAAATCCTTCAAGTGGCGCAGTGCAGCGATTGGAGGATTGTTTCGCAGAGGCCAGGAAACAGCAGGAGTTGCGCTGGGACGGAGAGAAGCTGCGCTGGATGCTGCCCGAATCCGCTTCCCTTACTGCTTTGCCACTGTGGTTGTTGAGCCTGAGCACCGCTGCGCTGATGACATCAGAACAGATGCACCTGTTGCGCGAGTGCGGAAACACTGAGTGCCGGTGGCTATTTGTGGACACGAGCAAGAATCACACGCGGCGCTGGTGCGACATGAAGATCTGCGGAAACCGGATGAAGGCGAGAAGATTCAAAGCGCAGCGCAAGAATTGATACTGACTTTGAACACGCTCATCGCGGTGAGCTGCGATGAGCGATTGAGAGGTTTCTGAAGGGATTGGGGCAGGTTGCTTTACCGGCCTTGTTAAATATGGTGTGCAATAAGTACACGGGTACAAATTTCAATGTACCGCGACTTTTTTATACCGTGCGTAGCGCTCGAGGAGCATGGGTTCGCAGGCATGTTTGTGCTCCTCGCGTTCCAGATCCCATCGGGACCGGGCGGTTGCGATAGTCACGAAACAATCGCGACAGATGGAATCGATAGAGCCGTCTTCATTTATCCGATGTATGAACTTTATGGTGTAGGTCTGGTTCATGTCCCTTCGCTCCTTTCCACCGAACTGGCAATTGGTGCAAGATCGCGTCGTTCAGTATGGGTTTGTTGCAATCGGCGTTCCGTAGATTCGGGTTTTCAGGCCGGAGCGGTGGAGAAAGCGGCATTGTGACTGGGTCCATTAGACTTAGAGCAATGATTTTGCTTGCACGAACGGGCTGGGTCGCGCTCGGGCTGGGTTTGGCGTTGATGATGACCGGTTGCGGGACCCCCGGAGCGCCGCAGCCGCCTTCGCTGAATCTGCCTGATGCTGTCGGAGACCTTTCGGCAGTGCGTGCCGGAGGCCAGGTGACGCTAGCCTGGACGATGCCGAAGCGGAATACCGATCGGACAATGATCAAGGACGATGTGCCGGTGCGCGTCTGCCGGCGCGAGGGCGACGGAGCTGTGTGCGATCCGGCGGGGCCGGACCAGATGACGGCGCCAGGCGTGGCGGGAAGTTACACAGATATGCTGCCGGCCGCGCTGGCGACGGGTTCGCCGAGGCCGATCAGGTATTTTGTGGAGTTGCGCAACAGGAAAGGGCGTTCGGCTGGATTCTCGAATGCGGCGGTTGTGCTGGCGGGCGCCGCTCCCGCGCAGATTGAGGGCTTGAGAGCGGAGGTTCGCAAGCAGGGTGTGGTGCTGGGTTGGAATGCGAATGGCGAGAACGCCGCGGTTCGGATGCAGCGCAAATTGTTGAGGCGGGCGCCTCAGACAGACCATGGGCCGCTCGCGCCGGTTCCTGAAGCGGAGAAGCAGAATCTGCTTATTGAGGCAGGCGGCGAGCAGGGACACGCAATCGACAACACCGCGCGATTTGGCGAGAGCTATGAGTATCGCGCGCAACGCGTGGCGCGTGTCGATGTGAACGGGAAGACGCTGGAACTGGATGGGGCGTTTTCGGCGGTGGTCGTCATCGATGTGAAAGATGTGTTTCCGCCATCTGTTCCGATGGGGCTGGTTGCAGTGGCAACGGCAGGAGAGACCGGTGGAGTGCCGGCAATCGATTTGAGCTGGCAACCGGATGCCGACATGGATGTGGCGGGCTACATTGTTTATCGTCGCGAAGAAGGCGGAGAATGGCAGCGCATTTCGGCCGATGTGCCAACCGTGGGGCCCGCGTTTCACGATGCGCAGGTTCAGGCGGGGCATATGTATGGCTACGCGGTAAGTGCCGTGGATAAAGGCGGACATGAGAGCGCGCGATCGGCGGAGGCGCAAGAGACAGTGCCGCAGCAGTAGCTCTCTCCGCCGGATGATCGGTCCATCCCATTCATGCGGCAAGAAGCGCCGCATGGGGCACCCACTGAGGATTTCAGGAGATATTGCGATGAGGTATTGCAGGTTTCGTTTTGAGAATGAGGTGCTGTACGGGAAAGTGGAGGATCGCGGAGGCGAGCCGTGGATCGTCGACCTGGCACATGCGCCGGAGGAGGATCTGGCATTCAGAGTTCATCATCAGAAGGCCGTGCCGGCAATTCTGGATTTCGAGCCGGTGGCGTTGAGTTCGGCTGAGCTGCTGGCTCCTGTGACTCCCTCGAAGATTGTGTGCGTGGGGCGGAACTATCGCGAGCATGCGAAGGAACTGGGGAACGAGGTTCCAGCTGAGCCGCTGCTCTTCTTCAAGCCGCCTTCGTCGCTGCTGGGTCATAAAGGAACGGTGATGATGCCGCCACAATCGGAGCGCGTGGACTTTGAAGGCGAGCTGGCGCTGGTGATCGGGAAGCGCGCGAGCAAGCTGGCGGCAGATGCGGATTGGCGGAGCTATGTCCGGGGGTACGCGATAGCGAATGATGTGACGGCGCGCGACTTGCAGAAGAAGGATGGACAGTGGACGCGGGCAAAAGGATTCGACACGTTCTGCCCCGTAGGGCCGGTGGTCAGCGATGAAGTCGACGCGGAGAAGGGGCTCACAGTTGAGACACGCGTAAATGGCGAGTTGAAACAGCAGGGTTCAACGCTGGACTTCATTTTTTCGATTCCGGAGTTGCTCAGATATATCACGGCAGCCATTACGCTTGAGCCGGGCGATCTGCTGCTGACGGGAACTCCGGCGGGGGTGGGGCCGGTGAAGGCTGGCGACAATGTTGAAGTTTCCATTGAAGGGCTGAGTGTTTTGAGCAACACGTTCGCGATCCCGTGACCCAGAAGCAAACCTCGGAATAGTTGGCGGAGTGCGGCTCTCTCACGCTCATCGCGTTTGCTGTAAAAGTTCCGGTTGGCAATCCCGGCAATGTACCGTGCTGGTTCTTTGGATCGTGGCTTTATCACGCGGCCGCTCCAGGTCTCGCTCTTGAGACCTGGAATGAATACTGCTCCCGACCGACCTACCCCGCCAGCGTATAAGTCACAGTCACCGTCGTCGTCACTTCCACCGGATTCCCATCCACTTCGTACGGCTTGTATACCCACTGCCGCACCGCGTCCAGCGCCGACTGCCGCAACTCCTTCGGCCCGGACACAACCTTCAAGTTCTCCACATGCCCATCCGTTCCGACTACAGCCTCGAGCACCACCTTCCCCTGAATCCGCGCTGCTTTCGCCTCCGGCGGATACACCGGCGTAGTCTTCGTAATCAGGTTCTTCTGCATCTCCTTGGCGGGCACTGAAGTCGGAATGCTCTTCGACGACGCATCCTTATCTGCCGAGGCCTGATCCACCCCAACCCGCAACGCCACCGCCGACGTTGCCGCAGCAACTCCGAGTACAACGCATGCACCCAGTGCAAAGCACCGGCGTACGCGTCCGATCTCCTTCTTCATCTCTGTCAATTTCATAAGTCTCCTCTCCAGCGTGCTTGAATCGAACACTCCGATTGCATACGGAACACCAACGCTCTTCCCTTGCAGCAACACTCCCGCCAATCGCAACAGCGACTGCGCATACTCCTTGCTTCCCGAAGCCGCAGCCGCCATCGCATCGCAGACCATTTCGCGGCTCTCCGTCAGGCGCTGCCGCGTGAACCAAACTCCCGGGTGATAGCTCACAGCCAGAGCCAGCACTTCGTATAGCAGATTCTTCGCAAAGTCCCTCCGCTTCACATGTGCCATCTCGTGCCCAATCACCGTCTCAAGCTCCGTGTGCGCAAATTTCGTAATCATCTCCACAGGCAGCATCACGCACTTCTTCGTGATCCCCATCGTCAACGGTGCAAAAATCCGTTGCGACGAAACCAGCTCGACCCGATCCGCTCCGAACCGCTGCACACCGCGCCGCCACGCATTCTCCGCCGCCCCAGCCAGCTTCACTGGCTCTGCAGTCCGCTCCAGATCCCGCAACCGCATCCATCTCCACACAAACCGCGCGCCAAAATACAGCGTCACCGCTGCGTATCCCGCAATCACAGAACTGATCAGGGCTGCAGGAAGTCTTAGGCCCTCAGACGCCACACCCGCTCCTGCCTGCACCAACACGTTTCCTTGAGCCACTTGCTGCGCATGCAAGTGCCATGGCCAGGTCAGGTTCAAGCGCTCCCACGGCAGCAACGAAACCCCAGGCGCCAGCGCTTCTCCCAGCAACGCTCCCACCCACACCCGATGCTCCGTACCCGGCCCAATCGGCCGCACCATCCGCGCTGCCATCCACGCCGCAACCACAATCAGAGGAATCTGCCAGAGCGAATTAAAAACGTACGCCATCACAATCGATTCCGCGACGCTCATTTCAGCTCCTCCTTGAATCTCTCAGTCAGCTTCGCCAGCCTCTTCGCATCAATCTGCCGACTCTTCAGCAGGCTCATCACCAGCTCTTCGCTCGACCCTCCAAACATCCGATCGATCATGTCCCGCAGGCTCTGGCCAGCCGCCTTCTCTTCGCTCACCTTCGCGCGGTAGACATAGGCGCGCCCCTGAAGTTCGCGCTCCAGCTTGCCTTTTCTTTCCAGAATGTTCAGCATCGTCTGCACTGTCGTATAGGCCAGCGGCGGCTCGAGGTCACTCTGCACATCGCCCACCGTGCTCGCGCCATGCCTCCAGATCACCTGCATGATTTTCAACTCCAGCCTCGTCAACCCGTTCTTTGCCGGCTGTCCGCCCATGAATGCCTCCTATAGTCTTAGGACATTACTCCCACCTCTCCTCGCTGTCAACTAAGCTTTTAGGACCTCGCCAACTCCTCCCGTTCCAACCCCAGCCCGGCAACCCTCATCTAAGAACCGTTGGATTAAAAGCTGAAGCACGCCCGGTCATCAATAGAGGTTTCCCCTTGAAGTACCCTCTCATCGCGTTATCCTGTGCCCTTCTCCTGAGTTCCTGCGGCGGTTCGCACTCCACCTCTGCGCCATCCGATCCCTCGCCGTCACCTACGCCTACGCCCACCCCTTCTCCAACAGCCACCGCTCCCGACGTCACCACCTTCCACGTCAACAACTCCCGCGACGGCCTCAACGCACAGGAAACCACCCTCACTCTGGCGAACGTAAACTCCACGCAATTCGGCAAAGTCGGATTCGACTCTGTTGACGGCCTCGTCGATGCGCAACCGCTCTTCCTCTCCGGTGTCAATGCGGGCGCCTCAACGCGCAACGTTCTCTACATCGCCACAGAGCACGACAGCGTCTACGCTTTCGACGCCGATTCCGGCACTCAAATCTGGAAGACCTCCGTCCTCGGCTCAGGCGAATCCACCAGCGACGCACGCGGTTGCGGTCAGGTCGGACCAGAAATCGGCATCACGTCGACACCCGTAATCGATCGCCATCAGGGCGCAAACGGAACCATCTTCGTCGTCGCCATGAGCAAGGACTCCAGCGGCAACTACCACCAGCGCCTCCATGCCCTCGACATCACCACCGGCACCCCAATCTCCGGCAGCCCCACCGAAATCAGTGCAACCTACCCCGGCTCCGGCGATGGCTCTTCAGCAGGCACCAATACCTTCGATCCGAAGATGTACAAGGAGCGCGCCGCGCTTCTCCTCACCGGCGGCAACATCTATCTCGGCTGGTCTTCGCACTGCGACTTCTCGCCCTACACCGGCTGGGTCATGGCCTATAGCGCATCCACACTGAAACAAACTGCCGTCCTCAATCTCACTCCCAACGGTGGCGATGGCTCCATATGGATGAGTGGCGACGGCATCGCAGCCGACTCCGCCGGCAACCTCTTCCTTCTCGATGCCAACGGCAAATTCGACACCACCCTCGACGCCAACAAATTTCCGTCGAATAGCAATTTCGGTAACTCCATCCTCAAGCTCTCCGCAAGCTCCGGCAAAATCTCCGTCGCCGATTATTTCGTCCAGTTCGACACGATCTCGGCTTCTGGAGCTGACCTCGATCTCGGCTCCGGCGGCATTGTTCTGCTGCCCGATGTGAAAGATTCCACTGGAGCGACGCGCCATCTCCTGATCGGCGGCGGAAAAGACCAGAACCTTTACATCGCCGATCGTGACAACCTGGGCAAGTTCAACGCCGGCGGCTCCGACAACAGCAACCTCTACCAGGAGCTCCCGGGCGTAGGCGCCATCTTCTCCACCCCTGCCTTCTTCAACGGAGTTCTCTATCTCGGCACCGTCGGTAGCCCGCTCCGCGCCTTTCCCATCACCAACGCAAAAGTGTCAGCCTCGCCATCAAGCCAGACGGCAATCTCTTTCGCATATCCCGGAACCTCGCCCGCAGTCTCCGCCAACGGCACCCAGAACGGAATTGTCTGGGCCCTCGAATCTCACACCGGCACCCCCGCCGTCCTCCACGCCTACGACGCAACCGACCTCGGCAAGGAACTCTACAACAGCAAACAGGCCGCCGGCAGCCGCGACTCCTTCGGCAACGGCAACAAGTTCATCACCCCGCTCGTCGTCAACGGCAAGGTCTACGTAGGAACCCCCAACGGCGTAGCCGTCTTCGGCCTCCTCAACAAGTAAGAACGTGGTTATTTGGGGCACTGGTCATGCTGCCGTGGATTGCGATTCGGTCTCCTTCTCGATTGTCACCGCGAGTTCGTGGAGCAACGAAGCGCCATCGCCACGATAGGCGCTGCCGTGCTGGCAGGCGAGCATTGACGGGTGAAGACCTGCCAATCGCTCCAAGATTTTCGTTGTGCTCGTCGCGTGCGCGTAGTAGTCCATCATTCCGCGCATGGTCTCACTCGCGCTCAATACCTCTGATTCCGTTACCGGTGCCATTCCGGCTCCAGGTTGTGTGAACAAATCGCCGCACAGCAGCGTCCCGGTGGAGAGGTCAAACAGAACCCCGCAATCCCAGCCATGAGGAACGTGCGGTGTATTGATCCACTTCATCCGACGCTTGCCGATCGTGAACTCCTCTCCATCTTTCAACCCGCGGGCGGACCGCGAAGCAAAATCGTTGATCGACGTCAGCACGCCGATTTCAGCGCCAAAAGGCGTCGCGTCCGGTGCTACCGCCAGAAACTCATTGAGGGCGCCATATTCGTCGCCTTCAAAGTGCGATCCGCCAATCCACCGTAGCCGTTCGATGGGAATAACCTTGCTCACGGCTTCCAGGGTCGTGGGGAATAGCTTCCGGTATCCTGCGTGGAACAGAAGCGGCTCGGCGTCATCGATCAAGTATGAATTGAGCGTGAATCCTCCCGGGATTACGTCCAGCGGTGTTGAGATGCGATAGATCCCGGCCGCCACTTCATCAACACAAGTACCTGTGCCCTCATTTGCAATCATCTTTATTCTCCTTGGTTCCAGCCGGGTCATCCTCACCGGCAATCCAGCCCTTAAACTCGGCTAATATGCGACGAAGCTTCTGATCGATTAGATAAGTCGCGGGGATGCGGTGCCACGAACGTCATTCCGAATGCCTCCATTGCGCGTGCGGCCTCTTCCGAAGTTTTTGGGGCAAGCTCGAAAATCTTCTCGAATCCGCCCGGAGTAGTCATTACGAGAAAACGGGCTGACTCCGAGTCGATGGTAAATGTGTGCGAAATCCCGCGCGGGAACGAAACGAACGATCCAGCCGTACCCCGAAACACTTCATCTCCGACGTGGAACCTCATCTCACCCTCAACAAGAAAGAACCACTCGTCCTCGTTCTTGTGCACATGGACCGGCGGCTCTTCTCCGGGGCTCATCGTCACCTCTGTCACCCCCAGGTCCGGGGAGGAGGCCTTCAACGTGATCTTTGAGGTAAACCAGGTCATGGGCGTCCCCGCATCGGGTTCCAGAACGTAAGGCCTTCCATTCGGTGCGACTGTCATTTGATTTTCTTACCTCGATCTCCTTGGTTTTTCTAATGAGACTTGTGTCTCACTATGAGAGTAAAGTATCATTTAGAGAATGCCCAGTCAACCCACGAATCCTCGGCAGCCTCGAGAACGTAAATCTCAAAAGAATCGCACGCGTGCCGCCCTGTTGTCGGCAGCAACTGATCTGATTCAAGCCGGGAAGCAACCTACGGTAAGCGAAGCTGCCCAGGCTGCGGATATTTCGCGGGCTACAGCGTATCGCTATTTTCCGACCCAAGAATTGTTATTGGCCGAGGTCGCACTGTTCTCCGCGGGTGGCCCGCTCTCCCTCGAAGTCGACGCAACCGTGCCGCTTCCGGAAGCCGTTGGCCAGTTCGTACGCCGGGTGGGAGTCTGGGCATATGAAAACGAAACGGCACTTCGTACGCTCTTGCGCCTCTCTCTTGACCCGCAAACAGGTGTCCGCCGTCCCGGGCATCGTCGCGACTGGATCTACGATGCGCTCGCTCCCCTGCGCAAACGCCTTAAACCGGAGCTCTACAACAACCTGGCCAGGGCGCTTACGCTCACCATGGGGATTGACTCCGTTGTCGTTATGAAAGACATTGCTCGTGCGTCACGCGAAGAAGCTCTCACCGCACTCGAGTGGACTGCGCGAACACTGGTCTCTGCCGCTATGGCATCGCCGCCCCGTAAGACCGCCAAAAGCAGCAAATCACCCGTTCGAGCTTCTGGCCGTTAGGTTCGGGTGTCCACTCAGCGGGCAAACGCATCCATGGAAACAATGCGGAGGTCAGACCCTTAAAAACGCAAATGTTTCCGAAAACACGAAGGGAGCCTTACAGCTCCCCGTGTCAAAGCTCCGTCATGCTCTTACGGCCGTTCCCCCATCGCCACATACGGCGACGGATAAACCGGCCCAATATAGTCCGCCCGCGGCCGAATCAGCCGATTATCATCCAGCTGCTCGATCACGTGCGCAGCCCAGCCCGCAATCCGGCTCACCGCAAAAATCGGCGTATACAGATCGATATCGATCCCCAGCGTCGCATAAGTCGACGCCGAGTAGAAATCGACATTCGCATTCAGCTTCTTATCCTTGTTGATATAGAGCTCAATCGCCCGCGACATCTCATACCACTTCGGCTGTCCCGCATCCGTGCCCAGTTTCTCGCTCATCCGGCGAAGGTGCGTCGCCCGCGGGTCTTCGGTTTTGTAAACGCGATGCCCGAATCCTGAAATCTTCTGCTTCGCCGCCAGCATGTTCCGCACGTATTCCACCGGATCGGCCCCGGCCTTATCGATCGTCAGCAGCAGCTTCATCACTCCTTCATTGGCTCCGCCGTGCAGAGGCCCCTTCAGCGCCCCAATCGCCCCCGTAATCGCCGAATGAATATCCGACAGCGTTGCCGCAATCACCCGCGCCGCAAACGTCGAAGCATTCAGCTCGTGATCCGCATGCAGAATCAGCGCAAGATCCAGCGTGCGCGTCGCCGTCTCTGACGGCTTTACGCCATTCAGCATCCACAGAAAATTGCCTGCATGGGAAAGGGAGCGGTCGGGCGGGATAATGTCGAGCTTCTTGCGGATTCTGTCATAGATCGCCACAAGCATCGCGATCTGAGCGGTAAGGTTATAAGCCTTGCGAACATTCGCATCGTGGCTGTTGTCCTTTTCGTCGGCGTCATAGAAGCTGAGCGCCGACACCGCGGTTCGCAGCACCTCCATCGGCGTCGCCGAAGTCGGAAAGGTCTTCAGCATCTCAACGATCCGCTGATCCACCTCGCGCGCCAGTGCCAGCTGCGACGAAAACTCCCGCAATTCCAGTTCGCTCGGTAGCCGCCCATTCCACAGCAGATACGTCGTCTCTTCAAAATTCGACCGCTCGGCCAGCTCGTGGATGTCGATTCCGCGATACGCAAGCACGCCCGCTTCGCCATCAATAAAACAAATACCGGAATTGGCGGCGACAATTCCCTCAAGTCCCTTGCCAGCGACAGCGGTAGACATAGGCCTTTAAAGCTCCCCTCTTTGGGTGGTTGGATGCGTTCTTGATTCCGGCATTCGCGCGGGCTCAAAGCAAGTCCCGGCAAAGAAAGCGGTAAAGCCCTTTATAAATGGTCGATAAGACCATTGTCACGGACCCGCCCGCAGCCCATGCCGCATCGCGCTATGATGGCGCAGGTCTTTGATCCTATGGAATTCACGGTCAGACCCGTCTCCCTCCCCGAGATCCTGCCCCTTCGCGACCTTTACCGCCACGAGATGAACTGCCAGATCATCCATGATTCCCTCCACTCCCGCCAGGGATGGACGCAGCCCTACCTCATCGAAGCCGCCGGAGAACCCTCCGGCTACGGCTCGATCGCCGTCGCCGGTCCATGGTCCGGCTCCCGCACCATCTTCGAGTTCTACGTCACCGAGAATCAACGCTCCCGCTTCTTCGAGGCCTTCGAAGCATTTATGACCGCCAGCGCAGCCGACGCCATTGAGACCCAGACCAACGACGTGATGCTCACCGCCATGCTTCACACCTGGGCACACGACGTCGTCAGCGAAAAAATCATCTTCGAAGACAAGCTCACCACCAACTACCGCCTCGCAGGCGCAACCCTGCGTCTGCGCCAACCTGAAGGTGACTGGATGCTCCTCGAAGTTGGTGGCGAAGTGGCCGCCACCGGAGGCATCCTCTACCACTACAACCCTCCCTACGGCGACATCTGGATGGAGGTGGCGGAACCCTTTCGCCTGCGCGGCTTCGGCTCTTACCTCGTTCAGGAATTGAAACGCATCTGCTACGAAGCCGGAAGCATTCCTTGCGCCCGCTGTGACACCGGCAACATCGCCTCCCGTCGCACCCTCCAGAAGACGGGCTTCGTTCCCTGCGCCCACCTCCTGGCCGGTAAACTTTCCCGGATTTGATAGCTGAAGCATTCGGGGGAGCCGGATCCTCGAGAACAATGCTAGCGGCTAGAAGCTAGTAGCTAAGAGCTGCCTCTCAGAAAGTTACGCCCATGGCTCCGCCTTCACAGCAATTCCCCCAAACAAGGCAACTTCTTCTATATTCTCTGTAGCTATTCAAAGCCCTTCAGAGTTCACTCGAATCCGTCCGGCCCTCATCCGAACGGTCAGAGACTCAATCCGGCTTTGGTCGCATCTGCTCCGGAGGAAACTCGAACGATGAGCGACGATAAAACCACGATTATTGAATCCACGCCCTCATACAGCGGTGCTCTTCTGGCCGCAATCGCCATTGCGGTCCTGGGCGCAATCGGCGGCCTCATATGGACTTACACCCTGAGCGGTCGCATCGCGCATCAGGAAACCGCCCTCTCCGAAGCCAACCAGCAGAATGCAAAACTCGAGGCCCAACTCCGCGAAACCAACGCCCGCCTCCGCGTCGCCACAGACGAGCTCGGCCGCAGCGTCGGCTTGACCCAGAAGCAGATGGACGAGCGCGCCCAGCAGATCATTGCCCGCCAGGTCGCCGACAGCAAGCGCCTCGAAGCCGCGCAAAAGCAAACGGCCCAGCAGGTCAGCGCTGTTCAGACCGACGTCTCAACCGTCAAAACCGATGTCGGCGGCGTAAAAACCGATCTCGGCAAAACTCAATCCGATCTCGCCACAGCCGTCACCCAGCTTCAGTCCATGAAGGGCGACCTCGACGGCCACTCCAGTCTCATCGCCCGCAATCGTGACGAACTTGAAGTTCTCAAGCACAAAGGCGATCGCAACTACTATGAATTCACGTTGGCGAAGGGCCAGAAGAAGCCCGTCGGCACCATCAGCCTCGAATTAAAGAAAGCCGACCAGAAGAAAAGCCGCTTCACGATATCTGTCTTTGCCGATGATAAGCAGTACGACAAAAAGGACCGCTACGTGAACGAGCCGCTCCAGTTCTATGCCGGCAAAGACCCCGCCCTCTACGAGATCGTGGTGAACTCGGTCCCGTCGAAGAACACAATCTCCGGCTATCTATCCACGCCGAAGGGGGCCCCTGCTCCGCCTAGCGCTCAGTAATAGCGCCCTTCCACTCCAGCGTCAGCGCCGGCAGGTATTGGAAGTTGAACGTGTAGCCGAGTCCCTTGCGCGTCTCCCAGTCCGCCTTCGTCATGCGGAACGAACACACGAACGTCCCTTCTTTGGTCTCACCCGGCTGGATCGTCAGATCGGGTGAGATCGGAGGCGAATGCCACTGCTGCAACTGCGCGTACGCCTTGAACACGCGCTCGAAATCCGCCGTCGTCGCCGCATAACTCGAGTGGATCCCATCGGGCAGCGTCAGGTTCGCCAGCACCTGGTGGAGAAAAATCGGCTGCTTTCCCTGGTTGTGCAGCCGCACGTGGGTAAACAACAAAAGCTGGTCGATTTCTTCCTTCGGAATCGACGCGCCGTTGGCGTCATATCCCGAGGTTTCTGTATGCATGGGATGCGCCCACACATCCAAAACCTCACCGGTAGAGGCAGGCGGCTTCTCGCCCGCGACGATATACACCGTCACCGCTGCGGAAACCAGCACCACCGCGATCACCGTGGCAATAATGACATGACTCGTACCCTTGGTGTACGACTCTCCCGCAGCCTCTCGCGATTCCTGTTGAAGCAGACTCATAGCGCCCTTATCTTAGCCCCACCGCTTGTGAACAATCCAGCAGTGCGATGGCCACACTGCGCTCCCAATCCAAATTCCAGGCCTATGCGGCCCTGGGAAACGGTTGTATCTTGGGCCTCCGCCTGCGACTCGCATGCCACAGGTCATAATCCATCTGGAGTCCCGCCCAGAAACCTACGTGTGTCCCCAGAGCCTCAGAAAGACGCAGGGACATCTCCGCCGAGATTCCTGCACGCCCATTCACAATTCGCGAGAGAGTAGTCCGCGTCACCTGCGGACGCTTCGCAGCCTCTCCAACCTCCATGTCCCCGAGATATTCCCGCAATACCCTGCCGGGGTGCGGTGGGTTATGCATTAGCATTCCGATCCTCCTCAGTGATAATCCTGATAATCAACTATTCACAACCTCTACCCTCGCTACCTCCCCCGCAATGCCCCCAAAAACTCCCCCGCCCCCAGCGTATTCAACACATCCCCCGCCCCCAGCCACGCCCGCCTCAATTGCCGAATCCCATACCGCCACTCCCCCACCACCCGCGTCACATGCGCGTCTGTGTTAATGACGATCCTGCACCCGCACTCTTTCGCCAGCCTCAAATCCCTGTCGCTCAAGTCCAGCCGCTCCGGCGACGCGTTATGCTCGACAGCCACACCCAGTTCCGCGCATTTGCGGATCACCGCACCCGTATCCATCGCATACGGCTCCCGCCGCAAAATCTGTCTGCCCGTCGGATGCCCAAGTATTCGAACGTTCTTGTTCTCCACCGCCCGAATCACCCGCGCCGTCATCTCCTCACGAGGTTGCCCGAAATGGCTGTGCACGCTCGCAATCACCACATCCATCTGCGCCAGCACCTCGTCATCCATGTCGAGACTTCCATCCGCCAGGATGTCCACCTCAATCCCCGTGAAGACCCGGATCCGCCCCTCCAGTTGCGCATCCACATCGCGAATCCGCTTCATGTGCTCAAGAGCCCGCTTCTCATCGAGGCCGTTGGTCATTGCCAGGTTCTTCGTATGCTCCGTGATCGCAATGTACTGGAGCCCTCGCGTAACCCCCGCCTCCGCCATCTCCAGAATTGAATTTCGCCCGTCCGTCTCTGTCGTGTGCATGTGCACATCGCCCTTGATATCCGAAGCCTCAATCAACTTCGGCACAGCCCGCTTTGCCGACGCCTCAATCTCGCCGAGGTTTTCCCGCATCTCCGCGGGCATCCAGTCCATCTCGAGCGCGGCGTAAATCTCCTCCTCCGTCGCGCTCGCGACAACCGACTCATCATCCAGCCGCGACAGAGCCCACTCATTCAGCGTGTACCCCATCTTCAGCGCCCGCTGCCTCAGCACCACGTTATGCGCCTTCGACCCCGTGAAGTACTGCAGCGCCGCCCCGTAGCAATGCGAAGGCAACAGCCGCACATCCACCTGCAGCCCATTGGCAAGATGAAAGCTCACCTTGTTCTCGCCCTTCGCAATCATGTCGTGAATACCCGGATACGCCGCCACGTGCTCCACCGCCGCATCTGTATTTCCCTGCGCACACGCTGGTCCCGTCACCAGCAAATCCAGATCGCCCGCCGTCTCCCGCCCCCGCCTCAGCGATCCCGCCGGAGTCACCCGCTCAATTCCGCTCATCGCCATCAGGTACGTTGTCAGCCGCTCCGCCGCATCCTCCGCCTCATCGATCCGGAACCGCCCCACCGACTTCCGATAGTCATCAATTCCCTTCTTGATTTTCTCGATCTGCTTCTCGCCCATCCGCGGCAGGCCCTTCAGCCGCCCCGCCTCGATCGCCTCTGCCAGTTCGTCAATGTTTTTGATCTTCCCTGCATCCCACAGCAGCGCCACCGTCTTCGGACCCATCCCCGGCAGCTTCAGCAACTCCAGCAATCCCGCCCCATATTTCGCCAGCAACTCATCCCGCACCGGCAGCGATCCCGTCGCCACAATCGCCTGCAGATTCGCCGCCATGCTCTTCCCAATCCCCTGGATCGCCAGCAACTGCGCCACATCCCCCGAAACCGCCGCCAGATCCACCGTCGTCTGCTCCACCGCATCCGCCGCATTGCGGTAGCTGCGCACACGAAAGCCATCGGCCCCATCGATCTCCATCAGATCCGCCGTCTCCTTCAGCAGACCCGCCATCGTCGCGTTGTCCATCAAAACATTTCTCCGCGATCAGTATCTTTCATCCCACCGGCTGTTCGTCTATTCGTCCGGCCTGTGGCACTGGCCAACACTCAAAGTTGACCCGTGCCGGTCTGTGCCCCATTCATCGCAGTCTCATCGCGATGAGTGGGTTTGAATTAATCCAGCAGCTGGAACAGTTTCGGTGGAAGCCGATCCTGCCAAGAGCATGGGTGGCCCCACTTCATAGCCTTGACATGCACTATACCGTATGCTACATAGGGTGTGGCGGTGCTCATGCGGACGGTCGTGTCGAACAACTCCCGCAAATCCTTACGAAGAGCCCTCCCACTCGTTTTGCTCCTGCTTCCATTCACATGCGGTGGTCGGCATGCAACCGTCGCGCAGGACAAAGCAGCCGCTGCAGCGAGCAAGCAATGGAAGTTCGCCGTAGTATCCATACGCAGAGATACAGGCGGAGGTCCCACACATTTCGGCGCTGCGACGGCGGATGGATATCAAATGGAGAATCTGTTTCTGGGATATCTGATCGTGATGGCGTATGCGCCGCAAACCGGCGGCACGGAGTTCTATTCTCCTGATCAGTTCATAGGGATGCCCGCCTGGCTGATCGGCGACGACGATCGTTACGATGTTTCCGCGAAGATTGACGAGTCGGACCTTGCTGATTGGCAGAATTCAACCAGGCAGCCTGTGATGCTGCGGTCCATGCTGCAGTCGATGCTCGAAGACCGTCTCAAGCTCGTGGTGCATCGCAGTACCAGAGAGGCTCCTGTGTACCTGCTGGTCGTCGGGAAGAAGGGGGCGAAGTTCAAACAGACAGACCCCAGCGAAATCCATCCTGGCGCACGACCGATGCCTGGAGGCGGAACCCTTTCAAGAGAAGAGAAAGACGATCAGATGACAGTGCATTATTTCGGCATCTCGATCGCGCAGCTGGCGAGATTCGTATTGGGCGATGCCGGCCGTCCAATCCAGGACAGAACAGGTCTTACAGGCAAATACGATGTGACGATCGAGAGGCCGATCCCTGAGGGCGCGGGAACTCCGCAAGTTAAGCCAGTTGAAACGTCGGCTGCGGAAATCGCGAATCAACTTGGCCTGAAGCTAGAGCCGGCCAAGGGTCAAGTGGAGACGCTGGTGATCGATCACGTTGAGCGCCCCTCGCCGAATTGATGAGGGCAGTTGGCGGGTAGCCCAAATACGTTGGAAGGTCGTTCCACCATCAAATTTGGGTGCAACCATGTCTCCCGCCTTTGGAGATATATGAGACTGCACCGCTCCCAAAGCGACGACAGATACTGTGAGCCCTCAGGCAAAAGGTGAAGGGCCGGCGAAGGCGCGAACCTTCCCGGCCCTGTGTATTCAGAATGAAAGCACCTGGACTACTGAGCTTGCTAATCAGCCGAACCGACCACAGGCCCGGACCAACGAACTCCCTCACCGCCGATCCGCGGTTTGGAAACGCTCCAGAATCCTCGACTGCTAGGCAGCGTTATGGGTGGTCGCCGCAGCGTCTCTCAGCCGGGTAACTGCATCCGCCTGAGGGCCTTTCTGCCCCTGGACGATGTCGAACTCCACATCATCGCCCTCTTTCAGAGTCTTGTAACCATCCAGTTGAATTGCCGAGTAGTGGACGAAAACATCCGGCCCGTCATCACGTCCGATGAATCCGTAGCCCTTGGCGTTGTTGAACCACTTGACTTTGCCTTTGTGCTGAGCCACAGGGTAGCCTTTCTTGCCTCTTAGGGGGTTGGTGAGCAAGGGGAATGGGGAAGCCAGCCCACCCTACCGACTATGACGCTCATTCTTTGTCAAAGGTTTATTGAGACACCCACAAGATTCACAAAATCGTCGGGCCGGCGCATCGCGCCGGCCCCCGTCAAACCCTCTCGAAAAAGGTACTTACCTTTTCCTATTTCTTCCGTTTTTTCTCCACCTTGCGCGCGTAAAGCAGCACACTGCAAAGCGTTTTCCCGTCCTTGATCGCGCCCTTCTCAATCATCTTCACGATCTCCGACAGCCTCACCAGCCGGAACTCAATCTCCTCATCGTCTTCCGGATGCGCATCCCCCGCCATCAGCCCCTCGGCCTGAAATACCTTCATCGATTCGCCCAAAAAACCAGGGCTCCCGTAGTACTCGACCAGAGGTTTCCACTTCTTCGCGCGATACCCCGTCTCCTCCTCGAGCTCCCGCTGCGCACCTGCCAACGCCTCTTCCCCGGCATCCAGCTTTCCGGCAGGCAATTCCCATAGATACTGCTTTGCCGCGTGGCGATACTGCCGTTCCATCACAATCCAAGGATCCTTCTTGCTCTTCGACTTGTCGATCGCGAGAATCACCACGCTGCCGTTGTGGCGGATCACATCCCGCTCGCTCTTCTTCCCGCCCGGCTCGATCAGCTTGTCATGCAATACCCGGAACAGCTTGCCCTCGTACACCACCTCCGAGCTCAACAGCTTCTCTGTCTCCCCTGCCGCTGCTTTGCCTGTCTTCGTCTTCTTCGCAGATGTTTGCAGTTTTTGCTTCGCTGATTTTCCCTTCTTGACCTTCGCTGACTTCTTCGCCATCGTCGAGATGCTCCCCTTCTTCACTCATAAGGAGTATATGCGCTGAGCGAACTCCCAACGATCCTCGGCCACAGCGGCGAAGGCTCCCAGGCCGCAGTCCTAAAGGCTTCATTCAGGCGAGTCTCTTCCCGATAACCGCCCGCCTCTCGAGCCATCACTCATCACTTGCGACGAGCAGAACTCCAGGAGTGTTCGTGGTGCTTCGGAATCGCCGACGACGGAATCAAGTCTGCGACGAGAACAAAAACCAGAATCATCGCAGCCATAATCAGGAGCACGAAAATTCGGCATGGCATAAATCTTGAATCTCTAATCTCTAAATTTCTAATTCCAGCGGCTTGCTGAAAACAGTCGCATTTGAACTGCACTGAAAGCCGCCTATTGGATGAAACGCACATTATTACGAGATGTTTCGCTTCGTCCTTTCTTCTTCCCCCCTCCTTTTCTCTGTCACTTCTCCGGTGTTCGACCAAACACCCTGCTCACGCGCCGAAGAACGCAGATCTGAAGCCTCCATTGGGCTTACCTCCATCCCCATGCAGCCAGCTTCTCCAAATCATCCCCTCGCGCCACCTCAAGAAGGCCTGGGGAAAACCATCCCAGGCATTCCCAGTTTCAATTCTTTGACCACTACTGTGGAAAAACGGCCCAGGAAAACCGATTGACCGCCCAGCTACAATAGAACCATGTCTATCAGCGCACCGAAGCCGGAACTCGCCAACGAACTCCGCTACGCCCTTGATGTCATGGAAGAGAATTCCCATCTCGGTCTGGACGACGAAGCCGCCAATAGACTCCGCAAAATCCTTCTCCGCCGCATCAAGCAGGCAGAAATTGATTTCTCCGGACGTCCGGCTGAACCCGTCCGCTTCCCCGCTGAAGAAAAAGCCTTCGCCTGACCCTTGCTCCCCCTGCACACCGCTAAGTCTTTTACTCCCTCGGCACCTCGCCCCCTCGTTCCCTGGTTTCGTTCCCTGCCTTTTCTGCATCGAATCCCCACGGCATGGCATCCTTATCGCAGCCGCCTTGCGCAGCAAAGTAGCTGTCTTGCACACTGAGACCTGATCTGTCTCTAGGGTCAGCCAGACGAATCCATCCAGAAGGTACGCGTTGCCGAGTTCCGACTGTTTCCCTATCGACGTGGCTCCCGGCCAGAGTCGGCTTTTCCTCGACTACTGCGCCGCCGATCCGGCCGTTCGGCCCTTCTACCCTTCCCTGCCCCGCGAGACAAGATGGCAACAACGATGTCCGCGTCCCGATCACTGGAACGAAATCGTCGACCAGCTCGCTCAACAGAACCCCTCCCCCTCCGCCGCCACTTCAATCGAGGCGCTTCGTTCGGGAGCCGCTACCGTACTCACCGGCCAGCAGGTCGGCCTCTTCGGCGGTCCCCTCTATACCCCATTCAAAGCCGCATCTGCTGTTGCCCGCGCGCGCCAGGCCACCGCGGCCGGACATCCCCATGTCGCCATCTTCTGGCTCGCAACCGAAGACCACGACTTCGCCGAGATCAACCACGCCTCCTTCCCCTCCAGAAAAGAGCTCAAAAAACTCATCTATCCCAACACTCCTTCGGCTCCCATACCCGTTGGCAGCGTCGTCATTGACCAAACCATCGAGCCCCTCATCGACCAGGCATGGGAACTCCTCGGCACATCCGACGCCATGGACGCCCTCGTCGCCGCCTACAAACCGGGCCGCACATTCGGACAGGCCTTCGCCGACTTCTACTCCAAAGCCTTCGCCGCCCAGGGACTCCTCATTCTCGATGCCTCGAGCGCGGAAATTCACCGTCTCGGCAGCCCCGTCCTCAAAGCCGCCATCGAACGTGCCGACGAGTTCCACTCCGCCCTTCTCCAACGAGACAAGGCCCTCGAAGCTGCGGGATATCACGCCCAGGTCGCGGTCTCTGCCGACTCAAGCCTCCTCTTCCTCCTCGACGAACGCACCGGCGCGCGCCTCTCCCTCAAGCGCATTCCCGCGAGTTCCAAAGAGCCGCGCGAGCTCTGGCAGGCCGGTCGCGAGCGCTTCACCAACGCCGACCTCCTCGGCATTCTCGCCGCCGAGCCGCAACGCATCTCCCCCGCAGCCCTGCTCCGCCCCATCTTCCAGGACTACCTTCTCGGCACATCCCTGATCATCGGCGGCCCTGCGGAAATCGCCTACTTCGCCCAGTCCGCAGTTCTCTATGAGCGCATTCTCGGCCGCATCACCGCCGCCGAACCCCGCCTCTCCGCCACTCTCATCGAACCCGCCATCGGCGAGCTCCTCCACAAACACGACCTCGGCATCGATCGCGTCTTCCGCGAGAACGCCGATTCCCTCGCCCAACTCCTCGCCGCCTGCGCCATGCCAATTGAAGGCAAGCAAAAGCTCTCGTCCGCAGGCAATGCGCTCGACGCCGAACTTCAGCCTCTTCTCGAATACATGAAAGCCATGGATCCCGGCCTTGGCCGCTCCGCTGACACCGCTGCCGGCAAAATGCGCTATCAGATGAACCGTCTCCGCCGACTTGCCGCCAACTTCCAGATGCAGCGCGAAGGTTCCCTCCGCCGTCACGCCGAAGCCATCGAACGGGCGCTCAATCCCGGCAATGTCCTCCAGGAGCGCGTCCACGGTGCCGCATACTACTTCGCGCGCTACGGATTCCAGCTTGCCGAGACACTCACGGAACTCGCAACCGATCCCTGCCCCGGCCACAAAGCCATCTGGCTTTAGCTTTGCAATTCTCTTCTCTTGACGTCGGACCTGGGAGTGTCTACTAATCTGCCCATGGACTACCGGCGAAAAGGCAAGATCGCCGCACTCAAAGCGCGGTTGGAGATATGCGAGGCTGAGCGCCGCAAGCTCCTGCTGGTCCTGACAACGACAGGCGCCCATATGGCTTCAATCTCCTGGCGCGCCGAAGAACTTCAGAAAGAATTCCGCAGGCTCAACAACGAGCTCAAAATTCTCGAAATTTCAGAACCCGAAGAATGAGCCTCGCCCAGTCTCAAGTGCTCGCCGCTTCTTCAAGCGCGGCAAGCTTGGTGGGCGGTCCCGTCAAACCCCAACCGGCATTCCCACGATATGTATCGGCAAATAGCTGAAACTTCCGCCCGCACGTCGCGCACTCCAGATTGTGTTCCACAATGTCCGCGGGCCATTCCTCATTGAACAGGTGCTGAAGCGTACACGTGCTCTCCAGTAGTTCGAGGCTTCCAGCCTCCACCACTTTCAATAGACGAAAAGCAAATTCCAGGTACTCCCGCGGCTTCACAAAGCTCAGACCGTCCTGAAACTCCTCGCATTGAGAGCACGGCAACACCACACAAGTGTTGCACTACCGCACCAATACAGTCACTCATGCCGAAGGTGCATAGGTAATCCTGCACAAATGGCGTCATCGACTACGCAAAAGTAACATCCCCCTTTGCCGAGGGAGCAGCAGTCAGCCCTTCTTGTCTCTCATTACCTTCAGACTCGCCTTCACAAGCTTCTTCACCAGCGTCACCGGCACAGCCTTCTCCATCGGAAAGCTGACAATCGCCTTCGTCGTCCGGTAACCCGCGAGTTCATCGCCGTGTTCTTCGATAACCGGCGGCCGTACGTGGAGCCGTATGTACGGCTTTTTGAAGCTGAACCAGACGAACATCCCGTCATAATCAAATCCGGGATACGAGTACCCGGGCATCTCGAAGTAGTCGGTGCGCTCCGTCGATCCAGGCGCCACCGCCTGTATCGCCGCTCTGAACTTCGCCAGGTTGCCTTGCGCCTCTTTGGGACAGCTCGCAATGTATTTGTTTACTTCACTCGTTTCGGATTTTGTCGCCACACAGTTTCTCCAAAAACTTCCACCGTGATTCTACCGGCAATGCAATTCGTTCACTACGTCCCTTGTTCCCTTGTCCCCTTGTCCCCTAGTCCCCTGCTTTCCCGTTCCCTCGTCCCCTGCTTTCCAGTGCCCTTGTTCCCTAATCCCTAATCCCTGCTCTTATAATTCTCGCGATACCCGGAGCTCATTCGCATGAAGCATTTGATCTGGTTGACGTTATCGTGTGCCCTCCTCGCTCAAGCACAAAAACAGCACGCGCCCTGCGCAACCCCCGGCGAAAACAATCCATTCCTCAATGTTCAAACCATCCGGCTCTGGACTGGTCCCGCCCCGCAGTCAACAGGCAGCGCCTGCCAGGACATCCCAACGCTCACCATCTTCGATCCGCAACCCGGCCATGAGAACGGCTCCGCGGTCGTCATCTTTCCCGGCGGCGCATACTCCGGACTGGCAACCAACCTGGAAGGCCGTCAGATCGCAAACTGGTTCAACGCCCGCGGCTTCCGCGCCTTCGTGCTCCGCTACCGCCTCAGTTCCGAGGGCTACCTGCTTCCCATTCCCCTTCTGGATGCCCGCCGCGCCATCCAAACCGTCCGCGCCCGCGCTCTTGACTACCACATCGACCCCAGCCGCATCGCGCTCATCGGTTTCTCCGCCGGCGGACACCTGGCAGCCCTCGCAGCCACCCAACCCGTCGACGGCACTCCTGACGCATCCGATCCCGCCTCCGATCCAATTGACCGTGTCTCCAGCCGCCCCGACTTCCTCATCCTCGGCTACCCCTGGATCGGCGCCATCTCCGCCGACACCTCGCACCTCAGCTACTGCAAGCTTTTCGACGTCATGGACAAGTGCGAAGACCTCCGCAAGGCCTACTCGCCCGATCTCTTCGTAACCGCGAAGACTCCGCCCACCTTCTGGTTCCACACTGAAAACGATCAGACCGTCCCCATCGAACAGGGCCTCCGCTTCTACGAAGCTGAAGTCAAAGCCGGAGTCCCCGCCGAAGCCCACGTCTTTGAGAGCGGACCCCACGGCGTCGGCCTCGGCAAAGGAGACGCAGCCCTCGACCAGTGGCCCGCCCTCCTCGAAACCTGGCTCCGCGTCCACGGCCTCCTGACAGTAGAAAAGCTGCCGTCAACTCCCGGCAGCCACTAGTGATTGTTCAGCCTGTGATCCCATCGGAGCGTAGCGGAGTCGAGGGACCCCAATCATTAGAAATTCTGCGACGTCACTTCCCCGCCAACCCATCCCGGTAAGCCATCGCTTCCAACTCCACGCGAATCGCATCTGCGACGGGAACAACCGGCCGAGCCTCAAACGTAAAAGCGGGCAGCATCGAACAGAACTTGTGCACTTCCAGCGGGTCGTCGCACTCCATCAGCATGTACCCTCCCCAGTCACCGACCCGTATAACAAACGCCTCGATTTTGAAATTTGCCGGCGCCTTCCATGGGCTGAAGACTTCCAGAATCCGCTTCTGCGCTTTCTCGTACTCCATCGGTGAGCCCTGCGGCCGTTCATTCCAGGTGATCATGTATTTCATCGTCTTCTCCTCTTTTGTGTCTTGTGACGACAAACCCGCCGCTCAGAGAGAGGCCTCAGCAACTGGCAATGGGGAATCGTTCGCCAAGAATACTCCGGCCACTCATTTTGAGACAGCAAAACTTCTCTGCCTCGATCGGAAGATCCAGAAAGCGCTGTTCGATGGAGTGCAATGAGGCAGTCAAGCTAAGGGATTAAACCTGATCACCAGCGCTAAACCATCAACGACAAACGCTGACTTGCTAACTCGCTATCGGCGCGCAGCGCCGGCTGACTTGCTAAAAGAACTAAAAACGCATACCCACGAACCTTCAACCACAAACCGATCTCTGATCTCTCATCAATGAACGAGTTCCTCGGGCGCCGCGTTCCCTCGTCCCCTCGTCCCTGTACCCTGTCCCCTTGTCCCCTGTAACCTTGTCCCTGTAACCCGAGATAAACCCTTCCCCATGTATTACGTGCAAAAAACCGGGGGGACGGGGTCAATGCTCCCGGCTGCGATCCGCCTCGAAGCTACCCGCTACCAGCTACCGGACACCGGCCCTAAACGGCCACTGCCCTAGCCGCTTCGCCCGCACGAAGTAGATCGCGCTGCCGCTCACCGCAATTGCACCTGCTACTGCAAGCCCCCCGATTGCCTCGCTTCGATTCACAAGGATGAAGGTGAACCCGGCCATCGCCAGCAGGGGGGGGAGGGGGTACAGCGGGATCCGAAAGGGCCTCTCCAACTCCGGCCGCTTCACCCGCAGAATCATCACTCCCACGTGCTGCAGGAAGAACTGCAACAGGATCCGCGTGATCACCAGCATCGTGATGACCTGCTGAAGACTGAAGAAGCAGAACACCGAGGCAACCAGCCCCAGCGCCACCAGCGACCGGTGCGGTATCCCGTGCTTCGGATGAACCGCGGCCAGGAAGCGGAAGTAGTTCCCGCTCTGCGCCGCCGCAAACGGCACGCGCGAGTACCCCAGCAGCAGCGAGAACACCGACGCAAAAGCCGTCCACATCACCAGCGCTGCGACCGTGTACCCCGCCCACTGGCCGAACGCCGACCGTGCGATCTCAGCCACCAACTGCAACCGTAGGATTGCGCTTTCCTTCACATGCACCGAAGCATCATGCATCGAAGGCAGCGCCGACAGATTCATCACCACGTACATCGTCGCCACAAACAGAACCGAAAGCAGGATTGCCCGCGGAATCGTCTTCTCCGGCTGACGAACCTCGCTGCCCAGAAATGTGATGTTGTAGTAGCCCCAGTAACAGTAAGTCGCAATGAGCGTCGCCTGCGCCAAGCCTCCCACCGCCGCCGCTGCTCCCATCGCTGGCGATGGAGGCATGTGCCACCCTCCGCTTGCCGCCGCATGCGCAAACCCCGAAACGATCACTCCCGCCATCGCCGCCATCACGCCCACGAACAGCACCCACGCGGTGCTGGTCACAACGCTCAGCCTGCGATAGAGCAACACCATCACCAGCAGGCACGCAGCCGCCGCGGCAAAGTTCGCGTAATGCAATCCCGGCAACGCTGCGATCGGCGCTCCGTTGATCCCCGGCCAGAACCACCCCAGAAAGCTCGACAGCCCGATGCATCCTGACGCAATCGAGAGCGGCGCCGAAAAGCTCAGCTGCCACACATACAGAAAGCTCAGCCAGTTCCCAGCCCGCTCCGCCCCGTAAATCTCGCGCAGGAACGCATACGACCCGCCCGCGCGCGGGAACGCCGCACCCAGCTCTGCCCACACCAGCCCGTCGGCAACGGCGATGACCGCGCCCAGAATCCACGCCCAAACCGAGAGCCTGTACCCGGCAGCAGCAATGATCAGAGGAAGCGTGATGAACGGCCCGACGCCGATCATCTCCAGCATGTTGAACAGTACCGCCGACCGCAGCCCGATCCGCCGCTGAAGATCTCCGGATTGCGCTTGGGATGAATCGCTGGAAGTGGACACAGGTGGGTTTACGGACCGCGGTGCTGCACGGATTGTACACTGACGACAACCATGTTCTTCGTCTCAGGAGTCTCTCGCGCGTCCGCCAAATATGCCTGTGCAACATCAATATTGGCAGTAATCATCGCTGGGCTTCAGCCGTTGCTCCCAGCCCAGCAGGCTGCGCCGTCTGTGCAACTGCCTCCCTCGGAGCCGCAGCTGGTCGCGCTTCCATTGCCCGAAGATCGCGGCGAGGCAAAGCTTGAGCAGACTCTAAAGCAACTAGGGACTACGGCCAGCATGATGTTCATCGTCGCGCACCCAGACGATGAAGATGGTGCTCTGCTGACCTACCTCTCGCGCGGCCTCGGCGTGCGCGTCACATCCTTCACCCTGACCCGAGGCGAAGGTGGCCAGAACGCCATGTCGGTCGACTCGTACGACGCGCTCGGCATCATCCGTACCAACGAACTGCTCAAGGCCGATGAGCACTACGGCGCCAAACAGCTCTGGGGAACGGAAGTCGACTTCGGCTTCTCGAAGACTCAAGAAGAAGCATTTCAGAAGTGGGGCCACGATCGCGTGCTCTACGACGCTGTCCTCGCGGTGCGTCGCGAGCGCCCGCAGGTGATCGTGTCCACTTTCATCGGCGGCATCACCGACGGACACGGACAGCATCAGGTTTCCGGAGAGATTGCGCAGGAGGTCTTCAAAGCTGCGCCCGATCCGAACGTCTTCCCGGATCAGCTGAAGCCGATTTCCGAAGGCGGGCTCGGCCTCCAACCCTGGCAGCCTCGCGCCGTGTATTCCAGAACGCCCTTCGCGCCGGTGACGAGCAAAGGCATGTTTGACTACGCGACCGGCAAGTGGTCGCCAGCTCGATTCCGCAACTACATAACAGGCGAGTGGTCCACGACTTCTCCCAGCAGCGACGTTCAACTCCCGGTCGGAAGTTTTGATTTCACACTCGGCCGTACTTACGGGCAGATCGCACATGAAGGCTGGGGCGAGCAGAAATCCCAATACGGCGGTGCAAGTCCGCTCCTGAGCGGACCCGCAACCGGCAGCTATCACTTGTGGGCGGTGGCGCCGAGCGCCCAGCCCGCCAAAGGGCGCGAGATCAAGACCAATGCCAGCTTGTATCTGAACTCGAAGGTGCAGATCGACACTTCCGTCTCTGGTTTAGCTCAGCTCACCAAAGAGTCCACGCCTGGATGGCTCGCAACCGGGCTCAAGACAATCGACAACGACATTCATCAGCTCGAATCGAAGTGCCCATGCAATTCAGGCCTTCCTGTCGCCCAGCAACTTGCCCCGATTTATCGCGAGACGCTTGCTCTTCGCGAAAAGGTCGCCAGCAGCGCACTCGATCCCCGTGACAAGGCCGGTCTGCTGTTCGAACTTGATGCCAAGAACAACCAATTCCAATCGGCGCTGGCCAACGCCCTTGGACTTGACATGATCGCCTTTCGGAACAACGAGCCGCATTCCCAGGGATCCGGATTCCGGGGAGCATCCGCAGACGAGAGCTCAACCAGCGTCTCACCCGACCACCAGCTCTATGTCCAGGTTCATGCCTCACAGGCAACCTCTGAAACGAAACTCGAGAAGGTTTGGCTTGACAGCCGCACCGGCGATGCGTGGAAGAACTCAATTACAAGTGGCGCGATCAACCCGGCTGCACCCGTGTCCGATCCTGTTTTCACCGTTCACGTTTCAGCGAACGCCCAACCAACAGCGCCATATTTCACTCGGCCCAACATCGAGCAGCCTTACTATGACGTTTCGAATCCGCAATGGCGCGACCGCCCGTTCGCTCCATACCCGCTCGACGCATGGGCAGAGTTCTCATTCGATCGTCTACCAATTCGCATCGGCATGGTGGTCCAGACTCTGCAACGGATGACCGGACCAGGTGGATTCTATGAGCCGCTCGTCGTAACCCCCTCCATCGGTGTCAGCGTTGATCCGACCGCTCGCCTTCTCCCGCTCGACGGACGCACGCTACCTGTACGCGTGACAGTTCATACCCAAGGACAAGCGAACGGAATCGTCTCGCTGAAACTGCCGGAGGGTTGGCAGTCGCAGCCCGCTCAGGCTGAGTTCCATCGCAAGGTTGCCGGCGATACCGACCCGATTCTCTTCTCCGTTACTCCGTCCGCCACACACACGGGCGCATATTCAATCAAAGCGGAGGCCCAGTCGGGCGGACACACCTACAAATCGGGGTGGCACAGTATCGGATATCAGGGCCTGCGCCCATACAACCAATACCTGCCGGCAGAGTTGAAAACGCGCAAGGTGGACGTAAAGCTCGCCCCAGGTCTTCGCGTCGGCTATGTAATGGGGCCGGGTGATCTAGTGCCGCAAGCCATGGAAGGAATGGGCCTCGCACCACATCTGCTGTCGAATAGCGATCTCCTGTCCGGCGATCTCAGCGCCTACAACGTGATTGTTGTCGGCATCCGCGCATATGCAGTGCGGCCCGAGCTGGCCAAGGCGCAGCCGCGGCTCGATGAATTCGTTCGCAGTGGCGGCACGATGATCGTTCAATACCAGAGCAGCGATTTCCCTGCTCCCCTACCGCTTTCCATGAGCGGTCGTATGCCTGAGCGCGTTGTGGATGAGAACTCCGCAGTCAATATGCTCGAATCCTCGAATCCCCTGCTGAACTTCCCGAATAAGATCACGTCGTCAGATTTCGATAGCTGGGTCGAGGAGCGTGGACACGGATTCCTCGATTCGTGGGACGCCGGATACACGGCTCTGACTGAAACTGCCGATCCGGGTCAGGATCCGCAGCGCGGCGGCCTGATCGTCACGCGACAAGGCAAAGGAACCTATATCTATGTCGCCTACGCGCTATATCGTCAGCTACCTGAGTTAGTGCCTGGCGCGTATCGAATTCTGGCGAATCTGCTCAGTGCCGGAAAAGACGAATCGGCAGCGCGGTGATTGTCGACTAGCGAGATTAAGCTTCCCTCAGTCCAGACGGCGGATGAAGCCCTTTGTCTGCCCTGTCGAAGATGAATAGTGCGTGAATTTACCGCGCTGTAACACGCGCTTACCAAGCCTGTTAAAAGTACATGAATTCGTCAAATATTCATCATTTTCTGCGAGTGTGAATTCAGAAGCACGAGGAACAGCCTAAGCAGGTTTTGTTCGCTCTTTCCGAGAGCCCGCCTCGTTGCTCGTACGCCGTATACGAATTCATGGCTTCATCTTCCATGGTTGTTTTGAGACCAATAGCTGGCGCGAAGGATGGGAATGCGCCTGTTCGCTTCAACCCATATCTGAGAGGAAAAAGACGCCCAATGAAATCCCAAATGAAAGTGGTTGCCGCGGCAGTTCTGGCAGCCAGTCTCGTTGGCACTTATGCTTACGCCGGTGATCCCCCCGCGCCTGCGAAAAGACACGCAGCAGCCAAGAAGCCTCCCAAGCCGAGTGTCGAAGAACAGATCAATGGACTTCGGCAGGAGATGCAAACGCAGATCGACAGCCTCAAATCTGATCTGGCGGCCAAGGATGCACAACTGAAACAAGCGCAGCAAACCGCGACCGATGCACAGGCTGCTGCGCAGAAGGCACAGTCAGACGCCTCGGCTCAACAGCAGGCAGTCACCGAGAATGCTTCGGCCGTCTCCACACTCCAGAGCACGGTGAGCGACATCAAAGCCACCGACGTCTCAATTGTGAACAATATCTCCGATGAAACATCGGCGATCAAAAAGAGCATCGCAAATCCGGAAGCGCTGCACTACAAGGGCATCACGATTTCTCCCGCGGGCAGCTTCCTTGCAGCGGAAAGTGTGTGGCGCCAGGGCGCAGTGGGCGGCGACATCAACACCCCGTTCACGGCAGTGCCTCTTGATTTTGCGGACGCTCACAATCTGAGCGAGTTCTACGGTTCGGGCCGTCAGTCGCGGCTGGCCATCAAGGCTGTCGGGAAACTGGAGCATGTCACGCTGACCGGCTACTACGAACTGGACTGGCTGAGCGCCGGCGTGACCTCGAACAACAACCAGTCGAACAGTTACACGATGCGCCAGCGTCAGTTGTGGGCCGATGCGAAGATGACGAATGGCTGGGACTTTTCGGGCGGCCAGGGCTGGTCTCTCGCAACCGAAACCACAGCGGGACTAACACGCGGCACGGAAATTCTGCCCCAAACCATCGACGCACAGTACACCGCCGGATTCGTCTGGGGGCGCCAGTACAGCTTCCGTGTGAGCAAGGATTTCGGACGGAAGTTCTTCGCCGGTATCTCGCTTGAGAATGCCGAAGCGCTGTTCCCGTCGGGATCTGGGTTGCCGACCAATCTGCTGATCGGTTCACCTGGAACCGGTGGCGGTCTCTACAACCTCAATGCGAACTACTCCTTCAACGCCACTCCGGATTTCATCGCCAAAATCGCCGCTGAGCCGGGATGGGGACACTGGGAACTGTTCGGCATAGGCCGCAGTTTCCGTGACCGCATCTACCCGACAACCGGCTCTCCGTACAACGACACTAAGTGGGGTGGAGGAATCGGAGGTGGGTTCCGTGCGCCGTTCGCGAATAAGAAGTTGTCGATCGGGCTCAAGGGACTCTATGGCGAAGGCGTAGGCCGCTATGGTTCTTCGACAATCGCGGATATCACGCTTCGCTCGGATGCGACCATCAGACCCTTGCATGGCTTCTCTGCCCTCGGCACCTTCGAGGTCAACCCGAATCCGCGGCTCTCAATCTACGCGAACTACGGCGGAGATTACATCGGCCGCGATTACGAGACAGTAGGTGCGTCTGAGGTTGGTTATGGAACTTACACCACCAACATGAGCGGTTGCCGCGTCGAGGCGAAGGCTGGTGGATCGAGCAGCCCCAGCAATCCTGCGAACTGCGGTGGCAATAACAAGGACGTGCAGGAATTCACTGCAGGTTACTGGTACAACATGTACAACGGTCCGAAGGGCCGCCTGCGCTATGGCCTGCAGTACGCCTGGTTCGAGCGCGATCTGTGGTCCGGCCAGGGCGGCACGACCAATCCTAGCAACGGCGCAAAAGGAACAGACAACATGTTCTTCACCTCGCTCCGCTATTACCTGCCGTAGACGAATCTCCGCCAACTGAGAAAGGGGCAGCCCACTGGACTGCCCCTCCTGTTTTTCTGATGCCAGTGGCTATTGGTTCTTTGGCTCACCCGTCGTTAGAAAAGCTATTCCGTTGATGGACTTCCCGGAGGCCAACACATCGCGTAGCTTCTCTGCGCTGGTTACGCCGCTTGCCGCCGCGGACTGAATGAGCCTGACGGCGTCAGCTGGACTCATTGACCCAGGCAAACGGAAAATCCAAGGCACATTTGTAGACGTAAGTTTCTTGTCTTCGCTCAATGCAATGACTGGAACAAAAGCTTTCAGCGCCAGTTGTTCGGACAAGTGCGCTGCATCGCGATCGAGCGCGACGATTGCCAGCGCGTGCTCATCCATGAGCGCATGCACCAGCTGGGTGGAGGCTGCGCCCCAGTTCTGATCGCTGGCCACCGGCAACAGTTGCCAGGGCTTGGCCGCCGAATCCGCTGCCGCACGCATCTCGATCGTTTCGACAAGAGAGCCAGCGTGTTTGCCGAAGACGATGATCTTGGGTTCAAACGCGATCGCCTTGGATTTTTGCGGGCCGTTGTACTCAACACCGTCTTCTCCGACGCGCGCATAGGGGACCTTTTCTGGATCCTGCAGCGCAGAGGTCGAAGCACGTTCAGGCACTGCGGCAGGAAGCTTCTCCATGCTGGTGGGCTTATATGTGATCGATCCGTTATGAACCGTGCCTAGATACATCTGTGCCACATTCTTCTGGTTGGGATCGAAGTTCATGTGCCCAGTCACGCCATCGTATTCCTCAAGATCGGCGAGGGCGTCGTGAATGCGGGCGCGGTTCAAGCCCGCTTTGCAGATCGAGTCGAGCAGTGCGTTCATGGCGTCATAGGCGAGTGATGCAAACTGCTCAGGTTTTTCCTGGAAGCGGGTCTCAAACCTGACATTGAAGTCCAGCCACTTGGAATCACTACGTGTGGGATCGTATGGAAAGACAGCTTCGAATCCTTCGGCGGCTTCCCCGGCTTCAGCGAGGAGTTCGGGACCGAGCGTGCGATAGGCGCCAAAAACCCGCTGCTTCATTCCGAGAGCTTTCATCTGCTTGAGAATGTTGGCGGCGGGGATCTCGTCGGCCCAGAGCACAATGGCATCGGCCCGCGACGATTGAATGATTCTCAGGGAGCGGGTGAAGTCAGTATCGCCCGGCAAAAACTTCTGCTCGATAACCACCGGATGTCCGAGTCTTCGTGAAGCATCCCGGAACTTGAGCACGCCGAACCGGCCGTAGCGACTGTTTACGCGCAGAAGAGCAACGCGCTTGAAACCAAGCTCCGTGTAGATATGGCGCGCGAGTGTAAGCCCTTGAACCCGGTCATCCTGCAGAACAGTGAAGTACCACGGGATGTAGGTTTCAGGGATGGTGGGATCTGTGGATGCGGAATTTACGATCGGAACTTCGGCTTTGAGAGCGACACGCAGTGCAATGTGAGTCGACTCGGAGCTGATGGAGCCGAAAATTGCCCAGTCTTCATCGTCGTAGACCATCTTGACCGTCTCGTCGGAGGAGGAGCCCCAGATTTTGGGATCAGTCGGCCGGTCGGGGCCCGAGACTGTCATCGCCTGCCAGTTGTCGTAGTCGTTGTGAAGCATCAGCTTGAAGGGCTTGCCGCCGTAGCCTCCCCGCGCGTTCGCTTCTTCCAGGGCGAGTTGAGCTCCATGCAGCATACGCAGCCCGAAGACTTTTTCGGGACTGTGCTCGGCAGGCGCGAAAAACCCGATGCGCACTTCGGCCAGATCTTTTGGCTCTGGGATATCACGCCCCGCACCCACGTAAATGTTTGGCCGGATGTAGTTCAAATCATAAGGCTGAGCAAACTTTTCGTAGGGGCTCAGATCGGTTGGTTCACCCGCATAAGGTGCGACCGTTCGATCGCGTGGCGGCCCGGGCGGGTGCTTGCCACACTCGCATGTCTGCGATGGTTGAGCGAGGCCCGCCACGCTGGCGAGTGCAGCGATAAGGCATATCGGGACCAGATTATGCATGGCACGGCTCCTTACTGCGAAGACTTCTCCGTGCGAAACATTGCGATCGCTTCAATCTCGATCAGTAGTTCCGGGCGGCAAAGATGGGCCTGAATGCCCGTCGATGCCGGGAGAGGATCGAGGCCTTGCTCGGCGAAAAACTTGGTGCGCTCCTCGTTGAATACGTCGTAATCCCGATCGATGTCACGGAGGTAGCAACTGGTGCGGACGATGTCGTGCCACGTGCAGCCTTCGCTCTCGAGCAGGCCTGTGATGTTCTCGTACGTGCGGCGCAACTGCGCACGAAAGTCGCCAATGTGCACGCTGATGCCGTTCTCGTCTATGGAGGCTGTTCCCGAGATCAGCAGGATGGTGAGGCCGTTCAGATCGATGCGCATGCCGCGCGAAAACGAGCTTGGCTTTGCATAGGCGTAGGCCTCATTGAGGACGCCGTGGTTGGTGATAGCGCGTTTTTCGACTGGCGCGTTCGCGATGGTATCCAGAACAACAGAAAAATCAATCATGGCTATAGGTCTCCTTATGGCTGATGTATCCCGTGGCTTAAACCTTTGGCGGTCGCGACCCAGATGTCGCTGCCTTGAAAATCGATCCCGAGGATGTAGTTATGCGCCGGTGCGGTAGCAACCTCAACCGGCGTCAGGTTTCCGTTTTTGTCGCGAATCGTCATCTCTGGCTTTCCGCTACTGAGAGACGGACGATATACGGCCCAATTGACACCGTCGTAGTAAGCGAGACCCTTATCCGTGCCGAACCAGGCGCGGTTCGCATCGACACCTTTCACGACGTTGGTGAAATTAGATGGAAGGCCGCTGTCCTTGGTGAGGAAGTTGTGCCAGTGACGGCCGTCGTAGCGACTGTCGCCGAAGTAAGTCGCGGCCCAGAGGATTTTGTCTTTCTCGAGATAGCTTACGGACGTGGTGATCTCATGAATGAGACCCTGATCTTTGAAGAGCACCATCTCGGTCTCCCCGTCGGGATCGTCATATTTGTCCCACGTCTTCTTTTGCTGGTCGTACTCAAGAATGCCGCTGCCCCAGACAGCGTAGTAGACCTTGCTGGGCGTCGCAGAGACGCCGTAGACCCAGATCTCAAACATCGGAGTATTGCGTTCGTTAAACAGCGTCCATTGGTTGGTGCGAAGATCGAGCTTGCAGCCTCCTGCCGCCGTAGCGATCCAAATGTTTTCGCCTTCGACGGAAACACCGTACACGACATCATTGCTGAGGCCAGAGTTGAGCTGGGTAAACGTATCGATGCGACCGCCGGAAATGCGGCTGAGGCCTCCCATGGTTCCGGCCCAGACGTCCCCAGTTCGTTTGTCGAGTGCGAGCGAGAGAACGGCTCGATGAGCGAGACCGTCCTTTGTGTTGTAGCTCTTCCACTTCCCGTTTTCGTAAAGACCAAGGCCGTTTTCAGTAGCGGCCCAAATTCTGTCGCCGTCAACCAGCACATTGAACACATGGTCGTCGGGGAGCCCGTTGGCAGTGGTGAAACTTTCGAAGCGGAAATGCGGCATGGAAGGCGGTTGCGTCTTCACACTTGCTGCGGCCGTTTTGTGAACTTTGGGAGCAGCGGAGTGCGCTTGCGCAGTGAGAAGGGCTGCCGGCAATTCCAGCATCGATATGACGATTGCGATTGTTCGTAGTGCTTTCATCGCGTCCTCAGGTATTCGATCAGATCGTTGAGCTCGTCTTTGGTGAGATCGTTGGTGCGGCCGTGCTTGTCTTCCGGGTTGAAGATGGTCCAGATCTGTTCGAGGGTGTTTGCCGAACCGTCGTGGAGATAAGGGCCGGTGATGGCGATGTTGGTGAGCTGAGGGGTATCGAGAAGACCTGAGTTGTCCGTGTCTTTTCTCGTGCCGACATCGAATATCTGCTGATTCGTGCCTTTCGGCCCGCTGTGGCAATAACCGCAGCGATTTGTCTCAGGAATCGAGTTGTGAAATTTATCCGCACTGCGGTTGAAAAGGAACTTGCCGCGTTCCTGGGCTACTGTCAGCGCACCGGCCGGCAAACGCAAGCGATTGGGTCGGGGTAGAAGGCTGCGAACATAGAGCACGAGATCGGTGAGCGTGAGGTCGTCGTAATTTTCGGCGCGCCAGAAGTATTTCTCGGTGCGCGGCCCGCACTCGGTAGGCAAGTTGGGATTTCCGCCGTTCCACTTGAAAGGCTCGGTATCTTTAACGCCTTCGATGGGGCGGTTATCGACCACGTCACGGCCGAAGCCATCAGGCTCCAGGTCCCACTGCAGACCGTCAAACGTGGAATCGATGTGGCAGTTAGCGCAGCCGATCTGGCCCTGAAACGAGTAACGGGCGGTATAGAACGTCTGCTCTCCTCGACGCAAAACTGAAGGCTGTTTTGGGCCGTGAAGTGTGATTGTCGATGTGAGCTTATTGGTTCGGGTGTCAATGATGCTGATGGAGTCTTCAAGGCGGTTGGCAACCAGGAGCTTGGTTCCGCTTTGCGAGAGGAGCACGCCGCGCGGGTCGTGCCCGGTTGGTATGCGATTGATAACGTAGTTCGCGCTGGCGGAGAGATCATCGGCATGGGAGCGGGGATGTGCCCGGACGAAGCGGAGAAGGCGCGCGAGGTCGATCACGATTATTTCTTCAGAGCCTCCGCAGCTGACGAAAATACGTGACTTGTCGGGTGTGATCGCAATGCCGAATGGGCGAACTGCGTAGCGCTCCAACTGATCGAGCGGGATTTCGACGGGTTTGCCTGTATCGGCGCCGAAGAGCGTCAGTGTATCTGTGAAGGCTCCGCCGTGTTCGAGGTGCGCGAGAGGAACAAGATTTCTCGGGTGCAGGCCGGCCGCCACGCCGATTCGGCCATCCGGTGAGAAAGCTACGTGAAAGGCATGAGCGATGTACGGAAGACCGATTCGGTCGGTGACGACCGCGCGTCGTGTGTCCACAACGGTGATTTCCGATTGCGGAATGGTGCGATGCGGCGTGGGGTTGGGATAGACATGCGTGACGTATAGTTTCGTCGCATCCGGCGAGGGCGTGATGTAGCTGGCGCCGCGTCCGGCGGCAAGGCGCTTTTCTTCGGCTCCGGTTTCTGCATCGAGGACGGCGATGTCGTTCGAAATGCGATTGGCTACAAAGAGATGCCGCCCCTCCCGATCTTCGATGACGCTTGAGGGTTCGGCAGCTACGGGCCAGGTGGCGATCACTTCGAGCGTTTTGGTCTCGATGACGGAGATCGTGTCATCCCAGGAGTTCGCCACGTAAAGGCGGTTGCCCTTTGGCGAAAGGGAAAAGCCGCGGGGAACTCGACCAACATCGATGCGTTTGATTTCTTTGTAGGTGCTTGCATCAAGAACACGAACTTCAGCGCTTTGCTGGCAGAGGACGTACAGACGCATTCCATCGGGCGAGAAGAGCAGCTCGATGGGAGATACGTAATCGAGCCGTGCGCCGGAGAGGCCATTTGTTGCGGAGGCCTGGGCAGTGCGACCCGACCAGTTGTAAGCAGCGAGCAGGATGCACAACGCCGCCACAGCAGACAACGCGCCAAAGGCCGAAGTGTGGTGAAGCGCTCTCACTTCGGCTCCTCGATGGTGAGTACGCGGTCGACCGGCTGCTTTTCAAGTGTTTGCTCGCGGCCGCTGGGCCACTTCACGACGACCTTGTCGATCACCGTTGCGGCGCCGAGCCCGAAATGAAGGCGCGGATCGTTCTGGGATAGATAGCCCGACTCTCCAACGCGCTCCTGCAGTTCGTGTTTTGCGCCGGCGAAGATCTCGACCTTTGCGCCGATGCCATCGCGATTGCTTTTTGTGCCAACAAGTTTGATGGCGACCCAGTGGCCCGTGTCGGTCGAAATGTTGTGAAGCAGCTTGCCCTTTGCCCCGAGATTCACGAGAAAGGCATCGACCTTGCCGTCGTTGTCGTAGTCGGCAAAGCAGGCGCCGCGCGCTACTGTGCGCTCATTCAGGACTGCACCGGCGGTTTCTGAGACATCGGCGTATCGCCCATTCCCCAGCCCCCTGAAAAGCGTGTGTTCCTGCGGAATGAGATGAATGAGGCCGCCATGAAAGATAAGAACGTCCAGCGTCCCATCGTTGTCGAAGTCGCTAACGCTCGTTCCCCAGCTCACGTATTGTGCATTGGCCTGTGAGACGCCGTTGCCGGCGCCGATATCTTCAAAGGTCAACTTGCCTGTGTTGCGGAGCATGCGGTTGTAGTGGCCGTCCGAAACAAAGAGATCGAGCATGCCACGGCCTTCGAGATCGGCAAAGACCGGGCCCATCGATGAGGTGGATTCGCCGTTCTGTCCATAGGCCGTTCCGGAGTCGTTGCCGATTTCTTCGAAAGTGCCGTCGCGCTTGTTGTGGAAGAGGAAGTTCTCGGTGCGGTCGTTGGCAACGTAAATGTCGTCCCAGCTGTCGTTATCGAAGTCGGCCGCGGTGACGCCCATGGTGCGGCCAATATAGTTGCTGATCCCGGATTTCTCGCTTACGTCAGTGAACGTGCCGTTGCAGTTGCTGTGGAATAGCTTGTTGGTTTCCCCTTCGTAATCGAGCGGGCCGGGATAGTTGTCCGCTGCATAGTAGGCGCGATATTTAGGGTCGAACTTAACGTATCGACCGGCGAACAAGTCGACGCATCCATCTTTGTCGTAGTCGAGCCAGGTAGAGCTGATCGCCCATCCCTCCACTTTGATGCCGGCCTTCTCTGTCACATCGGTGAAGTGGCCGTTGCCATCGTTGTGATAGAGAATCGTCCTCCCGTAAGCGGTGACGAACAAATCGACAAAGCCGTCGTTGTCATAGTCTGCGGCCGTGACAGCGATGGAATACATGTCCGGATTGAGACCGGCCTTATCAGTGACGTCGGTGAAGTGTCCGTTCCCGTCGTTGCGATAGAGATGATTGTGCGGTGGCGAAATTGGCTTCTCTTTGAGAGGATACGGATGCATCGAGTCATCGAGGGGGCGCCCGTTGGCGACGTAGAGATCCAGCAGGCCATCGTTGTTGTAGTCGAACCACACGCAGCCCGCTCCGGTTCCCTCGAGAAGAGAGCCCAGCTTTGCGGAGCCGAAGCTATGCGTGAAGTTGATGCCGGCCATGTCGCTGGCATCCTCGAAGCGAATGGAAGACTTCTGGGCTGCGACAGAGGCTGAGTTCGCGGCGCTTGCAGATGGTACAGGGCTCTGTGCTGCAGCTGCGCAGCAAACAGTGAGGCAGACGAAAAGAGAGCGACGAAGCATTTTCAGTTCCCTCCCCTTTCCGGTCGCGCAGCGCCGGTGAGATCTACGGGAGTGGTGCTGTGCAAAAGAACTTGGGGAACTCGATTTTCGGGCGCATGCTCCGGGCCTGCATGGCAGCCGACGCAGTAGCGCTGCTCGCCGCGACGGATCCAGAACCAACCGTGTTCCTGGCGAATGACGCCACCCTTTGCGTCAAGCAGGATGAAGCGAATGGCCCGATCGGCTGGTGCCTTCACGAAGAATGAGCCGTCGGATTCGACCGGGGCTGTTCCCATGGCAACGGCGTTTCCTGAGTCGTCCTGGGTTTCAAGCCGAACGCTCGCCGGAGTTGATTTCATCGCACCGTCGCGAGAGATGCGAGCATCGAGAGCAAGCAGGTTTGCGTAATCCCAGTCGTGCAGTGCGGAAGGATGGCGGCGAGGCCGATTGCGTGTCGCAACAAGAACGGGATCCAAAAGGTTCTCTCCGGCCCGTGTGATCAGTGGACGCAACTTCAACTTGCCCTGCTTCCAAAGATGCAGACCGTACCTGGCGGCAGAAGAAGCACGCGCGCTCACCAGCCATTCGCCGGAAGGGGTCTCGGCGATCGCACCGTCGTATTCGGCACGGGGCGCAACGATACGCTCTTCGTGTGCAAGGGGCGAGGTGAAGCGCGCCAGCGAGGAACCGTGGGTAAACACTACATCGCCGGAATGGAGTTGACGTCCGCCCCATCGTGCTTTTGGAGAATGATCGCAGCGATACGATTCGACGCCCGACCCGTCGGAGTATACGAGGAAAAGTTCCGACGAATTTCCTTCGCCCAGCGGAAAGCCCGATTCGAAGAGGATGCGGCCATCTTCGAGCACGTCTGCAGGGATGGCGCTGGCTTGCATGAAGGAGATGGGAAACACTGACTGAATTCCCTTCCCTTCAATCTGCTCGACCCCTTTTGAATCGATCAGACGCACAGACTGCAACTGAAAGCGTCCTGCGCTGTGTTCAGCGAAAACGATACGCCAGCCGGGCAGGTAGAACGGCCGAATTGCGTCCGATCCAGAAGTGATGACCTGACGCACGCTGCGATCGGACAGCGTGAGTTCCCAGATCTGCCAGGGATCACTCGCATTCTTTTTACCGGAGAACAGGACGCTGGAACCATCGAACGAGATGTTTGCGTCAGCACTGGCTGAGAAATCGGGAAGGAGCGATGTTGCCGCTCCATCGTGGATGAGCAGCAGATGGGAGCCGCCCGGGAAGCGTTCGCCGCCATGAATAGCAGCAAGAGGGTCATAGGTGGGTGCAGCCGTGACGATAATATCTGCCGTGTTGGTATGTGACGGATTCGGAGCGAATCCACAAGCCAAGCTCAGCAGGGCGAAACAGCCCGCAGCGACCAGCACTCTGAACGCAACCTTCATCCAGCCGTCTCCAGCAGGGCGTCGACTGCTGCAGCACGCAACCTGACGTAGGGCTCCAGCATGGCCATCATCTCGTCAAATTCGTCAAAGCTGAGCGACTGCTCGCCATCGCTCCAGGCTTTTTCCGGCTGGGGATGAACTTCGACGATTATTCCGTCGGCACCGGCTGCGACTCCGATCCGCGCCAGGGCCGGAACGAGTTCGCGATGGCCACATGCATGACTCGGATCTGCAATGACCGGCAGGCGAGAGATGTGCTTCAAAAGTGCGATGGCGGCCGGATCAAATGTATTGCGCAGGGTCGAATCGAAGGTGCGAATACCGCGCTCGCACAGGATCACATTCGGATTTCCATTGCTCAGAGAGATCTGCGCAGATTTGAGGAGATCGTCGATGGTGGCCATCATGCCGCGCTTCAACATGAGAGGCTTGCCGGTTTTTGCCGCGGCTTCGATCAGCGTGAAATTCTCCATGCTGCGAGAGCCGATTTGGAGAATGTCGGCGTATTCGGCGACCAGCGGCACATCATCTTCGCTCATCACTTCGGTGACGATAGCCAGACCAGTTTCTGCCCGCGCCTGAGCGAGAAGCTTGAGCCCTGCGAGACCGAGGCCTTGAAATGCATAGGGCGAACTGCGCGGCTTGAAGGCACCGCCGCGAAGAACGCGGGCGCCCCGCTTGCGAACATGATGTGCAATGGAGAGAATCTGCTGTTCGGTTTCTACCGAACAGGGCCCGGCGATGGTGATGAATTCGCTGCCGCCGATTTCGAGATCCAACACCTGCACAACTGTCTGCTGGTGTTTCGAACTCTTCAGTACATCGCTGGTCTCGGCAAAACGTTGCTGCCAACTTACGCGCACCCGGGGCGCTCCATTCCGGGGAAGGCTCAGAGTAGCGCTGCTGCCGCCCACCCGCCTCCATCCAAAGGTTGAGGCGCAGAATCAACAACTTACCGCGCCTGCCACTCTGTTTTTAGTCCCGCGGGTTATCACCTGTCTGTGACGAATAAACATCACCGGATCGAAAGAAACATGTCGGCTCTGATGATCCAGTCGCAACGATGGTAGGTTCAGGTGTGATGAGCGACATTGAGGGCCTCATCCACGTGCCACCGAAGCAGATTCAAATCTTCGAGATCACTGCTTGAGCGCCATCGGCGGGGGACGGAATCCAAATTCCGCATCAGCAATCGCTGCCACACCCAGGGCGACCTCATCCTCACACGGTCGAGCAACGATCTGGACACCGATAGGAAGCCCTTCCGCCGACCGTCCCACTGGCAGAACCGCCGCCGGAGCACCCAGAGTATTGAACCACTGTGTGTAACGAACAGAATCGAGGTATTCCACGGTCTTGCCTTCAAGCAGCCATTCGCGCTCGCCGTGTTTCCAGGCAGGAATGCTGGCCACCGGGCACAGCAGCACTGGAAAGTCACGCATCTCCTCGAGTGCTTTTGATCGCAGCAGGTCCAATTCGGCCCACGCGTTCAGCAATTCAGTGGATGTCAGTGGTCCTGTCTTCTCTGCAATTCCTAGAAACTCGCGGAAAATGGGACTGAGTTTGTCGCGCCTGCCGCGAATCTCCGGCTCGTAGAACATGGCGCCGCACTGAACGAAGAATGTCCACCAAAGCTTGCGAAGCTGTTCAAGCGTCCGTGGCCGGAATCGCTCTACTTGAAATCCAGCAGAGCGGAGCCCTTCTGCTGCCGCGGTTACGGCGGCGCGCGTTTCGGGTGTCACGGGTGCCAGTCCGTCATCTTCGAAGACGCCGATTCGGTATGACCGGAGTTCATCCAGGGTTGGCGTTCGCAGAGAAATGGGCGGACTGGCAGGATCGGCATCGTCCTGCCCGCTCAGCGCTGTGAACATCAGCTGCACGTCTGCGATGGTGCGCGCCATAGGGCCGATCGCGCCCAGCGTCGAAAAAGGTCCGACACATGGCGGCAGATGCCCACGCCCGGGAATGCGGCCCGGTGTTGGCTTGAGAGAGCAGATGCCTGTGAAATGCGCCGGAACTCGAACAGACCCGCCACTATCAGATCCGAGGCCTGCTGCTGACATCCCTGCTGCGATCGCCGCAGATTCCCCTCCGCTGGATCCACCGGGTGTCCGTTCCAGGTCCCAGGGGTTGCAGGTTCGGCCGTGGAGCAGGTTCGCCGTCTCATATGCCATGAGGAACTCGGGGCAGTTGGTCGTGCCGAGAATCAGAGCGCCTGCGGCGCGGAGGCGCGCGACAACAATCGCATCTTCGCGCGGCACGTCCCCCTCGTGCAGTAAGCTTCCGATTTCGCACTTGTAGCCTGCTGTCGCGATCGACGACTTTACCGTGACCGGCAATCCATGGAGCGGGCCGCGTGTGTGATCGGGAGCGGCATCCATCGCACGCGCCTGGGCACGAACACGCTCGTCGTCGAAATCTGCAAAGACGTTAAGACTTGGATTCAGGCGTTCAATTTGGTGAATGTGTGCTTCGGCAAGTTCAGCAATCGAAAGTTCTCGCGCCCGCAGCATCTCCAACTGACGCACTGCGGGCTGCAGCACCAAGTCATTCATGCGGTACCTGGGCCGAGTTCGAAGGGCATGCAGGGCTTCCGGCACCGCAATTCGTGTCATCCGCCGGAGTCGACGGCATCAGTTTGTAGTCAAAGCGGTAAGACCGCATCGGCTCACCGGAATCGAAGCGATCGTTGTAGTTGAGCTGGTAATCGATCGCACTCGCATCATCTGGAAACTTCTCTGCCGACGGATACGGGTACTTGCTCATGCTGTGGAATGGCAGCTGCGACACGGTAAATGGCATCGCGTCCCACCAATCCATGTCCTTGACATAGCCGTTGGCATAAAAGAAATAATCGCGCTTCCAATTTGCCGGGAGGGCGGGCAGGCTCGCTGCATCGAACTCGACCGCGATCTCTTCACCGCTACCAAAAATTGCATAACGGTCGTCGATGCCCTTCACCAGTGCGGTTACATTGCCCAGGCGCGTGTAGTTGCCGCGCTGATGCTGGAACGGTCCTGTGAGGCTCACCCGGTCGTAATCGTAATCGAGGTCGCCGGGACTCTTGCCTTCGATCTGAGTCGGATATCCACGGAAGCGCTCCGTTGCCAGCGAAAGAGGCAAGTCGGTGGTGTGGGTCTGCGCCTCGGGGTTGTTATCGACGAGGACCTGGTCCCAGAAGATCTCGAGATTGCTCACGAGCCGAATCTTGTGGGTACCCGCAGGAAGCTTTCCTGTAAGGTCCACCACGATTGTCCGCTGAAGACCTGCCGGGAATCCTGCTTCACCCGGAATTTCAACCCAGGCGCCATCAGGCCGCTGCGCTTCGACGTAAGGTGAAATCGGCTTGATGCCCGCCTGCCATGCGCCATAGAGCGAAGTCGCGCTGAAGTAGTTCACATATCCCGTCATCAACAATTTCAACGGGGAGTGCGTGTCTACCGAGCCCAGATCGAGTGTGAGATGGTGTGTCTTCGCGAAACCATCGTAGGGGGTGACTGTGAACCCGCTCGCAAATTTGTGATCGCGCCGGCTAAGCACATCGGTCACGTCCTGGTCGTTTCCATCCCAGGCGCGAACGGGCAGGCGCGCTGCACGAGAAGCCACCACGCGACCTGATGCAAACGGAGGATCATCGAGGAAGCGCTCGTCCGGATTCACCTCGACATCGGCTGGGTGATCCACCGCGACAAGGCGCAACTGGTCGATGTAGTTCACCTCTTCCATAGGTTCGATGAAACGCAGACTGAGCTTGCCATCGACCTCTGCGAGACGATCGCCATCGACCTTGATCCATTCGCCCGGATTGGGAATGTTTCGGCGAGTTGGCGTGAACCAGTGACCCACGACTGCAGCACCGATCACGTCAGTGACGAGCTTGTATTTGTGTCCATCCCAGGCGAACAGGACAGGGCAGGAGCTTCCGCGACGATCCGCTTCTTTCATCGCGATCACGGGAGTCTGCGGCAGGTCGATCTCATCCTGAAGGATCCCCGTTGGCCACAGGATGCGGAGCAAGTCAATGTGATCGGCCTGGCCCAGGCCGATGAGCATTTGAGGAGGTGCCTGGGTCGCAAGACCAGAGGCGCCGGCCAGCTCCCACTTCTGCCATTGACCGTTGGCGAAAATCTCCACTTTTGACCCGAGGGCTGTCTTATTGTCTGCGTAGCCCGCAAGATCAAGGCGTACGAAGTGATTCTTGTTCGCGCCCTCGTTGTGGAGCAGGATCGGCGGAGCATTCAGCTGGGTCACGATCAAATCGGGAGCGCCATCGCCATCTACATCGGCGGCGATCAGTCCCCGCGGCGCTTTCAATGTAACGGTCTCAAGACCGAGAGCGCGGCTCACGTCTTCGAATGTCCCATCGCCCTTGTTGCGGAACACCTTCAGACGCGGACCAGCAGCCGTTTCAACGACTGCAGCGAGATCGATCCAGCCGTCGTTGTCGATGTCGATGGCTGTTAGGCCCCAGCCGCGAGTGGCGCCGTTCAGAGGCAGTTCCACGCGCTCGAATCGGCGGCTGGCGTTCTGCGGACCGCCGACATTACGCCACAGAGTCAGACCCGGAGCACCGGCGTGGGTGACGGCGATGTCCATCCAGCCGTCTTTGTTGAAGTCGACGACTGCAATGCCCAGGGTAGCGGGGAGTTTGGCGTCGTAGACAGGTTGCTGGGGATACTTTCCTTCTCGCGGGTTTGCGAAGAGTACGGGCGCAGGCCCGTCCCCGGTGAGGGCGAAGTCGACGGCCCGGTCGTTATTGAAGTCAGTGAGAATCGCGGCAGTGGTTTTTCCGGTACCGCCGAGGCCGGTCTGCCCGGTCCATTCCGTGAAGGTCTTGTTGCCGTTGTTGCGCCAGAGCACGTTCGACTGGTCGCCGGCTTTTAACGGCGAACCGGTTATGAACAGGTCGAGGTCGCCGTCGTGATCGAAGTCGATGAAGGTGATTCCAGTGGGATGGTTGCGCGAGGTTAGGCCAGCTTCCGCAGTGACATCCTGGAACTTGCCTTTTCCGAGATTGCGGAACAGGTGAACTCCATCGTTGGTGGCGACGGCGAGGTCGTTGAGGCTGTCGGAATCGTAGTCTCCGACAGCACACGCCACACCGGATCCGCTCAGGTTCAGTCCCGCAGCAGCGGTATCCATATCTTTGAACTTGCCGTCGCTTTCGCGGTGCAGCACACGGATGGCCTGCGGGCTCGACATCAGGACGAGGTCCATTTGCCCTGAACCAGTCACATCGAGCATGCATGCGCCTCCGTTTGCAGGCGCCATCTTTACTTTGCCGGCAATCATCGGCTGGGGAATCAGCTTGATGGGGATCATGGATTGCTGGCGCGCCTGAGGCTCTTCAACAGGTATGACGGTCGAATAATGGCCTTGCTCTCCGTAAGCCAGTCCGATGGCCGCAGAGATCTTGGTGCTGGTCATGTGCTGAAAGAGCTTGAAGTGCTCTTTGGCGGCATCTTTTTGGCCGGTAGCCTGCAATGCACGGGCAAGCGCAAACTCAGAAGATGCGTGGAGCGGCTGAATGGCGAGTGCTTTTTTCAGGACTTCAATGGCCTCATCGAATTGCTTGAGTTCGCGGTAGCAGACTCCTTCGAAGTAGTACGAATCGACGTCGCGAGGGTCGAGCTTCACTGCTTCCTGGAAGCTCTTGAGAGCATCATCCAATTCGTTGTTGGCATGCTGCGCGAGCCCAAGGTTGTACCACGCCTGGGGATTGGCTGGATCGAGAGCAATCGACTTCTTCAGCGCTTCTTTTGCTTCGTCGACCTTCTGCAGCGTCATCAGCGCGATGCCTTCGTTAACAGCGGCTTGGGCCAGCCTTGGATCTTTCTGGAAGGCTTCTGCGAAGGCCTCTTCCGCCTTCTCAGTGAACTGCTGTCCCATGAGAGCTACACCGCGGTTGTTAAGCCGGATGGCATCCGCATTGAAACGCGCCTCTGCACCTGCTGCCACTGCCGTGAGCGTGCAAAAGGCTGCCAGCCGGCCAGCTCGTTGTAAAAACCGTTTTGCCAATTCTTTCTCCAGAAACAGCGGCACTGTTTGCGATCGCATTGGGGGAACACTTCAGTGTATGCGAGCGCCAGTTATGACGTAGAATTCCCAGAAGGCGGGCAGTCTGGTTACAGCTTTCCCCGGGCTATTTGTTTTATACAGAGTCTTGCCCGCAGCTTTCGTCCCCTGGAATCTGGTCATTCATCTGCCTCACAGAATTGTTCACAAATTTTTGGCCGGTAAATAACCTCCTCATCTGGAGTACGCATCATCGTGGGCGTGTGCAGTTTTCCTTGCGCCCGGTGTTCAACCAGAGTCCAAACAGTTGATGCGAACGGATGGAGTCCTCAGTGGTCTGGCAGGCCAGCGGCTCCCCATTCTGAACTTTTTCGGGGCGGCTTTTCCCGTTGTGGGATGGCTGGTCCAGCTTTCACGGTAATTCTCTGCGGTTTTCTGTTGTGGCTGCTACTTTTAACCGATTTGAAGAGCAGGTATTTATGGTGGTTAAAACGCAAAGCAAGGGTCATGGTGTGACAGGGCTGCACGTCGGTTCGAACAACGTGCGCCGGTACTTCCCCAAAGGGACGAAGAACATCGAACTGCAACTTGGGCATCTCCGCATTCAGTGCGGATTGAAGCCCGACTTCTGGCAAGGTCAACCGGAGATCTATGATCCCAGGCTGTGCGCCTGGCTGGAATCGAAGAATCTGCAGAGCACCGCGAATCGCACGGTGCCGCTGACGATGATCCCCGCAGGTGACAACTCATTTCAATTACAGCCCGTCTCCGTGGCGCCACGAACACGAAATAAGGTGCCTCCGGCTTCGGCTGCATAACTTCGGGCCCGCCTCTCCTCTTCGCAAACGGCGACCGTCAAGATTTGGCGCCGTCCTTATCCTGGAGTGGAGTCGATCTCGTAGCCGATAGCTCGGCAGTGCATCAACATTGGTGAGTGTTTCCGTCGCAAAAAACGAGATTTCTCATCAACCAGCTTGCCATTTGCAGATTAATTCGACAAAGCGCGCATACTTTAGCCATGACAAGTTGCCAAGTTGCCAATCTCCGCTCCCGATCTCGCCGAGACCGCGAAAAGTACGCCGCGACACACTAGGCAAGGTAACGATGCCCCAGGCTGCCTTCGGGCCGGATCTGGCCTGTAGGACCGAGCGATCGCTAAGTCCAATATCATGTATTACGTACAGCTAAGTTCAATGAAATGTATTATGTACCATTTTTCTGCACAAAAATGGAAAGGGCAAACGAACTTCGAAGGTGGAAGGCTCTGAAATCTGGAAACTCGTGGACGAGGTGCCTCTAAACCCTAACCTCAATCGAATGTAATAAGTACGTCTAAGCTTAATGAAATGTATTAGTTACCGTTTTCTGCACAAAAAGTGGAAAGGCCAAAGGAACCGAAGATGGGACATCCGAACTCCTAACCTCAATGCCATGTATTAGGTGCGGCTAAGTATAATGAAATGTATTGTGTACCGTTTTTCAGCATAAAACTACGGGGAACAGGGGCGAGAGATGACCTTTCGAACCGCTAAACCCAATATCTTGTATTAGTTACATCTAAGACTAATGCCATCTATTACATACACTTTTCATGGAAAACCGGAATGCCGCCCCCGCCCGTCATGATTGCATCGGCTGCTAAACTCAATGCCATGTATTAAGTACAGCTAAGTTCAATTCCATGTATTATGTACGGTTTTCGGGCAGGAGGCCGAACGCTCCTGGGTATTCCCGTCCGCTTCTCACGAGGGCCGGGGTCATCCTATACGGCCTGGGAGTCGTGTTCGGTAGACTCGATCAAGATATGGATATTCTTCAGCTCGAAGAAGCGATCGAGGCTCATTTTGCGGCGGGAGCGGCGGCAAATTCCGATCCGGCTGCGATGGTGGCATTTCTTGAACTTCGCACGGCACTCGAACGGGGCGAGGTCCGGTCGGCATCCCGTGATTCCCAATCGCCGACCGGGTGGCGAGTCAATGTCTGGGTGAAGAAAGGGATTCTGCTCGGTTTCCGGCTGGGCGCGTTGCACGACCTGGCGGCGTCCGGGCTTTCTTTTGTGGACAAGCACACGTATCCGGTAAGGATGTTTACGGCGGCGGACGGAGTGCGAGTGGTGCCAGGCGGGTCTTCGATTCGAGCCGGGGCTTATGTTGCACGGGGCGTGGTATGCATGCCGCCGATGTATATCAACGCCGGTGCGTGGGTGGATGAGGGAACGATGGTGGACTCGCATGCGCTGGTGGGGTCGTGCGCGCAGATTGGGAAGCGGGTGCATCTGAGCGCGGCTGCGCAGATTGGCGGAGTGCTGGAGCCGATCAACGCAAGCCCGGTGATTATTGAAGACGATGCGATGGTTGGCGGGAATTGCGGCGTGTATGAAGGGACAATTGTTCGCTCAGGCGCAGTGCTGGCGCCGGGGACCATTCTGACCCGGGGGACGCCGGTGTTCGACCTTGTGAATGGGACGACGATTCGGGCGACGGCAGAGATGCCGCTGATCGTTCCGGAGAAGGCGGTGGTGGTGCCGGGATCGCGGGCAGTGGGCAAGGGCAAGGGTCACAAGAATGCAGAGGGTTGGGGTCTTTCGCTCTATGCCCCGGTGATTGTGAAGTACCGCGATGAGAAGACAGATCTGAGCACCACCCTTGAAGATCTGCTGCGTTAAATCTGATGAGCGCGAATAAGGATCAGGTAATCCGGTTCGGAGTGGTTGGGCCGGGGCGAGCGGCTTCGCGATTTGCGCGGGGCATGTCGGCGGTCGAAGGCGCGAAGATTGCGGCGTTCTGGGGGCGAGATGCGGAACGCGCGAGAGCTTACGCGGAGCGGTTCTCGGTGGGGAGTGTTGCGCCGACGCTCGATTCCCTGCTCTCTGCCGATATCGATGCAATCTATGTGGCGACGCATCCGGATACTCACGCGGAGTTGTGCATCGCGGGGATCGAGGCGGGGAAGCATGTGCTGTGCGAGAAGCCTGCAGCTCTGAATGTCGCGCAGGTTGAGCGGGTCATAGCGGCGGCGCAGAGGCACGACCGGCTGTTCATGGAGGCGATGAAGCCGCCTTTCTTTCCGCTTTATCGGAGACTGCGCGCACATCTCGAGGCGGACCCGATCGGGGCTGTGAGGTTTGTGCGGGCGGGACATTGCGATTCTTCGATCGGGCCGGATTATCCGCTGCACTTTCGCGAACTGGGCGGCGGAGGGATTTTGGGCATTGGGCCATACGAGGCGTTTCTGGCGCTGGACTGGCTGGGGCCGTTGAAGCGCGTGCAGACAATGGGGCGGGTGAATGCGGCGGGAGTGGACAGCTTTGCGATCTTCCAATCCGAACATGAGCGCGGGATGGCGCAGCTGCACACGGGGATCGATCTGCTGAGTCATGGCGATGCGGTGCTGTCGGGGCCGCGCGGGTTTGTGGTGATTCAAGCGAACTGGTGGAATCCGGAGCGGGCCGCGGTGCACTACGTGGATGGGCGAGTGGTTGAGTTGCACGAGCCGTACACGGCGGGCGGATTCAATTATGAGACGGAACACTTCTGCGAACTGGTGCGGGAGGGTCGGCGGGAAAGCGCCGTGATTCCGCATGCGATGTCGATAGGGATGGCGCGGTTGCTGGAAGAGGCGCGGAGGGAGCTGGGGATGCGGTTTGCAGGGGAGGAATGAGTGGAATGGGGAGAAATCCGTCTAAGCTTCGAGTTCGCGGCGGTTACACGACAGAAGGGATTGCTTCCGGTCAGGCCGTAATCCGATCACAAGCGAAACGATATACAATCCCGCACATACCCCATCCTGCCGTTTACGCTGAACGGCGCCTAACAGTACAAGAAACGCAGCCATTACTCTTGTCCCGGAGGCAGCATGAAAGTATCGGCCTCGCAATCTGTGGTCAATCGCTGGCAACACCAATTCCAGGGCCAGCTTCTCGCGCCATCTCACAACGACTTCAATGCAGCTCGTCAAATCTGGAATGGAATGATCAATCGATCGCCTGCACTGATCGCGCGTTGTGCCTCGAGTTCGGATGTCGTTTCCGCCCTCAAGCTTGCGCGATCTGAACAATTGCCGGTCAGCGTGCGTAGCGGAGGCCACGGCGTCGCTGGTAACGCAATCTGCCAGGATGGACTCGTCATCGATCTCACCCGGATGAAGGGAATCTCAGTTGATCCGGTCGAGCGCGACATTCGTGCCGGTGCGGGAGTGCTTTGGGGCGAGTTCGATCAGGCGGCAGAGCAACATCAGCTCGCCACGACTGAGGTCTCGCACACAGGCATTGCCGGCCTCACTCTCGGGGGTGGGCTCGGCTACCTCATGGGGAAGCTCGGAGCCGCTTGCGATAATCTCCTGTCCGTTGAACTCGTCACGGCAGCGGGTGAAGTGTTGACCGTCAGCGATCAATCCCATCCTGATCTTTTCTGGGCAATTCGCGGCGCCGGAGCGAACTTCGGCGTTGTCACACAACTTCGCTACCGCCTCCACTCGCTTCCTGGAGTTCTCGCCGGCCTTCTCATCCATCCGCGTGTTCGTGCCGCCGAGTTCATCGACTTCTATCGTGAATTCCTACTGAACACTCCCGACGAACTCTACACAACTCTTGCTTTTTTGAACACCCCGGACGGCACACCCATCGTTGGCGTCATCGCGGTCTATAGCGGGCCGATTGCTGAAGGCGAGCGCGTGCTAGCGCCTTTGCGCCAATTTGGTCCTCCAGTTGCCGATCTCATTCGCCCAATGCGTTACACGGAGGCGCAACGCCTCGTCGATGATGCTGTCCCGATCGGGAACCGTTACTACTGGAAATCCAGCTTCGCTCAAACAGTGAGCGAAGAACTCGCCGGTATTCTGCATCGAGGCGCTGATGCCATGCCTTCACCACGATCAATGATTCTCTTGTTCGAGATGAAGGGCGCGATTCAACGTGTTCCAAAAGAGTCGATGGCATTCGATCACCGCGACGCGAACGTTGAAGTGTCTATCATTGCCAATTGGACCGACTCGGTAGACGACGCGGCAAACGTCACCTGGGCTCGTGAACTCTGGGAGGCGACCAAGCCCTTTGTCATGACATCGGTTTACTCCAACCACATGACTGCGGACGAAACACCCGATCGGGTGCGCGCCGCATACGGTGCCTCAAAATACGAACGTCTGGCGCAACTCAAGGCGCGGTACGATCCCACGAACCTCTTTTTTATGAACCACAACATTGTTCCGACAGCGCCTCCAGCCTGATTTTTCGCGCCTGCAGTTCACGTCGAACGGTTGGGCGGTTTGACTCACTCAGGGACCAGATAGAACGCGATGCCCAGAATCAAATATGCAGCGATCAGTTCAGCCCCTTCAAACCAGACTGTCTCTCCGTCATGAACGATCATTTGCAATGTGAGTACCGCAAGGGCAATGCCGGCGATCTCAAGCGGCGAAAAGACCAATTGCATCGGGTTGCCGAGCATATACGAGGCGAAGACCAAGACTGGAGCAACAAACAGTGCGATCTGTACGCTGCTCCCGATACAAATTGAGAGGCTCAGGTCCATCTTGTTCTTGTAGGCCACGAGTATAGCGGTCGAATGCTCGGCAGCATTGCCAACTGTGGCGACTACCACGACACCGACAAACATGGATGACAGTCCGAGTGCATGTTGCGCGGCGCTAATCTGGTTGACCAGCATCTCGCTGAGCACCGCGATCAGTGCCGTGGCAAGAATGAGAGAGATTGTCGGCAGCCAGGAGGGCTCATGAGAGTCCTCGCCGGGTTCGCTCGCGAGAGGAACCTCCCGGTTCTTGATCTGGAAGAGAAGGCCGCAGGCATACAAGGCAATGAGCACGCCTCCGGTCCAGAGGCTGAATCGATCGAGCGCCTGGGTTCTGGTCGCCAGGTGGCCGTGGACCGAGAGCGCGTAAACGGCCGGCATGACGAGGGCGATAACGGCGATAAACAACATGGTGACGCTGGCCGATACGGTTCGGCGGTCGAAGGTCTGCTTCTCGCGTCCGATGCCGCCGACCCATACGCTGGTGCCGAGCACCAGCAGAACATTGCCAATGATGCTTCCGGAAAGAGACGCCTTCACAACCGCCTGGTGACCTTCACGCAACGCAAAAAAAGCGATGATCAGTTCCGTTGCGTTTCCCATGGTGGCATTGAGCAATCCACCGAGCTTCTCTCCGAGCTTGCTGGAAAGATCTTCTGTGGCCTTACCCAACGAAGCAGCCAAGGGAATAATGCCGAGTGCAGCGGCGATGAAAATAAACACCGCGGAGCCAGTCAAGTACCTGACCAGAAATGCAGCCGGCACAAGAATGAGCCCGAAATCGAGAGCGAGATGGCCTGTTCTAAGGGGAAGGTACCGGTAGAGCCTGCCAGAAAGCTGGGTGTCGGGCGAATGCTTCATGCTTGTCAACTATATCCTTGAATTCTTGCTCGAGTTAGCTTCAGCATTCTCCGAATCTTCAAGGTTTGAGGAGTTCGGTGTTGATGGTTTGGAGGAGTTTGCCTTGCGAGTCGCCGAAGTATTCCCAGAACATGATGCCGGCTAGTTTCTGGGAGCGGATGTACTGGCACTTGTGCTTGAGGGATTCCGGATCTTCATAGGAGACGAAGATGCGCTGCTGCGGGTTGTAGACGTAGGGCACCTTTGCGGCGTCGTCCCAGAAGCGGGTGAAGCCTGCGGCGAGCATGGTAGTGTCGATGACGTTGAACGGGGTGTATGCGCCGGGGACGGGCTTGCCGACCTGGAAGAGGCCGTGGTTCTGATCTTTGACTTCGCCCCACTCGTGTCCGTAGAACGGGACGCCGAGGAGGATTTTTTCAGCGGGGACACCGGCTTTCTGGAAGGCGCGGACGGTGTCGGATGAGGAAGCAGCTTTGGGATCGGCGGGATCGGCGTAGAGCGGGGAGTGATTGCCGGTGATAGATTCGGAGCCGGGCTCGTAGTAGTCGTAGGTCATGAGATTGACGGTGTCGACGTAGCGCTGGACTTTCTGCATCTCGGTATTCGCAATCACTTCATCAGACGCGCCCATGGCGATGGTGAGATAAAGGCGCCGGCCACGGCGGGCTGAGGCGTCGAAACGCTGGCGGAGCTCGCGAAGAAGTGAGGTGAAGTTCTGCTTGTCTTCCGCGCGGAAGGGGTGACCCGAGCCGGGCATACCGGGGTATTCCCAATCGATGTCGAGGCCATCGAGGTCGTAGCGGGTGAGGAACTGCATGACACTGTCTTCAAAGACGGCGCGGCTCTCACGGGTGAGCGCCATGTCAGAGAAGTTGGTGGACCAGAGCCATCCGCCGACGGAGACGAGGATGGTGAGGTTGGGATTTGTGCTGCGGAACGATCGCAGGAGGGCGAAGTTCTGCGCGTCGGCGGGCGAGCCGGGGACCATGCGGCCGGTCTGGATGTTGGAGAAGGCGTAATTGATGCGGGTGAGTTTGGCGGGGTCGATCTGGCCGGGGATGAGGGCGGCGCCGCGGGGGAAGACATAGGCGGTGATGACGTAGGGGTGGGTTGGCGGTGATTGCGCGCCGGTGAGGCACGCGGGCAGGAGGAGAAACAACAACAGTAGAAGTCGGAATCGGGGCATGGAGAAGTCCACTGTCAAGCTAATCAGGGGCGGTTGCCCATGGGACGTTCGTGGATGATCATCCACGAGGTGCCGAATTTGTCGCGAAGCTGAGCGAAGCGGGAGGCGAAGAATGTTTCCTGCAGGGGCATGTAGACCTGGCCGCCCTCGGCGAGGATTTTGAAGATGCGCTCGGCGTCGGCGTCACTCTCCACGTTGAGGGCGAGGTAGACGGAGCGCATTGGCTTGAACTGGTCGGTGGGGACGTCGCTGGCCATGATGACGCTGTCGCCGATGGTGATCTGGGCGTGGAGAATGGAGTCTTTCATCTCGGGCTGGACCTTGCTGGGATCGGGCATTTCTCCGTGCCTCATCATCATGCCGATCCTTGCGCCAAGGTGTTCCTCATAAAAGCGAAATGCTTCGGCGCAGTTCCCGCCGTAGTTCAAGTATGTGTTGAGTCTCATTGATCGCTCCGGGAACAGGATTGCGGCAAGGTGGCCCGTAGCCGCCACAACAGCATAGTTCCTGTTGCCCATGAGTAGGCAACACGGCATTCGGCGGGTCGCGGGATATTTTCTGGGTGCTTTTGAACAAATAGGGTTCTGTCGGTAATGCATCCAAATACAAACGCAGGTGTTAGCATCAGAACTGAAGAATGCAAAGTAAAAAACTGAAGATTATCCCTCTCGGCGGCCTGGGCGAATTCGGAATGAACTGCCTGGCGATCCGCTGGGAAGACGACATTATCGTCATCGACGCCGGCCTGATGTTTCCTGAAACCGAGTTGCTGGGCGTCGACGTTGTCGTTCCCGACATCACTTACCTTGTCGAGAACAAAGAGCACGTTCGCGGCATTATTCTGACGCACGGGCACGAGGACCACATTGGCGGCCTGCCCTGGATTCTGAGCGAGCTTAAGGTTCCGGTCTACGCCACCGAGTTCACGCTGGCCTATGTGGAAGGCAAGCTGGAAGAGCACGAACTGCTTGACGAGACCACGCTGATCGAGATCACTCCAAAGGAGAAGTTTTCGATCGGGCCGTTCACGGTTGAGCCGATCCGCGTAACGCATTCGCTTGTGGACTGCGTGGCCCTGGCGGTGGAGACGCCGGTGGGCGTGATCATTCACACGGGCGATTTCAAGATCGATCTTGCGCCGCTGGACGATAAGGCGTTCGACCTGCACACGTTTGCGGAGTACGGCAAGCGCGGAGTGCTGGCGCTGCTGCAGGACTCGACGAACGTGGAGCGATCGGGATATACGCCGAGCGAACGGGCGGTCATTCCGCGGTTACACGAAATCTTTTCGCAGACAAAGAAGAAGCTCTTCTTCAGCTGTTTCTCCTCATCGATCTTTCGCATTCGGATAGCACTGGAACTGGCGCGGAAGCACGGGCGCAAGGCGGTGGTTCTGGGGCGGTCGATGATGGAGAGCACGGAGATCGCGCAGGATCTTGGGTATATCGAGGTCCCGCCGGGTCTGATCATCAATCCCGGACAGATGCGGGATTATTCTCCGGAACAATTGCTGGTACTGATCAGCGGCACACAGGGCGAGCCGATGAGCGCGCTTAGCCGTGCCGCGGTGGATACGCACAAGCATGCGCGCATCGAAGCGGGGGACACCGTGGTGCTTAGCTCGCGGATTATCCCGGGGAATGAGAAGAGCATTTACAGGGTGATTGACCACCTCAGCCGCCGGGAAGCTAACGTTATTTTCGATGACGGCTCGCACGGGCTGATTCATGTGAGCGGGCACGGTTGCCAAGAGGAATTGCGATTGCTCATCAACCTGGTGCGGCCGAAATTCTTTATACCGATTCATGGGGACTATCGGAATCTGCGGCGACATGCGCAGTTGGCGATGGAAACAGGCGCTGTGGAGCATGCCATTGTGATCGAGGATGGCGACGTGCTCGAGCTGGATGAGCAGGACGCGCGCAAGAAGGACAAGGTGACCGTCGGGCGAGTGCTGATCGATTCGGGTTCTACGGCGGATATAGTTGAGGACCTGGTAGTTCGCGATCGGCGCATCCTTTCAGAAGATGGCATCGTTCTTGCTGTCCTGGCGATCAATAAGCGCATGGGCAAGGTGGAGCGTGAGCCGGAGATCGTCATGCGCGGGTTCGGCGGCGCCGATATCTCTGAGCAGGCCCGGGAGCTGGTTCTGAAAACGCTAGATGGTCTCAGCGGCGAGCAGAGGACCGACTACGGGATGGTGAAGGAGAAGGTCCGGGTTGAGTTGAAGCGGCTGATTCAGAAGTCGACGGGGAAGCGGCCGATGATTATTCCGGTGATTCTGGAGATCTGAGCGGGTCTGTACAATTCCAACATGTGCCGCTTGTCACCTTCGTTGCGCCTGGCCGCTCCGATTGTTTTGATCAGGCCCTCAGTTCATACTGACTTGACCCCGGAGAAGTACAGGCAGTGAGCGTGGCAACGGATTCCCTTACATCTCTTGATGCAATTCGCACGGCTGCTGAGCGCATCGCCGGCGTTGCGGTGAAGACGCCGCTGGTGCGGGCATATTTTGCCGAGGTTCCGGGGCAGGTATTTCTGAAGGCAGAGAGCCTGCAGCCCATTGGGAGCTTCAAGCTGCGGGGCGCGGCGAACAAGATTCTTCAGCTTTCGCGCGAGGAGATTGCACGGGGCGTGATTACTTATTCGAGCGGGAATCATGCGCAGGGTGTGGCGTATGCGGCGCGCGAGGTAGGCGCCAAAGCGGTGATTGTGATGCCTTCGAACGCGCCGGCGATCAAGCGGGCGGCGACGCTGGCGCTGGGAGCCGAGGTGGTGGATGTTGGCGTGGCCTCGAGCGAGCGGCTGGCGAAGGCAGAAGAACTGGTTCGGGAGCATGGGTACGTGGTGATTCCGCCTTACGACGATGAGCAGATCATCGCGGGGCAGGCGACGTGCGGGCTGGAGATCATGGAGGCGCTGCCCGATGTGGACCTTGTTCTGGCTCCGGTATCGGGCGGTGGGCTGCTGAGCGGCATTGCAACGGCGGTGAAGCGGATCAGTCCGAAGACGAAAGTGTTTGGCGTGGAGCCGGAGCTGGCCGCGGATGCGACTGAGAGCTACAGGACTGGAAAGCTTACGACGTGGCCGGCGGAGCTGACGTCGCGGACGATTGCCGATGGACTACGGACGCAGAGTGTGGGCTTGAGGAACTTTGAACACATCAGAGCTTATGTGGACGGGATCATTACGGTCACGGAGGCGGAGATTCGAGCAGCGATGCGCGCAATTGTGGGATCAGCGCGGATTGTGCCCGAGCCAAGCGGCGCGGTTTCTTCGGCGGCGCTGCTATTCCATCGTGCGGAACTGCCATCGTTCAAGACGGCAGTTGCGGTTGTGAGCGGAGGCAATGTCGATCTGGCGTTGCTGGCCGAGGTGCTTACCGAAACGCGCGTTTAGCGTCGTTGAACTATGATCTTTTGTGAGATGAAGACTCCTTTCCGCAGTGCGCCACTGCTTGGTGCTCTCCTTGTGATGTGTGCGCTTCCGCTTTGTGCCCAGAAGAAGAAAGACCAGCTGCAGAAGCCTCTGGCTGGCCCGCGGGCCACGGCATTGCGGGTGACATGGCTCTACGTTTCTGCCAGTGTGGAGGCGCAGAAGGTGGATCGGGTGCAGCCGGGGCGAGAGTTGGTGGTTGCGGAGAAGAGCGGCGACTGGCTACGGGTTTTTGCGAATACGGATGTGGAGCTGGAGCACACGGCGGATGAACCGATCTTCGATACGAATGATGTGCCGCCACCGATCTCGGGATGGATGCAGGCCAAAGGCGTAGTGATTGAGAGCACGCCGAGCGGCGACCAGGTATTAATGGGAGCGGCGGCGGACGAGGAGGCGCAGGCAAACGATCCGCGAGGACCGGTGAACGCGGCTCGTACCGCACACCTGCTTTATCGCCGACTCGCTGAGATTTTCCCCAATTCGCCTTTAGCTGCTGAAGCGGCCTGGCGGGCGGCCGACATCTCCTGGCAGATTCAAAAGGCGGATGCAGCGTCGCGGCCATCGGCGAAAGAGCAGGCGCCGTATTTACGTCAGCAAATGGATGAAGATTCGCTGAAGCACATCATCCGCGACTATCCGCATACGAAGCAGGCGGACTACGCGGCGTTTGAGCTTCTCGATAACAAGCTTTGCGGTGACTGGCAGGGCCAGACCAAGTGTCCGGAGAAGGAGTCGGAGATATACGAAAAGTTCGCAGCGGAACATGCCGACGGAGCGCGGACAGCGCAGGCGCTGTACCTGGCCGTGTACCGCCAGGCGGTGCTGAAGGATATGTACGCAGGTGAGGAGAACGACAAGAAGAGCGAGGCGGCGCATGCGCATGCGCGCGATCTTGCGGCGCGGATGAAGGACAGATTTCCTCAATCGGACTATACCGCGAGGGCGGCGATGCTGGTTTTCAAACTGGACCAGGGCATCGCGGTGTACGGAATCGATAAGCAATAGACCATAGTCTGGCACTCGTTTCAACGGTTGGCCGTTAGGATAGTGAGCGGAGGCTCTTTGAACGTCTATATTCAGTCGCTTCTTCTGGGCATTGTTGAGGGCCTGACGGAGTTCTTGCCGGTAAGTTCGACGGCGCATTTGCGGATCGTCGAAGCTGCGATGCGCATTCCGCTGGATGATGCGTACTGGAAGATGTACACGATCGTGATCCAGGCGGGGGCTATCTTTGCACTCATTCTTCTTTATCTTGGGCGGATCGTTGCATTCATCAAGAGCTTCCCGCGAGGGGAGAGCGGCGACAAGACATGGAAGAACCATCCGATCTCGCTGACGCTGATTGCGTTTGTCTGCACCTCGGTGATTGCTCTTCCGCTGCACAAGGTGACTGAGAAACATCTGCAGAGCATCGCGGTGATGGCGTGGACGCTTCTGATCGGCGGCGTGGTGATGTGGGTGATTGATGCGCGGGCATCGAGGTTTGAGCCGACGACCATCCATGTGGAGGAGATGAGCCTGGGGCAGTCGATCTGGATCGGAATCTGCCAGTCGCTCTCGGCGGTGTTTCCGGGGACGTCGCGGTCAATGGCGACGATCGCGGCAGGGCAGTTGGTGGGGATGGACCGGCCTTCGGCGCTCGAGTTCAGCTTTCTGCTTTCGATACCGACGATGATTGCGGCGACTGCCTGGGATCTGCTGAAGTCGGTTCACCCTGGCAAGACAGCGCTGGCCGCGGGGGCGGTACCGATGGCGGAGGTCGACATGAACGGCCAGCGATGGATGGTGTTGGCGATCGGGTTCGTTGTTTCGTTCCTGGTGGCGCTGGGGGTGGTGGAGTGGTTCCTGGCGTGGGTGCGGCGGCATGGGTTCACGCCGTTTGCTGTGTACCGGATTGTTCTGGGGATCGTGCTGCTAGTGCTGGGCGGGCGGATACTGGGTTTGTAGCCGGAGCCGGTAGCTTGGACTTGTAGCTTGTAGCCGGGAGTCTCTTCTGTAAGTTCTTCGATTCAAAGGAAGATGCTGGTAAGTTCTTCTTTCTGCTCCAATTTACCGTTTGATGGTCGGGTGACCGCTCCCTATCTCTGGGGCGCGAGAAAAAATTCAAAAAAACGTACTTAATACATGCAATTGGACTTAGGTGCGCATGTACGGTACCTAATACGTGGCATTGAGTTTAGAGCTCGCCAGTTTATTTGCCCTGTGGGTCGCTTCGTAACGAGGGACCCGATTGTCCGTACAGGCTCGATTCTTGAGATAATTTTGTCCGTTTTTTGCACCTAATAGATTCAAAACGACTTAGCCTGATCTCTGGTCTACCTAATACATTCAAAAGGATTTAGACTTGGTAGGCTCCTGTCCCCCTGCTTGCGAAAATCTACTTGCGAGGTTAATTTTTTGTAAGTTCCTGATTTTAAATGGACATGGCCGTATGTTCCTCTTAACGCTTAATTTAGAATTTAGGACGCCGGAACCCGTTGGCATTGTCTTGATGGCTTTCTCCCACCCCACATTTTTGTAAAATCCTCATTTCACATGTACTTACCTGCAAGATCCTGCAAATAAGGGACTTACGAGGAAACCTGGACCACTCACCTGCCCTGTCGCAAGCTCGTTGTGTGAATGGCACCGCCTCCGCCGTGTAACGAGTCTGGACCTGGTCCGTTCTTGAGAGAGTGACGGCGTGGAGAACGGTTCACTCCTATAACTCTGCTGATTTAGATTCTGCTCTTTTTCGCGAATTAGCCTGCAAATGGGAGACGAGATTTGGAAAAAAATCTGCATGGCCGTCGTACGCCCACAACTCGAATTCGGGGTGGACGATTGGCTTGGCGATTATGCGCTCGTTGAGAATCTGGGATGCGGGCTTATCCTTTGACTCAACAGAACTGTCAGGGCAAGACAGTTTCGTCATTCATTGCGCAATGCCTGCATCGGGTCGATGCGCGACGCTTTCCACGCCGGAATCATGCAGGCCAGGGCCGCGACGGCCAGCAGCGTTGCAGCCACGGCCGAAAAGATCATGGGATCGAGCGGCCTAGTTTCATAGAGCATTGATTGGACAATGCGAACTGCTCCGGCGCTGGTTGCAAGGCCAAGCGCCAAACCATAAAGAGCAGGGCGCATGCCATCGTCCAGCATCAGCCGCATAACCTGGTCGCGTTGTGCACCGAGCGCAATGCGAATGCCAATCTCTCCCGTGCGCTGTGTGGTCAAGTAAGAGAGCACACCATATAACCCCACGGACGCGAGCATGAGCGAAAGAATTGCAAAGGCCAGCACCAGGCTTGCGCTAAGGTTGGCGTTGCCCAATGACTGCTCGATGATCTGGCGCAAAGTAAACACATCGTGGACCGGCATCTCAGGGTCGAGCGCCGCAATCTGTTTCTGCACCGGAACGGACAAGGCCAACGGGTCGGAAGAGGTTCGGACGACCAGCGTGGCGCCCAGCGGGTTCCCTCCAAGAACGGGGAAGTATATCGTTGCTTCCGACGGCTTGCCTACCTGGTAGAGCGTGTCGGCAACAATGCCGACGATTTCGTAGTTGGCGTTGCCAACCGCGCCGACATGGAGATGCTTGCCCAGCGGGTTCTCCCCCGGGAAGTACTGCTGCGCCAATTGGCGGCTCACGATAATGGTCTCCGGATGCCCGGCGCGGTCCTCATTGGTAAAGAAGCGCCCATTCAGGAGCGGTATCTCGAGTGCGGTGAAGAAGCCGGGGTCTGCTCTTGCGTAGAGTGCGACAGGCAATTCCTGGCCGGGCGGGATGGGTGGATGCTCGCGAATCGTGAAGGCATCGTCTCCCATTGGCCCCGCTCCAGGAACTAGAAAGCCCAGCCCTGCGGCCCGCACACCGGGCATGGTGCGGACTCGCTCCAGTAATCCTTCGTTGAATGCGTTGGCCTTTTCGGGAGTGTCGTATTTCTTTGCGGGAAGGCTATAGCTGATGTTCAGCACGTTGTCGGTCACGCAGCCTACATCCGTCGTCCGGAGCCGCCAGAAGCTCTTGAGCAGCAGCCCGGCCGAAATGAGCAGCACCACTGTGACAGCAATCTCAACGGTCAGCAGCGATTTACGCAAAGCAGTTCGCGCGCGGCTGCCCTCCCCGCTGCGCGCCGAAGCTTGCAGGGCCGCGATCGCCCGCTTGCCTGTGGATGAGATTGCGGGCATGAGCCCTGCCAACAAGGCCGTGGCAAAGACCAGCCCACAGGCAAACATCATCACGACGCCATCCACGTGAATACTCTGGGCGCTGGGAAGATCTTTCCATGTGGTCACCAGCCACTGCGTTGCGGCTAATGACAACAGCACTCCGGCGGCTCCTCCGGTCACCGATACCAGCAGGCTCTCCATCAATTGCGTACGAATCAGCGTCGCCCTTTGCGCACCCAGCGCGCTCCGGATAGCGATCTCTTTCTGCCGCGCGGCAGAGCGCGCCACCAGGAGGTTGGCGACGTTTAGGCAGCCGATCAGCAGCATGCATGCCACGGCGGCGAGCAGCACTACCAATGGCTTTGTGACATCTTTCGCGAGATCCTGCGACAGCGTTCGCGACACCACGTCCTCAGCAACCGGGTCGTTCAAATACTGCATATGCAGCCGGTACTGCACCGCTCCTACCTGGCTCAGTGCATTTGCAAGGCTCACCTCCGGCCTGAGGCGGGCCACCACATAGCTGAAGTGATGGTCATGATATCCGAGCAGTTCCGGCGACATTCCAGATTTATACGGGACCCAGATCTGCACCTTCGCATCAGGATAGGTAAACCACCGGGGAAGGACGCCGACTACGGTGTAGGGCTTCCCATCGAGGTGGATCTGTTTTCCGACAACCGATGCATCTCCCCCGAACCGCTGCTCGAAGATACTCCACGTCAGCATCACCGCAGTTCCGTCAGAACGATCTTCGCTCTCCGTGAATGTGCGGCCAATCGCGGCCTGCACACCCAGCAGCGGAAACAGGTTCCAACTCCCCCCGCGTGCGCTTACCAGTTCAGGCAGCTCCCCATGCTCCCCGGTCAGGTTGTATTGCCACCAGCGCCACGCCGCCATGTCTTCAAAACCATGAGTCTGTGCGCGCCAGTCGTAGAAGTCGGCCGGAGCAACGGAGTTGTAATTGAATTGCTGCGCATTTTTGGCGGGGTCGCGGAAATGCTCATAGATCATCACGAGCCGATCCGGATCACGGAACGGAAGGGGCCTGAGCAGGACAGATCGCATTACAGTGAACAGTGAGGTGGTGGCGCCAATGCACAACGCCATCACGAGGATGGCAATGATTGAAAAGCCAGGCGACCGGAGCAGAGTGCGGGCGCCGATCTTCAGATCTCGGGAGAGATTCTCCAGCATGCTCCAACTCCACACTGCGCGGGTTTGCTCGCGAATCAAAGTGGGATTACCGAGGGAACGCAAGGCGGAATAGCGGGCCTCTTCCGGGGACAGGCCGCGCTCCTGCTGCTCTTCCGCCTCCAGTTCAAGGTCAGACTGCAGTTCGCGCTCCAGATCTGCATCGCGTTTGCTGGTCCGTCGCATCTCAGCCCTCCTCAACGGCGGGCCACATTACGCGCGCCACCGCTTCCGACATCTGCTTCCATTGCGATTCTTCGACCACAAGCTGCTTCCTGCCTTTGTCAGTCAGCCGGTAATACTTGAATTCGCGATTCCGGTCGGGGGCAGTCTCCCATTTCGCACTAACCCATCCACGTTTCTCCAGGCGATGCAACGCGGGATAGAGCGAACCGTGCTGCATCTGCAGGAATTCATTCGTAGTCCTCTGGATGTGCTTCCCGATCTGATGACCGTGGGCAGGTCCATAGAGAAGTGTCCTCAAGATGAGCATGTCAAGCGTTCCCTGGAGGAGCCTACCCGTTGCTGGGCCTGTTCTGGCATAGAAGACATTCTACCCTCGATGTGGCGATGATGGTAGACATTCGACTATCGATTTGTCAAGACGCGGGAGGTAGTGTGGACGCTCGAAAGACGACGACAGGGCAAGTCGCTCATTGAAATGGTCGCGGCAGGTTTATCGGCAATTCGGAAGTGATCCAATTTAGGGCTACGAGAGCTGTAAAAGGCTCGTGGTTGGATTTCGCTAAGATGGGGAATCATGGCTGAATTGCATCCGGTGCGGATTGATCTGCCGATGCCGATTCGGACGCAGCGACTGCTGATCCGCCCGAAGCACGCCGGCGATGGAGCGATCACGTCGGCCGCAGTTGACATCGATTGGCCTGGGCGCCAGTGTGACACCGGGTTCTGGGTTCGGAAGAGCGCGCAGGGCCAGGGCTTTGCGACCGAGGCGGCAAATGCGATGGTGCGGTATGGCTTTGGTGTACCGGGGATGCGGCGGATCGGGTTCACGCCGTTTGCGGTTTACCGCATTGTGTTGGGGATCGTGCTGCTCCTGCTGGGGAGCCGGTTGTTCAACCTCCAGGTCCCGCTTTCAATGCGCCGTTACTCGATCCGCCGAACCCATTGGCTTCGCCAGGCTGGCGCTTCGAAGGGATCCGCGAAATACTGCGTCTCGTGCACGACCTTACCGTTGCGGAACTCCATGATGCTCACTGTGTGCGATGGTCGTCCCTGGTAGGTGATTGTGTATTCCGTGATCCAGAGGTCACCGCTACCAAGAATTCGTTTGACGTTGAAACCTGAGGGCTTGCCAGGATGATGACTCCGCAAGGCCTGCAAATTGCTTCGCCCCAGAATTCGCTCGCCTGACTGGGGATAATCACAGATGGCATCGGCCTCGTAAATATCGTGTTCCGTGTTTGGATCTCCGGCTGCTGAGGCGAGCCAATGCCTATTCAGAGCTTCGCGGATGTCTTCGTGCATCGATCCTCCAAGGTGGGTTTTAGTTACGGACGAGTGGGCGGTGATTCGCTCGAAATGGGAGTTTTGGGTGCGCCCTTCTCATTAACTTGGAGGAGCAGCGTTTCTGGGTAGGCCGCAATAAGAGCACTTCTTGGATCGGATTATGCGCCGGGGATCGGGCATCGTAAATCTTTTCCCACATCGAGGGCAGGGCCACCGAATGAATCGGATATAGAGAATTGTGTATGCGACCACGGCTGAGATGAGAACCCACGTCAGCTGCCTGCTGTCCTTGGGCAGTGCTGTTCCCAGGTAGCAAAGCAATATCAATAGCGGAACAATCCAAGCCGTATAAAAGCGTCGATCGTATTCCGTCCACGCACTCGGGTATTTCGCCGCCTGCAACCGGCTCTTCAACCCTGTCCTCCATGCTTTGAGAAAACCATATGTATTATCGCTCCGACCGCTCTTTCCAGCATTCCGATTGGGTTGTGGCCAAGCCGGAGATAACGCAGTTTTTCGAAAGAGTTGGTTTGGCGGGCATATGCTCATCGATGCGGACGGCCCGGGCCATCGGTGAGCAGGGCGAAGTCAAAGGGATCAGCCGAGGTCAAAGGGATCAGGGGCGGCAACCCTTTTGGGGAGTGGATTCGGTGGTTCCTGTTGAGGGATTTGGCCGGAAATCGTAGTTAGCAGCGGGGATAATGAAGGATGCTCTCCGCTGGCGGTCCGATCGAATCGGTCCCGATGATGGTGTCGATTTGCCAAAGCGACCTGCAGTTGACGCTGAGGCTCCGGATTGCGGGCGGCCAGGGCGCGGAGGCATCCTTTCGATGAAGCCGATACCGATCAGTTTGTCGCCGACACGCAGCCGAGCGCTGAACGTGTTTCTGGGCGCAGTGCTGACCCTGGCCTCGATTCTTCTTTTTCTTGCGCTGGCTACCTATCACCCTTCGGATCCCTCGATGAACACGGCGACCGGGCCGGAGGCGGGGAATGCTGTTCACAATTGGATCGGGCTTCTGGGCGCATTCCTGAGCGATGTATTGCTGCAGGCGTTCGGGCTGACAGTGTTTCTGGCACCGCTGTGGATGGGCGGGCTGGGATGGAACTGGATGCGGTCGCGCGATGCGGGGACGGCGATTCTGCGCTGGATGGGAGTGGGGCTGGCCGTGATTTTTACGCCGGCTCTATTCGGCTTGCTGCCGTGGCACTGGCGGTGGATGCACGCGGTTCCGGTGGAAGGCGTGATGGGGCGCGTAATTTCCGGACCGCTGGTGGCGTATCTCAACATTCAAGGTGCGTGGCTGGTGGCGGTGGTGCTGGCAGGAGTGGGGATCTACTTTGCGTCGGATATCAGCTTGAAGGCGATCAAGACCCAGATTGAGGATCGCTGGCTGAATATGGTGGCGTGGCACGACCGATACCGGAACTGGAAAGAGGAGCGGGCGGAACGGAAGCGGGAACTCGAAGAACGGTACATGGAAACACAGCCGGGGCCGGCACAGCGGCTGTTCTCCGGTGCGATTGGGGATGGTCACGAGGCGATGCCTGAAGATGTCGCTCCGCCGCAGACGCTGTCAGGCAAGCTGGCGGCTCTGTTCGTGAAAAAGAAGCACGCGATGGAGCCGGATCCGGTGGAGGAGATTCCGGCGTTTCAGAGGGCGGCGAAGACTTCGGAAGATCCGATTGCGGTGCGGCGGACGAACATCTGGGAACCGGCGGTGCCTGGTGGTGCTGCAAAGACGACCGCAGCGGGTGTGGGGGAAGCGGCTGCGGTTGGGCGAAGTGTGGTCGAGATGAGGCAGGTCACACCAGTTCCGCAAACTCCGGCTCAGGTTGCACCTGTTCCTGTTCCCGCTGCGGCAGCTCCGACTCATGCAGTAGCTATGGGCGGAGGTCCGGGCAGCATTGCGATCCACGAGCGGGCTGATGTTGATGAGAAGACGGTGACGGTGGCGCCGAAGCATGTGAGCGGGTACAAGCTTCCGCCGAGCACGCTGCTGAATTTGGGAAGCGGACCGCAGGTTGTGCGCGAAGATGCGCTGCGCGATGAGGCGAAGGTTCTGGTGGAGAAGTGCGCCGAGTTCGATGTGATGGGACAGGTGGTGCAGATCAATCCGGGACCGATGGTGACGACGTACGAGTTCAAGCCTGAGGCGGGCGTGAAGTACTCGCGGGTGACGGGACTGGCGGAGGACCTGTGCCTGGCGATGCGGGCGGAGAGCATCCTGATTGAGCGCATGGCGGGCAAGAGCACGGTGGGTATCCAGGTGCCGAATCATGAGCGGGAGACGATTCACCTGAGAGACGTGCTGGAGTCGGAGACTTTTGCGAAGGCGAAGTCGAGGCTGACGCTGGCGATGGGCAAGGACATCAACGGACGCATTGTGACGGCAGACCTGGCTTCGATGCCGCACGTGCTGATTGCGGGCTCGACGGGATCGGGCAAGTCAGTGGCGATCAATGCGATGATCATGAGCCTGCTGTATCGGACGACTCCGGCGCAGGTAAGGCTGATCCTTGTTGATCCGAAGCGGGTGGAACTGGGGATGTACGAGGGGATTCCGCACCTGTTCACGCCGATCATCACGGAGCCAAAGCTGGCGGCGAATGCGCTGCGGAATGCGGTGCGGGAGATGGAACGGCGGCTGAAGCTGCTGGCAAGTCGCAGCGTGCGGAATATCGACCAGTACAACAAGCTCTTCGAGAGCGCGATGCCTTCGTTGTTTGACGATGGAACCGAGGAGAGTCCGCTGCCCTACATCGTGATCATCATCGACGAGCTGGCAGATTTGATGATGCTGGACCGGGCGAACGTCGAAGAGTCGATTACGCGGCTGGCGCAGATGGCGCGTGCGGTGGGCATCCACCTGGTGCTGGCGACACAGAGGCCGTCTGTCGACGTGATTACGGGATTAATCAAGGCGAATGTGCCGACGCGCATCAGTTTCAGGCTGGCGACGAAGGTGGATTCGCGAACGATTCTGGATACAAACGGGGCGGAGGCGCTGCTGGGAAGGGGCGATATGCTCTTCCTTCCGCCGGGGACGAGCCGGTTACTAAGGTTGCATGCGCCGTATGTGAGCGAGAAGGAAACGGCCGCAGTGGTGGCATTCTGGAAGGACCAGGGACAGGCCGAGTACGTTGAGGGCTTCCTGGAATCACCGAAGGAAGAGCGGCAGAACAGTCTTGAGGGCGGCAGCGGGAACGAGGATGAGAGCGATCCAATGTTCGATGACGCTGTCCGGCTGGTTTTCGAGTTTGGGAAGGCATCGACTTCTCTGCTGCAAAGGCGGCTGCGGATCGGATATGGCCGGGCTGCACATTTGATCGATCTGATGGAACGGGATGGACTGGTTGGTCCGGCGGATGGATCGAGACCGCGGGAATTGTTGAAGGCGCCGGGATGGTTGCACGAGATTTCGGTGGCGGATGAGTAGTGGTTCCTCCCACCCATCGCACAAAAACGGTGCGATGGATGGGGCACAGTTAGGCGTGGTTTGTAAGTAGGGCAGGAAGTATGCTCGGTATTGGCGAAAAGCACGAATTACCTATTGTTCTTTTAATCGATGATGACCTCGTCAGCCGCGAAGTGATCGCCACCGTACTCACGCTGCATGGGCACCTGGTCCATACAGCGGAGACGGGAGATGGCGGGCTGGAGATGCTGGCGGCAGGGACTGTGACGCCAGACGTGGTGCTCATGGATGCGCAGATTCCCGGTCTCAGCGGGATTGCACTGATCGAGAAATTGCGCGAAGCGTGCGCTGCCGAGATTCTGCTGATCAGCGGCAGCCAGCCGGCCGATGAACTGATTGGGGCTGCAGACGGATTCCTTATGAAGCCGTTCGGGGCGCAGGATCTGGCCAAGGAGCTGGGGCAGCACAAGCCGAAGGCCAAGGTAGTTACTGAAGATACGGATCCCGTGGTGAATCCCGAAACCCTGGTACAGTTTCGCCAACTCATGACGGAAACTACGATCCGGGAGATCTATGCGGCGGTGGTGAGCGATCTTCACAAGCGGCAGGAAGCGCTGGAGAAGGCGATTGCCGAGAGGAAATCGGAGGATATAAGGCGAATCGGTCATGCCATCAAGGGTGGGTGCGGGATGGCGGGGGCGATGCAGGCGGCCAAGCTGGGGGCTTTGTTCGAATCGAAGAGTGACCAACTGGATAACTGTGCGGCTGCGCTGCAAGAGTTGGATACAGCTACGCAAAGACTGGAGCGTATGCTGGAAAAGGAATTTCCTGCGTAGGTTACGAGAGGTGTTTGGCGTTTGCGCAGGGGCGTGAGATATATAAATGCGGGCCGCTTCGGTTGCCTGCTCGTTAGTTTGGGCTTTTCGGAGGATTAGGCTCGTGGAACAACCCATCCGCATCGTATTGGCCGACGATCATCCGGTAGTCCGCATCGGCGTGCGCAACATGCTGACCGAGCGCGACGGTTTCGAAGTGGTAGGCGAAGCCGATGACGGCGATGAAGCTATCACGCAAACCCTGGAACAGACGCCCGACATCCTTCTGCTGGATGTTCAGATGCCGCGGCTGCCTGGCCTGGAGGCCATGCGGGCGATCATGAACGGGTCGCCCACGGTCAAGATCATTCTTTTAACTTCCACGATCACTACTCAGCAAATCATCGAGGCGCTTCATATTGGAGCCCGTGGAATCGTGCTGAAGGATGCGCTGGCCGGCGCCCTGCACACTGCCATCAAAACGGTGTATGCCGGGGACTACTGGATCGGCGGGAAACGGGTGGTGAACCTGGTATCGGCTCTGCACGAGTTGATGCGGCAGGCACAACCTCCGCAACGCAAGACGTATGGGCTCACGCCGCGCGAACTGGATGTGGTGGGTTGCATTGTGGAAGGCTGCAGCAACCGCGACATCGCCAAGCAGTTCACGCTGAGCGAGGAGACGGTGAAACGGCACCTGTCGAATATTTTCGACAAGACGGGTGTTTCGACGCGTCTGGAGTTGGCGCTGTTTGCGATTGCGCACCAGCTGGTGGCGCCGCAGGGACAGCAACAGTAAGGCTCGATCAAGCGAACATCCAATCGAGGATCTGGGCGGGTATTGGTGTGACTTTTGGCGAAGATTCGTCAAAGGTCCGGGTTAACCCACCAACACACCTTGTGGTCTCCAGCACAGAACGAATCTGGCAACTCGGACTACATTTGGCTTGGTAAAACAGTGGATATAAGGCGAGTACTCATCCCCCGATTTTTGGTTTTTATCCTGGCTTCGTCTCTTACCCTTGCCGCGCCCCAAAACTGCCTCGCGGCGCTTCCTCAAGAGGTACCAGCCAGACCGACAAGCTATTCCTTATCCTCTGAGCTCCTGAAACGGATCTTTACCCTGATCGAAGAGAATGGGCGCGAGCATTTACTTGAAGCCCCTATTTCAAATCCGCTCGACCTGTCGAACCCTGGCGAAGGCTGGCCGATTCGGGACATTGCCGCGAGAGACAACGAAGCTGATTCATCGAGCCCTTTACATAACATTGCGATCTCGACTGGAGATCAGGATGACATCCTTTTGTACCACTGGGTCGGACCGGCTAGCCTCTACATCCGTATCCGCCGTACAGGGGAAATTGTGAAAGCGATAAGCTACGATCCTTCAGTCGGTAATCGGGTAATTCCCCCTGCAACGGCCGAAAGAGAAGCGAAAAACGAAATCGAGTTCTGGAATAAACATGCCGAGAAAACCGGTTTCTGGCGCACATGTATGGCGGACCTGAAGGGAGAGCGGGCGAAGGATTCGGACAAGAAGTTGGCCGCTTGCACGTGGTTGATTCAGTCGGGAGATGCATTGCCGGGCGAAGTCGCGACAGCTTATGTACACCGTGCCTGGGCGCACGGTAGGGAGCACGCGGAGATGACACAGGACGATTTGAGCCAAGCCGTGAGACTGAATCCTGCTGATTCATTTGCCTGGGCGCAGCTCTGCTCGATTCAGGGCACAATCGGTAAAGACACAAGAGAAGCAATCCAGTCTTGCTCAAAGTCTCTCCAACTCAATCCGCACTCGCCCGAAGCGTGGACCTTTCGCGGAGACATCCACCTTCGTAACCGGGAATACGATGACGCGATCGCCGACTACAATCACGCGATCAAGTTAGCGCCGCGATGGATGTGGCCGCTCGACAATCGTGGCGAGGCCTATCTACGAAGCAACCAAATCGAACGCGCGATCACAGACTTCAAGTTGGTAATTGAAGTCAGCCCGGACTACGCGATTGGGTATCTGAGCCGCGGTATCGCAGAGATGAAGAAGAATAATCGCGATCTTGCCATTACCTTTTTCGAACATGGGATCAAGGTGGATCCGAATTGTGCTGCGTGCTTCTTTGGAAGGGGTATTGTGAAGCGTCGGAATGGCGATGAGGCCGGTGCGGATGCGGACGTGACCAAGGCACGAGCGCTCGATTCAAAAGTGGACGGCGACTTCGCTGATGAGGGGATCACGCTCAATTGAAGTTGGTCGCTGCGCTGGCACTATCGAGATATGCACAACGACCCAGTTCAGTCCCGCGATCGTTCCGGTTGCGTCAAAGCCAAATCTGAACTTGAGAATTTGAGCCAAACAAAAAGCAGATTCTTCGCTTACCACCCCCAAGCTGAAGAAAGCGCTTGGGGCCCCGTGCGCTCAGAATGACAGCTGCATCTAGTCGGAAGTATTTATCCGCGCGCGGAAGTTTGGACGTTTTGAGCGTTGAAAAGCAAAACCTCTCTTTGGGGACCCATGAAGAAACCGCGTGGGCCCCGTGCGCTCAGAATGACAGTTGCGTTTAGAGGGCAAGTTTGCTGCTGCCGCCGGTCTAGATCTGAATTAACTGGCTATAACGGTCCATCTGGCAATTACACCGGTCACGGCTGAAGCCCGGAAATTCTCCTCAATTGGCGAGGTTGAGCCGGCTGTCGGAAGCCGGTCTACTTTGGCGGCGGGTTGGTTTGCTTCTTTTTGCCGAAGAGGCCGCCCAGGACTTGCTGCACCGCATCAGCCGGTTTCTGCTGTTGGCCGGGTTGCTGGGTCGTGGTCTGGCCGGGAGTTTTTGTGCCGCCGAGGAGGCCACCTAGAACACCAGTGAGAGAGCTGGGATTGCTGAGGTTGGGAACGAGGCCTTTGAGCCTCATTTGCGCGAGCTGCTGGACGTCGGGCTGGAAGTGCGGGTTGGAGAAAGTACCGCTGATGATGGCGGGAATGACAAGTTCGCCCTGGTTGTTGGCGAGGGCGGTCTTCATGAATCCGCCGATCTGCTGGCCGCCGACCTGCTGACTGACGTTCTGAGCGATTACGGCGGTGGCGCGCATGTTCAGCGCTTCGGTTGCGAGGTTTGCGGTGCCCACGAGGCCGACGTTGCCGATGTCGAGTGTTGCTTGAAGGTCCTTGGTCTCCGCGATACCGTCTCTGACAGCAATGTTGCCAGTCATTTTGGAGATATTGGTCATGCCTGAGGTGCTTTGCGAGGAGCCGGGTCGAAGGAAGCCGGCGATCTTGCTGAGTTCGCTGCTCATGTTTGCGCCGGAGTACTTCACGTTGTTGAAGTTCACGTTCACGGTGCCGTTGAGGGTCTTTTCGATTTCGGCTGCGGTTAGAGATTTAACCGCGCCGGAGGCGCGCATGTCGACGTTGAGTGTTCCCTGCCCGCTGACTTTGTCCAGAGAAGTGACGCCATATGCCTTGGCCATGGCGAGGATGGCGGGAAGTTGGGCGTTGGGTGCGCGGAGGGTGGCGTCGACGGTGGCGGAAGGCGCAGTGTAGTTGCGCATGGTGAGCTGTGCGTTGGCAGTGGTTGTGCCGGAGGTGATGGTGAAGGGGTTGGACTGGATCTGGGTCGGGGTCAGGTTGAGATTGATTGACTGAATCTGAACGGGCTGGGGAAGGTCCTTTCCGCTGGCCTGGAGGTTGGCGGCAGATAGTGTTCCGCTGAGGGCAGGTTTGTCAGCTGATCCGACGGCATGGATGTTGGCGTTGACGGTGCCGGAGACGGTGGTGCCGGGGGTAAGAGCGATGCCGGCGGCTGCGGCATACTTGGCTGCCTCGGCAACGGAGACGTTGTTGGCGCGGAGGTTCACATCGATGTGTGCGGGCGTCGACTTCGTCTGCATGGTGCCGTTGAGGTTGATGGGAGTGCTGCCGAGCTTCGTGGTGAGGTTGCGGACGGTGATGGCACCGTTGGGCACGTCGTCTGTGAGGTCGTATTGCATAGAAACGGGGAAGCCGAGTTCCATGCCACGGACTTTGGCTTTCTCGATGTTGGTCTGACCGTTGGCTGTGACTTTGACGCCGTCGCTGTCGATTTTGGTTTCGCCTGTCAAGACTCCGTCGGTGCCGGCTGTGGCCGGAGAATTGAGGAATTTAGTGAAATCGCTGACGCCGACGTTCTTCAGCTGGAGCGTGCCGTGGAAGGGCGTAAGGGACGCATCCTGCGAGTTGATGGGGCCACCTTTGCCTTGAAGGGTGATGGCTTGTTCACCAGCCCCGGCCATGTGGACGGACGCATCAACGGTGAAGGGAGTGTTGGGCGCGAAGTCTGAGAGTTTGACGTCGATGTGGTTGTAAAGAGTGGGAGTGCTGCTCTGGGTCTGATCAAGCAGAGAAATTTCTCCGTCTTTGATGGTCAGGTCGCCGAGGGAGAACTGCTGACTTGAGGATTGCGATGCCGATGACTGACTGCCGTTGCCGATGGAAGAGAAGTTCCATTGGCCGGCTTTGTTCTTGATGAGATTGACGGTGGGTTGCTGAAGATTGAGCGACTCAATCTCGACATCTTTGTGCAGAAGCGGCATGAGTTTGACGGCGACGTCGAGTTCGCTCGCTTTGACGAAGGGGGCGTCGGGGCTGAAACGCGGATCGTCGGCGATGGCGAGGTTTTGCACGGTGATGCTGGGCGGGAAGAGCTTGAGATGCATGTCGCCGAGTTGAACAGGGCGGCCCAGGTGCTGCTGAAGTTGCGCCTGAATGGTGCCGCGATATTTGTTCACGTCGAAGGTGGCGACGAAGATTGCTGCCCCTGCGACGACGACGACCACAATGACGGCGATGGCGATGAGAACTTTACGCATGGCGTATTTCCTTTCCCGTCCGCGAGTTCGTTTAGATGATAGCTGGGACGGGGGGTATGCCTGAAGAAGCGAAGGGACTGAGGGATAGAGGGACTAGGGACTAGGGACATAGGGACTAAGGGACATAAGGACTAAGGGACATAGGGACTGAGGGACTGAGGGACTGAGGGACTGAGGGACATGCGGCAGCTACGGCGGTGAGAAATGCATTACGAGAACAGAAATTGAGTCGCCAGGCGGTCGAGGACGCTGCCGGTTTCGTCGCAGACACCGGTGTGAATGGGCGAGGGCTGGATGATGGTGCTGCGGGGTGAGGTGATCCAGTGAAAACGCTCCCGCTGGGAGAGCCTGGCGATGGGGCCGGCGGCGGGATCGCCTTCGCAGATGCGGCGGACGGCTTCGAGGTGTTCGCGGGCGAGATCGACATCGGCTTCGGGCCAGAGGGCGCGGAGGCGGGATTCGTCGAGGTGGATGCGCGCGGCGAGGTAGCGCTTCTCGAGGCAGAAGGCAACGACGCCGGCGTTGATGAACTCCTGGCGCTCGACGCGAGGGACGACGCGGAGGATTGCGTAATCAAATGAGGCCGGATTGGGCACGGATGGCCTCCTCTTCAAATGCGGTGGAAGACGCGAGTCTCCGCGTGAAGAAATTCATGTAACCGGCGCGACGGGCGGCGGGAGAGATGCCGTCGGGGATGGATGCCAGCCATTCTTCGGGAATGAGGTCGACGATGGCAGTGACGACGGAGTCGGTGAGGCGCTGGTGAGCGATGCGCGATGCGGCGGGGATGTCATTGGCCCAGGGGAGGAGGATGTGATCTTTGATCTGCGGGAACGGGGAGGCGATTTTCTGATCCATGGTGGGCCAGTCGTGATGGAAGAAGAGGGCGGCGCCATGGTCGATGGGGTAGAGCTTGCGGTGCCAGACGAGGAGATTGGCGTTGCGCGGGGTGCGATCGATGTTTTGCGTGAAGGCGTCGAACCAGACGAGCATGGAGGCTTCGTCGACAGGTGCGGTGTCGCGGGCAGCGGGGTCGAACATGGTGGAGCCGGGGAGGTAGTCGAGCGCGAGGTTGATGCCGGGGCTGGCTTTGAGGAGCTGTCGAATTTCGTAGTCGGGATCGTTGCGGCCGAGGGCTGGGTCGATCTCCATAAAGACGATTTCGGGAACACGGAGGCCGAGGGCGCGGCCGATTTCGCCGGCCAGGAGTTCGGCGATGAGGGCGAGGATTCCCTGCCCTGCTCCGCGGAACTTGACGACATAGAGACCGAGGTCGTCAGCCTCTACAATCGCAGGCAGAGAGCCGCCCTCGCGCAGCGGGACCACATAACGCGTCGCTCGGGCTGTTCTAAGCATCGAAGATTCAGTTTAGCGGGAGCGATCGGGGCGCTGCGAGTTGGAGTTGAGCAGAACCGGATGATCGAAGCTGGATCTTCATGGACATCGCGTGAGGAGTTCCGCGGCTAAAGCCGGTTTCGATCATTGCAACAGCATTCGGCAGCCTAAAGGCTGCCGCTCCCTCCGAATCCGGATCCGGAGTTTCTACAAGGAAGCAATAAAGCCGTACAAAAGCGAAAGGGTGAAAAGGATCGATGAGGATTGGTTTTCTTGGATTGGGCAAGATGGGCGCGGCGATGGCGCACCGTTTGATTGAAGCCGGGCATGAACTCGCGGTGTGGAATCGAACCGAGGGGAAGACGGAGCCTCTGGCGCGGGAAGGGGCGATCGTGGCGGGAACTCCGGCGGAGGCTGAACTGAGCGCAGACGCGGTGATCACGATGCTCTTCGACGATCATGCGCACGAAGAGGTGCTGTTCGGGTCGAACGGATTGATGGACGCGCTTACGCCGTCGACTCTTCACATTTCATGCAGCACGATAAGCGTGGCGCTTTCAGAACGGCTCACGCGGGAACATGCGCGGCGAAGGATTCCGTTTGTGGCGGCGCCCGTGTTCGGCCGACCGAATGTGGCTGAGGCGGGCAAGCTTTGGATTGTCGCTGCTGGGGCGGCGGAAAATGTGGAGCGCGCGCGGCCGATTCTTGAGGCGATGTCCCGCGGGATTTCGGTGGTGGGAAATGAACCATGGCAGGCGCATGCGCTGAAAGTGGGTGGAAATTTCCTGATCAGCACTATGATTCAGTCACTGAGCGAAGCGTTTGTGTTTGCGGAGTCGCAAGGGATCGAGCCGGGCGTGTTTCTGGAGGCGGTGAACAACGCGCTGTTTCAATCGCCGTTTTATGCCTCGTATGGGAATGTTATGCTGCATCCGCCGGAGCAGCCGGGAGCCACCATTGAGTTGGGGGCAAAGGATACACGGCTGTTGCGGGAGGCCGCGGCGGCTCGAGGTGCGCGATTGAGCATGGCGGATAATCTTGCGGCGATCTTTGAAGAGGCAAAGCGAGCGGGGATGGCCAATGAGGACTGGGCGGTGGGGCAGTACCGGGTGGCGCGAAAAGCAGGTATTAGGGACATAGGGACTGGAAACATAGGGACATAGGGACTAGCCAGTGGCTGGCGTCACGTTTGGCATTGAGCGAGTTCGCTAGGATGGTGAGATGACGCTTCAGGGAAAGATCGTTTTTGTTACGGGAGCCAGCGCGGGGATTGGCGCGGCTACCGCACTTGCTTTTGCGGAACAGGGAGCGAGGCTCCTGCTGGCGGCGCGGCGTGCAGGGCGGCTGGCGGAAGCGGCCTCGAAGGCCAAGGAGCGTGGAGCACCGGAGGTGCATTCGATCGATCTGGACGTAAGGGATCGGCGAGCGGTGCAGAATGCAATCGACAGGTTGCCGGCGGAGTGGGCCGACATCGAAATCCTGGTGAACAACGCGGGATTGAGCCGCGGACTCGAAAAGCTCTACATGGGCAAGATCGAAGACTGGGAGGAGATGATCGACACCAACGTGAAGGGCCTGCTGTACGTAACGCGCGCGGTGGTGCCGGGGATGGTGGTGCGCGGACGGGGACACGTGATCAACCTCGGATCTACCGCGGGAGAGATGACCTATCCCAACGGCGCAGTCTATTGCGCAAGCAAAGCAGCGGAGCGCGCGATTAATGACGGACTACGACAGGATGTGCTGGGAACTCCGATCCGCGTAACGAGTGTGGATCCCGGAATGGTGCAAACGGACTTCAGCCTGGTCCGGTTCCATGGCGATACGGAGCGCGCGGCCAAGGTGTACAAGGGCGTGAAGCCGCTGACGCCGGAAGATGTGGCCGAAGTGATTGTGTGGGCGGCGATGAGGCCGGCGCATGTGAATATTGCGCGCGTGCTGATGACGCCGGTGCAGCAGGCGAATTCGCTGCTGTTTCATCGGGAAGAGTAAATCAGGCGAGAACTAAATAGTGAAGTTCGCCTGCCAGGCAAGCTTCTTGTCGGCGTGTTGCGAGAGTTCTTGAAGGATCTCATCGAGCCTGGCGTAGCAGTCACATGGTGTGCGACCAGTTACGATGCTGAGGAACTCCGCGGTGCGGGTTTCGAGTTCGTCGACTCGCTTGCCCTTCCAAGATTTATCGGCGAGGGCGACGATGAGGTCTTCGAGTGTGATCTGCTCGCCGTTCCAGTTACCGTGTGTCCACGCGAAGCGAGCGCGCTCGTTGGGAATACCCAGGGACTGGAGAAGTTCGAGACCGGCCCGCTGATGTTTGTGTTCGCCGGACTGGGTGAGTTCTTCGGGGTGCACGGTTTTTCCGATGTCGTGGACGGCGGCGCCGAAGAGAACGAGGTCGGGGTTGAGATGTGCTGCAGGAAATTCGGCGGAGATGCGGTCGATCAAGGTGCACGCGGCGTCGTGGACGAGAATGAGGTGGGCCAGTAGGCGAGGAGGTGCGGAGACTTGCTGGAGAATGCGTAAGGCATCTGCCGGCAGAGGTCTGTACTCGCCGGAGGAGAGAGGATCAGATTGAATCATCCGTGCAGGATGCAGGTGTTAATCGAGTGCGGCGAGCTGCGACTCGATTTCGGCCAGCGCCGACTCCAGTGCTGCGCGACGGGCTGGGTTGGAGGTGCGCTGCGAAAGAATGTTTTCGCGTTGGAGGTCGAGGGATTGGCGGCGGCGTTCGGTTGCGGCGCGGTTTTCGACGACAAGACGCCGTTCTGCTTCGCTCATTGAGGCCTCTCCGGCGCGAACTGGCCTGGTTTCGGTGGCATTTGCGATCTGCTCCTCCACCGATTTACTTTCCCAACCGCGCGCCATATGTTCATTCTACGAGTGAAGTCAAAGCGTCGTACCACGGATAAGACGGCATCGAATCAGATTTAATATCGCTTTCAACGGAGAACTTCCCATGCGTGTATGGCAGATTTCGAGTTTTGGCATTGATTCTCTTGAGCTTGTTGAGCGGGCGACTCCGCAGCCGGGGCCGGGCGAGGTGCTGGTCAAGATTCATGCTGTGTCGCTGAATTATCGCGACCTGATGATGGTGAAGGGAGTTTACAACCCAAAGATGAAACTGCCCCGCATTCCCTGCTCCGATGGCGCGGGCGAGGTGGAAGCCGTCGGCGATGGGGTGAGCCTGTGGAAGCGCGGGGACCGCGTTTGCGGGATCTTTATGCAGAACTGGGTGGGGGGTTCGCCGACTCCAGCGAAGATCAAAGGCGCGCTGGGTGGCGATATCGACGGGGTACTGGCCGAGTACGTGGTGCTGAAGGAGACGGGGCTGGTGCGCATTCCGGAGCACCTGAGCTTTGAAGAGGCGGCTACCCTGCCCTGTGCTGGCGTGACTGCCTGGAATGCGCTGAAGGCTGGCGGCGTGGAGCAGAACTCGACAGTGCTGATGCAGGGGACGGGGGGCGTGTCGATTTTTGCGCTGCAGTTTGCGAAGCTCAAGGGCGCGCGGGTGCTGGGGATTTCGTCGAGCGATGCGAAGCTGCAGCGAGCGTGCTCGCTGGGATTGGATGAGGCTCTGGATTACGGCGAAACATCGGAGTGGGACCGCTGGGTGATGGAGAAGACCGGCGGCGAGGGCGTGGACCTGGTGGTGGAGGTTGGCGGCGTGGGGACGTTGCCACGATCGCTGCGAGCGGTGAAGATGGGCGGAGCGATTGCGCAGATCGGGGTGCTGAGCGGGCCGGCGGAGCCGGTGCCGATTCCAACGATTCTGCACAAACAGGTGCATCTTCGCGGGATTTATGTGGGGTCGCGGGAGAACTTCGAAGAGATGAACAAGGCGATTGCGGCGGCACAGTTGAAGCCCGTGTTTGAGAGCCACGCGTGGACGGAGGCGCAGCGGGTGTTCAAGGAGATGGAGTCTGCAACGCACTTTGGGAAGCTGGTTCTGAAGGTGGGGTAAACCCAGATGCTCAGATCATGCGACGAGGAAGTCGATGGTCCTAGTGGCGACTTTACGTTTTTAGTCCTTTAGCGAGTTAGCGGCGCTTCGCGCCAAGCAAGTTAGCAAGTCAGCGGGTTAGGGCCGGATTACAGCATTCTCGTTCGCACCCAAGCCGCAAAAGAGCGCGGCTTGGATGGGCACCCGGATTCTTGATGAGGCAGTTTCAATTGAAGCCGAGGACAGGGTGGGGGGTGTAGGGCTCTTCCAGTGCCGTGATCTCTTCTGGAGTGAGCTTGAGAGAGACTGCGGCGACGGCGTCTTCGAGGTGGCTGGGTTTAGTTGCGCCGACGATGGGGGCAGTGACTTCGGGCTTGTTGAGGAGCCAGGCGAGGGCGATCTGGGCCGGCGGTACTCCGCGCCTGCCGGCGATTTCAGAGAGGCGATCGACAACTTTCCTGTCGTCTTCTTCAGTGCGGGAGTACATGGTGTTGCCGAAGCGGTCGGTCTCGGAGCGTTTTGTCTGTTCGGATTGCCAGGAACGGGTGAGGCGGCCACGGGCGAGAGGACTCCAGGGAATGACCGCAATGCCCTGATCCTTGCAGAGAGGCAGCATCTCGCGTTCTTCTTCGCGATAGAGCAGGTTGAGGTGGTTCTGCATGGAGACGAAGCGCGTCCAGCGGTGGAGGTCGGCGAGATAGAGGGACTTGGCGAATTGCCATGAGTACATGGAGGAAGCGCCGACGTAGCGGACCTTTCCGGCCTTAACCGCGTCGTGAAGCGCTTCGAGTGTTTCTTCGATGGGGGCGTCGTAGTCCCACCGATGGATCTGGTAAAGGTCGATGTAATCGGTCTGAAGCCGGGTGAGGCTCTGATCCAGTTCAAACAAGATGGCTTTCCGAGAGAGGCCGCTGCCGTTGGGCTCGTCGCGCATGACGCCATGCACCTTGGTGGCGATGACGGTGGATTCGCGGCGCGTATTGGCTTTGAGGAATTTGCCGACGACGCGTTCGCTGTCGCCGCTGGAATAGACGTTGGCCGTGTCGAAGAAGTTGATGCCGAGTTCGAGGGCCTGGCGGAGGAAGGGCTGGCTCTCCTGCTCGTTGAGCGCCCAGAGGTGGCGGCCGGCTTTTGGCTCGTCGGGGGCGGGCGGGCGGCCATAGGTCATGCAGCCAAGGCAGATGCGGGAGACTTTCAAGCCGGTGCGGCCGAGATTGACGTATTCCATGAGTGTTCCTCGAAGTCTGGGTTGATCAGGTTGGAATCAGGGATAGATTCAGACAGCTGCTGGATGAGGCGGAGTGGAAAGAAGTTTCTTATAGATTTCGAGAGTCTTGACGTCGAAGCAGACGAATTTGACGACGTCGACGCCGCTGGCATCCACGTGTTGTCGAACCGTGTCCACGGCGATGCGGGATGCACGCTGTGGAGGGAAATAATATGCGCCGGTGCTGATGGCAGGGAACGCGATGGAGCGGGCCTCGTGCTGTTGGGCAAGTTCGAGGCAACGTCGGTAGCAGTTGGCGAGGAGTTTGTCTTCGTCCTGGTCGCCTCCATGCCAGACGGGGCCAACGGCGTGAAACACCCATTTGGCGGGAAGATGGAATCCGGGAGTTGCCTTCGCGTCTCCAGTGGAACAGCCGTGAAGCTTGCGGCATTCGGCGAGGAGCTCGGGACCAGCCGCGCGATGGATGGCGCCGTCAACACCCCCGCCGCCAAGCAGGGAGGTATTGGCTGCATTCACGATGGCATCGACGATCTGGCGGGTGATGTCTCCCTGAACGGCGATGAGTTCGGCCATTTTCAAATCTCCGGTTTTGACGATACACGACGCGTTACGGATGGCTGATCTCTGCTGATTGATCCTAAGAAATGAGAGGTGGTAAGTGTGGAGTCGCGAGGGTTCGGGCTGCTATGGTCCAATACCGCGAGCGAGGCAGCCACACCATGAAGCTGGTGAGCTGGGTGGCGGTACTTTTGCTCAAGGGCAAGGACAGGGGTTCTAAACGTGCTGTATCAAATGAGCTAAGCTGAGCAGGGTGCCCCCAAAGCCATTGGCATCGATTGGCACAGTGATCGAACGTACGCAAATATCGTTGGAACAAAAACTTGCGGGCCGATATCCCGCAAGGAAGCACCGGTTGAGCGGAGCTGCCCTGGCGGTTGCTCCGATCCTCGCTGTCCTGGCAGGGTGCGGGGCGGGGCCGGTGAAAGCGCGTACGACAAGTGCGACATTTTCTGTGGTACCGGGATCAGGTGTAATCGACACAAATTGCACGGGTTGCAATGCAACCGGGGCGCATGGGAACCCTGTGCACAGGTTTTCGGTGAGGGCTTCGAGCGGCGATCTGGATGCGGTGACGTGGTCGGTGAGCGGAGGCGACCCTGCATCCGGAGCAGGCAGCATCAGCGCGACGGGGCAATACACACCTCCCAATTACCTCAGCCGCGACCGAGTGGATGTAGTGGTTACGGCGGCGCTGAAATCGGCTCCCAATGTGCGGGCTGAGTCTGTACTGACATTGACGCCAGGATTTCTGCAACCGCTCACACCAGAGAATGTGGCCCTGGGGCCCGGCGGGAGCGTGACGGTGACAGGGTACCTGGCGGAGGCAGGAGGAGCGAACGAGATCCACTTTGCCCTTTCGAACACTCCGTCGGGCGGGAGCGGCGGGGAAGGTTCTCTAGGACCGGTGAATTGCCAGAGAACGCACCGTGCATTCACGTCGTGCTCAGTGACCTACACTGCGCCAACGAGTGTGTTTTCGACTGGAGTGACGTACGTGGTGGCTTCGGCGCCGGGATCTTCGGCACGGACCGAGGCTGCGATCCTCTTGAACTCGCCGGGGGTGGCGAGCAATCCCGCGGCACATCAAACGGCGCTGGCATTTCCGATGCTGTTGGGGAGTTCGGGAGGAAACAACAACGATTTCGATGAGAAGGGCAATACGATCGTCGACTGTTGCAGCGGGACCCTGGGCTCGCTGGTGAAGGATGACAGCGGTCGCGAGTACCTGCTGAGCAACAACCACGTGCTGGCGCGAAGCGACCATGCATTGGTTGGCGACACCATCGTGCAGCCGGGACTGATTGACAATAACTGCACGCCGAACGGGGATGGGCCGGGAACTGTGCCGGTGGGAGCACTGACGGCATGGCTGCCATTGCACTCCGCGCAGACCAATGCCGATGCGGCCATTGCGCAGGTTGCATCGCACACGGTGGACTCTTCGGGCAGCATCATGGAGTTGGGCACGCGTCTGCCGGATGGTCTGCTGGCCGCTGCGCCGCCGGGAATATCGTCCACCAATGGCAAGGGTGAAAGCGCAACGCTTCAGTTGCGTGTGGCAAAGAGCGGTCGAACGACGGGGTTGACCTGCGGCAAGGTGACAGCGCTGGATTTTGACGTTGCCGTGGATTACTATCGCGACTGCGCCGAAACAAAAGCTTACCTCACGAAGACATTTACGGGACAGCTTGCCGTGAGCGGCGACCGCTTCAGCGATGCCGGGGATTCGGGAGCGCTCGTGGTTGACTCTGCGAATGGTGAGCCGGTGGGGTTATTTTTTGCGGGCGGGATCGATGGCAATGGCGTGAGCCACGCGATCGCGAATCCGGCGACGGACGTTCTGGCAGAACTTTCAGAGCAGATGCCTGGTGGCGCGAACCTCACATTCGTCGGGACGACCGATCATGAGGTGAGTTGCCTCAGCTATGGAGACAGCACATCTGCTGCGGCCCAGGCGAAGGGCTTGAGCGACGCTGAGATCACGCGCCAGCAGCAGGCGATCGCACTTGCGCGAGGGCTGGTAAATCCATCTGCGGGGATTCTGGGGATCGCGCCGGGGAAGAGCACGGACCAGCCAGGCAGCGCGGCCGTGGTGATCTATGTCGATCCGGCGATGTCGCCCACAGTTCCCGCCACAGTCGGCGGGGTGCGAACGATCGTGGTAGGGGCGAGTGCGCGTTCGGTCGCGCTTGGGTCTGCTCCTCTGACGGCAACCGGGACAGGATTTCCTGCGTTGTCGCCAGCAGCAGTCGTGCAGGCGATTGCTGTGAAGCGGAAGCTAGCGCGTGGTCTGATGCAGCAGAATCCAGCGTTCTTCGGAGTTGGAGTCGGACAAAGCCTGGATGATCCGCGCGAGACGGCGCTGGTCATCTATATCGATCGCGAACACACTCCTGCACAACTGCCGACCACGATGATGGGATTGCGGACGCGGTATGTGGTCATGAATCGGCTGCACGTGACTCGGTCGTATACCGCGGCTTTTCCCGCGGCGCATCACTGTATGCCGCATGCGGTCAGCGAAGAGATGGACCAGCAGGATCTCTGGAAGCCGCGTGGAATCGATCTGCCATAACGAAACGCGATCAGACGCGACGGCGATGAAGCCAGAACGCGATCATTCCAGTCAGAAAAGCGAAGGGGAAGAAGGCATAGGAAGGCTCATGCAGGATGAGCAAAGTGGCGATCATCGCTCCGAACATGGTTATGCAGAGTATCGCCAGGCCGATCTCAACAGCGCCTGATACGAGAACCAGGAATGCGCCCACCATCTCGAGCACTCCGGTAAAGTACCGAAGCCACTGGCCGAGGCCGATCTGATCGAACAGCACCACCCATGGCGCGCCGGCATCGCTCTTGAATTTGGCGGTTCCGAAATAGAGAAAGACGACGAGCATAAGGGCTCGAAACGACCAATCAGGAACGGAGTTCCTGAACTTTCGCTCGCGCTCGTGACCTTGAGGCTGAGTTGGCAGTGGTTCCGGGGCTAAGTCGTTCATGCCATGCACCCGAGATTATTTCCGATCTTTCTGCGACGGAAGGGCGCCGAAGCGCCCTTTCGAGGATGAAGATCATTACCCATCTATTGCTGAAGCCTTCCGAGATCGTAGATTACGCCGAAGGTGAAGCCCTGAGGGGTCAAGTCGTGGGGGCCGAAGATTGCGTGCCACATCTGGTATTCGTACTCGCCGCGCGCGGAGAGACGGCCAACCAAGCGCACATCGACTCCGCCGGCCGGGGCGAATATCGCGCGCGTGTCCTGTTGATAATTCGCACCATCATTGTTTGGAAAGTCGAGGTTGCCAATTCCCATAAGGTATTTGACGAACGGACGGACCCGTCGTTCGCGGCGGAATTGGAAGATCGGGCCGGCAAGACCGGTTGTCATGCGATGACCCGGCAAATAGTCGGGGGTAGCGTAGTTCACGTCGCGGCCTTCAAACTCGAGTCCCAGTCCGCTGAGTTTGGAGGGCATATGAGGAAGACGCCAGTCGACCCACAGGGTGAGGCCAACTTGACGCGGGTTGCGGGTTCCCCAATCGTCTGAGAAATCTGCTACGCCGAAACCAACGCTAAAAGGTAATTTGCCTTCGCGAGCCGAGTACGTGACCTGGGCACAAGCATGTGAAGCTGCCCCAACCATGATCAGAAATAAAAATGGCAGAAAAATCGATTTCCATCGCATGATGCATTTCCTCCTAGGGATCCACTCGTGATGGCAGGAGTGGACCTGTTCCGATTGCCAAGCTGAAATTGGGGCAAGAGCTACAACGCGCAGGAGCGGTACTGCTAGAACTGACTAGTACAGCAGATCTCCTACCTCGTACTTTATTGCAGCTAGGAACGAGCGTAGCATCTCTACTCTCGATTGAGCCATGACCTTAGTTTGTGTCAGACGAGCCTGGTTGGCGAGATGGTTAACTGCATGATTTAGAACTGGGAGAATGGAACTGAAAGTCGGGTAACGTGTATCGCGGCCGACCTTAGCAGCCGCACGCAATACTCCAACGGCTCCCAGCTGTTCGAGAATATCGGCATCGCGCAGCAAGATCCCCTCGGGGGTGGTTGGGTTGTCCTTTGGCTGGTGATTCAAGATTGCTTCAGCCACTCCCTCCAATTTTTCGGCAGGGAAACCCCAACGTTCCAGGAGTTCCCTGCTTCGCTGGATGGTGTATGGGACGTGATCCCAGCGGGAAAGTTGCTCGAGATGCTCTGGGCGATGTCCCAGAAAGACACCAAGGTCATGCATCCAGACGGCCGCGAATAGAATGTCGTCGTCATAGGTGATCTCGCGGCCGATCTCGGTAGCCAGCGCATAGAGCCTGGGCTGATGGCCGAATTTGTCAGCGGGTAGAGCTTCAGCTCGGATGTACTCAACGACCGAGCTACGCCAGTCCTGGGTCATCGGCCTTTTCCGGGAGTCTGAGCTGAGATACGAATCAGATCAAGACCACCAAGGTCCTGTACGGCGAAGACGGGCGAGCATGCGGGGACAGCTATGATGCCCCGTTCCGGAAGATCCAGCGGTGCGAAGCTTGGGCTAGCGATGCGAGCGCTTCCCGATGCGGCGAAGAGATAGGAAAGCGTCGGAACAGAGTCCGAAGAGCGGCGAAGAGTTGTGCTGGAGCGGCTCACATCGACTGGGATTTTCTCCACGGAGAAATAGGCGCTTTCGATGAGGACGGTTCGATCGGGCAGGACGGCAGGAGGGATTATTCCTGCGTTTGTGACGAGGCGAGTTGCTTCGATCGATTTGTCGACGTGGAGTTCGCGACCGCGGCCGTAGTCATACATGCGATAGGTGGTGTCTGAGTATTGCTGGGTCTCAAGAAGGACGGAGCCGGGCCAGATTGCATGAACCGTGCCAGCGTCGACAAAGATGAGATCGCCGGCCCGAACAGGCAACAGGTTGAGGCTTTCTTCCAGCGTTCCGTTTTCAATTCCAGACTTCACTGTTTCGAGGGTTACATCGGGCTTGAGACCAAGGGCAACCTTGGCATGGGGTTCGGCAGCAAGCGTGTACCAGCATTCCGTTTTGCCACGAGGCTCGCCGTATTTCTGCGCGAGACGGTCGTCGGGATGGACTTGCACGCTGAGTTTTTCACGAGCGAAGATGAGCTTGATGAGAAGCGGTGATCCGGAGTCCACTGCATCCTGCCCAAGCAGCGACAGCGGATTCTCCTGAAAGAGAGCGCCCAGTGACTTTCCGGCATGAGGTCCAGTGGCTACCTTGCAATCATCCCCGGTGAGCCACACTTCACCGACAGGTTCCTGATCGGCAACGTGGTCGTACCAGGGGCGAAGGTCCATCAATCCCCAGACGCGGTCAACAAACTGCGGTTCGACACTGAAGGGCACCATTTCAGCAATTACGGGTCGTGAAGCCGTGGACACTCGGGTGAAATCCTCCGGAAAATGTTTGTAGAGCAAGCCCTGGGCGCCAGGATGAACAACGAGCGCTTGAGCGGATTCTATCGTAGAGCGGCTTCGGGGATGGTACGGCTGCAGTCGATTGTGCGGAGCACTCCGTAGATCCAGGCCAGATTCTTCGCGCGGACGACAAACGAATGACATTCAGGAGCGTGGAACAACACCAGGCTCGTTGTATTCTCGCTGCATGATCCTAGTTCCGATTTCTGAAGACATGTTCCACATGCCACTGCCCCTGATCGAGAAGATTTTGCGGCCGGTAGTTGTCTATCTTGCGCTGGTTCTGCTGTTGCGGATCTTCGGCAAGCGGGAACTGGCGCAATTGAATCCATTTGACCTGGTGGTGCTACTGTCCCTGTCGAACACGGTGCAGAACGCGATCATTGGAGAAGACAATTCCGTGACCGGCGGGATCATCGGGGCAGTCAGCCTGCTGTCGATCAACTGGTTTGTGGTGCGCATTCTCTTCCGGTCACCGCGGTTGAATCGTGCACTTGAGGGCAAGGCTGCAGTCCTGATTCGCGATGGCCATGTCGATGGCAAGGCGCTGGAGCGGGAGGCGCTCACGCGCGAAGAGTTGGTGGAGGTAGTTCACCGACAGGGATTCGAACACATCCATGACGTGCACCGCTGCGAACTGGAGCCGAACGGGACGTTCTACGTTGAAGGGCGTGATCCCTCGATTGCTGACAAGCGCCATGACGAGTTGCTGGCACGGCTGGAAGGATTGACGCAGCAGCTTGCTGCCCTGAGGGGAACCGGATCCGCCTGATGCAAGATCCAGCTAATCCTCTTACAGTCACGCTGTCGATTGGTTCACAGCCATTCCAGATGCGGGTAGCGGAGAGGCTGCAGCACGACGGGATGTTGAGGCGGGTTATTGCATTTCCGAGAGGCGTTGAGATCTTCGCTCCGGATGAGCATGATGGGTTGCGCCTTGTGCGGCGGTATCGGCGGTACGGATGGGCGAACCGCGTGGCATGGGCGGCGTGGCGTCGTTTGCCGGGAAGCAGCCGTGCATGGAATTTGCCGATTGTATTTTCGACGGCTTACGCAGATCGATTGGCGGCGCGGTGGATTGGACCGAGCACGATTTTCCATGGGTGGACCGGAAATTGTCTCAGGTGTATGAGACGGGCGAGGCAGTTCGGGTCGCTAGTGCTGATCGAGCAAGCCACGATGCATCCTCGCGCGTGGCAGAGAACAGTTCTGGGCGAATGCGAGCGATTCGGCGTGCAACCGCGAGATTGCCGGGCAGTTCTTCCTGAACTGCTGGTGGAGAGGATGGAGCGCGAGTATGAGTTGGCGGACAGCATTGTGGTTCCGTCTGCGATTGCCCGGCGAAGCTTCGAACAGGCAGGGCTGGGCGAGAAGGCGATCGTGGTGCACGCGGGAGTGGACCATGATCTTTTCCGGCCGGCCGTGGCGGCTAACCCGCGCGATTCTTTTCGCGTGTGCTTTGTGGGGAGAGTGGAAATTGCGAAAGGACTTCCCTACTTGCTACAGGCGTGGAAAAAGCTGGAGTTGCCGAACGCGGAACTGGTGCTGATCGGCGAAGTTGCCGAGGAGATGCGTCCGTTTCTCAAGCAATGGGCGCTGCCCAATGTGAGGTTGATGGGTCTGCTTCCGGCTGCCGAGGTCGCTGAGTGGTATCGCGCTTCTCACCTCCTGGTGTTCCCGTCAGTCAATGAGGGATTGGCGCGGGCGATCTTCGAGGCGATGACGAGTGGATTACCTGTTGTGGCGACGGATCTGTCGGGCGCGGAGGACTGCATCACTTCCGGGGTGGAGGGTATGGTTGTCCCGGCAAGAGATATCTCGGCCCTGGCGGAAAACATTGAGTGGCATTACGAGCATGCAGAAGCATCCGCCGAAATGGGAAAGGCCGCGAGAGCACGCGCGGAACGCGAATTTACGCTGGAGAAGTATGTCGATCGCGTGATGGAGATGTATCGGGCAATCGCGGCAAGATCAGCTCAGCACAGATGATGCCCGAGTCTCCTCGATCTGTTCTTCGATGACACCTTTCAGGTTAGCGGGCGAGTAGGTGGGCGCCTTGATGAATTTGCCGTCGTCGCGCTTGTGGACTTTGAGGACGGTCTGCCAGGCACCGCCGTGCGCGTACGAGTCGCCGGGGTGCACGAGATCGGAGCTGGAGGCGCGTTCGAGGATGGCGTCACAGATATTGCAATGGGGCCACGCCTTGCTCATATTGCTGCGTTGAACTTCATCCCACGCACTCTGAGCCTGGATGCCGGCAGCGTTGAGGGCGCCGTAGGTGACGACAAGCTGGTCAACGCAACCGTCGACGTACTCGACGAGATCGGGTGTGCCGTTTGGGTCGAGGTGGACGGCGATGTCATCAATCACGGGTTTCACATCGCCGATGACAGTGCAGCCGCAGGCACGTACGAATTCGAGAGCTTCTTCGAAAACGAGACGCGCGCGGAGCAGGCGCGTAGCAGGATCGGGGAGTTCGGGTGAGTCCTTGACCTCCTGCTCGAACTGCTTCATGAGTGTGACGATGTCCTTCTGGGGCTGATAGGGCTTGGCTGTCATGGAGTATTCAGGCATGGGAATCCTCAGGAGAACTGTAGCGGAGCGAGGGGCGAGAATGCGCTGTGCAAAGGAGGGTACGAAATTGCCGGCTTTCCCAAAGACATTAGAGAACTTTCAATATTCCGAATATTCCTCTTGCGGATATATCCGTAACGGATATATAGTATACGAATGTCGAACGGAAGTCATTCTGGCACTCCTCTTTCGCCGATGGTTCTGGCGATTCTGCTATCGCTGGCAGAGGGAGAGAAGCACGGCTACGCGATGATGAAGGACGCGCGGTCGCAAGGCGGCGGCAGCATCGCCATGGGACCGGGAACCTTATACGGATCCGTCGACCGGCTGATGCGCGACAAGCTGGTGGAAGAGTCGGACAAGCAGGATGATGAGCGGCGACGCTATTACCGGCTGACGGCGCGAGGTGGGGAAGTGCTTGCTGCGGAGCTGGCGAGGTTGGATGCGACGATGGCCGCGGCTCGATCCCTCGGGCTGGTGCCTCACGGAGGACGGTCATGAGCGCGCTCGCGGAACGGCTCTACGGGCGAGTCCTTTGCTTGTACCCGAGTGAATTCCAGAAGGGCTATGCGTTGGCGATGAAGCAGGCTTTTCGCGACGCTCTGCACGATGACGAGCTGCCGCGCGGTTTGCTGATCCGTATTGTTGTTCGGGATCTGATGATTTCATTGGTAAAGGAGCACCTGTCTATGTTGCGCGATTCCCTCACCCGCCCTGCTCTCATCTTCAATGCGCTTGTGCTTACCGGTATTGCCACCGGTGTTGCTCTCGCGCTCTATGCGATTCCGCAGCATGTGCTTCGGGCGGGGCTGAATGATCCGCAGATTCAGATGGCGGGGGATCTGGCGGCGCGGCTGGAACAGGGTGTTGCGCCGACCGAGGCAGTCGGGAAGGGGACGCAAGTGGACATGGCGCGGAGCCTGGCTCCGTTCCTGATTGTGTACGACGAGCAGGGACATGCCATTGCGTCGCAGGCTATTTTGAACGGAAATATACCGACGCTGCCGAGCGGCGTCTTCAACAACGTACGGCAACGCGGCGAGGAACGGTTGAGTTGGCAGCCGGTACGGGGGCCAGGAGGGGTTCGCATTGCGGCGGTGGTTCAGCGCGTGAATGGAGCGCACCCGGGATTTGTGCTGGCGGGGCGCAACATGCGTGAAGTGGAAGCGCGGATCGGCGATGTGGGGACGATGGCGGGGCTGACGTGGCTGGGGATGCTGGGGTTGATTGCGGTGGGAACGATCGGATTCGGGATCTATTCGGGATGGAAGCCGCAGCCGCCCATGCAGACGACTGCGGCGAAGGGTTAGTTGCCGCCCTGGTCAGCAGATCATTCCCACTCAATAGTGCCTGGCGGTTTAGAAGTGATGTCGTAGACGACGCGGTTGATGCCGCGGACTTCATTGACGATGCGGCTGGAGATTCGCTTGAGCACATCGTGCGGGAGGAAAGTCCAGTCGGCGGTCATGCCATCTTCAGAGTGAACGGCACGGACGGCGCAGGTGTAGGCGTAGGTGCGCTGATCGCCCATGACGCCGACGCTCATGACGGGAAGAAGAACTGCGAAGCTTTGCCAGATGCGGTTGTAGAGGCCGGCGGCCTTGATTTCGCTGACGACGATGTCGTCGGCTTCCTGAAGGAGTGCGACGCGCTCGGGGGTGACTTCTCCGAGGATGCGAACGGCCAGGCCGGGGCCGGGGAATGGCTGGCGGCCGAGGATGTCTTCGGGCATGGCCATGTCGCGGCCAATGCGGCGGACTTCGTCCTTGAAGAGGTCGCGCAGGGGCTCGATCAGCTTGAGTTTCATGAATTCGGGGAGGCCGCCTACGTTGTGGTGGCTTTTGATTGTCTGGCTAGGACCTTTGACACTGGAGGACTCGATAACGTCGGGATAGAGGGTGCCCTGAACCAGCCAGTCGACACCGCCGGTTTCGGAAGCGATGCGGTGGGCTTCGTCGTCGAAGACCGCGATGAATTCGGCGCCGATGCGTTTGCGCTTGGTTTCGGGGTCCGTGACACCGGCGAGCTGATCGAGGAAGCGCTTGCCGGCGTCGACGGCGACGATGTTAAGGCCGAGCCTCTCCAGATTTTTTTGCACGTTTCCGAATTCGTTTTTGCGCAGGACGCCATTGTTGACGAAGATGCAAGTCAACTGCTTTCCGATTGCCTTATGCACCAGCATGGCAGCGACAGAAGAATCGACACCGCCGGAGAGGCCGCAGATGACGTGGCCGGAACCGACTTTCTCCCGGATCGAAGCGACGGTGGATTCGATGAAATGGGCGGGAGTCCAGTCGCCGCGTGCGCCGCAGATGTTGAAGACGAAGTTTTTGATGATCTGCGGACCGAGGGGGGTGTGGTGGACCTCGGGATGGAACTGAACGGCCCAGATGCGGCGGTCTTCATTGGCGATGGCGGCAAGAGCGTTTGAGGTGACGGCGGTGCGCTTGAATCCCGCGGGGAGTTCGAGGGCTTCGTCGCCATGGCTCATCCAGACCTGGATGGCCCCGGGGAGGCCCTCGAAGAGCTTGATTGAGGTGTCTTCGAGTGCGACTTCGGCGTGGCCGTATTCGCGCTTGGGAGCGGTACGGACCTTGCCTCCGAGATGGTGAGCGATGAAGTGCAATCCATAACAGATGCCGAGGGTGGGCAGATTGAGCTGGAGGAGCGCGGGGTCGGCATTGGGGGCGTCGGCGTCGTAGACGGACGACGGACCGCCGGAGAGGATGATGCCGAGGGGCTTGTGGGATTGGACTTCTGAGATCGGTGCGGTGCAGGGGAGGACGACGGAAAAGACATTCAGTTCGCGGATACGCCGGGCGATGAGCTGGGTGTATTGCGAGCCGAAATCGAGAATGACGATGGTTTGGGTGTCCACCTTCCAGTGTGGCAGGGGGTGCGGCGGGATGTAAAGAAAGTTCCCGACACTCAAACAATTGCGAAGCCTGCCGATAGACGGTGTAGGACCTTCGCGATGGAAAACTCTCTGAATGACGATATGCGGCCGGTGCAATTTGCGACCCGGCAGCCAATTCTGGCAGCTGACGAGACGGTTATTGGCTACAAGCTTTTGTTCCGCACGGATGTGGTGAGCCATTTTTCAATGCAGGACGAGGAAGGGGCAGCACGACGAACGATCGATATGTCGACTCTGCTGGGTCTCGATGTGCTGTGCGATCATCGGCTGGCATTTATCGGTTGCGATCGCGAGATCCTGCTGGAGCATGGGTTGGCATTTCTGCCGGCGAATCGCGTGGTGGCGGAGATCGAGCGTGGTGTCCAGGTAGACGAGGTCGTGATCGAGGCCTGCTGCGAGTTGAAGAATGCGGGGTACCGGATTGCGATCGACGGATTTACAGCGGACGATTCTCGGCAGGCGATCGTGCATTTGGCGGACTACCTGAAGGTTGATTTGAAGAAGGGAGGCTGGGAGGAGATTCCGGAACTGGTTGGCCCCGACCACTGGAAGGACGCCGTTCTGATGGCCACCAATGTTGAGTCGCGAGAGGATTTCGATCTTGCGCGGCGGAAGGGATTCCAGCTCTTTCAGGGATTCTTTTTTCGCAAGCCGGAATCGCTGCGTACGCGGACAGCGCCGACAAACCGGGTTATTTATCTTCGGCTGCTGCAAGCGGTGATGCAGCCAGAGTTGAACTGGGATCGCGTTGAGGAATTGATCAAAAGCGATCCTACGCTTTACTACCGGCTGCTGCGATTCCTGAATTCTCCGTTGTTCGGGATTCGGGGCGGAGTTCGGACGGTTCGGCAGGCATTCACGCTGCTGGGCGATGACGAAATGCGCAGGTGGTGCAGGCTGGCGGGCATGTTTGAGTTGTCGAAGGGCCGGCCTGGAGAGTTGCTGCTTTCGGCACTGGTGCGGGCGAGATTTGCGGAGTTACTCGGTTCGCGGGTTGGGCATGGCGAGGAAGATCTTTTTCTGCTTGGTGTTTTATCGATGATGGACTCTATTCTCGAGATCCCGATGAGAGCCGTGATCGAAGGGCTTCCACTCGATGAGAGTGCGCGACGACTACTGCTGGAGCACGAGGGAGGGCTGGCAGGCATTTTCAGACTTGTTTCAGAAGTTGAAGCAGGGGCGTGGAATCTGGTGGTTGATTCCTGTGTTGAGCTATGCGTAGCGCAGGATTTCGCTGCCGGCTGCTATACCGAGGCAATCGCGTGGGCGCAGTCACTGGCTGCTTCGGTTTGAAGCTTGCTCATTCAAGGGATGTTCATCGTTTCGTAATCGTGGAGTAGCAGTCCTTTCATCGATGCTTAAACTCGCCCTCCTATAAAACGAGACGGACTAAGAGTCTGTCGGCCCCCGTTGGATGCATCAAAAAACAGCCTGCGTTCTGTTCTGAAATCCTTCCACCCCGAAGAGGTCAGTGAAATGAGAATCAAGCAAGCCGCTCTCGCGCTTCTGCCGATTGCGTTTTCGAGCACGTTCCTTCCCGCCGAAAAGCCTGAGCATGATCGCGCTGTACCGCGCATCGATCATGCATTCGTGATTCTGATGGAGAATCACGCCTATTCCCAGATCCTTGGGAATACCAATGCTCCCTTCATCAACAGCTATGCGAAAACCGCAAATCTCGCGACGAACTACTACGCTGTAGGGCATCCGAGCTTAACGAATTATCTGGAGATCGTGGGCGGATCGAATTTTGGAGTCATCAACGACGATTCACCCGACTGGCACAACACATCGTGCACGCCGAACATCGTGAGCGGGATTCCAGCGGATGAATCGGCTGCTACGAACACCTGCCCGATTGCCGGGTCGGGATGGGATGCGGCAACTCCTGCGGTGGATACGACGAATGAAGGCACGCTGGAAGAGCCGGTCTACAATTTCCCGCTGTCGCCTGCGTTCACGCGCGGCATCAGCATCGCCGATCAGCTTGTGGAAGCCGGAAAAAGCTGGAAGTCGTACCAGGAAAACCTGCCCCCGTACGGTGCTGATCGCGTGAACAACAGCGACGGACTCATCTCGGAAGTCACGCAATCGGAGCCCGGGATGCCGAAGCTTTATGCGGTGAAGCACAACCCGTTTGCGTATTTTGCGAGCATACAGTCGGGTGAGGATCGCAAGCTGAGTCTAAAGCAGATGGTTGGCTTCGATCAGCTCTGGGCCGACCTTGCAAAGGGCGACGTTCCGGACCTGGCGTTCATCGCGCCGAACCAGTGCCACGATCAGCATGCCCGCGGATCGAGCGAAGTGGGCACCGGCTGCTCAGTGGATCAGAATGCGATTGCACAGGGCGATGCGGGACTGCACACGATCATCGACGGCATCAAGGCATCGAGGGCGTGGAAGCACGGCAATAACGTGATCGTGGTGGTGTGGGACGAGAACGACTACAGCAGCCTGCCTAACCAAGTGGTGACGATTGTGGATACGAACTACGCACCGACTGGGATTCAGAGCAGCGTACGCTACAACCACTTTTCGCTGCTGAAGACACTGGAGGCGGGATTCGGGCTCTCCTATCTGAATCACGCTGCCGATCAGGACGTGAAGGTAATGGGCGATCTGTTCACGGGACAAAAGTAGAGCAAGAACGAAAGCAGAATGGCCGATCAGTATATGCTGGCCGGCCATTTGCTTTTTGGGAACGCCCGCTCATCGCAACACCACCCCAGCGACGAAGACCTGTCGCTGGGGACCCCGGGCGCCGCGATGAACGGGGCACAGTCATTTGGCAGGTAGATTTGGCTATCTGAGCTCGGAGCCGTTCTGTTTATAGACCACGCCGGATTTCATGACGAACTTGACGTTCTGAAGGGTGCGGACGTCATCGAGCGGGTTCTTTTCGACGGCGATGATGTCGGCCCATTTGCCGGGTTCGAGAGTGCCGGTTTTCGCAGTAAAGCCGAGGAGATCGGCGGCGTTGATGGTGGCGGTTTGCAGGGCAGTGAGCGGCGCCATGCCGAACTGATTCACATAGACGTCGAGTTCGTGGGCATTGAGTCCGTGCGGATAGACAGCGGCATCGGTTCCCAGGGCGATCTTCACACCGGACTGGATGGCGTGCTTGATGTTCTGTTTGGCGACGGAGCTAACGTCGACCATTTTCTGGTGATAGAAGGCGGGGAGGTGCCCGTTCTCGATCTGCCAGTCTTCGAGGTACACCGTCGGCACCAGATAGGTTCCGTGCTTCTTCATCATGGCGATAGCTGCGTCGTCGATATAGCTGCCGTGTTCGATTGAGTCGACGCCAGCCTCGCTGGCCCAGAGGATTCCCTGAGCTCCATGGGCGTGTGCTGCAACTTTGCGGCCGAGGCGATGGGCGTCAGTAACGATGGCCTGCATTTCTTCGAGGGTGTATTGGGAGGCTTGCGGGTCGTCTCCTTTTGAGAGCACACCTCCGGTGGCGCAAATCTTGATGAGGTCGGCGCCGTATTTGATGTTCTCGCGGACCTTGTGCTGCACCTGCGCGATGCCATCGGCTACGCCGTCGCTGATTTCGTGGTACTGAAAGGGCAATAAATTGTCGTCGCAGTGACCGCCGGTGATGCCCATTGCCGGGCCACTGACGAGCATGTGGGGTCCGTCGACCTGGCCGGAGTTGATGGCGTCGCGAAGATCAACGTCGACGAAACCGCCTGCTCCGACATTGCGGACGGAGGTGAAGCCGGCCATCAGTGTTTTACGGGCATTGACGACGCCGTTTATGGCTTCTTTTGCGTTTGTCGAGGTGACTTCATGGAAGGGGTCGAAGTCGGTGTTCATGGTGAGGTGGGTGTGGACGTCGATCAGGCCGGGAAGAACGGTCATGCTGCTCAGATCTATGACTGCATCACCGGCCTGAGGGCTGGTGGATGCACTGGCGGCAATGGACTGGATGGATTCGCCGACGACGATGATGGTTTGAGCGTCGGAGAGCTTGCCTGTTTTGACGTCGAGGATGTGCCCGGCGCGGATGAGGGTGCGCTTCCCTGCACTGCGGTCCTGCTGCGCGGGTGCGGCCGCGGAGGCGGCAAACACAAAGATGCCGATGCACGAACAAAGAGCTAGCTTGAACTTCAAGGGCATTGAGCACTTTCTCCGGTTGAGGTTGTTAGCGGAGTGTAGCAAAGGCCCGCTCGGCTGCGTCCAGCCAATTCGAGAACGTGTTCCCCACATATAATTCGGAGTGCGGTGGCCTGGTTGCGTTGAACCGCGCCTTTGTGCCGCCCAGCGGGCCTACTCTTTGGCGATCGCACGGTGATGCCACGAGCGTAGCCAATTCTACTTGCCATCTTAAGGAGAACGAATGGATGCGTCTCGAGTTGTGTTTCCTATCCTGCTTGCCGCAGGCCTGACTGTTGCCCAATGCCAAACGAAGGACGAAGTGAAGCCAACACCACCCGTCGCTCCGAAGAGCTTCGATGAATCGGCGATCGACAAGAGCGCGGACCCGTGCACAGATTTCTACCAATACGCTTGCGGAAACTGGGTGAAGAACAATCCCATACCGAGCGACCAGGTCCGGTGGGGGACGTTTTCGATTCTTGCGGAGCGCAACCGGTATCTGCTGTGGGAGGAACTGGACGCAGCGGCGAAGAGCCCGAAGACACCGCTGCAGAAGAAGTATGGGGATTACTACGCGGCGTGCATGAACACGGATTCAATCGACAAGAAGGGCACGGATCCGATCAAGCCTGCGCTGGACCGGGTGGGAACGCTTAAGGATTCGAAGGGGCTGGCGATGTTGCTGGGCGAGCTCGCCCAGAGCGGCGATCCGTCGCCGGTCTTCCGGTTCGGCGTGCAGCAGGACGAAAAGGACTCGAGCCGGCAGATCGCGAGCATCTTCCAGGCCGGACTGTCTCTTCCGGACCGTGATTTCTATCTTGTGGACAACAAGAGGTACCAGACGATCCGCCAGCAGTATCACGACCACTTGACCAAGATGTTTACGCTGGCGGGCGATGCTTCGGAACAGGCAGCGAAGGAAGCGGAAGCGGTGGTGACGATCGAGACGGCATTGGCCAAGGTTTCGACCCCGCGCGTTGATCTGCGTGATCCGGCGAAGCGATACCACATCTATACGGTGAGTGACTTTCAGAAATTGGCGCCGGATTTCGACTTTCCGGTGTACTTCAAGGACATACGGGTCGGCCATTTCGACACGCTGAACGTGGGGACACCGGATTTCTTCAAAGGGCTGAATGAGCTGATCGGCAGCCAGCCGGTGGATGCGTGGAAATCGTATCTTCGGTGGCATGTGATTCATGGGTCGGCGGATGACCTTCCCAAGGCGTTCCGGGATGAAGATTTCCAATTCTTTGAAAAGACTCTCAGCGGGCGTCAGGAGCCCACTCCCCGATGGAAGGAGTGCACTGCCGAGACGGACCGGGCGCTGGGAGAGGCCGTAGGACAGGACTGGGTCAGGGAGCACTTTCCCCCCAAGGCAAAGGCCAGCATGGATCAGTTGGTTGCGGCGCTGGACAAAGCGCTGGGCGACGACATCAAGACCCTGCCCTGGATGAGCGAAGAGACGAAGAAGTCCGCAGAAGAAAAGCTGTCGATGTACAGGAACAAGATCGGCTATCCGGAAAAGTGGCGCGATTACTCGGCGTTCGAGGTAAAGCGCGACGATGCGGTTGGGAACGGACAGCGGGAGACGGTGTTCCAGCGCAACTACAACCTGAACAAACTGGGCAAGCCGGTTAATGAGAAGGAGTGGAACATGACTCCTCCCACAGTGAATGCCTATTACAGTTCGTCAAATAATGACATCAATTTCCCGGCTGGGATTCTGCAGCCTCCATTTTTCGATCCAGATATCGATCCGGCGGTGAACTTTGGTGGAATCGGGGTGGTGATCGGGCACGAAATGACCCACGGCTTTGATGACCAGGGTTCGAAATACGACGGCAAGGGCAACTTCAGGGAGTGGCAAACGGCGGAGGACCGGAAGAAGTTTAATGACCGCACCGATTGCGAAGTGAAGGAATACGGCGGGTTCGAAACGGCGCCGGCGCATGACGAGGTTGCGGCACAAAACCTGAACGGGAAGCTGACGCTGGGAGAGAACACGGCTGACAATGGCGGCTTGCGGATTGCGTACCTGGCCCTGCTGGATACACTTGCGAAGGAAAACAAGACAGTCGACGAGAAGATTGGCGGGTATTCCGAGGCGCAGAGGTACTTCCTTGGATTCGCCCAGGTCTGGTGTTCCAATCAAACCGAGCAGTCTGCACGGCAGCTGGCCCTGATCGATCCGCATTCTCCCGGGAAATGGCGAGTGAACGGAAGCGTGCAGAACTTCGACGAATTCGGGAAGGCTTTCGGGTGCCACAAGGGCCAGCCGATGTATCCGGAGAATTCCTGCCGAGTGTGGTAGGCCAAGGGCCAGCCCGAAAGCTTCCTTGCAGTCGACAGCGGGCAGAAGCTGGGCAGGCGCTATGATCCGCTATGGTGAAACAGTCGCCTGGAGGTTGACGTTCAGGTAAATTCCCCGTCCAATTGCCATCGGCAACGGAGTTGGAATCATGGTGAGGGAATTGTTTTCGGACGCCTTATCTCCGGCTGTTTTTTGACTGCGAACATCTTGTTTCGGAGAAGGTTACCCCGAAACTATGCACAACAAGCCCTGGCCTTTTACAATGCATCAGGGACCCATCCCAACCCAGCTCTGCTGCGGAACAGCACACTTGGCGGCATCCGCCTGACCAGGATGAAGGAATCGCATGAAGTTCAGGAAATTCGGCAAGGCTCTTCTGATGACTGCCATCTCTGCCGGCACGGTCTTCGGAATTACGTCTTGCGTGCAAAGCTATTCGGTCGGCTATCTCTATGTGACCGGAACCCAGACGGCTTCAACGGGCGGCGCCGGGGTCATCAGCGGGTACAAGATCGACCACAACACGGGTAACCTAGTGGGCATCCCTGGGCTACCTGTCAGTTCCGGGGGAGCCAACCCCGGGCGCTTCGTCCTGCTTGCCGGAGGCCGTTTCCTGTATGTGCTGAACCAGGGCAGCACGACAGACGGCGGACCGTGCAGCGCGACGGACGTATGCTCGAATGCGAACATCGTGCAGTTTGCGATTGGCGGCAAGGGAGTGCTTACTCCGCAACAGACTTTCTTTACGCAGGGGCACAACCCGTTTCGGATTCTGGCCGATGCGTCGGGGACCCACCTGTTCGTACTTGATCATGATGCCCCCGACAACACGGGATGCGCACTGGTCTTCGGGAATGGAGCCACGGGATGTGGTGACATCACGGCGTTTCAGGTGGATCAGTCGACCGGGCGTCTCAGTTACGTGCTGAACTCGCAGGTGACGGCAGCCAGCGGTTCGCCGCTGACCTACTTCCCCGTTCCGGCCGATCCGATCGACTTCACGATCGTATCGAATACGATATTGACGTTAAGCGGAACCGCGGCTGCAGGCGACTCAGTTTTCCCATACGCGTACAACGCGTCAAATGGGCAGCTGAGCGTGAACCAGAACAGTTCGCAGCCGCTCGGGATGCATAACGCGACGGCGATCGTGGTGGCCAGCAGCGTAGTTTATGTGTTGGACAACGGGGTGAACACAAATGGCACCCACGGTCAGATTTTTGCGTACTCCGCGGGCTCAAATGGCGCGCTTCAGGCAGAAGCGAACGGATATTATGCGGATGATCCCACGCTGAGCAATCCGAATTACGTGATTGCGGTCAATGGCGGCAAATGGCTTTACGTCCTGAACGAGGGTGACAACACCAATACAACTAACCCACAGAGCGGGATCGCAGCTTTTACAGTGCTTCAACCGTTCCAGTTAACTCCCATCGTCAATCAGGGGCAGGCGGCAGGCACAGGCGCAGGCCCGCAGTGCATCCTCGAAGATCCATCGAATCAGTTCATCTATACGGCGAATTTCAACGATTCGACGGTGACCGGACTCTCGATCGATCAGAACCAGGGCAACTTGAGAGGGCTGAGCACGGCAACTCATGCGAAGGGCAGCTATCCACTGCCCGGACCGGCTGCGTGGTGCGTTACGACCGGGCGTGTGAGTTAAGTGATTGCCCAACGCCTGCCAGGCGAGCTACGAGGGCGGTTTACCTGTGAATAGATCTGATCTGCCGATATTCTGCAATGTCGGCAGATCGATGCAGGCCGGTTCTGAAGGTGTGGATGTCGGCTCAATACGAAAGATGCGCATGAAGTTGAACAAACCGATTCAGTTGCTGGCGATTTCCGCGGCGAGCATTATGGCAGCCGCATTCCTGTCTGCCTGCGCCACGCTCACTGTGGATTTTGTATACGTGACCTGCGCGAAGGCTGCCGGGCCGAACAACTACGGCGAAGTGAACGTATTCGAGATCAACTCGCAATCGGGCCGCATGCGCCAGATACCGACATCGCCTTTTTTTTCAGGCGGACGTAATCCTGTGGCCGACGCAGTATCGCCCGACCAGGGATCGCTCTATGTAGTGAACCGGGACGATAACACGATCGTTCAGTTCACGATTGGAACGGATGGGAAGCTCTATCCGCAGAACACCGTGAACACTCCGGGAATCTTCCCGATCGCCGTGGGTACTTCGAAGAGTTTCCTGTTTGTGGCGGACACCTACATGCCGCTGCCGACCTGTTCACCGGCATCGCCGTGCTCGGGTTCGATTGCGGTGTTTCCTATTCTGACCGCGGAACAGGCTGGTGCTTTGAAGCCGGCGCAGCCTGCGAACACGCTGGGAGCTGCGGTTACAAATTCGGCTATCGCCGCAAACTACTGGCCGCTGACACTGACGGGCGGGGCCGCAGCCGACATTTTTGTTCCGACCGCGATCAACGTTGCGAGTTCAGGCTCTTACCTGTACGTGGCTGGGTATGACTCGAATACCAACCTGGGATACGTCTTCGGATTTGCGCCAGGGTCGGATGGAGCTCTTGCGGCACTGCCGGGTTTTCCGGTCCAGGTGGGGACGCATCCTTCAGCGATCGCCAGCGACAGTTCGGGTGCCTACCTGTACGTGACCGATTCCGTGCAGAATGCAGCTTACGGATTCCAGATTGCGAGCGGCGCGCTGACGCCATTGAGCGGAAGCCCCTATGCGACGGGGTCGCAGCCATCGGCAATCGTGCTGGATGCAACATCGAAATACGCTGTAGTGGCCAACACGCAGGACTCGAACGTGACGGTGTATTCGGTCAATTCGGGTAGCTTGAGCAAGCTGGGAGCGTACACAACCGGAACGCAGCCGGTAGCGATCGGGATCGATCCGTCGCTGAATCAATACATCTACACAGCAAATTTTCTAGGCAACACCGTCTCGGGATTCCAGTTGAACCTGAGCGACGGATCACTGTTGAATTCGCAATTATCGCCGTCGGCCTCGAATCCGAATCCGACGGCTGTCGCAGCAGTTACGCATAACGGGAACAAGAAGTAGTTTTTCCCGGTTAAGTGCGGATCGAAGATCGGACAGCAGCATCCTTTCAGGGCTTTTAGAATGACTGAAAGGAACTTCAAAAAACAGCATTTTGTGGGCTGATTGTTGACGGCCCGTGACGAAGGAAGCGCATGAAGTTCAGGAAATTGAGGCAGCTCGCGGTTGTCTCTGCAATCGGCCTTGGCGTGGCCACGCTCTTCTCCGGTTGTCAGCTTGTGACGATCGACTATCTCTTTGTGGCTACGTCAGCGAGCACGGTCACCGGAAGCAGCACGACCTGCCCCAATGGCGAAATTGAGACCTATGCGGTTGACTCGCAGTCGGGCGCAATCCGTAATGGAGCTCCGGCGGTCTGCTCGGGAGGCAGCACGCCAACTGTGCTTGCTGTGTCTCCGGGATATCAGAATCTCTATGTAGCCAACCAGGTCGACAAGAACATCGTTCATTTCTCGCTGGCTGCGAATGGCGTTCTGACGAACAAGGACACGGTCACGCTGGTTGACCCAGTGACAGCAATGACGGTGAGCCCGGATGGGAACAGCCTCTATGTGTTGTCTGGTACAAATTCGGCAACGCTTTCGGTGTTTGGATTGTCTTCCGGAGCGATTGGGAGCGCGCCTCAATCTCAGACCAGCCTTACGATTCCAGGAAATGCGACGGACCTTGTGGTGCCGACAGGGATTACGGTTCTCCCCAGCGGCAAGGCTGTCTATGCGACGGCGTATGACAAGTCGTCCTATAACCCGGGCGGAACCATAACAAGTTCAGCAAGCCCCGGGTGGCTGTATGGATTCGTGGTGGGTTCGAGTGGTGCTCTTACTCCCACCCCGGGAAGCCCATACAACGCCGGGGTCAAGCCGAGCGGAGTAGCAGCGGATCCGTTGAACAGCTATTTGTATGTGACGGATTTCGCTTCGAACCAGCTGATCGGCTACGGAGTTTATAGCGGATTCGCGGTGAACTTCCTGCTGAATGGGCCGTACAGGAGCGGCGGCCAGCCGACAGCGCTAAGCGTCGACCCTCGCGGCCGGTTCATGTATGTGTCAAATTCTCTCGATTCGACTGTCAGCGCGTATGTTATCGACTTGCAGACGGGTACGCCATCGGCTTCGGTGAATACGACAGGCTCGCAAACCAACAGCACGGATACCCAGCCAATAGCGATTGCAATCGATCCCGCACTGGGCCGCTTTGTGTACACAGCGAATTATCTGGGGAATTCGATTTCGGGCTTCCGGCTTGATCCGACTGCCGGCACCTTGAAAACTACGCAGGCTACACCGTACCCAACCGGAGTTCACCCGTCAGCAGTTGCGCTTGTGCCCCACGGTAACCATTCGACGCAAGTGGTCACGCCGTAACGCAAGCGTGAAGATGGAATGACGAAAGCCCAGCCGGTGGCTGGGCTTTCGTGTATGCGGGTTCAGCAGCTTATCGCCAGACGTGCATCCAGCCACGAAGGATCCGCTGGGCAGGCTTCTCTACGAAGTGAAGGGCAAGGAGCGCGAAGCCGATCAGGAGGAGGTAACTGATCCATGGATCGAAGCGCGCCAAGCCGAGACGATCGAGTAGATGAGAATCATGAATCATGTTCCACATATTGAAGTGCAGCAGGTACAGGCAGTAGCTTGCTTCTCCGACAAACACGAGCGGCGCGAGACCGAACAGTTTTGACAAGGGATTGATTCCGGCAAGACCGAGAACAATGCAACCAAATAGTGGCATGAAGAAGCCGTCGTGCAGGAGGGTATAAGGCAGCCGGTACGCCTGGGTGAGGACGAAGAACGTCGCCACAAAGCCAAAGATTCCGATGACCAAACGGCGCTTCCCCATGCGAGGAACAACTTCATCCAACTCGGCCAGCATCACTCCGAATACGAAGCTGGCCAGGTGTGGGATTGGCGTGTATTTGAGCGCCTGAAGCCACTTGCCGTAGCTGAATCGGTCGACGTGAGAGAGTCCGTCGGGATTGTAGACGATGTAGAGCGTTCCGGGCACCAGGCCGAGAATCCATAGGAGACCCATCTTCGCGAGATGGGGTCCAATGCGTTCCGGCTTCTTCCATCGCGCCATCCACGGGAAGAGCACGTAATAGAACGACTCCGCGGACATGGTCCACGCGGGAGTGTTCAGAAAAGTTGCGATCTCGGGAATCCACCCCTGCAACAGCAGCGGAGATAGCGCGATGCCAGCCCAGAACATTCCGTGTGTGTGCGATCCCCATTCGATGGGAAGCAATTTGAACGCGAGTAACAGGCTTAGAAGGTAGATCGGATACAGACGGGTGAAACGAGCTTCGTAGAAACGCTTGGTTTCAAGTTTGCCTGCGCGGGCTCGGGCGTTGTAGTTGTACCCGAGGACAAAACCCGATAGCAGAATGAAGAAACTTACCGAGGCATAACCGGCGTTGACCACCGGCGCGAGCGGACCGAACCAGTCGGGATTGGAAAAGTGGAAGAGGACGATATTGACAGCGGCAAAGCTGCGCAGACCCGTGAGGGCATCAAGACGCGCTGGCTTTTCCATCTCCACAGGGGGGTTAGACGATTTTCTGCCTTGGGGCGAAGCATTGGCCGGTGGAATTGAAAGCTTCATAACCAATCCGCCCCAGGGGCCAAAGCAACCGTGAATCTCTTGTGTTGTGGAGTGCTCTAAGCCGTTACCAGCGAACCAACCTTCTCGCCCTGTACCACGCGGCGAATATTGCCCGGCTGGTTCATGTTGAAGATGATCATTGGGAGGTTATTGTCCTTGCACAGGCTGACCGCGGTCAAATCCATTACCTTAAGACCCTGCCTCAGAATCTCCATGTATGTGATTTCGTCGTATTTGACTGCGTCTTTTACCAGGACGGGATCCGCGCTATACACACCTTCGACCTTAGTGCCCTTCAGCAGAACGTCCGCCTTGATCTCCATTGCACGAAGGCTGGCAGCCGTATCAGTGGAGAAAAATGGATTGCCGATGCCTGCAGCGAAAATGACGACCCGGCCCTTCTCAAGGTGACGGACTGCGCGCCGGCGGATGTAGGGCTCAGCTACCTGATTCATGAAAACGGCGCTCATGACGCGGCACTGAACGCCGCGCTGCTCGAGGGAATCCTGCAGTGCGATGGCGTTGATCACCGTCGACAGCATTCCCATGTTGTCGGCGGCGACGCGATCCATCTCCCTGGCCTGCTCGGCGACGCCTCGGAAGAAGTTGCCTCCGCCGACGACGATGCCGATCTCAACCCCGAGACTGTGGACGTCTGCGATCTCGTCTGTGATGTCACCGACTTTGTCAGCATCGAGGCCGAATTTATTCTGCCCCGCGAGCGCTTCTCCTGAGAGCTTGAGAACAATCCGCTTGTACATTCCCTTTCGAGTATCGCATATGGCTGTTGGATCATTTCCCGCTGCTGAGACGGGGCCGGGTGCAGGCCTCGGCGGGTTTAACTGCCATTGCCTGCGCAGCCGATCAGAACGTATATACGCGGGCATCCCAGGGGCTGAGTTTCAATGTGGAACCCCCGCCGTCGGGCGTGCCGGCGATGTTGGCAAGGACGAGTTTCCCGGGAGAAATCCACGACGGCAAAGTGTAGTCGGCCGGCTTCGGGCTGAAGTTCAGGACAACCAGGAAGCGCTGGTCAGGCTTGCCCGGGTCTCTGAGAATCCGGGTGTAGGCGAAGACCTGCGGATTGCCAGGATCGAGGTCTGTGTAGTCGCCGTACACGAACGCGAGATGCCCGTGATGCAGTTCGATCGCCTTCTGGGTGAAGCGCAGGACCGAGTTTGGGTCGGCCTCCTCCTTTGCGGCATTGATCTCAGGGTAGTTCGGGTTCACAGCCAGCCAGGGCCTGGCTGACGCGGGGCTGAAGCCGGCGTTGGGAGCGCCGCTCCACTGCATGGGTGTGCGGGAGTTATCGCGACCGAAGCGCTGGGACTCCGCGATGAATTCGGCCTCGGTCATTTTGCCTTGTTCTACCTTTTCCTTGGACGCGTTCTTCACCTCGATGTCGTTGAACTCGTCGAGGTGCTTGAACGGGAAATTCGTCATGGCAAGCTCGTCGCCCTGGTAGATGAAAGGCGTCCCGCGAAGCGTCATGAGCATGGTTTCGATGAGCTTGGCGGATCGGACACGGAACTCGGGCGTGGAAGTATCGCCGAAATTGGAGACAAGGCGGGGATTGTCGTGATTCGAAAGGAAAACCGTGTCCCAGTTCGTCTTTCCACAGCAATCCGTTGTATGTGAGCTCAGCACTTCGGCATGGTGATCGTAGATGGCCTTGAGCTCCGGCAGCGCCCACTTGCGCTCGGAGTAGAACTCCCCACGATTGATACGGATGGCGTCGAAGTTGAAAACCAGATTTAGTTCGTGACTGGCGCTATTGATGATGCTCGGCTCTTCCTCGAGGGTGATGCCGATGGCTTCGCCGACGGTCATGACGTCGTATTTGGAGAGCACTTCCCTGTTCATCTGGCGCAGGTATTCGTCGCGATGCGGTCCATTCGCCCAAAGGCGCGATGGGTCTTTGAGCTGCTCCGGAGTAAGGTCGGGAAGCCCCGGCTGCTTGGAGATCAGCGGGATCACGTCCATGCGGAAACCGTCAACGCCCTTGTCGAGCCAGAACTTCATCAGCGCGAATACGTCTTCGCGGACCTTGGGATTGTCCCAGTTCAGATCCGGCTGCTTCGCGGCGAAGAGATGAAGGTAGTACTGCTTTGTCGGTTCATCCCACTGCCAGGCGGAGCCTGAGAAATAGCTGGGGTAATTATTGGGAGGGAGTGGATGCGCGGGATCGGCGGGGTTCGGTTTCCCATCCCGCCAGAAGTAGTAATCGCGATAGGGATTATCACGAGAGGAACGCGATTCAACGAACCATCGATGCTCGTCAGAGGAGTGGTTGACGACGAGGTCAATGATAAGCCGCATGTGACGCGCCTTGATGGCGGCGAGCATGCGATCGAAGTCGGCCATGGTGCCGAATTCCTTCATGACCTTGCGATAGTCGCGGATGTCATAGCCATTGTCGGCATTGGGCGAATCGTAGTGCGGCGAAAGCCAGATGACGTTGACGCCGAGCTTTTTGAGATAGTCGAGATGCTCGGTGATGCCGTTGAGATCGCCGATGCCGTCGCCGTTGGAATCCTGAAAGCTTCGAGGATAGACCTGGTAGACGACGGCTTCTTTCCACCATTTTGGCTCGTAGCCATTGATGCGGCTGGCGGATTTGCGCGCAGTTTGTGCAGCGCTGGAGTCGTGCTGCGCCTGGGTTCTTTGCGATGGGATTGCGGCGAAAAGAGAAGCAAGTGCAAGTACAGCAATCTGGTTTTTCACGGGCAAATGATATCGCACGATCGGGTAGACCGATGGAGAGCGAGGTCACGTCCCCAATATTGAGGAGGGACAAAGCAATTTATTGCAGCAACTTAAGATTGGGTGGAAGTTTACTGTTGCGGCTCCAGATCCGGCTCGTAACTTGACAGAGCTTGTCGATATGAGTTACTTTGCATCGTAAAGTGAGGTCGGATGAGTTTCCCGGTTCACCCTCTCGACAAGGCCCTCGGAGATATCAGCAGCATCCGGCGGCAGGTTGCGCGGAGCACTGAGTTTCGCGGCTATGGCGCGGCTACACTTGCTGCGACTGGTGTTTTCGCGGGGCTAGCCGCGGTCGCGCAGTCTCTCCTTCTTCCTAGTCCTGCAAGCCACATTGGCAGCTATTTGCGAATCTGGGTAACGACCGCGATCGTCTCCGCTGTGCTTATTGGCGTGCAGACGATGACGCGCACACGGCGGATCCACTCAGGAATGGCGGACGAGATGATCCTGATGGCGGTGGAGCAGTTTCTGCCTTCCGTGGGTGCGGGTGCTCTGATCTCGATTGTGCTGATGCGTCTTGTCCCGGCAAACATCTGGATGCTGCCCGGGCTGTGGCAGATTACGTACAGCCTTGGCGTCTTTGCATCATGCCGTTTCCTCCCCCGGCCCATGGCTGCAGCGGGAGGCTGGTATCTGGTTACTGGATTGATATGCATTGGGCTCGGAGACACGAGGGCGCTCTCTCCCTGGACGATGGGCCTGGCTTACGGAATCGGGCAGCTGATTGTGGCAGCCGTGCTGCTGTGGGGATCGAAGGAAGATCGCGATGAAATCTAAACCGGTAAATTCGGAGGGCCGCTTCGCGTATGAGGGTCTGGATCGCGTCATTCATGAGCGAGCGCGATTGAGCGTGCTGACGTCGCTGATTACGAATCCGAAGGGTGTCAGCTTCAACGATCTCAAGCAGCTCTGCGCGCTGACAGACGGAAATTTAAGCCGGCATCTCAGCGTTCTGGAAGAGGCAAACATGGTTGAGATTATTCGCGGGCACGATCGGAACCGGCCGCAGACCATGTGCCGGATCACGGCTTCGGGACGCAAGCGCTATCTCGAGTATCTCGAGACTCTGGAGCAGGTGGTTCGCGATGCGGCGGGCGTGGAGAAATCAGAAGCTGCTCCTTCGGATCTTCTGACTGGGCTGGAGCCTTCGGGCGCCTGAATTTTTTTGCTCAATTACTTTGCATTACAAAGTTAGCTTTATGGAGGCTTCATTGAACGACGTTCCGATGTTTCAACCGCAATTGCAGGCCAGGATCAGATCGCGATCGATGGGATTGAAGCTCTTCATCGTGTGCGGACTTGCAATGGTGATGACGATTCCCGCGTTGTTTGTAGACGACCTGGTGAATGAACGGACCCACCGCTCCAACGATGTGGTGAAGGAGATCAGCAGCCACAGCGGGGGTCAGCAGACGTTTCTAGGGCCCACACTCGCGATTCCCTACAACATTCCAGCTAGTTCAACCACCGGTGTGAGCAGGCATGGAGTTTACCTGGTCTTTCCGGCTGAAGCGTCAGCCACGGTGAAGACGCACACTGAAGAGAGGCGCCGATCGTTGTTCAAGGTTCCGGTGTTTCAGGCCGATTTGAATTTCAGCGCGACGTTCGATCTGACCGGTGTGCCGGCGGCCGCGGCGCCGAATGTGGAGTTCGACTGGACGAATGCAGAATTCATCGTCGGAGTGAGCGATGCGCGCGGAGCGCTTTCAGACGGAAGCATAACAACAGGCGGCAAGACCATTACGCTGGCTCCGGCTATGGTGGGACAGAATCTCTCGATCGCTGCCGATTCGACGCAGCAGACCAAGCTGTCGTTATTTGGAGCGAGGGCGCTAGGAATTCAACCCAACACGCAATTTAATGCAACCGCGACGTTGCGGTTTTCAGGGGCGCAGCGCATTGCAGTACTGGCCTATGGCAAGAGCACTCAGCTGTCAGTGCAGGGAGACTGGCCGAATCCCAGCTTCGATGGCGGCTTCCTTCCGGTTGACCGAAGTGTTGCGGCATCCGGATTCAGCGCGAAATGGAGTATTCCTTTCATTGCACGTGGAGTGCGAGCCGAAGGGACGAGCGATGGCATCACTGGCCTCGACGCGACCGCTCTTGGGGTTTCCTTTATCGAAGTCGCCGATCCGTATCAGTCGGTCACGCGTTCGCTCAAGTTCATCCTGCTGTTCAATGGCCTGATCTTTCTCTCGTATTTCGTCTTCGAAGTAACGACGGGCAAGCGAGTGCATCCGGCGCAGTACGCGCTGGTTGGAGTTGCGCAGACCATCTTTTATCTGCTCTTGCTGTCGTTGGCGGAGCGGATCGGCTTCGATGTCGGATTTCTCATAGCGGGCGCTGCAACGGTGCTTCTGCTCTCAACGAACGCGGGATGGATCTTTGCAAGTCGTCTTCAGGCAATTCGCGCTCTGGTGGTGTTCACCATGTTGTACTCGCTGATCTACATGCTGCTGCGGCTCGAAGACAACGCGCTGCTCGTGGGTGCAATTGCGAGCTTCCTGGCGGTTGCGGCGGCCATGTATCTCACGCGCTCTATCGACTGGTACGGTACGCTGCCCGATCCTGCGACACCGAACCAGTAAAAGCCTTGGTTCTCTCGTTCAAAATCAGCCCTCCCCCAAGAGGTAGAGAATTATGCCAATTGCAAAAGAGTCTGGAATTCACGTCGGGATCATCATGGATGGCAATGGCCGGTGGGCCACGCACCAGGGACTTCCCCGAGTCGCAGGTCACCGTGCGGGTGTCGCTGCTGTTCGACGTACGGTTGAGAGCGCGCCGGAACTTGGCGTTCGCGTGCTGACGATCTACGCGTTCTCATCCGACAACTGGGCGCGACCCGCGCAGGAGGTCGAGAGCATCTTCTGGATCATTCGCGCCTTCATGAGGCTGGAGTGCGAACGGCTTCGCAAAAATGGCGTGCGATTGGAGGTGATCGGGCGGCGCGATCGCATTCCGCGCGCGCTGCTGCTTGAAATTGAGCGCGCTGAGGCGGCAACCGGGAAGGAGCGGACGCTTCTTCTCCGTATTGCGATCGACTACTCGGCGCGTTCTTCGATTGCGAATGCCGCGGCTGTCGCTGGGGATGCCGTCGAGCCACTCATCGCGGAGAGGATACGAACCATCATCTCGCAGCAGCTAACTGCAGACTGTGGAGACGTCGATCTCTTGATTCGCACCGGCGGAGAGAAGAGGCTTTCCGATTATCTGCTTTGGGAGTCGGCCTACGCCGAGTTGTTCTTCACCGACCGGATGTGGCCGGATTTTGGTGGCTCGGATCTCGAGAATGCGGTGAATGAATTTCGGCATCGCGAACGGCGCTTCGGCACTGTCCCCACGGCTCAAACCCCGACGTCAACTCTGATAGCAGAGACTGCCCAATGACCGCGGCCAAACCTGTGGTGCCCATTTCCCGGGGGCTCCGCGTCAAGTTCATCCTTCCGGCGCTCACGGAGGCTACCGATCCCTATTGGAGGCCGATCAAGTACTCTCTCTTTCCGCCGCTGGGGCTGGCGACACTGGCTGCTTATCTGGCACCCGATGATCAGGCCATCATTATGGATGAGCACGTCGAGCCGCTCACACTGGACGATGCACCTGATCTGGTGGTGATTCAGGTGTACATCACGAACGCCTCTCGAGCTTACAAAATCGCAGATCACTATCGGAACATCGGCGCTTACGTCTGTCTCGGCGGCCTGCATGTCACTTCTCTTCCCGAGGAGGCTGCTCCGCACGCGCACACAATCTTTCTTGGTCCCGGTGACCAGACATTTCCGCAGTTCCTGAAAGACCTGCGCAACGGGACGCCGCAACCTCTTTACGCCTCTACGTCTGGACGCACACTGGAGCGCACTCCGCAGATCCGGCGCGATCTGATCCGGCGCAATCTTTATCTCGTTCCCAATTCAATCGTGGTTACGCGCGGGTGTCCTCAGCACTGCGACTTCTGCTACAAGGACGCGTTCTTTCAAGGCGGAAGAAGTTTTTATACGCAGCGCGTCGATGACGCTCTCGCTGACATCGACCGCCTGCCGGGACGTCACCTTTACTTTCTCGATGATCATCTGCTTGGAGACAGGCGGTTTGCGGAATCGATGTTCAGTGGGATGAAGGGGATGCGACGTCTGTTCCAGGGAGCGGCTACAGTCGACTCAATTTTGCGCGGCGATTTGATCGAGCGCGCTGCTGCAGCGGGACTACGCAGCATCTTTGTCGGATTCGAGACACTAACGCCCGGCAATCTTCGACGCAGCAACAAACGGCAGAACCTGGGGCGCGATTACAAGGCAGTCTGCGATCGCCTCCACTCTCTCGGCATCATGATCAATGGCAGTTTCGTCTTCGGCATGGATGACGATGGAGAGGATGTGTTTCGCCGGACTGTCGATTGGGCTGTGGAACACGGAATCACAACGGCAACATTTCACATCATGACGCCCTACCCCGGAACACAACTCTACGCACGGATGGTGCGTGAGGGGCGAATCGTGACGCGTGACTGGAATATCTACGACACGCGGCACGTCGTCTACCAGCCTGCGCGGCTCAAACCAGAAGCGCTGAAAGCCGGATACGACTGGGCCTATCAGGAGTTCTACCGCTGGTCAGCGATCGCAAAGGCATCCCTGCATCATGGAACGGTCAAGCACCAGCTCAAGCATTTCTTCTACGCGTCGGGGTGGAAGAAGTTCGAGCCCCTGTGGGACATGCTGATTCGCGCGCGACGGCTGGCACAGGTCACGCCCCTGCTTGAGGCTGTCTTGTCTCGCGTGACAGGTGTCGGAATGAAGACCACTCTGCCAGCTGCGTCGAATCCGTTCCCGATCATATCGTCGGAAATTGCGAAATCGTGATTGCACGGTGTTCTGTCGTAGAAAAGCTGCTGCGGCTGCGGTAGAGTTGTATGGCAATGGATCCGGACAGCCCTGGAAGTTTGGAAGAGCAGCTTAGGGAGCTGCGCTCTCGCGTACAAATTCTTGAAGATACATTGAGAGCTCGCGGAGTCGCGCTGCCTGTCGCGCAGAGAGTTGCGGCTTCCCATCCCGTGGAGGCTGCGGCACCGCCAAATGTGGCAGCTGCAACCCAGCATGCGGCTAAGCCCGTGGCGCCGCCACTCTCTTTTGCGGCGACGCCGGTTGCAACGCGGGACACTCGTTCGCTGGAGAGCCGCGTTGGTTCGCAGTGGTTCAATCGCATTGGAATCCTAGCGATCCTGATCGGGATGGCGTGGTTTCTCAAATTTGCAATCGACAACGAATGGATAGGCCCGCTGGGGCGAGTTGTGATCGGGCTGATTGCAGGCGCTGGACTGATTGTCTGGTCGGAGCGGTTCCGGGCAAAGAACTATATTGCTTTCTCGTACTCCCTGAAGGCTGTGGGGACGGGCGTTCTTTATCTCTCGCTCTGGGCGGCGTTCTCGATGTATCACCTGGTACCGGCGCCGGTGGCGTTCATCGGGATGATCGCAGTGACGGCATTCAATGGCTATCTCGCGTGGGTACAGGATGCAGAACTGCTGGCGCTGTACGCGATTGTGGGAGCGCTTGGAACTCCGCTGCTGGTTTCGACGGGCGAGAACCATGAAGTAACACTCTTTTGCTACCTGCTGATTCTGGATGTCACGGTCCTGGTGCTCGTGATGCTGAAGCCGTGGTCGCGGCTGCTGTTTGGAGCGTTCCTGGGCACGGTGATGTTCGTGCTGGGGTGGTGGATCGAGTTTTACACGCAGACACAGGCGGGGAGGACGGCATTCTTCCTGCTGTGCTTTTTCCTGATTTTTGCATTTGCGCCGCGGCTGATTCGCGTCGATGCGCGCGAGTCTGGAAAACGGTCAGGGTGGGATGCATTCGCGACGATGGTGTTGCCGGTATGCAATGCCGCGCTAGGGTTTGTAGGATTCTACGGTCTTTTGGAACCGAAGACCGAGAACTGGACTGCACCATGGCTGGCAGTAGCGTTTGCGGCGTTTTATCTGCTGCTCCTCCGATTGCGCGGCACGGGGCGTCTGCACGAGAGTTCAATGGCCTTGAGTTCGCTCCATCTCTCCACCGCGGTTGTGTTTCTTACGATTGCGATTCCGCTGAAGACGCAGGGGCGATGGTTGACGGTGGGCTGGCTCGTGGAGGGAGCTGCGCTGTTGTGGACGTCCCGGCGGATCCATTCGCAGTTGCTGCGCGTGCTCTCGTTCCTCTGCCTTGCGCTGGGACTGCTGGTGCTTGTGGCGAACGATCTGCCTGCGTCGAGCGTTCCGGTCTTCAATGAGCGCTTTGGCACTTATTGCGTGGCGATCGCGGTCTTCGCGTTCGTGGCGTGGCTGTCCTACAGGTCTCGGGCAGAGGATGCACATCTTGTGCCGGGATGGACTGCGATTTCAGGAACTGCTGTGCTGATCGTGAACTTGCTGATCCTGATTGCCGTGAGCCTCGAGATTCATGCTTTCTGGTCGGAGCAGTGGCAGGGCAGGGATATCGATTACCGCTCGCACACGATGGCTGCACAGTTCACGTATTCGGCTTTCTTCATGACTTTCGGCGCGATTCTGCTGAGCGTGGGGTTCTGGCGGCGAACCGCTTTCCTTCGTTGGCAGGGCCTCGTGCTGCTGGCGCTCGCGATTGGGAAAGTGTTCATCGTGGACATGAGTGAGTTGAGCCAGGGATTCCGCATCCTCAGCTTCCTGGGGTTGGGCGCGCTGTTGCTGGCGGTTTCATTTGTGTATCAACGAGACTGGCTGAACCTGCGATCGCACGGGAGTGAAAACCCGTGAGGTGGATGGCTGCGGCAATTCTCTTTGCAGTTGCGGCCCCGGGTGCTGATATCCGGTATTTCCGGTATGAGCGGCCGCTCCAGAATATTCCCTTGCAGCCGGCGCTGGCGTGCGTTGTTGTCGACTCTAACCTGTTTGAGCATGCATCCCTGGAACTGGCGGATGTACGTATTTATCGTGAACGCGCGGAGACGCCGTATCTGATTCAGACAGCAGCGCCGGCGAGCGAGGCGGCCGAGCAGAATATTGCCGCGCTGAACCTTGGAGTCCGCGGGAGCAAGATTGTTTTCGATGCCGCGATGCCCGCGGGAGCTTACTCGGATCTGCAACTGGCGCTTTCAGCGCGCGACTTTATTGCAACGGTCAGTGTGGCCGGCAGTCAGCAGCAGGCGGGGCCGGCGACGAAAATCGGCGAGTACACGATTTTCGATTTGACGCACCAGCGGCTGGGACGCAGCACCGTTCTGCATCTGCCGGCCTCGGACTTTCGATATCTGCATTTCTCGTTGAGCGGCCCGCTGCATCCGGAAGAGGTCGGCGGAATCTCCATGCGGCAGGCTTCGGCATCGAAACCAGCATTCGTGACGGTGGCGGAGACCAGCCAGAGCGTCCGCAAGGATCACTCGACGGTAATTGAGTTCACAGTGCCGGCCCACGTTCCGGTAGAGCGGGTGGTGTTTTCAGCGCCTCAGCAGCCGACGAACTTCAGCCGCGACGTGACGATCAGTGCGACAGAGATTCCGACAAAACCTCGCGATGAAACCGCGTCACCGCTGCCGAGCTATACATCGAGAGGCAATCTGCTGCGCGTCCATGCGATCGAGGCTGACCACAAGATCGATCTTGAGAATCTGGATGTGTCGACTGGCCGAACGACATTTGAAGGGCAGTCACGATGGACCGTCACGATCGATAACGGCGACGATGCTCCACTTGTACCGCGTTCGGTGCGGCTGGAGATGTTTGAGCGGAATATCTGTTTCCAATCCGCGCCGCAAGAGTATGCGCTCTACTATGGGGATGCGGCGCTGAGCGCACCGCGCTACGACCTTGGGCAGTTCACGGTGATTCACCCAGGCAGTACAAATCGCGTGACCGCAGGTGCGGAGGAGCAGAATGCGCAGTTTGAGCAACGGCCGGATCAGCGGCCATTTTCGGAGAGGCATCCAGCTCTGCTGTGGATTGCTCTCGCGCTGGTGATTGCACTGCTGGGGTTGGTTGCGTTGCGCACGGCGCGGGCTCAGACGCCTCCGGCCAGCAATGGATGAGGTGAAAAAAGGAAGCCCGAAGCTTGCGCTCCGGGCCACTTGCTTCCATCCCCCCATGGATGAAACTTGATTATTCGGCTGCTGTTTCGGCGGGCTTGGTCGTGGCCACAGTCCAGTCGGGTGCGCCGACCTTGAAGCGCGCGAAGCGGCGGACAGTGATGTTCTCACCGAGCTTGCCGACTTTCTGCGCGATCAGCTCCTTGATGCTGACGGCCTGGTCCTTGATGAAGGGCTGCTCGAGCAGGCAGACCTCTTCATAAAACTTCGCCATCTTGCCTTCGAGCATCTTCTCGATGATGTTCGCCGGCTTGCCGGTGGCCGCTGCCTGGGCGCGATAGATCTCCTTCTCGCGCTCCATGTCTTCGGGGCTGACGTCTTCGGACTTCACGTAGCGAGGATCGCTGGCGGCGATGTGCATGGCGATGTCCTTGAGGAGTTCCTGGAAGTCATCGGTGCGGGCGACAAAATCGCTCTCGCAGTTGACTTCAACCATGACGCCGATTTTGCCGCCGGCGTGGATGTAGGTTCCAACTGCGCCCTCGTTGGTGGTGCGGGCAGCCTTCTTCTGCGCAGACGCCATGCCGCGCTTGCGGAGCACGACGAATGCGTCTTCGATATTTCCCTTCGTCTCCTGCAGAGCCTTGAGGCAATCGCCCATGGGCGCGCCGGACTTCTCGCGGAGGTCCTTCACCAATTTTGCATCTATCTTTTCTGCCACAGTCATCTCGCTTCCTTCTCGGCACCTGCGGTGCGGCTAACCGCGCCTACCGGCGCATTAAGCTAAGTGGTATTCACGAAGAAAAAGCGTGGCAACCAGACTGCGCGGCCACGCTTGTTCCGGTGTGCTAAAGAACTTACAGGGCGCGCTCGACCGCTTCCTCTTCGTCCAGCGCCGCCTCGGCTGCCGGAGCTTTGCGCACGCCGCTGACTTGCGCTTCGAAATCGACGTCCTCGACCGGTGCTGCCTCTGCGGGTGCTTCGGCTTCGCCCTCGGCTGCAGGAGCTTCTTCGGCTGATGCTGCGAATGCCTTGTCTCCAACCAGGTTCACGCCTTCGGCTGCTGAGTCCGCAATCTTCGAGGTGAACAGGCGAATGGCGCGGAGAGCATCATCATTACCCGGAATCACGTAGTCAACCACAGTCGGGTCGCAGTTGGTATCGACCACGGCGACAACCGGGATGCCCAGCTTGCGCGCCTCCTTCACCGCAATCGCCTCGTTGTTCGAGTCGACGATGAAGAGGGCATCGGGCAGCCGTTTCATGTTCTTGATGCCGGCCAGGTTTGCCTGGAGGTGCTTGCGCTCGCGCTCGAGGCGGATCACTTCCTTCTTGGTCAATAGCTCGTAACGGCCGTCCGTGGCCATGTCATCCAATTCCTGAAGGCGCTTCACCGACTTCTGCACGGTCACCCAGTTGGTCAGCAGTCCGCCCAGCCAGCGCTGGTTGATGTACGGCATCGAGGCGCGAGTCGCTTCTTCGGCAACCGCGTCCTGGGCCTGGCGCTTGGTGCCGACGAAGAGGATCGTCTTGCCGCTGGCGCACAGATCTGTGACGAACTTGGACGCGTCCTTAAAGAGCTTGAGCGTCTTCTGCAGGTCGATGATGTAAATTCCGTTGCGCTCGCCAAAGATGTATTCCTTCATCTTGGGGTTCCAGCGCTTCGTCTGATGCCCGAAGTGAACACCTGCTTCGAGCAGCTCCTTCATGGTGATCGTGGCCATTGGCCTCCTTCGTGGATTGCATCCGGGCTAACCTTCGTCTGGCCCGGATTGAACCCGCTTACGCGGGAGATTTAACTACTTAGCTTTTAGCTACTAGCCTCTAGCTGCCAGCTTTTGCCTGGTGAATCTCACCTCGACGAAAAGCCAAGAGCCAAAAGCCAATGGCTAGTAGCTCTCAAGCGACTAGCGCTTGCTGAACTGGAATCTCTTTCTGGCGCCCTTCTGACCGTACTTTTTGCGCTCCTTAACGCGAGCGTCGCGGGTCAGCAGGCCTTCGACCTTGAGCGCTTTTCTCAATTCTGGATTGAACTGGATCAGCGCACGGGCAACGCCCATCTTGACTGCGTCGGCCTGCGAGGCGACTCCTCCACTGCTGACGGTGGTGAGCACATCGAAACTCGATGCGAGCTCAACGACCTGCAGAGTCTTCTTGGCGGAAACGCGCTGCTGCTCGGTGACGAAGTACTCGTCGAAAGCCTTGCCGTTGACTTTCCACTCGCCGGTGCCCGGACGCAGGAAAACGCGGGCTATCGCCGACTTGCGGCGGCCCGTCCCGTAATACTGAACCAAATCTGCCATTCAATCCTCTTAGCTGTCAGCTACTAGCTCTTAGCTATTAGCTATTAGCTCGTCTCACCTTGAATTTGCAATCTGCCCTTACCTCAGCTTTCCGCTTCTACACGGAATTAGCTAAAAGCTAATGGCTAAAAACTAATAGCTGCACTTACGCGACGTTTAACGCCACCGGCTGCTGTGCCAGGTGGGGGTGCTTGTCGCCGCGATAAACCTTCAGTTTTGTTCCCATTGCGCGGCCGATTTTGTTCTTCGGCAGCATGCCCTTGATCGCTTCTTCCAGGATCTTTTCGGGACGGCGAGCCAGAAGTCGGCTGAACTCTTCTTCGCGAAGTCCACCGGGGAAGCCGGTGTAGCGGCGATAAACCTTGCTCTGACTCTTGAGGCCGGTGAGGCGAATCTTTTCGGCGTTGATAACAATGACGTGATCGCCCATATCGATGTACGGCACGTACCGGGGATTCAGCTTGCCGCTCAGGACGTCGGCAGCCTTGGTTGCCAGCCGGCCCAGGGTCTGTCCGCTGGCGTCAACCACATACCATTTGCGGTCAATATCCTTGCCGCTCGGAACAAAGGTGCTCATCTCTCTCCTGCCCTCTTAAAAACGCAAAACTGCGGCGCAAGGCGCCTTGACCCATGGCATCCGCGCATGGGATTGAATTTCACCCACTTCCAAACAATCCTGTTCGGGTGAGGACTGCGGGGTTTGCCCTCTAAGGGCTCCTGGCTCTGTGGAACAAACTTCTAGTTCCGCAGAAGGCGCCTGTACCAGTCGAAATCAGAACTTCGGGATTCGATTGGCTGGGTCCGGGCTAATGCACTTCTTCTCAAAGGTTTGGTTCAGACTTTGAGAGCCCATCGACAGACCCCAGGCGTAACTCCGCACAAGGTCTTTAGGATACCCGAACCACCCTGTAGAGTCAACGAAATGTGGGGCAAAGATGCGCCGGGTTTGGTCGCCTTTGCCCCACTTTTCGAGCTTTTCCGCTGATCAGGCAGCGGTTCCCTGCTGGGAACGCACCCGGAAGCGCTTCATCTGGATGGACAAAGTCCGCTCGATCTTTTTGAGATCTCCGCGTTCGGACGCTCCGGCAAACGTTGATGCGATGCCTTTGGCGGAGGCGCGTCCGGTGCGACCCACGCGATGGACAAAGTCTTCGGCTTGCTTGGGCAGATCGTAGTTAACGACGTGCGCCACGTGGGCAACGTCGATTCCTCTGGCGGCTACGTCGGTGGCTACAAGCACCCGGTGACGGCCCTCAGAGAAGCTGCGAAGAGCGGAGTTCCGCTGCGACTGTGAGCGGTCGCCGTGGATCTGGGTAGCGGACCAGCCGGACCGAACCAGACGACTCGCGACGCGATCGGCGCCGTGCTTGGTCCGGACGAAGACCAGAAAGCTTCCCTTTTCGCCGCTCAAGAGGTGCTCGAGAAGTTCGAGCTTATTGCTCTGTTCGACTTCAAAGGTGCGAAGTTCGACGTTCTCAGCAGGCTTAAGGACGGAACCGATTTCGATCCGGACCGGGCTCTTGAGATACTTGGCGGCCACCTGTTTTACGGCACCTTCAAGAGTGGCAGAGTAGCAGAGGGTCTGGCGCTGGTCGGGAATCATGGTCGCAATGCGCGCGATTGCGGGCTGAAAGCCCATGTCGAGCATGCGGTCCACTTCGTCGAGGACGAGGATTCTGATCTGGTCCATCCGCACCAGTTTGCGCTTGAGGAAGTCCTCGAGGCGTCCTGGTGTGGCCACGATCAGTCGTGCACCACGGCGGATTGCATCGAGTTGAGGGCGCTCCTGCATACCGCCAACCACGAGGGCGACGGTCTGCTCTGAACTGGTTCGAATGGCTTTGAAAGCTGCCTCGACCTGCATCGCCAACTCACGGGTTGGCAGAAGAATCAGTGCCTGTGCAGCGTTCCGGTCCTGGGCCTTCTGGAGCATTTCCACGATAGGAATCAGAAAGCTTAGCGTTTTACCAGTACCTGTCTGGGCGGTTGCCAGCACATCGCGACCTTCCAAAGCCGGCGGGATTGCCTTGGCCTGTACGGGGGTCGGAGTAATGAACTTGTTGGAGTTGATCCGCGTTATCAATGCGGACGAGAGATTGAACTGCGAGAATTCAGTGTTCAAAAAATCAACTTTTCCTGGCTCCGGAGCCTGTCTTCCCTGCGGCTTGCAAGCGGAACCGAATCTGGACGCACAACGATGCGTCTCTTTCTGTCGTGCGTAAGGGGGAACCGGAAGGTGCTTCTGGTTGGCCAATCACTCACTTCAAAGTGAGTACGGCCCGGGTCTGCCACACGCTATAGGTATCGTCTGACGGCTTCAGCGCCGGCAGACCCCACACTCTGCCCGGGATACAACCAGGGCACAACTTGAGGTGGTCACGCTAAGGGGGCTTGGGGGAAACTGTGCAAGGCGCTTGCCATTGAGGCTATCGCCGCTCACGACCAAACAACTGAGCGCAAGCTAAGTATAGCACGTTCTGAGAGATATTGCCGGGAAGGTGGATCAGGAGCGACATTCCATCTTGCCGCTGACGTCCCGAAAGCGGCCGTCGACTTCCTGGGCTGAAGCTCCGGTTGACGAGTCAGAGGCGGCAAAGGGAGGCGTCATTCTGGCGTCGGGGAAGCCCAGACGGCGCTTGAGGGCGAGGATTTCGTTGAGCTTGCTGTCGGGGATGGGAATCAGCGTCTTGCCGATCTGCCCGGCTATCACGCAGGTCTTGCAATAGGACTCCAGGATCTCAACCAGCCACTCAGCATGGGTGACAGTATCGGACCAGCAGACGATGCCGTGATTTGCGAGCAGGATCGTGTTGTGATCCTGGACGAAGGGGAGGACGGTTTCAGCGAAGGCGTGGGTGCCGGGGGTCTCGAAGCGAGCGAGCGCGGCGGGGCCGATGAAGATCTCGTATTCAGAGATCAGGCCGACGGGCGGAACGCTGCCGGTCAGAGAGAAGGCTGTCGCGTAAGGGGGGTGACAGTGGACGATGGCTTGTGCGCGGGAGTTGGCGCGGTAGATCTCAAGATGCAAGAGAAGCTCACTGGTGCGCAGCCGGTTTCCAGCAACGATGTTGCCGTCTATGTCGGAGAGGCAGATGTCCGCAGGAGACATATCGCGCTTGCTGATCATGGTCGGAGTACAGAGCACGAACTCTGGGCCGATGCGGCAACTGATGTTGCCTCCGTTACCGTCGACGTACTGACGCTCCCAAAGTTTTCTGCCGGTCAGGATGATTTCGTCGCGCAGGGCCTGGGCTTCGAAGGAATTGAAGACCGCCGATGGCGAGCCTGCCTCCGGCGTGGGCACGCGGAGTGCATCGACAACGGCCTCGAACATTTCCTTGACCTTATCCGTGACCGGGTTGGCCAACTGGGACATACGAGACCTCGAGAAGACGCTGCCCTCTCTCCTTTACATATATGTCCGATCGCGTCCCAAGGGAGTGATACAGGTCACCAAAGAGAGAGAGGCCCTTCAGGCTCGACTCGAGAATTGGAGTTGATCTCAGTCCGCCGCAACGAGTTTGCGTTGCAGAGCCTCCAGGGTCTGGCCCTTGGTTTCGGGATAGGTGAAGAGGACGGTTACGAACTGAACGGCGGTCATGATCGAGAAGAAGATGAACGGCGTTGCTGTGCTCATGGTGTGCACAACTATGGGAAAGGCCTCGGCGATGGCAGCGTTCATGAACCAGTGGCTTGCGGAGCCAACACCCTGCCCCTTGGAGCGGACCGAGGTAGGAAAGACTTCGCCGATATAGACCCAGATCACCGCACCTTGCGAGAGCGCGAAGAAGGCGATGTAGGTGACGAGGATCCACACCAGCATGGACTCGTGAGTATGCGAGGCGAAAACCCACGCTACGCCGGCAAGACAGGCGGCTGTTCCGGCAGCACCGATGAGCAGCAAGGTTTTGCGACCGAGTTTATCGATGACGCTCATGCCGACCATGGTGAAGATGAGATTGGTGGCACCGATAGCGATGGCTTTCTGATCGCCGGAGAGCTGGCTGTACCCGGCTGCGCCGAAGATGTCATTGATGTAGTAGAGAATCGCATTGATTCCTGCCAGCTGGTTGAAAGCGCCGATGGAGATGGCGAGGAAGAGCGGATAGCGATATTTCCATTTGAAGACACGCTCGTGAGCCGAGGCGTGTTCCTGCTTGAGGGCTTCGCGGATGTCGGCAAGTTCGGCTTCGGGATTGGGATCGCCCATCATTTTGAGAACTGTCAGGGCTTCATCGATGCGATCGCGCGAAGCGGACCAACGCGGACTGCGAGGAATACCGAAAAGCATTATCAGGAAACCAACTGCAGGAATTCCGGCGATGCCGACCTGCCAACGCCATTCCGTTGCACCGAGGTGCATAGTGCGGATGACGTAATTGGAGAGGTAGGCAAGCATGATACCGAAGACGACATTGAACTGAAAGAGGGCGACGAAGCGGCCGCGCAATTTGGCCGGGGATAGTTCGGCAATGTAGACGGGTCCCAGGACGGAGGAAGCGCCGATGCCGAGGCCGCCGATGAAGCGGAAGACAAGAAACGACTCCCAGTTCCACGCGAAAGCGCATCCAGCGGCAGAGAGCACATAAAGGACAGCGGTGAGACGAAGCGTCTCGCGGCTGCCGAGGCGTTGACCAATCTGCCCCGCAGCAAGCGCACCGATGACGGTTCCAACGAGGCCGATGGCGACGGTAAGGCCTTCTTTGTGGGGATCGAGGCTGTAGAGCTTGACGAGTGCGCCGATGGCACCGGCGATAACTACGGTGTCGAAGCCAAAAAGCAGGCCTCCGAGGGCGCCGGTAAGGGTCGCCCTCATCAGGTTGATGTTGGGTCGCATGTTCTCGCTGTCCTCTGTAACCAGAACATCCTACAGAGACAAACGACCCGGGGCAAACTTCGACGCAGGAGCGCTGCGTGAGTTCCGGAGAAGCCGTTCGTCGTGGCCTATGAGGCTTCGATCGGGTTTCCAGGAGTAACCATGAGCGCTCGACAGCGCTCCGTTCCCGCGCCGCTCCAACCGATGGCCATTTCAGTGTCGAGGTACACGCAGTCTCCGGTCTCGAGTGTCTCGTGCATACCACCGGCATCGAGGTGCAGGCTTCCTTCAAGGACGTAGACAACGGCGCAGATCGGACGGCCCACCTCGCTGATCATTCCGGAGATGCCGGCTGGGAGTTCCACCATGCGCGCGACGAGCCTGCTACTCGGAGTGGTCGCGTGAAGAGCGGTGTGCTTGATTACCTCCTGACCACGGCCGTTTCCTGCAAGGTGCGCTTTACGTGTGATTGCCAGGGTATGTTTCGCCGCTTCGCCGAAGAAATAGCTGAGGCCAACACCATACACCCGGCAGATGTTGGACAAGGTAGGCAGGGTTGGGATCATGCGATCGGTTTCGAGTTTGGAGAGGAGTGCGGTAGAAAGGCCGGTCTCGGCGGCCAGACGAGATAAGGTAAGATGTTTTTGCGTACGAAGGGTGCGAAGCTTCATGCCGATGCTATACGGCTCGAGTGACCAGCGCGCATAAGACGGTCCATTCGCCATCGAAATCACCTCGTGACGCAGTCTTTCGCAATTTGAACTTCAAGCTCTTGAAGGATTTCTGAAAGTCGCAGTGCCGTTATCGAGTGAGGCACTTCAGGACAAATACAATTGTGAGAACCTGAGCAAGACTCACTCCAGACCAATTTTGAATAATCCACTGAAAAGGATCATCCCTCCGTGACCCTCGTCTTCCCTGCTTCGATTCGCCGTCTTTCTTCCTTTGTCTCAAATCGAAACATTCGCCTAATTCTGATCGTTTCGTCGCTCATGATTGGGATGTCCGCGGCGAGGCACGCTCGAGCACAATCGGGAGCCGCCGCCGACGTTGTTGTTCTCAGCAACGGGGACACGCTGCATGGCAAGCTGGTGAATTCTTCAGACGGCAAGGTTATGTTTCACTCCGACGCTTTGGGCGACATATCCGTCAGTTGGGACAAAATCAAGGAACTGCACACAAGCGGCAGCTATGCGGTACTCGACAAAAGCACGAAGCCCCGCAGCAAAAAGGACGCCGGGGCGATCCCAACGGGGCAATTGGAAGTGACGAACAACTCGATTGCGATTCGGTCGGAAAAGGCGGCGCCCGCGCCGATCCCGGTGGCCGACGCACAGTACATCCTGGATGCGGGAACCCTGGACAAGCAGCTTAATCGCAAGCCCGGATTCTTCACTGGCTGGAATGGAGCGGCGACGGCCGGAGCAGCAATTGTGACCGCAACCGAGAACCAGTTCACCTTCTCCGGCGGTGTCGGGCTTGTTCGGGTTGTCCCGACTGTGAGCTGGCTCACGACGCGCAATCGCACATCCATCGACTTCTTGGGCTCGTACGGAAAAATTACGCAACCGGCGTACACGGATCCCGCAACGGGAATCGTTGTGCCGTCGGTGGTAACGAAGTCCGCTCTCTACCATGCAGGCGCGGAGCGGGACCAGTATTTCTCACCGAGGTTCTTCGCGCTGGCGCAGACTGCATTCGATCACAATTACGGGCAGGATCTGGATCTGCAGCAGATCTACGGTGGCGGTTTCGGCTGGACGTTCCTGAAAACACCAAAGCAGGAAGCGGATCTGAAGGCGACGATTCAGTATGAGAAGCAACAATTCATTTCCGATTCGTCGGCAAACCAGAATCTGATCGGTTCGACAATCTCCCTGGGGTACGTGCTGCATAGCAAGCTGATGACGTACACGCAGGGTCTCGCCTTCATTCCGGCATTCAACAACCCCCATGCATATTCAGCGAATGAAACAAATACGCTGGCATTTCCGGCGTATAAAAACTTCAGTTTTTCTGTGGGCACACTGGACAGCTATCTGAACAATCCGCCAGACACACTTCCGCCCACGAAGCGCAATTCATTCCAGTTCACAATGGGAGTGACCTACGCGATCAAGTCGAAATACTAGATCGCGGGTCGTCTTTTCCTCGAGCAGCGAACAAACGACTTATTCATGGCGCTAAACGCTACGGTCGGTTGCTTTTCCCACAGCGAAACAAAGTAGTAACTTTCTGGGAGAGTTACCAATTCGCATCGGAAAAGCGATTGCTCATCACACGTGTTTATTGCAGTTTGGATACATAATGTGTTCGCGTTTGTTAACAGCGGGTAAGCCACGATGTTGTGAGTTCAGAATCTTTCGGTTTGACTCTTCCCCGTCGTTTCGACAGCCAGACTTGTGCAAATGGAGGTCTCCTGCTTCTGGAGAGGAAACTCCAGGTGCAGATTGTTCGAGCCTTTGGGGAAGATGATGGTTCAGTTTCCGGCGGCAAGCTCTTCGACGTTTTCTGATCGCGAATTTCTTTTTGGTGAATTGCGGCTCGATGCTCAAGGTGTTCTGACTCGTGGCGATGCGGTCGTTCATCTTCCTCCCAAGGAGTTGGCTGCTCTTCGCCTTCTGCTGACGCACGCCGGGCAGATCGTCACTCTTCAGCAACTCAAACAGGCGCTTTGGGGTGATGTGCACGTCACGGACGACAGCGTGCCGAAGTGCGTCTCCTCTTTGCGCGAACTTCTATTGCCCGCCGATTGCATACAGACGGTGTACAAACGCGGGTATCGGCTTTCCGTAGACGTACATGGTCAAGCCGGAGATCTGACGAAGACCCCGCCAAGGCTGGCAATCATGCCCTTTGCGGTGGATGCGAATGTTCCCTTGTATCTGGGCCCGGCAATCGCCGAAGAGACGATTTCGCTGCTCACCGCGGATCGTTTCGCGCCGGCATATGTGCTCGCGCGAGATTCTGCATTTTCACTGGCGACACGCGGGCTTACTGCTCACCAGGTGGGTGAGGCTCTTGAAGCAGATCTTGTGCTCACGGGGACCCTTCGCATGCTGCCTGCGCACTTCCGGCTGCGGGCGGAGATGATCAGGGTATCGGACGGAACACAGATCTGGGTGGAGGACATGCTGGTGCCGCAGCCGAGATCAGCTGATCTCGAGTCGGAATTAGCCAACCGTCTGGTCGTCCGGCTCAGTTCCGAGGATTGGTTCTTTTCGCGCGAACGCGATCCCAGGCATCCATCAAATGATGCGCCAGGGCGCCGGGAAGCATGGGAGTTGTTTCTGCGGGGACATCACGAGTGGCAGACGCTGCAAAGACATCGGATGCAGGAGGGAATCCATCATCTCAGTCGGGCGATTGAGCTGGATCCTACGCTGTACGCCGCGCATATCGATCTGGCAAATGCGACGGTGACACAGGAATTTGCCGGATTCGTATCGCCGATGCAGGCAGCCGAGCAGGTGCGGAGCGCGGTGGAGGCGGTTCCAACATCGTTTGAAGGCTCTGAATCGCTGCTTCCGGCGCTCGGCTGGATTCGGTTTCACGTAGACCACGACATGCCGGGAGCATTGCGCGCGTTCACGACGAGCGCTCATCTTCGTCACGAAACCTCCGTCACGCGGATTCGCTCGATGTTTGCGCTCAGCCGTCATCGGTTTCTCGAAGCAATCGAACTGATCACAGAGGCTCTCCGCACCGATCCTTATTCACCGTGGCTCAACGCGCGGCTGGGGTGGGCGTATCACCTCTCGGGAGAGCGCGAGAAGAGCCTGTCACAAACGGAGCATGCACTCGGACTTTTCCCGGAACATGAGAGCACGAACGTGTATGGCGCGATGATTCTCGCCTTCAACGGTAAGGCGGAACGAGCGGTCGCGGTGGCTGAGAACCTGGTTCGCAAATCGCCGTACCTCGACGTTGGATCCGCTGTATATGCCTACTCACTTGCCCAGGCGGCGCGAGAGGCGGAAGCCCGGTCGATGCTGGAACGCCTCCAGTGGCTAAGTCGAGAACGATTTGTTCTGACTTCGTTTACAGCAGCAGTTTGTCTCGCGCTTGGTGAAGTGGACTCCGCAGTGGCGGAGTTGCAGGCCGCAGCGGAGGCCCGGTGTCCGTGGCTGTTCCAGACCCTGGCCGATCCGAGAATCGAAACGATTCGCGCGCGCCCAGAGGTAGTCAGAATTGAGAAGGTGCTCGAGCGCATGGAATCGACGACAGAGCGGAAGGTCAACCACGAGGTGTAGTATCCGGCCTTCAATTTCTCAGTAGTAAACCGATAAAGCTGGTCAATGTACGCCCTGACCTAGTACATTTCTCCCGGCTACGTTTTGTATCTGAATCGAACTACCTAACGGTCGAGACTTGCTCGTCGCTCCAATCGTGGGTTTCGCCTCCGATATTGAATGCAGCCATGGGAGGAACGACCTATGCCGCATCGCCGGTCCATTCTGATTGCTCTTCTTGCCTCTGCTAGTCTCGTACCGATCGCTCCCGCGCAGACGCAAGCTCCTTACCTCGATACCAAACTGACGCCCCAGGAACGGGCGCACGACCTCGTTGGGCGCATGACGCTCGAGGAAAAGGCCGCTCAACTGGAAGACTGGGCAACGGCCATCCCCCGCCTCGGTGTTCCCGATTATCAGACTTGGAATGAGTCGCTGCACGGTGTGGCGCGTGCCGGTTACGCGACGGTGTTTCCCCAGGCCATCGGCATGGCGGCAACGTGGGACACCAACATGCTGAACAGCATGGGCAATGTCATCTCCACCGAAGCCCGCGCCAAGTACAACCAGGCACAGCAGGAAGGAAATCATCGCATCTTCTATGGATTGACCTTCTGGTCTCCAAACATCAACATCTTCCGTGATCCGCGCTGGGGACGGGGACAGGAGACCTACGGAGAAGATCCATTCCTGACCGGCCGCATGGGTATTGCTTTCGTCGGAGGAGTACAGGGCAACGATCTCGAGCATCTTCGCGCGGTGGCCACGAGCAAGCATTACGCGGTGCACAGCGGGCCGGAGTCTTTGCGGCACGGGTTCAACGTTGATCCCAGCCCTCGCGATCTTGAAGAGACCTATCTGCCGGCGTTCCGCGCCACGGTGACTGAAGGTCATGTGCAGTCCGTAATGTGCGCTTATAACTCGATCGATCAGTTTCCGGCGTGCACGAACAAGATGCTGCTGCAGGAGCACCTGCGCAGTGCCTGGGGCTTCAAGGGTTTTGTGGTTTCAGACTGCGGCGCCATTGTTGACGTCTTCCAGGGCCACAAGAAGACCGGCGATATCGAGCATGCCTCGGCGATGTCGCTTGAAGCGGGGACTGATCTCTCATGCAGCATCTGGACTCCAGGATTCAACTCGCTCGCGAAGGCAGTACACGATGGACTGGTTTCAGAAGAGCTTGTGACGAAGGCCGCCGAGCGCCTCTACACGGCGCGGTTCCAGTTGGGGCTGTTCGATCCGCAGGGCACGTCGCTGGATCGGATTCCCTTCTCTGAGGTCGCCTCGGATGCGCACCGCCAGATTTCGCGGAAGGCCGCAGAAGAGAGCATCGTCCTGCTGAAGAACAAGGGCGTTCTGCCGCTGAAAGCGCCGGGGAAGATTGCGGTGGTTGGACCGACGGCGGACTCGCTGCCCTCAATTCTGGGCAACTATGTCGGAGCACCTCTGCACCCGGTGACACCGCTCGATGGCATGATCCGCCAGTTCAAGGCAACGCCGATCCTGTACGCGCAGGGATCTACGCTTGCCGAAGGCGTGGGAGTACCGGTACCACGGTCAGCGTTCGGCAAGGGGTTGAAGACGGAATTCTTTGCCACACCCGATTGGACCGGACGCCCGGTCGCAACGGAGACAGCGCCTCTGATTCAAGCGGACTGGGAGAATGCGAAGCCGCAGCCCGAGATCAATACAAAGAATTACTCGGTGCGGTGGAGTGGCACGATCGAAGCTCCGGCGCCCGGCCACTATGTATTCACGTTGGAGGTTGCGGATAGTTTCCCATACTCTCCGGCGGAGAGTTTTCGATTTGCGCTGGATGGGAAGGTACTCGGTGAAGGAGACATCCGTACCGGACATGACATGTCGGTGATGGGCAGCTTCAAAGCCGCGCCGGGAGCATCGCCAACCGCGCCGCCGGTGGAGACGTTCGCTAAAACGCCGAAGATCGAAGTGGACTTCACCGATACCAAGCCGCATGCGATTCAACTCGACTACTCGCACTCGGCCGATCAGGCCGGAGGTGGCGTGACGCTGAAATGGGTGGCTCCGGCACAGGCTCAGTTGGATGAGGCTGTGGCGCGCGCCAAGGAAGCGTCGGTCGTAGTGGCGTTCGTGGGGCTCTCGCCGCAGCTCGAAGGCGAAGAGATGCCTATAAAGATTCCGGGCTTTAGCGGGGGCGATCGGACCAGCCTCGATCTGCCTACTCCGCAGCAAAAGCTGCTGGAAGCAGTGGCGGCGACAGGCAAACCGCTGGTCGTTGTTCTGCAGAGTGGGAGCGCGGTTGCGCTGAACTGGGCGAACGAGCATGCAGGCGCAGTGCTCGAGGCCTGGTATCCCGGCGTTGACGGCGGGACAGCAATCGCACGCACCCTTGCAGGGCTGAACAATCCTGCGGGGCGGCTGCCCGTGACGTTCTACTCCTCGCTCGAGGGCTTACCCGAGTTCACTGATTACGGGTTCAAGAATCGGACCTATCGCTATTTCAGCGGCAAGCCGCTGTGGGGATTTGGGTACGGACTAAGCTACTCCACGTTCAAATACGGGCCAGTGAAGTTGTCTGCTTCAACACTGAAGGCAGGCGATCCGATCACCGCGACCGTAACGGTAAGCAATAGCGGAAGCATGGCAGGCGACGAGGTTGTCGAAGCATACCTCAAGACTCCGCAACAGGGGGGCCCGATCCATTCCCTGGTGGGATTCCAGCGTGTCAATGTGCCCGCCGGTGGAAGCAAAGAAGTAACCATCAAGATCGAGCCGCGTTCGCTCTCGGCCGTCGATGATCAAGGGAATCGGTCGATCCTTGCGGGCAAATACACGCTTGTCCTGGGTGGAGCGCAACCGGGAGAAACACAGGCGAAGGCTGAGGCTGGCTTCGCAGTAGAGGGAACGAAAGCTCTTCCGAAGTAGTCTCCGAAGCAATCTCAATGAAACGCGGGCAGATTGGATCTGCCTGCGTTTCTGTCTTTGCGGCCATTTCCTTCTCCCGCTGGTGACCCATGTCACACGCTGGAACCTTGAAATGCTGAATCATCTAAGGTGTTGGTCTGCGTCCGCAGAACTTCTCGTCAATAATGCGGTCTGGCGGGAGGAGGCGGATGCGTGCAATCGGATTGGATGTCGTATGTACAGAATCATCGAAGCGCGGCCCGCCGGACTCAATATCAAGCAGTTTGTCATCGAGGCTCCGCGTATCGCACGCAAACAGAGGCCGGGACAATTTGTCATTTTGCGCCTTCATGAAAAGGGCGAGAGAATTCCGCTCACGATCAAAGCATCTGACCCTGTTGCCGGGACCGTAACAATTGTGGTCCAGGGTGTTGGCAAAACGACAAGCATGCTGAACTGCCTTGAGGCAGGTGAGTTCGTTCTGGATATCGTGGGACCGCTGGGAAGTCCATCGGAGATCGAAAAATTCGGGACGGTGATGATCCTGGCGGGGAGCGTGGGCACTGCCATGGCGCTCCCAACCGCGAAGGCACTTAAGGACGCCGGCAATTACGTGGTTTTCGTCGAGGGCGCTCGAAGCCGCGAGATGGTGGTGTTCGAGGACGAGGTTCGCGAAGCTTCGAATGAGACCTACATCATGACGGATGATGGCACCTACGGCGAGAAGGGGCTGGTTACGGCAAAGCTGAACGAATTACTGTCCGCGGGCCGGACAGTCGATTTTGTGTTGGCGGTGGGGCCAGTTCCGATGATGCGGGCCGTCTCGCAGGTTACTTGTCCGCTGGGAATCAAAACAGTGGTGAGTCTCAACTCCATCATGGTCGACGGAACCGGCATGTGCGGCGGCTGCCGCGTGCTGCTTGGCGACAAAAGCAAGTTTGCCTGCGTGGATGGGCCAGAGTTCGATGCCTCACAGGTGAACTTCGAAGTCTTGATGCAGCGCAATGCGATATATCGCGACAAAGAATGCGAATCGCTGCAGCAGTTCGAGCAACACAAGCAGGAAGAACTCGGGCAGCTGCGAGCCGAGTTGGCCGCGAAGGAGACAGAGCTGCAGCATCTGCGGACTGAAATTGATGATCTGGGCACGACAAGCGAGGCACGCCATGTCTGAGAAGAACACCCTGCCTCTGAAGCAGCGCATGGCCATTGCGCGCGTACGTATGCCTGAGATCGACTCCACGGCGCGCAGCCGGAACTTCGAAGAAGTAAACAGCGGACTGCCGCCGGCCGAGGCGATGGTTGAGGCAACAAGATGCATTGAGTGCGCGAAGCCTGGCTGCGTCGAACAATGCCCTGTCGGCGTGAAGGTGAAAGAAGTAGTTGCGCTTATCTATGCGGGTGATTACCTGGGAGCAGCCGCCAAGCTCCGCGAAGACAATGCGCTGCCCGCGATTACCGGCCGTGTATGCCCACAGGAGCACCAGTGCGAAGGCGGATGCGTCATGGGCCGCAAAGGCGCACCGCTGGCAATCGGACATCTCGAAAGGTTTGTCGCCGATTATGAACGTCAAAGCGGAAGGCTTGGTCTGCCGCATATTGCACCGCAGACGGGAAAATCCGTAGCGATTGTTGGCAGTGGTCCGGCCGGATTGTCAGCAGCGGGAGACCTGGTGCAAAAGGGCCATCGCGTGCACGTGTTCGAGGCCCTTCACGAGTTGGGCGGCGTTCTTGTTTACGGCATTCCGGAATTTCGCCTGCCAAAGTCGATTGTTCGCGAAGAGATCGGGAACCTGCGAAGAATGGGCGTGGAATTCGAAACCAATGTCGTGGTCGGGAAAAGCGTAACCATCGATGAGTTGATGAAGGATGAAGATTACGACGCGGTATTCGTTGCGACGGGCGCCGGGCTGCCGCGTTTCCTGGGAATCCCGGGAGAGCATCTCAACGGGGTTTACTCCGCAAATGAATTTCTGACGCGCGTAAACCTGATGCGTGCCTACCGTGCGGCGGAGTATGACGAGCCGATTTATGATTGCCGTGGCCGCGATGTGATGGTGGTGGGCGGCGGCAACACCGCAATGGACGCAGTTCGTACGGCACGGCGCCTGGGCGCACAGACGGCGACGCTCGTATATCGCAGATCTGAAGCGGAAATGCCCGCCCGGGCCGAAGAGGTAAAGCACGCGCGGGAAGAAGGGATCGAGTTCAGGATGCTCACCGATCCGGTGGCTTTTCTCGGCGACCAGAGAGGATGGCTCACCGGCGCACGCTGCATGCGAATGGAACTTGGCACGCCGGACACCAGCGGACGCCGCACTCCGATGCCGGTCAAAGGATCGGAGTTCGTTCTGCCGGTCGATGTCGCGATCATTGGTGTGGGTACGACCGCCAATCCACTGATCCAGAGCACCACGCCCGACCTCGTGACGAACGCGCGAAATTACATTCTGGCCAATGCGGAAACGATGCGGACTTCGAAACCCGGCGTTTTTGCCGGCGGCGATATCGTCACCGGTGCCGCAACCGTCATTTTGGCGATGGGTGCGGGACGAAAAGCAGCAGCCTCAATCCACGACTTCTTGACGAACGGCGAATGGTGAAACGAGTGAGTTGTAACCAGTGAGTAGCCGACCGAATTTCGATTCTCACCGACTTTGAGTGCGCTTCAACTTGATTGGTCGTTCGATTTTGCGTTATTCGCAGCTCCCTGCCTTAAATAAATCGGCGGCAGAAGGATCGCCCTCTGCCGCCACCGGTATTAACTAAAACCGCATTTGCTCTCTGCTTACACTTCCCTTGACGGAGTTTTCCGTTCACTGGTTTACAGCGAATGAAGAATTTTCTTCTGGCGGTCCGTCAAGCATGCCTTGCGGTCCGGGAGGAGGCGGTGGTGGACCCTTGTCGTCGCCGGGACTGCCGCCAGGCCCGCGACCGTCACGGTGCCATTCGCGACGCATCCCATCATGGCTTTGACGGAAATCCTGCACTTGCTTCCACTGTTCAGGACTCAGCTTCGCACGTAGAGCAAAAAGGAAACGGGCATTCGCCTTTTCGAGCTCGGCACGGGCCTGCGCCACCTTGTCGATCTGGGACATCACGGTGGACTCGTTGGGCTGATCTGCCTTCACGAGGGGCTCCATCTCGATCTCGGCCTTTTCCAGATTCCCGCGCAAGTCGACGAGTTTCTCGCGATGCTTCTGGAAGATGTCGTCCATGGCTTTGCGCTGTTCGTCCGTGAGCTTGAGCCGCTCGATGATCTTCGGGTTATTCCACCAGCGCCCAAATTCATTGTGTGAGCGCATGGCTCGCTCCATGGGCGGTCGATGCATGCCGAATCCCGGACCGCCGGGACCACCCGGCCCCTGTGCACCAGCAGCTGCCGCGGCAAAAGTAACCGCAAGCGCCATTCCCAACCTTGCCAATCTCACTTTCATCCTCTTTCTCCTCTGCTGAATTTCCTCGAATCAGCAAATGCTTCAGTTCCCGGATACCTGGTTCTCATTCATCAACGATGCCAGCGGCTCGAGCGCACTTGGAACCTCTCGCGCTATGTCGCTATCCACCCTGGCCATTAACTCTGCTTCTTCCTTCGCCCTCTGGGCAGCCAAATCTCGCTGCTGCTCGGCGAGACGCGCTGCTTCAGCCGTAGCGATTCCCTGCTGCCGGTGATTCTCATAGACCCCACCTGAAACGGTGCCGACAAAAACCGCGCAGCCCAGCGCCCATTTGGTTATGCGTCCCCAATTGGTACGGGTGGGCACGGTGACCTCACGCGGGCGGCTCATCACGGTGTCACTCCACGCGTCCACGCTGGATTTGAAATTGCCGATGGCTTCGCGCAACTCGGGTTCCAACTCAAGCCCGTCATCCCCTCGACTAAGCTTCGGATTTTCATCCGTGCGATTCATCTGTTCTCTCCCAACGCTTTCCGGACTCTGGCCAGTGCGCGCGACAGGTGCGCCTTCACTGTGCCTTCCCCCATCCCGGTCACTTCTGCAATTTCCTTCAAATCCAGTTCCTCAACATAGCGGAGGAGAAATACAGTTCGCTGCCGGTCGCTCAAATTTTCTACTGCGCGCCAGACGTGTGCTACCTTCTCCTTCGCAAGCATGCGCTGCTCCGCAGTGCGCTCCCCACTTGGCAGCCACTCGCTCGCTTCATCCAGATCGACGGCATTGGTTCGCGTTTGCCGCCAGAACTGCAACCGGCGATTGCGCCAATTGTCCTTCTGCAGGTTGATCGCAATCCGCATCAACCATGTCAGGACGCTCGATTCGCCCCGGAAACTCGACCAGTTACGGTGAGCTTTCAGAAAACAATCCTGCGTCAGCGTCTCGGCCAAATCTACATCGCGGGTTGAAGCGAGCAAAAAGCGAAAAATCTGCTCACGATGGCTGGCTACAACGCTGTCGAACTCCTGCGTGGCAATGGGTTCTGCCGCTGCGTTGATCATTGGCTCCAGTGTTGTGCAGGCCGCCATCACTCTGGTAGACGCCTGTACGAGGTTCGGGATTACAGGGCTGCAACATTTCTGCGCCTGAGGGACCTATGGGTAGAGACGCAACTTGGCTGGAGTTTGTCGCGGTTGCGGGTTAGAAAGAGGTTACGCGCTCCGACGCGACAGAAAACGGAGCTCCCATGAGGTGGTGGGTTGGCCGGTCTGTTCGGCGATAGGGCGCAGCGTCACACGTCCGGGCTGGTCTGGGTATTCCGCCTGAGCGTAGCCGATCTCGGTTGCGGCGATGGGAACCGAGAAGCTTTTAAGGACATCAGCACCGCGAGCGGGGGACGGTGTTCCGGACAGCCGGTTTTCAGTCGTCAGTTCATTGAAGTATGAGGGATTGTCTGATGCCGAGGCACCAAGTAGCCAGGGGCCGTACCAGAAAGTCTGGCGGTCATTGCCGCTTGGTTCCACCCGAAGTTTCATCTCGTATTGCACCTCGACGAGTTCACCGGGAGTCCAGATCTTTTCGGCATTCACATAGAGCGGATCGCTCGATGAGATGGGAGCAGATCCCGGAAGCCGCATCTGTACAGAGTGAGCCCAAGCCGGCTTCCTGACTGCGAGCCGGGCTTTCTCCTTGCTCGCTCGGGTAATTCGGATCCGAACTGTGCCTTTGCGCGAAAGATCAGCTTCGGCGGTTGCCGACAGCAAAGCAGATTCAATCTTTCCATCTGCAGGAATCTCGTAGGAGAGTCCCGAGCTGGTGCCGCGGAACGCACTCTCCTGAATATCTGGAAAACAACGTAGTCCATGCAGAGTGCAGCACCACCACGCGCGCGCGGCTCCCGCAGCAGGCAGACCTGTCTCGGTGTAGACGCGATGGCCAAAGTCACCCGTTGCAAACTGGTTGAATGCCAGTTCATTGAAGATGGCGCGCTCAGCGGAAGCCAAATATCTCGGTTCGTCGGTCGCCTTCCACAGTTGCAGGTTGAGGCGCACCCAATCGGCCTCGCCACACCCCTCCGTGCGGTGATTGTTAGGACTCCAACCTTCCGGCACTCCACCGGTGAGCAACAGATCGCGGGATGAGGTGATGTCCTGCCACGCCGTCTCGCACTGATCCAGCAATTTCCGATCGTGTGTCACCGCGTGAAGATCCATCACACCGCGCAGGCTTGTCAGGTATCCGTGTGCGTGATCGCCGGGACGCCGTTCGATGACTGCCGCTATGGATTCGGCCACCTGGCGGTATCGCTCATCTTTGGTGACGCTGTAAAGCAGGGCTAGTCCTTCGGTCTGCTGCGTCCAGCAGATGTAGCTGGAGGCGAAGTGCTGCGCGCCGAACGCCTCACGGATCTGCTTCGAGAGCATCAGCGGGCTAACCCGCACCAGGAAATCGCCAATACGTTTGCTCGCGGCAAGTACTGGCTGGGACGGCTTATTGCGGTAGTACTCCAGGAGTCCTACCAGGAGACGGCCGTTGCCCCAAAGCAGAGCCATGTCGGCATCCTTTGGGTCGTCGAAATGGAAGGTGCTGCCAAAGTATCCCTCGGGCTTCTGCAAAGCGATGACGTTGTTCACCAGCGCTTCGAGCCGCGGAACCTCGATGCCATACACCACGGCAGCGGTCGCCAGTGCCCCGATGTACCTGCCTGAGAGGTCGCCGCTGTATTCAGTGAATCGGCGTTCGGCGGTGGGCTTCACATCGGCTAACAGGAACTCGTGGGAGTATTTGGGTGAATCGCCCTCGAGTACCCGGTGCAGAGTGAGTTTGAACCTCTCGTCGAGGTGGCTGTCGGGTCCCTGGTCACGGGTGGACAGCGTTGACTCCGCCGGGAATGTCCCTTTGCTGCCCAGGAGCAGAGGCGCAGTTACTGCTGCTTTCACAAAATTTCGCCGGTCCACTGTTTTGATTTCCTTCTGCATGTCTGGTTGGTGCCGGACCCCATTCTCAGCTTCAGGCGGTCGAGCGTCAAACGTGGCGTCACAACCTGATAGACTCGCCTCGTAAACGCTTTCCGGGAGATTTGAAATGCTGCTCGAGTCACTCCGAAAACAGGTTCTGGCTGCCAACCAGGAGATCGCCCGACGCGGACTGGCACCTCACACCTTTGGCAATGCGAGCGGAGTGGATCGCTCCGGAGATAAAGCGCTGGTGGTGATCAAACCCAGCGGTGTGGACTACGCTACGTTAAAACCTGAAGACCTCGTCATTACCGACCTAGACGGGAAGATTGTTGAGGGGCGGCTACGGCCGTCGAGCGATCTCGACACCCACACGCTGCTCTACCGTGAGTTTCCGCAGATTGGTGGAGTCGTTCATACCCATTCGGAGTTTGCGACCTCCTGGGCCCAGGCGTGCCGAGCGATTCCCTGCTTCGGGACCACCCATGCGGATTATTTCCATGGGGCGGTTCCGGTGACCGAGCCCCTGACGGCCGAGGAGGTCTCGTCCGGATACGTTCGAAACACCGGAGCAGTGATTGTACGGAAGTTCCGGGCTGACGGCCTGGACCCTGTGGCGGTCCCCGGAGTTCTGGTCGCTGGGCATGCTCCCTTCGCCTGGGGTAAGGACGCGGCCGACGCCGTGGAGCATGCGGATGTTCTCGAATACATCGCCCGGCTGGCGTTCAGAACAGTGACGCTGAACGGGTCAGCGTGCGCCATCCCAACCCACGTCAGCGAGCACCACTACCAGCGGAAACATGGTCCGAAGGCGACGTACGGACAGGGCTAAAAACGGTCTCGCTTTCCACGGGAGTTGACGGAAATCCATCTTGATTTAACCGCAAGTGTCGAACCTGGAGTGCGATACTGAATCCGGTAGGGGCCTACCTTCGCGCGTATCGCCCCTACTGTTTTCTGCATTTCGAATCGAATCCCGCCCTACCGGTTGACTTTTCCAAAGGGTTGTTCGTCTCTATGTTACGGATTTGTCTTGGTTTGCGGAGATGGTACCAATGACTTCGATTGGGGAAGCTCATGGCAATGCACGTGCTTTCACCCCTATGAAGCGAGACTCCCGGCGAATGGAAACGAGCCTCTTCAACAGATTGCAGGCGACGCTGCTGGCCTTGGCGACGGCCGGACTGGTTCTGCTTGCTGTGTTGAATTTCAGACAGGAGAGCCGCTTCCAACAGCCCGTCGACGGCGTTTGGTGGGTGGAGGCTCATGGGGGTCTTTCAGCCACAAAGGTGATCCCCAACAGTCCTGGAGAGCTCGCAGGGATTAAAAAGGGCGACCTGCTGACCGCAGTGAACGACATGCCAATAGCGCGCGTGCCTGATTATGAGCGCGCATTGTTTCGAACTGGAGTCTATGTAAAGGCCAACTATTCGATTATTCGGTCTGGAATACCACTGGATTCGGCAGTGGTTGTTATCCCCGAGCCTCCAGACCGCAGCAGCTATCTGGGGCTCAGATTGATCGGCCTGATCTACCTGGGTATCGGGCTTTATGTTCTGTTTCGGAGGTGGACGGCGCCGCGGGCGACACACTTCTTCCTTTTCTGCCTGGTTTCTTTTGCGCTGAATGCCCTGAAGTACACGGGCGAGTTGAATTTCGTCGACAAGACTGTCTTTTGGGCCAATATCGTTGCGGGAGCGTTGCAGCCGGCCCTTTTCCTGCATTTTGCGATCAGTTTCCCTGAAGAGCGGCTGAAGGGAGCCGGCCGTCGCTGGCTGCTTCCTTTTATCTACGGTCCGGGTATTGCTCTGGTCGGTCTCTGGATCACGGCGATTACGCGCTGGCAGGCGACGGGCATCCTGCAGCACCGCCTGAACCAGGTCAACTACGCTTACATCGCCGCGTTTTATGTGCTGGCGGCAGGTCTCTTCGTGAACAGCTATAGCCGCGCCAGCACGCCACTTCTTCGTCAGCAGTTGAAGTGGCTGATGCGGGGCACGCTAGTTGCGGTTCTGCCGTTTACGCTTCTCTACGCCATTCCCTTCGTTCTGGACTTCCGCGTCTGGTCGATCTTCACCAAGCTGGCTGCGTTGTCTTTGGTGTTCCTGCCGTTGACGTTCTGCTGGGCCATCATTCGTTACCGGCTGATGGACACGGACCTGATCTTCAAGCGCGGCGTTGCGTACACGCTGGCAACGGGCCTGATTCTGGGGGCCTATTTCGGGGTGATCGCGCTGATCGCGGAGATCGTTCATAAGACATCCGGTGAAGCTATTCGGGAATGGGCGCTGATTGCAGCGATCCTTGGAACGGCAGCTGTATTCGATCCTCTCAAGCGGCGCATTCAGAGCTGGGTGGACAAGGCGTTTGATCGTCAGAAGTATGACTATCGCAAAGCATTGATCGAGTTCGGGCGGGGCCTGAGCTCGGAGACCGATCTCGATGCCCTTCTCGATTCGATTGTCGAGCGGTTGCCGAGGACACTGCTGGTTTCGCGTGTGGCGGTCTTTGTCGCTCAGCCGACGGGCGGACTAAGACTGGCAGCGTCGCACGGTCTGCTCTCGGCAGCGACGGAACGCAAACTCGCCCTGGGTTTCCTTGACTTCGATCGTGCAGCGCTGGACCACTCGCATATCTTTCTTGAGAATGCGCAACAGGCGCTGCATCTACCACCCGATCAACAGCTGACCGCGGCACTGTTGGACCTGAACTATTACCTGCCCTGCCGCGTGCAGGACGGAGCAACGGCTCGCACAATCGCGGTAATCGGGCTCGGGCGAACAATCGGTGGAGACTTTCTGTCGAGCGAAGATGTGGAGCTGCTGGAATCGCTGGCCAGCTACATCGGGATTGCATTGCAGAACGCGAGCCTGTATTCGCGGCTGCAGGACAAGATCTCAGAGTTCGAACGCCTGAAGGAATTTAACGAGAACATCGTCGAATCCATCAACGTAGGTATCCTGGCACTCGATCTTGAAGGTCGCGTCGAGAGCTGGAACGCCCAGATGGAAGCGATGTACGCAGTTAGCCGCGCCGAGGCGATCGGGCAAAAGCTGAGCTCCGTCTTTCCAGACGAATTCGTTTCCGCGATCGAAGGATTCAGGAACGAGCCAGGCATTCACAATCTCTACAAATTTCCGCTCACAACCAAAGCCGGAGAGCAGCGCACTGTCAATGCCGCGATCGCGCCTCTGATGTCACGTGATTTCGTGGTGGTTGGCCGCATCATCCTCGTGGACGACATCACAGAGCGCGTCTCGTTGGAGACGCAGCTTGCCCAGGCGGACAAGCTCAGCTCGATCGGGCTTCTTGCCGCCGGTGTGGCACACGAGATCAATACACCGCTGGCAGTGATCTCCTCGTATTCGCAGTTGCTGCAGAAGCAGATGCGTACTGATCCGCGGCTGGGACCGGTGCTCGAGAAGATTACGCAGCAGAGCTTCCGCGCTTCGGAAATTGCGAACGGGTTGCTGAACTTCTCCCGCACCTCCACCACCGAGTTCCGGGAGACGAATCTGAATCAGGTTATTCGCGACACCCTCTCCCTCCTTGAGCATCAGTTCAAGACGGCGCAAGTGGTCGTGGATACCGAACTGGCTGACGATTTACCCGTCATTCATGGGAACCCCGGCAAGCTGCAACAGGTATTTCTTAACCTTTTGCTGAATGCCAAGGAATCTATGCCCGGCGGCGGTCGACTGCGCGTATCCACTCTTGCAAACGGACACGTCGAGGCCGTCGTTTCAGATTCTGGATCCGGCATCGCCCCCGAACATCTAAAGCGCATCTATGATCCGTTCTTCACGACGAAGACTACGCCTCGCCCCGGCGAAAGGCGTGGCACAGGTCTTGGACTTTCTGTTTCCTACGGGATTATTCAGGAGCATGCAGGCAAGATTCATGTCGAAAGCGCCGTCGGCGCCGGCACAACCTTCCACCTTGAATTCCCGCTATTAAGGAAGTCGGTACATGTCTGACGTTGATCAGTCTTTGAATCTGTCTGGCGCAGGTTCTGTTTTCTCCACCATTTCTGCAAGTGGAAGCATCCTCGTAATTGACGACGAAGCGGGCATTCGAGAATCGCTTGAGGTGCTCCTTTCCCTCGAGGGTTATTCGGTAAAAACGGCCGATGATGGGGAGCAAGGCCTCCGCACGCTCGAAATGGAAAACTTCGATCTGGTCCTGCTCGATCTCGCTCTACCCGGACAAAGCGGGCTCGACCTCCTTCCGCAGATCAAGGAACGGCAGCCCGAAACGCCGGTCATCATGATCACGGCTTACGGCACCGTCGAGAACGTAGTTGAGGCAATACGCGCGGGCGCCGACAACTTCGTCCAGAAGCCGTGGGACAACGAGAAGCTCCTGGCGGATATCCGTTCTGCGGTAGCGCGCTATAAGGCAGAAGAAGAAAACCTGCAGCTGAAGCGCACCCTGAAGCAGCGGTATAACTTCGCTAATATCGTCGGCAAAAGCGAAATCATGCGGCGCGTCTTCGACCTCGTGGCGCAGGTAGCGCCAAGCCGGTCCACCGTTCTGGTCCAAGGGGAAAGCGGTACAGGCAAAGAACTCATCGCCAAAGCGATTCACGCCAACTCGCCCCGCCGCGACAACGCCTTTGTGCCTATCAATACCGGTGCTATGCCAACCGAACTTCTAGAGTCCACGCTCTTCGGACACGTGAAGGGCGCCTTCACATCCGCTGTCGCTTCGAAGAAGGGTCTTTTCGAGGTTGCGAATGGCGGAACGCTTTTCCTGGATGAAATCGCAACCATGGGGATGGATACGCAGGCGAAGATTCTCCGCGTTCTGCAGGATCGGCGTTTCATGCATCTTGGGGGAATCCAGGAGATCCAGGTTGACGTCCGCATTATCGCGGCGACCAACATCGACCTTCGCCAAGCAGTGCGAGATGGGCGATTCCGGGAAGATCTGTTCTACCGGCTGAATGTGATCACGATCGATCTACCGCCGCTGCGCTCGCGACGTGAAGACATTCCGCTGCTGGTGAATCATTTCCTGGAGTTCTATGCGAACGAAAATGATCTTGCACCAAGGCGGCTCTCCGCCGATGCTCTACGGGCGCTGATCGACTATGAGTGGCCGGGGAATGTGCGGGAGCTTGAGAACTGCATCGAGCGTGGCGTGGTTCTATCGTCGGGACCGGTGATTGGGTCGGAACTTCTTCCAGGACATATCACAGGGCGAAGCTTCCAAGATGCGCTACTCGAACACAACCCGAACGCGTCGCTGTTCGACATCCTCGAAGACATCGAACGGAGGATCATCATCGAGAAGCTGGAACGATGCAACTGGAATCAGACCGATGCTGCTGAACAATTCCATATTCCGTTATCGACGCTGAATCAGAAAATCAAGCGCCTGAATATTGAAATTCGCAAGCGGAACCGGGAGTAGGATCGCGTTTCATTTCTGATTCTGTTTACGTGAGCAGGATGACGACTGCATCGTCCGATGGCCGGCTATCAGGCAGATGCAGTCGCAAACCATCTGGTGACCATTCCCACCTGCATTCCGATGTCGCGCCCAGCATGCGCGCACTCTTGAGTTCTCCGAAGGGCAGGGCGGTGTCTCGTTTGAGGGAAGACACCAGCACTGTCTTTCCCGGAGAACCCATCACGTGCACATAGAGTGCATGGCTGCCTGTCGTAAACCTGATGTCCTGCGCGGTGAAGTCTTTATTGCGATCTGCGACGTACATACCCTCTTTCACAGTTGTCGGACCTTCGCCGAAGCGCTCCCATGGACGAGTGCCATAAATAGCCTCTCCATTCACCTTCAGCCATGAGCCAATTGTGCGCAAGCGGGAGACCACTTCATCCGGAATCGTTCCATCAGGTCGAGGACCAACGTCCAGAAGCAGGTTGCCGTTTTTCGAAACCACATCGATGAGCTGATGAATCACGCGACCCGCGCTCTTGTAATTTGGTTTATGCAGGTAGGCCCAGGAGTCCCAATCGAGCACGTCGTCGGTCTGCCACACGAAACTGGCTTTCTCGGCGAGTTGACCCGCTTCATGATCCGGCAGCCCTGATCCTTTTGCAAAATCGTTCTCCTTATAGGTGATGATCGTCTCGCGGCCAGCAGCTGCGCTGGCGTTGTAATAGTGCGCAAGCATTTCAATCCGATACCGCTCCGGGATGATGAAGCAGCGCGTGTCGAAGTAGAGAACATCGGGATGATAGCGATCGATCACTTCGACGATCTTGTCGCGCCACATGCGGCAGAACGTCTCGCTGGGCGCAGGATCGGGATGGGCGTAGTTGAATGCACCGGGTCGATCTACGGCATAGTTTTTCGCCTCTCCAGGCGATCCCAACGTGTATTTCTGAGGCCAGTAAAGGTCCGCGTATTTCGGGTTGTAAATATCGGCATTCGCGATTGGACTTGAATACCAGCCCCAAAGCCACTGGTGGTGAAAGCTCGAGTAGAACTTCAGCCCCTGCCGCCGGACCGCACGTTCCAGCTCGCCCACAATATCCCGCTTCGGGCCAAGACGAGCCGCATTCCAGCGGTTCACGCGGCTGTCCCACATCGAAAAACCGTCAGCGTGCTCGGCGACAGGACCTATGTAGCGAGCTCCACACTCGCGGAATAACGTCACCCATGCATCAGCATCGAAGTGTTCGGCGCTAAATTGCGAGGCGAAGTCCTTGTACCCGAAGCGATCGAGCGAGCCATAGGTAGCGAGATGGTGCTCATACTCGGGGCGGCCCGGAAGATACATCCAGTGCGGATACCATTCGTTCCCGAATGCCGGGACGGAATAGATGCCCCAATGAAAATAAATGCCGAACTTCGCGTCCCTATACCAGTCGGGACATTGGTGCCGGCTCAGCGAATCCCAGTTCGCCTCGAATGGATGGTCGTGAGATGCCGTGGTTATCGCTCGGCCGACGTTTGTCAGTCCCAATGCGGTGCCAGCGGCAACACCTCTCAGAACTTGTCTACGTGAAAGCTCCATGCGTTTGCTCCGGAGCGATGCAATGGTATCGAGTGTAAGACAAGAGTCCGGGCTATCCCTGCGCAACTTGACTGGAGACTCCATCGACTGGATGATCGACAGAACTCAGTCCGGACTCCGCCCTCCACGCACCGTTTGTTGCCCTTAGCCAGTGTTGCAGAAACCACCGCAGTTCCTCCGGCGGCTTCAAACACATCTCGGCAAAAGTATCACGCAACGCCCGACGCACCAGCACGCTCAAGTGCGGATTCTCTAGCTGGTTAACGGCGTGAAAGGCAGACTCATCCGTCAGATCGTCACCTAAAAACGCAACAGGCCCTTCGCCGCCAAGCTGCTCCACGATCGCTTGTACCGCCCCGCCTTTATCGCGGCCGACGCGTAATTCAATTCCAGATTCGAATGGGAGGAGTGATAGCCCTTCGACCTGGGAAGCCGGCTCGAACACAGCCCGCGTCTTTTGTTCAATCAGCTTCGCACGGTGAGGGGAATGTCCACGCCAATGCATGACGGCTGCGTTTGGTTTGTCTTCGAATAGGCCACCGAATGAGTCCTGACGGAGGATGACGCGCAGTTCATCGAGTTTTCGCAGGGCGTCAGGCGGAGCTTCCTGCAACTCGCGGCGCCCATCGACATACAGTCGTTCTGCGCCATGCAGGCCCCAAACCTCTACGGGTGAACTTAGCTGCAGTAGCGGATTGATTTCACCTGCTGGGCGTCCGGTGATTACGCGCAGTTGTGTTCGGCCGTCATTTTGAATTTTTGTGAGAAGTTCCCTGACTCCAGCCCATGGCCGAGCCGTGAACCTGTCGATTCGAAAATCGGCCAGCGTGCCGTCGTAATCCAATAGCAGAAGTGGTGTCTCTGCGGTTCGCAATGATGAAAAGAAGTGATTGAGCTTTTCCGCTTCTGATTGAATCAAAGATCCTCGCCTTCTATGCCATTTTACGGTAGGGGTCGATGGGGATCGGCTCAGGCAGCGACCCGCCGTAGCTTTCTGAATCGTAGAGTTCAAGCCGCACATCGCGAAGATCGCCCAGCACCATCGCCGCCCAACGATAGATGTTGTGTTCCATCACCTGCTTGCGCATCTGCTGCATACGCACTCTGCGCTCCTCGCGCGGCATATCGAGTGCGCGATGAATTGCTTCCGCTACTTCGGCAATGTCGTAAGGATTCACGATGAGCGCGTCGCGAAGTTCGACCGCGGCGCCGGTGAATTTACTCAGAACCAGCGCTCCGTTTTCGTCGTCACGCGCCGCGGCAAATTCTTTGGCCACCAGGTTCATCCCGTCATGCAGTGAAGTCACAAGGCAGACGTCCGCGATGCGATACCAGCGATTCACCTCTTCGTGATTGCACTGACGTTCGATGAGCACAATCGGCTTCCAGCGGGATGTCTGGAAGCGGTGATTGATGCGGCGGACCTCTTCGTCCACGCGATGGTGTAACTCCACATAACTGGGAATGCGGGTTCGGCTCGGTGCGGCGATCTGCACCATGGTGAGCCGTTCCTTGTGCCATGGATGCTCGACGAGCAGTTCTTCAATTGCGAGCAGCCGCTCGACGATCCCCTTGGTATAGTCGAGCCGATCCACGCCGACTGCGATTGACTCAGCGTGCACACCAAACTCGGAAAGCAAGTCGCGACGCTCGGCCGCCCGATCTTCTTCTCTTTCGGCAACAATCGACTGCAGAGCGCTGGGAATGCCGCCGCTGAATGCAACGCTTACGGCGTAAGGTCTGACCGCCGTTGCATGTCCTCCGCGGCGAACCGTCATGTGCTCGCGGTCAGTGCGCGACTCGAGCGCTCGGTCGACGGTGTCCAGAAAATTGTTGCAGTGCAGGGGGATGTGGAACCCGATCAGGTCCGCGCCTAACAATCCGTCCAGCAACTCCGACTGCCAGGGGCAGATTCCGAATGCCTCGGGATTGGGCCACGGGATATGCCAAAAGATCGCAACCCGTGCGTCCGGCCGGGCCGTCTTGATCAACCTTGGCAGTAGTGCGAAATGGTAGTCCTGCACAAATACCAGCGGCTCCGTGCTGTCTTTCATTTCATCGAGCAGGGCCGCAGCAAATTTCTCATTGACGCGCTGGTACGCTTCCCAATCCGCCGCGCGGAAAATAGGCCGGGTATGAGCGATGTGGCACAGAGGCCAGAGCCCCTCGTTTGCGAAACCATCGTAGTAGCGGGTCTCCTCCTCTGGTGAGAGCCACACACGGCGAAGAGTGTACTTCGGGTCATCGGGCGGAACGCGAAGCCGGTCGAACTCGTCCACGTTTTCCCTGTCGGCACTGCCGTTCCCCGTTGCAACCCAGACACCATCGCACGCCTGCAGCACTGGCTCAATTGCTGTTACCAGCCCGCTGGGGGGCACGACGCAAGTTGTCTTTCGCCCTTCGCGCACGTGCATGTAAGGCTCGCGATTCGAAACAGCGAAGATGCGGCCGCTGGCTTTGTTCCTCATGTGTACAGCGAGTCGCTCGGGAGTCCAGAAGTGTTCGCCCGCATCGCGCAAGCGAGCCTCTGCCGCCGCGGCAGCGCGTGCGGCGATCAGGCTCTCGGCCATCGTCTCCACTTCACGCGCCAGCGGACTGAACATGCTTAGTTCGTTCGCCCCGCCGCTGAGACCTTTTTCGAAATGACCCATGCGCAGGCGGCGCAAACGGTCGGCAACGCGCATCAAGGGCCGCATCAGGAACCAGCGAACCATGATGAACGTCACGCCTACGATGAGCAGCACTGTGGCGACGATCCACCAGAAGCTCCGCCGCCACAGGTCATAGCTCTGGTCCCGAATGTATCCCGCATCAATCAGGACCACGAGAGCGCCTACGAGGTTGTTCCCGTCGTGGAGCGGAAATACCTCTTCGAGCCACTGAACATTTCCTGTATGGCCAAATGCGTTGACCTGCGCGCCTTTTTGAAGGGACTGAACAACACGAGTGCGCGACAGGGACTGGACACCGGTTTTGGCGAGCGACTCAAAGGGCGAATGCTCCAGCGCACGAAAGACTTCCGGAGCTCCGGCTTCGGTCAGCAGGCGCCCTCTAGGATCGTAGATCCCAATTCCCAGCGCGCCGGTCTGGCTTTTCGCATCCGCTACAGCCGACTGCAAACCGGCCTGATCGCCCTGAATGAGTGACTGCCGCATCTGCGGCTTCAGGGTGTTGCCAATCCAGGTGGAACGCCACTCCAGTTCCTGGCGGAGAATGTGTTTATGCTCAAGGACTTCGAAGTAGGTTGAGGCGATAGACACGATCGTTACGCCTGCAATCAGAGCAAGGATCAGTCGCAAGCGGAACGAATGCATTCAGCCTCCTCGTTGGAATCTTCACCGGGCACTTTTGCTTTAGATGCGCAACTTCTACTCTGCGTCTCGCGCTGCCTGTTGAAGGAAAGTCCTTATTCGATGAGGAACTTACGCCCCATTCGAAGGACCTCTCGGACCCTCGTCTGCGCAAGTCGGGTGTCAATCTTGCACGATCCCGGAACTCAATTCCCGGGGAGCCGTGCAGGGGGATACGCTATTCTGACAGGACTGGGAGTTTATAGCCCACATCCCGCAACTTACGGTGCGGCAACCAGATGGCCTTCCAATCGATCGAGAATACCGCCAAGAACATCGTGGGCGTGGTCCAGGATTACTCCCTGTTTGCCTGGCGAGGTGCGACTAACCTCTTTCGGCCGCCCATCTATTGGCCCGATTTCCTGATCCAAGCCGACATTATCGGCGTCGGTTCAGCCTCTATTGTACTGCTTTCGGGCTTTTTCACTGGAGGCGTGCTTGCTCTTCAGTCGGCGGCTACCCTCTCGCAATTTGGTGCGACTTCGGTGACCGGGCGATTTGTGAGCACCTCGATGATTCGCGAACTGGGTCCGGTGCTCACCGGGATCATGGTTTCCGGCCGGAACGCTTCGTCGATGGCCAGCGAACTGGGGTCGATGGTGGTAACGGAACAGATCGATGCGATGCGGGCTCTCGGCGTCGACCCGATACGCAAACTGGTCACACCGCGGATTTTCGCCTGCGTCACAATGCTGTTCTTCCTGAGCATTGTGGCAAACTTCTTCGGCATTCTTGGCGGGGCTGCCGTGACCGTGTTCATGAATCACCAGAACGGCACGCAGTACTTCTCGATGGCGTATGAATATCTTCGACTTGGCGATATCATGCAGGGCCTCATCAAGCCTTTGTTTTCGGGGTTCATCATCGCCAGCATTGGGTGTTTCTACGGCCTGAGAACTACCGGGGGTACGGAGGGTGTGGGCCGATCGACCATCAAGGCCGTCGTGGTGTCGTCTGTGCTGATCATCTTTGTAGACTTCCTGCTGACGCAGGTGATGCTGACGATTTTCGGTTAATGACTACCTCAGCCATTCCGATCAACACCGGCCAGCCCATCAGTTCTGATGCGGAACCAGTTCTGGATTTCCGCAACGTCTCTATGTCGTTTCCCGGCAACTCAGTCCTGGAGGACATCACCTTCAAGGTGGCGCCAAACGAAACCCGCATTCTCCTGGGTCCTGCCGGGGTGGGAAAAAGCGTGCTGTTGAAACTGGCGAATGGGCTGCTCTGTCCGGACAGTGGGTCCATTCACCTGTTTGGTCACGAGATCTCCAAGATGCCCGAAAGAGATCTCTTCTCGCTGCGAACGCGCGCGGGGTTTGTTTTCCAGGAAGGGGCTCTATTCGATTCGTTGACGGTGCGCGACAACGTTGCCTACCAACTTATCCAGGAAGAAGTCGCCGGCGATGAGATCGATGTGCGCGTCCGGGAATCTCTTCGCTTCGTCGGTCTTGAGCAGACGTTCAGCCTCTATCCAGGAAGCCTTTCCGGCGGGATGCGACGGCGCGTGGCCATTGCGCGTGCGCTGATTCATACTCCAGACTTACTGCTCTATGATTCGCCGACCGGCGGCCTTGACCCCATCACCTCCACCACCATCATCGAGCTCATCGTGAAGCAGCGCGATGTTTACCGAACCCCGTCCGTTCTTGTCACCCATCGTTTGCAGGACGCATTCACGATGTGCACTCATCGCTTCGAGCCGGCCGAGGATCGTATGGTTCCTCTACCGAAGGGTCAGTATGATGCCAATACCACGTTCCTGATGCTTTCTGAAGGGCGCCTCATCTTCGATGGCTCACTTCATGAACTCGTGACAAGCGAGAATCCGCTGGTTCGAGAATTCATTGAGTAGATAGCACGGGATTGCCGGTTGGCTTCTGGCACAGTCGTCATGCTCGATACAATGGCCCGTACCCGGCCACCGGCAATTGAGGAAGAATGAATCGCGGGCAATCAACAATCTTCGCATCGGTTGTGCTCACGTTGATGCTGCTGTTGCCGCGTCCGGCTGGTGCGTACTCACTGTTGACCCATGAACAGCTGATCGACCTCACCTGGCAGGATTCGATCGTTCCCCTGTTGCTGAGCCGATATCCCAATCTCACCAAGTCTGACCTTGATCGTGCCCGCGCTTATGCGTATGGGGGGTGCGTCATTCAAGACATCGGCTACTATCCCTTCGGAGATCGCCTATTTTCGAATCTCACGCACTATGTCCGTTCCGGCGATTTCGTCGTCAACCTTTTCCGAAATGCCCGCGATGCGAACGAACTTGCGTTTGCGGTCGGGGCGCTTTCGCACTATATCGGCGACTCCATCGGACACGCCGAAGCCACCAATCTCGCCGTACCTATCGAATTTCCAAAACTCCGCGCGAAGTATGGCAACTCAGTAAGCTATGCCGAAGGCAAGCGCGAGCATGTGCAGACGGAGTTCGCATTCGACATCAACGAAATCGCACATCGTCGCGTTGCACCGCTTCGCTATCTGCGCCACATCGGTTTTCGCGTTTCAATGCGACAGCTTACGCTGGCCTTTTACCAGACGTACGGATTGCCGGAAAACTTCAAGGGCCGGCGAAGAATCAACGTGCGTGACTATCGATTTGCCGCCCGAACATTCATTCCGCGGATCGCCTATGCGGTGACGCTGTTGCATCGCGGCCATGAACCGCCGGATCCGGCCACGCCAGAGGTCATCGAACTGCAGAGGGAGACTGCTGCGGTTGCGAAAGAGTGCAATTGGGATGAGTACCGGAAGAAGGCGGGGATTGGGACACACCTGCTGGCGGCCCTCCTCTTCATTCTTCCGAAGATTGGGCCGCTCGCCATGGTGAACGTGAAAGGGCCGACGATTCAGACGGAGGCCGATTATGCGCACAGTGTGGCTGTCTCTATCACTTCCCTGCGCCGGATCCTGAGGCGGTTTACCCCTGAAGCCTCGCGGTACAAGGGTCCAGTCCCGCCGCTCACCAGCCTGACACGCCCCTATACGAACGAGCCGAGCCGCCGCGATCCGAACCATCCATTGCCGAACCGAGATCTCGACACCGGCAAAGTTGTGCAAGCGGGCGGATATCCTCTCACCGATTCGACCTACGCCGAACTTCTGCACAAGCTGGTACAAAACCCGAAGCAGGCGATTCCGCCCGGAATCAAGGAAGACGTTCAGCAGTACTATTCCAATCTCGATCTGCCCATCACCACCCGGCAGAATCCGGACCGGTGGAAAGAGGTACTCGCCGATCTGAACACTCTGTCCGCTATGCCTACGAGTACACGGCCCGCTCCCATTGCCACCTATGGCGCTGATGAAGGCGACGAGTAGCCCGATTCCGGTGCCGTAACTACGAATACGGAAGTCGCAGCATCCAACCTGCCAGGAACGAAGAATGTAAGTTCCTTCAGGCCAGGGTCCATGTCAACTTCATCGGAAATCGCTTTAGATCCAGTCGAGTCTTCCAGGTTGGCCGGTTTGCGCTATGTCAC
>Ga0207671_10000043_pt1 | contig 206915 bp, 183 predicted proteins | sample KBSC24metaG_FD_184352 | JGI IMG/M metagenome (GOLD analysis project Ga0207671, IMG submission 184352) | Corn rhizosphere microbial communities from Kellogg Biological Station, Michigan, USA - KBS C2-4 metaG (SPAdes) (version 2) | ecosystem: Host-associated > Plants > Roots > Rhizosphere >...
GCCTTGCTCGCAAAGCTCGCCAAAAAAGCGGGCGTGGAAAAGCTCTCCATGGGCATGTCAAGCGATTATGAAATTGCCGTCGCTTTTGGCGCGACAAGCGTTCGCGTCGGCTCAGCGATTTTCGGGGCGCGGTAGATCCAATCGAAAACAAAAGCAACGCCGTCATGGGTCTGGCGGACATACGTGTGGTCGTCCACCATTCGCCCTCGTGGTTCGAGGCTCCGGCCCCTTCGACAAGCTCAGGAGCCTACGCACCTCACCATGAGGGCTAACCTTCTGCGCACGGTCATTGTATAGAACCGGGTTCTATCGAGAGCGGTGCTCAATCCATCCTCACCCTGAGGTGCGAAGGCCCCGAGCCTGTCGAAGGGGCTGAAGCCTCGAAGGGCGAGGATGGCCCGCGCCTGCTCAGCAACAAAAAGCCCCGGATTTCGACGGGGCCTTCGTATTTGCAACCGATAATGCCGGATCTCAGAACTGATCGTCGTCGTCGTCGCGGGTGGTCGACTTCAGCGATTTCAGCTTGGCGAAGACGGCGTCGGCGTCGATTTCCTTTTCCTTAGGCTCGTCACGCTCATAGCTGAAGCCGAGCTTTTCAGTTTCCTGGGCGGGCTGCAGCGTCGCGCCGAGTTCGGCGGCGGTCGGCAGCGGACGGCCCTTGGAGGCCTTTTCGACTTCCATGTCGAGGTCGATCTGGCTGCAGAGGCCGAGCGTCACCGGATCCATCGGTGCCAGGTTGGCCGAATTCCAGTGGGTGCGCTCGCGGATCTGCTCGATGGTCGACTTGGTGGTGCCGACGAGGCGGGAAATCTGCGCATCCTTCAGTTCCGGATGGTTGCGCACCAGCCAGAGAATGGCATTCGGGCGGTCCTGGCGCTTGGAAACGGGCGTGTAACGCGGGCCGCGGCGCTTCGATTCGGGCACGCGAACCTTCGGCTCGGAGAGCTTCAGCTTGTGGTTCGGATTGGCTTCGGCGCGGGCGATTTCCTCGCGCGAAAGCTGGCCGGTCGAGATCGGGTCCTGACCCTTGATGCCCTGTGCGGCTTCGCCGTCGGCAATGGCTTTCACTTCGAGCGGATGCAGCTTGCAGAACTGCGCGATCTGGTCGAATGACAAGGCTGTATTGTCGACAAGCCAGATGGCAGTTGCCTTCGGCATGAGCAATTGTTGAGCCATAGATATAGTCCTTCTGTCAGTCCGCGCCGGTGTCGCGGTCCGGGGTGTAACACCACATTGTCCGGGAAATATTGCCCTATATAACGGTAGTGTCGCGGAATTGCAATTCTTTGAGTATGAAATGCACTTTGTCCAATTGCTGTCGTAGTTTGACCTGCTATTGATTGGGCGGAAAGAGCACCCATAATTGCGACAGGGGGTGCCGGAATTCGAGGAGGAGACTATGTCGGAAAAGATTCACCCGGTGACGAAACCGGTCAAGGCGCGTGCTTTGATCGATAAGGCGAAATACCAGAAATGGTATCAGCAGAGCGTCGAGGATCCCGACAAATTCTGGGGAAAGCATGGCAAGCGCCTCGACTGGTTCAAGCCTTATACCAAGGTCAAGAATACGTCGTTTACCGGCAAGGTCTCGATCAAATGGTTCGAGGACGGCGTGACCAACGTCTCCTACAATTGCATCGACCGGCACCTGAAGAAGCACGGGGACCGCGTCGCTTTCATCTGGGAAGGCGACAATCCCTATATCGACAAGAAGATCACCTATAACGAGCTCTACGAGCAGGTCTGCCGACTGGCGAACGTCTTGAAGAAGCACGGCGTCAAGAAGGGCGATCGCGTCACCATCTATATGCCGATGATCCCGGAAGCGGCTTACGCCATGCTCGCCTGCGCCCGCATCGGCGCGGTGCATTCGGTCGTCTTCGGCGGCTTTTCGCCCGAGGCGCTGGGCGGTCGTATCGTCGATTGCGAATCGACCTTTGTCATTACCTGCGACGAAGGCGTTCGCGGCGGCAAATCCATCCCGCTCAAGGAAAACACCGATAAGGCGATCCAGATCGCGGCCAAGCAGAAAGTTGCGGTCAAGAATGTCCTGGTCGTGCGCCGCACCGGCGGCAAGGTCGCCTGGGAGGCCGACCGCGATCTCTGGTATCACGAGGCTATCGCCAAGGTGAAGGCGGATTGTCCGCCTGCGAAGATGAAGGCGGAAGATCCGCTCTTTATTCTCTATACGTCGGGTTCCACCGGCAAGCCGAAGGGCGTGCTGCACACGACGGGCGGCTATCTCGTCTATGCGGCGATGACGCATGAATATACGTTCGACTATCACCCCGGCGATATCTACTGGTGCACGGCCGATGTCGGCTGGGTGACCGGCCACTCCTATATCGTCTACGGGCCGCTCGCCAACGGGGCGACCTCGCTGATGTTCGAAGGCGTGCCGAATTATCCCGACCAGGGCCGCTTCTGGGATGTCATCGACAAGCACAAGGTCAATATCTTCTACACCGCACCGACGGCGATCCGCTCGCTGATGGGTGCCGGCGATCATTTCGTCAAGCGTTCGTCGCGCTCAAGCCTGCGCCTGCTCGGCACGGTGGGTGAGCCCATCAATCCGGAAGCATGGGAATGGTACTACAAGGTGGTCGGCGACAGCCGCAGCCCGATCGTCGATACCTGGTGGCAGACGGAAACCGGCGGCCATATGATCACGCCGCTTCCGGGCGCGACGGACCTGAAGCCCGGTTCGGCCACCCTGCCCTTTTTCGGCGTCCAGCCGGAGCTGGTCGATAGCGAAGGCAATGTGCTGGAAGGTGCGGCCGACGGCAATCTCGTCATCGCCGACAGCTGGCCCGGCCAGATGCGCACTGTTTATGGTGACCACGAGCGCTTCATCCAGACCTATTTTTCGACTTACAAGGGCAAGTACTTCACGGGTGACGGCTGCCGGCGCGACGAGGACGGCTATTACTGGATCACCGGCCGCGTCGATGACGTGCTCAACGTCTCAGGCCATCGCCTCGGCACGGCCGAGGTCGAATCGGCACTGGTATCGCACAAGCATGTTTCGGAGGCGGCTGTCGTCGGCTATCCGCATTCGATCAAGGGCCAGGGCATCTACTGTTACGTGACGCTGATGGTCGGCCAGGAAGGTTCGGACGCGCTGCGGCAGGAGCTGGTGAAGCACGTTCGCACCGAAATCGGCCCCATCGCCTCGCCGGACAAGATCCAGTTCACCCCCGGCCTGCCGAAAACCCGCTCCGGCAAGATCATGCGCCGCATCCTGCGCAAGATTGCCGAGGACGATTTCGGCGCGCTTGGGGATACGTCGACACTGGCCGATCCGGCTGTCGTTGATGATTTGATCGCCAATAGACAGAACAAGGCCGATGCGGCTTAGGTGAACCCCGCGCTGCTTCGGCTGGTAGGGAGAATGCCTCAGGATTAGACGAGGCTAAATCCTCGTCTAATTTTCAAGGCTCATCCGGAAGCTCTGAAAAAGGTAATCGCGGAGCGAGCGACATGATCGTGTACGCTTCTTCGCTGCAAACCGGAGTCATAAAATATCTCCGGCGACGTCTTTATGCCTTGCGGCGTGGGTTCTGGTAAAAAGGTGTAATGACCTACTCCTCCCTGGAGGATCTCAAGGGAACTGGGTCGGATCTTTTCGTGAAGCCAAACGCAGCATTCGTTCGCGGGAGCGATGGTATCCGCATCGCCTCCTATAATTTGAACCGGCGCATTTATTTGTTCGAGGCTGTCCTCGGCAAAGCCGAGAACCGAGCGGCCAGGCGCAATCGCCAGCCCGTTCACAAATCTTTCGTCCTTGAAGTTTTCCCTTCGCCGATTCCACGACTCCAGAAAAATTCTGTCATGTAGAAGTGAAGGGATATGCTTGGCCAAATCAGGGAATTCCCTTGGGCCTCGCACTGGGCTCTTTCGAGGATTATCAGGTTCAAACTGGGAGTATGCCACGCGTGCTCCCAAGAGCAGCAGCGTCGTATAAGCACCGGCGGAGAAGCCGGCGACGTGGGCGCGGTTCCCGAATGTCGCTCCCAGAACCTCTTTCCAATCATCGGCGTCGAACAATGCGCTTAAATCGCTGGCCCGTTCCCAGAGACACAGGAAGCCTTCGGGCCTATAGGGCTCGGAGCCCGTGTGACCATGATGGTTTATCGCCAGGGCAACAAAGCCGGATTGCGCCAGACGATGCCCAAGCCAGCTCAAGCCGCCCGCGACGCCGCCCGAGCCGTGGGACAACATGACGACCGGCAGCGGATCGGACGTCAGCTTGATCGGCGCATCGTACGCGACGGCTTCCTGCTTAAACCATGATGGCGCCAATGGTGGCGTCTCTATCGCTTCATCGTTGGCCGGGTACCAAACAGACCAAGCGAGTGGCCGGGGGCCTGTACCATCCCAATTTGTTCGGCTCTGATCGAAGGACAGTCCCTGGGAGAAACCTACAGGCATCATTTCCCCTCTGTTTCCCCACGATAGCGGTATCGGCTATTGGGCGTAGTGGCTCCTTCTCATCATGGTGATGAGCAATGTGTCTCAAAAATCAATTGCCCGCCCATTGATCTCCCAATCGCCGAAGCGGGCGGGGTCGGCGCCGCCGCGGCCGCCGATTTCGGGGGGGAGTTCGGCCTGCGCCTGAGCTTCCTGCCCCTTGCGGCGCTCTTCCGCTTCTGCCAGCGCGCGCCTGGCGGCGGGCGAGAGCGGCTTGCGGGTGATTTCACCGGCTTCGGTGTCTAATTTATTGTCGTTATCTGCTGTCTGCATGAGGCGATCGGTCCGGAACCGTTGAAATAGGCGGATGAATAGCCAAATCATAGTGCGTCCGGCCGCAAAGAAAAAGGTTTGGACGACAGATGTGTTGGAGACCCCTCGATGAATCTCATGCGTACCGCCATGCTGCTTGCCTTCATGACCGCCCTGTTCATGGGCGTCGGCTATCTGATCGGCGGTCAATCGGGCATGCTGATCGCATTTGTCGTTGCCGCCGGCATGAACTTCTTTTCCTACTGGAATTCCGACCGGATGGTGCTTTCCACCTATAATGCGCAGGAAGTGGATGAGCGCAGCGCCCCGGAATTCTACCGGATCATCCAGGATCTCGCCCGCAATGCCGGCCTGCCGATGCCGAAGGTCTATCTTTACGACAGTCCGCAGCCGAATGCCTTCGCCACCGGCCGCAACCCGGAAAACGCCGCCGTTGCCGCCTCGACCGGCCTGCTGCATGCGCTGACGCCGGACGAAGTAGCCGGCGTGATGGCGCATGAGCTTGCGCATGTGCAGAACCGCGACACGCTAACCATGACGATCACGGCGACGCTTGCCGGCGCCATTTCCATGCTTGGCAACGTCGCCTTCTTCTTCGGCGGCCGCCGCGACAACAACAATCCGCTCGGCATGATCGGCGTCCTGTTGGCGATGATCGTCGCCCCTCTGGCGGCAATGCTGGTGCAGATGGCGATCAGCCGCACACGCGAATATTCGGCCGATCGCCGTGGCGCCGAAATCTGCGGCAATCCACTGTCGCTGGCCTCGGCGCTTGGCAAGATCGCCCGTGGGGCGGAGCATATCCCGAACGAAGCGGCCGAAGGCCATCCGGCGACGGCGCATATGTTCATCATCAATCCGCTGTCGGGCGAGCGCATGGACAATCTGTTCTCGACGCATCCGAACACGGAAAACCGCATCGCCGCATTGCATGAAATGGCGCGCTATGGTGGCGGCGGCGGCCCTTCGCCCAGGGCGCCGTCCGGCTTTGGCTCGACGGGACCGGTCTTGACTGCTAATCCGGAACGCAAATCGCGCTCCGTACCGAATACGGGTCGCGGTGGTTCGCAACCGCCGAAGGGACCCTGGTCTTGAGTTCTGACAAGAAAAACAAAGCTTTAAACAAGGACGGAAGAGGATCGGGCAAGGGGCCGGCTGAGGCTCGCCAGCATGATTCGGCGCCTGCAAAGCCCGGCTTTGCCGCGCGCGCTGCCGCAACGAAGATTCTGGCTGCCGTCATCGACCGCAAGACACCGCTCGACGGCATGCTGGATGCGGAGGGCGGCAATCCTGCCTACAAGGCGCTCGGCGATAGCGATCGGGCGCTAGTGCGCGCCATCCTGAACAGCGCGCTGCGGCATTTGCCGCGCATCGAAGCGGCGATATCGTCTCTGCTCGATGCGCCGCTGCCGGAAGGCGCTCGCGCCCTGCATCACGTGCTGGTGGTCGGTGCTGCGCAGATGCTCTATCTCGATGTGCCGGATCATTCCGCCGTCGATCTTGCTGTCGAGCAGGCCAATCGCGATCCCCGCAATCGCCGCTTTGCCAAGCTGGTCAACGCCATTCTCCGGCGCATCGGGCGGGAGAAGCAGGTCATTCTAGAACAGGTCGCAAGCGTGCCGGCGATGCCGGCCTGGTTTCTCTCCCGCCTGGAATCTGCCTACGGGGCGCAGGCTGCACTCAAAATTTCGGACACGCAGCTTGAGCCGGCGGCGATCGATCTTACGGTGAAATCCGATGCCGAAGGCTGGGCAAAACGCCTCAATGGCGTGGTGCTGCCGACCGGCGGCGTGCGGCTCGCCGCTTTCGAAGGGTCCATTCCCTCGCTTGAGGGCTTCGAGGAGGGCGAATGGTGGGTGCAGGATGCCGCCGCCAGTATTCCGGCGAAATTGTTCGGCTCGCTCGCCGGCAAGCGGATCGTCGATCTCTGTGCCGCGCCCGGCGGCAAGACGGCGCAGTTGATCCTTGCCGGCGGCAAGGTCACGGCTCTCGACCAATCTGCCAATCGGTTGAAGAGGCTGTCGGCCAATCTCGCGCGTCTCGGGCTGGAAGCGGAGACCGTCGTTGCCGATATGAGCAAATATCAGCCCGACGCGCTTTTCGATGCTGCCCTTCTCGATGCCCCCTGCTCCTCGACGGGAACCACCCGCCGTCATCCCGACGTGCTCTGGACCAAGGGCCCGGAGGATATCGCCAAGCTTGCCGCCTTGCAGGAGCGCCTGCTTCGCCATGCCCTGACGCTGGTCAAGCCCGGCGGCCTAGTGGTCTTCTCCAATTGTTCGCTCGATCCCGAAGAAGGCGAGGATCTGGTCACCCGTCTTCTCGCTGATACTGATAGTGTCGAGCGCGTTCCAATCACGCCCGGCGACTGGCCCGGCCTCGAAGCAGCGATCTCACCTCTCGGCGCTTTCCGCACCACGCCGGACATGCTGCCGCTGACCGGCGGCTTTGCCTCCGGCCTCGACGGATTTTTCGCCGCCATGCTGCGACGCACGCGTTAGTCGCACTCTTATCGCATCTTTCGCGCATCAGTTAAGAATCCGGTAACATGTCCTTAATTGGTATATGTGTAACCTCTTTTTAACTACGGGTAACGAGAGTAAGCAGAAGCGAATATGCAGGTCTGCGGCAGGGTTTTGTGAGTTCATACATGCGGGAAGCATGGCGGCGGATGTCGCGCCGCGCGGCGTTGACGCGATTGCGTCTCACCCGCCACACCATGCGTGTGCCGGAACGCCTGATCGTGGCGCCGACCGACCTGCGCAGCGTCGATCCGTTTTTTGTCGAAGAACTTCTGAACGGCCGCATCCTGCTCGCCGGCCGGGTTCTGGAACTGCAGGGCGCATCGCCCTTTTCCCTGGAGCTGCCGTCGCGGGCCTTCGCCGCGCGTCTGCACAATTTCCGCTGGCTGCGGCATTTGCGGGCAGAGAAGAGCGACCAGGCTTCGGCCTTAGCGCGTTCGATTCTGAGCGATTGGATCGCCGTTCACGGCCGCCGGCTGCATGGCCTTGCCTGGTCGCCTGACATCGCGGCGCAGCGGCTGATCGCCCTGTTGTCGCATTCGCCTGTGCTCCTGCATGGGACGGATAGCGGCTTCTACCGCCGCTTCATGCGCATGCTCGTCTTCCACGTGCGCTATCTGCGCCGAATGGCGTCGACGGCAAGGGACGGCACGACGCGGTTTCGTGTGCGCATCGCGCTGGCCATGTCCTCTGTTGCCATGCCCCATAGCGCCCTTGCGCTGAAGCGCGCCGGTCAGGCGCTCGATCGCGAGATCGACCGGCAGATCCTGCCCGATGGCGGCCATATCTCCCGCAATCCGCGGGTGTCGCTGGAGCTGCTGCTCGATTTGCTGCCGTTGCGCCAGACCTATGTCAATCTCGGCCATGACGTGCCGATCCGCCTCATTCCCGGCATAGACCGCATGTATCCGGCGCTTCGCTTCTTTCGCCATCAGGACGGCGATCTGGCGCTCTTCAACGGAGCGACGTCGACGCTTGCCAACGAACTGATGTCGGTCCTGCGCTATGACGAGACGGCCGGTCAGGCGTTCAAGGCGCTGCCGCACACGAAATATCATCGGCTGGCAGCCGGCCAGGCCGTCGTCATCGTCGATGTCGGCGCTCCCGCATCGGTCGATCTCAGCCGCACGGCGCATGCGGGCTGCCTCTCCTTCGAAATGTCGTCGGGCAAGAGCCGCTTCATCATCAATTCCGGTTCGCCGGAATTCGCCGGCGAGCGCTACGCACAGGCCGCGCGGGCGACCGCTGCGCATTCGACCGTCACCCTCAACGATACCTCGTCGAGCCTGTTCTCCAAGTCGAAATCGCTGGGGCCGATCATGGTCGGCGGCGTGAAGAAGGTCATCGTCGAGCGCGCGGAGACGGAAGATGGGCGCGATTATGTCCGGGCTGCGCATGACGGCTATCTCTCTACCTTCGGCTATGTTCACGAGCGCGAGCTGAGCCTCAATGCTAGCGGCACGATTCTCGCGGGACGCGACCGCTTCCTCGTGCCGGAAGGCAGGAAACAGGCGCCGAAAGGCGAAGGTATCGCGTCGGCCCGCTTCCATATCCATCCCTCGATCAGCCTTTTGCAGACCGAGACGGATAGCGCGCTGCTGATCGCGCCTGACGGCGAGACCTGGGTCTTCTCCTCGCCGGGTAACGAGGTGCTGGTGGCGGAGGATATCTTTTTCGCCGACCCTTCCGGTATGCGCTCCTCCGATCAGCTCGAGATCGTTTTCCAGATCACCGAAAAGCCGGAAATCCGCTGGTTTTTATCCCATCGGCCATAGGCTAACCGCGCCAGCTATGCTAACGGGGCGGCATTATCGTCCCGCGCCCTTTCCGCCGGACATCTCCTCATGCCAGAGCGTTTTCGCTCTGTTTTTGTTATCTCGCAATTCCGGACGGAAAACTGCTGCGCCCTTTTCCTGGAATTGCTTCAGACCGGAGAAAGCCCATGGCCGTCGTTTCCAAGAAAATCCCTGCCCCTGACAAAGTGAAGGTGAAGACCGCGCTTCTGTCCGTCTTCGACAAGACCGGCATCGTCGAGCTGGCCCGCGCGCTCAGCGAACAGGGCGTGCGGCTGCTGTCGACCGGTGGCACGCACAAGGCGATTGCTGCGGCAGGCCTTGCCGTCACCGATGTCTCGGAGGTCACGGAGTTCCCGGAGATCATGGACGGCCGCGTCAAGACGCTGCATCCGAAGGTGCATGGCGGCCTGCTCGCCATCCGTGACGATGCCGAGCACCAGGCTGCGATGAAGGAGCACGGCATCGAAGGCATCGACCTTGCCGTCATCAATCTTTATCCCTTCGAGGACGTGCGCAAGGCTGGCGGCGACTATCCGACGACGGTGGAGAATATCGACATCGGCGGCCCGGCGATGATCCGCGCCTCCGCCAAGAACCACGCCTATGTGACGACGCTGACCGATCCGGCGGATTATGCCGAGCTGCTGGCGCAGCTTTCCGCCGATGCCGGCCAGACCACCTACGATTTCCGCAAGCGCATGGCCGCCAAGGCTTTTGCCCGCACTGCCGCCTATGACGCGATGATCTCCAACTGGTTTGCCGAAGCGCTCGATATCGCCACGCCGCGCCACCGCGTCATCGGCGGCGTGCTGCGCGAGGAGATGCGCTATGGCGAAAACCCGCATCAGAAGGCGGCCTTCTACGTCACCGGCGAAAACCGTCCCGGCGTTTCCACGGCAACGCTGCTCCAGGGCAAGCAGCTTTCCTACAACAATATCAACGACACCGATGCCGCCTACGAACTTGTGGCCGAGTTCCTGCCGGAAAAAGGTCCGGCCTGCGCGATCATCAAGCATGCCAATCCCTGCGGCGTCGCCACCGGCCCGAGCCTGGTCGAAGCCTATAAGCGGGCTCTCGCCTGTGATTCCGTTTCGGCCTTCGGCGGCATCATCGCGCTGAACAGCCTGCTCGATGCGGAAACGGCGGAAGAGATCGTCAAGCTCTTCACTGAAGTCATCATCGCACCGGCGGTCAGCGAGGAAGCCAAGGCGATCATCGCCCGCAAGCCCAACCTCCGCCTGCTGTCGGTCGGCGCTCTGCCCGATCCGCGCGCAGCCGGCCTGACCGCCAAGACCGTCTCCGGCGGCCTCCTGGTCCAGAACCGCGACAATGCCTTGGTCGAGGACATGGAGCTGAAGGTGGTCACCAAGCGCGCGCCGACGGCGCAGGAGCTTGAGGACATGAAATTCGCCTTCCGTGTGGCCAAGCACGTGAAGTCGAATGCCGTCGTTTACGCCAAGGACGGCCAGACGGCCGGTATCGGCGCGGGACAGATGAGCCGCGTCGACTCCGCCCGCATTGCCGCGATCAAGGCGGAAGAAGCGGCCAAGGCGATGGGGCTAGCCGAACCGCTGACGCGCGGTTCCGCCGTGGCCTCCGAAGCCTTCCTGCCATTTGCCGACGGCCTGCTGTCGGCGATTGCCGCCGGCGCCACCGCCGTCATCCAGCCGGGCGGCTCGATGCGCGATCAGGAAGTCATTGACGCCGCCAATGAGCATAATGTCGCGATGGTCTTCACCGGCATCCGCCATTTCCGCCATTGATGGCTTTACCCTCGCCCCAGCGGGGAGAGGGTCGCGCGCAGCGCGGGGTGAGGGGCGTTGCCGGAAGTTATATATTGTTCGCAACGATATAGGCTGGTTCCGAATACGCCGGGGGACCCCCTCATCCGCCCTTCGGGCACCTTCTCCCCGCTGGGGAGAAGGGTATGAGCATATCCCTCAGCGAAATGGGAATATCCCTATTTCGCCTTGTCAGCCGGATAGGGCGTCGGCAGCAGAAGCAGCAGGCCGCCGGCGAGGAAGATGACCAGCGTCGCCATGCCGAGCCGCGCCGAGCCGCTCCAATAGGTCACCAGAGAGAAGAACAGCGTCGCCATGAAGCTGGTGGCGCGGCCTGAGAGTGCGTAGATGCCGAAATAGCGGCCGGCCTCGGCAAGGCTGACGCTGCGCGCCAGATAGGAGCGTGACGAGGCCTGCACCGGGCCGAAGGCGATGCCGATGAGCAGGCCATAGCCGATATAGGCCTTTTCCGCCGCCGTGCCGAACAGGCTGCCGGTGCTGACGGTCGAGAGCGGAACGAGACCGAAGAGCGTGAAGCCAGGCCCGGTCGAGATGATGCCGAAGGTCGCGACGAGCAGCAGCGTCAGGCTGATGACGACAGTCGTTTTCGAGCCCAGCCAGCGGTCCACATAGCTGGCCGCAAAGCAGCCGAAAATGGCGATGACGTTGAGGATGATACCGTAGATGCCGATCTCGATCGTCGCCCAGCCGAACATGCCGGCCGCAAAGGTGCCGCCGAGGATCAGCAGGCCGTTGACGCCATCCTGATAGACCATGCGCGCGACGAGGAAGAGGCTGATGCCGCGCCGGCGCTTCAACTCGCCGAGCGTCGTTCTGAGCTCCCGCAGGCCCGAGCGAACTGCGGTTCGAAGCGGCAGGCCGCGTGCGGCATCGGGCGTGAAGAAGAACATCGGCAGGATGAAGAGGAAGTACCACACGGCGGAAATCGGACCGGTGACGCGCGCATCCTCGCCGAGCGTTGCGTCGAGGCCGAAGAGCGGCATCAGGCCGAAGATGGTCTTGCCGGTTTGCGGATTGCCGGCGAGCAGGGCGACGACGGTGATCAGCACGATCATGCCGCCGAGATAGCCGAGACCCCAGGCGGCATTCGACAGCTTGCCGATATCGTCCTTGCCGACCAGCCTCGGCATCATCGAATCGTTGAAGACGATCGAGAATTCGGCCGAGATCGAGGCGAGGATCATGAAGATGACGGGATAGATCACCGGCGAGCCCGGTGCTGCACCCCAGAGACAGAAGAGGCTGGCGATCTTGATGACGGCGAAGAAGGCGATCCAGGGTTTGCGCGCGCCCGATTGATCGGCGATCGAACCGAGGACCGGCGACAGGAGGGCGATGATCACCGAGGAGATCGTCGCCATATTGCTCCATGTCGTCTGCGCCGAGACCGGATCGGCCGTCAGCCGCGCGACGAAATAGGGGCCGAAGATGAAGGTGGTGACGACGGTGAAGAACGGCTGTGCCGCCCAGTCGAAGAACATCCAGCCCCAAATGCCGCGTGCCGGCACTTTTGCCGGCACGTCGTCGCCAATCCCGGTCGTCACCAAATCCAGCCCCTGATTCCCTCACCCGCCTGCCGGGGTCGGGGCGGACTGTGTCACCTTGCCCGGCCGTTCGCAAGATCGCTCAGCAGGCCTGCGGCAACGGTGATTCGCGCGAGGTTGGGATCACCGCTTTCGCTCAGGCTGCCAAGCTCTTCGGCGATGCGGTTGATGCGGATGCGATCTTCCGCATGCCACGCCTGGATCGGCTGTTTGTCCTTCGGATGGTTTGCCAGGGCCGAGATGACGATATCGCGACGGGCGCCGGCGATCTGGTCGAGGCTGCGGGCCAGGGCAAGGCTTTCATAGTGATCGCCCGTGACGATCCGGCTGCCGGCAAGCAGCAGGCGGCCGACGCGGAAGGTCTGCGACACGGTGAAGTAGCTTTCGGCGGCGCGGTTCAGCGTGTCACCGGTGCGCTCGGCGATCTGCATGATCTCCGGAACGAGGACAAGCGCATAAATCGTGGCGATTTCCGAAGCCAGCTTTTCCGGCAGGCCGGCAGCCTGGTATTCCGCCTCGCGGGCGGCAATCTCGGCTGCGAAATCGGCCGGGATATGGCTGAGGAAGACCGGCCGCAGCTTTTTCAGCGCTGCTTGAAGCCGGCTAACCGTCTCCTCGATGTCGCCCTTGGCTGCGCCGGTTTTCAGAAGCAGGCGGGTGAGCACCGTATAGACCTCGGTGATCTCGCCATAGACGCGGTTCTGCATCTGGCCACCAACCTTGCCGTCAAGCGCGTCCGTCTCGTTCCAGAGGCGATCGAGATCGAAGCCGTCGCGGGCGACCACGGCCGCTTTGACGACTTCGGCTGCCGATGCCGCCGTCGCGTCCATCATGCTCACAGCAAAGCCCGGACCGCCGCGATTGATCGCCTCGTTGGCGAGCGCCGTCGCGATGATCTCGCGGCGCAGCCGGTGGCTGTCGATATCGGTGGCGTTCGAACGCTGCATCTTGGCTGGGAAATAGCGGCTGAGGGTCGCGGCGAAATAGGGATCGTCAGGCAGATTGCTGGCAATAAGCGCGTCGAAGAGGACGATCTTGGCATAGGAGAGCAGCACGCCGATTTCAGCGCGCGTCAGCGGACGCCCGTTGGCATAACGCTCGGCGAAGGTCTGATCGTCGGGCAGCGTCTCGACCTTGCGGTTGAGCTGCTTGGCCGTTTCCAGCACGCTCATAAAGCGGCTGAGTTCCAGGCCGTTGCCGGTGCCCTTGCGCTCCGTCAGCGAGATCGCCAGGGATTGCAGATAGTTGTTCCGCAATACCAGAGTCCCGACTTCGTCGGTCATCGATGCCAGCAGGATATCGCGTTTGGCACGCGTCAGGCGGCCGTCATGCATGGCATTGGCGAGCGCGATCTTGATGTTGACCTCGACGTCCGAGGTGTTGACGCCGGCCGAATTGTCGATGGCGTCGGAGTTGCAGCGTCCGCCCTTGAGGCCATAGGCGATGCGACCCTTCTGGGTGACGCCGAGATTGGCGCCCTCGCCGATCACCCTGGCGCGAACCTCTTCGGCGGTGATGCGGATCGGATCGTTGGCACGGTCGCCGACATCCGAATCCGTTTCCGACGGCGCCTTGACATAGGTGCCGATGCCGCCGAACCAAAGCAGGTCGACGGGAGCCCTAAGGATCGCCGTCATGATCTCGAAGGGCGTGGCGACCGATTTGTCGATGCCGATGGCAGCGACTGCTTCCGGCGTCAGCGTCACCGACTTTGCCAAGCGCGAAATGATCATCGCACCCTTCGACAGGACCGACTTGTCGAAATCCTGCCAGCTGGAGCGCGGCAGGTCGAAGAGGCGCTGACGTTCGGCAAGCGTCCTTTCCATGTCCGGATCGGGATCGATGAAGATGTCGCGATGGTCGAAGGCGGCCAGAAGGCGGATCTTCGGCGAGAGCAGCATGCCATTGCCGAAGACGTCGCCGGACATGTCGCCGACGCCGACGACGTTAAAGGGCGTCGTCTGGATATCGATATCCATCTCGCGGAAATGCCGCTTCACGGTTTCCCAGGCGCCGCGGGCGGTGATGCCCATCTTCTTGTGGTCGTAGCCGGCCGAGCCGCCGGAAGCGAAGGCGTCGTCCAGCCAGAAGCCGGCTTCCTGCGCCAGTGCATTGGCAGTGTCGGAGAAAGTGGCCGTGCCCTTGTCGGCGGCAACGACGAAATAAGGATCATCGCCATCGAGCCGCACGGTATCGGCCGGCGGTACGATATCGGCGCCGGAGATATTGTCGGTGATCGACAGCAGCGTGCGGATGTAGGTCTTGTAGGCTTCGCGGCCGGTATTGAAGATCTCGTCGCGGCTGCCGCCGACGGGGAGTTTCTTCGGATAGAAGCCGCCCTTGGCGCCGACGGGCACGATGACGGCGTTCTTGACCTGCTGCGCCTTCACCAGGCCGAGCACTTCGGTGCGATAGTCCTCGGCGCGATCGGACCAGCGCAGGCCGCCACGCGCCACTTTGCCGAAGCGCAGATGCACACCTTCCACCTCGACGCCGTAGACGAAGATTTCGCGGAAGGGACGCGGCTCGGGCAGGCCGTCGAGAAGCTTCGGATCGAGCTTGAAGGCGAGCATCGCCTTCGGCGTACCGTCGGCACTCCTCTGGAAATAGTTGGTGCGCAGCGTCGCATCGATGGCGTTGACGTAGCGGCGGAGAATCCGGTCGTCATCGAGGCTTGGAACGTCGGCGAGCTCGGTTTCGATGGCGGCGTGCAGCTCGACAAGCTTCTTCGTACGGCTCTTATCGTTGAGCTTCGGATCGAGCGTGTCGTGGAACAGGCGGAAGAGCGATCCTGCAATGCGCGGATACTTGTCCAGCGTCGCGGCGATATAGTCCTGCGAATAGGCGATGCCGGCCTGGCGAAGGTAGCGCGAGTAAGCCCGCAGCACATTGGTTTCGCGAGCGGAGAGATCGGCCGAAACGATCAGCCGGTTGAAGGCGTCATTGTCGATCGTGCCGCTGAAGGCGGCGAGGAAGGCTTCCTCCAGCGCGGCACCATGGCGGGCGAGATCGATCGTCAGGCCACCACGAGCCTCGAGTTCCATGTCATGAAGCACGACATGACCCGCCCCGCCATCCTTGGCCGTGACATAGATATCGAAGGTCCGCTCGCTGATGACGTTGAAACCGAGATTTTCCAACAGCGGCACGCGGCGCGACAGCGCCAGATTGCCTCGCCCGTGGAAGATCTTCAGCGAAAGGATGTCGCCTGCCTCGTCCTTGCGGACATAGAAGCCGATGCGGATCGGCTCGGCGCCGGCCGTTGCCGTAATATTGGGCAGATCAGCAAAGGCGTCTTCCGGCGAGAAGGCTTCCTGGAAAGCCTGGCTGACGGATATGCGCGGCGCTTTCGGGCCGGCGAGCATGACGAAACGCTCGTCCCAGCGGGCGGTTATGGCGCGGATCGCTTCTTCCAGCTTGGCTTGCGGAATATGCGGCGTCTTGCCGGCGCTGCGGCCGATGATGAAATGCACGCGCGCCACGCCGCCTTCCGGGAAGGCCGGGTAATAGGCAGAGACGCGGCCGTCATAGACGGTTTTCAGATAATTGCCGATCTTTTCACGGACGACGGAATCATATTCTTCGCGCGGCACATAGACGATGACGGAGACGAACCGATCGAAATGGTCGATGCGTGGCAGCGCCCGCACGCGCGGCCGGTCGGCCAGATCGTTGATCTGTTCGGCGAAGCTTGCGAGCAGCGTCGTATCGATCTGGAAGAGGTCGTCGCGAGGATAGGATTCCAGCGTATTTTCCAGCATGCGGCCGGAATGGCTTGTGGGGTCGAAGCCGAAATGATCCTTGACCTTCTGCACCTTCGAGCGCAGCAGCGGCACTTCGGTGGCAGCGCTGGTGTAGGCCGTCGAGGTGTAAAGGCCGACGATACGCAGCTCGCCGGTGACATTGCCGTCGCTGTCGAAGCGCTTGACGCCGACATAGTCCATATAGGCGCGGCGATGGACGACCGACTTGACGTTGGCCTTGGTGACGATCAGGAAATCCGGCCCGTCGAGGAAGGCGAGGATTTCCGGCGTCGTGGTGACGGCGTCCTTACCCTGGCGCAGCACGCGGACATCCGGATTGGAAAGAATGCCGAGGCCGGCGCCGCGATCGCGCTCGACCTTGGCGTCGGCGCCCTTGCCGGAATAGACATATTCGCGCATGCCGAGGAAGGTGAAATTGCCGTCGCGCAACCAGGCAAGGAAGGCAAGAGCCTCGTCGCGATCGCCCTTGCGGCGTCCCGCGGCCTCATATGTGGAGAGTTCCGAAATGACGATATCGAGGCGCGCCAGCATCGGCTTCCAGTCGGAAACGGTGAGATGCGTCTGATCGAGCGCGGCCTGCAGCCGCTTGATGAGATCCGTTGCCTGCGCTGCCGTCAATGGCGACAGATGAAGCTGGATATGGCTGACGCGATGGGCGGGATTGCTTAACTGATCGGCGGAATAGAGACTGGGCTGCTTGCCCTCCTCGATGACCAGGATCGGGTGCACGGCCATGTAGAGATCGCGGTAGGTGCTGCTCACCTCGCCCATGATCGATTCGTAGAGGAAGGGCATGTTGTGGTCGGTGATCGAGAGGATCGACACCGCGACGCCATCAGGCTCGATATTGGCGACCTGTTCGATGTTGACGCGCGGAGACGTGCCGTTCCAAGCTGCCAACTCTCGCGCGGCGTGCACCGCAGCATGGGCCAGCATTTCCGGACTGTAATGCTCCATGTCGTCATTGCTTGCCCGGCCGAACAGGATTTCGGGATCGAGATGCGCCTTGCCCGTCGTGGCCGCGATCTTGCGTACCGCTTCGAGCTGCTTTTCCCGTTTCGGATTGGTCCTGGACGCCATGAAATTCCTCCCGATTTTCGAAATTTGACCACAGTAGCAGAAGGTTTAGCGAAAAAACTGGCAAAATGAATGCAAATTAGATTGCTTTTCGACCGATTTGGCCGCGAATTTTTAGAAATCTTGCCGAAAGGTGGATCTCGCCCCAAAGCAGATGGCGTTGACGTGAAATTGCCGAACCCGGCTATTCAACAGAGGTTTTCATGAGTTTGTGAAGCGCGGTTGACAGAGTGGCGCGAAAGGGATCATCAACGGCGCCATTGCAGTTTGAAGCCCTGAACTGGAAGTTATTATCATGTCGCAAATATCGGCCGGCGCCGTTATCGTCATCTCCAGCCATGTCGTCAGAGGTTCCGTCGGCAATCGTGCCGCGGTCTTTGCGCTGGAAACGCTCGGCCATCCGGTCTGGGCGCTGCCGACCATCGTCCTGCCATGGCATCCGGGCCACGGTCGTTCGACGCGATTGACCTTCAACGAGGCGGATTTCGACCGTGCGATCGACGATCTGATCGCCGCGCCGTGGCTGCCTGAGGTGAAGGCTGTCCTGTCGGGATATTTCGGCAATGCAGCGCAGGTGCATTCCGTTGCCCGGCTGGTGGCGGCCTTGCGGGAGAAGAACCCCGATCTCCTCTATGCCTGCGATCCGGTCATCGGCGATGCCGGCGGGCTCTATGTGCCCGAAGCGACGGCGGAGGCGATCCGCGATCATCTGATCCCGCTGGCGTCGCTGGCAACGCCAAACCGCTACGAGCTTGCCTGGCTCGCCGGCGCGCCGCTCGAAGACAACAATGCCATCATGGAGGCCGCACTCGCCCTCGGGCCGTCGCGCATGCTGGTGACGTCGGCGGTGCCGATGATGGCTGGCGGTATCGGAAATCTCTATCTTAGCGGCCGCAGCGCCTTGCTTGCAGAGCATCGCAGCATCGAGAATGCTCCGAACGGGCTCGGCGACCTGCTGTCCGCCTTGTTCTTGTCCCGCCTTGTGTCCGGGATGGACGAGGAACGGGCGCTGCAGCTTGCCACGGCCAGCGTTTATGAAGTGCTGGCGCGCGCCGTCAAGCGCGGCAGCGACGAGTTGACGCTCGCCGCGGATGCGGCCAGCCTATCGACGCCGATGGCGATGGTACAGCTGCGGCACCTCATGCATCCGGCGCAGCGGCGGAAAAAATAGCAGCCGGGAATGCCGGGCGCTTTTTGCAGCGCAATAGTTGCCATCGGCCGATGTGCGCTGTAATTCAATATCCATGCAAAGCTTTCCCGACACCCTTTTGAACGGCTATCGCAATTTCATGAGTGGGCGTTACGTCGATGAGCGCGAGCGCTATCGCACGCTCGCCGATCTCGGCCAGAACCCGTCGACGCTTGTGATTGCCTGTTGCGACTCCCGCTCGGCACCGGAGATCATCTTCGATGCCGGCCCGGGAGAACTCTTCGTCATCCGCAACGTCGCCAACATGGTGCCGCCCTATGAGCCTGATGGTAATTTCCATTCGACCTCGTCGGCGCTCGAATTCGCGGTTCTGTCGCTCAAAGTCTCCGATATCGTCGTGATGGGTCACGGCCGTTGCGGCGGTATTCGCGCGGCACTGGATCCGAACGCCGAGCCGCTTTCGCCCGGTGATTTCATCGGTAGGTGGATGGGGCTGCTGAAGCCGGCCGCCGAACAGATCCAGAGCAACGACATCATGACGCCGGCGGAGCGTCAGACGGCGCTGGAGCGCATCTCGATCCGCAATTCGCTCGACAATCTGCGCAGCTTTCCGGAGATCAAGGCGCGGGAAGAAGAAGGCAAGCTGAGCCTGCATGGCGCATGGTTCGATATTTCCACAGGGGAATTGTGGGTCATGGACCCTGAAACCCGGGATTTCATCCGGCCTGATGTCTAGGAGCTAAAATTAGCTCAAATAAAAAGCGCTGTGAACCATCCGGTCGCAGCGCTTTTTTCGTTTTGATCCAGCTTATCTGCCGTCGATCTGCTGACCAATATAGGCGATTGCCTGCTGATAGACCTTTGCGTCGTTCCAGCCGGCAATGGCTGAGAAGTTCGGTTCGCCAGGCTGGTAGCCGGCGCCGGGTTGCCAGCCATGACCGCGCAGGAAGTTCGCCGTCGAAGCAAGCGCGTCTGCGCGCGATCCCACAAGGTCGACCCTGCCATCGCCATCTTCATCGACGCCGAAGGCAACGACGTTTTTCGGCATGAACTGCGTCTGACCGATTTCGCCGTGCGCAGCGCCACGGGCCGACGGGCTGAGGTAGCCCTCGCCGACAAGCTTGAGGGCAGAGTAGAGCTGCTCGGTGAAGAATGCGGAACGGCGGCAATCATAGGCAAGGGTCGAGACGGCCGAGAGCGTATGCTGATCGCCCATGAAGCCGCCGAAGCCGGTTTCCATACCCCAGATGGCGATAATCGGGCCTGGGGGCACGCCGAAGCGCTTCTCGATCTTGGAGAAGAGCGCGGCATTGGCCTGCTTCATGCTCTTGCCGCGATTGATGATCGACTGGCCGCCGCGCTTCTTCATGAATTCCTCGAAGGAAAGCTTGAAGCTCTTCTGGCCGCGATCGGCCCGGATGGTGGGCTGATTGTAATGGACGTTGGCGAAGGCCCGATCGAGGACCGACGGGCTGACGCCCTGTCCTTGCGCTTCCCGCTTGAATTCCTGCACCCAGTTCTCGAAGCCGGCGGAAGTGTTGCCACAGGATGCCGCATTCGCGGCAATCGGCGTCGCCAGCAACAACCCGCCCGCCACGAGAGTTGCCATTCCAGACTTTGTGATGCGCATTCAGTTTCCCCGAATTCTTACCGCGCCGCAAACGCGGTAACCGTTTTTGAATGGCGCATAAGCCCTCCAATCCGGGCTCGTGCGCGGTCTAGTCTTCACTGGACCATGCCAGCATCCGACCGTCCTGTCATTATCACATTTTAGCGACCGATGTTTTCGCTTCACGGGAAGCATCGCCGCCAAAGGCATTTGCAAAAGCCCCGCCTTTCGGTCCGAAATGGCGAGGCTTCCATTTTAATCCTGCTTAGCTGGCGAAGATTTATAAACCGTAAATTGGTTTAGGAATGCTTATGCAGCCTGCTTACGTGGCTTGATCAGGCCGCGGTTGATGAGCAGTTCGGCAATCTGAATGGCGTTCAGTGCCGCGCCCTTGCGCAGGTTGTCGGAAACGACCCAGATGTTGAGGCCGTTTTCGACGGTGGCATCCTCGCGGATGCGCGAAATATAGGTCGCGTCTTCACCGGCGCACTCGTAAGGCGTGATATAGCCACCGTTTTCGTGCTTGTCGATGACGAGGCAACCTGGCGCCTCGCGCAGGATATCGCGAGCCTGATCGGCTGATATCTCGTTTTCGAACTCGATATTGACCGATTCAGAATGACCGATGAAAACCGGCACCCGGACAGCTGTGCAGGTGACCTTGATTTTCGGATCGAGCATCTTCTTGGTTTCGGCCAGCACCTTCCATTCTTCCTTGGTGTAGCCGTCTTCCATGAAGACGTCGATGTGCGGAATGACGTTGAAGGCGATGCGCTTGGTGAACTTCTTGTTCTCGATCGGGTCGGCGACGAAGACGGCGCGGGTCTGGTTGAACAGCTCGTCCATGCCGTCCTTGCCGGCGCCGGAAACGGACTGGTAGGTCGAGACCACGACGCGCTTGATCTTGGCGAAATCATGCAGCGGCTTCAGCGCAACGACGAGCTGCGCGGTCGAGCAGTTCGGATTGGCGATGATGTTGCGCTTGGTGAACTGCGTGATGGCATCCGGGTTCACTTCCGGCACGATCAGCGGCACGTCGGCGTCGTAGCGCCATGCGGACGAGTTGTCGATGACGACGCAGCCCTGGGCGCCGATCTTCGGCGAGTACTTCTTCGAGACATCGCCTCCGGCCGACATAAGGCAAATGTCGGTGTTGGAGAAATCGTAGTTCTCCAGGTTGGAAACCTTCAGCGTCCGGTCGCCGAAGGAAACTTCGGTTCCCTGCGAGCGGGCCGACGCGAGCGCCACGACCTCATCGGCCGGAAAACCGCGTTCGGACAGGATATTGAGCATTTCGCGGCCGACATTCCCGGTCGCGCCCGCTACTGCAACTTTGAAACCCATTTCTCAAGCTCTCTTTCTCTTCTCTCCTCTTTGGCGAGGGGGGAACTGCGGCCATGACGACCGGTTCCTGTCCCCGACCGAGCCGGGGAGAGAGCGGCAGGCCAGAGACGTCAGACGGTTTTCGTCGTCGTTTTGGCCTTGGTTTTGGAAGAAACCGGAAAATAGACATCCAGCCCGGCATATTCCGCCAGGTGACTGAAGCCGTCGATCTGCTCGAAGCGAACCATGGAAGTCTTCCTTTTCCGTCGCCGGTTCTAAGAGGTTTTCCACAGGAGTCAAGGATTTCCTCGTTTCCGCAGAAGCGGGAGCGAGGAAATCGAGATTATGGCATCCATCGCGGTCATTATGTCCGAAGGCGGGCAGTGCCGCGGTTAGCGGTTGGTGTTGCGCGTGGATTCGAACAGGAACCAGGTGCGGCGTTCCGTCTCGTCCAGCCAGTTCTCAAGAAGGCTGGCGGTGGCGATATCGCCATATTCGTCGCAGACGTCATGGGTCGCGCGGATTTCGGCAGCAAGCTTGAGGTTGTTATCCGCCAATTCGGCGAGCATGTCCTGGGGATCGACATATTCGGCGTCGTTGTCGGGGATGCGCTGCAGCCTGGCAATATTGCCGATCGACCGCAACGTCGTTCCGCCGATCTTCCTGGCTCGCTCTGCCATCGGGTCGGTCATGGCGAAGATCTGATCGCCCTGTTCGTCCAGAAGCAAGTGATAGTCGCGAAAATGCGGGCCGCTCATATGCCAATGGAAATTCTTGGTTTTCAGATAGAGGGCAAAGACATCCGCCAGCAGCGCGTTCAGCGCTGCGGAAATATCGCGCGTCGCTTCTTCACTGAGATTGGTGCGGGTGCCCAGTTTCGATTTGGTGTTAGCGGTATTCATAAAGTCGTCCTCCGTTTTGATGTTCGCGACAGTGATCGCCGGCGGATCTTGAAGGAATTCGATGACATTCGCTGTTGCGTGGGATCGCATTGCAGACAGGATCTATTTTGAGGTTTCGCGGACGAGATGTCGCTTCGCGGCACGGTCGACTGCGATGCTGTGCGGAAAACCCGAACATTTGCAGTAAATAGGAAAACGGGGTCGTTTTGCAATCGTTCGCTAACATATTGGCTCGGCGCCACAGCCGGCCGTATAAAGCCGCCCTCCTCCTGGAGAGCGGCTTCGCCGTGAAGCCTATTTCAGGCCGCCGCCGGCATAGAGGGTTTCCCCCGTCAGCCAGCTCGAATCCTTCGAGGCAAGGAAGACCGCGATCGGGGCGATGTCGGTCGGCTGGCCAAGGCGGCCGAGCGGCGTCTGCGAAACCATCTGCTTTTCGAAGTCGCTGCCGATGACGCCGGCCGCGATGACGCCCTCGGTCTCGACGCCGCCGGGCGAGATGGTGTTGACGCGGATGTTGCGAGGGCCGAGTTCCTTGGCAAGGATCTGGGTGATCGAGGTCACGGCCGCCTTGGTCGCCGTATAGACCGCGGTGGTCGGCAGGTTCATGGTGACGGCGGTCGAGGCGATGTTGATGACATTGCCGCCTTCCGGGCCAAAATACTTCACCGCTTCCTGCGTCGTCAGCAGCGTGCCGAGGACGTTGATGTTGAATTCACGATGGAATTCCTCCTCGGTGATCTCTTCCAGAGACGCGAATTTGTAGACGCCGGCATTGTTGACGAGAATGTCGACGCCGCCAAAGGCCTGCTTAGCCTCTGCAAAGAGCCGCTTTACGTCTTCGGATTTTGATACGTCGCCGTGGACGGCGAGCGCCTTGCCGCCCTTGGCGGTGATTTCTGCCACCACCTTGTCGGCGCCTTCGCGGCTCGAGGCATAATTGACCACGACGGCCGCGCCTTCCTCGCCCATCGCCTTTGCGATGCCTGCGCCGATGCCCTTGGATGCTCCGGTCACGATCGCGACCTTGCCTGTCAGCTTGCTCATATTAGCTCCTGTAGAGAATTGTTAGACGATTTTACAATTGTCGAACTATTGGGCGTATGCGACCCGAAAACCGATCGGCATCGTCCGTTTGATATTTAGATAATCATCTAACTGATACAAGGGCAGGCGCCGACGACCGCAGACGAAATTGTCAGATTCTGGAAAGCTCCGCCATGTAGGCGGCCAGGATGTCGCGTCGCAACACAAGGTTTGCGAACTTGCCTTCACGCCGGATCTCGATGAGACCGGCGTTTTCAAGTTCCTTGAGATGGTGCGAAATCGTCGCGGCGCTGACGGTGTGGCACTGGTTGAGGACGCTGCAGGCCATGGGCTCGGTTCGCTTGCCGATTTCCTTCAGGATCTGCACGCGGCGCGGCTCGGCCAGCGCCCGGGAAATCAATCCCAGCTGCCTTTCGCTCAAACGTATCGGACCGGCATCCATGGTTTTCATCACAGTGGAAACGAAATCGGGTTGACCGCTTTGCGCGGCGGCTGTCCTCCCAGATATATGAATGCCTGATGACCTTGGCAACCTTTGGGATGCGGCCAGGCATGAAGGCGCGCTCAGGCGAAAGGGAGTGCCCTGTTCCGCCTGTTCTGTGCGGAGACCGATCCGGTGTTTCGACGGAGATGCCGCAGGCGGCGCAATAGCCGCAGATCGATTTCAGATCAAAGGCTTGCTGGTCTTCAGCAGTGGCCATCTCGGTGTCGGCCAACCGGCATTGTTGATGCGGAAGAGCAGGCCGTAGCGGGAATAGACGATCGCTGTCATGAAGGAGAACCATCCACCGAGCGCCAGGCCGGCCATGACGTCGCTTGGATAATGCGCGCCGATCATGACGCGTGTGATCGCCAGCCAGAGGGCACATGCGGCGAAGATATAGCGATAGCGTGGGAAGAGGAAGGCAAATGCCACGAACAGCGCGCCGATGGTGGTCGCATGGCCCGACGGGAAGCTCTCGAAGCTGGCACGGCCGTTGAACGGCGAGAAGCCGAACGGCCCCCAATCCGCGAAATGCATCGGGCGGGCGCGGCCGATGGCGCGCTTCAGCAGATTGGCGAGGAGACCCGAAAGCACGATGGTGGTCAGCAGATAGCCGCCGATCTGGCAGATACGCGGCGCCTGGCAGCGACAGCGTTGCGAGTGAAGCAACCTGCTGCCGGCCCAGCCTTCGAAGAACAGGAAGGCGCTGATGAGGATGATCCAGCCGGAATCGCCGAAATCGGTCAGCATTCCACCGAAGAAGCGAATGGATGGCGACAGGTTCTTGAGGGTTGCGCCGACGGGCCAGTCGAACAGCAGTGCGGAGAGAAGGACGATATTGGCCGTCAGGAAAAGACAGATCTTCCAATGGGATGGCGCAAGCCGTGCGTCGCTTCGCCGCCAACGTCTGTCGAGAGACGTCAAGATCGCCTGCATGTCCACCGTCCGTCGTCGAACTTCCACCAAGTCAGCGATCAAGCCTAGCAGGCTCTTGTAACAGTATTTTTAAGGTGGCCGGCCATAGCTGCGCTGCCCGGAGGCTCGACGAAAAACCCCGCACTGCACAAGCAGAGCGGGGTTTCGTGTTTCACGTGAAATATATCAGGCGATTTATGCGGACAGGGCCTTGAATTCGGCGAGGATGGCGTCGCCCATCTCGGCGGTGCCGACCTGGCGGCTGCCTGCCGACATGATGTCGCCGGTGCGGATGCCGCTGTCGAGCACGTTGGCGATCGCCTTTTCCAGCGCATCGGCATCAGCCACGAGGCCGAAGGAGTAGCGCAGGCACATGGCGAAGGAGGCGATCATGGCGATCGGGTTGGCGATGCCTTTGCCGGCGATATCGGGCGCCGAACCATGTACCGGCTCGTAAAGCGCTTTGCGCTTGCCGGTCTTGGCGTCGGGAGCGCCGAGCGAGGCCGAAGGCAGCATGCCGAGCGAGCCGGTCAGCATGGCGGCGACGTCGGACAACATGTCACCGAAGAGGTTGTCGGTGACGATGACGTCGAACTGCTTCGGCTGGCGAACGAGTTGCATGCCGCCGGCATCGGCGAGCATGTGCTCGAGCTGGACGTCGGCATATTTTTCCTTGTGCGTGGCGGTAACGACCTGATTCCAGAGCACGCCTGATTTCATGACGTTGCGCTTTTCCATCGAGCAGACGCGATTGTTGCGGGTGCGTGCCAGTTCGAAGGCGACGCCGGCGATGCGCTCGATTTCATAGGTGTCGTAGACCTGGGTGTCGATGCCGCGCTTCTGGCCGTTGCCGAGATCGATGATCTCCTTCGGTTCGCCGAAATAGACGCCGCCGGTGAGTTCGCGCACGATCAGGATGTCGAGACCCTCGACCAGTTCCGGCTTCAGCGACGAGGCCGATGCCAGCGCCGGATAGCAGATGGCCGGGCGCAGGTTGGCGAAAAGCTGGAGATCCTTGCGCAGGCGCAGCAGGCCGGCTTCCGGGCGCACTTCGTAAGGCACCGCATCCCACTTCGGACCGCCGACGGCGCCGAAGAGAACGGCATCGGCGGCCATTGCCTTTGCCATATCGGCATCGGAGATCGCCGCACCGTGCGCATCATAGGCGCTGCCGCCGACAAGGCCTTCGTCGATGACGAAACCGGCATCCTTCGCCTCGTTCATATAGGCGATGATCTTGCGGACTTCGCCCATGGCTTCTGGGCCGATGCCGTCACCCGGCAGGAGGAAGAGATTGCGCACTGTCATGGGAAAGCCTCCGCGAAAGAAATAGGTTGCGGGTTCTTAGACCTGCAAATGCGGCTTTTCAAGCGAGGAAGGGCGCGAAACGGTACGGTTTTCGGGAGTTTGGGGTGCCATCTGTCGCCCATCGCATCTTTCGACGTCGGCTTGTTCGGTCAGGGCTTTCTATCTATAAATGGCCATGCATAAACAAATACGAGCAATTTTTACTGACACTACAATCCGGGTTTATCAGGCTTATGGCGATCAGATCGCCGATATAGCGCTTCGGCAGGGCACTTTTGCAGCGCCGTTCAGTTTCTCGCGAATGACCTGGATCAAACCGTCTTTTCTCTGGATGATGTATCGCTGCGGCTGGGGTCTCAAGGATGAGAACCAAAAGCGGGTGCTGGCCATCGATATCGATCGCGCCGGTTTCGAGCGGGCCTTGTCGATGGCATGCCTGAGCCACTTCGACCCGTAGCTTTATGTCAGCGAGACGGCTTGGAAGGAAAAGCTTCAGGTCAGTATGGTTCGGATTCAGTGGGATCCGGAGCGAGACATCTTTTTCCGACCTTTGCCCCATCGGTCGCTTCAGATCGGTCTCAGCGGCGATACCGTACCGTTATATGCCGAAGAGTGGATCAAGAAGATCACTGATGTCACTGAGCAGGCTTTGCGCCTCAAGAAGGCGGTTGACGCAGGAGATCAGACCTATCTGGACACGCATCTGCCGCAAGAGCAGCCATATCCGCTGCCGCGTTCAATTGCCTTGGCGATTGGCGCAGTGGTCGATTGATGGACCTGACCGCTGCGGCGATGTGTGACGCATAGCTAGCCGGCCTCCGGCGCAAGACCAGAGACCGATGTCATCTGTTCCGTTTACTCAGCCAAGCCGAGCGAGGCCAGATAGGCAGCCGATGCCGGGATCTTCGACTTGTCCTTGATCTCGATGATCAGGCGCGGGTTATTGTTAAGCTTGGCAAGGGCGGCAAAGACGGCACGCCAGTGAATATTGCCTTCGCCGAGGCTCCAGTGGCGATCGGCATAGCCATCGGCATCCTGCAGGTGGACGTGCTGCAGGCGGTTGCCGGCGGCGTGGACATAGTAGTCGACCGGCGGCGCGCCGGTGTAGCCATGGGCGTAATGGGCATGGCCGGTATCGATCGAAACGGCGACGGCGGGCGAATTGAAGCTGTCGGCGAGGCCGACGCGGATATGGGGATCCTTGTCCTCGATGTTTTCGATGACCATGGTCAGCCCGATGTCTTCGGCGCGCTTCACCGCATCCTTGAGCGTCAGATGCGTATATTCGATGATCTTCTCGCGCTCGCCCTTGTTGTTGTCGAGGTTGTTGTAGGACCAGGACGTATAGGGGCTATGGATGACCATCTGCGTGGCGCCGATATTGGCGCAGACGTCGAGTGCCTGCAGCAGCCGCTTGGAAACGACGGCGCGGATGTCCGGATCCTGCGAGGCGATGACGAAACCCCAGAACGGGCCGTGGATGCCGAGGCGGCCTTCATGGCCGTCAAGCAGCTTGCGGGCGCGCTCGGCCAGCGGCTGCCAATCGCCGTTCAGGACTTCGGCTTCGACGAAGCTCTGCAGTTCCAGATCGCGCGGCTTTTCGAGCAGCCAGTTGCGATGAGTTTCGACGTCGGAGAGCGTCATGGCGGCGCCGACAATAGGGAGGGAAGTCATGGAGAGGCTCCATTGCGTGGAGAGGAATTAGGACGGGAGGAGAGGCCGCAACGGCCTCGGCAGGCTTATATGGACCCCCTTCTTGTCGATCATATTACAGCGGGTGGAAAAGATGGTGCCCGATCCGTTTTCCGAGATTTGCGTTCCCCGGTTCTTGAGCGTGTAATTGCGGGACAGCCCCCTCTCCCCGCTTGCGGGGAGAGGGGGCCTCCGCATGAAAAAAGCCGGGCTGCAAGGCCCGGCTTCGAAGTGCAAAACAATGATGAAATCGATCAGGCGGCCCAGGGATGAGCGGCGGCGTTCGACTTTTCGAACTTGTCGATCGCAGATGCCTTTTCCAGCGTCAGGCCGATATCGTCGAGGCCGTTCAGCAGGCAGTGGCGCTTGAATTCATCGAGTTCGAACTTGAGCGAGCCGCCGTCCGGGCCGGTGATTTCGAGGTTTTCCAGATCGACCGTCAGAATGGCGTTGGAGCCGCGCGAAGCGTCGTCCATCAGCTTGTCGAGGTCTTCCTGGCTGACCTTGATCGGCAGGATGCCGTTCTTGAAACAGTTGTTGTAGAAGATGTCGGCGAAGCTGGTCGAGATGACGCAGCGGATACCGAAATCGAGCAGCGCCCAAGGAGCGTGCTCGCGCGAGGAGCCGCAGCCGAAATTGTCGCCGGCGATGAGGATCTTCGCATTCTGATAGGCCGGCTTGTTCAGCACGAAATCCGGATTCGGCGAACCATCTTCGTTGTAGCGGGCTTCAGCGAACAACCCCGTACCGAGACCGGTGCGCTTGATGGTCTTCAAATAATCCTTCGGGATGATCATGTCGGTGTCGACATTGACGACCGGGAGCGGTGCTGCAACACCGGTCAACTTCACGAACTTGTCCATGGGGTCCTGCCTTCATTTTCGTCTAAGCACGAATTATCCTGCCAATAGAGCAAATCCGGCCCGAAATGAAGGAGAATCTTGGAGATGCTCTAAAACCGGCGCTTTGGTCGCAATCCGCCTTCAGGAACATGCCTGGGATTGGTGCGAGCGCATTCGACAGTGGGCAATAGGCTGCCCCTGCCCTGTGTCCGACCTCAGAGATCGATAATCGTGCCGCGACCGTCGTTCCAGATGCGCATTTCGCGCTGGCTGTTCGTCTTGGCGCGCACCGGCGCAGGCTTCATGCGGAGCGAAATCGCACGGGCTGCCATGAGCACGGTCAGGATACCGCCGACGGCAAGCGTGAGCGAAACGGTAAACAGCGCCATGGCTGCAAACACGGTGATACCGGCAAGAGCAATGAACAGGGAACGGATATTCTGCATGGTCGAGACCTCTCTACTTACGGCAATGTGGTCCTCTTCCTTTCCATCTGCAAGAGGAGCATGGCTTTTTGTTGGCTTGCCTGCCGATTAAAAGCGCGGCAAAACGACACTATGAGCCAATCATCCTTCTCTCGTCCCGCCCGCCTGCGCCGCTCGGTGTTGAGCGTTCCCGCCATCAACCGGCGCGCTCTGGAAAAGCTTGATAGCCTCGATTGCGATGCCGTCATCTTCGATCTCGAAGATTCCGTCTCGCCGGAGAAGAAGGCCGAGGCGCGGGATAATTTACGGAGATTCTTCGCCGCCTCGCCGCTATCAGGCAAGGAGCGGGTCATTCGCATCAATGCGCTTTCCTCCAATTTCGGTGCCGACGATCTGGACCTGGTTCTGGCGCTCGAGCCGGATGCGGTGCTGTTGCCCAAGGTGGACGAGCCGCAGGACGTGATTGATGTCAGCGACAGGCTGGCCGAGGCGGATGCGTCGGAGAGCCTGCGCATCTGGGCGATGATCGAGACGCCACGCGGCATCCTGAATGCGGCTTCGATCGCCGAGGCCGGGCGCACGTCGGGCAGCAGGCTCGATTGCTTCGTCGTCGGTCTCAACGACCTCAGGAAGGAAACCGGCGTGTTGCCGCAGCCGGGCCGCGCCTATCTCGTTCCCTGGCTGATGCAGGTGGTGCTGGCCGTGAGCGCCTACGGGCTTGAGGCCCTTGACAGCGTTTTCAACGATTTCAAGGATATGGAGGCGTTCGACGCCGAATGCGGCCAGGGCGCCGCCATGGGCTTTTTCGGCAAGATGCTGATCCATCCGAGCCAGATCGAAGCCGCCAACCGGCATTTCGGTCCGGATGCAACAGCCATTGCCGAGGCTGAGGCCATCATCGGCGCCTTTGCCGCGCCGAACGCTGCTGATCTCAATGTCGTGAACCTCGGCGGGCGGATGGTGGAGCGGCTGCATCTTGTCCAGGCAGAGAGACTGGTTCATAAAGCTCGCCTGATCGCAGCACGCCATCACCCTTCGACACGCTCAGGGTGAGGGCTGATATCCTACGAAAGACGCTTTGATGAAACTCTACCGCTTCCTCACCGGGCCCGACGACGCTTCCTTTTGCCACAAGGTATCAGCGGCGCTGAACAAAGGCTGGGAACTGTCGGGCTCGCCGACCTACGCCTTCAATGCGGCGACCGGCCAGATGCAGTGCGGCCAGGGTGTCGTCAAGGAAGTCGCGGGAAAGGATTACGATCCTGAGATGAAGCTTTCCGAGCAGTAAGTACCGGGTACCTCGTGCCCTTCCCCTGACCGTCCTGCGGTCGGGGTCTGATGTCATCGATCCGTCGCTTCTTCCGCGCTTTCCTCGATGCGCTCCATGTCCTCGTCGCTCAGGCCGAAATGATGGCCGATCTCGTGGATCAGGACATGGGTGATGATGTCGCCGAGGGTTTCCTCGTTTTCCGCCCAGTAATCGATGATCGGCCGACGATAGAGGCGGATCTTGTTGGGCATCTCGCCGGTCTGGGCGGTGAAGCGCTCGGATATGCCGCGACCCTCGAAAAGGCCGAGCAGGTCGAAGGGCGTTTCCAGCGCCATGTCCTCGAACACATCGTCATCGGGAAAATCCTCGATGAGGATGATGAGGTTGCCGGTGAGCGAGCGAAATTCGTCCGGCAAGTGGCTGTAAGCCTCCATGGCCAGAGATTCGAATGTGCTGATTGAGGGCGCGTGGCGGTCCCGCCAATCCTCGCTCTGGTCAATGCGAGCCATGAATGCTTCCTTCCTTCGCTGGTCATATAGAGCCTTTGCGTCGCTTTTACGAGTGCGGATTAAGGCAAAGGAATATTTTCTTATAAATTGGTGTTGACTCTTTTTCCGACCTCTGGAATCCATAAGAACATAACAGGAACATAAATGATCTGGAGATAACGTCATGGCCGAAGCCGCCGTGGCGCGGGAAACGTTTTTTGCCCTGCGTGAAACTATTGCCCGACTTGAAGGCAGGCCTATACCGGCGCTGGCCGCGGCGGCGCGCGAAACGCTGGCGGAGAAGGGGAGACCCGGTTTTGCAGGTGTTGCCCAGCCATTGCTTGCGACCGGCGTCGACGACCTCGATGCGGCGATGCAGGGCGGTGTTCCCCTTGATGGTCTGACCGAGGTCCGCTCGCTGGGCCTGCGCGATGCGGGGGCGGCCAGCGGCTTCGCCCTTGCTCTTGCCGCGCGGCTTCATGCGCAAGCTGCCGGCACTGCTGCCGTATCCCCGGTTCTGTGGATCGGCGATACGGTCGCCACGATGGAGGCGGGCCTGCCCTATGCCATCGGTATCGGAGATTTCGGACTGGAGCCGACGGCATTCCTGCAGGCTTCGCCACGCAAGCTGGAAGATGCGCTCTGGCTGGCGGAGGCAGCACTTGCCAGCGCCGCCTTTGCGGTCGTCATCCTGGAGGTGCGCGGCAATCCCGCCCGCTTCGGGCTGACCGAAAGCCGGCGGTTGGCGCTGAGGGCCAAGGCGGCGGAGCGGCCCTTGTTTCTGTTGCGGCAAGGAGGCGAGGAGGAGGCAAGCAGCGCCCTCTTCCGCTTCTCTGTCGAACCCGCGCCGGCGCAGGCGCGGCCCCTGCCGGACGGATCGGTGCTTGGCGGCAGCATCGGTCATCCGGCCTTTCGTCTGACCTTGGAAAAGAGCCGCAACCCGGCGCCTCTTTCCATAACCCTGGAGTGGAATGCCCATGACCGCCGCTTTGCCCTTGTCCCCGATGCTCAGCACCCTGCCCTTCCCGGCGAACACGCAGCGCATTCTGGCGCTGACCTTTCCGCATCTGCCCACCGACCGGATCGCCCGCAAGCGCTGGGGCCTGTCCTGGCGTTCGACAGGCCGGCTTGAAACGCCGCCGCTGGTCTGCGCCGGCAAGCTGAACAATACCATGCGGCTGACCGCGCTCAACGAGCGGGCGGAGATGATCGGGCTGAAGCCGGGCCAGGGCGTGGCCGAGGCGAGGGCAATCTGCCCTACCCTCGATGTCGTCGAGGAGGAACCCTCGGCGGATCGCAAGCTGCTGGAAGCGATCGCCGATTGGTGCGATCGCTATACGCCGCTGGTGGCGATCGACGGCAAGGATGGGCTGTTTCTCGATATTACAGGCTGCGCTCATCTCTTCGGCGGTGAGGAGGCGCTGCTCGAGGATATATTGATCCGGATTTCCCGGCTGGGGCTCGACGTGCGCGGCGCCATTTCCTCGGCGCCAGGCCTGTCCTGGGCGGTCGCCCGTTTCGAGGAAAGCCGCATCGTTCCCCCAGAAGCCATGGAGGAGGCGTTGGCGCCGTTGCCGGTGGCTTCGCTGCGGCTTGGCGAGGAGACGATCGCCGCGCTGCAGAAGCTGGGGTTGAAGCAGGTGGGCGATCTTCTGGCCGCACCACGCGCACCGCTTGCCCGCCGTTTCGGCGCATCGCTGCTGTTGCGGCTCGATCAGGCCGTTGGGCTGGTCGAAGAGCCGATTTCGCCGCGCCGGCCGGTCGCGCAATTGTCTGTCGAGCGCCGGCTTGCCGAGCCGGTACAGGCGGAAGCCGATATTCTGCAGCTCGCCCGCCAGCTTGCCGAAACGCTGAAACCGGGTTTGGAGGCACGCGGTGTCGGAGGCCGCTCCTTCGAGCTTTTGCTGTTCAGGGTGGATGGGGCGGTATTCCGCATTGCCGCCGGGGCATCGCAGCCGCTGCGGGAGCCGAGCCGGATCGCCAGCCTGTTCACCGAGCGTTTTACCGCCATTCATGACGATCTCGATGTGGGATACGGCTTCGAGATCGTCCGCCTGAATGTTCTGCAGCATGCACCCTTCGATGCGATGCAGGGTGATTTCGTTGGAGAAGGCCGGCAGGGCACGTCGCTTGCTGCCTTCGCCGACCGGGTCGCGGCGCGGCTGGGACCGGATTGCCTGCAGGGTTTCGAGCTCAGGGAAAGTCATATTCCCGAACGGGCCGCCCGACCGGTGCCCGCCATGGAAATCCTCGCCGCCCATAGGCGGACAGGCAGCGACTATGCCGGCCACGGCTTTTTCCGGGGTGAACGGCCGCTACGGTTGTTTCGCATGCCGGAACTGATCGAAACCGTTGCCGCCGAAGTACCTGACGGGCCGCCCCGGCAATTCCGCTGGCGGCGCGTCATGCATCGGGTAAGCCGAGCCGAAGGGCCGGAGCGGCTTTCGGCGGAATGGTGGATCGAGGAGGAGGAAACGCCGGCCCGCGATTATTTCCAGGTCGAGGACGAGGAGGGCCATCGTTTCTGGCTGTTCCGCAAGGGTCTCTATGGCCGAGGCGAGACGGCGCCGGACTGGTACATGCACGGAGTTTTCGCATGAACGCGCGTCCGAGCTTTCACGAGCCTGTGCCCTTCTTCGAGATCGGAGTGAGAACGAACTTCTCCTTTCTCGAAGGAGCCTCGCATCCGGAGGAGATGGTGGTACAGGCCGCCCGCCTGAAGCTTTCCGGATTTGGGATTGCCGACCGCAATTCGGTTGCCGGCGTGGTCAAGGCACATGCGCATACCAAGCTTCTCCAGATGAAATACAAGGAAACTATCAAGGAGAATCTGGAGCTTCGAGCCAAAGGGAAGCCGGAAAAGCCGCTCCTGAAGCCGGTCGCTTTCCAGCCCGGCGCTCGCCTGGTCTTTTCGGACGATACGCCCGACATTCTTGCTTATCCGCAGAATCGCAAGGGTTGGGCGCACCTTTGCCGGCTGTTGAGCGCCGGCAATCTCAAGGCTGAGAAAGGCTCCTGCAAGCTTGAAGAAGCCGACCTGATGGTATGGGGTGACGAGATGATGCTGGCGCTCGTTCCCGACGCTGAGAGCGTGGAGACGCCGGAAGGGCAGGAGAAGCTGGAGCAATGCCTGGCGCGGCTATGGATGCGCTTCGGCAGGAAGCTCCATATGGTGCTGTCGCCTGCCTATGACGGGCGGGATCGGCTGGTCTTTGCCACGCTCTCCATCATTGCATTGCGCAACGGGGTGCGGCTGATCGCCAGCAACCAGCCGCTCTATCACGCAACCGAACGCAAGCCGCTTGCCGATATCGTCGTTTCGATCCGCGAGCATGTGACGATCGCGGAAGCGGGCTTCAGGCTCGCGGCCAATGCCGAGCGCTATCTGAAGGGTGCTGCCGAGATGGCGCGCCTTTTCAGGGATTATCCGAAGGCCGTGGCCAATACGCAGAAATTCTTTAGTCGGCTGTCTTTTTCGCTCGATGAGCTGAAGCATAATTATCCCGACGAAAGTGTTCCGGGCGAGGCGGTTTATGAAACGCTGGAGCGGTTGACGCGGGAGGGTGCGAAATGGCGCTATCCCAATGGAATCTCTGAAAAGGTCGCCAAACAGATCGATCATGAGCTCAAGCTCATCCGCGAACGGCAATATGAGCCTTATTTCCTGACGGTGCATCGCATCATGGAATATGCCCGCAGTCAGAATATCTTGTGCCAGGGGCGCGGCTCTGCCGCCAATTCCACAGTCTGCTACTGTCTTCGAATTACCGAGGTCAATCCGGAGATCACGACACTTTTGTTCGAGCGTTTCATCTCGACGGAGCGCGAGGAGCCGCCGGATATCGATGTCGATTTCGAGCATGAGAAGCGCGAAGAGGTTATTCAGTTCATCTACCGGCATTATCATAAGGAGCATGCCGGGCTGACGGCGGCGGTGACCAGCTATCGGGCACGCTCGGCCGGTCGCGAAGTGGCCAAGGCCTTCGGCTTGTCGGAGGATGTGCAGTCAGCTCTTGCCAGCGGTGTCTGGGGCTGGTCGACGGAGGAACTGTCCGAACGCGAGGCCAAGCTTGCCGGTCTCAATCTCACCGACAAGACGACACGGAACGTCCTTTCCTATGCCGCGACGCTGATGGGGTTTCCGCGTCACCTGACTCAGCATGTCGGCGGCTTCGTCATCACCAGGGATCGGCTGGACGAGGTCGTGCCGATCATGCACACGGCGATGGACGATCGCTACATGATCGAGTGGAACAAGGACGATCTCGACAATCTCAACATATTGAAGATCGACGTCCTGGCCCTCGGCATGCTGACCTGCCTTGCCAAGGCTTTCGACCTGCTGCTGCTGCATTACGACGTTAAGAAGGAACTCGCCGATCTCGGGAGTGGCGAGTATCCCGACCGCGTACCGGTCTATGACATGATCTGCCGTGCCGACACGATCGGCGTCTTCCAGATCGAAAGCCGGGCGCAGATGAGCATGTTGCCGCGTCTCAAACCCCGCAGATTCTATGATCTGGTTATCGAGGTAGCGATCGTCCGGCCCGGTCCTATCCAGGGCAATATGGTGCATCCTTATCTCAAACGACGGGATGACGTTCTTCAGAATCGGCCGATCGATTACCATCGGCCTGAATTGAAGGCGGTTTTGGAAAGAACGTTAGGTGTTCCCCTATTTCAGGAACAGGCGATGCAGATTGCCATTACAGCAGCCGGATTTTCGGCGGCAAAAGCTGATCGTTTGCGCCGGTCCATGGCAACGTTCAAGCGGACAGGAAAGGTTGACGAATTCAAGCAGGACCTGGTTTCGGGCATGGTCGCGAACGGTTACCCTCAAGACTTTGCCGAACGCTGTTTTAGCCAGATTGAAGGTTTCGGCGAATATGGTTTCCCCGAAAGCCATGCGGCTTCGTTTGCCTTGCTCGTCTACGCCTCTTCCTGGCTGAAGACCTATTATCCCGATGTCTTCTGCGCGGCGATCCTCAATGCCCAGCCTATGGGCTTTTATGCACCGGCGCAGCTGGTGCGCGATGCGCGCGAACATGGCGTCGAGGTGCGGCCGGTGGATGTCAATCATTCCCGTTGGGATTGCCTGTTGGAGGAGGCGCGCTTCGATCAAGACGCGGTCGAGCCCCGCCATGCGTCGATGCGCGGCCACATCAAGACGAAATGTGCCGTCCGCCTCGGCTTCCGGCAGGTCAAGGGCCTGTCGGATGAGGAGATGGAACAGCTCGTCGAGCGTCGCGGCGATGGCTATCGGTCCGTGCGCGATCTCTGGCTGCGCTCCGGGCTTGCCAAGTCGCAGATCGAGCGCCTGGCGGATGCCGATGCTTTCGGTTCCATCGGCTTGAGCCGGCGTGAGGCGCTATGGGCGGTTCGGGCGCTCGATGCCGGCAGCGCTGCGGAAACACTTCCCCTCTTCGATCTTGGCGACCATACGGACCTGCAGCTCGAGCCGGCGGTCGCACTGCCCGAGATGCTGCCCGGCGAGCAGGTCATCGAGGACTATCGCTACCTGTCGCTGTCCCTGAAGGCGCACCCGGTTTCGTTCCTGCGTGCCGACTTCGCCAACATGGGCATCGTGCAGAACCGGGATCTGCCCAATGTGGCGAATGGGAGGATGGTGACGATCGCGGGTCTGGTGCTGGTACGCCAGCGGCCGGGCTCGGCGAATGGGGTGATCTTCATGACGCTGGAGGACGAGACGGGTGTCGGCAATGCAATCGTCTGGCCGAAAATGTTTGAAAAATACCGCGCCATCGTCATGGGTGCGCGGCTGGTGAAGATTCGCGGCCGCCTGCAGAGCGAGAGCGGTGTCATCCATGTGGTGGTCGACTATATCGAGGATATGACCGCGGCGCTCGGCATTCTGCAGCGCGAGGCACGGCGCTTCGGCGTCAGCGACCGGGCGGATGAGGCGCTGCGGCCAACCATGGACCACCGACAAAAGAAAAGACGTGTATCGCCCGACCCGCTGGAGCGCGAGGCCGGGGCAGCGACGGAAGGCCGCACCGATATTGTCGAAACGGCGAAGGTGATGCCGCGAGGCCGCAACTTTCATTGAATGCAGGGGTTTGCATCCGGGGCCCATAGGCCACCGGTGTCGCCTGCCGATCAAAATGAATCGTTTCTTTCTTGACAAAGAGCGTCTTCTTTAGCAGATAACAAGACAGCAAGTGTCATGTTTGACGGGCTGAGCGAAGAATGCTGGTTTGTAGCTGTAATTACATCACCGACAAGGAAATCCGGGACGTCATCAACGAGTTCCTGGATGAGGACTGTTGGCAGCTCATCGTCCCCGCCAAGGTTTATCACGCCATGTCGAAGCGCGGTCGCTGCTGCGGATGTTTCCCGAATGTCGTTGATATCATTATACAGACAACCGAGGACTATCATGCCCGTCGTCACTCGACGGAAGCAGAAATATTTGATTTCATGTCCCGCTTGAAAAAATTTCATGAAGACAGCAGGAGAGCGGACATTGAAAGGCGACAAAAAAGTCATCGAGCGGCTTAACGAGGCACTGTTCCTCGAGCTTGGCGCAGTTAATCAGTATTGGGTCCATTACCGACTTCTCGAAGATTGGGGCTATACCAAGCTGGCAAAGAAGGAGCGTGCGGAATCCATAGAGGAGATGCAGCACGCAGATCGCCTCGTTGCCCGCATCATCTTCCTCGAGGGACATCCGAACCTGCAGACGCTGGCACCGCTGCGTATCGGCCAGAATGTCAAGGAAGTGCTGGAGGCCGATCTCGCTGGCGAATACGACGCCCGCGCGGCCTACAAGAAATCGCGCGACATCTGTCATGACGCCGGCGACTACGTCTCGATGAAGCTGTTCGAAGAGCTGCTGATGGATGAGGAAGGCCATATCGACTTCCTGGAAACCCAGCTCGAGCTGCTTGGAAAGATCGGCGAAGCCAAGTACGGCCAGCTGAACGCCGATTCTGCCGACTCAGCAGAATAACTGGTATCACGAAGCCGGCCGCTTTTTGAGCGGCCGGATCCCCCCGTTCAGTCTTCGGCCTGCAGACCCGCCAGGTGCTCGAATTCGGCGACCACCTGTTCGTAGACCGATCGCTTGAAGGCGACGATAAGCTCGGGCAGCGTTGCCATGGGCTTCCATCCCCAGGCGTCGAATTCCGGTTCATGGCCGCCCGGCGGTGGGTTGATGGCGATTTCGCTTTCGTCGCCGTCGAAGCGGAAGGCGAACCAGCGCTGGGTCTGGCCGCGGAATTTCCCTTTCAGGCCGATGCCGATCAGCTGCGAAGGCAAATCGTAGTTGATCCAGTCCTTCGCTTCGGCCAGCAGGCTCACCGTTTTCATCCCAGTTTCCTCATAGAGCTCGCGATAGGCGGCCTCCAGCGGATCTTCGCCCGCATCGATGCCGCCCTGCGGCATCTGCCAGAGCTGCGGCGAGCCGTCATACTCGGAATTGCCGATCGGAATGCGCCGGCCGGCCCAGACCAGGCCATCGCGATTGAGCACCATGATGCCGACGCAAGGGCGGTAGGGCAGGTCTTCGGCCTTCACGGGCGCGTGGGGCTTGCTCATCATTCTCTCCAAAGATCAGGGGTGCTTGGGGTCGTCGGCAAGCGCCGAGACCGCGACGATTTCGATGCCGCGCATGGCGGCTTCCTCACTCCACTTGCTGATGGCGTCGACGCTCTCGTCGAAGGCGGAGGCAACGCCGATCGCCGAGCCGTTGCGCCGGGCGATGCGCTCGAGCTCGTCGAGTTTCTTCATGACCGCATCCTGCTGCAATTCTCCGTCGAGCTGTACGTCGGCAAAGGCATGCGGCACCTCCAGCGTCTTGGCGAGCATTCCGGATTTCGATTGCGCCGAAGAGCCGTCGTCGAGGAAAAGCAGACCGCGTTTGCCGATGTCGCGCAGTACCGGCTCCATGGCGCTGGTATTGGAAAGGAACCGGCCGCCGAGATAGTTCATCACACCGGTATAATTGGTGATCTCGCCCATCGCCTTGTGCAGGTTGTCGATATTCTTCGTGGCGGATAACGATGTCAGGAGGGTGTCGGGACCCGGATTGTTGCCCGGGTAGTCGAAGGGTTCGAAAGGCACCTGAATCAGGATCTCGTGGCCGCCGCGCCGCGCATCCTGCATCCAGCGCTGCAGGCTGTTGCCGCTGGCCGCAAAGGCGAGCGTTATCTCTTCCGGCAGTTTCTCGATGGCGCGCTGCGTGCCGGTCTGGCTGAGGCCGAGGCCGCTGACGACGATGGCGACGCGCGTGCCGCGTGCGCCGGACCAGGGCCTGGCATATTGATCCATCGGCCTCAAGCCGCTCGGCCCCGTGATCGGCAACTTGCCGAAGGGCGAATCCTCCAGCAGGCTGTCGTTCGGCGTTGCCGCCATGCGGGGGTCCTGGCCGACCTGATTGGCGTTGATCAATACCGGGCCGTTGCCATCGCGATTATTGGGGCTGAACATCGTGACCACGGAGCCGTCGCCGGTGACGATGCGCGTGGTATTGGCGCCGGATTGCGGATCGACCTGCGTCAGGCCCGTTGCCGCCGGCTTTTCTTCGACAGCGGGCGCGGGTTCTTCCTTCTTGGCGGTCTCGATCGGCTGGGTTTTCTTGAGATCGTCGCGCAGCAGCGCCGAATAAAGGGAAAAGCCGGCGATGGCGATCAGACAGAAGCCGCCAAGAATGCGCCCGAAGGGCGGCAGTCTCCGCTGACGGCCGGGGCCGCGATTCTGTCCCAGCGGTGCATGCAAATCCGTTCCCAAAGTCCGTATCCGCCCCAAACGGGAAATTGTTCCGGCTCTGAGCATTCCGCTTTCCAGCGTTGTCACGCAACGGAAAACCGCGCCTCAGGCTCAAAGTGTCAAAACATGAACGAAACAGCTTTTGAACGAGCCCATACTCGTTCGATCGGGGAGAGCGGAACGATACGCGAGTTCCGCTCCCTCCTTATGAAAGCGCCGGGTCTGTTTCCAGCCCGGCGCCATTTCCTTACTTGGAGGAAACTGCCTTTTCCGGGTTCGGCGGGAAGGACGGATCCGTCTTGGCGCCACGCAGCAGGTCGAGCGCGTAGTTCAGCTGGATATCGTCCTTCGGATCCGGCGGCACATAGGCCGACGAGCCGGAACCCTTGTCGGTTTCGCTCTGGCCCTTGATGTGGCCCGGCAGGCTCGATTCGCCTTCGGTTGTCAGCTTACCCTTCAGATCGTCCGGCAGCGGCTGGTCGACCTTGACGTCGGGCGTAATGCCGGTGCCCTGGATCGAGCGGCCCGACGGCGTATAGTAGAGCGCCGTCGTCAGGCGAAGCGCGCCGTTGCCGTCTCCCAGCGGGATGATCGTCTGGACGGAGCCCTTGCCGAAGGACTGGGTACCGAGGACCGTGGCGCGACGCAGATCCTGCAGGGCGCCGGCGACGATTTCCGAAGCCGAAGCCGAACCGCCGTTGATGAGCACGATGATCGGCTTACCGTCGGTCAGGTCGCCCGGGGTGGCGTTGAAGCGGCGGGTCTCGTCCGGATTGCGGCCGCGGGTCGACACGATTTCGCCACGCTCGAGCACATCGTCGGCGACGTTGATCGCCTGGTCGAGCAGGCCGCCCGGGTTGAGGCGCAGGTCGAGGACATAGCCCTTCAGCTTGTCGGCGGGGATATCCTTCTTGATCTTGGCGATCGCGGATTCGAGGTCGGGCGTGGTCTTTTCCGTGAAGGAAATGATGCGGATATAGCCGACATCGCCGCCTTCTTCGCGCGACTTGATCGCGGCAACAGCGATCACGTCACGGACGATAGTGAGCTCGATCGGCTTGTCGGCACCCTTGCGCATGAGCGTCAACTTGATCGGCGTCTTGACCGGGCCGCGCATCTTCTCGACGGCGTCTTCCAGCTTCAGGCCGCGCACGGACTGGCCGTCGATGGCGGTGATGTAGTCGCCAGCGAGGACGCCGGCCTTGGCGGCGGGCGTGTCGTCGATCGGGGTGATGACCTTGACGAGATCGTTGTCCATCGTGACTTCGATGCCGAGACCGCCGAATTCACCCTTGGTCTGGGTGCGCATGTCTTCGGCATCCTTGGCATTCATGTAGCTCGAATGCGGATCCAGTGAGGACAGCATGCCGTTGATCGCGGATTCGATCAGCTTGTCTTCCTGCGGCGGCGTCACGTACTGGGCACGAACACGCTCAAAGACATCGCCGAAAATCGACAATTCCTTGTAGGTGGACGCGCCAGCGGCTTCCGCCGGCACGACCGCCGTGTAGATAACGCCCATCGCAGTCGCACCCATCAATGCGCCAACGAGAACAAGAGAAGCCCTACGTATCATTGCGTGCCTTTCCAGTGTCTTTGGAGGTCCACCAGGGTCGAGAATCGACCGGCTTCCCATCTTTTCTGAATTCAATGTAAAGCGTTGGCCGATCCGTTTCCAGCGCCAATGCAGTCGCGCTCGCGACTCTTTTTTGGCCCATCACGGCGAGCGGCTCGCCGGCGAAGACAAATCTGCCCGGACGCGTCTTGATCGCGTCCATTCCCGACAGCACCATGTGGTAGCCGTCGCCCGTATCCAAAATGATCATCTGGCCGTAGCTGCGAAACGCGCCGGCGTAAACGACCGTGCCATCGGCGGGAGCTGTGACAAGCGCATCGGGGCCGGTCGCAATGGTTGCTCCCATCGCCGTGTGGCCCGTGCCGTCGTCGTCGCCGAACTGGCGGAGAATATCGCCCGCCACAGGCAACTCCAACTTCTGTTTAAGATCGGAGAAGGGATATGCGGGCGCAATGCGGTTTTTATCGGGCACGCCGCTCTCGGCCAAAGCCTTTGCCTGCTCGCGCTGCTGGTCGGTCAATTGCCCCCTGCGGACCTCCTCCGCCCGGGCGGCGGCCGCTGCGTCCCGGACCGAGCCGATCTGGCTTTCCAGCGAAGCGACGAGCCCTTCGAGGCTGGTCGCCTGGCCCGCAAGCTCCTCGGCACGCTTGCGCTCGGCGTCGAGCTGGGCGGCATTTTCCTTGCTGTGCTTGTCGTTCTCGGCAACCAGCAGGTCCATGCGCCGCTCCTCCTCCAGACTGTTGGTCATGGTGGCGGTGAGGTTCGTCTTTTCGGCGGCGGCGGCGGCATGCAATTTGCTGAGATCGGTCAGGTCGGCGATGAGCTTGTCCGTCTCCTTGCGCATTCCGGGCACGACTGCACCCAGAAGAATGGCGCTGCGCACCGAGGCGAGCGCATCATCCGGTGTGACCAGGAGTGCCGGCGGCGGATTGCGGCCCATGCGCTCCAGGGCCCCCAGAACCTCAGCCAGCAGGGCGCGGCGCTCATGCAGGGAGCCGCGAATCTTGTCCTCCTTGATCGCGAGATCCGTCAACGTCTTCTCGCTCTGCTGGATCTTGCGGTCCATTTCCTTGCGGCGGGCGGCGCTGTCGATCAATGCCTGGCGCAGGCTGGCGGTGCTCTTGTCGAGGGATGCGATGCTGTCTTCCAGCTCTTTCGTCTTGTCGGAGGAGAGGTTGATCGTCTTCGACAGCGTCTCCAGCTCGGCGCGGGTTTCGTCGCGCTTGCGGGCGAGTTCAGCGGCCGGGTCGGGTGCCTGTTGCGCCGGCGCTGTCGTCGAAGGATGTTCGTCGGGCGCTTGTGCCGTGCCGGCATCGGCCTCCTGCGCCAGGGCCATGTCCATGAGAGAAATCGGGCCTGCCATATAGACGCCCACGCCAAGGCATGCGGCCAAAGATGGCAGCAGAAGCCGGGAAAGCATGGGCGGGGCTTTTCTCATCCAGTCGGTTCGGGCCTGGTCCCTTCGGATCGCGTGAAAATAAGCCGATTTGCCGCGATCAGCTAGGAAGCATCGTCATTTTTGAAGCAGGAATCAAAACACGCCTGTGTGAGCGTTTCGTTAACGCAAAATGACCGAAAGCCAAACTGTTTTCGAAGGAGGCACGTTGTCGCGATTGGAGGTCAGACCCGGTGATAGGGATGGCCGGAAAGGATGGTGACCGCGCGATAGAGCTGTTCGGCAATGAGGATGCGCACGAGTTGGTGCGGCCAGGTCAATTTGCCGAGGCATATGGTCATGTCGGCCTTGTCGTAGAGAGACGGGTCGAGCCCGTCGGCGCCGCCAATGGCGATCGTCAGGTCGCGCTTGCCCTGATCGCGGAACGTTCCGAGCATGGCGGCGAAGGCTTCGCTATCAAGCGCCTTGCCGCGTTCGTCGAGCAGGATGAGGACGCCGCCTTCCGGATGCGCCTTTTGCAGCAGAGCCGCCTCCTCGCGCTTGCGGGTCTCGCCGTTGGAGGCGCGGCTTTCGGCAACCTCGGTCAAGCGCATCAGCTCCAGGCCGATTGCCGGCCCGGCCTTGGCGAAACGATCGAGATAGCGAGCCGCAAGATCCTTCTCAGGGCCGGTTTTCAACCGTCCCACGGCAAAAAGACCTATCCGCATTCCCGCTCCCAAGCCTATCCGCCATGATGGCGGCACGAAACCAAACTCTTGCCGGACAGTCATGTCCGGCGATATGAAGCTGCCAACCGGGGCCGGGAACAGCGCCCTTGGATCGGCTAGTGCAGCGTGCCTTCGTCGAGGTCAGGCGCGGCCCACATCTTCTCGATGTTGTAGAACTCGCGAATCTCAGGACGGAAGACGTGAATGATGATGTCGCCGGTGTCGATCAACACCCAGTCGCCGCCATCCAGACCTTCGACGCGGGCGTTGCCGAAGCCCTCGTCCTTGAGGTCGGTCATGACATGGTCGGCAATCGCCAGGACATGGCGGCTCGAGCGACCGGAGACGACGACCATATGGTCTCCAAGCGCGGATTTGCCAGCAATGTCGATGGTAACGATATTTTCGGCCTTGGAGTCCTCGAGGCTTGCGAGGACGGCTTGCAGGGCGCGGGCAGCGGCATCGGCGCCACGTTCCGAGCTCTTCGGGATAACGACAAGCGTTCTCCCCTTGGCGTGTACTGTTGTCAGTGCTCTTCCTTCCTTGAGTAACAGAACATGCTCATACGCGATCTGAGTCGATCACGCTACAAAGATAGGCATCAAAGCATTAAGGTTTCAAGACGCACGCGGCCATCTATCGGCTGCGAAGACAAGGATTTGTATCAAAATCCCGCGCATTCGCACCATATATGGGCAAATGATCGCTCTGACGGCGTCCTCGCTAGCTTTCCTGGCTTATTCCGTCGAGAAGAATGAGGTTTCGGCTCAGAGCCCGATCACGAACTTCGAGAGCAAACGCGTATTCGGGAGAACGATACCAAGTTCTGGCCCGTTCGATGTCCGGAAACTCCACGACGATGATCGCTCGCGGCGCCCAGTTTCCTTCCAACTGTTCGATCGGGCCGCCACGCACCAGATAACGGCCTCCATAGCAGGCTATGGAGGCAGCGGCGCGGGTCCGGTAGATCTGGAAGGCGTCGGCATCCTTGGCGGTGACATCGGAGATGATATAGGCTGACATCTGTTTCCAATCCCTATGCAAAACGCAGTTTCTCGTTGCCGATATTGTCGGCATCAATGCGTCGTGAGGCTGAAGATCAGATAGGTCTGTGCCGTCGCTTGTCCATTCTAACCGCCATGTACAGGCGCGCGAAGGCCGCGTATACACGAAGGCAGACCAAAACGCCCAGATGCCATGACCGACACTCCGCAGCCATCGTTGAAGCCTATTCTCCGCATCAGTTTTTCTGGGCAGGACCGGCTCGGGCGCGGCAAGATGGAACTTCTCGAGCATATTCGTGACACCGGCTCGATCTCGGCCGCCGGCCGCGCCATGGACATGTCCTATCGTCGTGCCTGGCTGCTCATCAGCGAATTGAACCATATGTTCCGGGAGCCGGTCGTCGAATCGCAGCGCGGTGGCCAGAAGGGTGGCGGCGCTGCCCTTACCCCGTTCGGCGAAGAACTGTTGCAGCGCTTTCGCGGCATGGAAACGACCTTGCGGGCGGCGATAGCCGCCGATCTGCAATGGCTCGAAGCCAATCGCAGCGCGGCGGAAGCTTCGTCCGGAAAGTCTTGATCAAGACCTATTGTTCGAGCGCCACGGTCTTGATGACCGCATGGACCGGCAGGCCGACCCGCAGACCCAGCCGTTCGGCCGAGAACTGCGTGATGCGGGCGAGCACGATATCGCCGCCGCAATCGACCTTCACCTCCACGGTTCCATCGGCCGCCGCGCTGATATCGCGCACTTCGCCTTCGAGAATATTCAGCGCGCTGAGGCCTTCGGGCCTGGCTGTTGCCAGCATGACATCGCGAGCGGGGATATGGACGCGCACCGTCTTGCCGAGGGCGGCAGCTTGGCCGGGCACGAAGAGTTTCGCCGCCTTCAGGGCGACGACGGTCAGCTGATGCCGATCCTCCATATGCTCGACGCGGCCTTCCAGCAGCACGCCCGCGTCACGCCGGTCGATCGCCAGCGGGCCGGAAAGCTGGCTGAAGATATCGAGGGCGGGGCCGATCGCCTCCACCTTGCCGTCACGCATGACGACCACGCGGTTTGCCAGCCGCGCCACCTCGGCGATGGAGTGGCTGACATAGATGATCGGGATCTTCGTCTCGTCGCGCAGCCGTTCGAGATAGGGAAGGATTTCCGCTTTCCGCGCCTCGTCGAGTGCCGCCAGCGGTTCGTCCATCAACAGCAGCCGTGGCGAGGACAGGAGTGCGCGGCCGATGGCGACGCGCTGTTTCTCGCCGCCGGAAAGCTTGGCCGGCCTGCGGTCGAGCAGTGCGGCGATGCCGAGGAGATCGACCACACCGTCAAAGCTTTCGCTGCGCTCGTTCCTGGGCGCGAACCAGCGGCCGTAACTGAGGTTCTGCCGCACCGACAGGTGCGGGAACAGGCGCGCCTCCTGAAAGACATAGCCGAAGCGGCGGCGATGGCGCGGAACGAAGACCTGCCGGCCGGTGTCGGCAAGGACGCTGTCGTCAAGGCTGACGCGGCCATGATCGGGCCGGATGAGACCGGCGATGATACGGATGATCGAGGTCTTGCCGGAGCCGGAACGGCCAAAAAGGGCTGTCACGCCGCCGTCGGAGGTGAACGTGGCCTCAAGCGAGAAGGCGCCCAGCCGGTGGCGGATGTCGACGGAGAGCGTCATTCGAAATCCACCCTTCTGCCGGCGAGATGGGCGAGGAATTCCGAGGCGAGCAGGGCGGCCATGGAAATGACGATGGCGACGATCGTCAGCCTTATCGCGCCGGCATCGCCACCCGGCACCTGCGTGAAGGTATAGATGGCCGAAGACAGGGTCTGCGTCTCGCCTGGAATATTGGAGACGAAGGTGATGGTGGCGCCGAATTCGCCCATGGCCTTGGCGAAGGACAGGATCATGCCGGCGATGATGCCGGGCAGGATCAGCGGCAGGGTCACTGTCAGGAACGTCCATAGGGGGTTGGCGCCCAAGGTGCCGGCCGCCTCCTCCAGCTTGCGGTCGACGGCTTCGATCGACAGGCGGATGCTTCTGACCATCAGCGGAAAGCCCATGACGCCGCAGGCGAGTGCGGCGCCTGTCCAGCGAAATGAAAAGACAATGCCGAGATATTGCTCGAGCAGCGAGCCGATCGGCCCCTTGCGGCCAAAAAGGATGAGAAGGATGAAGCCGGTCACGACTGGCGGCAGGATCAGTGGCATATGGATGATGCCGTTCAGGATCGATTTGCCCCAGAACCTGCCGCGGGCGAGCAGATACGCGGCGGCGATGCCGAAGGGCAGGCTGACCAGCATGGCGACAATGGAAACGCGCAGGCTCAGCTCGATGGCTGTCCATTCATCGCTGCTCAAACCCAATGCGTCCAAATCCCGCCCCTTAAAACATCTTAGGCCCGCCATGGGTCGGCGAGCCTGGATCGTTGAACTTCTATGCCCAATATGCGGTGAGAATGCTCACCGCTTCAGGATCGTGAAGCCCTCATGCTCGAAGAATGGAACAGCCTTAGCCGATTTCAGATAGTCGAAATAGGCTTGCACATCCGGATTGGTGCTGTTGCTGGTGATTGCGATCGGATAGACAATCGGCGGGTGGCTATCTGCCGGAAAAGTGCCGACGACGGCAACGCCGGGATCGGCTGAGACGTCGGTCTGATAGACGATGCCGTAGGGCGCTTCGCCGCGCGAAACGAGCGCGAGGGCTGCGCGTACGCTTTCAGCGCCGGCGACCTTCTTTTCCACCGAAGCCCAGATGCCGAGCTTTTCAAGCGCTGCCTTGCCGTATTTGCCGGCCGGCACCGATTCCGGCTGGCCGATCGCCAGGCGACCGTCGCCGAGAAGGTCGGCCAGATCCAGGCCATGCTTGATCTCGACCGGCTTGGCCTTGTCCTTGGCGGCGACGAGAACGAGCTTATTGCCGAGGAGGTTGGTGCGGCTGTCATCCTTGATCAATTTCTTGCCCGCGACATAGTCCATCCAGTTGGTGTCGGCGGAAATGAAGACATCGGCGGGGGCGCCGTTCTCAAGCTGCTTGGCCAGCGGCCCGCTCGCGGCGTAGGACACGGTGACTTCCTTGCCCGTTTCCTTGGTGAAAGCGGCATCTGCATTGTCGAGCGCGTTTTTCATGCTGGCGGCAGCAAAAACCACGATCTTGTCGGCGGCGAGAGCCGGCATCGGAATGACCGAGAGGCCAAGCCATGCCGCTGATAGTGCGGCGGTTGCAAGCTTGATCCATCGGCGTCGGCTGGTTGCCATCTTATTTCTCCCCAAAGATATCGACATATTTCGAGAGATATAACGATGCGCGAAGCTTGGCTAGGGATATATCTCGAAAAATACATCGCATTGTTGCTATGTAACCCTACGAATTTTATGGGTTTTCTTTTCAAAGGCGCATATGAGTGGATTATGCTACGTCAAAAACGCATGACTGGATTCGCCCAATGGTTTGGCGAACGCTCACGAAACAAGACGTAACGTTACGAACCGTGGGTTCTGGCGCTTTTCCGCTCCGGCTTCTGGAGTCTGGGTGACGTTAAAAAATCAGACAATTCGCAAAAGAAGCGTTTTTTGGGCAGGAAATTTTCAAAGATATGCGTGGAATGCATTGCTGCAATGCGCAATCGGCCATTTATCTATCGGTGAAATCTGCTAAAACATAACCATCGAAGCGGCGATCTCCTCCTCCCAATGCCGCTAGATATGGATCGGCAACTCTCCTCCTCCCAGTTGCTGATCAGGTTTAAAGCCCGACGGATCCTCCTCCCCCGTCGGGCTTTTCATTTCTGGGAGTTTTCCTGAAAATTCAGTCGGTTATTGTGCCGCGCGCAGGGCTGTCGAGCTGAGCGCCGAACGCGGTCCGTGGATGAAAGTCCAGGCCGGTGCACGCTTCTTCCAAAGCACCCGGGCATCATCCTCGTCGACGCGGGCATAATGAAATGTCTTGGCCATCTTCGCGGAAAGGTAGGACAGCGTCGATCCCGGCCGATCGATGACAGCGATCGGGAAGGTGCGGGCGATCTCCTCCCATTTCTGCCAGCGATGGAACGTATTGAGGCTGTCGGCGCCCATGATCCAGATGAAATGCACCCGGCTGTTGCGGGCTTTCACGTGAGCCAGGGTATCGGCCGTGTAGTTCATGCCGAGCGCCTGCTCGAATGCCGTCACCTTGATGCGCGGATCGCGGGCAACCATTTCGCTGAGCGCGATCCGCTCGGCAAGCGGCGCAAGATGATTGTGGTTCTTCAGCGGGTTGCCCGGCGTCACCATCCACCAGAGCTGATCGAGGCCGAGCCGGCGAATGGCGATCTCGGCCACAAGCGCGTGGCCACGGTGCGGCGGGTTGAACGAGCCGCCGAAAAGACCGACCACCATGCCGCGCTCGGCATGGGGCATGCGCAGATAGCGTTGATCGATCTCTTCTCTCAGCACGTCAGGGCCGTATCTGTCCGGTGCCGCGCACGCGATATTTGAAGGAGGTCAGCTGTTCGACGCCGACCGGTCCGCGAGCATGCATCTTGCCGGTGGCGATGCCGATTTCCGCGCCCATGCCGAATTCGCCGCCATCGGCGAACTGCGTCGAGGCATTGTGCAAGAGGATCGCCGAATCGATCTCGGTGAAGAAGCGCTCGACGACCTCGGGATCCTCGGCAATGACGGCTTCGGTATGGTTGGACGAATATTTGCCGATATGGGCGATCGCGCCGGAAATGCCGTCGACAAGCGCGACGGATATGATCGCGGCCAGATATTCCGTCGTCCAGTCTTCTTCCGTTGCCGCTTTCAGGCCTGGCACGAGCTGCAGCACCTCTGCGGAGCCGCGAATTTCGCAGCCTGCTTCGGCAAGCCCGTCGAGCAGCGGCTTCAGATGCGTGGATGCGACCTTCGAATCGATCAGCAGCGTTTCGGCCGCGCCGCAGATGCCGGTGCGGCGCATCTTGGCGTTGACGACGATCGCTTTCGCCATGTCGAGATCTGCCGAAGCATCGATATAGATGTGGCAAAGGCCTTCGAGATGGGCAAAGACCGGCACGCGCGCTTCGGTCTGCACGCGGGCGACCAGGCTCTTGCCGCCGCGCGGCACGATGACGTCGATATTGCCTTCGAGGCCACGCAGCATGGCGCCAACGGCGGCGCGGTCGCTGACGGGCACGAGCTGGATGGCATGTTCAGGCAGACCCGCCACCTTCAGCCCTTCGACCAGGCAGTCGTGGATCGCCTGCGACGAGCGGCGCGAATCGCTGCCGCAGCGCAGGATCACGGCATTGCCTGCCTTGAGGCAGAGTGCGCCGGCATCGGCTGTCACGTTCGGCCGGCTTTCGAAGATGACGCCGATGACGCCGAGCGGGGTGCGGACGCGCTCTATCTTCAGCCCGTTCGGACGGTCCCAGGCGGCGATGACCTCGCCCACCGGATCCGGCAAAGCGGCGATGGCGCGAATGCCGTCGGCCATTTCTGCGACGCGCTTGTCGTTCAGCGTCAGGCGATCGACGAAGGAGGCGAGCATATCCGTGCCCTCCACATCCTTCAAATCCTTGGCGTTCTCGGCAAGAATATGATCCTTGTGGTCCAAAATGGCGTCCGCCATGGCGCTCAACGCCCTGTTCTTGCTCTCTGTGGAGGCGAAGGCCAGCGGTCGCGACGCAGCCCGGGCCTTACGGCCGATATCGCTCATCAGCGCTTCGATGTCGGGGCTTTGTGCGACAGTATCAAGCATGGGCTTCATCCCTCTTCAATTTCTCCGCCTTGGTCTTGACGGACGCGGTCATGACGAGGTCGTCGCGGTGCACCATGGCGGCGCGGCCGGCATAGCCGAGGATGGCCTCGATCTCCGCAGACTTGCGGCCGGTGATCTGGCGCGCCTCCTCGGCGTCGTAGCCGGCGAGGCCCCGGGCGATTTCGCGACCGGTAGGGCCGATCACGGCCACGGTATCGCCGCGGCCGAAATGGCCGACGACCTTGCGCACGCCAGCGGGCAGCAGGCTCTTGCCGGCGCCGAGCGCGGTCACCGCGCCCTCGTCGACATGCAGCTCGCCAGCCGGCTGCAGCTGTCCGGCGATCCAGGTCTTGCGGGCGGTGACGGGCGTACCCGACGGTGCGAACCAGGACGAGCGCGCGCCGTTTTCAATTGATTTCAGCGGCCGATCGGTCTTGCCGGAGGCGATGATCATCGCGCAGCCGGCGCCGGTGGCGATCTTGCCGGCATCGATCTTGGTGCGCATGCCGCCGCGCGACAGTTCGGAGGCGGCGCCGCCGGCCATGGCCTCGATGTCAGGCGTGATTTCGGCAATCGTATCGAGGAATTGTGCCTGCGGATCGAGATGCGGCGGGGCGGTGTAGAGCCCATCGATGTCGGAGAGCAGTATCAGAAGGTCTGCGCCTGTCATGGTGGCGACGCGGGCGGCGAGGCGGTCATTGTCGCCATAGCGGATTTCGCTTGTGGCGACCGTGTCGTTCTCGTTGATGATCGGCACGGCGCCGATCTTCAGCAACTGGTTGATGGTGGCGCGGGCGTTCAGATAGCGGCGGCGCTCTTCCGTGTCGCCAAGCGTCAGCAGGATCTGGCCGGCGACGATATGGTCATGCGACAGGCTTTCGGACCAGGCGCGGGCGAGCGAAATCTGCCCGACGGCTGCGGCGGCCTGGCTTTCTTCCAGCTTCAAGGCGCCGGAGGGTAGATCGAGCACCGAACGGCCGAGCGCGATGGCGCCGGATGAGACGACGAGGATATCGATGCCCTTGGCTTTCAGGGCGGCGATATCGGCACACATGCCGTCGAGCCAGGATTTTTTCAGGCCGGCCTTGCGATCGACGAGAAGAGCCGAGCCGATCTTGATCACGATCCGGCGATAGCGGTCGAGCGGCTTGCGGGCGGTCATCCCTGCTGCTCCTCGTGATCGTCGTCCCCCTCATCCACGTCGTCGGAGGTCTGCAGGTCGCGATGGCGTATCTTATGCGTTTTTGCCGGCTTGTCCGCCTCGCCGGCATTGGCTTCGACGATGACGTCGCGCAGCGCGCGCAACACTTCGGTCATGCCGCGGCCGGTGATGGCGGAGATCTGGAAGGGTGTCTTGCCGCAGGCTCGTGCCAGCTCGCGCGTCTTCTTTTTCAGCGTTTCCTCGTCCACCACATCGATCTGCGATAGCGCGACGATTTCAGGTTTGTCGGTTATGTTGTTGCCGTAAGCTTCAAGCTCGTGCTTGACCGTCTTGTAGGCCTTGCCGACCTTCTCTTCCTGGGCGGAAACCAGATGCAGCAGCACGCGGGTGCGCTCGACATGGCCGAGGAAGCGATCGCCGATCCCGACGCCTTCATGCGCGCCTTCGATCAGGCCGGGAATGTCGGCCAGCACGAATTCCTGGCCATCGATGGTGGCGACGCCGAGATTGGGATGCAGCGTCGTGAATGGATAGTTGGCTATCTTCGGCCGGGCACGGCTGACAGAGGCGAGGAAGGTCGATTTGCCCGCATTCGGCAGACCGACAAGGCCGGCATCGGCAATCAGCTTCAGCCGCAGCCAGATGGTCTTTTCTTCGCCCGGCAGGCCGGGATTGGCCCAGTCCGGCGCCTGGTTGGTCGAGGATTTGAAATAGGCGTTGCCGAAGCCGCCATTGCCGCCGGGTGCCAGGCGAAAGCGCTGGCCTTCCTGCGTAATGTCGCAGATCAGGGTTTCCCCGTCTTCTTCGAAGATCTGCGTTCCGACGGGCACCTTCAGCGTCACGTCTTCGCCCTTGGCGCCGGCGCGGTTCCGGCCCATGCCATGCGTGCCGATCGTCGCCTTGAAATGCTGCTGATAACGGAAGTCGATCAGGGTGTTGAGGCCGTTGACCGCCTCGACCCAGACATCGCCGCCGCGACCGCCATCGCCACCGTCCGGTCCGCCGAACTCGATGAACTTCTCGCGCCGGAAGGAGACGCTGCCGGCGCCGCCGTCGCCTGAGCGAATATAGACTTTTGCTTCATCGAGAAATTTCATCTTACGTCCGTCACCCGGTGTCGGCGCATATCCCTTCGGATCGAATGGGATTTAGAAAAGCCTATGCGCTCTTTAATCGATTTCAGCCGCCCTTTGCGCATCCATAGAGACGCATCGGCCGGCCATTTACCCGTCATGTTGCCTTCGATATAGGCGCTTCGGGCTGAGGTCAAAGAATATCGTGCGCTCGACGTGCCATAACATCAAGAACAGCCCGATTGGTGTGGCGTCATCGCCGGCGGCCGGCGATGACTGGATTTCAGGGCTTCACGCCGCCTGCGAGAGCCGCAGCGCGCCGGGCTTCAGCACGGTTTCGATATGCGGAACCATGGTGTTGCGGGCAAAGCTGTAGATCTCCGAGCATCCGGTGATCTCGAAGCCGAGCTTCTGCTGCAGCTTCAGGGATGCCGGATTATCGGCGAAGGCGCCGGAATGGACGGCGACCTCGGGCATGCGGCGGCCAAAGCGCTCCAGAGCCGATGTGACCGCCTCGGTCATGATGCCCTGCCGCCAGTAATAGCGGTTCAGCCAGTAGCCGAGATGCCACCGGCCATGCCTGAGCTCGATGCCGACACAGCCGATATGGGCATCATCCCCTTCGGTGATGGCCAGTTCCCAATCGATGCCGAGGCCGGAGGTGTGCTGGACCAGCCAGTCCAGCGCATCCTGCCGGTCATAGGGCGCGGGAACCCGGGCCAGCATGCGGGTGACGGCGAAATCGGACAGCGATTCGGCGATCGCGTCGGCATCGCCGAGCCGGTGCGGGCGCAGCGTCAGCCGCCCGGTCTGGATGACCGGCGACGGCCCCGGCATCAGCATCCTGTCATTGCGGCGGTTGAGAGCAAGCGCGTTCATCTCAGACCTCCCCAGCTGCGCAACGATATCCAGGTCTTGCGGTCGAGCCTGTACCATTCGACCGGCACGGAGCTGCCGAGCGCCAGGGATGCGGCAAGGCCGGACCCCTGGAACTGGAAGCCGCACTTCTGCACGACCCGTCTGGACGCGACGTTCATGACCCGGCAACGGGCATCGATCTGGCCAACGTTTTCGCGCGTGCGGAAGACCATGTCGATCAGGGCATGGGCGGCTTCCGTCGTATAGCCCTGGTTCCAGTGCGGTTCGCCCAGCCAGTAGCCGATCTCGACGGTGCGTGGATCGGCCGTCGGCTCGACGCCGCAGCATCCAAGAAAGGCGCCGTTATCGGCTTTGGTAATCGCATAGACGCACTTGCCAATCTCGCCAAGCTTCGTGCGTCGCACGAAATCGGCGGCATCATTGGTCGTATACGGATGCGGCATACGCGATACCATAGTAGCGACATTGGCGTTGTTGGCGAGATGGGCAAGGGCGTCGATGTCTTCTTCGTGGGGCGCGCGCAGAACGAGCCTTTCCGACAGTAAGACAGGGCAATCGGTCCTTAACCGCTCCGGCCTCAGCCGTTCTTCGGGAGACCTTGATTGGTCTTCCCTTAACAATTCGCCTTGCATGGTTCAGTCCTCCTTGGTTGAGGGTAAAGAAAAAGGGGAGATGGCGCCCCATCTCCCCTTTTTCTTGACTGAACCTGATGCGATCAGCCGGGTCGATGAGACGCCGGCTGTTTTAGAGCGCTACCGGCTTATTCCGCTGCTTCCGCTTTCGGCATTACAGACACGTACACGCGGCCATTGGCCTTCGTACGGTAGTTCACGTTGCCCGCGGTAAGCGCAAAAATCGTGTGATCCTTGCCGAGACCAACGTTGGTGCCCGGATGCCACTGCGTGCCGCGTTGACGCACGATGATGTTGCCTGCGACGACGTTCTCGCCGCCGAACTTCTTCACGCCAAGGCGCTTGGATTCGGAATCGCGACCGTTGCGCGACGAACCGCCAGCTTTTTTGTGTGCCATTGGAGTTCTCCTTTAAACCCTGATCCCGTTACTTACTTGGCAGCCACGATGTCCGTGATACGGACGACCGTGTGATGCTGGCGATGGCCGCGCGAACGCTTCGAGTTCTGACGACGGCGTTTCTTGAAGGCGATGACCTTCTTGCCGCGGTTGTGCTCGACCACTTCGGCCTTGACGGAAGCGCCCTTGACGAAGGGAGCACCAATCGCAGCGTCGGCGCCTTCGCCGATAACGAGGACTTCGGTGAATTCTACGATGTCGCCGGCGGTGACTTCCAGCTTTTCGATGGTCAGCACGTCGTCGGCTGCCACACGGTACTGCTTACCGCCGGTCTTGATGACTGCGAACATTTTTTGTCCTTTCATGTTCGTTCCGGCTCTCTTGCCAACAAGGACAAGTGGCCGTCTTTTTATCAGTCGAAACTTAGCAGGGATTCCAAAGGCTTGAGGCCCTCAAGAAGATCTGCCGGTGAAACCTCGCGCAAAGCAAGGCTGGCAAGGTACGGACTTATCCACACCTATTGCGTCGCACGGGATATATAAGCGCCCCTGATCTGTCAAGGCAAAAGGATGAAAAGCTTTCATATTCGCCCTTGCCATCCCCCCCGTCTCTCGCTATGAGAACGCCGCGCTCAAACGCGCCGACCAGCATAACCGGAGAGGTGGCAGAGTGGTCGAATGCACCGCACTCGAAATGCGGCATGCCTGCAAGGGCATCGTGGGTTCAAATCCCACCCTCTCCGCCATTCTTGGGCCTTGGTTGCCTATGTTTCTCAGATCGCGTGCCAGATAAGAATCGTCTTGAGATTGGTCAGTTTTCCGGAAAGCGATAGATCACGTCTGCAAAAGAGCCGGTCGGGAAGACGTAGAAAAACTTCAGATCTGTGCCCGATTCGTTGCGAATGCCGTGTTCGGCGTTGCCGGGAATGAAGACTGTCGTGCCGGCCTTGACCGTCGTTTCCTGCCCGTCGATCCGCACGATGCCTGTCCCCTCGAAGATGAAATAGATTTCCGACGGGTCATGCCGGTGAGGTTTGAGCTCGCCGCCGGGGGCAAGTTCCGCAATGCCGGCGCTCATGCTGTCGGTGGGGGTGATGTCGCTGCTCAGCAGCGTGTGCCAGGATATGCGGCCATGGATGGGGTCGTCCCATCCGTCGCGCGGGCGTTCTTCGGCCGTGGTGATAACTGCTTGCGATCGTTTTGTCATTTTGCCTCAAAACGGTGTTTCAGCAACAAGCCGAAACGGTGTCACACCGGCGGCGAATGTCAATTGCCCGGGCGTGGGAATCCGCGTCTTCGGCCGCCTCGATCTACCCAGCGACCAGACCGCTGCGACGCAAAAGCGCGAGGAAGGCCCGGGCATATTTGCCGCCGCCCACATCGACCGATCTGTTCTCTGATGTCCATTGTTCGGCCACGACCGAACTATTCCATGTGCCTGTTCGGCTACACTGCAGCTCAATAAGGAGAGTTTGCAATGTTGATGAACACAGCCTTATCCAAGTCCGTCGAGAGTGATCGCGAACATATCGTCATCAAGCCCAGCGTGCTCTATGTCGGCACGCCCGTCGTGCTGGTTACCAGTCTCAATCCCGATGGCACCACGAATATCTCGCCCATGTCGTCGGCCTGGACGCTCTTCGACCGCGTCGTTCTGGGCCTGACATCGACAAGCAAGGGTCGGGAGAACGCCATGCGGGAGCGGCAGCTGGTGTTGAATTTTCCCTCTCCGGATCTGTGGCAGAAGATCGAGGCGATTGCTCCGACCACGGGTCGCGATCCGGTTCCTCCCCACAAGGAGAAGATCGGATACCGGTTCGAATCCGACAAGTTCGATGTCGCCGGCTTTACGCCGCAAGCTGCAGAGCTTGTCAGTCCGCTGCGCATAGCGGAGTGTCCGATTCAATTCGAAGCCGAGGTCGTGGCGTCGTACGAACCCGGTGGCGAATGGCCCTCGGACCGGCCTGAGAATTTCCGGATCATCGAAGCGAAGGTGGTCTGCGTTCATGCGCACCGGAGCATCGTCATGCCGGGCAGCAATCATATCGATACGACGAGATGGAGCCCGCTTCTCTACGTGTTCAGGCACTATTTCGGCCTCGGGCCGGATCTCGGCCGCACGTTCAAGGCCGAGGCGTGACGTGTTCCGCGCTTGGGTTGACTATCTTGCGGGACCGAGATCCGCAGAACCGACTTTGGAGAATAGCCGGCTATCCGGCGCAACCATGGCCGCGGGGCAGGGCCATGGCCGCATCGGTCTTCGTCGCGTCAATTCGGCGAATCGTCGGGCTCGGGATCCTTGACCTTGCCGAAGAGGCTCTTCAGTGCACTGGTCTTGGCTTTCACCGCCTTGTTGGCCTTCATGGCGCGTGTGGCGGCCTTGGCTTGTTCCAGCATCATCTCGATCTGGATCTGCTGGATTTCGGTGAGCCGCTCCCATTGGCGATTGAGGAGATGGTCGACCTTTTCATGCAGGTGGCGGATTTCCAGTTCGGCTTTCAGGTTGACCTTGTAGTCGTTGAGCGCGCGCAGCCGGTCCTTTGCTTCCTGCCGGCGCTGGCTCATCATGATGATCGGAGCCTGCAATGCAGCGATCGTCGAGAGAATGAGGTTCAGCAGAATGAACGGATAGGCATCGAAGGCCTTGTTTTCGCCCATGAGGGCATTGATGCCCATCCACACGGTCAGGAACAAACAGAAGGAAATGATGAAGGTCCAGCTGCCGCCGAAGGACGCGACGATGTCGGCCATGCGGTCGCCGATGGAGCGGTGATCCTCGTAATCCTCTTCGATATTCTCGGCCAGTGTATCATGCGTCTTCAGGCTTTCGACGACTTCGTCTTCGAGGTTCGAAAGCTCGCCGCGCTCATCGGTCAAAAGTTCGGCGATATACTGGGCGCGATAGTCGTCCATCGCCTTGCGGCTGATATAGTCGTCGGCGCGAAGTTCGGGATGTTTCAACCGCATGAAATCCGCCAGCGAGGGGCGGAGGTCGTCGACGTGCACGGCATCTTTTTTCTTGAGCGTCTGGCCGGTGATGGCATCGACGAGCTTGACGGACTTTGCCTTCGCCTGGGCAAGGCTCTTGGTATAGTCGTCCATCTCCACCACGGTTGCGGCTTCGCCTTCGCCGGCATCGAAGTCGACTATCCCGTCCGCCGGGTCAAAGGTCTTCGTTTCTGTCATATACGGGGGCCTTCTTTCACGTTTTCCGCTCGTTTAGCCAATAATGCGAACAGGATTGTGACGGTTGGAAGACTGTCAAAATCGTAGCCGCCATCAAACTTTGTTGCCGCGAGGTCTCGATCCTGTCGTTCGGCTTGCGCTTGCCAAGTGTTTAATAGCGCCATTGTCCTAAGCAACGGCAAATGAAATGTCCCGTTCATGCGTCCGGCTACGCTGTTTTCGGACCGGAGGCCGTGAAAACAACCGGCCCGTGCGCTTTCGTGAGCATTTGCTAAATCGCAGCGTGTTTATGCGAAAAATTCTACCGTTTAAATCAGGATTGTGATTTTCCGCCCCCTTGACCGGGGTCCACCGGCTTCTATTTGCCGCAGTGCAGCAGAGACCCCCGCTGCAGCGAATAAATGTTTATGTTCAAAGAATTACATCAACAGGATGTTGGGCCTGTTGCGTGGCTTTTGCACATGTGCGGAAAGGATAGCTATGCACAATCCCCCGGCAAAAGACTTGGAGTCCATTGCTCGGCAAGGCGGTCGCTTCAAGCGAATGGCTGTCAGGATACCCACCTACCTGACCGATCTTCGGGAAAATCCAGCCTGGCTGCCGATGTTCCTCCTGGCGCGAACACTCCCGTTTCGGCGCATGCATTGGTTTGCCACCAGGCAAGCCGTCACGCTTCCCGTTTCCGGTGCTTCCATGTTCACCGGGCTCGAGCGTAACACTGTCGTCAACGCATTGCGGACGGATGGCATCTATTCGGGCCTGATGCTCCCGGACCATATCCATCGCGAAATCACAGAATTCGCGCAAACCACCGGCTGCTTCGGCAATTTCAACAGGAAGCTCGAATTCGTCGCGAGCGAACATAAGCAGGCGGAGACCCGCTTCGCACGCCCGATCCTCAGCGGGCATTTCTTCGAGCGTTCGCTCGATTGCGATGCGGTCCTCGCAGTTCAACGCGATCCGCTGTTGATCGATGTCGCCCGGCAATATCTTGGTGGGCAGGCAAAGGTGATTACCACGCGCATCTGGTGGAGTTTTCCGACGCAGGCGTCGGAAGCGGACAGAAGCATGGCTTCGCTCGACAAATTCCATTTCGACCTCGACGACTGGCGGATGCTGAAGTTCTTCTTCAACCTGGTCGACGTGGACGAGGGCACCGGCCCGCACGTCTTCGTCAAAGGCAGCCACAAGCGGAGGCGTGTCAAACATCAGCTCACGCTGCTTGTGGGACATTCGGCAGACGAAGTGCTCGATTATTATGGGCGAGCGAGCACCGTAACGCTGACGGGCAAGGCCGGCTCCGGCTTTGTCGAGGATCCTTTCGGCTTCCACATGGGCACCGTTCCCACGCAAAAGCCGCGCCTGATGATGGAAGTCGGCTTTGGCGTCTCGAAGCCGTCGCAACGCCGCTTTCATGGGGAACCCGTGCTGCGATAGGGCGCGGATTACTCTGTGGAAGCCATGCTATGGAGCGCCGGTGACCGGCGCTCCTGCCGCTTCGGCATTATGACGATCGGCCGAACCGCTTGGCGATGAAATGGTCGAGCGCGATCCGGCCCGGACCGCCGGCGATGATCACCAGGAAGCAGGTCGCCCATGTGCCGTGCGTCGGCCAGGCGTCGGGGTAGACGAATATTTCGATGACAAGCGTCATGCCGAGCAGTGCCAGTGCCGACAGCCGGCTGGCCAGGCCGATCACCAGCAAAAAGGGAAAGAAATGCTCGCTGAAGGCGGCGATGTGGGCGGCAATCCAGGGATCGACGAAGGGCAGCTTGTATTCCGTCTGGAAGAGGTAGACGGCATTATCGGTCACCTGCCACCCATCCACCTTGGTCTGACCGGACTGCCAGAAGACGGCGGCAATCGACAGGCGCGCAACGAGGGCGATCAGATCATGCGGAATGCGGTCGAGAAGCCTGAGGGCGCCGTGGAGCCTTTGCGGCACGGTTTCACGTTCGGCCATGGCGGCCGTCATCATCTGGTCTTGCATGTTGGTTCTCCCTGGCGTTCAGCGAACGGCCGTGAATGCGCCGGCCGCGAGCGCGCCGGCAAGGTTGGCGGAAAGATCGAAGTCCGGAGTTTCAGCAAGAGCCGTCTCGAAGGCGCTGCCCAGATCGGCGCCGGCAATGAGCGCTTCGAGAAAGGCGGCGCCGCCGACCGGCAAGCGGTGCACTTCCACAGTCATCCGCGGGCGAACGACGAGCGCATCCTCACCCGTCCAATCTTCAATGTCCGCCAGCTCGATCTCACCGACGTTCATCGCCCAAATGGTGACCGCCGGAAAGGCCGAGCGAATGATCGACGCGGAGGGATGTGGCACGAAGCTTAAACCTGCCAGCCCTTCCGGCTCGATCGTTGCCAGCAAGGCGGCGTCGAGCGGTGTTGAGTCGGTGGCGTGATAGGCCCTGCCGCGTGCAGCCTCCAGTCTGATGACATCGGGCAGATAGGGAATTTCGCGCGCGGGTTCGAATATCGCGACGAAATCGGCAAAGTCGTCGCCATAAGCCAGCAGCAACGGCGATCGCGGCGGATGCTGCCGGATGAATTCGTGCGCCATGGCGGCGAAGAATTCCTCGCCGACAATCTTTTCGGCAGCCGGAAAGCGCGAGGCGAGCGCGCCGATCAGGCCGATGGCGACGTTGTTGCGGTAGACGCCGAAGCGTCGCTCGGGGCGGGGACCGTTCCAGGCCGCGAGGCCCTCAGGAACGGACCGGCCGGGATCGACAAGCGCTGCGGCGAATTCGGTTTGCGTCGAGAGAGACATCACTCCTCCTCATGCCGCCCGGCGTTCGGCGGCACGCCGCAGGATGGTGCCGGCGGCCTCGGCCTCGGCCCTCAGAACCGGCCATTGCGGGACATCATTGTCCCACTCGACCAGGCTGGCGATCGGTCCCGTGCGGGTGATCAGCTCCTCATAGAGTTCCCAGACGGGATCCTTCACCGGCGTGTCGTGGCTGTCGATCAGAAGCGGCGCGCCGGCATCGTCGGTGGTTTCCGAATGGCCGCTCAGGTGGATTTCGCGCACCTGCTGCACTGGAAAACGTTTGAGGTAGTCGCGCGGATCCAGCCTGTGATTGGTGGCGGCGACGAAGACGTTGTTGACGTCGAGCAGCAGGCCGCAGCCGGTACGGCGGGCCACTTCTGAGAGAAAATCGACTTCCTCGATCGTGCTTTCCTCAAACAGTAGATATGTAGCCGGATTCTCTAGCAGCATCTGGCGGCAGAGCAGGGTTTGTACTTCATCGATATGGGCGCAAACCTGGGCGAGGGTCGCTTCGGTATAGGGCAAAGGCAGGAGATCGTTGAGAAAGGTGGTGTCGTGGCTCGACCATGCCAGATGCTCGGAAAAGCTCTCCGGCTCGTAGCGGTCGCAGACGATCTTCAGGCGGGCGAGGTGATCGGCATCAAGCGGCTGCATCGAGCCGATCGAAAGGCCGACGCCGTGAATGGACAGGGCATAGTCCTGACGGAGCTTGCCGAGTTGAGCATGCGGCGGTCCGCCGGCGCCCATGTAGTTTTCGGCATGGACCTCGAAAAAGCCGATCGGTTGGCTTACGGCGTCTATGGCGGCGAAATGCTCCGGCTTGAAGCCGACGCCGGCGCGACGGGGAAGTTCTGACGGTTTCATTGCAAGCCTCCATTTGGATATGCTTGATCTTGGGAGGAGGGCGGCGCGCGGAATTTGCGCCGCCCTGCGTCACCACGCTTGGGTCAGACAGGCGCCGGACCCTGCATCAGGGTGCCGTGGCCGTTCGGTGTCTTCATCGTTTCGCAGGTTCCGGCGGGAACGAGCTTCCACGAGTTGCGCTGGTAATCGACTTTCGATGTACCGGCGCAGGTCGTGCCGGGACCGGCGGCGCAATCATTCTGGCCCTTGAGGGCGACGCCGTAGCATTTTTCCTTGGCATCGGCGGCCGAGGCGGTGGTGACGCCGGCGGCCAATGTCAAAGCCGTCGCGACCGATGCGGCCAAGGCGACTGCGGAAATCTTGTTCATGCCATGCTCCTTACATCCTGTGATTGGATCGGTGATCCGGGTTGGGGTCAAGCCGGGGTCAGCGTGCCGTGGCCCTTCGGGGTCTTCATGGAGGTGCAGGTGCCGGTCGGAACGAGCTTGAAGGACATCTTGTCGTAGCTCATGGTCGACTTGCCGGCGCAATCATGCTTGCCTGCGGCGCAATCATTTTGACCCTTGAGGGCGACACCGTAGCATTTTTCCTTGGAGTCGGCAGCCGCAGCGGGAACCGCGACGGAGGCAAGTGCTGAGGCGATCGAACCGGCAATGGCCAGGGTGATGAGGCTGTTCTTCATGGGACTGTCTCCTTGATGGTGGCGAGCCGTCATTGGCTTGCATCAAGGTCTACGGAGCTGTCCGAGCGGATGTTACAGGCGGTGCGAAATTTTTTTGAACGTCGTTACGATGTCATGCGCCGGCTACGCGTTTATCCTACCTGCTCTGAGTGTAGCCAATGATGCTCTAATTGGAAGCGCGCAAGCGGGCGAATAATACCGTTCGATCACGGCGCCGTCGTCTTAGATCGAAGCCTGTTCCGAAAAGGCTTGAAAAAGAATGGCCGTTGCCGGTAACGAAAGCCTGCGGTCCTGCGTAGAGGAGATGTCGGGTGAATCATTCGGCGCGCGAAGAGCAATGGGCAGTCTGGATGCGTGCCGCCGTCAACGGCGACGTGCAGGCCTACCATCGTTTTCTGTCCGCAGTGACACCGCATCTGCGCGCTATGGCGCGCCGGCGTTGCGAACAGTTCGGCGCGCCGGTAAGCGAGGCCGAGGACGTGGTTCAGGAAGTGCTGCTGACCATCCATCTGAAGCGCGGAACCTGGGACGCATCGCGCCCGATCGGCCCGTGGATATCGACGATCGTGCGCAACAAGCTGATCGACGGCCTCAGGCGACGTGGACGACATACGAGCGTACCGATCGATGACGTGATCGATATTCTCGAGGCGGAAGACCAGACGGACGCCTTGGATCGGTTAGACGTCGATCGTATGTTGGAACAATTGAAGGATCCGCAGAAGACCATCGTGCGTTCGATTTCCGTCGAGGGAACCAGCGTGCGGGAGACGGCGGATCGGTTGCGGATGACAGAAGGTGCGGTGCGTGTTGCACTGCATCGTGCTTTGAAGGTGCTTGCGGCCTTGTACCGGAGTGAGACCAGTGAAAACCGATGACCTCATCAATCTTTTGGCGCAGGATGCGCCGGTCCGCACGCGGATCGGCAAGGTCCTGGCCCTGTCGGTCATCGCGGGCATCCTGATCAGCGGTGGCATTTTCTTTGCGATGATCGGTTTCCGCGCCGATATAGGCAGCGCGATCGAGACCGTTCGTTTCCTGTTCAAATTCGTCGTCACGATCGCTCTCGCCGCGACGGCCTGCGCCGTCGTCTTCCGCATCGGCCGGCCAGGCGTCTCCCTGCGCATCTGGGGCTGGACGCTTCTGGCCGCGCCGCTATTGCTGCTGGCGGCGGCGGCCGTTGAGATGGCGGTCATGCCGGCGGATAGCTGGAGCGCACGGATGATCGGACACAATGCCCGCTTTTGCCTGACGCTCATCCCATTATTGTCGATCGGCCCGCTTGCCTGCTTCCTCTTTGCATTGCGTCATGGGGCGCCGGAGCGGCCGGGTTTGGCCGGCGCCGTCGCGGGGCTTGCCGCCAGCGGCATCGCCGCAACCTTTTATGCATCCAACTGCACGGATGACAGCCCGCTTTTCGTCCTGCTCTGGTATCCGATGGCAATCGCCATGGTCACCGCGGTGGGTTATGTGATCGGCCGACGCATCTTGCGCTGGTAAACCGGCCGAAATGCTGGTCTTGAGAGACGCCGGCTATCCCTGATCAGCTGTCATGGGCGACGCGGACGGTGATATCCGCAGAATCTCCTTGAAGAACGCGCATTCGCCGGCCATCCCGGATTTCAGCTTTTGGCTTTCAAAAAATTGCATTTGTCCGCGTTAAACTATTTGCATCTGCGGCGAATTCTATTATAGAGGCGCAGCCTTCGCCGCGAACGATTTCATCGCTAGGCGGCCGTTGGGGAATAGTTCAATGGTAGAACGACGGACTCTGACTCCGTTAATCTTGGTTCGAGTCCAGGTTCCCCAGCCAATTCTCGGCTTCCAATCAATAGAAGTAGCAGCCTTGGCTCGAGCCGGGTTACTCTAGTCGCTTTCGAAGCCGGTTGACGCTTCCGGATCGCGCTGAAGTTCAGTTAATTTTTTTTCAAAGGAGTTGCGATTCTCAACCATTGCTTGTCACGGTATATTGTGTTTGGTGGTGTCGCCGGATAATAAGGTAGCCTGATTTAGCCAATTGCCGCCGCACATGAAGAGCTGCGTCGTTGTTCCTATGCGAACATTTCAAGAAGGGATGATTGTCTCCCGCCAAATGGAATTGATTCCAGCCCAAGCCCATAGTGGTTCTCCGGCGACGGTTCTGCGTACAGCGTCCTCAGGGTGACCTGGTGAGACCGGCGGATCGGTCCCGGCCATCTTTTGTACGCCGCCCACCGTTCTCCAGTATGCTCGAGCAGGCTTCAGGTGGCGGGGACATTGCCAACGCTGTTTATTTCTCGGTGCTGCAGGCCTCGGCTGCAGTTTTATAAAAAATTTCGGCAAAAATGGAATTTAAATGACGATATTGGTTTCCGGAGGAGCCGGCTTTATTGGCGGGAATTTCGTTCTCGACTGGCTCAGGCAGGGTGATGAAAGGGTCATCAACCTCGACAAGCTGACCTATGCCGGTAATCTGGATACGCTGAGGGGATTGAACGGCGATAATCGTCATGTATTCGTGCATGGCGATATCGGTGACCGCGGACTGGTCGATACGTTGCTTGCGACCCACCAACCCCGCGCGGTGATCAATTTTGCCGCCGAAAGCCATGTCGACCGATCCATTCACGGGCCCGGCGATTTCATTCAGACGAATGTCGTCGGCACGTTCAATCTGCTGGAGGCGGTTCGTGGTCACTGGGATGGCTTGCCGGGCGACGAGAAGCCGGCCTTCCGCTTTCTCCATGTCTCGACCGATGAGGTCTACGGTACGCTGTCCAAGGACGACGCGCCGTTCAACGAGCTCAATCGCTATGAGCCGAACAGCCCCTATTCGGCCAGCAAGGCTGCATCGGATCATCTCGTTCGCGCCTGGCATCATACCTATGGGCTGCCGGTGCTGACGACGAATTGCAGCAACAATTACGGCCCCTATCACTTTCCGGAAAAGCTGATCCCGCTGGTGATCCTGAATGCGCTTTCGAGCAAGGACCTCCCGATTTATGGCGACGGACAGCAGATCCGCGACTGGCTTTACGTCAGGGATCACTGCAGCGCCATTCGTCGCGTGCTGGAAGCCGGCAGGGTCGGTGAGACCTACAATGTCGGCGGCTGGAACGAAAAGCCCAATCTGGATGTGGTCCATACCATCTGCGCCATCCTCGATGAGCTGCGGCCGAAGGCCGATGGCACTCGTTACCGCGATCAGATCGCCTTCGTGAAGGACAGGCCCGGTCACGATCGCCGCTATGCCATCGATGCCCGCAAGCTCGAACGCGAACTGGGCTGGAAGCCCGAGGAGACGTTCGAGACGGGCATTCGCAAGACGATCGAATGGTATCTCGGTAACCAGGATTGGGTGCAAAACGTCACCAGTGGCGCCTATCGCGAATGGGTCGGCAAGCAGTATGAGGTGCAACTGTGAGCACAATTCTGGTGACGGGCGCCAACGGACAGGTCGGGTTCGAATTGCAGCGCTCGCTCGCAGCACTCGGCGACGTGGTGGCCATGACCCGCGGCGAGATGGATCTTGCCAATGAGGCAAGCATTCTCTTAGCACTGCAGGCGCACAGGCCGCGCGTCATCGTAAATCCGGCCGCCTATACGGCTGTTGATCGTGCCGAGAGCGACGCGGAGCAGGCGATGGCCGTGAATGCGGCGGCGCCGGGGATATTGGCGCGCTGGGCCGCCGACAACGGCGCCTGGCTGGTGCACTATTCGACCGATTATGTTTTCGACGGCACCAAAGCCGATGCGTATGTGGAGAGCGATACGGCCAATCCGCAATCGGTCTACGGCGAAAGCAAATGGCTGGGTGAAGAGGCCGTCCGCTCCGCCGGCGGTCGCCATCTCATCCTGCGGACGAGCTGGGTTTACGGCCATCACGGCAACAACTTCCTGAAGACCATCCTTCGGCTCGCGCAAGAGCGCAGCTCCTTGAATGTTGTTGCCGACCAGGTGGGGGCGCCGACATCGGCGGCCCTGATCGCCGATGTCACGCGCACGGTCATCGAGCGTATCGCCCGTCCGGATGCGTCGGATCTGTCGGGCACCTATCATCTCAGCGCGCAAGGCAACACGTCGTGGCATGGCTATGCGGCGCATATCGTCCGCCAGGCATCTGCCAGGGACGTCAAGCTTGCGCTGACCATCGACGCGCTCAAGCCTATCCCGACCGCCGAATACCCGACGCCTGCAAAGCGCCCGCACAATTCGAGACTGGATTGCACAAAGCTTATGGATGGCTTTGACCTCAGTCTTCCTGCCTGGCAGGAGGGTGTCGAGGACGTCATCGACAGGCTGAAGCCTTCGACGCATTGAAACTGGCAAGATCTCATGAAGGCTTGTAGTCACCCTATGGCCTGACGGAACGAGAACGCGATAGAGACGAGACGCTGGACCATGAACAAGGCACGCAAAGGCATCATACTCGCTGGTGGATCGGGAACACGCCTCTATCCTGTTACGCTGGCCGTCAGCAAGCAGCTCCTGCCGATCTACGACAAGCCGATGATCTACTATCCGCTGACGACCTTGATGCTGGCCGGCATCCGCGAAATCCTCATCATCTCGACGCCGCAGGATACGCCCCGTTTCGAGCAGCTGTTGAAGGATGGCAGCCAATGGGGGATCAAGCTTGAGTACGCGGTTCAGCCGAGCCCGGATGGTCTGGCGCAGGCATTCCTGATCGGCGAGAAATTCCTGGATGGAGCACCGTCCGCCCTAGTGCTCGGGGACAATATTTTCTATGGACATGACTTCTCGGGGCTGCTCCATCAGGCGGGCGACAAAGAGGCCGGAGCAACTGTCTTTGCCTATCACGTCCAGGACCCGCATCGCTACGGTGTGGTCGAATTCGATGAGCAGGGCAGGGCGATCAGCCTGGAGGAAAAGCCGGAGCTGCCGAAGAGCAATTATGCCATCACCGGGCTCTATTTCTATGATGCGAGCGTTGTCGACGTGGCGAAATCCATACGCCCTTCGCCGCGCGGCGAACTGGAAATAACCGATGTCAACATGCATTATCTGAACACCGGACAACTGGATGTGCAGACAATGGGGCGTGGCTATGCCTGGCTCGACACCGGCACGCACGAATCCATGCTGGAGGCCAGTCACTATATCGCCACCATCGAAAACCGGCAGGGCCTGAAAGTCGCCTGCCCCGAGGAAATCGCCTATCGCAGCGGCTGGATCAATGCATCGCAGGTCGAGGCGCTGGCCCTTCCGCTCAAGAAGAATGGCTACGGGCAATATCTTCTCGGAATGCTGCGTGAGCGGATATTCTGACCGCGCCGTGACATCTCCCGCAGCTTGCCTCCGCAATGCGATCAACTGAAGCAGGAAGACGAATGAAAGCCATCGATACCGCCATTCCGGATGTCAAGATCATCGAACCCACGGTGTTTGCCGACGACCGTGGCTTCTTCTTCGAAAGCTTCAGCAAGGCCAAGTTCGAGGCGGCGATCGGGCGAAGCGCCGATTTCGTGCAGGACAACCATAGCCGGTCGGGAAAGGGCGTCTTGCGCGGTCTGCACTATCAGTTGCCGCCGCATGCCCAGGCCAAGCTCGTTCGAGTCGTGGTTGGCGAAGTCTATGATGTCGCTGTCGATATCCGGAAATCCTCGCCGACATTCGGGCAATGGGTGGGGGTTTTGCTGTCGGAGGACAACAAGCGCCAGCTTTGGATCCCGGAAGGATTTGCCCATGGGTTCCTGACGCTAAGCGACCATGTCGAATTCCTTTACAAGACGACGGATTATTATGCGCCGGAGAGCGATCGCGGAATTCGCTGGGATGACCCGCAAATCGCCATCGACTGGAAAACCGCCGACGTATCGACACTTTCCGCCAAGGATCGACGCCAGCCGTTGCTCGCGGATGCAGAAACGTTCGATTGAGACGATATCGGGGCCGCTCGCCGGCGAAGCATGCATGCAAGGCAATGCGACTCGTCATGTGTTTTTGACAGGCCAAACGATGCCGTAGGTGACGCCGCCATCGCTTTTCGATACAGGAATAGCATGCGCGTTCTACATTTCTTCAAAACATATTGGCCCGATACATTTGGTGGTGTCGAGCGGACGATCCATGCGATTGCCAAAGGGACTGCCAAATACGGCGTCGAATCCGATGTTCTGTCACTTAGCAAAAAGCCCAGCGAACACAGCGTGGAATTCGATGGCCATATGGCTCACAAGGCCAGACTCGATTTCGAATTCGCCTCCACCGGCTTCTCGCGCGAGGTGTTCGGACGTTTTCGCGAGCTGAGCAGCAGGGCTGACATCGTCCACTATCATTTCCCCTGGCCGGTGATGGATATCGTCCATCTTGCGGCCCATACCGACAAGCCGACGGTCGTCACCTATCATTCCGATATCGTGAAGCAAAAGGTCCTGCTGCAATTCTACAAGCCGTTGATGTCTCGCTTTTTGAAAAGTGTCGATCGCATCGTTGCGACGTCCCCCAACTATCTGGCGTCGAGTGACGTCCTGAAACGGTTCGAATCGAAGACGACAGTCATTCCCTTGGGTCTCGACGAGACGGACTATCCAAGGGCTGATGAGGCGACCCGTGCGCGGTGGCGCAACCGCTTTCCCGACCGCTTTCTCCTGTTTGTCGGCGTTCTGAGATATTACAAAGGTGTTCACATCCTGCTGGAGGCGGCAAGGAGGAACGGCCTAAGCGTCGTCGTCGTCGGCAGCGGGCCGATGGAAGCGGAGTTGAAGCAGTCGGCCGAACAAGGTGTCCACAATGTCCACTTTGTCGGCGCCCTGCCGGATCCCGACAAGATCGCCCTGCTCGAACTCTGCGAGGCGCTGGTTTTCCCGTCCCCGCTCCGTTCAGAGGCTTTCGGACTGTCGCTCGTCGAGGCTGCCATGTTCGGCAAGCCGATGATTTCCTGTGAAATCGGCACTGGGACAAGTTTCGTCAATTTGAACAACGAGACGGGATTCGTGGTACCGCCGAATGACATCGATGCCCTATCGGATGCGATGAAGCGCATCTGGCAGGATAGGGAGAAGGCGATCGCGATGGGTACCGCGGCCCGGGATCGCTATCTCTCGCATTTCACCGCTGAGAAAATGTGCTTGGCCTATTATGGTCTATATCGCGAACTGGCGGGCGAATTGCCGATCCAGAGCGAGCGCGTCTAGGGAAAATTCGATCGCGGAAGTCTTCAATTGAGCTCGTTCGGCCTATTATGACGCGGTCTGTCTTCGGTGCCCAATTGCGGCCGACGAATGCGGCGGCCCCAGAATCCCCTGCGGCCGACGAATGCGGCGGCCCCAGAATCCCCAAACTTGCTGCCCAGTCCGATTTTGACATGGAACGAACGATTGCAGTATGGACTTCCTCATAGGTGGTTTTTTGTTATCGATAGTGCACGCGATGAGGGAGCTTGTCGCCAGTCGTTGTCATTGGCTCACATAACGGCTAAATGGCGCTGGAAAATCGGTGCCCGGACGTGACTATGTGTTCGGCAAAAAGCGGTGCCTTGCTGTAAGCAATTTGGTCAAATGCGGCGAGAATGGAGATATAAGTGGCGAAGAAAGCACTGGTAACGGGGATCACGGGTCAGGACGGCGCCTATCTGGCGGAACTATTGCTGAAAAACGGTTATGAAGTCCACGGACTTGCCCGTCGTTCAAGCACTTCGGATGTCAATCTCAGCCGCCTGCAATGGCTTGGCATCGAGCAAGACGTCCGTATCGTCGACGGTGACTTGATGGATCTTTCCGGTCTCGTCCGTACCGTAAAGGACGTTAAGCCGGACGAAGTCTATAATCTCGGTGCTCAATCCTTCGTCAAGTCCTCCTGGCAGCAGCCCTATCTCACCGGCCAGGTAACGGCTCTCGGCGTGACGAATATCCTGGAGGCCATCCGTCTCGAGCGGCCTGAGGCTCGCTTCTATCAGGCGTCTTCCTCGGAAATGTACGGGCTCATTCAGGAGCCGATGCAGTCGGAGCTGACGCCCTTCTACCCGCGCTCGCCCTATGCGGTCGCCAAGCTCTACGGCCATTGGATCACGATCAACTATCGTGAGAGTTTCGGCCTGCATGCGTCGAGCGGCATTCTCTTCAACCATGAATCTCCACTTCGCGGTATCGAGTTCGTCACGCGCAAGGTGACGGATGCGGTCGCTCGCATCAAGCTTGGCCTGGCAAACGAACTTCGGCTCGGAAATATCGATGCCAAGCGCGATTGGGGGCATTCGAAGGATTATGTTCGTGCCATGTGGCTGATGCTGCAGCAGGACGTCGCTGACGACTATGTCATTGCGACCGGTCGGACGACGACCGTGCGCGACATGTGCGCCATCGCCTTTCAGCATGTCGGCCTGAAGATGGAGGATCATCTGGTGATCGATCCTCAACTCTTCCGCCCGGCGGAAGTGGATGTGCTGCTCGGCAACCCGGAGAAGGCTCGCAAGACGTTTGGATGGGAGCCGAAAATCAGCCTCGAAGAGATGATTGTCGAAATGGTCGAGGCCGACCTCAAGCGGTTGGACAAGTAAGACTCTCTAGCGGATGGCGAGGCAGCTCATGCCGAGGGAACATCGAATTCTTGTAACAGGCGCGAGCGGCTTCGTGGGCTCGTGGCTGTTGCATGAGCTCAACAAGCGACGGCTGGAGTTGGGTACGGAGCTGACCGTTCTGACCGCCGGTCAAAGCGATGTATCGGACTGGAAGACCGAAATTGCGGATCGGGAGCAGGTGGCGACCTTGATCCGCGATTGCCGCCCGACGGCCATCATCCATCTCGCTGCCATCGCCGCCCCGGGGGATGCGCGAAAGATGCCACAGCGGGCCTGGGATGTGAATTTCCAGGGTACGATGAATCTCGCCTATGCCGTGATGGAATATGCGCCGGAGGCCCGGTTTGTCTTCGTCGGCAGCTCTGAAGCCTATGGCGCCTCGTTCGTTGACGCGGCGAAGGTGCCGATAAAAGAAACCGCGGCGCTCAAGCCGATGAATGTCTACGGCGCGACGAAAGCGGCGGCCGATATTTTGATCGGCCAACTTGCCTATGATGGATTGAAAGCGATCCGGTTTCGTCCGTTCAACCATACCGGACCTGGCCAGACGGTCGACTATGTCGTACCCGCTTTCGCGAAGCAACTCGCCGAAATTGCCTCGGGTGTCGGAGTTCCTCGTATCAGCGTCGGGAATCTTTCGGCATACCGCGACTTTCTCGACGTTCGCGATGTCGTGCGCGCCTATGCCGATGCCGCGCTGAACGACGTGACATCCGAGGTTCTGGGTGGAGTCTTCAATCTATCGTCAGGCCGGCCGGTGCAGATTCAGTCGATACTCGATATGCTGATTGAGCTGTCCGGATCGGATGTCGACGTTGAAGTTGATCCGAAGCGGTTGCGCGGATCGGAAATTGCCGTCGCCGCCGGTGATAACAGGGCGGCCTTCGAAGCCCTGGGCTGGAAGCCGGAAATAGACCTGCGTCGCACCCTTGGCGACGTGTTCGAGGACTGGAAGATCCGGATCGCGCGCTGATAATGTAGACCAGCGCGGAGCTTGCGCGTCAGCAGAGGACGATCAAATCTGCGATCTGAAGGACGCTGCCCGGGACGCGAGCAGTCCGGAGAGTGTTCCTCGCCACCAACTCGAACAGGTGCACAATAGCATTTCATGATGTTTTACTCGCCCGCTTCGGGCAGGAAATCGAAAGCTCGTGGAGATGAAGAGGCTACTGAAACGTATCGTCGCTGTCTTTCTCGAAAGGCTCCTGGGTTGGCTTGCCAAAAGGCCGCGGTTAAAGGATGCCTGCCTTCGGTCGGCGCAGCGCTTTCCAATGTTAAGGGGAAGGCTTGCGGCATTCGCAAGAGCCCAGGGATATGGAGTTCCAACGCTCGAATTCCTGGACGGCGACCAGGAGGGGCAATGGTTTATCGATGCGCCGAAGGGCGCTGTGACCAAATGGAACATGTTGCTTCAGGGCATCTCAAAATCGAAATGAAAGATCGTCTTTGATGCGATTGTGGATTGATGGGCAATGCTTTCAGACAGCGAGCAAGTGGCGCGGAATTGGTCGATATGTACAGGAACTGCTCCTGGGGATCATCGATAATCACCCGGAGATCGATCTCCTCGTCTCGCTCAATGCCGGTATGCCGCAGGATGCGCTTGCTGCTCGTGACCATCTTCAACAATGGATAAAACCCGCCAACATCCTCATGTGGCATGGCGTTGCCGAGGGTGGGGAAGGGATCGACGGCTATTCCGAGCGACGGCGGCTCAGCGAGATCGCGCTCGCATATCATGTGGCCTCGCTCAATCCGGACATTGCCCTCTCCGCAAGCCCTTTCGAAGGTTTTAGGGATAAGGCCATTCCCCTTCTTCCCAATGGTATTTTGAAAATTCCTGTCGCATCGATATTCTACGATGCGATACCTCACCGTTACCCCCAACAGTATTTGCTGACGTCGGCGACGCGTACCTGCTATGAGCGGCGCCTTGCCTTTTATTCACAATTCGATCTCAATCTCTGCATTTCCGAATATTCTCGCAGCGAGTGCGTCGAAATCTCGAAAAATTCTCATGCCATCAATATGCTCGCAGGAATATCGAAAGATTTCAGGGATGCGATCGACCATGCTGATGGAAAGTTTCCCAGGCCAACGGAGAAGCGTTTCATCCTTTATGTTGGCGGCCTGGATTGGCGAAAGAATGTGAAATCCGCCATCGCGGCGTTTGCGCGGTTGCCGGGAGATCTGCGAGCGCAGTACAGTTTCGTGCTGGCCGGTGATCATCCGAAATCGCCCCTCAAAGAAGAAGAGGAGAGATGGCGGAAGCTGGGGCTTCCCGCGCAGGACTTTGTAGCGGTTGGACATGTGACCGACAGCCAACTTGTAGCACTCTATAAGGAGGCAGACCTGGTAATCCAGCCTTCTCTACTGGAGGGTTTTGGCCTGACGGCGCTGGAAGCGACAACTTGCGGCACCCCCGTGATAGCGTCGAACACCGGCGCCTTGCCCGAAGTCATTGGAGATCAAGAATTTCTCTTCGACCCAGCCGATGTGACTGACATAGCACGGGTCATGCAGCATGCGCTGAGCGACCGCGAGGCGACAAGAGTTGCGGCCGAGAGGCAGCGGAGCCGTGCTCTGGACTTCAGCTGGACGAGATCCGCCGCCATCGCCGTTGCCGCATTGAAGGATGCCGTTGCGACTGCCCGGAGCAAAGGTAACGCTGAACCGCTTTCAACGGCTCAGCAAGCCGTTTTGCGCCAGGTTCAAAGTATTGATCTCCCGCCGGACATGGTTTCGGAGGCGCTTGCGCGCGCGGAGATCATAAGATCGACAGCGTCGCGGCTGATCATCGACGCCACATCCACATATCGCGTCGATCACAAGACCGGGATTCAGCGGGTCGTCAAGAACATATGTGCCAATCTGCCTGCGTCGCAGGATGCAGACAGCCATGATGTAGAGCGGATCGTGGCCTATAGCGATTCCCCCGACGGTTGGTTCGCTATTCCGAGGACGCTGGAGAAACCCAAGGGTGTGACTGCATTCGCAGAAGATGCGCGTCTGGAGTTTTCCGCGAGTGACCGCATCTTGATGCTCGACAGTTCCTGGGAGTTTTTCAGGCATCACTATAAAACACTGCGCGCCGCGCGGCTCAGAGGCGCGACAGTCATTTCGTGTCTCTACGACACGGTTCCGTTGAGATTTCCCGGCTTCTGCGATCCAGGCATGCCTCCCACCTTCTCGGCATGGTTTCAGACGGCACTTGCTTATTCGAACGCATTTGTCTGTATTTCGAAGGCCGTTGCCGATGAGCTGATCACGATACTCGAGGCCATCCAGTTTCCGCGAGAGATGAAGATAGGCTATTGGCATCTCGGTGCCGATTTTGGCAAAGCGGCCGTTTCCACAAGCATCGCCGCTGATCGCCAAAACGAGCGCCCCGCCTTCCTTATGGTCGGGACACTCGAGCCTCGTAAAGGCTATGCGATCGCCTTGGACGCTTTCGATCGATTGTGGGATGAGGGTCAGGATGTCGGGCTGACGATCGTCGGGAAGCCCGGGTGGGGCGTCGAGCATCTTGTTCGGCGCATCGAGCAGCATCGTGAATACGGAAAGCGCCTCGTCTGGCTCAATGGCATTTCGGATGAAAAGCTGCAGCAGGCCTATGCGAGCAGCAATGCGCTGATTGCGGCTTCCTATGCGGAGGGTTTCGGTCTTCCGATCGTGGAAGCGGCGCATTTCGGGAAAGCCGTGATTGCGAGCGATATTCCCGTTTTTCGCGAAGTCACGGCGAGTGACCAAAATTGTCGCTTCTTCACCAGCGGTTCCGCCGATTCTCTTGCAGCAACGATCCGTTCATTCGTGAATGCTTCCACCGATAGCGTCCTCTCTTCCTCTTCGCAGCCGATGGTGAATAGAGGGACAAGCTGGAGGGAAAGCGCCGAGGAATTGCAGCGGGTCGTCCTCGCTGACGACTGGTATCGGATATACAAGCCAGCTGCGGACAAGACCTATGTCCCGATTACCGATATCGGCAACACGAAAATGTCCAAGCCGCTTGTTCGCGGGGACACCCGGCACAAGATCGAGCTGGTCGAAGGACCGATCGCAACCGACAGCGGGAACCTGAAATACCTCGTCCGAGTGACAAATCTCTCGCCAAAATCATGGGCGAGCGCCAGCACCGCCGATGGTTCGTTTGGAGTGGCGGCGAGTTATCGCATCCCGTCGAAAGATGGCGGCTTTATAGGTCCCGACAACTATGAATCTCGTATTCCGCTCGTAGTGCCGCCCGGCGATAGTGTCTATTTGGCGATCGATATCCCACTGGAGTTCAAGCGACGGGGTGCTGCCTCTGCCGAGATAGGCATGGTTCAAGAGTCAGTCGGCTGGTGGAGCAATCCGCTGAGGGTCCCGTTGTGATGACAAGATCGCGACACATGTCGGCGCAGGGGTGATTTCCAAATGAAGATCGGTATCGACGCGCGCAATCTGGTGACGAGCATGACCGGAATTGGCCGGTATGTGTTGGAAATGAGCCGGCATCTCGCGCTTCTTGGCCATCAGCTCTATCTCTATTTTCCGCAGGAGCCTCATGGGGACGTAAAGGCTCTGCCCCCCGCGGAGCTGCGCGTCGCGCGCTTTCCGGGCGGCGTGAGGAGAATGATCTGGGCGCAGACGGAGCTGCCACGCCGCGCGGCACAGGACGGGATTGACGTCTTCTGGGGGCCGGCGCACCGTCTGCCGTCCTTTCTTGATCGCCGGATCGCGCGAGTCATCACGATCCATGACCTCGTCTGGAAGGACATGGCCGCAACCATGCGCTGGCAGACATGGATGGGCGATCGTTGGCTGATGAAGCCGGGGATTGCAGTTGCGGATGAAGTCGTTGCCGTTTCCGCCGCCACGGCTAATGTGCTGAAGGCTCAGTTTCCGGCATGCGGCGAAAAGCTTAACGTGGTCTATCCTGGTTTGACGGCCATCGGCGGGACGACCGAGCCCAAGCCTCTGTCGTCTTTTGGCGTCGATCGCCCCTATATTCTATTCGTGGGGACGCTTGAGCCGCGCAAAAATCTGCTGCGGCTGTTGCAGGCCTACGCGTCTTTGCCGGAAGCGATACGGCAAGAGTTGCTGCTCGTGCTCGCCGGCGGCCAAGGCTGGAGGCTTGGTGATCTCAAGGAGCACATCGCGACCCTGCAGATCGAGCCGTTCGTTCGGCTGACCGGCTATGTATCCGATGCCGATTTGGCGCAGCTCTATGGCCGGGCCCGATTTCTGGCGATGCCGTCGCTTTATGAAGGTTTTGGATTTCCCATCATCGAAGCCAATGCAATGGGCATACCCGTGGTGACATCAAATACATCATCCATGCCGGAGGCTGCCGGGGAGGCGGGTATCCTCGTCGACCCCAACGATGTGCAATCCATCCTTGGCGGTCTGGAAAGCCTTGCGACCGATAGCGAGCTTCATGCGCGCCTTGCCGAAAAGGCAAGGCCGAATGCCGCTCGCTTCGATTGGATGGAAAGTGCGCGGCAATTGGAGCGCATCTTCGAAAAGGCGATCGCTAAGCGCCGCGGCTGATGAACTCAAGCGCTGGATGTGGCGCTCTGCAGCACCGGCTTCGACGCCGCCAGATATTCGCCTTTGGTGCGCATGTGGCACCAGCAGGCGAAGGCGGAGCTTGCGAAGGCGAAGCCTTCGCCGATGGCGAGACGGTTGTTGGAGTTGCTGAGCAGCGTCAGCGAGAAGAAGAAAATGCATACGATATAGGCGTGCCATGCGGCCCGGGGGATGATTCCCGCCTTGCGGGCGCGCCAGACGGCCCGGATGAAGACGCCGAGCATGAAGGCCATCACGACGGCACCGAACAGGCCGTAGCGCACCAGGATCTCCAGGTAGCCATTGTGCAGCAGCGTGTATTGAATGTGCGAATAGCGCGTCTCGGCCCAGCGCTCGAGCCATTTGCTGCCCCAGCCGAAAACGGGCGCGGAGGAGAAGACCTCCCAGCTGTTCGACCAGAGCTGCAGGCGCTCGTCCATCGATACCGGGGTATTGGTGGAGCTGATGGTGCTTGAGACCACGCCGCCCAGATCGTGACCGCCGGTGACATTTTCCACCATGGCAAGAGCCGCCGATACGGTCGGACCTGCCGTCTTGTCGAGATTGTGCCGCACACCATAGACGCCGGCTATCAGCAAGGCCGCTACGGCGACGATGGCGATGATGCCGCTCTTCATGCGCAGATAGGTCAGCGTGATAAGCGCCATCAGCGGTAGGGTAATGCCGAGCGCCAGCCAGACGCCCTTCGATTTGGCACCGTAAATGGCGATGAAGCAGAGAGCGAAGATGAAGGGCGAAACGATGTAGGCGAAGCGAGCAATCCGTCGATCGCCGGATTTTTCCGTCAGGTAGTGCAGCAGCCAGAACAGCGTAAAGATGACGATCATGCCGCAGGCGACGGCGCCGTGGATCTGATTGTTCATGATCAGCGGGCGGATGGTCTCGCCGGCAAAAACCTCGCGGAAATGCTGCGTGGCGATCAGCATGATGAGCGCCATGGCGAAATAGGCCGCCACGATCTTTTCCATCAGCTCTTCATAGATCAGGAAGGCGACGCCCATGATGGGAAAGAAGAAGGGAAAGGCGTAGAGCCAGTCCGATGCGCCGATATCATGCTGCGGCGTCAGCCAATAGTTGATGCCGAAGCGCGCCATCACGTAGAAAGCCCAGCCCATGCAGAGCCAGCCGATCCAGTCCGTGCGCGGCCGCACGGGCGCTCTCATATAGTAATAGAGGGCGATCAGCGAGAGGAGCGCCGCCGCATAGCGATAGGCGTCGCTTTCGACGACGGTCGGAGAAGCCAGGAAAAGCCAAAGCAAGCCGCCGATGATCGCCACAGCTTTCGGCATTGTGCTCGCTGCTTTGGCGACGCCAGGAGTTTCGGCCGCGAGATCAGCATGCAGGTTGTTCATGCGCGAGTCGTCCAATGTCGTCGTCCACATTCGATTGAATATCCGGCATTCCGGAACCCGATGACGGCCCCTAGGGTCGCAAAGGGGCAGGAATACGGCATTTTTGCGCACCACTCCCTCCGCCACGGCGATTTCCGTCCGATGCTTGCCAAGGTGCCTGCTAATGGGTCACTCCATCGCGTCGAACCACCTTCAATGCCGTCAGAATGATAATCTTGAGATCGAAGAGAAAGGAGCGCTGGCGCAGATAGTCCTCGTCCAGCGCCACCTTCTGAGGAATAGGCAGTTCGTCGCGACCATTGACCTGCGCCCAACCGGTAAGGCCGGGCAACAAGGCATCGACGCCGCGCTCGGTGCGGAGCGCGATCAGGTCGTGCTGATTGAAAAGAGCGGGGCGGGGGCCGACGATGCTCATTTCTCCCTTCAGGATGCACCAGAGCTGCGGCAGCTCGTCCAGGCTGGATTTGCGCAGGAAGGAGCCGATCGGCGTCAGATAGATCTTGGGATCCTTCAGCAGGTGCGTGGCGACCGCGGGCGTATCCGTGCGCATGCTGCGGAATTTCGGCATGCCGAAAATCTTATTTCCGCGGCCGACCCGATCCGACCAGTAGAGGATGGGGCCTGGCGATGTCACGCGAACGGCGATGGCGACGATCAGGATCGGAATGGAAAAGACGATGGCCGCGGCAAGAGCGGCAAGAAAATCGAAAAGGCGCTTGGCGATCGTATAGAGCATCGTCTCGTTGAGTTGCATTGGCACCGGCTTTGCGGTCGCGATGATAGCCATTGTTCCGTTGTGCATCTCATATCGCGGATTGGCGCACAACCGCCCTGCTCAAAATTCCTCGGGCTTGTTCTCAGCCGATGTCCTATGCAAAGCATGTCCGACAAAACGAACAGACGAACGAATAGAGGCAATGGACGCATGATCCTGGTCACCGGTGCGACGGGCTTTGTCGGACGGACGCTTTGTGCCGAGCTTTCCCGGCGGCAGATGGAGTATCGGCCGGTGAGCCGCGCGCCGAGGCCGGGATTCGTCGCCATGGGCGCGATCGATGGCGGGACGGATTGGTCGGCTGCGCTTGCCGGTGCCGACGTCGTCATGCATCTGGCCGCCCGCGTTCATGTCATGAACGAGAGTGCAGCCGATCCGCTTGCCGCATTTCGCGCCGTCAATGTCGATGCCACGGTCAATCTGGCGCGGCAGGCGGCGAGAGCCGGTGTCAGGCGCTTCCTCTTCCTGAGCTCGATCAAGGTCAATGGCGAGGAAACCGCGCGGGATAAGCCCTTCAAGGCCTCGGATGTCCCGCACCCGGAAGATGCCTATGGCCGCTCGAAGCTGGAAGCGGAGGAGGCACTGCTGGCCGTGGCCGCCGAGACGGGCATGGATGTCGTCATCATCCGGCCGCCGCTGGTCTACGGACCCGGCGTCAAAGCGAATTTCGCAAGCCTGATGACATGGGCCAAGCGGCCGTTCCCCTGGCCGTTCGGCAATGTCGTCAATCGGCGGTCTCTGGTGTTCGTCGGCAATCTCGTCGATTTCATGCTGCTCTGCGTTCGTCATCCGGCCGTCGGAAATCGTGTGTTTCTGATCAGCGACGGCGAGGATCTTTCGATCGGCGAATTGATTGCCAGGCTGTCGTCGGCCACGGGGCGGAAAGCCCTCATGCTGCCGGTGCCACCGATTTTGCTGGAAGGACTAGCAGCGCTCCTCGGGCGCCGTGCGGCGGCACAGCGTCTTCTTGGCTCGCTTCAGGTCGATATCGGCGAGACGAAAGCGATCACCGGCTGGTCGCCGCCCTATTCCGTCGAGGAGGGACTGGCGCTGACGGTCGGTGGTTCCGACGCGAAAGACGGTTGATCGGCATCGGGCCGGGGTCTTCCGCCAGACCCCTAGAGGCTCCAGACCGAGTGGCTCTGTAGCAAGGGATTGCGGGGGTCGAGTGCCGCTTTCACGTCGACGACCACGGCGTTCTCGGTCAGCAGATCGAGGATACCGGCAGCACCCTCGGCCAGATAGGATTTGTGCGGAACGGCAAGAACGAGGGCGTCGAGCTTGCCGAAATCCTTCAGTTGCGCCAGGCGTATGCCGTATTCCTCTTCCGCTTCCGGATGGCTCGCCATCGGATCGTGCACCAGCGGCTCCAGGCCGAACTGGTGCAGCTCGCGGATGATGTCGGGCACGCGGCTGTTGCGCAGATCGGGCACGTTTTCCTTGAAGGTCAGGCCGAAGATGCCGATTCTGGCGCCATTGATAGGCTTCTTTGCCGATACCAGCATCTTGATGAGCTTCTGGGCGATGAAGGCGCCCATGCCGTCATTGATGCGGCGGCCGGAAAGAATGACCTCCGGGTGATAGCCGAGCTCTTCCGCCTTGGCGGTGAGGTAGTAGGGATCGACGCCGATGCAATGGCCGCCGACGAGACCGGGGGTGAAAGGCAGGAAATTCCATTTCGTTCTTGCCGCCTTGAGCACGTCGGCGGTGCGGATATCCATCTTTTCGAAGATGATCGACAGCTCGTTCATCAGCGCGATGTTGACGTCGCGCTGGGTGTTTTCGATCACCTTGGCGGCTTCGGCGACCTTGATGCTGGGCGCGCGGTGAATGCCGGCCTCGACCACGGCGCCATAGACGGCGGCGATCCTGTCCAGCGTTTCCTCGCTGTCGCCGGCGACGACCTTCACGATGCGCTCGAAGGTGTGTTCCTTGTCGCCGGGGTTGATGCGCTCAGGCGAATAGCCGACATGGAAATCCTCACCCTGCCGCAGGCCGGAAACTTCTGCGAGCACCGGGCCGCATACCTCTTCCGTCACGCCGGGATAGACAGTCGATTCGTAGACGACGACTGAGCCCTTGCGCAAAACCTGGCCCACCGTGCGCGAGGCGGAAATCATCGGCCTAAGATCCGGCTGCCGGTTGCGATCGATCGGCGTCGGCACGGCGACGATGAAAATATCGCGGTCCCGCAGGTCCTGCAGGTCGCTGCTGATGCGCAGCCCGCTCGCTTTCAGCCTCTCAGCGGAAACCTCGCGGGTATCATCGTCACCCGCCTTCAGCGCGGCGACGCGGGAGGCCTTGATGTCGAAACCGACCACATCATGAAATTTTTCGGCCAGCGCGATCGCGACAGGCAATCCCACATAACCCAGGCCGATGACGGCAATTTTTTCGTTCAACACACCATACCTCGAACAAGCCACCTGAATTAGCCCAAATCCATGGCCCGTGTCAGCGCCAATATTTGCCTTCAGCGTGTTTCAGGTGCAGGTCGCGTGAATGTGAATATCGGGTGAGGGCTTTGCAATAGGCGGGGGATACGGTGTTACAGCGTGTTGCGGAAGCAGTTTTGGCCAGGCGCCTGACATGTGCATCGAAACTTTCTGGTCTCCAACCTATTTATAAGGGTGAGACTTATTTTATCGAAAGCGTGGTTCGCAATGCGAAACAGCCATCTCAAACATCTCCACGTCCAGCGCGAGGAACTCGAGGCCAAGCTTGAGCTGCATATAGCGCGCTATTGTTTTGGCGAAGGTGACGTCGAGGACGGCACCGAAGCAGAGCTTCAGCAAAGGATTACGGAAATCTCCGACGAAATCGCCGCACTCGAAAGCGAGCGCGGCGAATAGGCGCGAGCGGCGATTAGCTGGAGAAATCGTCACAAGCTTGTACAGCGTGATTGCGCAATTATCTCGACATCGGCGATTGTTCGGCGCGATAAGATCGGAGGCGATCAACGCGAAGACGAGGAGCCGATGAAGCCGAGCCTGCCCACCCTCCTGAGCATCAATGGCGGCTATGTCGATACCGCCGGATTTCTTGCCTTGCACGGACTGTTCACGGCGCATGTCACAGGCAATTTCGTGACCTTCGGCGCGGCCATGGCGCTCGGAACGTCCGGCGCTGCGGCCAAGCTTCTGGCGCTGCCGGTCTTCTGCGTGGTCGTCATTCTCGCGCGCCTCATTGGCAGTGATCTGTCGCGGCGCAACCTGCCGACATTGCAGATCATCCTGTCGCTGAAATTCCTGCTGTTGGTGCTTGCCGCCATTTTCGCCATCCGTTTCGGCCCGTTCGCCGATGGGGATGGCTGGCAGGCGATCCTCACAGGCATGACGCTGGTCTCGGCGATGGCGATCCAGACGGCGGCTCATCGCGTCCATCTCGGCTCGACGCCGCCGACGACGATGATGACGGGGACGACGACGCAGATCATGATCGATATCGCCGATATGCTGCGCGGGGCCGAGCCGGAGGCGCGGGCGGCAATGACCGCCCGGCTTGCCCGCATGGGAGCTGCCGTCGGCGGTTTTGCCCTTGGCTGCGGCATGGCCGCCGCACTTTTTCTGTTCGCCGGCATGCAATGTTTCTTGCTGCCGCCGGTTCTGGCGCTTGTCGGAATTCTCATGCACACCAGTAAGGCTGCGGCGAAGCCGGCTTAGCTTTTCGTCCCGATCCTGCCAATCTTGCGCCTTTCTCCGGCCTTGCAAGTCGGCTACAGCTCTCTAACTCTACGCGTCGGATCGAATACGGTCCCCCGCGCTTGGGCTAGATGTCGTTGAAGGTTGAGAAGAGGTGATTATGGCAGGAGAAACGGTGCTTGTGGTAGGCGGAGCCGGCTATATCGGCTCGCATACATGTCTGGATCTTGCGAACAAGGGATTTCAGCCAGTCGTTTATGACAATTTCTCCAACGGCCATCGTGAATTCGTCAAATGGGGTCCGGCCGAGGAGGGGGATATCCGCGATCGCGCGCGCCTCGACGAGGTGCTTGCCAAACACAAGCCAGCCGCCATCCTGCATTTCGCCGCGCTGATCGAAGTGGGCGAGTCGGTCAAGGATCCCGTTTCCTTCTATGAAAACAACGTCATCGGCACGTTGACCCTGCTTTCGGCGGCGCAGGCGGCCGGTGTCGGGGCCTTCGTCTTTTCCTCCACCTGCGCGACCTATGGCCTGCCGCAGAGTGTGCCGCTCGACGAAAGCCATCGGCAGGTGCCGATCAACCCTTACGGCCGCACGAAATATATCGTCGAGCAGGCGCTTGCCGATTATGATCAGTACAAGGGGCTGCGCTCCGTGGTGCTGCGCTATTTCAACGCCGCCGGCGCGGATTTCGAGGGGCGCATCGGCGAGTGGCACACGCCGGAAACGCATGCCATTCCGCTCGCCATCGAAGCCGCGCTCGGTCGCCGCCAGGGCTTCAAGGTGTTCGGCAGCGACTATGACACCCGCGATGGGACCTGTGTGCGCGATTACATCCATGTGCTCGACCTCGCCGACGCGCATGTCCGGGCGGTGGAATATCTGCTGCGCGGCGGCGAATCCGTCGCGCTCAATCTCGGCACCGGCACCGGCACGACGGTGAAGGAATTGCTGGGAACGATCGAGACCGTGTCGGATCGGCCGTTCCCGGTCGAATATGTCGGTCGCCGCGAGGGCGATTCGACGACCTTGGTCGCCAATAACGACAAGGCCCGCGACGTTCTCGGCTGGTCGCCGAAATATGATCTGACTGAGATCGTCGAATCCGCCTGGAATTGGCATGCCAAGTCGAACCAGCACTGAGCAGCGTTCCTCTCTGAATGGTGTGGGCAAGCGCCCAAACGTGCTGTTGATTTCGGCCGATCAGTGGCGGGGCGATTGCCTTTCCGCGGTTGGACACGATTGCGTCAGGACGCCGAATGTCGATGCGCTGGCGCGGGAGGGCGTGCTGTTCCGCCGGCATTTTGCGGGGGCCGCGCCCTGCTCGCCGGCGCGGGCGACGCTCTATACCGGCCTTTATCAGATGAACCATCGCGTTTGCCGCAACGGGTCGCCGCTGGATGCCCGTTTCGACAATCTGGCGCTTGCAGCGCGCCGGGCCGGCTACGATCCGACGCTGTTCGGCTATACGGACACGGCGCCCGATCCACGCGGCAGGGATCCTCACGATCCGCACCTGACGACCTATGAGGGCGTGCTGCCGGGCTTCACGGCGCGGCAGCTTCTGCCCGAGCATGAGAAGCAGTGGCTATCCTGGCTGCGTTCGCGCGGCCATGCCGATGCCGTCAGCCGCGAAATCCATATTCCCGTCGGCGCGAAGCCCGGCGAGATTTCAAGCAATGCGCCCACCTATTCCAAGGACGAGACGCAGACGGCCTTCCTCGCCGGCGAATTCATCCGTTGGCTCGGCGAGCAGGATGCGCCTTGGTTCGCGCATGTTTCCTTTCTGAGGCCCCATCCGCCGTTCTCGGTGCCGGAACCCTATAATCGCATGTTCTCGGCGAGTGATGGCCCGACTTTTGCGCGCGCCGCCAACCGCGAGGCGGAGCAGGCAGCGCATCCGCTTCTTGCCTTCGCCCTGCCGCTGATCGACAAGAGCGGTTTCATCTACGGCGGCGAAGGTCCCATCGCCGACTGGACGTCGCAGGATCTGTCGGCGATCCGCGCCATCTATTACGGCATGATTGCCGAGGTCGACGCACAGCTCGGGCGGATCTGGCAGGCGCTCAGGGATGCCGATGCCTGGGATGACACCTTGATCATCTTCACATCGGACCATGCCGAAATGATGGGCGATCACTGGATGCTCGGCAAGGGCGGCTTTTTCGACGGCAGCTATCATGTCCCGCTTGTTATTCGCGATCCGGGCCGGCCCGTTGCCCACGGTCGGGAAGTGGAGCATTTCACCAGCGCGGCGGATATCTTCCCGAGCCTGTGCGACCGGCTCGGTATCGAGCCTCGAAACCATGTCGATGGTGAGACGCTGTTGCCTTTTCTCGCGGGCGCGGTGCCGGAGGGTTGGCGCGAGGCGGCATTCTGGGAGTTCGATTTCCGCGATATCGCCAATGGCGAGCCTGAGCGGCATTTCGGCCTGAAATCCAATGCCTGCAACCTCGCCGTCATCCGGGACGAGCGCTTCAAATACGTCCATTTCGCCGGCCTGCCGCCACTGCTGTTCGATCTGGCGAAGGACCCGATGGAGCTTTCCAATGTCGCTGCTGATGGAGCCTACGCGGCAACCCGGCTTGCCTATGCCGAAAAGCTCCTGTCCCTGCGGGCACAGCACCTGGACCAGACGCTTGCCTATACGGAGCTGACGGAAGAAGGGCCGGTTTCGCGCCGGCCCTGATCGAGATTCAATGGCAGGCTATCAGGCAAACGGTCCGAGATAGGTCATCTTGCCGACGGGCAGGCCACGGCTGCGCAATATGCCGTGTGCCGTGGTGATGTGGAAGAAGAAGTTCGGCAGCGCGAACTTTGCAAGATAATCCTCGCCCTTGAAGACCGTCTTGTTGCCTCCCGGCGAGATGGTGACTTCCCGCTCGGCGCTGCCTTCCATAGCCTCCGGCGTCACCGTCGCGAGGAAATCCTGCGTTTTCTTCAGGCGCTCGCGCAGGTCGGCGACGGTCGTCTCGTTGTCCTCGAAGCGCGGAGCATCGATGCCGGCGAGCCGGGATATGGTGAGCTTTGCGGTATCGGAAGCGCGCTGGAACTGACCGGAAAGCGGCAGCATGTCGTCAAACAGACGCGCCGCGATGAGTTCATTCGGCTCGATATCTTTTTCAGCGGCATAGGCTTCGATCCTGTCGAGATAGGCGGAAAGATTTTGCAGGCCGCGCTGAAAGACGGGGACCGAGAAACTGTACATCGAAGGCATGCTTGTTCTCCGTTATGGCCGGCCGGGCGGCCGGTATCAATGGCATTCTACCCCGTTCATATGGCGATGGAACGTCGGTTCCACCTGAGGGGTGCCCGTATGTAGGTTCGATCGTCGATTCTTGCAGTATCCGCCCTGAGAAATCCGTCATCGCCGGCTTCTGCGATGCGGTCAGAAAATAGTATTGACCTTTGTGTGGAAAAATGGAATGAATATTCCGCATAGAGAATTTTACGGTTTGTTTGTTCCGTTTTTCAATGTGGCCGCCATGGGAGTGACGGCCGAATTGATTGTAGGTCCTGCGGTCGAAACCGGGGGCTCCGGCATTTAGGAGGGGTGCGGCCGGGCACCGTATCTGGGAGGAAAAACATGAAGAAATTCATCCTTGGCTCGGCGATGGCACTTATGCTGTCGACTGCGGCCCATGCCGAAACAATCGGCGTCTCGATGGCGCTGTTCGACGACAACTTCCTGACCGTTCTGCGCAACGGCATGCAGGACTACGCCAAGACCTTGAAGGGCGTGAACCTGCAGGTCGAAGACGCTCAGAACGACATCGCCAAGCAGCAGAGCCAGATTCAGAACTTCATCGCCAGTAAGGTCGATGCCATCATCGTCAACCCGGTCGATACCGACGCGACGGCTGCCATCTCCAAACTGGCTGCCGATGCCAAGATCCCGCTGATCTACGTCAACCGCGAGCCGGCGAACGTCGACAGCCTTCCGGACAAGCAGGCCTTCGTCGCATCCAACGAGCAGGAATCCGGCACGTTGGAAGCCAAGGAAGTTTGCCGGCTTCTCGGCGGCAAGGGCAAGGCTGTCGTCATGATGGGTGAGCTGTCCAACCAGGCTGCTCGCATGCGCACGAAGGACGTGCATGACGTTATCGCCACCGACCAGTGCAAGGGCATTACCATCGTCCAGGAGCAGACTGCCAACTGGCAGCGTACCCAGGGCGCCGACCTGATGACCAACTGGCTTTCCAGCGGCATCGAATTCGATGCCGTGATCTCCAACAACGACGAAATGGCGATCGGCGCCATCCAGGCGCTGAAGGCTTCCGGCAAGTCGCTCGACAAGATCGTCGTCGCCGGTGTCGACGCGACGCAGGATGCCTTGGCTGCGATGCAGGCCGGCGACCTGAAGGTCACGGTATTCCAGGATGCCGCCGGTCAGGGCAAGGGCGCCGTGGATGCCGCGCTGAAGCTCGCCAAGGGTGATAAGATCGAGAAGAAGGTTTACATTCCCTTCCAGCTCGTGACGCCGGCAAACGTCAAGGACTTCGTCAAGAAGAACTGACGGTGCGATGATCGACGGATGCGGGCGTTTGAGCCCGCATCCTCATAAATCCGAGCTGCCCGGGAGGAAAAAATGGCTGTCAGCCCATCCACCATGGCTGCGGTACGCGCCAGCGGCGCCGTCCCCAACGCCGCCTACCTGCTCAGCGCAGAAGGCATCCGCAAGGAATTTCCGGGCGTCCTGGCCCTCGACGATGTTTCCTTCCGTCTGAAGCGCGGCACTGTGCATGCGCTGATGGGCGAAAACGGCGCCGGCAAGTCGACGCTGATGAAGATCCTTGCCGGCATCTATATTCCAGACCAGGGCGAAGTGCGCCTCAAGGGCGTCGAGATCCGGCTGAAATCGCCGCTGGATGCGCTGGAAAACGGCATTGCGATGATCCATCAGGAGCTCAACCTGATGCCGTTCATGACTGTTGCCGAGAATATCTGGATCCGGCGCGAGCCGAAGAACCGCTTCGGTTTCGTCGATCACGCCGAGATGAGCCGCAAGACCGAAGAGCTTTTCCGCCGCCTCAACATTTCGATCGATCCCGAAATCCAGGTCAGCGAGCTTTCGGTTGCCAGCCGGCAGATGGTCGAAATCGCCAAGGCGGTCTCCTACGATTCCGACGTGCTGATCATGGACGAGCCTACCTCGGCGCTGACCGAGCGCGAGGTGGCGCATCTGTTCGAGATTATCCGCGGCCTGCGCGAACAGGGCATCGGTATCGTCTACATCACCCACAAGATGAACGAGCTGTTCGAGATCGCCGACGAATTCTCGGTCTTCCGCGACGGGAAGTATATCGGCACGCATGCGTCCACCGATGTCACCCGCGACGACATCATCCGTATGATGGTCGGTCGCGAGATCACGCAGATGTTCCCGAAGGAGGAGGTGCCGATCGGCGAAACCGTCCTTTCGGTCAAGGACTTGAGCCTCGACGGCGTCTTTTCGAATGTTTCCTTCGATGTCAGGGCCGGCGAAATCCTCGGTGTTGCCGGACTGGTCGGCTCCGGGCGATCGAATGTCGCCGAGACGATCTTCGGCGTGACGCCGGCATCGTCAGGCACGATCGAGCTTTTCGGCAAGAAGGTCGAGATTTCCTCGCCGGCGGCGGCGATCCGTCACGGCATGGCGTTTCTGACCGAAGACCGCAAGGACACCGGCTGTCTGCTGATCCTCAGCGTGCTCGAAAACATGCAGGTCGCCGTGCTGCACGACAAGTTCGTGCGTGGCGGCTTCGTGCAGGAGGGCTCTGTGGAGCAGGCCTGCGAGGAGATGGCGCGCAAGCTGCGCGTCAAGACGCCGAACCTTGATGAGCGGATCGAAAATCTTTCCGGCGGCAATCAGCAGAAGGCGCTGATCGGCCGGTGGCTGCTTACCAAGCCTCGCATTTTGATCCTGGACGAGCCGACGCGCGGCATCGATGTCGGCGCCAAGGCGGAAATCCATCGCCTGGTCACCGAAATGGCGCGCGACGGCGTCGCCGTCGTCATGATCTCGTCGGAAATGCCCGAGGTACTCGGCATGAGCGACCGCATCATGGTGATGCATGAGGGACGGGTCACCGGATTCCTGGATCGAGCGGAAGCAACTCAAGTGAAGGTGATGGAGCTGGCGGCGCAGTGACGCCGTCAATCATCGCAAGGGAGGATTGAACCATGGTTAGCAAAGTTGCAGAGGCGGCCGCACCGGCATTGACGCGTCCGAGACGTCGCCGTGTTCCGCCCGAACTCGGCATCTTCCTCGTGCTGATCGGCATTGCACTCGTCTGCGAAATCCTTGGCTGGATCTTCGTCGGGCAGAGCTTCCTGATGAACGTGCAGCGCCTGAAGATCATGATTCTGCAGGTCTCCGTCATCGGCATCATCTCCATCGGCGTGACGCAGGTCATCATAACCGGCGGGATCGATCTGTCGTCGGGCTCCGTCGTCGGCCTGACCGCCATGATCGCTGCGAGTTTTGCCCAGTCCTCCACCTGGGCGCGGGCCGTCTATCCGGCGCTGACCGACATGCCCTTCTTCGTTCCGATCGGCGTCGGGCTTTTGATCGGCCTGCTTGCCGGCTATATCAACGGTCAGCTCATCACCCGGACGAAAATTCCGCCTTTCATCGCCACGCTCGGCATGATGGTCTCGGCGCGCGGCCTGTCGAAGCTCTACACCAAGGGACAGCCGATCTCCGGCCTCACCGAGCAGTTCAATTTCATCGGTTCCGGAATCTGGCCCGTCATCGTTTTCCTGATCATCGCGGTCGCGTTCCATGTCGTGCTGCGCTACACCCGCTACGGCAAGTTCACCTATGCGATCGGCGCCAACATGCAGGCAGCGCGCGTGTCGGGCATCAATGTCGAGGGGCATCTGGTCAAGGTCTATGCAATTGCGGGGCTTCTGGCCGGGCTTGCCGGCATCATCACCGCCGCCCGCGTCCAGACGGCGCAGGCCGGCATGGGTGTGACCTATGAATTGGACGCGATCGCAGCCGCCGTCATCGGCGGTACCTCGCTTACCGGCGGCGTGGGGCGCATCGCCGGCACGGTGATCGGCACGGTCATCCTCGGCGTGATGATTTCCGGCTTCACCTTCCTGAACGTCGACGCGTACTACCAGGAAATCGCCAAGGGCGTCATCATCATCGCCGCCGTCGCCATCGACGTCTACCGCCAGAAGAAGCGGGCGAAACGCTGAAACGCCTGAAACAGGATCGATGATCCGAGGCGGGGTTTTGCCCCGCCTTTTTCATTTGCATCCGGCATTCCATGCAAATGCAAATTTTTTTCATTTGGGTATGGCGAATCCCGCCAGCTTTTCTATTCTGGCCGCTTTCCATCTGCTCCGCATGAGCTTCACCCAGGATAGACAATGCAGTCCGTATTCGATGGTCATAATGACGTTCTGTTGAGACTCTGGCATCACGAGCGCGATGGCGCCGACCCGATCGCCGAATTCAAGGATGGGATATCGAGCGGTCATATCGATGCGCCGCGCGCCAAAGCGGGCGGTCTGGCCGGCGGTCTCTGCGCCATCTACATTCCATCAGGCGACCTCGTCTTCGCCGATCCCGATCGCAACGGTCATTACGCAACGCCGCTTGCTGCTCCCCTGGAGCGGGCGCCGTCGCTCGATATCGCGCTGGAAATGGCGGCGATCGCGCTGCGGCTCGATCGCGCCGGCGCGTGGAAGCTCTGCCGTACCACCGGAGAAATTCGCGATTGCATGGAGAAGGGCATTTTCGCAGCCGTGATGCATATGGAGGGCTGCGAAGCCATCGATGCCGACCTCGTCGCGCTCGAAACCTTCTATGCGGCGGGGCTGCGTTCGCTCGGCCCCGTCTGGAGCCGCAACAATGTCTTCGCCCACGGTGTGCCTTTTGCCTATCCGAGCTCTCCGGATACCGGCCCGGGCCTGACGGATGCGGGCTTTGCGCTGGTGCGCGAATGCAACCGGCTGGGTATCCTCATCGATCTCGCCCATATCACCGAGAAGGGCTTCTGGGATGTGGCCAAGACCTCGGATCAGCCGCTTGTGGCCAGCCACTCCAATGCGCATGCGCTGACGCCCGTTGCCCGCAATCTCACCGACAAGCAGCTCGGCGCAATCAAGGAAAGCCGCGGCATTGTCGGCCTGAACTACGCGACGGCCATGCTGCGCGAAGATGCCCGCTCTGATGCCAATACGCCGATCGAAGCCATGGTGCGTCATGTCGATCATCTGGTCAGCCGCGTCGGTATCGATTGCGTCGGCCTCGGATCGGACTTCGACGGCGCGACGATTCCCGAGGAAATCAGTGATGCGGCGGGTAACCAGAAGCTGATTGCCGCCCTTCGGAACGTTGGTTATGCTGAAGCCGATCTTGTAAAGCTGTGTAGGGAGAACTGGCTTCGCATCCTGGCGTCCGCTTGGAAGGAAGGCAGCGCAACACGCGCGTCGCAATATTGATAAAAGCTCAAAGAAGGGAACGAAAACAATGATGATTACCAGAATGAACCGCAGCTTCCGCGTCCTTACGGCCGGTGTTGCTCTCTCTATTCTGACAATGGCCGTGCCGAGCGCTTTTGCCGCAACGCCGAAGGACACGCTGGTCGAAGGTTTTTCCTTCGACGACATTCTGAGCATGGACCCGGCGGAAGCCTATGAACTTTCCGCTGCCGAAATCACCGGCAACAGCTACAGCCTGCTCGTTCGCCTCGATATCAAAGACACCTCCAAGATCCAGGGCGATCTTGCCGAGAGCTGGTCGGTTTCCGATGATCATCTGACCTATACGTTCAAGCTGAAGCCCGGCCTGAAATTCGCCTCCGGCAATCCGATCACCGCCGATGATGTGGCATGGTCCTTCGAGCGCGTCGTCAAGATCAACAAGAGCCCGGCCTTCATTCTTACCCAGTTCGGCTTGACCGGCGACAATGTGACGGAAAAGGCCAAGGCCACCGATCCGAATACCTTCGTCTTCACCGTCGACAAGCCCTACGCACCGAGCTTCGTGCTGAACTGCCTGACCGCGACCGTCGCCGAAGTGGTCGACAAGAAGCTGGTGCTGCAGCACGTCAAGCCGGTGACGCCATCGGCCGACAGCAAATACGACAACGACTTCGGCAATGGCTGGCTGAAGACCGGTTTTGCCGGCTCCGGCCCGTTCAAGCTGCGTGAATGGCGCGCCAACGAAGCCGTCGTCCTCGAGCGCAACGACAATTACTACGGCGAAAAGCCGAAGCTCGCCCGCGTCATCTACCGCTTCATGAAGGAAAGCTCGGCGCAGCGTCTGGCGCTGGAGAACGGCGATATCGACGTTGCCCGCAACCTGTCGCCGACCGATCTCGCAGCCATCGAGAAGAACGCCCAGCTTGCCTCCACCAACGCGCCGAAGGGCACGATCTACTACATCAGCCTCAACCAGAAGAACCCGAACCTTGCCAAGCCGGAAGTGCAGCAGGCGTTCAAGTACCTTGTCGATTACGATGCCATCGGCAAGACCCTGATCAAGGGTATCGGCGAAATCCATCAGACCTTCGAGCCGAAGGGCCTGCTCGGTGCGCTGGATGAAAATCCGTTCAAGCTCGATATCGCCAAGGCCAAGGAACTGCTCGCCAAGGCCGGCTTGCCCAACGGCTTCTCCGTGACCATGGACGTGCGCAGCATCGAGCCGGATACCGGTGTCGCCACATCGATCCAGCAGACGCTCGGCCAGGCAGGCATCAAGGTGGAGATCATCCCCGGCGACGGCAAGCAGAAGCTGACCAAATATCGCGCCCGCAATCACGACATCTATTTCGGCAACTGGGGCAACGACTATTGGGATCCCCATTCCAACGCCGATACCTTCACGACCAACGACGACAATTCTGACGGCAGCTCGAACAAGACGCTCTCCTGGCGCAATACCTGGACGACGCCTGAGTTGGAGAAGGAAACCAAGGCAGCGCTGTTCGAGGGCGATGCCGCCAAGCGTGCCGCCATGTATCAGGACATCCAGAAGAAGTTCCTGGATGCCAGCCCCTTCGTCATCCTGTTCCAGCAGACGGAAGTTGCCGGCTATCGCAAGGACGTGAAGGACTTCAAGCTCGGTCCGACCTTCGACACCAACTTTGTCTGGCCGGTGTCAAAGTGATAATCCGGCAGGATTAGTCCTTTGAGCACTGTCGAGCGGAAAATGCAGGTGCGGCCCAAGAAGGGCCGTGCCGCTCCTTTTTTCATGGGTCTGCTGCGATTCCTCGTCGTTGCGATCACGACCTATCTCGGCCTTCTGGCCGTCACCTTCTTCATCGGACGGGTGATCCCGATCGATCCGGCGCTGGCGATTGCCGGCGATCATGCGCCTGCGCAGGTGATTGATCGCCTGCGCCGCGAAATGCATCTCGATCAGCCGCTGTACCAGCAGTTCTACTACTATCTGGTGAGCGCGCTTACCGGCGATTTCGGCACGTCGGTGCTGACGACCAATCCGGTCATGGACGACATCAAGCGCGTCTTTCCGGCGACGATGGAGCTTGCGACCGTCGGCACGATCATCGGTGCGATTTTCGGGGTTCCCTTCGGCGTGCTTGCCGCCGTGCGCCGCAACAGTTTCATCGACCAGATCGTCCGCGTCATCGGCCTCGTCGGCTATTCCGTGCCGGTCTTCTGGCTGGCCATGGTGTCGCTGGTCATCTTCTATGCGAAGCTGAATTGGGTGGCCTATCCCGGCCGCATCGACATCGCCTACGAATATACCTTCACGCCGATCACCGGCTTCTATCTGCTCGACAGCGCTCTGCAGGGGCAGTGGGACGTCTTCTGGGACGTCTTCCGCCACATCATCCTGCCGGCGTCGTTGCTCGGCTATTTCTCGCTCGCCTATATCAGTCGCATGACGCGCAGCTTCATGCTGAACGAACTGGGCCAGGAATATATCGTCGCTGCCCGCGCAAAGGGTCTTTCGGAGACGCGGGTGATCTGGGGCCATGCCCTGCGCAGCGCAGCGGTGCCGCTGATCACGGTGATCGCGCTGTCCTATGCCGGACTGCTGGAGGGTTCGGTGCTGACGGAGATCGTGTTCTCTTGGCCGGGTATCGGCTTCTACATCACCAGTTCGCTGCGCAATGCCGACATGAACGCCGTTCTCGGCGGCACAATCGTCGTCGGCACGGTCTTCATCGGCATCAACCTGTTCTCCGATCTGCTCTATCGGACCCTCGACCCAAGGACGCGACGTAAATGACGGCGACCGCTGAGACCACCCACCTCGGCTGGCGTGACTGGCTGCTGTCCGACCGGCCGCAGTCGCGCCGGCAGGCAAGGCTCGGGCGTGCCTATGTCACCTGGCGGCAATTCTCCGCCAATCGCCTGGCCGTTGTCGGATTGCTGATCATCATTGCGCTCGTGCTGGTGGCAGCGCTTGCCGATGTCATCGCGCCGCATTCGCCCGTCATCGGCGATCTGACCAATGCCTATCTGAAGCCTCCGGGCACGCCGGGCTATCTTCTCGGCACGGATGATCTCGGGCGCGACATCCTTTCCCGCCTCATCTACGGTTCGCGGTGGACGCTCTACATCGTCGTGCTGGTGGCGATCATATCGGCGCCGATCGGGCTCATCATCGGCATGGTTTCCGGCTACCTGGGCGGCTGGGTCGACACCGTGCTGATGCGCATCACAGACATCTTCCTCGCCTTCCCGAAGCTGGTGCTGGCGCTCGCCTTTGCCGGTGCGCTCGGGGCGGGCATCGAGAACGCCGTCATTGCCATCGCGATCACCTCCTGGCCGCCCTATGCGCGTCTGGCGCGGGCGGAAACGATGACGGTGCGTCACTCCGATTATATCGCCGCCGTGCAGCTCATGGGCGCCTCGTCGCTGCGCATCATCTTCCGCCACATCATGCCGCTGTGCATCTCCTCGGTGATCGTGCGTGTGACGCTCGATATGGCCGGCGTCATCCTGACCGCGGCCGGTCTCGGCTTTCTCGGCCTCGGCGCGCAGCCGCCCCTGCCGGAATGGGGCGTCATGATCGCAAACGGCTTCAAATATTATCTCGACCAGTGGTGGGTGGCGGCCATGCCCGGCATTGCGATCCTGATCGTCAGCCTCGGCTTCAACCTGCTCGGCGACGGTCTGCGCGACGCGCTCGATCCGAAGGAGAGCGGCCAATGACGACGATGTTGACCGTAGAAAACCTGAGGGTTCGTTATCCGACGCGCACGGGCGTCATCGAAGCGGTGCGCGGCGTGTCCTTCACGCTCGGCCGCGAAAGGCTCGGCATCGTCGGCGAAAGCGGCTCCGGCAAGTCGCAGACGGGCCGGGCTATCATGGGCCTGACGCCGCCGCACGCTCTCGTCAGCGCCGACACGCTGAATTTCAGCGGTATCGAGCTGCTGTCGGTCTCGGCCAAGGAGCGGCGGTCTTTGCGCGGCAAGCGCATCGCCATGGTGCTGCAGGATCCGAAATATTCGCTCGATCCTGTCATGCCCATCGGCCGGCAGATCACCGAGACGCTGCGCACGCATGAGAAGGTGGGCAGGGGAGAAGCGCGCGACCGCGCCATGGCGATGTTGGAGGCCGTGCAGATCCGCGATCCCAAGCGCGTCTACGACCTGCATCCGCATGAAGTATCGGGCGGCATGGGCCAGCGTGTGATGATTGCGATGATGCTGATTGCCGGGCCTGAGCTTCTGATCGCCGACGAGCCGACATCCGCTCTCGATGTCACCGTGCAGCTCGATGTGCTCAGGATCATGGACAAGCTGGTGTCGGAGCGCGGCATGGGACTGATTTTCGTGTCACACGACCTGCGGCTGGTTTCCTCCTTCTGCGATCGCGTGATCGTCATGTATGCAGGCAAGGTCGTGGAGGAAATCAAGGCTTCCGAGCTCAATAACGCCCAGCATCCCTATACGCGCGGTCTGCTGAATTGCATGCCGGTCATCGGCGAGAACCGCCATCCATTGCCGGTTCTCGATCGCAAGCCGGAGTGGGCGGCATGACGGTGGCGCTCGCGGTTGACGGCCTCAGCGTCGTCTATGATGGTTACTACGCTCTCGATGCCGTCAGCGTCGAGGTGAACAAGGGCGAATCCTTCGGTCTGGTCGGCGAATCCGGTTCCGGCAAGTCGACGCTGCTGCGCGCTGTCGCGGGCCTTGCGCCCGTCAGCGATGGCAGGATCCGCATCGGCGGCGAGCAGTTGAAGGGAGCAAAACGCAGCAAGGCTTTCTATCGCCAGGTGCAGATGGTGTTCCAGGACCCCTATGGCTCCCTGCATCCGCGCCAGACGATCGATCGGCTGCTGCTGGAGCCGCTGGTGATCCATGGTATCGGCGACGGCGAAAAGCGCATTGCGAGGGCGCTCGATGAAGTGGGTCTCGGAACCGGCTTTCGCTTCCGCTATCCGCACCAGCTCTCCGGTGGCCAGCGTCAGCGCGTCGCCATTGCCCGCGCTCTGATCGTCGAACCCTCCATCCTTTTGCTCGACGAGCCGACGTCGGCGCTGGATGCTTCGGTGCAGGCCGAGGTGCTCAATCTGCTCGAACAGATACGCAAGGACCGCCATCTGACCTTCGTCATGGTGAGCCACGATCTCGGCGTCGTCACGCATATGTGCGAACGTCTCGCTGTCATGCGCAACGGCGCCGTTGTCGAGCGGCTGAGTGCAAAAGACCTGGCGGCGGGCGACGTGAAGGAAGACTATACGCGCAATCTGATGATCGCCAGCAAGGGCTTCGTCCGCACCTGATCGGACGGTCTCCAGACCCCGCGCGCTCGTTAACGAATGGCCCATCGAAACACGACCAATCGTATAGACTATTGACACCCGCCGCAATTATGTCATGATCTCGTTAATAGCAGTTAACTTTCGTGATCCCGATCAAGGGTCAGACGTTAAGTGGAGGCAGGCATGTTTTTCATGGGTGGCATGACCATGGGCTATCTTCATCCGCCGGTGCCGGCGAAAGAGGAACGCGTAGGGGCCGCCGCTCTTTCGGAAGAAAACAGCCGCCGCCGGACAGGTCCTGCCGAAGAGCAGGTCGCTGATGCAAGCGCCATAGAGCGCAGTTTGATTTGGGCTCGCCGCATTCTCTGCTGATTTTGGCTTTGCCGATCTTTCGGGCCCCTAGCAGTCCAGTGGTTTAATTTTTCTCAGACGGAGTTCTGGACGGAAATTCATGTCTACCTAATTGATAGGAAATATATGAATATCCGCCTTGGGCTTGGCCCATGAGATATAAATAAAAAACGAACGGAGGCAACACATGGCGAATTTGGGTATATCGAATACGCATGTGAATCAGTTCGATGGTTCCAAGCGCGCCGCGAAGACGCGGCACAAGATACAGATGGCGATTCATGTCGTTCTGTTTTCCGCGGCGTTTCTTTTCGTCGCGGCCATTGTTTGCGGCATCGTTGTTTAAACACGCTGTTCGCGAGGCGGTCGGCGTGACCGCCATCTGCGACGATGCAGACCATTCCTATAATATAGAGTGATGACAAGCGTGGCTGACTGCGATGTCGAGCCGCGTCGTTCTGGTATGCTGCTTTTTCAAGCCTCCATTTCCACTTCAGACAATTCCTCTCCATCCGACTGGCGGAACTTTGCCGGACAAAGAAAATTTGCCCGACCCGATGGTATACGCCTCGTGAAAACAGTAAGCTTCCCGCAAAGATGAGAGAGATTTCGGGAGGCGGCCGGGCGCAATCAGGCGTTTGGCGGCATGTAGAATGCCAAGTAACCCTTGCGCGCAGGTGCGTCGCGCTTCCCAGGCTCGAAATGAGCGTGACTTTGTCATCGCGGGATGGCGACGAGTAGGTTTTGCGGTGTCTCCGTTTCAGGCGGTAGCTCGCTTATGGTCAGCCAATCGGCCTTAATCGCTTCCGGAGCGGATGCGTCCCGAAAGGAATTTGCGAATCTTTTGAGGGGGTTCAGTTTAAGTTCATCTTCTGCGGGATATTGAGGGTTCAATATGCCGAACCATGCTGAATTTCCGCAATTGGATGAATCAGCCCAAGGAGAATGCCTCATGACCTTGATCGATTGTCGTTGACGTGTGCGGATCGCGGCCGGAACCATTTAGCCGCATATCCAGTTTCACGGACACTCCCTTTGGGATGATGGAAATCGCCATTATTCTCAAAAACCGCCCGTGAAAATCTTCGCCTCTATACGTTTGTTCTAAGCTGTCACCTCGAATTCATCCCCTTCGCCCGCCGGGAAGCGAAGCAAAAGGGTCCAGATGTGTGAATTCTTGTGTCAGGCAGGGCAAAAACGATAAAGGCGGCAATGCCACTCACTCTGTTTGGACCCAGAACCCGAATCCATGACATCTCAAAATCTCTCCACCGTTACGCCGCGCGATTCTGAAGCCAAGCAGATCGATCACAACGATGCGATCCGCGCGACCTATTTCTCCAACGAGCAGATACGGGAATGCGGCGCGACCTTCGCCCGCAATGGCGCCAACACCAAGCTGCCGGGCTTTGCACCGTTCGACTTCTTTGCGCGACACAAGGAGAACGAAAAAGAGATTCTGCGCGTCTATCGCTCTGCCAATGCCGATGTCGACGCCGGTGAATCGATCACGCCGGCCGCCGAATGGCTGCTCGACAACCACTACATCATCGAAGAAGCCATTCAGGAAGTCCGCCGCGATTTCCCGAAGAAATTCTACGATCAGCTGCAGACGATCACCCTCGGCGGCATGGTCATGCCGCGCACGATGGCGCTGGCCTGGCTCTATGTCGCACATACGCACAGCACGGTTTCCGGTCCGGGCCTGCTGGCGCTGGTCGAAGGCTTCCAGTCGGTAGAGATGCTGAAGATCGGCGAGCTCTGGGCCGTTCCGTCGCTGGTGCGATATATTCTCGTCGACAATCTGCGCCGCATTTCGAGCCGCGTCGAGCAGAGCCGTCTTACGCGCAAAAAGGCCAATGCCGCCGTCGACGAGCTGATCCGCCTCAACGACGAGGCCAAGGTCGCCGAATTCCTGAAGACACTCGAGCCCTATACGTCGGACAATACCTTCGCCACGCAGTTCCTCTATCGCCTGCGCGACGGCTCGCACACTTCAGGCCTTGCCGTCACCTGGATGGAAAAGCGGCTGACCGAAGCCGGCACCGACGCCGAAAGCGTCATGATGGCCGAGCACAATCGGCTGTCATCAGGCAACGTGACGATGGGCAACATCATCAAGAGCCTGCGCCTGATCGACGACACAGACTGGTCGGTCTGGGTGGAAGACGTCAGTGCGGTCGACAAGCTGCTGTGGGACGAGACCGACTATGCCAAGCTCGATCCGGGCTCGCGCAACAGCTATCGCCGCCGCATTGAAAAGCTTGCGCGCCGTTCCGAAAAGACCGAAATGGAGATCGCCCAGGTCGCCATGGCGATGACCGCGGCGGCGACGGCGTCCGGCGAACATGAGCCGCATGAGCCGAATATCGGCGATTTCATCATAGGCCAGCAGACGGAGAAGCTGGAGAAGGCGATCGGCTATCGTCCGCCGATATCGACGAGCTTCGTGCGCCAGTGGCGCAAGCTCAACTGGCTGGCGATCGCGGCGCCGGTGCTGTTTCTCACCGCCGTGGTGCTAGGCGTCGTCGGCTATTACATGATCCAGGCCGGCATGGGCTGGGCTGAAACCGTCATCCTGCTGCTGATGTTCTCGCTGCCGGCCTCCGAGGGTGCGACCGGCCTCTTCAATTTCGTCGTCACCATGTATCTGACGCCGGCGCGCCTCGTCGGCTACGAATACAAGGAAGGCATTCCGGAAGAAGCCCGTACGCTTGTGGTCGTGCCGACCCTGATCGGCAATCGCGACAGCGTCGACGAGCTCGTCCGCAATCTCGAGGTTCACTACCTCGCCAATCCGCGCGGCGAAGTCTATTACGCGCTGCTCAGCGACTGGCCTGATAGCCAGGAGGAAGAGAGCGAGCGCGATCTGGAAATCCTGGACTACGCCCGCCGCGAAGTGGCCAATCTGGCAGCCCGCTACGACGAGGACGGCAAGCAGCGCTTTTACCTGCTGCATCGCCGCCGTCTCTATAATCCGGCCGAAGGCGCCTGGATGGGCTGGGAGCGCAAGCGCGGCAAGCTGCATGAGCTGAACATGCTCCTGCGCGGCGACCGCGACACCACCTTCCTGCCTGGCGCCAACACGGTGCCGAAGGATGTGCAATATGTCATGACGCTCGATTCCGATACGCGCCTGGTGCGCGATACGGTCACCAAGCTCGTCGGCAAGCTGCATCATCCGACCAACCGGCCCGTATTCGATCCCGACAGCAAGCGCGTCGTTCGCGGTTATGGCGTGCTGCAGCCGCGCGTCACCCCGTCATTGACGACGGGCAAGGATGCGTCGGTGTTCCAGCGCGTTTTCTCGGTCAATCGCGGCCTCGACCCTTACGTCTTCGCCGTTTCCGACGTCTATCAGGATCTGGTCGAGGAAGGCACCTTCACCGGCAAGGGCCTATATCATGTCGACGCCTTCGAGGCCTCGCTGAAGGGCAAGATCGAGGAGAACGCCGTTCTCAGCCACGACCTGCTCGAAGGCTCGATGGCGCGTTGCGCGCTGGTCACCGACTGCGAGCTCGTCGAGGACTTTCCGATCCGCTATGAAGTCGAAGTCTCGCGCCAGCATCGCTGGGCCCGCGGCGACTGGCAGCTCCTTCCCTATCTCTTCAATCCGAAGCGCGGCGTGACCGGCCTCGGCCGCTGGAAGATGGTGGACAATCTGCGTCGTTCGCTGACGCCGATCGCCTGGTTCTTCGCATCCGTTCTCGGCTGGTATTTCATGGGAGCGCTTGCCGCGCTTCTGTGGCAGATCCTGCTGATCTTCTGCCTGTTCGTGGCACCGACGCTGTCGCTCATCAACGGCATCATCCCCCGCACCAGCGATATCATCGCGCGCGCCCATCTCTATACGGTCTGGACCGATATTCGCGCCGCCAATGCGCAAGTGGCGCTGCGTATCGTCTTCATCGCCGACGGCGCCTGCATCATGGCCGATGCCATCGGCCGCTCGCTCTACCGCGCCTTCGTCAGCCGCAAGCTGATGCTGCAATGGCGCACGGCCGCCAGCGCCCAGGCCGCCGCGCAGACGACGATCCTCGGCCATTATCGCGTCATGTGGCATGCGCCGGTGCTGGCGCTGCTGGCCCTCGCCTTCGCCTCGCTTTCCGGCGACAACGCCTTCTTCGTCGGCATTCCCTTTGCGCTGCTCTGGATGCTGTCGCCGGCGATCGCCTGGTATGTCAGCCAGTCGGCGGAAACCGAAGACAGGCTTGACGTGCCGGAAAGCGTCTCGGCCGAGCTGCGCAAGATCGCTCGCCGCACCTGGCGTTATTTCGATACGTTCGTGGTCGAGCAGCAGAACCATCTGCCGCCTGACAACGTGCAGCAGACCCCGAATGCGGTTGTGGCATCGCGCACCTCGCCGACCAATATCGGCGTCTATTTCCTGTCGATCATCTCCGCGCGTCATTTCGGCTGGATTTCCTTCGAGGAAACCATCGATCGCATGGAAAAGACCATGGCGACCGTCGAGAAGCTCGAAAAGTTCCGCGGGCACCTGTGCAACTGGTATCACACCGATACGCTGAAGCCGATGGGCGCGCGTTATGTCTCGGCTGTCGACAGCGGCAATTTCGCCGGTCATCTGATCGCGGTGTCCTCGGCCTGCCGCATCTGGGCGGAAGCGCCCTCGGCGCATATGCAGGGCAACCTCGACGGCATCGGCGACGTCGCCGGCATTCTCGCCGAGACGCTTGCCGAGCTCCCGGACGACCGCAAGACCGTGCGGCCGCTGCGCCGCCGCCTGGAAGAGCGCATCGCCGGCTTCCAGAACGCGCTCGTCGCTGTCAAGCGTGAGCATGAGTTCGCCTCCATCCGCGTCATCAACCTCTCGGTTCTGGCGCAGGATATCCAGAAGCTGGCGGGCAACCTCGATCATGAGGTCAAGTCTCCGCAGAGCGGCGAAGTGCTCACCTGGTCGCAAACGCTGGTGAAGGTCTGCGAAGGCCATATCGCCGACAGCATTTTCGATCTCGCCAACGTCGATTCGCTGCGCCAGCGCCTGACGAAGCTGCGCGACCGCATGCGCGATATCGCCTTCGGCATGGAGTTCGGCTTCCTCTATCGCCCGGAGCGGCGCCTGCTCTCCATCGGTTTCCGCGTCGAGACGAACGAACTCGATGCTGCCTGCTACGATCTGCTGGCTTCCGAAGCCCGCCTCACCAGCCTTTTCGCCATCGCCAAGGGCGATCTGCCGACCGAGCATTGGTATCGTCTCGGCCGCCAGGTCGTGCCTGTGGGGTCGCGCGGCGCGCTGGTATCCTGGTCGGGTTCGATGTTCGAATATCTGATGCCGCCGCTCGTCATGCAGGAGCGTCAGGGCGGTATCCTCAACCAGACGAACAATCTGATCGTCCAGGAACAGATGAACTATGCCAAGCGCCTAGGCACCGGCATCCCTTGGGGCATTTCGGAAGCGGCCTTCAATGCTCGCGACCATTATATGCACTACCAGTACACCAATTTCGGCGTGCCTTCGCTCGGCCTGAAGCGCGGCCTCGGCCAGAATGCCGTCATCGCGCCATATGCCTCGATCCTCGCCAGCCAGTATCGCCCGGCCGCCGCACTGGAGAATCTGCAGAAGTTGCGCAAGGTCGGCGCGCTCGGCATCTACGGCTTCCACGACGCCGTGGACTACACGCCGACCCGTGTTCCCGAAGGCAAGAAATGCGCTGTTGTCTACAACTACTATGCGCACCATCACGGCATGTCGATCGCCGCCATTGCCAACGTCGCCTTCAATGGCCGTCTGCGTGAACTTTTCCATGCCGATCCGGTGATCGAAGCTGCCGAACTGCTGCTGCAGGAAAAGGCTCCGCGCGATATTCCGGTCATGGCCGCCAAGCACGAGAGCGACCAGCCGGCCAACATCCAGGAAGATCTGCTGCGTCCGGAAATTCGCAAGATCGCCGATCCGGCCACGCAGGATCGCGAACTCGCCTTCCTGTCCAATGGTCACTACTCGGTCATGCTGACGGCGACCGGCGCCGGTTACTCGCGCTGGAACAGCCTGTCGGTCTCGCGCTGGCGCCCGGATCCGACGGAAGACCGTTGGGGCACCTTCATCTTCCTGCGCGATACCGCTTCCGGCCAATGGTGGTCGGCAACCGCAGAGCCGCGCAGTGTCGAAGGCGAAAAGGTCAAGGTCACTTTCAGCGACGAAAAGGCTGAGTACAGCAAGACCGTGGGCGACCTCACCAGCGAGGTCGAGTGCATCGTTGCGACCGAACACGATGCCGAAGGCCGCCGCGTGACGCTGCTCAACATGGGCGCGGAGGATCGCTTCATCGAAGTCACCTCCTATCTCGAGCCGGCCATCGCCAGCGACGATGTCGATTCGGGTCATCCGGTCTTCGCGCGCATGTTCGTGCGCACCGAGATCGGTGGCAAGGGCGACATGATCCGGGCGGAGCGCAACAAGCGCGACTATAACGAGCCGGATATGTCGGTCGCCCATCTGGTCGTCGACAATGCCGGCTCCGAACGCCCGACGGAATTCGAGACGGACCGCCGCAAGTTCCTCGGCCGCGGCCGCACGCTTGCCGAAGCTGCGGCTTTCGATCCGGGCGCAACGCTCTCCGGCACGGACGGCTTCACCATGGACGCCTGCCTGTCGCTGCGTCGCGTCGTGCGCGTTCCGGCCGGCAAGAAGGTCAGCGTGATCTTCTGGACGATTGCAGCACCCAGCCGCGAGGACGTCGACAAGGCGGTCGACCGCTATCGCAATCCCGATACTTTCGGGGTCGAGCTCACGCAGGCCTGGACGCGCACGCAAATGCAGATGCGCCATGTCGGCGTCACCTCGCAGCAGGCGGCAGCCTTCCAGAAGCTTGCCCGCTACCTCGTCTATCCGGACATGCACCTGCGCGCCGACGGCGCCACCGTGCTGGCCGGCCTGCATTCGCAATCGGCGCTCTGGCCGGTGACCATATCGGGTGATTTCCCGATCTTCACCCTGCGCATCAACGACGATATCGATCTCGAAATCGCGAGAGAAGCGCTGAGTGCGGCGGACTATCTGCGCTCGCGCGGCATCAACGCCGATCTTGTCATCGTCAACGAACGCACCTCGGATCACGTCCAGGAAATGCAGAGCGAGTTGGATAAGCTCGTCGAGCACGTCCGTCACAATCAGGGCGACGGGCTGCGGCCGAATATCTTCTCGGTTCGCAAGGATCTGATCGAGAACGAGACCTACCAGCAGATCCTCGCGGCCTCGCGCGTGATCTTCCACGCACGAAACGGCAAACTCGTCGACCAGATTGCCCGTGCGGCGACGCTGTTTGCCTCCTCGCAGTCCGACGGACCGGTGCCGGTCAATCGACTTGCAGTGCCGATGGCGCCGCAGAAGTCGGTCTTTGTTGCCGATGCGCTCGAAGCGCAGGACGATCTCGATTTCTGGAACGGCTATGGTGGTTTCGCCAAGGATGGCCGCGAATATGTCGTCCGGCTCGCCGGCGGACAATCGACGCCGCATCCGTGGATCAACGTCATCACCAACGAGCGTTTCGGCTTCCACGTGCCCGCCGAAGGCGGCGGTTTCACCTGGAGTCACAATTCGCGCGACTACCAGCTGACGCCCTGGACCAACGACATGGTCCTCAACCGCCCGGGCGAGGCGCTCTACGTGGCCGATCTCGATGGCAACAGGGTCATGACACCCTATGCGGGCCTGTCCCGTAACCCGAAGGTCCGGTACGAGACCCGTCACGGCCTTGGCTATTCCGTCTTCTCGAGCGAAGAGGATGGCGTGGCGCTGGAGCTGACCCAGACGGTCGATCGCGAGCGACCGGTCAAGCTCTTCCGCCTGCGCCTCAGCAACAAGGGCACGGGCAGCCGGCGGCTGCGGGTCTACAATTATGCGGAATGGGTGCTCGGCATCAATCCGCACAAGACCAAGCCCTTCATCCTCTCGTCGCTGGACGAGGGGACGGGCGCGCTGTTTGCCAACAACCCCTACAGCATCGACTATTCCAAGCGGATCGCCTTCATGGCGGCAAGCGAGGCGCATTCGAGCTTCTCGGCAAGCCGCCGCGAATTCATCGGCCGCCATGGCACGGTGCAGTTGCCGGAGGCCGTCGTCTCCGGTGCGGCACTCTCCAATTCGACCGATCTGGACGGCGATCCCTGCGCAGCTCTTGCCTTCGATCTGACGATCGGGGCCGGCGAGCAGAAGGAGATCTGCTTCTATATGGGCGACACCGCTTCGCTCGAAGAGGCGCGTGCATTGGTGGCGGATATCCGCAAGGCCGACTTCGATGCGGTGCTTTCGGCGAACCGCGGTTTCTGGGATGATTTCACCGGCCGCGTGAAGATTTCGACGCCGGACAAGGCGATGAACAACATGATCAATGCCTGGCTGCCCTATCAAAGCCTCGGCTGCCGTATCATGTCGCGCACGGCCTTCTATCAGGCGTCGGGTGCCTTCGGCTTCCGCGATCAGCTGCAGGATACGCTGGCCTTCCTGATGCATGCGCCGGAACTTGCCCGCAAGCAGATCCTGAATGCGGCACAGCGCCAGTTCCGCGAGGGCGACGTGCAGCATTGGTGGCTGCCCGGCAGCGGCGCCGGCGTGCGCACGCATATCTCCGATGACGTCGTCTGGCTGGCCTATGCCATCAACCAGTACTGCACAGTCACTAACGACAGGTCGATCCTGGACGAGGAGCTTCCCTTCGTCGAGGGTGCTGCCCTGATGCCCGGCACACACGACGTCTTCTATCAGCCGACCGTCTCTGAGGACAAAGCCAGCGTCTACGAACATGCGGCCTTGGCGCTCGATCTCGCGATCAAGCGCAAGGGCGGCAACGGCCTGCCACTGATCCTCGGCGGCGACTGGAACGACGGCATGAACCGCGTCGGCATCCAGGGTCGCGGCGAAAGCATCTGGCTCGGCTGGTTCCTGGCCGGTACCCTCACCGCCTTCCTGCCCTATGCGGAAGCTCGCGGCGACAAGGAGCGCGTCAAGCGCTGGTCGGATCATCTGCCGGAACTGCGCAAGGCGCTGGAAACGGCGGGCTGGGACGGCGGTCATTATCGCCGCGGCTATTTCGACGATGGCAGCCCGCTCGGCTCCAGCGAGAATTTCGAGTGCCAGATCGATTCGATCGCGCAGTCCTGGAACATTCTCTCCGGCGAAGGCGATAAGGCACGCGGCGAGAAGGCGATGAATGCCGTTCTCGACAAACTGGTGGACGACGACAACCGGATCATCCGGCTGTTTACGCCACCCTTTGCCAAGTCCACGCGCGATCCGGGCTACATCAAGTCCTATCCGCCGGGCGTCCGTGAAAATGGCGGTCAGTATACGCATGCGGCCACCTGGGTCGTGATGGCACTGGCGGAAATGGACCGCGGCGATGACGCCTGGCATTGCTTCGACATGCTCAATCCGGTCAACCATGCACGCGATCGTGATCAGGCCGATACCTATCGTGTAGAGCCCTATGTCGTTGCCGCTGATATTTACGGTGAAGGTGAATTGACCGGCCGTGGCGGTTGGACCTGGTACACAGGATCGGCCGGCTGGCTGTATCGCGTGGCAATCGAGGGCATTCTTGGCATTCGCGTCAAGAACGGCAGACTGTATGTTAGGCCGGCGCTGCCTTCGACATGGGACGGCTTTGGGGCGGACCTCGAACTGCCGAGCGGAAAATACCGTATTTCCGTCTCAAAAGCGCCCGATGCTGAGGGATACTCGGTCACCATAAATGATAGGGCAATCGCCCATCCCGAAGAGGGCTATCCGATCGGACAGTAGTGCTTTCCGCACTGTTTTGCTTCGACGATCGGGGCCAAAGGGGGAACTCTTTGGCCCCGATCGCATTTGATTGTCGGAACAGGAGAGTTTGATGAACTCGAGGGTGAATATCGACGCGGCTGCGGCAAAACGAATGAGTTTGCCAAAGCCTGCGGCGATGCTGCGGGACACTCGGTTGGATGTCCTCAGGGCCTTGGCCCTGATCATGATCTTCATCAATCACGTGCCGGGGCAGTTCTTCGAGCAACTGACCACCAAAAACTTCGGCTTTTCCGATGGAGCGGAAGCTTTCGTTCTGATCTCCGGAATCTCCGTCGGCCTCGCCTATGGAACGAAGTTTCTCCCCGGCAATCGGCTGGCAATGATGTGGAAGGCGGTCAAGCGCGCCTTCACCCTCTATACCGCGCATATGATCACCACCTTCGTGACGCTGGTACTGTTCATCTGCGGCGCATGGATCTTCCATCAGAAGGGCCTGTTGTGCGAGGTGAATATCCTCGCGCTGCTGATGGATCCGGGTCGTGGCATTCCGGCGCTGCTGACGCTCGGGCATCAGATCGGCTACAACAATATCCTGCCCATGTATGGCGCCCTGTTTCTGATGCTGCCGCTGATGATGCTGCTGGAGGCCAAAAATCCCCTGCTCCTGCTTCTCGTGTCCGCCAGCGTCTGGCTTGTTTCGGGCATCTATTACATCGCGCCGCACACGACACTGCTTGACGGATTCTGGTTCCTCAATCCGCTGTCCTGGCAGTTCCTCTTCGTCATCGGTTTCGTTGCCACCATGCATGTGAAGCGTGGCGGGCGGATCCTCGTTCATCCCGTGCTGATCGGGCTCGCTTCCGCCTATGTGCTCCTGTCCTTCATCTGGGTGACCGACAAGCTCTGGGTGATCGGCGATTATCTTGCGACATTCGGCCTGCCGACTGTCGTCACCGGCTTTGACAAGACGTTCCTGTCGCTGCCGCGATTGCTGCATGTGCTGGCGCTCGCCTATCTGATCATCAGCATACCGTCCTTATCAGCGCTGCTGCGGCGCTCGGCGAACCATCCGTTGACGATCCTCGGGCGGCATTCGCTCAGCATCTTCGTTGCGGGCACGATCCTTGCCATGGCCGGCCAGGTCCTTCTCTATGTGACCAACAAGAGCCCTACCGTCGGCGCGATCTATGTCGTCATCGGTATCGCCGCACAGTTCGCCTATGCCTATCATCTCGAGCACAAGCGGCTTCAGGTGGCTGGCCAACGTCCTGTGAAAGCGCCGGCCGCAGCGATTGCAATGCCCCTGCATTTCGGAAAACGCCGCTGAACGTTTTGTAGAGGCGCGCTTTATGCGCGGCTCAATTGTCTGATTTTTCTTCATAACTTTGTTTGTGATACTTTCGCGAAAGAAGTGTGACCGACTCGCAGTACAATTATTACATGGGCTATGCCGGCAACGGGTTCACGGCCATTATCTCGCTGGAAGATTCCAACTCCTCGGGTGACACCTCGTCCTATGGCGGCGCATGGCAGAGACCGGCAAGGGCAACCACTATGCTCCGGACGTCGTCCTCGGCGCTGGCTACACAACGGGTGCCTGGTCGCTGAGGGTCATCGGCGGCTATGATCCCGTCGTCGAGGAAGGTGTCGTCAAGGCCCGTATCGACGCCGGCTTCGGTGCCTTCAAGGCCTTCCTCATGGGTGGCTGGAATACGGACGGCGACAAGCTGAACAAATATGCAGGCTCCTACCTCAACAGCAACCGTTCCGCCTGCCCGACCAACGGCGCGGATTGCGGCTGGGGCGATTGGGCCTTCTGGACCGGCTCCAGCTATCAGCTGACCCCGAAGCTGCAGGCCAATGCCCAGGTGGCCTACACCGACTCGAAGATCTTCGCCGCTACCGCAAACGTCGCCTGGCGTCCGGTCAAGGATCTGCTGATCGAGCCGGAAGTCTCCCACACCGATTGGGATGCCGCCGACCGCGACCAGTGGGCCGGCGTATTCCGCTTTGAGCGCAAGTTCTGATCCGATCTCCGTTGGGCGCCGATGTTAACTCCTGGTAGCGCCCAACCGAATTGACCTCCGATCAGAAACGCGGAAAGGCCCGGTTTTCCCGCCGGGCCTTTCTTTGTTTTTGGTTGGCTGTGGCTTCTGGATGTAGGTGTCCCCCAGGCGGGGAGAGGGGATCTGTTCGTGTTTGCGGCACCTGTGGACGGGGAAAGGTGCTGACTCTGTGCGGTAAGCTCCCTCTCCCCCGCTTCAACGGGGAGAAGAGGGTTGGGGTGAGGGGCCAGGCGCAGATTGCGGTGGCATCGCGCTTGCCCGACAAACGTCGTCCGGCCGGAAGTTCGGCAGCAAAAAGCCGGGAGAGCACTGCTCTCCCGGCTTCGATCTTGGGCCCCTTGCGAATATCAGGCGGCTTCGTGTTCCGTCGTGTGCGCCTTGCGGACTTCCTCGTCCGTCAGGATGCCGCTGGCGCGCAGCAGGGCGGCAAAGCGACCGTTACTCTGGCTGAGCTCGCTGAAGCTGCCGTTCTCGATGACGCGGCCGTTGTCGAGGAAGAGGACGATATCGGCCTCGCGTACCGTCGACAGACGGTGGGCGATGATGAAGGTCGTGCGGTTCTGGCGCAGGTTGTCGATCGCCGCCTTGACCCTGTTCTCCGTTTCGACGTCGAGCGCGCTCGTGGCTTCGTCGAGCACGAGGATCGGTGCGTCCTTCAGGATGGCGCGAGCGATCGCGATACGCTGGCGCTCGCCACCGGAAAGCTTGTTGCCACGCTCGCCGACACGGGTTTCGTAGCCGCTTTCGCGGGTTTCGATGAAGTCGTTGGCGGCAGCCGCCTGGGCAGCGCGGATCATCTCTTCCTGGGTCGCGCCTTCACGGCCGAGGCGGATGTTGTCGCTGATCGAGCGGTTCAGCAGCCCGGCGTCCTGGAAGACGGTGGCGATGTAGCGGCGCAGCGACCGGCGCGTCACCTTGGTGATGTCCTGGCCATCGACCAGGATCTGGCCGCCCTGCGGGTCGAAGACGCGCTGCAGCAGGTTGACGAGCGTCGTCTTGCCGGCGCCGGTCGGACCGACGATGGCAACGGTCTGTCCGGCCTTCACCTTGAAGGAGATGTCGTGCAGGCCCTGGGAGGTGCTTGCAAAGCCGAAGGAAACGTTGCGGAACTCGACTTCGCCCTTCACGTCCTTGATTTCGGCCAGGCCAGCCGGCTCTTCGCGTTCGCGAACCGAATCTTCCAGCGTATAGAAGTCAATCAGCTTGGCGCGTGCCTCGAAAATCTGGTTGGCGAAGTTGCGCAGCTGTTCCAGACGGCCGATCAGCACGTTGGCGAAGGCGATGAAGGTGATCAGCGCGCCGAGGCTCAGGCTGCCGTCCTGGACGAGCACGGTGCCGATCATCAAGATCGCCATCATGGCAACGGTCGAGGCAGTGCGGTTCAGCGCGCCGGCAAGCGCCCACCAGTCGAGAACCGGATACTGGGCGGCAAGCAGACGTTCGGTGAACGACTTCAGCGCCTTGGTTTCGGCTTCGATGCGGTTGTAGCTATGCAGCACCGAAACGTTGCTGATCGAGTCGCTGACATGCGAGAAGACCGTGTTATAGTGGCTTTCGACCGAAGTCTGGCCGTCCTTCGTGCGGTTCATGACCATCTGGCCGATGACCCAGTAGAAGATACCGAGCAGGATGAGCACTGCCGAGAGGCGCAGGTCCATAGCCATGGCAGTCGGGACCATGACGACGAGCGCTACCGCCGTCGTCAGGTGGTTGCGCATGAATTCGAGCCACAGACCGAACAGCGCTTCGCAGGCGCGCAGCAGCGTGTTCAGCGCACTCGCCGTGCCGCGCTGGCTGTGCCAGGAGAGCGGCATGGAAATGATGCGGCTGAAGGCCTCGGTCAACAAGGACGCGCGGCGTCCATGCGCGAGACGATCCGCCTCGCGGGACACGACGATGAAGGCGACAGCGCTGAAGACGGCAAAGCCGGCCCACAGCATCATGGTCGGCGTCACTGCCTGTTTCTTGGCAATGGCGTCGAAGATGCGGCCGAACAGAACCGGTTCGTAAATGGTCGTCATCGCCAACGCGATGTTTGCGATCACGACCATCCAGACGCGGTAGCGATACGCGCCAAGATACTTCAGGGCTCTTGCATAGACTTTGAACAGCGACACGTTGGGCACCCTCTGTGCATAAGCAGAACTAGGAATGTTGCGATGCTACATATCGCTACCTGAACCGGCGATTAACGGAATCCAACGCTGTTTTTTCACGGGAATTTTCACGTGCCGCGCGCACTCGCGCGAAGGTGACGCTATCGGTCGCCGCAGAAATGTGACAATTTGAGAATGGTTTCGCCACCACGCTGTTGCGTCGCGCAAATATATCCATTCCAGATTGAAAGATAAAAATTTCGCCAAAGGCGTTCAATTTTGTGCCGAGCTGAGTATGTTGCCGGCGATCGAGCGGGTTGCGGGCTTAAGCGGATATCGACCGCAATGTCCGGCCGCCAACAATTCGGGCTGTAAAGCCAAGGGGTGCATGTGACTATCCATTCGTTATTGCAATTGCTTGTGGTCATCGAAGAATGCAAGCTTACCAAGAATGTCGTGGTCGAACTCGAGCTGGTGCTCCGCTCCTACAAGTTCGACTTCTATGGCCTGTTGAGGCAGCCGCGGCCGAATGTCGATATTGCCAACTTCATACTTGCGGGTCGTTGGCCCGATAATTGGCCGCGGACTTACGCCAGCAAGAGATATCTGCTCGTCGACCCGGTGGCGCGCCATCTCGGCCGGGCGCAGCGGCCCTTCCGTTGGCGCGATGCCATGATTGCGCTGAAGGGAGACCCTCTGCGGCGGCGGATGGAGCAGATGATGGCGGATGCCCGCGCCAACGGGCTCGTCGACGGCTATATCTTCCCTATTCACGGACGCAACGGCCTGCTTGGAAGCATGACGATCGGCGGCGATGCCGTGGACCTGTCGCCGACGGAGCTTTCCCTTTTCGATGCCGTGGCAAGAAAGGCGTTCTGGAGGCTTCTGGAGCTGCGCGACGAGGCCCAATCGCTGGAAGAAGCCGCCAAGGGCGACATCAATCTGACCAAGCGCGAAATGGAAGTTCTGAATCACCTCGCCGAAGGCATGACGTCGATCGAGATCAGCAAGCTTCTGAAAATCTCGAACCATACCGTCGACTGGTACACGAACAGCATCCAGGACAAGCTGAAGGCCCGGAACCGGCAGCATATCGTCGCGATTGCTTTCAGAAACGGACTTATTCCGTAATTGAACTTCTCGTGACAAGAAGTTAAGAATTCTCTTCGCGGGTGCAGCATTGCCCGTTTCGATGCCGTGAGGAGACTGCATTGCCCATTTCCAAAATCCTGGTTGCCAACCGTTCCGAGATCGCCATCCGCGTCTTTCGCGCCGCCAACGAGCTCGGCATAAAAACAGTCGCCATCTGGGCCGAGGAAGACAAGCTGGCATTGCACCGCTTCAAGGCGGACGAGAGCTATCAGGTTGGCCGCGGCCCGCATCTGGCCCGCGACCTCGGTCCGATCGAAAGCTATCTGTCGATCGACGAGATCATCCGCGTCGCCAAGCTTTCCGGCGCCGACGCCATTCACCCCGGCTACGGCCTGCTGTCGGAAAGCCCGGAATTTGTCGACGCCTGCGATGCCGCCGGCATCATCTTCATCGGTCCGAGGGCCGATACGATGCGCCAGCTTGGCAACAAGGTGGCAGCCCGCAACCTCGCCATCTCGGTCGGCGTGCCGGTCGTGCCCGCCACCGAGCCGCTGCCTGATGATATGGCCGAAGTCGCGAAGATGGCCGAGGAGATCGGTTATCCGGTGATGCTCAAGGCCTCCTGGGGCGGCGGCGGTCGCGGCATGCGCGCCATCCGCGATCCCAAGGATCTCGCCAAGGAGGTAACGGAAGCCAAGCGCGAGGCAATGGCCGCTTTCGGCAAGGACGAGGTCTATCTCGAAAAGCTGGTCGAGCGTGCCCGCCACGTCGAAAGCCAGGTGCTTGGCGACACGCACGGCAATGTCGTTCACCTGTTCGAGCGCGACTGTTCGGTCCAGCGCCGCAACCAGAAGGTCGTCGAGCGCGCGCCGGCGCCTTACCTCACCGACGCGCAGCGCCAGGAGTTGGCTACCTATTCGCTGAAGATCGCCGGCGCGACCAGCTATGTCGGCGCCGGCACCGTCGAATATCTGATGGATGCCGATACCGGCAAGTTCTACTTCATCGAAGTCAACCCGCGCATCCAGGTCGAGCATACGGTGACCGAAGTCGTCACCGGCATCGACATCGTCAAGGCGCAGATCCATATCCTCGACGGCTTTGCCATCGGCACGCCGGAATCGGGCGTTCCGAAGCAGGCGGATATCCGCCTCAACGGCCATGCCCTGCAGTGCCGCGTGACGACCGAGGATCCCGAGCACAACTTCATTCCGGATTATGGCCGCATAACAGCCTATCGCTCGGCCGCCGGCTTCGGCATCCGTCTCGACGGCGGCACGGCCTATTCCGGCGCCATCATCACCCGTTTCTACGATCCTCTGCTGGTCAAGGTGACGGCCTGGGCGTCTACGCCTGCAGAGACGATCGCCCGCATGGATCGTGCGCTACGTGAATTCCGCATCCGCGGCGTGGCGACGAACCTGACCTTCCTCGAAGCGATCATCACCCACCCGAAATTCCGCGACAACAGCTATACGACCCGCTTCATCGACACGACGCCGGAACTGTTCCAGCAGGTCAAGCGCCAGGATCGAGCGACCAAGCTGCTTACCTATCTTGCCGACGTCACCGTCAACGGCCATCCCGAAACGCGCGGCCGCCCGACGCCCTCGCCGAAGGCGGCAGAGCCGGTCTTGCCCTATATCGACGGCAAGGTGCCTGACGGCACCAAGCAGCTGCTGGACAAGCTCGGTCCGCAGAAGTTCGCCGAATGGATGCGCAATGAAAAGCGCGTGCTGATGACCGACACGACGATGCGCGACGGCCATCAGTCGCTGCTCGCCACCCGCATGCGCACCTATGACATCGCCCATGTCGCCGGCACTTATGCGCGGGCGCTGCCGCAGCTGCTGTCGCTGGAATGCTGGGGCGGCGCCACCTTCGACGTTTCGATGCGCTTCCTCACCGAGGATCCGTGGGAGCGCCTGTCGTTGATCCGCGAGGGTGCGCCGAACCTGCTTTTGCAGATGCTTCTGCGCGGCGCCAACGGCGTCGGCTACACCAACTATCCCGACAATGTCGTCAAATACTTCGTACGCCAGGCGGCCAAGGGCGGCGTTGATCTCTTCCGTGTGTTCGACTGCCTGAACTGGGTGGAGAACATGCGCGTGTCGATGGATGCCGTTGCCGAGGAGAACAAGCTTTGCGAGGCGGCGATCTGCTACACGGGCGATATCCTCAACTCCGCCCGCCCGAAATATGACCTCAAGTACTATACCGATCTCGCCGTCGAGCTGGAAAAGGCCGGCGCTCATATCATCGCGCTGAAGGACATGGCCGGCCTGTTGAAGCCGGCTGCCGCCAAGGTGCTGTTCAAGGCGCTGCGCGAGGCGACCGGCCTGCCGATCCACTTCCACACGCATGACACGTCAGGCATTGCCGCTGCGACGGTGCTGGCCGCCGTCGACGCCGGCGTCGACGCGGTCGATGCGGCAATGGATGCACTGTCAGGCAATACATCGCAGCCCTGCCTCGGCTCGATCGTCGAGGCGCTGAAGGGCACGGAGCGCGATCCCGGCCTCGATCCCGAATGGATCCGCCGCATCTCCTTCTATTGGGAGGCTGTGCGCAATCAGTATGCTGCCTTCGAAAGCGACCTCAAGGGACCGGCTTCCGAAGTCTACCTGCATGAAATGCCGGGCGGACAATTCACCAACCTCAAGGAACAAGCCCGCTCGCTTGGCCTCGAGACCCGCTGGCATCAGGTGGCGCAGGCCTATGCCGATGCCAACCAGATGTTCGGGGATATCGTCAAGGTGACGCCGTCTTCCAAGGTGGTCGGCGACATGGCGCTGATGATGGTGAGCCAGGATCTGACGGTTGCCGACGTCGTCAGCCCGGATCGGGAAGTCTCCTTCCCTGAATCCGTCGTCTCCATGCTGAAGGGCGATCTCGGGCAGCCGCCGTCCGGATGGCCGCAAGCATTGCAAAAGAAGGCGCTGAAAGGCGACAAGCCCTATACTGTACGTCCGGGCTCGCTGCTGGCCGAAGCTGATCTCGATGCCGAGCGCAAGGCGATCGAGACCAAGCTGGAGCGCAAGGTCGATGACTTCGAGTTTGCCTCCTATCTGATGTATCCGAAGGTCTTTACCGACTATGCGTTGGCCGCCGACACCTACGGCCCCGTTTCCGTGCTGCCGACACCAGCCTATTTCTATGGGCTGAAAGAAGGCGGAGAGCTGTTCGCCGAGATCGAACGCGGCAAGACGCTCGTCGTCGTCAACCAGGCGATGACGACGACCGACGACAAGGGCATGGTGACGGTGTTCTTCGAGCTCAACGGCCAGCCGCGCCGCATCAAGGTGCCGGATCGCGCCCATGGCGCTTCCGGCAGCGCCATCCGCCGCAAGGCGGAAGCGGGCAACTCAGCCCATGTCGGCGCGCCGATGCCGGGCGTCATCTCCACCGTCTTCGTGGCCCCCGGCCAGGCCATCAAGGCCGGTGATGTGCTCGTTTCCATCGAGGCCATGAAGATGGAAACGGCGCTGCATGCGGAGAAGGACGGCACCATCGCAGAGGTGCTCGTGCGCGCCGGCGATCAGATCGATGCCAAGGACCTGCTGGTCGTCTACGGCGCCTGATCGTCGCTGATGAAATAGGGAAGGGGCGACTCTCGGGCTCCGCCCCTTTTTTTAGTCTGGATATCGAGGTGGAATCGTATCGATGACGAGCAAATTCCGGCGTTTCGGGCAATATGACGTCATCCTTCTGCACGACGGCGTTTTCGAACCGTCGATTGATGTGCTCATCCATGCCGATGGCAGTGTTGCAAGGCAGCGTGTCATCGAGGCTTGGGGCAAGCCGACGCTTCGAGTGGATGTAAACTGTTTCGCCCTGCGGGGTGCCGATGGCATCATTCTCGTGGACGCCGGTACGGGAACTTCGTGGGGACCCAATTACGGTCACGCGCGATCTGCATTGCGTGAGGCGGGAATCACGCCGGAACAGGTCCAGCACATATTGATCACCCATCTGCATGGCGATCATGCGCTCGGTCTGTTGGATGGAGACACCCCGTATTTCCCCCATGCCGATGTGTTCGTGCCGGACAGGGATCTCGCCTTTTTCACCGATCCGGCCGCTCGGGAGGCAACACCGGAGGCGCGGCGCGGCGGCTTCAAGGTGGCCGAACAGCTCCAGCGAGTCTATGGGTCGCGAGTCCGACGGATCGGGGAAGGCCCTGTATTGGCCGGCATAGAGGCGCGGCCTCTGCCGGGCCATACCCCCGGTCACACCGGTTATCTGGTTCGCGGCGAAGACAACCATCTCCTGATCTGGGGCGATGCCTTGCATCTGGGGGATCTTCAACCCGGTGATCCGAAGATCGGGCTGATCTTCGATCTCGATGCCGAGATGGCGTTGCGAACGCGTCAAGCCGTGCTGGAAGATGCCGCCCGCGAAGGCTGGATCATCGCCGGCGGCCATATCACCGGCTTCGGCCGCGTGCGGCGTGCCTCCGAAGGCTACCAGATCGCGCCGGTGTAAAACACCCGGCTCGTTGCGGCTTGCCGCACGCTATCCGACCGATTTGCGCATATGGACGATGAAGCCGCCCTTGAACGCCTCCTCACGGTCGATCGCATAGCCATTCTTCAGATAGAGCCGCACATTTTCGGCAAAAAGCTTGTTGGTATAGAGCCGGATTTCCCTGTGTCCCAGCGAGGCCGCGACATCCTCGGCGTGCGCCAGCAGCCTGCGGCCGATGCCCTGCCCCTGATGTGCCGGCGATACTGCGACATTCTCGATCAGCAGATGGTCGGCGCCGGGAACCATTTCGATCAGCGCGGCAGGCCTGCCTTCGATCTCCACGAGGTCGATGCGGTGCTTGCGAACGGCCTCCGCATAGTCCGCAACCATCGGCAGCGGCTCGCGACCGATGATGGGCACCCATTTGGCATAGGCTTCCCGCGTCAGCAGGCGAATGGTCTCGGCATCGTCAGCGGTCGCCGCGCGCAGAAAAAAGGGTTGCGTCACTCTCGTTGCCTCCGGCGAGCGGTCCGATCCTCAAATATCGTAGCTGTGACCGGCATTCAGCGTCGAGATGAACTGCTTGGTGCGCTCCTGCGACGGTGAGCCGAAGATGCTGCGGGAGGAACCTGTCTCGACGATGTTGCCCGCCTCGAGGAAAACCACATTGTTGGCGATCTTCGAGGCAAGCCGCAGATCATGTGTCGCCATGACCATGGTCGTGCCTTCGTTGGCGAGCTTGCCGAGGACATCGACCACTTCGGCTGCGAGTTCCGGATCGAGCGCCGAGGTCGGCTCGTCGCAGAGCAGCACGCGCGGCGAGGGCGCAAGCGCCCGGGCGATCGCGACGCGCTGCTGCTGCCCGCCCGACAGCGTCGAGGGCCACGCATCCATCTTGTGCGCCATGCCGACCTTGGTCAGCAGTTCGACGGCGCGGGCGCGGGCCTTGTCCGCCGGCCAGCGCAGCACGGTCGTCAGGCCCTCCATGACGTTCTGGATCGCTGTCTGGTGCGGAAAGAGCTGAAAATTCTGGAAGACCATGCCGGTCTGGCGGCGGATTTTCTGGATCTCCTGCCAAGCGGGCCTCTTGCCCGGCAGGAAGGTGGCCGTTTCCCCGCCGATGCGGATGGTGCCGGCAGTCGGAATTTCCAGAAGGTTGATGCAGCGCAGAAGCGTGCTCTTGCCGCCGCCAGAGGGGCCGACCAGGGCCGTCACGGTGCCTTCCGGGATCAGCAGGCTGATATCTTTCAGGATGACATTGTCGCCGAAGCGTTTTTCGATATGCGACAGCTCGATCATGTCTGCGCCTCCAGCGTGCCGCCGGAGCGGGCGAAACGGCGTTCGAGATAGCCCTGCAGCGTCGAGAGGAACGTGCTGAGCACGAGATAGATGATGGCGGCCTCGATATAGAGGATCAACGGCTCATAGGTCGTCGCCACGATGCGCTGCGCGGCCTGGAACAGTTCCGGCACGGTGATCGCGGCGGCAAGCGAGGTATCCTTGACGAGCGAGATGAAGGTGTTCGACAGTGGCGGCACGGCGACGCGGGCGGCCTGCGGCAGGATGGTGCGGCTCATCGCCTGGCGCCAGTTCATGCCGATGGAATAGGCCGCTTCCCACTGGCCCTTGGGCACCGAGGAGATGACGGCGCGGATGATCTCGGACGAATAGGCGCCGACGTTCAGCGTGAAGCCGATGATGGCGGCCGGGAAGGCATCGAGCAGGATGCCGAGGCTTGGCAGGCCGTAGAAGATGACAAAGAGCTGCACCAGAAGCGGCGTGCCGCGGATCACCCAGACGTAGAAGCGCGCGACGGCGACCAACGGCCGCGGGCCGAACAGCCTGACAACGGCGGTGACGAGCCCGAGCAGCAGGCCGAGAACGAAGGTGATGAGGGTGAGCGGGATAGTAAAGACGAGCCCTGCCCAAAGCAGCGAGCCCAAAGAGTCCCACATCAGTTGCAACCAGTGCTCCAAGGAGAAGCGCCTTTCGATAAGAGAATGCGTCCGGAGATGACCCCGGACGCATCTTTTTCACAAATTGGTGTTTCTGCCTATTCCCACTTACTTCGAAACGTCCTGTCCGAAGTACTTCTGCGAGATCTTGGTATAGGTGCCGTCGGCCTTGATATCGGCCAGTGCCTTGTTGATGGCAGCCTGCAGCTCCGGCTCGCCCTTGCGGATGATGGCGGCGGAATAATCGGCATTGGCCTGCTGGGCGACGATCTTCACCGGCGCGTCGGGCTTGTGCTTCTTGAAATCGAGGAAGGAGAGGCTGTCATTGATCGTCGCGTCGGCGCGGCCTGTCAGCACGAGCTGGATCGACTGGTCGAAGCCGTCGGTGCCGACCAGTTCGGCGCCGGACTGCTGGGCGAGCTTGCCGAAATTGCTGGTCAGCGACTGCGCTGATTTCTTGCCCTTGAGGTCGGCGAAATCCTTGATGTCCTTATTGCCTTCCTTGACGATCAGCACGGCTTTCGAGGCAATGTAGGGATCGGAGAAATCATATTTCTGCTTGCGGGCATCGGTGATGCCAACTTCGTTGATGACCGTGTCGTAGCGGTTGGCGTCGAGACCGGCGATCAGGCCGTCCCACTTGCCTTCCAGGAACTGCGCCTTGACGCCGAGCTTGCCGGCGATGGCTTCGGCGATCTCGACATCGAAGCCGGTGAGCTTGCCGCTCTCGTCGTGATAGGTGAAGGGCGCATAGGTGCCTTCCGTGCCGACCTTCAGCACGCCGGCGGTCTGGATCGCCTTGAGGTTGTCGCCGGCATGGGCGGGCAGGAGAAACGCAGCCTGCACGAGGGCGGCGGCAGCAACAGTCTTCAACCAGTTCATAATTTTCTTCCGTTTCTTGAGAGCGGTTTCAATCAATGTCGCATACATCGCAGAAAAATTGCATCACGGAAGCGTAGAAAACTGCGAAACGATTGGGCAATTGCGAATATTTTTCTCAAAGAACAGCCGATCTAGCCGTCAGGAGAGCCGAGGCTTCCGTCTCCGTCGATAATTGCTGACTGATGTGGCAGTGCAGCATGGTGACAATTCTGAATGTTGCCCTACTTCTCCCGGTGTTGCTCCATTTCTCTCAATGTTGCCCGTTGCGTCATGTGATTGTTGTTTGGTGCGGCATCGTTCACGCAGGGCGTGCGCCATGAATGTCTCCTGGCGGCTTGCCGGGAGACGCCGGCGGCAATCGAAATGCGTTTCTACTACGAAGTGAAGTGCAGGAATTGATCTGACACAGCCCGAAGAGGTGACGAATTGCCCATCATTGCGTGCTGGCGGCCTTGGCCGGTTACTAGGCTTGTTGTCGTGGCTGCGTCTTTCCTTCTGGGTTTGTCTACTTTCATGCCGGCCTTTGCGGCGGAAACGACTGAGCGGCCATCGAAATGGATCGGCCGCGTTGCTGCTGATGACGCAGCTTTTGGCTGGCCTGGCAGCGGTTTCGCGCTTCGTTTCGAAGGCAGATCGCTCTCCGTCACGCTCGTTGATACCGGAAAAAACAGTCTGGTGATCGAAGTGGATGGCGTTCCCCAGCGCCTCGATCTGCAGGCGGGGAAGCACCAATACCAGCTTGCCGACGGGTTGCAGCAAGGCGTCCATGATGTTCGCGCGACGCGCCGCACCGAGGGATGGATTGGCGATACCATATTCGTTTCGGCGGAAACGGACGGTTCATTTCTCCCACCGTCAGCCCCGAGGGATGAACTGGTGGCCATAGGGGACTCCATCACCGCCGGCTATGGCGTCGAGGGCGTCGGCCCCGGATGCAAATTCAGCCCCGAGACGGAAAATCAATACCTGACATATACCGCCGTAGCAGCGCGTAGTCTGGGAATGGAACTGACGACGCTCGCGGTTTCGGGAATCGGTCTTTCGCATGCCGGCAAAGGCACGAAAACCATGGCTGACGTGATGGATAACGTGACGCCGTTGAGACATGGCGCACCCAGCGCTCCCAATGAACGCGTTTCCGCGGTGGTTATCAATTTGGGAACGAACGACTTCTCGGGCAACAAGAATCCCAGCGATTTTGTCGATGAATACGTCAAGCTCGTCGCCAGGCTGAGGCATCAATTTCCGAAGGCGTATCTATACGCCGCACTCGGTCCGATGATGTCCCAGAAGGATTTCGACGTGGCGGAGAAAGCAATTGAACTCGCCGTCCAGACGAGCGCCGCGAAAGGCGAAAATCGTCTGCGCTATCTGAACTTGCGGGTCAAACCGACAGATTTCGGATGCGATTGGCATCCAAGCCGCAGCACCAATGCGGCAATGGCAACAGTGTTGGAACAGGCAATCAAAGCGGATCGGGGCCTTCATGATTAACGAACGCGTACTGTCAATTCGGCAATCAAACTCGAAGCATTTTGAATCTCTCCAGGTACTTCGGTTCGCGGCGGCTTTCGCGGTCGTTCTCTTCCATTTCGGAAGCGGTCTCACGATACAATATCATCTCGATCGCAACTATCTTGGCATGGGCGCAGCCGGCGTCGACGTTTTCTTCGTTCTGAGTGGATTTATCATCAGCTACTCCTCCGATCCGGCACGTGGGGTTGCTTATTTCGCACGCAAGCGACTTTCCAGAATCGTTCCGCTCTACTGGCTGCTGACGTTCGCGATTATCTTGATTGCGCTTGTGAAGCCCAACCTGCTCAACTCGACGATCGTGAGCGTGGAGACTGTGGTTAAATCTCTTCTTTTCATCCCTTATGAGAAAAGCGGAGGCGCGATACAGCCGATCCTGTTTCTGGGTTGGACGCTCTGTTACGAGATGTTTTTCTACATGATTTTCGGTGCCTGCCTGCTGTTTGGCGCCAAGGCGACATGGTATGCCTGCGCAATCGTCCTATCCCTGGTGGCACTGGGTGCGATCTGGCCGCACGGGTCTGTCGAATGGCGTTTCTACACAAGTCCGATATTGATCGAGTTCGCTCTCGGCATGATGCTTCACAAAGCATACTCCGCGTCCAGCGCCTTCAGGAGTGGATCGAATACCGTCGCGGTTGCTCTGGTTATTTTAGCGTGCGGAGCCCATTTCCTCATCACGACACTCGCCGGCCCCAATATTTTCGCCTCGAGCCTGTTGGCTGTCCTTCTGGTCTCGGGCTTCCTGCTCATGCGGCTGCCTGCCGGAAAAATATTGGCTACCCTGGTTCTCCTCGGCGACGCTTCCTACTCGCTTTACCTCATACACCCCTACACATTGCAGCTTCCGATCAAATTGCTGGGCGACCACTTTTCCATATCCTTTGTGACGGGAATATTGGTCCTGGTTACGCTTTGCACGATTGGGATCTCTGTGATGCTTCTGAAGTTTTTTGAGCGACCGATGCAGGCTTTTCTGATGAGGCGTTCGAAACCTATCGGGCAGCCTGTCGTTCAGGCGGAATAAAATCCCGGCTATCTGGCGGCGGTTGAAGGGATCTCTTGCGAGGCGCTCCCTGGCTTGCGCCTGGCGGGTGCCGGCAATAGCGGATTTGGCCCGCGGCGGATATTGATCTCGAACCGGCTTCGCAGCTGCGGAGTATCACAGAATTCCTCTGGAGTGAGCTCGTCGTCGCGTTCGTTGAGCCCTGCGGCTGCGACTTCGCCTGGACAAGTCCTTGCCCGGCTTCCCACATGAAACTGCTCGCCATCCCAACCCGAAGAGGCGCTTGATATCAATTCCATAACAGTTTATATAACAAGTTATGTAAATTGTTATGGAGGACACCTTGGCTGAGGATATCGTGAAATCGCTGGGTTTCCTTTGCCTGGGCAGCCGCTTTCGCCGTATCGGCGAACGCCTTCAGGCGGATACGCAGCAGATCATGGTGGAGTTCGGCGTCTCCCTCCAGTCGGCCCAATATCCCTTCCTCGCGGCGATCGACCGCGCCGGCCCGATGACGATAGGCGAACTTGCCCAGGCCGTCGGCATCACCCAGCCGGGTGCCACGCGCACCATCTCGCAGCTTCTGGAGCTGGGTTACGTCGACATGCAGGCCTCGGCCGAGGATCAGCGCCGAAGGCTGGTTTCGCTGACGCCAAAGGGCCGGGAACTCGTCGATTATTCGAAACGATCGGTCTGGCCGCGCATCGAACAGGCGGTGACCGAGCTTTGCGGCGATCTCTCCGGACCGATCCTGCAACAGCTCGCCGCGATCGAGGACGGGCTTGCCGAAGCGCCGCTTGCCCGTCGAGGTGTCGATAAGGAGCAGAAATCATGAGTCATATTCTCGACCGGCCGGCCTGGAATGCGCTGCGAACCGCCCATGCGACATTGGCCGAAGGCAGTGAACGCGCCCGCCGCTATCCGCCCTCGATCGTGCCCTTCGCGGCCGCTGCCGATGATACGGCGGAAAGCCTTGAGGCATTGGAGAACCTGCCTGCCGCCGACGAGGTCATGGCGCTCGTCGAAGCCTGCCCAATCACGATCCCGCAGGGCTTGACGGTCCTCTCCGAAAGCAGGCTCGTGCAGATGATCGCCGAACGGCCCCATGAGCGCATCTCAGACAGCCGGATCGCGCCGCTGACGGAAGGCGATGCAGCGGAGATGCTCGCTTTGGCCACATTGACCAAGCCCGGTCCCTTCACGTTGCGCGCCCAGAGCCTCGGCACCTTTTGGGGTGTCAAGATCGATGGCCGGCTCGTTGCCATGGCCGGTCAGCGCATGCGCCAGCCCGGTTTTGCCGAGCTCAGCGGCCTTTGCACCCATCCCGATTTTCAGGGGCGGGGCCTCGGCACCCTGCTCTTCCGCTTCGTTGCCGGCGAGATCTCGGCGAGGGACGAGACCGTCTACCTGCATGCCTTTGCGGCGAATACTCCGGCCATCTCGCTCTACAAGGCGCTTGGTTTCCGCTTGCGCACCGAAATGAATCTCAGCGTGGTTACGCGCCGGCAGGCGGCGTAATCATCCCTTCGGCCAGCCTGGATCCGCCTCAGGCCGCCGCGGCGCGCCGCTTCATCCGTTCGCTGATAATGATGATGAACCCGGCGCTGAGGATCAGGATGGCGCCGATGAAGGTGTTGGCGCCGGGGATGTCTCCCCATATCAGGTAGCCGAGCAGGAAGGCCCAGACGAGAGACGTATATTCGAAGGGTGCAAGCACGGAGACGGGCGCCTGCCGCATGCCTTCGAAGAGGGCCAGCTGGCCTGCGCCGGCGATGACGCCGGTCAGCGCAAGCAGGACGATCTGGAACGGCGTCGGCGTGTGCCAGTGCGCAATCGCCATGCCGGCGGTGAGGATGATGAACATGATGTTGGAGACGGCCATCTGGATATGGCTCTTCTCATGCAGCGCCGTCTTGCGCAGCAGCACCATGCCGCTTGCCCAGAGGATGGCGGCCTGGAGGGCCAGATAGACCGGCCAGGAGATCGACAGTCCCACGGGATTGGAGGCGATTACCACGCCGCAGAAGCCGACGCCCACCGCCATCCAGCGGGCGAAGGTGACCTTTTCGCGCAGCACGATGGTGGCGAGAATGGTGCCGACGATCGGTGCGGCATAGTAAAGCGTCGTCACCTCCGCGAGCTGCAGGTAGGAGGCCGCCGAATAATAGGAAATCCAGGCAATCAGGATGATGATGCTGCGCACGATCATCGGCTTGATGATCGGCGAGCGCGCCACCTTGCGGACCAGCGACGGGCCTTCGAAGACGAAGCAGCCGGCAAGGATGGTGCAGCTTCGAATGAACAGGACCTGCCAGACCGGAATGGAGGCGACGAGCAGCTTCACAGCCGAATCATGGGCAGTGAACAGCATGTAGGCAAACACCGTAAGCAGGATGCCATAGCTGATGGGGTTTTTCACGGAAGCACCAAAGGGATGGCCGACAAAAAATGGTCGACTCGGGCCGACTGAAGAATCTTTCAGGCCTCAACCGATAGGAGCCTACTTTTTCGCCGTCAATAGGACATTTTGCCAATGCCGTGCACATATGAATGATTTATTCGAGGTTGTGGCGTCTTTGCCTCCGCTTTAACAGAGGGAGACGAAATGTGACCGTGTCGGCCGTTTTCAATCGTTGCGATTTCAATCGATTTAAATAGAGTGCGGCACCGATCCGGAGGATTTTTTATGGACAATATGACGAGATCGGAGGGTCTTGAGGCGCGAAGGAGCGGGTTTTTCACAAAATCGCGCGCGGCCGTCTCCCTGCTGTTCTTGATGAATGGCTTCATGGTCGGCTGTTGGGCACCGAAAATTCCGGAGTTCGCCGAGCGGCTGCAACTGTCTAAATTCGAACTCGGCCTGATGATCCTGGTCTTCGGCGTCGGCTCGCTTGTCATGATGCCGCTGGCCGGCGCGCAGATCGCCGTTCGCGGTTCGAGGGTCGTCGTCAGGGCGTTCGGGGTGCTGCTGGTACCGATGCTCCTGGCTCTGACGTTGGCACCAAATGTTTGGACGGCGGCCGTTGCGCTGTTCTTCTTCGGCGGCTTCATCGGCGCCATGGACGTGGCGATGAACGCCAATGCCGTATCGGTCGAGCAATCCATGCGCCGGGCGATCATGTCGTCCTGCCATGCCTTCTGGAGCCTGGGCGGTCTGCTGGGCTCGGCGATCGGCGGCTTCCTGATTTCGCATTGGGGCGTTCTCGGCCATGCTGAGGTTTCGACCGTGCTGGCAATCTTCTTCCTGGTCGTCGCCTGGCCAATGGTGCTCGGCGATCAGCCGCATCCGGACGAGGCCAAGCCGAAGGCGCGGCTGCCGATGATCCCGCTGCCGTGGCTGCTCGGCATCGTCGCGCTGTTCTGCATGGTGCCGGAGGGTGCCGTGCTCGATTGGAGCGCGCTCTATCTCGGCCAGGAAAAGGGAGCATCGGTCATCTTGTCGGGCTTCGGCTTCGCCGCTTTTTCCGCCACCATGGCAACGATGCGCTTCGCCGGCGATTTCGTGCGTGATCGGCTCGGTGCGGTGAGGACGCTGCGCGTCTGCACGATCTCTGCCATCGTCGGCATGCTGACGGCGGCGCTGGCGCCGAATGCGGAGATCGCCATTCTCGGCTTCGCGCTTTGCGGCATCGGCATTTCGAACATGGTGCCGATCGCCTTCTCCGCGGCGGGCAATATTCCGGGCCTGCAGCCCGGCATCGCAATCTCCGTCGTTACCACGCTCGGCTATTCCGGCATGCTGGTTGCGCCTTCGGCCATCGGCTTTGCCGCCGAACACATCGGATTCTCGCCGGTGCTGATGGCGCTGCCGGTGCTGCTGCTCGTCGTGCTGGCGCTGTCGTCGCTGGCGCGCTACGCTGACGGTATCGGTGACAGCAAGCATTAATTTTGTCGCTTTTGCTCGCTATCGGCCTGATCCTGTCCGATCAAAAGAGATACCCGGAGCGGTTGACAACGACCGCTCCGTGATCCACCTGAAAGGCACCAGTTTCAAAGGCCTGCGAGAGCTATCCATGTCGTCTGCCAGTGATTTCGACCCGAAACCGCGCCGTTCCTCCGTTGCCGTCGATGTCGGCGGTGTGATCGTCGGTGGCGGTGCGCCCGTGGTCGTACAATCCATGACCAATACCGATACCGCCGACGTCGATTCGACCGTGGCGCAGGTGGCGGCCCTGTTCAAGGCCGGCTCGGAGCTCGTGCGCATCACCGTCGACCGCGACGAAAGTGCGGCCGCCGTGCCGAAGATCCGCGAGCGGCTGCTGCGGCTCGGCATGGACGTGCCGCTGATCGGCGATTTCCATTATATCGGCCACAAGCTGCTCGCCGATCATCCGGCCTGCGCCGAGGCGCTGGCGAAATATCGCATCAATCCCGGCAATGTCGGCTTCAAGGACAAGAAGGACAAGCAGTTCGCCGAGATCATCGAGATGGCGATCCGCTACGACAAGCCGGTGCGCATCGGCGTCAACTGGGGTTCGCTCGATCAGGATCTCTTGACCGCGCTGATGGACAAGAACGCCGCCGAGGGTTCGCCGTTGTCGGCCCGCCAGGTGACGCGCGAGACGATCGTGCAGTCGGCGCTGATCTCTGCCGATCTCGCCGAGGAAATCGGCCTGCCGCGCAACCGCATCATCCTGTCGGCCAAGGTCAGCCAGGTGCAGGATCTGATCGCCGTCTATTCCATGCTGTCGGAGCATTCCGACCATGCGCTGCATCTCGGCCTCACCGAGGCCGGCATGGGCAGCAAGGGCATCGTCGCCTCGTCGGCCGCCATGGGCTATGTGCTGCAGCACGGCATCGGCGATACGATCCGCGTGTCGCTGACACCGGAGCCGAATGGCGACCGTACCCGCGAGGTGCAGGTGGCGCAGGAGCTGCTGCAGGTCATGGGTTTCCGCCAGTTCATACCCGTCGTCGCGGCTTGTCCCGGCTGCGGCCGAACGACCTCGACCGTCTTCCAGGAACTGGCGCAGAACATCCAGAACGACATTCGCAAGAACATGCCGGTCTGGCGCGAGAAATATCCGGGCGTCGAGGCGCTGAACGTCGCCGTCATGGGCTGTATCGTCAACGGTCCCGGCGAAAGCAAGCACGCCGACATCGGTATTTCCCTGCCAGGCACCGGCGAAACGCCGGCAGCCCCGGTCTTCATCGACGGCCAGAAGGCCATGACGCTGCGCGGCCCGAACATCGCTTCGGACTTCGAAGCGCTGGTTGCCGACTATATCGAGAAGCGGTTCGGCCAGAAGAGCGTCGCGGCGGAGTGATCCGCCGCCCTCACGCTAGATATTGCTCGTCAGCAGCTTGATGCCGGCGAAGCAATAGAAGCCGGCCATGGCGCCTTCGATCCAGCGGCGCGCGTTCCTGTAGATCTTCAGCGCATGCGGCGTCGAGAACAGCATCGCATAGCCCATGAACGCCACGAAACCTGTGGCGCCACAGACGATGATGATCAGCACCGCCACGGAGGCGGGAGCGCCCTGCGGCATGCCGAGCGCGATGATGGCGAGCCAGGCGAAGATCGCTTTCGGATTGGTGACGTGGATGCCGTAGCCGCGCAGGACCAGCGACTTGAAGGTCGGTGCCTTTGTTTCCATGGTGGCGGTTGGCACGTCGCCGCTTACCCGCACGGCGCGAAATGCCTTGTAGGCAAGATAGAGCAGATAGATGCCGCCGAAGATCTTCAGCACCTCCAGCGCCATCGCGTAGGTCTGGAGCAGGGTGGCGAGGCCGGCAGCAGCGGCGATCGCCCAGGTCAGCGAGCCACCGAAGATGCCGAGCGAGAGGGTCATGCCCGCCTTGCGGCCGTGCGTCATCGATGTGCCGATGATGGCCATGATCGCCGGGCCGGGACTGACGACGGCGATGATATAGGCGATATAGGCCGGCAGGATCTGCGGCAGATAGGCAAGCGTCTCGCGCATGGAGAAAATTCCCGGGGGGCCTTGGCTGGCGCGGACAATTCCGCGTCTGCGGGCCAATTCGGTAGGGGAATTTGTCATAAAGCGCAGCGAAAATCACCCTCCGCTGCGGAGATTCTTGTCATGGTGACATTGGGCTGTTTCGAAAGGCCCCTGCAACGGGGTGCTCTGGTGCAAGGCAGGCCGCTGCGTCCGAGAGAGTTCAGTTCCTGCGGTTCGCCACGAACCGCGCTGTTTCGACAAGCACATGCGCCTTGTCGCCGTAACCGGACAGCAGATCGGCCGCTTCGGTGACCAGCCTTGCGAGCGTCGTCTCGGCCCATTCCTGGCCGTGCAGGCCCACCAGCGTGCCCTTGCCGCGGGCGGCATCCTTGCCCGTTGCCTTGCCCATGGTGGCGGCATCGGCTGTCAGGTCGAGCAGGTCGTCGGCAAGTTGGAAGGCGAGGCCGATCTTTTCGCCGAAGGTCCGCAGTCGCCTTCGGTCTTCCACGCCGGCGCCGGCGATGATCGCGCCTGCCTCGCAAGCGCAGCGGATCAGCGCACCTGTCTTCATCGCCTGCAGCGTCGTGATGCCGTTTTCGTCCGGCGTCTCTTTTTCCGCCGCGAGGTCGAGTGCCTGGCCGCCGGCCATGCCGCCGATGCCGGATGCTCGCGCGAGCGCAAGCACGAGCGCCATTTTCCGATCGGCCGGCAACTCCGTTTCGGGTGCGGCTATGATATCGAAGGCGTAGGTCAGCAGGCTGTCGCCCGCCAGGATCGCTGTCGCGTAGTCGAAGGCGATATGCACGGTCGGCTGGCCGCGACGCAGGTCGTCGTCGTCCATGGCAGGCAGGTCGTCGTGGACAAGCGAATAGCAATGTACGCATTCGAGGGCTGCGCCGACCCTCAGGGCGGCATCCGCATTGCCGTCGAGAAGCGCTGATGACTCCATGACGAGAAAGGGTCTCAGCCGCTTGCCGCCATTCAGCACGCCATGGCGCATCGCGCTCAGAAGCCGGACGGGACGAACGATCTCGTCGCTGAGGCTGGCATCGCCGAGAAGCCGGCTCAACGTCGCCTCGATCTTGCCGGCATTGTCCCTGAGGCGCTGTTCGAATGAGGAATGGGTGCTGTCCATGGCCGCTGTTTGGCATGAGAGGCGATGGCTGGCAACGAGAATTGTCAACAGCCGGTTGGGGAATTGCGTCGCACTCTGGTCATCGCTTTGTGTAGACGGTATGACGATTGCAGCATTCTGAGCGTTTCCCGGATGCGTGAAGAGTGTTCCGGGATGGAGCGATTGTGGACGTCAGGCAATTGGACATATCGACGGACAATGAGGAGGAAGCCGATATGCCGCAACGGTCCTCGTTGTTTGCGCGCTTCAAGGACCGTCCGCTTTGGCAACGCATCGTCCTCATCCTGATCGGCTTGTTGCTGCTGCCCTATCTCTTCATCCTCCTCTACGTATTGCCGTTCGTACACCCGGTCTCGACCCTGATGCTGCGCGATGTGGTCACGTTTCAGGGATATGATCGCCGCTGGGTTCCGCTCGACCAGATAGCGCCGGTGCTGGTGAAATCGGTCCTGGTTTCCGAGGACGGGCAGTTCTGCTTCCATGGCGGGGTCGATTGGGGCGAGATGCGGATGCTGGTCCAGGAGACGCTCCAGGGCAAATCCACGCGCGGCGGCAGCACCATCCCGATGCAGACGGTGAAGAACCTGTTTCTCTGGAACAGCCGTTCCTTCGTGCGCAAGACGCTGGAGCTGCCGCTTGCGGTTTCGGCCTCCTTCGTCTGGCCGAAGCGCCGGATGATGGAAATCTATCTGAATGTCGCCGAGTGGGGCCCCGGCATATACGGCATCGAGGCGGCGGCGCGGTATCATTTCAAGGTGCCCGCTTCCAAGCTCACTGCGCGCCAGGCCGCTCTTCTTGCGGTCTCGCTCCCCAATCCGATCGATCGGGTGGCGAGCAAGCCGGGGCGCGGCCTCAGCCAGCTCGCCTCACTGATCCAGCGGCGTGCGAGGAATGCCGACGAATACATCAAATGCCTTTATGATTGAGATCAGAACTTGTCGTTCGATCGGCTTGTTGTCATCTGCCATTCTTGGCTATGACCTAAGGGCGGATGATCTGCCAACGACGATCGGACATGCCATGGACTTCTCCGCCTTTTCCCCCGAGCTGCTGCAATATGCCAAGAGCCTGCATCCTGAGCCGCCGCGCCATCTCGGTACGCGCTACGATCTTTCCGGGGTCTTCCAGTACGAGCCTGGCAATACGATCGTCTGCCATGTGCCTGAGGGCTCGCAAACACAGCGTGCCATGGTAGTGGCAAGGCAGAAGTACCTGGAGATGCCGGAAGCCCGGCAATTTACCTTCACGCCGGTTTCCAGCCTTCATATGACGCTGTTCCAGGGCGTCATCGAATATCGACGCACGCAGCCTCATTGGCCTGCAGATCTTGCGCTCGATACGCCGATCGACGAGATGACCGAGATCATGCGTGAGCGGCTAAAGGCCTTCTCCATGCGCGATCCGTTCAAGGTGGCGGTGATAAAGGCGCGACCGAGCGGCCTCTTGGTCGATGGCGCAACTGAAGCGGACCGCAAGACGATGCGGGAATGGCGCAATGCGCTGGCCGATCTCCTCGGTTATCGCCATCCCGATCACGACACCTATGCCTTTCACATTACCTTCACCTATGTCATCGAGCGGCTGGCCGATGAGGCGCTGCCGCGCTGGCAGGCGATGCTGGACGAGGTAGCGGCCGAGCTTCGTGCCGAGGTGCCCGTTCTTGAGCTGCGGCCACCGGCCTTCTGCTCGTTCGATGATATGAACCATTTCGAGGAACTTCGCGTCTTGGAATTCCGGAGCTAACAAGGGAGCAGGGATCATGGACAAGCTGATCCTTTATATCGGCAACAAGAACTATTCCTCCTGGTCGTTTCGGCCATGGATCGCGCTGGAGGGTTGCGGCATCGCCTTCGAAGAGGTTCTGATCCCCTTCGATTTTCCGGCCGGCAATCCCGACATTCGCGAGGTTTCGCCGACGGGCAAAGTACCGATGCTGGTGCATGGCGGCTTCAAAGTCTGGGAATCGCTTGCCATCATCGAATATGTGGCCGAGCTTTTCCCCGATGCCGGCCTGCTGCCCAGGGATCGGCAGGCGCGAGCGCTGGCACGGTCCTACAGCATGGAGATGCTGTCGGGTTTCAGTGCTCTGCGTAATGCATGCCCGATGAACATGCGCCGTCCGGTGAGCCGCCCCGACCGGCTGGAAGGGGTCATGGAGGATGTGGCACGCATCGAGACAATCTGGCGCGAGGCGCGGTCCCGCTCCGGCGGTCCTTTCCTGTTCGGAGCGTTTTCTGGGGCAGACGCGATGTTTGCGCCCGTCATCAGCCGCCTCGAGCGATACGATATCGCTACCAATGCCGACACAAAGGACTATATGGCTATCATGAAAGGCTTGCCTGCCTGGAAGAAGTGGGAAGAGGCGGCGCTGCAGGAAACATGGACCGTGCCGGAAGACGAGGATTGAACCTCGATCGGTTCCGATATGCTGAATCAGCTGCTGCGGGCAAAAAATGCTGGAAGGGACTGGTCAAAGCCCGATAAGTCATGTACAAGCCCGGCCAAATTCCGAAATTGATGCATGTCTATTTCGGCCGCCTGGCTGGCCGTAGATATGTTTCGTCCGCAAATTGGAGTACCGAAAATGGCTGTACCGAAGAGAAAAACAAGCCCGTCCAAGCGCGGTATGCGCCGTTCGGCTGACGCACTGAAGGCTTCGACCTATGTTGAAGACAAGAACTCCGGCGAACTGCGCCGTCCGCACCATATCGATCTGAAGACCGGTATGTATCGCGGTCGCCAGGTCCTGACGCCGAAGGAAAGCGCATAATTTCAGCGCTGCCTTGATGGTATGAATTAAAAAGGCTGGCGGTTCGCCGGCCTTTTTCCGTTTTGATCTGGTTGTATGGGTGGAAGAAAAGCGGCCTGTTAGGGGGCCGCGCCGCTGGGTATGCACTCTCCGTAAATTCAAGGTCGGCGCTCATCCCGCATCCGCCCTCTGGAGCGTTGAAGGATAGCGGGCACCTTCTCCCCGAGGGGAGAAGGGTAGATTTCACAAGCTATCCAGCTTGCTCTGCATGGCGCGGAGCTGTTCCTTCAGCTCGTCGATATCCTTGGCCTCGGCCTTGCGGCTTTCCTTCGCCGGGGGCTTCATGAAGGGCGAGAACATCTGCATGGCCTGCTGGAACATCTCGGTGTTGCGGCGAACCTGTTCCTCGACCATCTGGATCGGCAGTTGCAGGTTCTTGCCGAGAGGCGTTTCGCCGAAGGCCCGGTTGATCTGCTCGCGCATCTGCACCTGTTGCTCTGTGAACGAACGCATGGAATGCTCGAGAAAACTCGGTACGACCATTTGCATCTGATCGCCGTAAAAACCGATCAACTGGCGAAGGAAAGAAATCGGCAGCAGCGTGTTGCCGGTCTTCGATTCCTGTTCGAAAATGATCTGCGTCAGGACCGAATGCGTAATATCCTCACCGCTTTTTGCATCCTGGACGGTAAACTCCTCGCCCTTTTTTACCATCTCCGCAAGGTCGTCCAGCGTCACGTAAGTGCTGGTTCCGGTGTTGTATAGGCGGCGATTGGCATATTTCTTGATTACGATCTGGCCCTCATTTTTTGCCATTATCAGTCTCCTGGCCCCGTCTGATTGTATGGAATACTCCTCCACCCCTAAGTGTAGACGCAAAAGAAGCTTGGTGACAATCGCTTTGTGCGATGCGGCAAGACCTTTCCTTTGATTGCATTTTTTGAAGGCAGTGACAGCTTCGCGAAATGTGCGCGATGAAAATTCTTGCTGTTTGACTCAGGCGCAAAGCTTTGACAGTTTCGCCTCATATACTGTCCATTCTGTGAGGAGGCATCCATGAGCAGTTCATCCATCGTCGTCGCCAGCGCGGCGCGTACCGCCGTCGGCTCTTTCAACGGCGCTTTTGCGGCCGTTCCCGCGCACGAGCTTGGCGCCACCGCCATCAAGGGCGCATTGGAACGCGCCGGCGTCGACGCCAAGGAAGTCGACGAAGTGATCCTTGGCCAGGTGCTGCAGGCCGGCGAAGGACAGAACCCCGCCCGCCAGGCTGCGATGAAGGCCGGCATCCCGCAGGAAGCGACCGCCTGGAGCGTCAACCAGCTTTGCGGTTCCGGCCTGCGTGCAGTCGCGCTCGGCCTCCAGCAGATCGCGACCGGCGACGCGAAGATCATCGTTGCCGGCGGGCAGGAATCCATGTCGATGGCTCCGCATGCCGCGCATCTTCGCGCCGGTACCAAGATGGGCGACATGAAAATGGTCGACACGATGATCAAGGATGGCCTGATGGATGCCTTCCACGGCTATCACATGGGTATCACGGCGGAGAATATCGCGCGCCAATGGCAGCTTTCGCGCGAGGATCAGGATCAGTTTGCCGTGTCTTCGCAGAACAAGGCAGAGGCAGCGCAGAAGGCCGGGCGGTTCAAGGACGAGATCGTTCCCTTCACGATCCAGTCGCGCAAGGGCGACGTCACTGTCGATACCGACGAATATATCCGCCATGGCGCGACGCTGGATGGCATGGTCAAGCTCAGGCCCGCCTTCGACAAGGAGGGCACGGTGACGGCCGGCAACGCTTCCGGCCTCAATGACGGTGCGGCCGCAGCCGTGCTGATGACCGAGGGCGAAGCCTCGCGCCGCGGCATCCAGCCGCTCGCGCGCATCGTTTCCTGGGCAACGGCCGGCGTCGATCCGCAGATCATGGGCACGGGACCTATCCCGGCGTCCCGCAAAGCGTTGGAAAAAGCGGGCTGGTCGGTCAACGACCTCGACCTTGTCGAGGCCAACGAGGCTTTCGCCGCTCAGGCATGCGCCGTCAACAAGGACCTCGGCTGGGATACGTCGATCGTCAACGTCAATGGCGGCGCCATCGCCATCGGCCATCCGATCGGCGCTTCCGGCGCGCGCATCCTCAACACGCTGCTGTTCGAAATGAAGCGCCGCGGCGCCCGCAAGGGTCTCGCCACGCTGTGCATCGGCGGCGGCATGGGTGTTGCCATGTGCTTCGAGGCATTTTGAAGCATCTCGAGCGCGGGGGCGCTCGAGATCCCGAGCAAGGTTTTCCAGAAGAGGCGGCGAAGGCGGAGCAGGCGACCTGATGAGCGGTCGTCTCGTCTCCGCAGCAACAAAGGGGAGTGGCACATGAGCAGAGTGGCATTGGTAACGGGGGGTACGCGAGGAATCGGAGCGGCCATTTCAATGGCGCTGCGCAATGCGGGCTACAAGGTGGCGGCAACCTATGCCGGCAATGAGGAAAAAGCGCGGGCCTTCCACGAAGTGACAGGCATTGCCGTCTACAAGTGGGATGTGACCGACTACGAGGCCTGCGGCAAAGGCATCGCCAAGGTCGAGCACGATCTCGGCCATGTCGAGGTTCTGGTCAACAATGCCGGCATTACCCGGGACGCCATGTTCCACAAGATGACGCCACAGCAATGGCAGGAGGTTATCAATACAAACCTCACCGGCCTGTTCAACATGACGCATCATGTCTGGCAGGGCATGCGCGACCGCAGCTTCGGCCGCGTCATCAACATATCGTCGATCAACGGTCAGAAGGGGCAGATGGGCCAGGCAAATTATTCCGCCGCCAAGGCCGGCGACCTCGGCTTCACCAAGGCGCTCGCGCAGGAGGGGGCTGCCAAAAACATCACCGTGAATGCCATTTGCCCGGGCTATATCGGCACGGAAATGGTGCTTGCTGTGCCGGAAAAGGTTTTGAACGAGCGCATCATTCCGCAGATCCCCGTGGGACGTCTGGGCCAGCCCGAGGAAATCGCCCGCGTCGTTGTCTTCCTTGCCAGCGACGATGCCGGTTTCATCACGGGATCGACGATATCAGCCAATGGCGGGCAGTTCTTCGCTTGAAGCCGATCTTCGTTATCGGTGGGATTGCCGGGCGAGCCCGGCAATCATCCTCGGCCTGAATTGGCCGATTGCTGCCGTCGCGGCTTGAATTCCAGGACGACGGCTTCCAATGCCATCCGCCGCTTTTCCTTGTCACGCGCCCTTGTCGCGTAGACGAGCGCGTAAAAACTGGTGCCAATGAGCGCGAACGCTGCAATGCTTGCGATGATTGCGGCCATGATGCCGTTCCTTTCTCAAAACACTGCTCCCTTCCCGCGATCGGTTCTCGCGGGAAGAGGATTGTCCTACAGGAGTTGCTCTCCCCGGGGGGGCGGCGCAAAGAGCCTGACGATCATGATCGACCGTCAAGGGCAACCGGCCATGAGGCGTCAGCCTGCCTTAGCGGCAACGAGCCTCGTAACGGTGACCATAGCGGTCGCGGTAGATGCAATAGCCGCTACGTTCATGCGACCGTCCGATAAGGTTGCCGACGACACCACCGGCGACAGCGCCGACCGCGGCGCCACCCCAGCTATGCGTGGCCACGCCACCGATCAGGGCGCCTGTACCGGCGCCGATGGCTGTGCCTTTCTCCGTGGCGGTGCACGACGCTAGTGCGCCGACGAGCGCGATCGCGACGATGATCTTCTTCATGGTGTTAGCTCCCTAGTGTTTCGAGGTTTTCAACAATGGTCTGAGGATCAGATCCGACCCATCAATAGCAGAATAAGAACGATAACGAGAACAAGTCCGAGGCCGCCTGATGGACCATATCCCCAAGCCCGGCTGTAACCCCAGCTCGGAAGTGCGCCGATCAGTAGCAGAATCAGTATGACGAGCAGTACCGTACCAAGCATGATGCGTCCTCCATGTGCGTCGCTCGAACATTTCGCCGGCACGGGCTTGTCGCCCGGCCAACAGCATATTCCATGCGACCCCGCTGGTTCGTTTGTGGGGAACTAGCGGAGTTCCTTGCGTTGCTGCCGTAGAAACTTTCTTCCGGGAAAATTGTTCCGGCTAAGAAATAAAAATACGCGAGTGCAATGGGCTCGGTGTCCGGCAAAGGGTTAACGCGATCATGTGATGTGATGGCGAACCGGCCAGGCAGGACTTATGCCTATGGTTAAAATTTTCTAAAAATACAATGTGTTGCGGTGAACGAAACGGGAAGGCGATCATGTCTGTGATTCGTCTGCGATTCGTTCTGCATATGGCCTTGGTTAACGTTGGGTCGGCGGGGAAGGCGCTTGCGCTCGAGGCTCGAGCGGGAAGGAGCCTGGGCGGTTCGCCGGAAAGTGGTGTGTCGCAGGTCCGATTGGTTAATGGGGACGAGTTTGCGCGTTGGCCGGCGCCCGCGTGCCGTTCTTCATCTCGCGATGCATTTCTGTCCAGCTACTAGATATGGCCGTGAACAAACGAAATACGCGGACGAATCAGCGATTCGTGTCCGATTCGTTCCGGCTTTGGTCGAAGCGTTAACGGATACAATTACAGGGTGTATTTATTGATTCATTATATCTGGGCTCGCTGAAAGATTAACCGCAATCCAAGATTCGGGCCGAATCGCGGTCTCAACCATTCAGAGTCCTGCGTGCTTTCGACGAAAAGCCGCTATATATTGTAGAGAACAAAGACAGAAACTGCCGGAATCAGCGATTCGTCGCTGATTCGTTCCGGCTTTGGCCCGATTGTTAATGCGACGGCGGGCACATCGGGAAATCCGGTATGTTTACAAATGATTAACCGTAAATCCGTGTGAAATTTCGCCTCCCGCGAATTCATTGCTTGACTCCCCTTTCCGCGAAAAAGGCCATGAAAGTGCGATTCAGTATCTGGTGGGATTCTGTGAATCGAAATCCATATATAGTAGTGAACGAATGAAGAACGCCGCCGAGTCAGCGATTCGTCGCCGATTCGTTCCCAAGCTGTTCCCCAGTCGGGGGGACTCGCATGGGATGCAGGGATAATGTAGCTTTTGGTTGAGACTGCCGTTTATGAAATCAGCTGTTGCGGCCGCTGTTTTTTGATTCAGGTCTTGCCTTTGTCACATATGGTCGTCATTTGTTCTTCTCTTCAAGGAGGAGCTCGCTGATCGGAAGACGGTAGTTTCTCGCCCATGCACGGACCCATGACTCAAATCTCGCACCCCATGATCCTGAGCGGACGCGGCGTGACCGCAGTGCTCGGACCTACCAATACCGGCAAGACCCATTATGCCATCGAGCGCATGGTGGCGCATGGCAGTGGCGTGATCGGCCTGCCGCTGCGGCTGCTCGCGCGTGAGGTCTATACGCGCGTCGTTGAGAAGGTCGGGGCCCAGCATGTTGCGCTGGTGACGGGTGAGGAAAAGATATCGCCGCCCAATGCGCGCTTTTCGGTCTGTACCGTCGAGGCCATGCCGCGCGAGACGCGTGCTTCCTTCGTCGCCATCGATGAAGTGCAGCTGGCCGGAGATCTGGAACGCGGCCATATCTTTACGGATCGCATCCTGCATTTGCGCGGCCGGGACGAGACGCTGCTGCTCGGCGCCGGCACGATGCGGCCGATTCTCGAGCAGCTTCTGCCCGGGATTACCGTCATCGAGCGGCCGAGGCTGTCGCATCTCTTCTATGCCGGGCAGAAGAAGATCACGCGCCTGCCGCAACGCACGGCGATCGTCGCCTTTTCCGCCGACGAGGTTTATGCCATCGCGGAGCTTATTCGCCGCCAGCGCGGCGGAGCCGCCGTCGTGCTCGGCGCGCTGAGCCCCCGCACCCGCAATGCGCAGGTGGCGCTCTACCAGGAAGGCGATGTCGAATATCTGGTCGCCACCGACGCCATCGGCATGGGCCTCAATCTCGACGTCGATCATGTCGCCTTTGCCCAGGACCGCAAGTTCGACGGCTATCAGTTCCGCAATCTCAATCCCGCCGAGCTCGGCCAGGTCGCAGGCCGCGCCGGGCGCCATCTGAAGGACGGCACTTTCGGCGTGACGGGTCAGGTCGATCCCTTCGACGATGAGCTGGTGCGCCGGATGGAGGGGCACGAATTCGACACGGTGAAGGTGCTGCAATGGCGCAGCAAGGATTTCGACTTCGCCTCGATCGCCGCGCTGCGCGCCAGTCTCGAAGACGCCCCGCGCGTGCAGGGCTTGACGCGGGCGCTGCCTGCGGTAGACCAGCAGGCGTTGGAATATCTGTCACGCGATCTGGAGATTGCCGATCTTGCCAGCAGCCCGGCGCGGGTCGAAAAATTATGGGAGGCCTGTGCGCTTCCCGACTATCGGCGTATCACGCCCGCCCAGCATGCCGATCTTATCGCTACCCTCTTTTCCGATCTCGTGCGCTATGGCACGGTGAAAGAGGACTTCCTGGCCGAGCAGGTGCATCGAGCCGATCGGACAGATGGCGAGATCGACACGCTTTCGGCGCGAATCGCGCAGATAAGGACTTGGACCTATGTGTCGAACCGGCCCGGTTGGCTTGCCGATCCGACACACTGGCAAGAAAAGACGCGGGAAATCGAAGATCGATTGTCCGATGCGTTACATGAACGGTTGACGAAACGCTTTGTTGATCGCAGGACATCTGTGCTCATGAAGCGCCTGAGAGAGAATGCGATGCTGGAAGCTGAAATCAGTGTGAATGGGGATGTCTTCGTCGAGGGGCATCATGTGGGGCAGTTGACCGGATTCCGGTTCACGCCAATCTCCGGAACGGAGGGGCCGGACGCCAAGGCTGTCCAGTCGGCTTCGCTGAAGGCGCTTGCGCTGGAGTTCGAGGCGCGTGCCGCTCGCATGCACGCGGCCGGCAACAGCGATCTTGCGATCAGTGCCGATGGTCTCGTGCGCTGGCTCGGCGATCCCGTGGCGCGCCTATCGGGCAGCGATCATATCATGCGGCCGCGTGTCCTCCTGCTCGCCGACGAGCAGTTGACCGGCAATGCGCGCGATCATGTCGCCGCCCGCATCGAGCGCTTCGTGAACCATCACATCAGCACGATCCTGAAGCCGCTCGACGATCTCCAGCGCGCTGAGGATCTGCAGGGCCTCGCCAAGGGGCTCGCCTTCCAGCTGGTGGAAAATCTGGGCGTGCTCTTCCGCCGCGATGTCACCGAAGAGGTGAAGTCGCTGGATCAGGACGCGCGCGCCTCCATGCGCCGTTACGGCGTTCGCTTCGGCGCCTATCATATTTTCGTGCCTGCGCTGTTGAAGCCGGCTCCGGCCGAGCTCATCAGCCTGCTCTGGGCATTGAAGAACGATGGCCTGGACAAGCCGGGCTATGGCGATCTCATTCCGGTGCTGGCCGCCGGCCGCACCTCTGTTGTCACCGATCCGAGCTACGAGCGCATGTTCTACAAGCTCGCCGGCTTCCGCTTCCTTGGCAAGCGCGCGGTGCGCATCGACATTCTCGAGCGGTTGGCGGATATCATCCGCCCGCTGCTGCAGTGGAAGCCCGGCCAGGCTTCGCGACCTGAAGGCGCCTATGACGGCCGCCGCTTCACGACGACGACGGCGATGCTCTCGATCCTCGGCGCGACGCTCGAGGATATGGAAGAGATCCTCAAGGGTCTCGGCTATCGTGCCGATCCCGTGAAGGCGGAGGAGGCGACAGCCTTCCTCGCACAGCAGGATGCAGTGGCGGCTCCGGCCGCGCAGGCGACGGAAGCTGCTGCCGAAAAGGCAGACCACGACGATGCCGACGCTGCCAGCGACGAGCCCGCCAAGGAGGCCGAATCAACCGCCGAGGAACCAGTTCCGGCTGCGGATGCATCGACTGAGCCGGCGGTTGCGGCTACCGAAGCCACCGAAACCGAGGCCGTTGCAGCGGAGCCGGTGGAGCCGAAGCCGGTTCTGCTTTGGCGTCTTGGCGGCCGCAGCGATCAACAGCAGCGTCAAGGCGGGCGTGGTCACGGTGATCGCCGTGGCCAACAGGGCGAGGGCCGCGCTCAGAACGGCAACCGCCGCGCTGGCGAGCAGCAGCAGCCGAGCGGCGAAGGCAATCGCGAAGGCCGTGACAAGCGCGACGGTCGCGAAGTCCGTGGTGCCGACAAAGGCCCGCGCGGCAATAATCGCGATGGTGGCCGTCCGCCGCATCAAGGGGGCCGCCCCGAGCGCAACGACCGCCAAGAACGCGGCGATCGCAATGACCGCAACAATCGGAACGACCGGAACAATCGCGGCGCGTCGCAGCCTTTGCGCTTCGAAGCCAAGCCGCCGCGCAAGGAAAAGCCGATCGATCCGGATTCTCCTTTCGCAAAGCTCGCTGCGCTTAAGGAGCAGATGAAGAAATAGGCCATGAAGGACGAGGGACAGACATTTTCCGGTTCGCGACAGCGCATCGACAAATGGCTGTTCTTTGCCCGCATGGTGAAATCCCGTTCGCTGGCGCAGGTCTATGTGCAGAATGGCAGCGTGCGGGTGAACGGCGAACGGGTCGTACAGCCGAGCTATGGCATCAAGGCAGGCGACCGGATCGAGCTGTCCCTCGAACGGCGCGATTTGGTCCTCGTCGTGCGTGCACCCGGCGAACGCAGGGGACCCTTTGAGGAAGCCAAGCTGCTCTACGAGGACCTGACGCCTCCGCCAGATGAGACAAAACGCCTCACGGCGTTCGAACAGGCCTTGCGGGCGCCGGGCAGCGGCAGGCCGACGAAACGCGACCGGCGCGCCATCGATCGCCTGACCAAGGACGGGGATTAGAAAACTCTGTCTGCCCCGGATGGTTTTCAAGATTGTTTGTCCTTGAAATTGGCTTACAAAGTCGATACCTCACCATCAACCTGCCGGTAACCAGCCGGACGGCACGCGTGCTCGCTTGGCATTCGTCTGTTCGTTCGGCACCGCGGGAGGGCGCGACGTTCCAGGTTGCGCATCCGCGGAAAACTAGAGACATTCCTGGAGTGCTTCATGACATACGTCGTGACCGACAATTGCATCCGCTGCAAATACACCGATTGCGTGGAAGTCTGCCCCGTCGACTGCTTCTACGAGGGCGAGAATTTTCTCGTCATCCATCCTGACGAATGCATCGATTGCGGCGTCTGCGAACCCGAATGTCCTGCCGAGGCGATCAAGCCCGATACGGAGCCGGGTCTCGACAAGTGGCTGAAGATCAATACCGAATATGCGTCCATCTGGCCGAATATCACGGTAAAGCGCGATCCGCTTCCGCAAGCCAAGGAAATGGACGGCGAAGAGGGCAAGTTCGAGAAGTATTTCTCGGCGAACCCGGGTGCGGGCGACTGATCGAAAGCCGTGACAGGCTGCCGATAAAGGTGTAGTCGATATCGCACGGAACGAATCATTGCCGTTGGGCCGCACGGGCTGTCAACGTGGCCTTTTTGGCGCGCGTGAAGCAAATTATTGATTTCCTCAGATTTTTGTGATAGCTTGCCCACACTGATCCACAGCGGCATTTCGCATGCCCAAAACCATCACGAAAGCAAATCACCAATCCGTACGCGGTTTCCTTGACATATCAACGTTTTGAGTTGTCGGGTCTGGGATCGCGATGGAGGGGTTTCTTTTGCATGAGTCTGGCTGGACCAGGATGAAGTCACCCGACGGTGCTTCCGTCTCATCCGGGCCTGACTGACCCGGCGCCGGCCTTTACCGGTGCGTAACAGGGAGTTTTTGAAAAGAATGACGACCCAGCAGAAAAAACCTTCAGCAGCACGCCATGGCTTCAAGACTGGTGAATCGATCGTATATCCCGCTCACGGGGTTGGTACGATCACCGCGATTGAAGAGCAAGAAGTCGCAGGCATGAAGCTTGAGCTTTTTGTGATCGACTTCGAAAAAGACAAGATGCGTCTGAAGGTGCCCGTGGCCAAGGCCATGAGCATTGGCATGCGTAAGCTTTCCGAGACGGATTTCGTCGAGCGTGCACTTAAGGTCGTCCAGGGCAAGGCCCGCGTCAAGCGTACCATGTGGTCGCGTCGCGCTCAGGAATATGATGCCAAGATCAATTCCGGCGATCTGATCTCTATCGCTGAGGTGGTTCGCGATCTTTATCGTGCCGAGAATCAGCCGGAACAGTCTTATTCCGAACGTCAGCTCTATGAAGCCGCGCTCGATCGCATGGCGCGCGAAATTGCTGCCGTAAACAAGATGTCGGAGACCGAAGCCGTTCGCCTCGTCGAGGCCAATCTCAACAAGGGTCCCAAGCGCGGCAAGGTCGTCGAAGAAGACGATTCCCAGGACGAAGCCGCATAAGACCAGTGCCAGATACTGCTTCAAAAAACCCGGCCCTCGTGCCGGGTTTTTTCTTTGGAACCTTTTTCCGTCTGCCGCGTTTAAAGCTCGTGTTGGCGGTCGGTGCGGGTTCCTTCCTACGGGTGAGTTGTCTCGACTGGCTGTTTCATTGATTGTTCACGAGGACCGGCCTATGCGTTTTCATTCGAAGCTCCCCGGCGATCTGAAGATGCTTCAATCGTCAGATTCGTTCGCTGATATCGAGTTAGACTAGTCATCGATTATCCGGCGAGCCGGAGATGGTCTCCAATTGCATTTCATTCATTGATTTTCATCCGAGCAGGGATGTTCGGAAACGACGCTTGCTGCCCTTTTCGTCGACCGCGGCACAGAGACGACTTGAGGCCGAACCCAGGAGATGCATATGACGAATATGTCTGCAGATCGGCGCATGATTAAAGTTGCGATGGCTGCTCCATATCTAGATCGTGACGAAGAACATGATCTCGCCATACGTTGGAAGGATCACGACGATCGCGGCGCCCGCAATCAGATCGCAACCGCCCATATGCGCCTTGTCATTTCGATGGCAGGCAAATTCCGCAATTTCGGACTGCCGATGAGCGATCTCGTGCAGGAAGGTTACGTCGGCTTGCTGGAAGCTGCCGCCCGCTTCGAGCCGGAGCGGGAAGTGCGCTTTTCGACCTATGCCAGCTGGTGGATCCGCGCGTCGATCCAGGATTATATCCTGCGCAATTGGTCGATCGTGCGCGGCGGCACGAGTTCGGCGCAGAAGGCGCTGTTTTTCAATCTCCGCCGTCTGCGCGCCAAGCTCGCAAGAAGCAATTCGAGCATTACCGTTCAGTCTATCCACGAGGAAATCGCCGTCACGCTCGGCGTCAGCCTTGCCGATGTGCAGACCATGGATGCGCGCCTTTCCGGCAGCGACACCTCGCTGCAGGCGCCTTCGATAGCAAGCGATTCGGAGAGCGCCGAACGTATCGATTTTCTCATCAGCGACGAGCCGCTTCCGGATGAGCAGGTTTCCGACATGATCGACGGCGAACGTCGTCGCATCTGGCTCGCATCGGCGCTGAAGCACCTCAATGAACGCGAGATGAAGATCATCCGCGCCCGCCGCCTTGTCGAGGATGGGGCGACGCTGGAGGAGCTTGGCGCCGATCTCGGCATTTCCAAGGAACGTGTGCGTCAGATCGAAAGCCGCGCGATGGACAAGCTCCGCAGCGCGCTGGTGGATGCCGACCCGCGTATGGCAACCTATGCCTGAGAGACACCTTCTCCCGAGCGGGGGAAGGTAAACCCGCCGTTATTCCGCAATAATCTTGACCTTGTCGCCCGGTGCAATGTTTGCGCCGGTGGGCAGGGCATTGATCAGTTTGAAGAGGTCGAGCTTGCGGTCGGTGCCCATCATGCGGGCAGCAAGCGTGGTGATCGTATCGCCGGGCTTGACGGTGACGACGCGAACCCGCAACGGCTTCAGCGACGAAGCCTCCTCCGGGGTCATATGCCGGAAGCTCGACCGCAGCACATTGGCCGTCTGATCGAGCTGGGCGAGGTTCCCCTTCGGGACCGCCGTCAGGAAACGGAAGATCTGCGTGCGGTCGCGGATGACGGTGACGTCGAAATCCCAGCGATCAGCAGAAGCGCGCGCGGTGGCGGCCGGCATGCCGTTGACGGTGATCGATTGGATCGACGAAGGATCGAGGCCGGTCACCCAGCCGCTGGAAATATAATTCGTCAGGTTCTGGTTCTGGGTGTCGGCAACGCCGTCGAAGCGAATGGCGATATCGCCAGGACCGGTCGCCATGACAGCCTCGACCTTGTTGTCGATACGGAAATCAGGCGGCACGTCGAAACGAATGCCAAGGCCGCCATGCAGGAAGGTCTGGCCGCGCACATAGCCTTCCTCCGGGCTGTCGCCATAGAGCAGGCCGTCGATACCGTTCAGATAATAGTCGCGGCCGGTGTCGCCGACCTTGCCTTCCTCGCCGAATTCGCGGGCGTGTGCCTTGGCGAGGTCGATGCGCTGCGGAGTGCTCGGATGGCTGGACAGGAAGTCCAGGCTCTGGTCGACGTCGGAATTGGCCGTCATGAAGCGGCTGTAGTCTTCCATGGCGTTCAGGAAGCGTGCCGCGGCGTAAGGGTCATAGCCTGCCTGGCCGAGTGTGCGAATGCCGATCTCGTCGGCCTGCAGTTCCTGCTGGCGGGAGAAGGCGGCGAGGCGCAGCTTGCCGCGGGCCAGCGCCTGCTTGCCGGCGAGATCGCTCGACAGGACCTCGGCGACGACGCGGCTGGCGATGACCTCGGCCTCTTCGCGCTTCTGGCGTTCGATGCCGTGATTGGCTGTCACGTGCGCCATTTCGTGCGACAGCACGGCGGCAACTTCCGACGCATCGTTGGCAAGAGCCAGAAGGCCGCGCGTCACATAGAGATAGCCGCCCGGCAAGGCGAAGGCGTTGATCGACGGCGAATTCAGAATGGTGATGCGATAGGATTGCTGCGGGTTCTCCGACACGCTGGTCAAGGCGCCGGCGATGCGGGCAACGAGACGTTCGGTCTTGGCGTCCTTGTATTCGCCGCCGTAACTCGCGAGAATGCGTGGATGCTCGCGCGCGCCCATCTGCGCGCGCGGATCGTTTTTCTGCACCTCGGACACGATCTGCGGATTGGCTGAGGGCGAAACGCTCGGCTGATAGGACTGATCCATCACCGTTTGGCAGCTGTTCAACATTGCCGCGGCGACAAGAAGAGAAGCCAGGCGGCGCAAACGGGCTGCGACGGGCACGCTGATCCTTCGTTTTGCTCGTTCGCTCTGCTTCAGTACCTGTGTCTCACTCATTTCGCTGCCATGCCGGCTCGGCGCCAAAATCCGGTTGATCGTTACCGGGCCGATCGTCGTCGCGCGCCGATAAAGGTTGCTTTCACCCCATCAATCCGCGTTTACCGGACGGTCTCCACCCCTTGCTCTAGCCGATTTTGGCACCGGTTGCATAGCGAGACTCCGTTTAAATGTGGCAGCGTTGTATTTTAGCAAGCATTTCTCCCAGGACTTTCAGCCGTTTGGCTGGACGAAATTAAGGCAAAACCGGCAACAGCATGCTGCGTCGCATTCAATGCTGCAAAAATGTGGTCAGTGCCGGAATGCCGCCCTCCTTCAGGAAGGCTTCGATGGGCGCGGAAAGCCGAATCGTGCCGCCGTCGATGAAGACGGCATGGTCGGCAAGACGCCTGACCTCGGCCGGATCGTGCGAGACGATGAGGACCGTATTACCGCTTTCGTGGTGGAGAGCCTTCAGCAGCTCGACCATGCCGGAGCGCAGCCCAGGATCGAGTGCGGCGAAGGGTTCGTCCAGGAGCAGGATCGGTTTGTCGCGCACCAGTGCCCTGGCGAAGGCTGCGCGCTGCCGCTCTCCGCCGGAAAGCGTTCCCGGCTTGCGCTTTTCGAAACCCGGGAGCCCGACACGCGCCAGGGCTTCCGAGACCCTTTGGCGGTCCCGGGCGGAGAGTTTCAACGACGGGCTGATGCCAAGGCCGACATTGGTGAAGAGATCCAGATGGGCAAAGAGATTGTTGTCCTGGAAGACGAGCGACACCGGCCGTTCGGCGGGATGCTTGCCGGTCACATCCTGTCCGGCAAGCAGGACGCGGCCGCGATCGGGCTGTTCGAAGCCGGCCAACAGGTTGAGGAAGGTCGACTTGCCCGAGCCGGAGGGGCCGGCAATGGCAATGATCCTGCCCTCCGGCAATGCGCAATCGAAGCGGAAATCATGCGTGCCGAGGCGCAGTTCTACGCCGGTCATCGCGATGCTGCGTTCGATCATGTCGCCGCGGTCAGTCATTTCGCCTGCCTTCGTCTTCGCGGGTGCCTTGGCCCGCCGTGCCGGCGATGGTGAGGAGAAGGCATACCACGCCGAGGATCAAGGCATATCCGTCGGCATCGTTGGTGCGGTAGCTGCCGAGCTTGCTGTAGACCAGCCAGGGCAGGGTCATCAGGCTGTCCGAGCCGAAAAGAGCGACAGCGCCGAGATCGCCGAGCGAAAGCGCGATGGCGAAGGAGAGCGCCGTGAAAAGCGGTTTGCGCAGGCCGGGCCAGTCGATCAGGCGCAAGCGGGAGAGCCCCTCAAGGCCGAGGCTCGCCGCCAGCCGCTCGGTGCGGCGTCTATGAACCACGTAAGCCGGCTCGAGGACGCGGATGACGAAGGGCAGCGCCATCAGCGCATTGATTGTCACGATCAGGACGGCGGCGAAGCGGCTGGGATCGCCGAATGGCCTGAGCGCCAGGAACCAGCCGGTTGCCAGCACGATCGGCGGAACGAGCAGGATGAGGGAGGAGGTTCCACTCAGAGCCGTCGCCAGACCGCGCAGGCTGAAGGTCTTGTTGCGGTCGGCCGAGATCACCGAGCGGGTGCGGATGATCGCGAACGATATTGCCACGGCCAGAAGGCCGGCGGCGAGTGCGATGGCGAGGCTCGTGACAGCCGCCTGCAGGAAGATCGTCTGACCGGCGAGCTTGAGAAGATCGGCTTCGAGGCCGGCGACGACGACTGAGGCAAGCGGCAGGCCGATGAAGAGGGCAGCGCTTGACAGCAATACAGCATCGGCCCATCGCGCGGCGCGCAGCTGCCCGTCGATGCGCCGCAGGGAGCGGCCGCTCGTCAGCCCATGATCGTCAGGCGAGGGAAACAGTGTCATCGCGCCGAGAATCGCGGCTGTGACGACGATCTGCAGCAGCGACAGCAATACGGCACGACCGGGATCGAAATCGAAGCGCAGCGCCTGGTAGATCGCGACTTCCAGCGTGGTTGCGGCCGGGCCGCCGCCGAGGATCAGCACCAGTGTGAAGCTGGTGGCGCAGAGCATGAAGATCAGACCGGCGATGCCGGGAATGAGGCCGCGCAAGACAGGCCATTCGATGAAGCGAAAGACCGAGGCGGGCCGCATGCCGAGGCCTCCGGCAACAAGCCAATATTCCGCCGGCACACGCTCCAGCCCGGCGAGCATAAGCCGGCAGGCAAGCGGCATATTGAAGAAGACATGCGCCAGCAGGATGCCGGCAAGGCCGTATATGCTGACGGGCTGCGACAGGCCAAGTGCCGTGAGGGCCTGATTGAGCAATCCCTGGCGCCCCCAGATGCCGAGCAGACCGAGCGCACCGATCAGGACAGGCAGGCCCATGGGCACGGCCATCAGGCGGATCAGCCACAGCCGGCCGGGAAAGCGCGGCTGGCGCGCCAGGGCGCGGGCGACGGGGATGGCAAGCACGATGGAGAGCAGCGCCGACAGGGTCGCCTGCAGCAGGGTGAACCGCAGCACGCGCAGCAGATAGGGATCTGCGAGCGTGGAGTCGCCGCCGGATTCGATGCCGGCGGCAAGCAGGACGACGACGGCGATCCCGACGAAAAGCGCGATGCCGGCGAGGCTGAGCGCCCCGCCGGAAATGGCGCGTCTTCTTTCGAGTGCCGTCAGCATGGTCGCGATGTCAGTTGCCGCTGGTGGCGGCAAGCCATTCGTCGATCCAGGCCTTGCGGTTCTTCTCGACGACTTCAGGACTCATGAGGAAGGTCTTCGTCGGCACTACGAGCTTGCTGAAGGCGTCCGGCAGCGGCGTCGATGTGGCGGAGGCCGGCATCATCCAGTTGCTGGTGGGGATGATGTCCTGGAAGGCCGGCGACACCATGAATTTCAGGAAATCGCGGGCAAGGTCCTTATTCGAAGACGATTTGACGAGGCCGGCGACCTCGATCTGGATGTAATGTCCTTCGGAGAAGGCAGCCGCCTGATAGCGGTCGGTCTTTTCCTCGATCATGTGATAGGCCGGCGACGTGGTGTAGGAGAGCACCATCGGCGCTTCGCCCTTGGTGAAGAGATCATAGGCCTCCGACCAGCCGGGCGTCACCGTCAGGATGCGGCCCTTGAGCTTGGTCCAGGCATCGGCTGATTTGTCGCCGTAGATCGACTTGACCCAGAGCAGGAGGCCGAGGCCCGGTGTCGAGGTGCGCGGATCCTCGATGACGATCTTCTGCTGGGGATCGCCCTCGACGAGATCCTTCATGCTCTTCGGCGGGTTCTTGACCGTCTGCGTGTCATAGATGACGGCGAAATGGCCGTAGTCATAGGGCACGAAGACATCATCCTTGAAATCGCCGGGAACCTTGAGCGCCGATGTGTCGACGCCGCTCGCATCGAACAAGCCGGTATCCTTGGCTTCATTGACTAGATTGGTGTCGAGGCCGAGAACGATATCGGCCTTGGTGCCGGCGCCCTCGAGCTTGAGGCGGGACAGAAGCGCCACGCCGTCGGTGACGCTGACGTAGTTGACCGTGCAGCCGCATGTCTTTTCAAAGGCGGCCTTGACCTTGGGGCCGGGACCCCAATCGGCGGTAAAGCTCTCATAGGTGTAGATGGTCAGCGTCTTGTCGGCAGCCTGGGCGGCCTGGGCAGTAAAAAACGTCGTGCCGGCGGCGAGAGCCAGGCCGGCGAAGAATGACAATAGCGATCGGTCGTGCATGACAGCGCCTCCTCTTTGGTTTCGTCTTGAAGGGGAAAAGGGCGCCATGATTTCGTCACGCGTCTAATCCCTCCGCCGGTGTTAGCCGGATCAGGTTCCGCGGGTTGGCCTGTCAAAGCCTCTCAGCCAAATATCCCAAAGGACATAAGGCACCCCGTTAGAGCATCGGCAGATTTAGCCTTGTGACGAAGGGATGACAAGGGGAATGATTCCCCCGTCGATTGCAGGCCGCACGATCTATTCGGCGGCTTCGGCGGCAACCGTGTTTTCGAATTTCTTGGTGGCGCCGGGCAGCTGCACGTTCTTCAGCGTGAGCGCTGTCAGAAGGCCGAGCAGGCAGATGCCGGCTGCCGTCATGAACAGGGGACTGAAGGCACTTGCATAGGCATTGGCGACGGCTTCGCGGGTGGCTTCCGGCAGGGCCGCCATCATCTTCGGCGTCAGTTCCTTGATGTCGGAAACGCCTGAAATCGAGACACCGACATTGCCGAGCTTGGCGGCGATGATGGCGCCATAGATGGAGATGGCGATCGAGGCACCGCCCATCCGCGACAGCGTCACCGCGCCGGTAGCAGCACCGACGTCGCGGCTATTGGCGGCGTTCTGCACGCCGATGACAGGCACCTGCTGCGCAAGGCCGATACCGATGCCGTGCAGCAGCATCAGGCCGCCGATGACGGCGATGGGCGTGCCGGCATGGACGAAGGCGAGCGAGCCGAAAGCAATGGTGCTGCAGGCGGCGCTGGCGACGGCAAAGGGTTTGTAGCGGCCTCTTGCCGCGATCAACCTGCCGGCGGAAAGCGAGCCGCAGACGATGCCGCCGGTCAAAAGGATGAACAGCAGGCCGGCCAGCGAGGGCGAAAGGCCCGTCGTCGTCTGCAGGAAGAGAGCGAAGTAGTTGACCATGCCGATGGCGACCGCACCGCTGGTGATCGAGATGATCAGGAGCAGGCCGAATGTCGGATTGCGGAACAGTGTCATCGGCACGATTGGCTCGGGCGCACGCCGCTCGATGAAGACCCAGGCGATAGCGCAGATGACACCGAAGGCGATGATGCCGAGGCATTGCGGCGACAGCAGCGATCCGAAGAGTTCGGTGCCGTCTGCGGCGAGCACGATGCTTGTCGTCGTCAGTGCAAGAACAAGCGCGCCGGCATAGTCGATCTTCGGCCGGCGGGCCGGCTTGCGGTAGGGCAGCATGGTGGCGAGGCCGGCGAGCACGATGAAGCCGATCGGCACATTGACGAGGAAAATCGAGCGCCAGCCGAACAGATCGCTCATCGTGCCGCCGAGGACGGGGCCGATGGCGCCGGACGCCATCAGCACGAGGCTCGAATAGCTCTGGTAGCGGGCGCGTTCGCGCGGCTCGAAGAGATCGGCGTTGACGGCGAAGATCGACACCATGATGCCGCCGCCGCCGAAGCCCTGCAGCACGCGGGCGGCGATCAGCGTGTCCATCGACACCGCAAGGCCGCAGACGGCGGAGCCGACAGTGAAGATCGCGATCGCCGTCATCATCACATATTTGCGGCCGAAGAGGTCGCCGAGCTTGCCATAAACAGGCATCACGGCGGAAAGGGAGAGAAGATAGGCCGATCCAATCCAGCCGAAGCGTTCCAGATGCCCGAACTCGCCGACGATGGTAGGGAGTGCCGTCGATACGATCTGATTGTCGAGCGTTGCCATGAACATGGCGGTCATCAGAAACAGGAAGAGAATAAGCCGCCGCCTGGGATCCGTCACGAGCGGCGCGAACGTTGTCTGCATGTCCATGGAGCAAGATATCCCAGCTTGTCCGAAACGCTGCGCAGTCGAGCGAATGCGCGGGGCGCCCCGCCTTCATATAGGAAACATATGTGCTGTTAGCATATAATTGTCAATGACAGGTGAATGCTGTTTGCATGTTTTATTTCTTTTCCGCCTCTGATATGGTGGAAAGATGACATCAGCGATGAATACACGTGAAGTTGAAGGCCCGCCGCTGACCGAAGACGCGAATCTCCTGCTGATCGGTCAGGCGATGACGCGCATGCGCCTGCTGACAGGCCGCCGTATGATCGGCAGGCTCGCCATCCAGAACGTCGCCCCGGGGCTTGAGCTTTCGCATCTAGATGTGCTCGACGTCGTGAGGCGGGCAGAGGCCACAGGCGAAGTCACCGTCGGGACGATTGCGGACATCCTGCGCATCGATCCGTCGCGGGCGAGCCGCATCGTTGCCGATATGGTGGCGCGCGGTGTCTTGCGGCGAAAGGCGTCCCAGGCAGATGCGCGGCGCATCGTCGTCGTGCTCACCGCGCTGGGGCAACGGTTGCTGTCGGAAATTCAGGCGCAAAAATACTCCGTCATCGGCGGCATCTTTGCCGATTGGTCGGCTGAGGAAATCAAGAGTTTCTCGTTGTTGTTCGATCGCTATGTCACAGGCTATGAACGCGTTATTGAGGCCCGCCTCAAGGAAACGGCCGACTGAGCGGCCGACACGGGTCGTTCTTGCGAACGGCGCTCTTCCCTAGGGATACGACTTTGCGCTATGGGCTTGGCGCATGAGCCAGTCCACCACCTTCACCATCCTACTCGGCGGCGAGCTTCGCATGACGGATCGGTTGCGCGCCGCGGTTTCCGGTAGCCGTTTCATCGCGGCCGACGGCGGCATGCGCCATGCCGTGGCGCTTGGCGCAGAGCCGGAGCTCTGGGTCGGCGATTTCGATTCCACATCCGCGGACCTCCTCGCGGCGTTTCCCAAGGTGCCGAAGCAGCCCTATCCGGCGGCGAAAGCGGCAACCGATGGCGAGATTGCCGTATCGGAGGCAATCGATCGTGGGGCAACCAGGTTGATCCTCGCCGGGGCCATGGGTGGCGAACGGTCTGATCATGCGATCCAGCACCTGCTCTACGGCGTCCAGCTCGCCGAAAAGGGCTTTGATGTGCTGCTGACCTCCGGTGATGAGGAAGCGGTGCCGCTTCCGCCGGGAGAGCTGATGCTTCAGCTACCGACCGGATCGCTGTTTTCGGTTCTCGGTTTCAGCGACCTTACGGGGCTTTTCATCGACAATGCCCGTTATCCCTTGCGCGATTTCCATCTGCCCTTCGGCACGTCGCGCACCATTTCCAATGTGGCGGAAGGCGCTGTGCGCTTTTCGCTCGGCAGCGGCAGGGCGATCGTCCTTGCCCGCCCTTATGATCTCAGCGGAGTCTGATCTTGGCCCCTCCCATTCTGAAACTCGACGCCATCTTCCTGAGCTTCGGCGGAGCACCCCTGCTCGCCGGCGCCGGGCTGCAGGTGGAGCCGGGTGACAAGATCTGCCTCGTCGGCCGCAATGGTTCGGGCAAGTCGACTCTTTTGAAGATCGCAGCCGGCATGGTCGAGGCGCAGTCCGGCGAAGTGTTCCGTCATCCGTCGTCGACCGTGCGCTATCTCGAACAGGCACCGGATTTCGCCGATTACAAGACGGTGGCCGCCTATGCCGAAGCCGGGTTGGGGCCTGGCGACGATCCCTATCGCGTCACCTATCTCCTGTCGCATCTCGGCCTCACCGGCGAAGAGGATCCGAAGAACCTTTCAGGCGGCGAAGCGCGCCGTGCGGCTCTTGCCCGCGTTCTGGCGCCGGAGCCGGACATCCTTCTGCTCGATGAGCCCACAAACCATCTGGACCTGCCAACCATCGAATGGCTGGAAGGCGAGCTGCAGAAGACCCGCAGCGCGCTGGTATTGATCTCGCACGACCGTCGTTTCCTCGAAAAAGTCTCGACGGCGACCGTCTGGCTCGATCGCGGCACCTCGCGGCGGCTCGATCGCGGCTTTGCATTCTTCGAAGCCTGGCGCGATCAGGTGCTGGAAGCCGAAGAGCTGGAGCAGCACAAGCTCGGCAAGGCGATCGAGCGCGAGGAGCACTGGCTGCGCTACGGCGTGACCGCGCGGCGCAAGCGCAACATGCGCCGCCTCGGCGAATTGCACGACATGCGCTCGCGCCATCGTGGCCACAGGGGCGCGCTGGGTTCCGTGCAGGCGACCGCCGCGGATGCGCAGGAGAGCGGCAAGCTGGTGATCGAGGCCGAGAAGATCACCAAGGCCTATGACGAACGCGTCATCGTGGCGCCGTTTTCGATCCGCGTGCATCGCGGCGATTGCATCGGCCTCGTCGGCCCGAACGGCGCCGGCAAGACGACGCTCCTGAAGATGCTGACCGGCCAATTGGCCCCGGACAGCGGCACGGTGAAGCTCGGCACCAATCTGGAGATCGCCACGCTCGACCAGAAGCGCGAAGAGCTTGATCCCGAGGACACGCTTGCCAACTACCTGACCGACGGGCGCGGCGAAAACCTGCTTGTCAACGGCGAGCAACGGCATGTAACCGGCTACATGAAGGAATTCCTGTTTCAGCCGGAGCAGGCCCGCACGCCGATCAGGAATCTTTCCGGCGGCGAGCGCGCCCGGCTGATGCTGGCGCGTATCCTGTCGCGGCCGACCAATCTGCTGATCCTCGACGAACCCACAAACGATCTCGACATCGAGACGCTCGATCTGCTGCAGGAAATCGTCGCCGGCTTTTCCGGCACGGTCATCCTCGTCAGCCACGACCGCGATTTTCTCGACCGCACCGTGACCTCGACGATCGCGCCCGCCAACCCGGAAGATCCGGACGGCCGATGGATCGAATATGCCGGCGGCTATTCGGACATGCTCACACAGCGCAAGGGCGCGATGGAAGAGCGCAAGCGGGCGGAAAAGGCGGCTGAAAAGCCGAGGGCCGCAGAGACTGCGTCATCCGCCGCGGACGCTTCGAAAGGCAAGGCCAAGCTTTCCTACAAGCAGAAATTCGCATTGGAAAACCTGCCCAAGGAAATGGCCAAGGCGGAAGCGGAGATCGCCGTCCGCGAGAAGAAAATGGCCGATCCCACTCTCTTCACCAAGGATCCCGCTACGTTCAATCGTCTTGCGGCAGAGATGGAAAAGCTGCGCGAAAGCTTGATCAGGATGGAAGAGGAATGGCTTGAGCTTGAAATGCTGCGCGAGGAGCTGGAGGGCTGATATCTCTGCCAGCTCGCCCTATGCGCGTCCGTCTATATTAGAAAAAACAATCGGTTGCGCTCGGTCGCGGCCGCTTCATTCCCTGTTGTCGAATCCGATAAACTGTTTATACATTAACGCATGCTGCCGGACGATGAGCCGGTTGATACCCCCGGGCCGGCGCGGCCCGTGGTGCATGTTGGGGAAGTCCGAAGAGACTTGATTGGATTTCGCCTGATGGCGACAGGTCCTTCGTAAAAGTTGCAGGCAAATATCGTAGACGTTTAACGCGGCGGCGCTTATTGTCGTGTGCGGTTTTTCGAGGGGGCCTTCATGCCGATGCTGCCGCGTGCCATCTTGTTCAGCTGTGTAATCACCGTTTTCTCGAGCGCCCAGGCGCTGGCGCAAAGCGCGCCGCCGGCTGCGCCCGTCACGGTCGCCAAGCCCGTCGTTCGCGATGTCATCGACAGCGACGAGTTCATCGGGCGCTTCCAGGCGGTCGACGAGGTCTCCGTGCGCTCGCGGGTCGGCGGTTATCTGCAGGAGGTGCATTTCAAGGACGGCACCATGGTCAAGCAGGGCGACCTGCTCTTTGTCATCGACCAGCGGCCGTTCATCACCACCTTGAACGAGGCGACGGCGTCGCTGGAGGTGGCGAAATCGTCGCTCACGCTTGCCGATGCGCAATTCAAGCGGACGGAATCCCTGTCGACGACGGGCAGCCAGTCGGCCTCGAACCTGGACGATCGCCGCCGCGACCTCATCTCGGCGCAGGCGAATGTGCGTGGGGCGGAGGCGGCCGTGGATCGCGCCAATCTCGACATGGATTTCACCAAGATCACCGCGCCGCTCAGCGGCCGGATCGACCGTCGGCTGATTTCCGTCGGCAATCTCGTGCAGGCCGATCAGACCATCCTCACGACCATCGTGTCTCTCGACCCGATCGATTTCTATTTTGACGTCGATGAGCGCCGGCTGCTTTCCTATGCCGACGAGGCGCGCAAGAACGGCAGCGCCTTGCAGCAGGGCGGCGGCGGTCTCAACGTCACCGTGACGATCGCCGACTCTCACCAGAAGTCTTTCAAGGGCAAGCTCGACTTTGCGGAAAACCGTGTGGACAATCAAACGGGTACGATCCGTGTTCGCGCTACCTTCCCCAACCCCGATCTCATTCTCCAGCCCGGCCTGTTTGGGCGCATCCAGGTGCAGGGCTCTAACAGCTACAAGGCGATTCTGGTGCCCGACGAAGCCATCGGTTCGGATCAGAACCAGCGTGTCGTCTATGTCGTCGACACGGCCGGCAACGTGACGCCGAAGTCGGTGCGGGTCGGGCCGAAGCTTTATGGCTACCGGGTGATCCGCGACGGCATGACCGGTGACGAGACCATTATTGTCAACGGCCTGATGCGCATCAGGCCCGGCGTCAAGGTCGCGCCTCAGCTGATCGAATTGCCGCAGGAAGCGTCGAATGACGAGCCGCCGGCTCAGGCGGACGCACAGGGGACGGATCAATGAGGTTTTCCCATTTTTTCGTCGACCGGCCGATTTTCGCGTCGGTTCTGTCCATCGTGCTGCTGATCGTCGGCGGCATTGCCTATTTCCAGCTTCCGGTGGCGCAATATCCGGAGGTCGCGCCTCCCACGATCGTGGTGCGCACCTCCTATCCGGGCGCCGATTCCCAGACGATCGCCGATACGGTGGCGACGCCGATCGAGCAGGAGGTCAACGGCGTGGAAGACATGCTCTACATGTCCTCCTATTCCAGCGCCGACGGCTCGATGTCGCTGACCATCACCTTCAAGCTCGGCACCGATCTCGACAAGGCACAGGTGCTGGTGCAGAACCGCGTCGCCATTGCCGAACCGCGCCTGCCCGATGATGTCCGCCGCATCGGCATCACCACGGTCAAAAGCTCGCCGGATCTGATGATGGTCGTGCATCTGCTCTCGCCGAGCAACCGCTACGACCAGCTTTATATCTCCAACTATGCCCGAACGCGCATCCGCGACCTTCTCGTCCGTCTCGACGGTGTCGGCGACGTGCAGCTCTTCGGCGAGCGGCAATATTCGCTGCGCATCTGGCTCGACCCGGAAAAGCTCGCCGCCTACGGCATGACCGCAGGCGACATCGTCCAGGCGTTGCGGGACCAGAACGTGCAGGTGTCCGGCGGCTCGATCGGCGGGCCGCCGGTTTCGGGCACCAACGCCTTTCAATATACGGTGACGACCCAGGGGCGTTTTTCCGATGCGCGGCAATTCCGCTATGTCATCGTCAAGGCGACGGATAGCGGCCGGCTCGTGCAGCTGCAGGACGTGGCGCGTATCGAGCTCGGCGCGCAGGACTACGTTACCAACAGCTATCTGAACGGCAAGCCGGCGGTTGCGCTCGGCATCTTTGCCCGCCCCGGCACCAATGCGCTTGACGCCGCCGCAAGCATCCAGAAGACGATGCAGAGCCTGGCGCAGGATTTTCCGCAGGGCCTCGAATATCGCATCGTCTACAATCCGACCGAATTCATCGCGGAATCGATTTACGAGGTCTATAAGACGATCTTCGAGGCAGCCGTGCTCGTTGCCATCGTCGTGCTGGTCTTCCTGCAGTCGTGGCGGACGGCGATCATTCCGATCGTCGCCATTCCGGTATCGCTCATCGGGACCTTCGCCTTCCTGCTCGCCTTCGGTTTCTCGCTGAACATGCTGACGCTGTTCGGCCTGGTGCTCGCCATCGGCATTGTCGTCGACGACGCGATCGTGGTCGTCGAAAACGTCGAGCGCAACCTGGCGCTCGGGATGACGCCAAAGGAGGCGTCGCATGTGACGATGAACGAGGTCGGCACTGCAGTTCTGGCGATTTCGCTGGTCCTGATCGCCGTCTTCCTGCCGACCGCCTTCATTCCGGGCATAACGGGACAGTTCTACCGGCAGTTCGCGGTGACCATCTCCATCGCAACGGCGATTTCCTGCCTGAATTCGTTGACGCTGTCGCCAGCAATTGCCGCCATCGTGTTGCGTCCACACGACCACAAGAAATCCAACAATATCGTCTCGCGTTTCGGTCGCGCTCTGGGCGATGGGTTCAATAGGGGTTTCGAGTCGATGAGCAGGGGCTATTCCTGGGTCATCCGCCATCTCGTCACCACCTGGGTCGCGCTTGGCTGCGCTCTTCTCGTGTTCGTCGGGCTGCTCGGCGCGACCTGGTTCATGGGCAGGATCGTGCCGCAGGGCTTCGTTCCCACAATGGACCAGGGTTATGCCATCGTCGTCGTGCAATTGCCGGATGGAGCGTCGCTGGCGCGCACCAATGCCGTCATCGAGAAGGCGACCGCGATCATCAACAAGACGCCTGGCGTGGAAAACGCCGTTGCTTTTGCCGGCTTCAATGGCGCGACCTTCACCAATGCCTCGAATTCGGGCGTCATCTTCACGCCCTTCAAACCCTTCGAGGAGAGATTGAAGAGCGGCGAGACGGCCATGAAGATCATCGGCCAGATCTATGGCAGCCTCCAGGGCATTCAGGAGGCCTTCATCATCGCCATTCCGCCGCCATCGATCCGCGGCGTCGGCAATTCCGGCGGCTTCAAGATGCAGATCATGGACCGCGAAAATCCCGACATGCGCCGGATCCTGCCGCTGGCCTATCAAATGATGGGCGCTGCCGCACAGAATAAGGGTGTCAGCGGCGTCTTCACCACCTTCTCGGCCAACAGCCCGCAATATTTCCTGGCGATCGACCGCGACAAGGCGCGGGCGCTGAACGTGCCGATCCCGAACATCTTCGAGACGCTGTCGATCAACCTCGGCACGTCCTACGTCAACGACTTCAACGCCTTCGGCCGCGTCTATCAGGTGCGGGCGCAGGCCGACCAGCAATATCGCATGGACCGGGAGGATATTCTGGCGCTGAAGGTTCGCTCAGCCACTGGCGCGCTGGTGCCGCTCGGCACCCTCGTCGATATCCGGGATACGACCGGGCCGACGCTGGTGCAGCGCTACAACATGTATGTCTCGGTTCCCATCCAGGGCAATCCGGCGCCGGGCGTCTCCACCGGTACGGCCCTCGACACCATGGAGGGGCTGGCGAAGAACCTTCTTCCGACGGGCACGACCTTCGAATGGACGGAGCTTGCCTATCAGGAAAGGAATACCGGCAATACGGCGGTCTATATCTTCGCCCTGTCGGTCATCTTCGTTTTCCTCGCGCTTGCGGCCCAGTATGAAAGCTGGACGCTGCCGCTCGCCATCATCCTCATCGTGCCCCTGGCGGTGCTCGCCGCATTGATCGGGGTGCATCTGAGAGGCATGGACAACAATATCCTGACGCAGATCGGACTTATCGTGCTGATCGGCCTTGCGGCCAAGAACGCGATCCTGATCGTCGAATTCGCGCGTCAGGCGCAGCTCGAAGGAAAGAGCGCGGTGGAGGCGGCGATCGAGGCCAGCCATCTGCGTCTGCGGCCGATCCTGATGACGGCCTTCGCATTCATCTTCGGCGTTGTGCCGTTGATGATCGCCACCGGGCCCGGCGCGGAAATGCGCCAGTCGCTCGGCACGGCCGTATTCTCCGGCATGCTCGGCGTGACGCTGTTCGGCCTGTTCCTGACGCCGGTGTTCTACGTCGTGCTGCGCAGGCGGCGTAAGCAGACAGAGGCAGTGGTGGAAGAGCCGTCAGCCTCAGACGCGGCGGCGCAATAACATCAATTGGAGCGGCTCAGCTTTCCATGGGATTGCTGAGCCGCTCCAATCGTTTGCTTTCATGCAATTCCGGACTGAAAACCGCCGCGCGTTTCTAGAGATGCGGGTTGCGTGGCCGGTATTTCTTCACCAGCCGCTGATTGGTTTCCTTGGCGCCCGGCATGTTGGCGCTGAGGTAGACCGGCGGCTCGCCGTCCTTGCAGAGCTCGGCGGCGACATCGGCGAAGATGGCGTTCAGCACCGTGGTGCCGATGGCCGTCGACGCCGGCCCGACCTTCAGATCGGTGCCCGGCAGGTCGATGATGGCGTCGCCCGGCGGCAGGCCATTGTCCAGCACGATATCTGCGATATCAGCAAGCCTCCTGCGGCCGTTGGCGATGGCGGCCGAATAGGCGGACGAGGTGATGGCGATGACGGTCGCGCCGATTTCTCGGCCGAAATCGGCAGCCTCGATCGGCGCGGCATTGACGCCAGAATTGGAGGCGATGATCAGCACGTCGCCCGGCTGCATGCCATAGCGCTCGAAGATCGGGCGGATGAGGCCCTCCGTGCGTTCATAGACCGAGCTGATGACGGCGCCTTCGTGCAGCATGGCGGATCCCACAAGCACCGGGATGGTGAAAGCCAAGCCGCCGGCGCGATAGTGCACCTCTTCCGCCAGCATATGCGAATGGCCGGTGCCGAAGACATAGACGCGGCGATCGGCGCGCGCTGCCGTGCAGATGGCGGCGGCGGCCCTCGACATCGGTTCCGCCAGCGCTTCGCGCAGGGTTTCCAGCCGGTCGATGAGGGCGGAGAAATAGCTGTCTGTGATTGTGCTCATGCCGTGCCTCCTTCTCGATTGTTTCAAGCCGAAGGCTGGCCCGAGATCCATGTTTGAGTGACCTCGATGCCGTCGTCGATATGGACCAGGTCGGCGCGGGTTCCGGGCGTCAGGTGGCCACGATCGCCGAGCCGCAGGAAGCGGGCGGGATAGGAGGTCGCCATGCGCAACGCTTCGGCCAGCGGCAGTTCAAGGACATTGACGCCATAGCGGATGGTGGAAGCCATATCGACATCGGAGCCGGCGAGCGTGCCGTCGTCCAGCGTCAGCTTGGAGCAATAGCCGCCCTTGGTGCGATAGACCGTGCGGCCGTTCAGCGTGAAGCTCGGAAGATCGGTGCCCACGAGCGACATGGCATCCGTGACGAAGAAAAGCCGGCCTTCACCGCGCTTGGCGCGAAGTCCAACGCGCAGCGCGATCGGATCGACATGGTGGCCATCGGCGATGATGCCGCACCACGGGGCAGGGTGGTCGATCGCCGCGCCGACAAGGCCCGGCGCACGATGGCCCATCTGGCTCATGGCGTTGAAAAGATGGGTGACGCCGCGGGCGCCGGCATCGAAACGCGCATTTGCCGCTTCCGCCGTGCAGTCGCTATGGCCGATGCTGACGATGACGCCGCCTTCGGCAAGCGCCTGCACCTGCCGCTCCGTCACCTGTTCGGCCGCCATGGTGACCAGCAGCGTACCGATCGCCTCACGGGCGCGGATGAAGGTTCTGACATCGCTGTCCTCGACCGGACGCATCAGCTCGGCCAGATGCGCACCCTTGCGGGCCGGCGCCAGATGCGGGCCCTCGAGATGCAGGCCGGCGACGCCGCGATTGGCCTTCACGGCCTCGACTGCCGCCTCGATTGCGGCCGTCGTCGCGGCCGCGACATCGGTGATCAGCGTCGGCAGCAGCGAGGTGGTGCCATAGGGGCGATGCCCCTCGGCGATCATGTACATGGATTCGGCCGAGGGCTCGTCATTCAGCATGCGGCCGCCACCGCCGTTCACCTGAGCGTCGATGAAGCCCGGCGACAGGACGCCGCCGTTAAGCTGGACCGTTTCGGCGTTGTCGGGCACGTCGTTGGCACTGGTGATCGCGTGTATGCGGCCGTTGCCGATCACCAGTGCACTGTCGTCGTGAAAGCGGTCGCCGTCGAAAATTCGGGCGCCGGTAAAGACCTTATAGTCCATCACATGGTCTCCGTGATCTTGAGAAGGTTAGCCGGCTTGTCAGGATCGAAGCCCTTGCGGCGCGTCACGGACTCGATGAGGCGGTAGTAGCAAAGCAGCGATACCAGCGGATCAAGCAGGCCGTTCCCGGTGGTCGGCATGCGCAGGTTGATCCCGGCAAGCGGAGCGGTCGAGAAGGAGACGGCGGTTGCGCCGAGCTTCTGCAGTCGCTCCAGCGCCCGGGCATTGTTGGCGAAGGCCGCGTCATCGGGCGAGAAGGCGACGATGGGGAAGCCTGGCTGCACCAGCCGCATCGGGCCATGCATCAGTTCGGCCAGCGAAAAGGCTTCGGCGTGCAGGCCGGCGGTTTCCTTGGCCTTCAGCGCGGCTTCAAGTGCGATGGCGAAGGCGGGGCCGCGTCCGCCGGTATAGAGCGAGGAGGCGTTGAAGAGCACGTCTTCGGCAGCCTTGCCGTCGATGCCCGAGGTGGCCCTCAGTGCTTCCGGCAGCCTGGCTAGGCCGGCGAAGAGGGCTTGGTCCTGCGAGATCGTTGCGGTGACGCCGGCAAGGGCTGCAACGGAGGCGATGAAGGATTTCGTGGCGGCGACGCTCTGTTCCTTGCCGGCATTGAGGCCGAGCACGATGTCGGCCTCGTTGGCAAGCGGGCTGTCGGTGACGTTGACGACGGCGATCGTGGTAGCGCCGCCCTTCTTGGCGGCGGCCTGCATGGCGATGATATCGGGACTGCCGCCGGATTGCGACACGGTGAAGTGGATGCCGCCCTTTAGGTGGAGCGGAACGCCATAGACGGAGGCGATCGACGGGCCGACCGAGGCGACCGGGATGCCGCAGGATATTTCCAAGAGATATTTGAAGAAGGTCGCGGCATGGTCGGAAGAGCCGCGCGCGGCTGTCGTGACCAGCGACGGGCGCGTGGAGGAGAAGAGCTTCGCGATTTCGGCAAAGGCGGGCTTTTCCTTGTCAAGCAGCGTTGCAACCACGTCCGGCGACTGGCCGGCTTCCGTCAGCATCAGGGATTGGGTCTCGCTCATAGGTCATCTCCAATTCTCAATTCGGCTACAAAATCATAGGCATCGCCGCGATAATGCGAGCGGGTGTATTCGACGACGCGCTGGTCCGCGAGGCGTGACACCCGTTCGATCAAAAGCGCCGGCGCTCCGGCCTTGACGGTCAGGATCGATGCGGATGTGGGGTCCAGCGTCACGGCCGTCAGCCTTTGCTGGGCACGCACGGGCTTGAAGCCTTTGGCAGCGAGCGCATCATAGAGCGAACCCTCGGATACCGCGTCCTCGCCGAGGAATTTGATGGGGACGACGGCGCGTTCGATGGCGAGCGGCTGGCCGTCGGCCAGGCGCAGGCGGTCAAGCCGCAGCACAGGTTCGTCAAGGCCGAGGCCGAGCAGGAAGGATTCCTCCGGCGCCGGCGCGCTGATGGTGCGCGACAGGATGCGGGCTGCCGGCTCGCGGCCGCGTGAGCGCATGTCGGCGGAGAAGGAGGAGAGGCGCCAGAGCGGCTGCTCGATGCGCTCGACATGCTGCGAGACGAAGGTGCCGCTGCCGTGGCGGGATTCGATGACGCCCGAAGCGAGCAGGTCGCGATAGGCCGTTCGCACCGTGACGCGGCCGATCTGCAGGGCGCCGGCAAGATCGCGTTCGCCGGGCAGCGCGGTGCCCGATTTCAGCAGTCCCTCCTGAATAAGGCCCGTCAGTGCCTGCGCCAGACGCTTATAGAGCGGCCCACTCCCGGTCCCATCGCTGAGGCCGCGGCTGTTCAATTCAGCGATCAAACTGGTTCTATCCATGATGTGCATATAGAACCTATTTAGAACCAATTCACAAGGCGAATCTGCCTGCGGGCCTAAAAAGAATCGGCCGGGCGCTTTGGACGCCCGGCCGAATTTCAAGAGAGCGGGGCATGCCCCGATCAGTTCTTGGTGAAGATGTAATCCGTTTCCTGCCGCAATACCTCGCCCGGGCGGAGCACGGCATTGGGGAAGCCTTCGTGATTGATCGCGTCGGGCCAAACCTGCGTTTCCAGGCAGAAGCCGGCGAACGGTCCGATCTTGCGGCCATCATGGCCGGGAACCGGAACGTCGAGCTTGAAGCCGGTATAGAACTGCACGCCGGGTTCGGTGGTGCGCACCTCCAGCGACACGCCGGAATTGACGCTGCGGGCCAGCACAACGGAACGCTTGGCAGTGCGCTCGGTCGAGAGGCAGAAGTTATGGTCGTACAGCGCCTGCTCCGTTCCGTCGAAGCGCTTCATCGGCGCCATCTCGCGGAAATCGAACACAGTGCCTTCGACCGAACGCACTTCGCCCGTGGGTACCTGCTTCTCATCCGTCGGCGTATAGTGATCGGCGGCGATCATGATGTCGTGACCGAGAGCATCGTCGCGGCCGTCAAGATTGAAATAGGCATGCTGGCAGACGTTGGCGAGCGTCGGCTGGTCGGTGGTCGATTCGTAGGTGACCGACAGTTCGCCGTTGCCATGCACTCGATAGGTCGCCTGTATCGTGCAGTTGCCGGGATAGCCGGCGCGCCCGTCGGGATCGACGATCTTGAGGACTACGCGGTCGGTGTCGTGCTCAACGATCGTCCAGTTGCGCTTGGCGATATTGTCCTTGCCGCCGTGCAGGTGCGTGACGCCCTTTTCGTTGAGCTCGAGCTGGTATTGCTTGCCATCCAGCGTGAAGCGGCCAGCGCCGATGCGGTTGGCGCAGCGGCCGGGCGTGGCGCCGAAATAGGAGGAGTGGAGGGGATAATCGGCAAAATTGTCGAAGCCGAGCAGAAGCGAGGGCCCGTGGCCGTCAAGGCGCAGATCCTGGACGACCGCCCCCCAGGACATGATGTGGGCGGTCAGGCCGCCACCGACGATCTTGACGCGATAGACGGTATCCCCATCCGCCGTCGTCCCAAAAATTTCCCGCTGCAAAGTGCTTTCCGTCATATCAACTCATCCATTGCTTTTGAGTATGCGAGGTCAGACCCTGCCTCCATTCGCGCCGTTCCGCAACCAGTTCGATGGCGAAAACTAGGGGCGAGCAGAGGAGAGGCAAGGTCTGATTAGGCTTTGCCGCTGGCTTGGGACTGGCACGTTATGCTGCGAATGTGCGGTGCGTAAGACAGGCGGTCGATTTCATCCTGATCTACTATGTCTTGCCGTAACGAAGTTTGGCTGTCCGTCTGCTGAAAAGCGTTCTGACCATTTGGTTCGACCCATCCGCTTTTTCGGTCTTCATGATCACCATCAATCTGTCGCCGCGAACGGCGAGAAGGATATAGAACGCTTTTTGACTATATTTTTCCACGTAGGAGTTCCAACGTCCCATGCCTGCCGCGTAGCTGGAATTTCCGTTGCTGCTCGTCTCTGCGGTGGCGCTCCAGCCGTTGTTCGTGCTGATCCTCATGAATCTGCCTTGCCTGATTATTCCCACGCGGCATTTTTCACCGGCGCTCACGTTGGAGTCGATCTGTTCCCATTGTCCGGAGAAGCCCTCTTCCTCGGATCTTGCCTGCTGCGAGACGAGCAAAATGGTTGCGATGAAGAGAAGTAATTTTACAGCGTGGCGCACGCATATCTCCACCAGTTTCCGCAGCGATTTGGGACGGTATCTGCTGTGCTTCTTTATCTACAAATGGTTGTGGTAATTTGGTGGCGCTGCGGCATGCAAATGCTGATCAGTTAGCGTGACAATTCCTTCGTCGCTCTCTCCAGCCCGCCAAGCGTCAGGGGATACATGCGATCGGTCATCAGACGGCGTATCATCGAGATCGAGGTCGTATGGCCCCAATAGCTTTCCGGAACGGGGTTGATCCAGATGCATTTGCGGAAATGGCCGGTCATTCGGGCGAGCCAGGCCTCGCCGGCCTCCTTGTTCCAATGCTCGACCGAGCCGCCCGGCTGCGTGATCTCGTAAGGGCTCATCGCGGCGTCGCCGACGAAGACGACACGGTAGTCGGGACCGAAGGTGCGGATCAGATCCGTTGTCGCTGTCACATCGACACGCCGGCGACGATTGTCCTTCCACACGCCCTCATAGAGGCAGTTGTGAAAGTAGAAATACTCCATGTGCCGAAACTCGGAGCGGGCGGCGGAAAACAGCTCTTCCACCCCACGAATGTGATCGTCCATCGAGCCGCCGACATCGAAGAACATCAAGAGCTTGACGGCGTTGCGCCGTTCCGGCCGGGTCTGGACGTCGAGATAGCCGTGTTCGGCGGTGGAGCGGATGGTGCCGGAGAGATCCAGCTCGTCGGCCGCCCCCTCGCGCACCCAGCGGCGCAGGCGCTTCAGCGCCACCTTGATGTTGCGGGTGCCGAGCTCGACGCCGTCGTCGAGATTCTGGAAGTCACGGCGATCCCAGACCTTCACCGCCCGGCGATTGCGCGACGTCTCTTGGCCGATGCGCACGCCTTCAGGGTTATAGCCATAGGCGCCGAAGGGCGATGTGCCTGCCGTGCCGATCCATTTCGATCCGCCCTGATGCCGGCCCTGCTGTTCGGCCAAGCGCTGGCGCAGTGTCTCCATCAGTCTGTCGAACCCGCCGAGCGCCTCGATCTGCTTCCGTTCTTCTTCGGTGAGATGCTTTTCCGCCAGCTTGCGCAGCCATTCGTCGGGGATGGCCGTTGCCTCCACCGCGTCAGCATTGGCCCCGATCGCCTCCACGCCACGGAAATAATCGGCGAAAACCTGGTCGAAGCGGTCGATGAAGCGCTCGTCCTTGATCAGCGTCGTACGGGCCAGATAGTAGAAGGCCTCGATATCGTAATCGGCTATCCCTTCTTCCATCCCTTCGAGCAGCGACAGGAATTCCCGGAGCGTGACCGGCACCTTCGCTTCCTTCAGCTTCAGGAAGAAGGGAATGAACAAGGCTCAAGCCCTTTCTTGGCCGATCTCCTCCAGATCATAAGGCGTGGTCTGGTAGATTTCGTTGATCCAGTTGCCGAAGAACAGATGTGCATGGCTGCGCCACCGGTTCTGTGGCGGAATCTCCGGGTCGTTATGGGGGAAGTAGTTATGCGGCATCTTGATCGGCACGCCCGCATTCACATCCCGGAAATATTCGTCCGCCAGCGAGGTGGAATCATACTCCACGTGATTGAACATGTAGAGCCGGTTGCAGGCCTGTTCGTGCACGAGACAGACGCCCATTTCGCTTGAATCCATCAGGATCTGCAGGCCAGGCACCTTTTCGATGTCGGCGCGGCGCACTTCCGTCCAGCGCGAGACCGGAATGGCGAAATCGTCGGAGAAGCCGTTCAGATAGACGGATGACGGTGCAAGGTTCTGGTGGCGATAGACGCCGAAGGCCTTCTCCTTCAGCGTATGCTTCGGCACACCATGGAAATGATAGGCGGCGGCCATCGCCCCCCAGCAGACATTCATCGTCGAATGGACATTGGTCGCCGTCCAGTCGAAGATCTGCCGCATCTCGTCCCAGTAGGTGACCTCTTCATACTCCAGCAGCTCGATCGGCGCGCCGGTGATGATGAAACCGTCGAACTTGTGATCCTTGACCTCTTCCCAGGTCTGGTAGAAGGAAAACAGGTGTTCCTCGGAGGTGTTCTTGGCCTTGTGGCCGCCGACGCGCACCAGCGAGAACTCCGTCTGCAGCGGCGATGCGCCGATGAGGCGCGCCATCTGTATCTCGGTCTTGATCTTGTTCGGCATGAGGTTGAGAAGCCCGATCTGAAGGGGGCGGATATCCTGGCGGATCGCCACCGTTTCGGTCATCACCCGCACGCCCTCGTTCCGGAGGGTCTCAAATGCGGGCAGCGTATCGGGAATCTTGATGGGCATTGTTTTCACTCGACCAAATACAAAAAAACCGGCCGCGATCATGAATCGCTACCGGTCCGCACGCGGCCCTTTAGCGACTTATTTAACGTGGCTGCAAGCCGGCCGGCCAAATCACCACAGAAGGAATTTCATAAACCTGCTGTTCCCGCTGGTCAATGGGCAAGCTTTGCGGCGGCTGGCGGCCGCGCTCTGATGTCGGTTCTCACTTACAAATGTTCAAGAAGCGCCGCCATGCCATAGCCGAGACGCTTCCGCGCCTCGGCGAGCGATATCCAGAAAAAGCGGAAGCAGATGGGTGCGCTGCCATCGAACGGCGTCATCTCGAAGTGGCGCCAGGTGGCCGGTGTCGTCTCCGGGAGGGTGCAGCGGAAAAAATGCCGCTGATGGTGACAGGTGCGACCGCTCTTCTCGAACCGGTAATCGTCGATGCCGAGCGGATGCAGCGCGTTTGCTGTGAGCCCGGTTTCTTCTTCGAACTCTCGTGCTCCCGCTGCCGCTATGTCTTCGCCGGCCTCGACGGTACCGCCGGGGACCTGCAGTTCGACCGCCGGAAAATCCGGCTCGTCGAAAACAAGCAAGTGGCGCTCCCGAACGGCGTAGATCAGGACCTTAACAGCATCCGGCTGCATTATTTTCCCTGCCCACGCGCCATGAAGGCCAGCCGCTCGAAGAGGTGCACGTCCTGCTCGTTCTTCAGCAAAGCACCGTGGAGCTTCGGCAGGGCGTTTTTCGCATCGCCGCGCAGCGTGGCCGGATCGACATCGTCGGCGACGAGCAGACGGATCCAATCGAGGGCTTCGGATGTCGAGGGCTTCTTCTTCAGGCCCGCCACGTCTCGGATCTCGAAGAATTGCGTCAGCGCCGCATGCAGAAGCGTCTGCTTGATGCCGGGATAGTGTACCTCGACTATGCGCTCCAGTGTTTCCATGTCGGGGAAGCGGATATAGTGGAAGAAGCAGCGGCGCAGGAAGGCGTCCGGCAGCTCCTTTTCATTGTTTGATGTGATGATGACGATCGGCCGGATGGCGGCCCGGATCGTTTCGTCGGTCTCGTAGACATGGAATTCCATGCGGTCGAGTTCCTGCAAGAGGTCGTTCGGAAATTCGATATCGGCCTTGTCGATCTCGTCGATCAGCAACACGCATTTCCGCGGCGAGGTGAAGGCCTGCCAGAGCTTTCCCTGTCTGATATAGTTGCTGATATCATGAACGCGTGCGTCGCCGAGCTGGCTGTCGCGCAGGCGCGAGACGGCATCGTATTCGTAAAGGCCCTGCTGCGCCCTGGTGGTCGATTTTACGGCCCACTCGATGAGGTCCAGGCCGAGAGCAGCGGCCACCTGTCGCGCCAGTTCCGTCTTGCCCGTGCCCGGTTCACCCTTTACGAGAAGCGGACGCTCCAGCCGGATGGCTGCATTGACGGCGACCATCAGATCCTTGTCGGCGATATAGTCGGCAGTTCCTTGAAATTGCATCGGAAGGCTTTCTCAATCTTTCCAGTGCAAGCTAGTTGCTGACCTTATTCGGTTCAAGGCGTGAAACCGTGTATATAGGAACGTGATCGCACCAATCTGTTGCAAGGGTGGACATGAGGGCGGGTCTTGATTAACTGACGGGACGTGCGTCGCAGGGAAGTGCTGATGGCAGTTGAAGCGCAAGCCAAGCCGAATATCCAGGGAAACGAGCAGGTCGGTTACGATTTGAGTCTTTTCTTTCGGCTGAGGATGATGTTCTCGGCTTTCTGGAATTCGCCGGTACGCATCAAGATCATTTCGCTGACCGTAGCGCTCTTCCTGATTATCCTGGTCACCGCCTATGTCCAGGTGCTGCTCAACAGCTGGAACGCTCCTTTTTACGATTCGCTGGCAAGGCGCGATACCTCCGCCTTCTTCCACCAGCTTGGCGTCTTCGGCATCATTGCCGGCTCGCTTCTGGTCCTCAACGTCATCCAGGCATGGCTGAACCAGATGACCGCGCTCTATATGCGCGAGGGCCTGGCAAGGGATCTGGTGAACCAATGGCTGCAGGCCAAGCGTGCGCTTCGCCTTGCCTCCTCCGGCCTGATCGGCGTCAATCCAGACCAGCGGCTCCATGAGGATGCCCGCAATCTCGCCGAAAGCACGACGGGTCTGGCGATCGGCCTGGTGCAGGCGACGATCCTGCTGCTGAGCTTCATCGGCGTGCTTTGGGAACTGTCGAGCGGCATGGTCTTCCATTTCAGGGGTGCAAGCTTCTCCGTCCCCGGCTATATGGTCTGGGCGGCGATCCTCTATGCCGGTTCGGCATCGTTCCTCAGCCAGTTCGTCGGCCGCCGGCTGGTGCGGCTGAATGCCGATCGCTATTCGAAGGAAGCCGAGCTGCGCTTCGCGCTCATGCATGCCAACGAGCATATGCCGGCGATCACCATTGCCGGCGGCGAAGAGAATGAACGCCGGCGGATCAATGTCGATATTTCCGCCGTGCTCGCCGTCATCCGCCAGCTTGCGATCGCCAATACCAATCTCACCTGGGTTTCCGCCGGCTACGGCTGGCTGGTGCTGATCATCCCCATCCTCGTGGCTGCGCCCGCCTATTTCTCCGGCGGGCTGACCTTCGGCCAGCTCATGGTGGCAGTCGGCGCCTTCAATCAGGTCAATTCGGCCCTGCGCTGGTATGTTGCCAATTTCGGACCGATCGCCGAATGGCGCGCCACGCTGATGCGCGTCACCGATTTCCGCAAGGCACTGACGGAGATGGACGACAAGACGCCGATGCCGCACACCCTCGTCTTCGAGAAGGCCGCGCCCGGCACGATGGTATGGACCGACATGGAGATCTCCACCAGGACCAGCGACGAGGCGACCGAGAACGGCTTCCGGATTGCCGAGGGGACGGTCACGATCAATGCCGGCGAACACATCATGGTCAACGGCGATCACGGCGTGAACCGCCGGCTGCTGTTCGAGGTGCTGGCGCATCAATGGTATAGCGGCTCCGGCACCGTCAGCCTGCCGCCGATGGAAGACGTTCTGTTCATGCCACACACACCCTATGTGCCGAGCGGCACGCTCAGGGAGGCGATCTGTTTCCCTGAGGATCGGGATGTCTACGACGAGGCCGCGGTCGAGGCCGCGATGGACAAGGTGAGCCTTGGTCGCCTCAAGAGCCGTCTCGACACGCAAGCCCGCTGGGACCGGCTGCTTGATATCGAGGAGCAGAAGGCCGTCGGCTTTGCGCATCTGCTGTTGGCGAAGCCGAAATGGGTAGTCCTCGACGACGCCATGGAAGGGCTGGAGGCGGAAATTCAGGCGCAGTTTTCAGCGCTGCTGGCGGAATTGACCGACGTGACCGTGATCTATATCGGCCGCAACGAAGCCTATCTTCATGCCATGTCCCCTCGCGTCCTGCATCTGCAGGCACTGGTATCGCGCGACGAGGATGATGTGGCCGCAGCCACGCCACCGGCGGCCGTACCCGCAGAGGCAACGGTCAGGGATACGAAGAAGGCCAACGCGCCGTAACTTTGCTTCGGAGACGTGCATGTCCGGCCATGGCGACGCCAGCCGCTGAAACTAAAACGCCCCGTCTTGGCGACGAGGCGTTTCTCATGCAAGCAAGCGGCCGAGGCTCAGTCCTTGGCGCGCTCGACGTAGGAATTGTCTTCCGTGGCGATGACGACGCGGGTGCCGGCGTTGATGTGCGGCGGCACCATGGTGCGCACGCCGTTCGACAGGATGGCGGGCTTGTAGGACGAGGATGCCGTCTGGCCCTTGACGACCGGTTCGGTCTCGGTGATCTCAAGCGTGACATGGCGCGGCAGCTGGAGCGCGAGCGGAATGCCTTCGTGGATCGACAGGACGCAGGTCATGCCTTCCTGCAGATAGGCTTTCTGGTCGCCCATGGTCTCGACATCGACGACCACCTGATCGTAGTTGGCCGGGTTCATGAAGTGGAAGCCTTCGCCGTCTTCATAGAGGTACTGGAAGTTCACGTCTTCGACGAAGGCGCGCTCGACCTGCTCAGTGGTGCGCCAGCGTTCGGACACCTTAACGCCGTCAACGATGCGGCGCATATCGACCTGGGTAACCGGCGTACCCTTGCCCGGATGAAAGTTCGCGGCGGTGAGAACGACGTAGAGCTTGCCGTCGACGTCGAGAACGTTGCCCTTGCGGACCGAAGAGGCGATGACCTTGACCATAAGACTTCCTTGTAACGCTGTGTTTTGCGTCGTAGAGGGACTGTCTAAATGCTCTCCGAGACGCAGCAATTGTTTGCTTGGGGGCGCAACTACCCTAAATCAATGGAAATTGCCACCCCCAACGCGGCCTGCGCCCTGAAGAAAGCTAGGAATGAAGCCAACAACGAGCAAGGCGTCTCCTTGGTGGACCCGCAATGTCCATGCGGACCGGCGGCCGTTTCTCATTGGCCGTAACGCCATCCAGGCGGCTCTGCGGGGTTTCTTCGCGCGCAACGACTTCATCGAGGTCGATACGGCGACGCTGCAGGTGTCGCCCGGCAACGAGGCGCATCTCCATGCCTTCGAGACCGAGGCGCTGACGACGGACGGCAAGGCATCACCTCTCTATCTTCATACGTCGCCAGAGTTTGCCTGCAAGAAGCTGCTCGCGGCCGGTGAGGAGCGCATCGCCTGTTTTGCCCATGTCTATCGCAATCGTGAGCGGGGCCCGCTGCACCATCCGGAATTCACCATGCTGGAATGGTATCGGGCTGGGGAAAGCTACGAGGCCCTGATGGCCGACTGTTCTGTGCTGCTGGCGCTGGCAGCCGAGACGGTCGGGGCAAAAAAGCTGACCTATCGCGGCGCCGAGACCGATCCTTTCCTCACGCCGGAGCGTATCAGCGTCGGAGCGGCTTTCGAACGTTACGCCGGCATCGATCTTTTTGCCTCCATCGGCATGGACGGATCCACGGACCCGGAGCGTCTGGCGGCGGACATGCGGCGGGTCGGCATACGCGTCGCCAAAGATGACGTGTGGCCCGATCTCTTCAGCCGGGTGCTGGTCGAGAAGGTTGAACCCAATCTCGGCTTCGGCCGTGCGACGATCCTCGATGAATATCCCGTCTCCGAGGCCGCGCTTGCCCGGCCCTCCGCTGGAGACCACCGTGTCGCCGAACGTTTCGAGCTCTATGCCTGCGGAGTCGAGCTTGCCAATGCGTTCGGTGAACTGACCAATGCCGACGAGCAGCGGCGGCGGTTCGAAATCGAGATGGCGGAAAAGCAGCGCGTCTATGGCGAAACCTATCCGCTCGACGAGGATTTTCTGGAGGCGCTTGCCGTCATGCCTGACGCAAGCGGCATCGCGCTCGGCTTCGATCGGCTCGTCATGCTGGCAACCGGGGCCTCGCGGATCGAGCAGGTGCTCTGGGCGCCGGTTGCGGAGTTCGGCGTATGAATTCGATGCGTCCGATCAGGAATATCAGCGAACTCGAGCGTGCCGGATTGATCGATGCCGATCAGGCGATTTCGCTGGAGGCGGTGACGGAGCGATATGCGGTGGCGCTGACACCGACCGTTGCGCGGCTGATCGACCGCACCGATCCAGCCGATCCCATTGCCCGGCAATTCCTGCCCGACATGGCTGAACTTGCCGTCACGCCGGAAGAGCGTGCCGATCCGATCGGCGATCATGCCCATAGCCCCGTCGAAGGCATCGTCCATCGCTATCCGGATCGCGTGCTGCTGAAGGCCGTGCATGTCTGCCCGGTCTATTGCCGCTTCTGCTTTCGCCGCGAGATGGTCGGGCCACAAGGTCTCGGGACGCTCGACGGCGAGGCGCTCGATGCCGCCTTTGCCTATATCCGCGGTCACAGCGAGATTTGGGAGGTCATTCTCACCGGCGGCGACCCGCTGGTTCTTTCGCCGCGCCGGCTCGAAGAGATCTTGCGGCAGTTGGCCGATATCGATCATGTGAAGATCGTCCGCTTCCACACGCGCGTTCCCGTTGTCGATCCCTTGCGGATCGATGCGGCATTGATCGCGGCACTGAAGGCTAGCGGCAAGACCATCTATGTGGCCCTGCATGCCAATCATCCGCGGGAACTGACGGGTGAGGCGCGCGCTGCCTGCGCCCGGTTGGTCGATGCGGGGATCGTGCTGATCAGCCAATCGGTGCTCCTGAAGGGCGTCAACGACGATCCGGATGTGCTGGCAGCCCTGATGAAGGCTTTCGTCGAAACGCGGGTGAAGCCCTATTACCTGCACCATCCCGATCTTGCGCCCGGCACCAGCCATTTTCGCCTGACGATCGCCGAAGGCCAGGCGATCGTTTCGGCTCTGCGCGGCCGCATTTCCGGCCTCTGCCAGCCCACCTACATTCTCGATATTCCCGGCGGCCACGGCAAGGCGGATATCGGCAAGAGTTCGGTTCGCGAGGTCAGCGAGGGTTGCTACTCGATTTCGGATTATCGCGGCGGCGAGCACGTCTACCCGCCCGATTCATAGATCCTGGGCCGCCGTTTTACTCTGCCGCTATGCTTGTTATGAGATTTTTTGAATAAAACGTATTGGCGAAGTTGGCACATTAACCTTATTGTCGGTGGCGCCTATTCACAAATCGAATACGCGAAAATATTAGGGCATCTTAATATTTGCCTGTAAACGCTGCCTTGCATGGCTTACAGATGGTAAACTTCATTTAGAAAAATGTTGAATATGCGAATTTTCTAGAAGTATATCCCAATTGTATTTACCACGTCGATTAGCGGAATGTTCTATTTTGCCCGTTACTTCTTGGCTGACGATAAGACTGCGTAACTGCAGTTATGCTTGCCATTGCCAGAAGGGACAAGATTATGAATAAGACGATTCGCGATTTGCTGACCAAATTCGGTGCGCTTCCCGTTGCTGTCGATGGGATTGCCGATGATGCCGATCTCTATGTCACGGGATTGTCCTCATTTGCTTCCGTACAGCTGATGCTCGGCATCGAAGAGGCTTTTGACGTTGAGTTTCCCGACAATCTGCTGAACCGCAAGTCCTTCGCCAGCATTGCCGCCATCGAAAAGACTGTCGGTATGATCCTGGACAGCCGGAAGGTTGCATGATGAGCGTGGCGGTCGCTTTGCTTGAGGTTGGGACGGGAGACGGACCGGCGGTACGTGCCGCGCGCGTCGCCGCGATCGCCAGCCAACACGCCGATGCCGTCGATGCCGAGGGCCGGTTCCCGCGCGAAGCCGTCGACGCGATGCGCGCCGAGAGATTGCTATCCATCCAGATCCCGGCCGCTCTTGGCGGCGAGGGCGCATCGATCACTGAAATCGCCGAGCTTTGCTCGATCCTCGGCCAGGCCTGCGCGGCCAGCGCCATGGTTTTCGCCATGCATCAGATCAAGCTTTCGAGCCTGGTCGAGCATGGCGCCGACAGCGATTGGCACCGTGATTTCATGCGCCGCATTGCGAGCGAGCAGCTGTTGCTGGCCTCGGCGACGACTGAAGGCGGCATTGGCGGCAATCTGCGCAACAGCATCTGCGCCATCAAGGTCGAGGGCGATACCTGCTTCCTGGAAAAGGATGCGACCGTCATTTCCTATGGCGCCCATGCCGATGCGATCCTGATCACATCCCGCAGCCACGCCGAGGCGGCTTCTTCCGACCAGGTGCTGACGGTTTTCCTTAGGGATCAGTATAGGATTGAACGCACGGTCGAGTGGAACACGCTCGGCATGCGCGGCACCTGCTCCGACGGCTTCCTGTTCAAGGGCGAGGCGCCGGCCGTGCAGATCCTGCCGAAGCCGTTTGCCGAGATCGCCGCGCAATCGATGCTGGCGAGCTCGCATCTGCTCTGGAGCGGCGTCTGGTACGGCATTGCGGCCGATGCCGTTGCCCGTGCTCAGGCTTTCGTGCGCGCAGCGGCCCGCAAATCGCCGGGCACGCAGCCGCCGGGTGCATTGCGGCTGGCGGAAGTCTCCAGTCTGCTGCAGATGGTGAAGTCGAATGTCGTTGCCGGTCTTAAGGTTTATGAAGAGGCCAAGGTTGATGCCGATCGGCTGTCTTCGATGGCCTTTGCCGTCGCGATGAACAACGTCAAGATCGCGTCGTCGGAGATGATCCTGCCGATCATCAACCACGCCATGCTGATCTGCGGCATCATGGGCTACAAGAATGGCACGCCCTACAGCCTCGGCCGCCATCTGCGCGATGCGCACTCCGCTCAATTGATGATCTCGAATGATCGCATTCTCGGCAACACGTCGACCATGCTGCTCGTCCACAAACAAGATACAAGCCTGTTGGGGTAATCGTAATGGATATGAAATCCTCGTTTCTCGATCGTCTTTTTGATTCTGGTCTTCTGATCGACACCGGCGTTGACGGTCTCTACGGGCGCAGCGGTCAGTTCGAAGACGTCATTGCCGCCTTCGAGCGGCTGATCGACAAATTCGGCGGCGCCGATGGCGCCGAGGCCATCCGCTTTCCGCCGGGCATGAACCGCGCCTTTTTCGAAAAGAGCGGCTACATGAAGAGCTTCCCGCAGCTCGCCGGCACGGTGCACAGCTTCTGCGGCAGCGAACTCGACCATATGAGCCTCTTGAAGTGCATGGAAGTCGGCGACGACTGGACGAAAGACCAGCAGGCGACCGATATCGTGCTGACGCCGGCGGCCTGCTATCCGCTTTATCCGACCGTTGCCAAGCGCGGCGCTCTGTCGGAAAGCGGCGCGCTCTTTGATCTGCAGTCCTACTGCTTCCGTCACGAGCCATCCAAGGATCCGGCCCGCCAGCAGCTCTTCCGCATGCGCGAATATGTCTGCATGGGCACCGACAAGCATGTGACGGATTTCCGCCAAAGCTGGATGGATCGCGGCATCGAGATGATGAAGGCCGTCGGCCTCGACGTGACCATCGACGTTGCCAACGATCCCTTCTTCGGCCGCGCCGGCAAGATGCTCGCCAACAACCAGCGCGACCAGAACCTGAAGTTCGAACTGCTGATCCCGATCACCTCGACAGCCAACCCGACGGCCTGTATGAGCTTCAACTATCACCAGGACGCCTTTGGGACGAAATGGGGTTTGAACTTCGCTGACGGTAGCGTTGCGCATACCGCCTGCGTCGGCTTCGGCCTCGAGCGCATTGCGCTGGCGCTCTTCCACCACCATGGTCTCGACGTCAAGGAATGGCCCGAGAGCGTGCGCAAGACGCTGTGGGGCTGATCGCTTCCATGGCTGCCGTTTTCCAGGGACTGGATCCCGCCACCTACAAGCCACATGCGTTGCACGACAGCGAACGCATGTGGCCGGAGACCAATTGCTACATCGATCTGTGGATCGAAGTGCTCTCGAGCCTGAAGCTTCAGCCGGAAGCCATGCTTGGCTTCACGCTGGGCCAGGATTTCGAGGGCGACCAGTTCACTTTCTTTAAGGTGCCGCTCGAAGATCTCGAAGCGCTCTACGGCATCCGCTGCACGGAGCTTGCGATCTACGACAAGGTCCAGCATCACGTCGGCGAGCAGATCGGCCGCGGCCGGCTCTGCCTGGTGGAGATGGACTCCTTCTTCATGCCTGATACGCAGGGCGTCGGTTATCGCCGCGAGCATGGCAAGACGACTGTCGCGATCAACCGGCTCGATATGGACGGCCGTACAATCGACTATTTCCACAATGGCGGCTTCTTCCGCCTCTCAGGTGAAGATTTCGACGGGCTGTTCCAGCTGCAGCTGACGGAAGACGACCTGCCGTTCCTGCCCTATACGGAATTCGCGAAATTTCCCGACAAGACACCGGGAGAATCCGCCGTCCGGCAAACATCGCGGCAGCTGCTGTCCTTCCATTTCCGCCGCCGTCCGCAGGCCAATCCTATCCGCGCCTTTGCCGAGGTCTTTCCCGTGCAGGTCGAAGCGGTTGCCGAGCGGCCTTTCGGCTTCTTCCATAAATATGCCTTCAACACGCTGCGCCAGCTCGGCGCCAATTTCGAGCTCGCGGGCAGCCATCTGGACTGGCTGACGGCGGATTTCTCCGACGCTGCCGTCGAAGCGCGACGGATTTCCGAAGCGGCGAAATCGGTGCAGTTCCAGCTTGCCCGCGCCATTACGCGCAAGAAATTCGAGCCATTGCGGACGGCGCTTGATCCGGCGGCCGATGCGTGGGATGCCATGATGGGGCTGCTTGAACGGAAGCTCTGACCGGCTGCCGTTCGGTTGCGAAACGGCTCGGCGATTTCGGGATAGATGTGGGGCGGGGAAATCCCCCGGAAAGATGTCATGGGCGGGCGCTTGGCTGATATCGGCGGCGGAATGCGGCTGAGCGAAGGATGGAATCTGGTCCTGACGGATGCGGGCACCTGTGCCTTGCCTTCCGACGTGCCCTTTTCGGCCGGCTTGATCCCCGCGCCGGTGCCGGGCACCGTGGCCGAGGCGCTGGAAAAGGCCGGGCTCTTCGACCGCGCGAAACCTCACATCCTCAACGACCGGGATGCCTGGTATATTTGTCGCATGGTGGATGTGGATGCCGGCGATGCGGTGCTGCGGCTGGAAGGGCTGGCGACACTCTGCGAGGTCTTCCTCAACGGTCAGAAAATCCTCGTCTCCGAAAGCATGTTCGAAGCCCATGATATCGCCGTGAGCCTGCTCGGCGGCGACGAGCTGGCGCTGTGCTTCCGCGCTCTGGGGCCAAGGCTTTCGGAGCAGGGTCCCCGCGCCCGCTGGCGGCCGCAGATGATCACGCCGCAGGGCCTCCGCTTCGTGCGCACGACATTGCTCGGCCACATGCCCGGCTGGTGTCCGGAGATCCATGCCGTTGGCCCATGGCGACCGGTTTCCCTTCTGCGCCCGAGCGCGCCTGTCGTCCGCGATCTCTCCCTGCGGCCGGACTTGCTCGATGATGGCGAAGGCCGGCTCTATGCATCGCTTTCGATCGAGGGCGATGCCGGGGAGATCGTCCTGCGCTGCGGTGAGGTCGAGCAGGCTTTCGAGCTGGACAGTCCCGGCCGCTACAACGCCATCCTGAAAATTCCCGGTGTGGAGCCATGGTGGCCGCATACGCATGGCGCACCATACCTATATGACGTCGCGCTTGTCATCGACGGTGCGGAATATCCCCTCGGAAACACCGGCTTTCGACGGCTGTCAGTCGATCGTGGCGCCGATGGGCAGGATTTTGCTGTTGTCATCAACGGCGAGCGGATTTTCTGCCGCGGCGCGGTCTGGACGACGGCCGACATCGTGCGCCTGCCCGGCGGCCGCGAGGATTACGAACCCTGGCTGCGGCTGGCGGCGCAGGCCGGCATGAACATGATCCGCATCGGCGGCACCATGGCCTATGAGGCGCCGGATTTCTTCCGCCTCTGCGACGAACTCGGCCTGCTGGTCTGGCAGGATTTCATGTTCGCCAATTTCGACTACCCGAAGAACGACAAGACTTTCAACGCCCATGTCGAGGCGGAGGTTGCGCAGCTTCTTGGCCGTACGCGCCTGTCGCCTTCGCTTGCCGTTCTTTGCGGCGGCAGCGAGATCCATCAGCAAGCGGCGATGATGGGCCTGCCCGAACAGTTCTGGAAAAGCCCGATTGTCGAGGACATCATCCCGCCGGTCGTACAATCGCTTCGGCCCGATGTGCCCTATGTCGTCAACTCGCCGTCCGGCGGCGCCATGCCGTTTTCTCCGAATGCCGGCGTGACGCATTACTACGGCGTCGGCGCCTACATGCGGCCGCTTGCCGATGCGCGCCGCGCCGATGTCCGCTTTGCGGCCGAGAGCCTGGCATTCGCGCATGTGCCGCAGGCCCGCACGCTCATCCGGCATCTGCCGGTTCCGGCTGTTCATAGCCCGCTATGGAAGGAGCGCGTGCCACGCGATCGCGGCGCATCCTGGGATTTCGAGGATGTGCGCGATCATTACCTTCAGGAACTCTACGGCTTCGAGCCCAACCGATTGCGGCGGGAGGACCCCGATCTCTATCTCGGTCTTTCCCGCGCGGTGACCGGCGAGGTCGCGGAAGAGACCTATGCCGAATGGCGGCGACAAGGTTCGGGTTGCAACGGCGCGCTTGTCTGGACGCTGCAGGACCTGCTGCCCGGCGCGGGCTGGGGTGTGATCGATTCGACCGGCGAGCCCAAGCCGATATGGTATGCATTGCGCCGCGCCTTCCGGCCTGTGCAGGTGCTGTTGACAGACGAGGGCACCAACGGCCTTGATGTGCATGTGATCAACGAGAGCGATGCGGCGCTTGATATCGCGCTCGAGGTTTCCTGCCTGCGCGATGGCCGTCAGAGGGTGGTGGGCGGTAGCCGCGAACTGGTAGTCGAAGCCCGCTCCAAGCAGAGGATTGCCTGCACGGATCTCTTCGGCGCCTTTTTCGACACGAGCTACGCCTTTCGCTTCGGCCCGCCGTCGCATGATGTGACGGTGGCGCGGCTGACGGCACCCGGTACCGGCGCGCTGATTGCGGAAGCCTTTCATTTCCCGCTCGGAAGGGCGGCCGCATTCCACGACGCCGAGATTGCAGCATCGGTCCTGCAGGAGGGCGAGGATTGGTTTCTGGATCTTCGCAGCGATCGGCTTGCGCAATCGGTGCAGATCGATTTCGAGGCCTACCGGGCTGAGGATGACTGGTTTCATCTCCCGCCGGACGGCAGCCGGCGTGTTCGGCTTCACCGGCGGGCAGGAATACCGGCCGACGCCGTTCCGATGGGTCAGATCCGCGCTGTCGGTAGCCGGCGAATCGTCGAAGTGTGATCAAGGTGCGGCGAATGCGGAGCCCTATCTCGCCCCTGGCGGGCAGGATAACCCCTGCGCGCATCAGCTTCCCTTACAGCGTTGCGCCATCCGGTCCGAACAGGTGGCAGCGTTCGGGATCGATGCGGATGTTGACCGTTTCTCCGGCGCGGATGGCCTGCTGATCTTCCAATGCCACCGTCAGCGTCTGGCCGCCTTGCAGCGTGGCGTAGAGGATCGTCTGGCCGCCCAGATGCTCAACGAGATCGACGCCGGCGGTGCCGAGCGCCAGACCGCGATCGCCGACGTTCAGATGTTCGGGGCGCGCGCCGAGTGTCACGTTCTCTCCGGGCCGGATGCCGCCCAGCCGGCGCGGCAGGCGAACTGTCTGGCCGTGGAGGTCGATGACGGCGGAGCCATCGTCGGAGGCGACGATCTTGGCGTCGAGGAAGTTCATTTTCGGCGAGCCGATGAAGCCGGCCACGAACTTGTTCTTCGGCTTGTTATAGAGGTCGAGCGGTGCGCCGACCTGCTCGATTTTGCCGCCGTTGAGCACGACGATCTTGTCGGCCATGGTCATTGCCTCGGTCTGGTCGTGCGTGACGTAGATCATGGTGTTGCCGAGCCGCTGGTGCAGGCGGGCGATCTCGACGCGCATCTGGACACGCAGCTCGGCGTCCAGGTTCGAAAGCGGTTCGTCGAAGAGGAAGATATTGGGTTCACGCACGATGGCGCGGCCGATGGCGACGCGCTGGCGCTGGCCGCCGGAGAGCTGTTTCGGCTTGCGTTGGAGAAGCTGCGTGATCTGCAGGACCTCGGCGGCCTTTTCGACGCGCGGCTGGATGTCCTGCTTCTTCATGCCAGCCGTTTCCAGGCCGAAGGCGAGGTTTTTATAGACCGACATATGCGGATAGAGCGCATAGGACTGGAAGACCATGGCGATGCCGCGCTTGGAGGCGGGAACATCGTTCATGCGGCTGCCGTCGAGATAAAGACCGCCGCCGGAAATCGGCTCCAGCCCGGCAATCATGCGCAGAAGCGTTGATTTTCCGCAGCCGGATGGGCCGACGAAAACGGTAAATTCCCCCGGTTCGATTTCCAGATCGATGCCGTGGACGACCTGGAGTTCGCCATAGCGCTTGATAACCTTCTGCAGCGAGACACTTGTCGCCATGGGCGCTTCCTCCTTGTTCGTCCTGATGGCTGACGGGGCAACGTTCATGACGGCCTCCAGCTCTTGTATTTTGCGCTTTCCGGTCCGACAGGGAAGCGGACTTCGGTGCGCGTTTCCGATGATTCATAGAATGCCGTGACCAGTTCCAGCGCCTGGCGGGCATCGGCTGTCGTCACCGGCAGCGGTCCACCTGACATTAGCGCCTCGTGGAACAGCTTCATCTGCGAGTTGAAGCGGTTGGGAATCGGCGTCCAGTCGGCCAGCAGCGCATCGATCTTCGCGGCGATTTCGTCATTGGCCGGGATGATCTTCCAGGGATCCTGGCCGGGGCTGTAGGGCTCGTGGTTGCTTTCGATCAACACATTCTCGAAGGCAAGCCGCAGGCGGCTGATCTGCTCCTGCGAGCCGAGCGTGGCGCTGATGGTGGCGAGCGCGCCGTTTTCCATCAGCAGGCTGGCGCTCGCGCAATCCTCGACCTCAATGTCGTTGACGCGCGTGGCAACACGGCCGAAAAGGCCTGCGATCGGTCCCATCAGATAGGTCAGCATGTCGTGCAGATGGATGGAATGCGTCATCAGCACGCCGCCAAGCTCCGTCGCCCATTTGCCGCGCCAGGGGACGGCATAATAATCGGCGCCACGCACCCAATGGGTTTCGGAGGTGGCGACATAGGCCTTGCCGGCGATGCCGGCGTCGACGATGCGCTTGGCCTTCTGGATGCCGTCGCCGTAGCGATACTGGAAGATCGGCATCAGCTTGCCCTTGGCCGTCTTCTCGGCGGCGATGACGGCATCGACATCGGCGAGCGATCCCACAAGCGGCTTTTCGCAGACCACATGTTTTCCGGCTGCGAGCGCCTGCATGATGAGCTCGAAATGCGAGCCGGGCGGCGTGCAGATATCGATAATGTCGATATCGGACATATCAAGGACTTCGGAGAAATCCTTGATGCGCTTGCCGATGCCGAATTCGTCGCCGACCGCGTTCAGGCGCTCCTCGTTGAGATCGCAGAGGACGGCAACTTCGAAGCGATCGGAATGAGGCAGATAGCCTTCGACGATGTGGGAGCGGCCGATACCGAGACCGATGATCGCGACTTTCTTTATGTCGGACATATGCGGATTACCTTTGGATGCTGTTGAGCGATGTTGCTTCGGCAAGCGCCTGCGCCTTCAGCGCCAGCTCCATGGCCTTGAAGCAATGGTCCTGGCCCATCGCCGTTTCGGTGCGGTCCCTGATGTCGGCTACAAACTGCCGCCCGTAGGGCAGATCAAGGCCGGCGCAGTCGATATGCTGCATGCCCTTGCGGTCGGTGAGGAAGAGATGATCGGTGCCGGGGCGGCCGGCAACGTCGATATATTTGCGCAGCTCGATCGTGCCTTCGGTGCCGACGATGAAGAGGCGGCCGTCGCCCCAGGTGGAAAGGCCGTCCGGCGTGAACCAGTCGACGCGGACATAGCCCGTCACGTCAGGCGTGCGCAGGTGGACATCACCATAGTCCTGCAGCCCGGGCGTCTCGGGATTGGCGCGGTTGGACACGGTTGCCGACAACACCTCGGCCTCGAGCGAGCCGGCGAAGAACAGGAACTGCTCGCATTGATGCGAGGCGATGTCGGTGATGATGCCGCCGTAGCGCTTGCGGTCGAAGAACCATTCCGGCCGGGTCGGCTTGCGTAGCCGGTGCGGCCCAAGGCCCGTCGTGTGGATGACCTTGCCGATGGCGCCGGCCTTGACCAGCTCGCCGGCCTTGACGGTCGATGCCGTCTCGAAATGCTCGGAATAGAGAATGGAGACGATGCGCTTGGTTTCGGCCTGCACCCTGCGCACCTCGGCGAGTTGATCCAGCGTTACCATGCCGGGCTTGTCGAGCATCACGTCCTTGCCGTGGCGCATGACCTCGATGGCAAGGCCCGCCCGTTCGCTGGAAATCGCCGCGCTGACGATCAGCGCGATGGAGCGGTCCTCCAGGATTTCTTTTCTGTCGGCAACGCGTTTCGCCTGCGGAAAGCGCTCGGCGAAGACGGCGGCAAGGTCGTCCTCGATGGCATGGAATGCGACCAGTTCCGCGCCGGCCCGCAGCATGACGTTGACCTGGCCGTAAATGTGATCGTGGTTGAGGCCGATGGCGGCGAAGCGCAGCGCGCTCATGCGACATTTCCTTTCGTAGGTTTGTTGGTTCGCCGTCCCGAATCTTGGGTATTCGGGGCTGCGAGGTTCATAATCAGCGTTTGAGGCCGGCGGTCGCGATGCCGTCGATCAGCAGCCTCTGGAAGAAGAGGAAGATCAGGAAGACCGGGATCAACGACAGGCTCGACATGGCAAACAGGCTGCTCCAGTCGGAACTTCCTGTGGAATCCACGAAGGAGCGCAGGCCGAGCTGCACCGTGTAGGTGTTGATGTCGGAGAGATAGATCAGCGGCCCGAAGAAATCGTCCCAGGTCCAGATGAAGGAGAAGATGGCGGCGGTGGCGAGTACCGGCAGCGACAGCGGCAGCATGATGCGCCAGTAGATGCGCCACGGGCTGCAGCCGTCCATCATGGCGGCCTCATCCAGTTCGCGGGGGATGCCGCGGAAGAACTGCACCATCAGGAAGATGAAGAAGGCGTCGACAGCGAGAAATTTCGGCACGACCAGCGGCAGCATGGTCTTCACCCAGCCGAGCTTGAGGAAGAGGATATATTGCGGGATCAGCGTGACGTGGTAGGGCAGCATCAGCGTGCCGAGCATCAAAGCGAACCAGAAATTCTTGCCCCAGAATTCCAGCCGCGCGAAGGCATAGGCCGCCAGCGAGCAGGAGATCACGTTGCCGATGACCGAGAGCACGGCGATAACGACCGAATTCCAGACGAAGGTGCCGAAGGTGACCTGACCGCCGAACCAGCCGCGGGCATAGGAGCTGAAGTCGAAGTGTGACGGGATCAGCGATGCCGTGCCGAAGATCTCGTTCTGGTCCTTGATCGAGCCTGAGAGCATCCACAGCAGCGGATAGAGCATCACGATCGACGCGGCGACGAGGGCGATGTGGATGAGGACGGAGACGAACCAGGGACGCTCGCGCGGCGGGTTCATATCCTCGGCAAAATGGGTGAGCTTCGCGTCAGTCATCGTAATGAACCCAATAACGAGCGGAGAGGAAGGAGAAGGTGGTGAAGATCGCGATGATGATCACCAGGATCCAGGCGAGTGCGGCGGCATAGCCCATGCGGAAATAGCCGAAGGCTTCCTGATAGAGGTAGAGTGTATAGAACAGTGTCGAATCGATCGGGCCGCCGGTGCCGGAGGAAATCACATAGGCCGGCGTGAAGGCCTTGAATGCGTCGATGGTCTGAACCACCGCATTGAAGAAGATCACCGGCGTGAGCAGCGGCAGGGTGATCTTGAAGAAGATCCGCCTCTTGGAGGCGCCATCGAGGCTGGCGGCTTCATAGAGATCGGTCGGGATCTGCCTGAGGCCCGCCAGGAAGATGATCATCGGCGAGCCGAACTGCCAGATTGCCAGGATGATCAGGGTATAGAGCGAATAGTCCGGATTGGAGATCCAGCTCGGGCCGTTGATGCCGAAGACATACCAGAGCAGGGTGTTGATGATGCCGTCGGCATCGAAGATCTGCCGCCACAGGACGGCGATGGCGACGCTGGAGCCGAGCAGCGACGGCAGGTAGAAGATGGCGCGGTAGACGGGAAGGCCTCGAATGCCGCGGTTGAGCAGCAGCGCCACCGAGAGCGCGAAGGCAAGCTTCAGCGGCACGGAGCAGACCACGTAGAACAGCGTCACCTTCATCGACGACAGGAACTTGTCGTCCGCCGTGGCGATGCGCACGTAATTGTCCCATCCGACCAGGTTCGGAGACTGGAGCAGATTGTAGTCGGTGAAGGACAGGTAGAGCGACGCAATCGCCGGTCCGAGGGTCAGTCCGAAGAAGCCGATGAACCATGGCAGGAGAAAGAGATAGCCCGGCGCGTTGCGCGAAAATGCGCTCGGCGCCTTGTAGGTGGTTTCCACGCGCATCGGCGCGCGCACGCCGACGGCCAAGCCGCCGGCAACGCTCTTGCTGTTTGTACCCACGGTATCAGCCTCGCGTAACGTTTGCTGCTGCCTGTTCGGTGAACTTCGTCCCGGCGTCCTGCGCGCTGGTCTTGCCGAAGGCCACTTCCTCGGCGATCTTTTTCAGCAGGAATGCATTCTCGCCGGCGCCGTTCGGCGGAGACGGCGGCAGCGCTCCGACATGCGGCGTCAGTCGGCCGATATAGTCGACGACCTGCTTGCTCGTCGCATCGAGATCCGGGGTCAGGAGATCGCGGATCTTTGTCGACGGCGGAACGCCGCGCTCGACGCCGAGTGCCTTGGCGCCCTCCGGATCCTCCACCAGGTAATTGACGAAAGCGACGGCAGCGTCCTTGTTGGCAGAGGTCGCCGAAACCGACATCAGCATCGACGGCTTCAGATACTGGCCGGGTTTGCCGTCAGCACCGGGGACCGGATAGGAAACGATATTGAGCTTTTCCTTGACCAGACCCTGAATGGCGACGAACTGGTTGGAATGGGCGTAGCTGACGGCTGCCTTCTTGGTCACGAGCATGTCGGTTTCGAGGGTCTGTTGGTCGAGCGCCTGTGCATCGGCCGGAACGCAAGCGCCGATCTTGCGCATATGTCCCCAGAAGTCGAACCATTCGGTGGCATCCTTGGCCTCGAAGGCCACCTTGCCGTCGGCGGTATAGAGCGCCTTGCCGCGCTGGCGCAGCCAGCATTCGAAGGCCGGCTCTCCGCCGCTCGCATCCGCAGTGCCATAGAAGCCGCGGCGCTTCTTGGCTGATGTCACCTTGGCGCAGGCATCGCCGAGCTGTTCCCAGGTCATGCCGTCATGCGGCGGCTCGACGCCGGCTTCGGTCCAGGCCGCCGCATTGACGACGACCATCGAGGAATTGACGCCGAGATTAACGCCGTAAATCTTGTTGTCGACCTTGCCGGAATCGATATTAGCCGGGCCGAAATCCTCGATCGCGAGGCTCTTGCCGAGATAGGGCGTCATGTCGAGCAGCGCGCCGCGGCGGGCATACTCGAAGATATAGCGATAGTCCATCTGGATGAGATCGGGCGCATTGCCGCCGCCCGTCTGCGTGGCGAGACGCGTCCAGTAGCTGTCCCAGCCGAAGGACTCGCCGGCGATGGTGACATCGGCATTCTTGGCCTGATAGGCCTTGACGGCTGCGAATGTGCGATCGCTTCGCTCCTTCGATCCCCACCAAAGAAGGCGCATCGCCGTTGCCGCATGGGCGCGGGAAAGTCCGATACTGCTGAAAGCTAGCGTAGCTGCCATGCCGGCAATGAGCTGCCGGCGATCGATCGTCAAAGTCATCCTGGTCTCCTCCCCAGTAAACCGATGATTTACGAACTGCTTTGCATGATATAACTATTTGGTTACAAGTTGGATAGAAATGCGACCGCTGTCAAGCGTCAATCGTGTCACAATCAAAACGACGTCTGCGAGAGCCGGTGGCGCCCCTCGCGGGAAAGATCGATGCGGGAGGAGGTTAGTCATGACCGCCAGGGAGAGGCAAGAGACTGAAAAGTCAGCGCAAGCCGGGATCGGCGAGGCTATACGAACACGGTCGAAAAAAGTGTCGCGCAATCCGCAACGGACCCATGCCGCGATCCTGGAAGCAGCGACGGAAGAGTTTGCCGCGCATGGCTTCGGCGGCGCGCGGGTGGATGCGATCGCGGCGCGGGCGCAGACCAACAAGCGGATGCTCTACCACTATTTCGGCGACAAGGAGGGGCTCTATCTCGCCGTGCTGGAGGCGACCTATGCGGCGATCCGCAACGCCGAAAAGCATCTCGATCTCGCCCGCCGCGACCCCGAAGAGGGAATGCGGGAACTTGCGCTGTTCACCTGGCGGCATTTTCTCGCGCATCCCGAGTTTCTAAGCCTGCTCGTGACCGAAAATCTGCATCAGGCACACTATCTGCAGCGATCGGACAGGGTGCTGGAGATGCATTCGCATTTCATCGATGAGCTTTCAGATGTGTTGCGCCGCGGTGAGGCTGCCGGCGTGTTCCGGTCCGCCGTCGATCCCGTATCCGTCTATCTGACGATCGCGGCACTCGGTTTCTTCTACCTGTCCAACCGTCACACCTTGTCGACGATTTTTGCGCGCAAGTTGACCAGCCCGGACGCGCTCAATGCCTGGGGCGAACATATCGTAGAGGTGACCCTTGCCTCCATCCGGGCATAGCGTGTCCCGAGGGCCCATGGCTCTCCAGCCTTCAGAGAAATTTTCAAAAGGCGGTTGACAAGGCCGGAGTGATCGCGCGATCTTGTAACCATATGGTTACATTGCTTAGGCGACCAAGCATTTGCTTTTCCTGATTCTGGAGGGAATCGGGCAGGGAGGAGACATCATGAAGGGCGTTGGCATCATTCCCGATATGATTTGCCACCGGCGCTACCTGCTCGATAGTCTCTTCGGGCCGGCTCAGGCGCTCGGTAGCCTGATGCATTGTTGGATACAGCATCGGACCAACACGTCGAAGCCTGTCTGGAGTGCCGGTCAGCCGCAGACGATCGATTTCTTCGAAGGAAGCACCCAACCATCATGACAGAGTCATTGAAGATCAGGCTTGTCGAGGCCGAGGCATTCGAGCGCCCGGTCAAATTGCGGCTTCCCTTCCGCTTCGGGGCGGCGACCTTGAGGGAGGCGCGGCAGATTTTCCTGCGGGTGCGCATCGAGGATGCGAGCGGCCGTTCGGCTGGGGGGATGGCCGCCGAGCTGATGGTGCCGAAATGGTTCGACAAATCGCCCGAGCTTTCCAATGCCGACAATGAAAATCAGCTGCGCCGTTCGCTGGCTCTGGCACTCGATGCCCTGCGAGGCGCGGGCCTTGGAACGGCGTTTGGGCTGCATGCCGCCGTCGAGGCAACGCATCAGGCGCGGGCTGCGGCTGAAAAGCTGAACGGCCTCGTCGCCTCTTTCGGTCTTGCGCTCGCCAACAGGGCGATCCTCGATGCGCTCTGCCGGCTGGAAGGGCTGACGGTTGCGCAGGCGATCAGGGCGAACCGGCCCGGCATCGACTCTTCGACAGCGCACGATCTTTCCGGTTTCGATCTTTCCGGCTTCCTGTTGACATTGGAACCCGCCGGAAGCCTCGCTGCCCGCCACACCGTCGGTCTGGTCGATGCGATCGTGCCGGACGATATTCCGGTAGATGACCGTCTGAACGACGGCCTGCCGGAGAGCTTCGAGGAGGCGATCGACGCCTATGGCCTGACCTTCTTCAAGGTCAAGGTGTCGGGCGCTCCCGATGCCGATATCGACCGCCTCTGCCGTGTTGCTGCTGTCATCGACGCCAAGGTGCCTGCATACTCGGTGACGCTCGACGGCAATGAGCAGTTTTCATCCGCCGAGGCGGTCGCGGATCTGCTCGCCCGCATAAAGGAGGAGCCGAGGCTGGCGCGTTTCGCCGCTTCGATCCTGTTCGTCGAGCAGCCGATCGCACGTGCCTACGCTTTCGAAAAGTCGGTAAAGGCGCTTGCCGCATTCAAGCCGGTGGAGATCGATGAATCCGATGCCGATATCGATGCCTTCGTTACCGCCCGAGGGCTCGGTTATACCGGCATTTCCTCGAAGTCCTGCAAGGGTTTCTATCGCTCGCTATTGAACCGGGCACGCGTCGCCAAATGGAGCACCGAGGACGGCATACCCTATTTCATGTCGGCGGAGGATCTGACGACGCAGGGCGGCCTTGCCGTGCAGCAGGACCTGGCGCTCGCTTCGCTGATCGGCATGACGCATATCGAGCGCAACGGCCATCACTATGTCGATGGCATGGCCGGCGCGCCGGACGGCGAGCAGGCGGCTTTCGCCCGGGCCCATTCCGATCTCTATCGCGTGAGCAACGGCCGGACGCGGCTGCGGATCGAGGGCGGGCAGCTTGCGATCGGTTCAGTCATCGGTGCTGTCGGACTTGGCTCGTCCGTGGAGCCGGACTGGACGGCGATGGAGGCATCGCTGAAATAGGACTCTGGTTGAGGTCAGGCTCGTTTTGTCTTTGATGCAGCGCCCAGGCAGTAAGGTGCGGCCAAACCCGGACTAGCCTGACCATCGCCATCACAGATTCTGGAGGAGCAGATGCAGTCATCGAAGAAACGCTACGTTCTGGTCGGTACCGGCAATCGCGGCGCGACCATGTGGGGCAAGGATCTGGTCGAGCGCTGGAGCAACGAGGTCGAACTCGTTGCAGTCTGCGACCTCAACGCCATGCGGGCCAAGCGGGCGCTCGACTATATCGGCGCGTCGGTGCCTGTTTATACCGATTTCGATGAGCTGCTGCGGGTCGAGAAACCGGATCTCGTCATCGTCTGCACCCGCGATTCCAGCCATGACGATCTGATCGTCAAGGCGATGGAATCCGGCGCCAACGTCATCAGCGAAAAGCCGATGACGACGACGGTCGACAAGATCAAGCGCATTCTCAATGCCGAGGCGCGCACCGGCAAGCGGCTGGATGTCTCCTTCAACTATCGCTTCGCGCCGACGGCGGCAAAGATCAAGGAGCTGATCAATTCCGGCGTTATCGGCGATGTCACCTCAGTCGATTTCCATTGGTATCTCGACACCAGCCATGGTGCGGACTACTTCCGCCGCTGGCATGCATTCGTCGAAAATTCCGGCAGTCTCTTCGTCCACAAGGCGACGCACCATTTCGATCTGCTGAACTGGTATCTGGATTCCGATCCGGAAACGGTCGCAGCCTTTGCCGATCTCAAGCATTACGGCCGCAAGGGTCCGTTCCGCGGCGAGCGCTGTCGTAACTGTCGCTACAAGGAGGAGTGCGACTATTATCTCGATATCGGTGCGACACCGCTGCTCGAAAGCCTCTATGAGGATCCGTCCACTGTCGACGGCTACGTGCGCGATGCCTGCGTCTTCCGCGAGGATATCGACATTCCGGACACGATGGTCGCCTCGATCCGCTATCGTAACGGCGTCAACGTTTCCTATTCCTTGAATACCTACATGCCGATCGAAGGGCACCACATCGCCTTCAACGGCCACAAGGGCCGGATCGAGCTGCGGCAATACGAGAAGCAACACTGGACGACGCCACCGGCGGATGAGATCGTCGTCATGAAGAATTTCGGCGACGTCGAGCGGATATGGGTGCCGCATTCATCCGGCGGCCACTATGGCGGCGACGACCGGCTGCGCAACATGCTGTTGCGCTCCGGCCCGAACGACGAGCTCAAGCAACGCGCCGGTTCGCGCGCGGGTGCGATGTCGGTTCTCTGCGGCATCGCGGCGCTGGAGAGCAGCCGCACCGGCCAGCAGGTATCGATCGCCGACATCTGGGGCGAGGATGGCGGCTTGAACCTGTTGGAGCCGCGGCCTTAGGCCCGCAGCTCCGTATATTGCGGAAATTGCTCCGAAGTCGACCGCGCGATCAGCTGCAGCTCGGCAGCTGCTGCGCGTAGATCCTGGTCATGCCGTTGAAGCGCTTGGCGCCGGACAGTGCGGCGGAATTGCCGCGCCATGCCCCCTGCAGATAGCCCTTCGGGCCGGAGTAGTAGGCGAGATAGAGATCGTAGGAATCGTTCAGGGGAATGCCGGTCTGCAGATGCGTCTGGTAGTGATACCAGCCGACGAAATCGATGGCGTCGGCGAAGTTGGTGCGGCTCGCGGTCCAGTTGCCCGTCTCGCGCTTGTATTTGTCCCAGGTGCCATCGAGGGCCTGCGAATAGCCGTAGGCGGTCGTTGGACGCTTCCAGGGAATGAAGCCGAGCAGGTATCGCCTTGGCGGACGGGCGCGTGGCCGAAAGCCGGATTCGGTGTAAATCGTCGCCATCAGGATCGGCACCGGCACGCCGTATTTGCGCTCCGTGCGTTCGGCTGCCCGCTGCCAATTGTTGAACCAGCCGTCCCGCTGGTCGAAGATCGCGCAGATGTTGCGGGTGCGCGAGGGTGCGGTTGCGCAACCCGCCAGCACGCCGAGCAGCAACACAGCCAGAATGGAAAGCACGCGGGTACGCATAACTAGAACCTCTTCGATAAGAAGATTGCTAGCGCGGAATAATTAAAAACGGGTTGTTCGCCTGTGCCGAAATGGGGCGATTTCAGGGAGTTTTCATGGATTTGCTGCGTCGCATCATGCCATGCGCGCCATGTCCTCGCGGCGGATCGCGTGGAGCAGCGGCCGACCCTCGATGAAACGAATGGCTTCTTCGACCGCCATCTCGCCGAGGCGGGTCCGCTCGAGGCCGACGGCGCCGGCGATATGCGGCGTCAGGAAGATATTCGGCAGGTCGTAGAAGGCGGAATCCGCCTCCGGGATTTCCGGATCGGTGACATCGATGATCGCATCGATGCGGCCGGTCTTCAGCGTGGCGATCAACGCCGCCTCGTCGACCAAAGCACCGCGCGCGGTGTTAATAAAGGTCGCCCCCTCTTTCATCAGCGAGAGGCGCCGGGCGTCGATCATGTGCCGCGTCGCCGGCAGGGACGGCGCGTGCAGCGAGATGATGTCGGCTGATGCCATCAAGGCGTCCAGCTCGGTCTTCTCGGCGCCGAGGCGCGTGGCTTCTGCCTCATCGACCATGGGATCGTAGAGCAGGACCCGGTAGTCGAAGGGCGCGAGCAGTTCGATCACCCGCCGACCGATGCGCGAGGCGCCGATGATGCCGACCGTGCGGCCGTAATTGCCGATGGCTTCCGCCTGGATCGGCTGCGTTCGTTTGCGGTTGCGGTCGGCGACGTAGAGATCGCGGAAGCGGAAGATCTTCTTGCCGGCAAAGATGATGGCGGCAAGCGTGAATTCGGCGACCGGCAGGGCATTGGCCTGCGCCGCATGGCTGACCGCTATGCCGCGATCGAACAGGCTGTCTCCGAGGAGGCCCTTCACGGTACCGGCGGAATGAGCCACCAGCTTCAGATGCGGGGCCAGCGCCAGCGCCGCGGCATCGATCGCCGGCGAGCCCCAGCCGGTGATCAGGATTTCGGTTTCGGCGAGCAGTTTGCATGCTCGGTCATCATCGAAGCGCTGCATCGGCGTTGCATCCAGCACGCGGCCGACCGTATCGAGGCGCTGGATCAGCACCTCCGGCAGGACGTGTTGCGTGCGGGTGGGTTGCATCGCAAAGGCAATGGCGGGACGTGTGGAGACGAATTGCGTCATGGCAGGCGACCGGGCGCCTCGATGGCGCTGACCGTGATGCCCTTGTCGGCCACGAGCGCGCGCAGGGCATCGATATCGGGCCTGGCGGGCGGCTTCGTCCAGATGCCGCCGACGGAGGAGGGATCCTTTTCAGCCAGAACTGCGGAAACGAGAATGGTTTGTCCTGAGGGGATCGTGGCACGCAGCTGCGGCACCAGCGTCTTGGAAGCGATCAGGTTGGTGTTCGGCGGCGCCTTCTGCGCCAGTCCCTTGCGCTCGGTCGTCGAGCCGAGATCGAGGATGCCGCTGAAATCCTCCTCGCCGATGACATAGGCCGCACCCGTCTCGGAGGAGAGCGTATCGACCTCGAAATCGCGCCGCGCGATGGCAAAGCCGCCTTCCGCCGTCTGCAGCGGCCGAGGCGTAGTGATCCTGTGAAGGCGAATATGCCAGGGAGCGGCAGGCACGAGCCATGTCTCCACTGTCACATCAGCATAAGGCGACCATTTGGCATAGAGCGTGTCGCCGGCAAGTTTCGCCTCCTCGTTGGTCTCGCGGACGCGGTAATGCAGACCGTCGTCGCTGAAGGCGAGCATGCTGTCGAACGCACCGCCGGCAAAGATGCGCTCGTCGCTCTCGACGCTGAAGCCGTAGCGGGCCGAATAGGCGAACTTCGCGTATTTTTCGGCGCCGAAGCGCATCTGCTGGTTTTCCTGGCCGCTGGAGAGCGCCACGACATCGGCCTTGCTGCGCATCATCACCATGCCGGGATGCTTCTGCGGGACGATAGCCGGCTCATTTTCTAGCGGCTTTTCTTCTGCTGTCCAGAAGGGATGTGTTTCGGGAAGCGCCAAAGGCAGGAAGGCCTTGAAGGCCCAATAGGGCGAGCCGGCGGAATTGTAGTTTTCCGACATCAGCAGGTTGGGATAGGCATAGCCGATCGGCAAGGTGCCGTCGCGATTGGCAATGGGCTTGTCGGCCCACCAGCGCAGGTGCCTGAGGCACAGACCCTTGATCTCGCCCCATGGCAGCGCCTCGACGTCGGCAAAGGCGAGCGCCGACCAGAAGCCGGCGCAGGCGAAGCGATAGGTCAGGCTGCGGCCGAAGGGGATGGTGGCGCCATCTGGCGCAAACCAATGGCGGAAATCTTTGGCGAAGAGCATGGCGCGTTCGCGGTAGCGCTCGGCGCGGTCGTCATTGACGAGCTTGGAATAAATCAGCCCGTAGAAGTGCATCGCGAAGGGAACGTAATGATCGATGCGCCTGATATCGCCGTCGCGATACCAGCCGTCGGCGATATAGAAGCCATCCAGCTCCGTCAGATATTTCTCCGTCAGGCTGCGGTCGAAGGAGGCTCCGAGCCGGTCGAGCGCGATATCCACGAAGATGCGGAAGAATTTCCAATTGTTGTCGGCATAGTCGAAGGTGCGAGCATGCTTGAGATAGGCGATCAGATTGTTCCGCGCGCGCGCATCGAGCGGTTCCCAGATCTTTTCGGGCACCAGCGCGAGCGCAAAGCCGAGCGCTGCAAGCTCGACCATGCGTTGATCGCGGCCGTTGACAGTGCCCCAATATTCCGGATGGTCGGGATCGACGCCGTTGGCGAGCCCCTCGGCATAACGGTCCCAATGACCGAAATCGCCGCCGCCGGCGCCGAATGGCGCAAGGCCCCAGAGCGGGCGGGCGAAGCCTTCGAGATCGGCGGCCGCCCGGTCGAAATGGGCGCCTGCCGCGTCGATGCGGACACGGGCATTGCCCTCGGAGAAATAGGGCAGGAGCGGATCGAACAGGTCGGTCAGCGCCCGCCGCATGTCGGTGAGGTTCTTCAACGGGTTGCCGGCAAGCGGATTGGTGCTGGCGGGGTCGTAGATCATCGGTGTGGCTCTCTCGATTGGTTCCGCTGCGGGGAAGGCTCAGGTTTCGGGTGGGAGGGTACCGCCGGCGACCGGTTGAACGCCGTGGCAAACGTGGCGTGCCGGCGCATCGCGGTCGCGGAAGCGGGCAATCATCAGGCTTATGGCCTCGCGCCCCAGCGCTGCGCGGTCGACACGCATGGTCGCCAGCCTGGGATTGGTCATCAGCGCGCAGGGCAGGTCGTCGAAGCCGACGATGGCGAAATCCTCCGGCACGCGCAGACCGGCTTCGGTTACGGCGTCGAGCACACCGACGGCAATGAAATCATTCATGCAGAAGGCGGCTGTAAAGCCCTCATCCGCAGCGAGGATCGCGGCCGTTGTATCATGGGCCTCCTGGCTGGAACTGCCCCGGAAGTTCATCGGCACGATACGGCCATGCGCTCCCTCGACGGATGCGATCGCGGCCTCGAAGCCACGGATGCGCTCGCGGATGGTCTGGCGATGAGAACCGGTCAGGTGCAGGATGCGGCGGTGGCCTGCATCGAGCAGCCGCCGCGTAGCGTTGTAGGCGCCGAAGAAATTCGAGGGTGAAACCCCGTCGAAGCGCAGTTTCGGATCCGTGCCGTTGACGAGAACGGTGGGCGTGCCGCTTGCCTCGAGCCATCGGCACAGCTCCTCGGAGGGATCTATGCCGACAAGGAAGAGGCCCTCGGCGCCGGCAGCCTGCAGATATTCCATCACCAGATCCGGTTCGGTGCGGGCCTCGCGGATGAGGCGAATGTCGAAGCGCATGCCGCGTTCGGCGGCGCCGGCGCGCAGGCCTTCCAGAATGCCCTCGTAAAAAACGCTCAAGCCGCCTGTGACACTATCGCTGGCGATCAGCGCCAGGCCGCCAGCCTCCGCCTCTACAGCCGTCTTCAGCGGGTAGCCGAGATCACCAGCCACCTTGAAGATATGCTGGCGGATCATGTCGCTGATTCCGGGTTCATTGGTCAGCACGCGCGACACCGTCGAAATGGAGACGCCGGCTGCGGCAGCAATATCGGCTTGCCTGATACGTTTGGATCGAACATCGCTCATATCGCAATTGTTATGCAAAATTGTGCAAATTTGCAATACAGAGTTTTTTATTGCACAGCGCAATGAAGTTGCATATCTTCGCTCGGAATTGTCCGCTGAAGACGTCGGGAGACCGTCGCGGATGACAACGCAAGAGAAGGAGGAATCTCATGCGCATGAATCGCCGCTCATTCATGATCGGAACCGCCGGAGCTGCTGCGGGTCTCGCGTTCGGGGGAGGGGCGATGCCGGCCTTCGCCGACGCCACGCAACTGCGGGCGATGTGGTGGGGCTCGCCCGATCGCGGCAAGCGCACGGTCGCGGTCGCCGAACTGTTTCACAGCAAGAATCCCGATCTGTCCGTCATCGGCGAGAGCATCAGCGGTGACGGCTACTGGGCCAAGCTTGCGACTGGCATGGCCAGCCAGAACATCGCCGATGTCTTCCAGCTCGAGCCGAGCACGATTTCCGATTATTCCAAGCGCGGCGCCTGCATGCCGCTCGATCAGTTCGTGCCCTCGACGCTGAATGTCGACAGTTTCGGCAAGGATGTGCTGAAGCTCACGACCGTCGACAGCAAGCTTTACGGCGTCGGCCTTGGGCTCAATTCCTTCGCGATGTTCTATGACGAGGACATGTTCAAGAAGACCGGCCTGACGCCGCCCGGCCCCACCACGACATGGGCAGACTATGCGGATCTTGCCGTTGAGATGACCAAGGCGGCCGGCAAACGCGGCTATTGGGGCGGGCCTTATGGCGCGCGCTACAATTATGTTCTCGATGTCTGGCTGCGCCAGCGCGGCAAGAGCCTTTTTACCGAGGAGGGCGGGCTCGGCTTCGGCGTCGACGATGCCAAGGAATGGTACAGCTACTGGGAAGAGCTGCGCAAGCGCGGCGGCACGGTCTCCGCCGATGTCCAGACGCTCGACCAGAACGTCATCGAAAGCAATTGCCTGGCTCTCGGCAAATCGGCCATCGGCATGGCCTATTCCAACCAGCTCGTCGGCTATCAGCTCGTGGTCAAGAGCAAGCTCGCCGTCACGATGCTGCCGCGCGAAAAGAAAGACGGCCCCTCCGGCCATTACTATCGCCCGGCGCTGATCTGGAGCGTGGGCGCCACCAGCAAGAACGGCGAAGCGGCGGCGAAATTCATCAATTTCTTCGTCAACGATGTCGAAGCAGGCAAGATCCTCGGCGTCGAGCGCGGTGTGCCGATGTCGCCCGCCGTGCGCGCCGCCATCCTGCCGACGCTTAATCCGGTAGAGCAGCAGACGGTGCAATATATCGAGCTGCTCAAGGATCAGGTCGGCACCTATCCCGTGCCGGCGCCGCTCGGCTCCGGAGAATTCGACCAGAACGTCGCGCGTCCCGTCGCCGACCAGCTCGCCTTCGGCAAGATCACGGTCGCCGAGGCGGCCAAGAGACTGGTGGAGGAAGGTGCGACGAAGCTGAAGCGGAAGAGCTGATTGAAGGCCGGCTATGTGAGTGGATGACGGTGAGGCTGGTTCGGCTTTGCCTTGATTCTGTGCCTGGCCCCTCACCCCAACCCTCTCCCCGCAAGCGGGGCGAGGGAGTTATCATGCCTGACTTAGCTTCAGTCTTCCTGAAGACCAGCGGTTTCTCGATCGTCCCTTCTCCCCGCTTGCTGGGAGAAGGCTAGGATGAGGGGCCAGGCACTAAGGTTCCACAGACTTGAACGTGCCTGACAATCACCCTCGAACGACGGCTACTTCCCATCCCAGGGCTTCAGCGCATCCTGCTTCATCTGCCGCTGCTTTTCAGGCGGCAACTTGTAATCCCCCTTGTAGGGGGCGCTCTCGAACGAGCCGTAGGTCGGGTTGGCGATGGCGATCCAGTCATGGCCGAAGTGGGCGGAGTTGGCCTCGAAGACCTTCTGGCGCTCCTCGACCGAGCCCTTGTAGTCGTCGGTGAAGTCGCCGAAATTGTCGCCGAACATCAAGAGGATGCGGTAGTTCTTGGCGATGAAGGCGCGGCGCGTGCCCTTGGCGGAGCCCCAATCGGGCTGTTCCTTGGCGCTGAGGAAAGTGTCGACATTGTCGCCCATCGGAAAGCCGAAGCGCTTCATTTCCTCGACGGTCGGCTTTTCTTCATCGGCAGTGCGGTTGGTGACGTAGAAGACCTTGACGCCCTTCGAGGCTGCATATTGCGTGAAGTCGACCGCGCCCGGGATCGGCTTGTCCTGCTGGGCATTCACATATTTCGTCCAGCTATCCGGCGTGAAGCTGGTGCCCGCCGTGATGTTGTGCGCCTGATAGGGCGAGGTATTGAGCACGGTGTCATCGACATCGAGGATGATGGCCGGCGGGAAATCCTGGAAACTGCCCGTTTGCTCGACCGGTGCTGCCGTCCAGTTCTTGTCGGCAAGCGCTTCGTCAAGCCGGAGGCGTGCGAGCGCATAGGCGCCAAGCGCATTGGCCTGGGCTTCGACCGAGGTTTGATCCCAGAGAACGGCGTTGAGATTATCGTCCGGCATGGCGGCCGGCACATCGGCGGCAAAAGCAGGCACGGCTGCAGCGAGGCCGAACACGAATGCCAGGCGTCCAAAGTATCTATTTCTCACTCCGTTCTCCTTTATGAAATTCTGTAAAATCAACGGGTCGCATCAACGATTTCAAACAGGCGTGAAAGTCTTGATCCGGGTAAGGATAGTTTGCGCGCGGATGGAATGTGTCAAGCATATGACAACTGGTTGCACCCCGATTCGGCTGATTTTGGTTGATGACCCCGCCCGAGCCCATCGCCGGGGTGCCGTACGAAGGTCCCGTTGACGCGCGCCTGAGAAGTGTTTGGGCTGGGAACAGCAAAATGCCGGGGCCTTTTCAGACCCCGGCACAGCCGCATCTCCTCAATCGATCGATCGGGTTTATTTGGCCGAGTCGGCCCAGCTCTTCACCAGTTCGTCGTAGTTGACGGTGACCGGCTTTTCCTTCTCGGTCGCGATCTTCAGCTGCGGAGCGAGATGGCCGTTCTTGACGGCATCGGCGTTCCAGTAGGCGAGATCGTGTTCCTCGGCGAGCTTCGGGCCGATATCGCCCTGAACGCCGGCGCGTTCGATGCGCTGCATCACCTTTTCCTGATCGGCGCAAAGGGCGTCCATGGCGCCTTGTGCGTCCTTGGCACCCGATGCGGCATCGCCGATCGCCTGCCACCAGAGCTGTGCCAGCTTCGGATAATCAGGAACGTTCGTGCCGGTCGGCGACCATTGCACGCGTGCCGGCGAGCGGTAGAACTCGATCAGACCGCCGAGTTCCGGCGCACGCTTGGTGAAGCTTTTGTCGCGGATGGTGGATTCGCGGATGAAGGTGAGGCCGACATGGCTCTTCTTCACGTCCACCGTTTTCGAAGTCACGAACTGTGCGTAGAGCCATGCGGCCTTGGCGCGGTCGACCGGCGTCGATTTCATCAGCGTCCAGGAACCGACGTCCTGATAGCCGAGCTTCATGCCGTCTTTCCAGTAGACGCCATGCGGAGACGGTGCCATTCGCCACTTCGGCTTGCCGTCGGCGTTCATGACCGGCAGGCCGGGCTTGACCATGTCGGCGGTGAAGGCCGTGTACCAGAAGATCTGCTGGGCGACGTTGCCCTGCGCCGGAACCGGACCGGATTCCGAGAACGTCATGCCCTGGGCTTCCGGCGGTGCATAGGCCTTCAGCCAATCGAGATATTTCTGGATGGAGTAGACGGCAGCGGGGCCGTTGGTGTCGCCGCCGCGGGCGACGCAGGAGCCGACAGGGCGGGAATTGGCATCGACCTTGATGCCCCATTCGTCGACGGGCAGGCCGTTCGGCAGGCCCTTGTCGCCGTTGCCGGCCATGGAAAGCCAGGCATCGGTGAAGCGCCAGCCGAGCGATGGGTCCTTCTTGCCATAGTCCATATGGCCGAAGACCTTCTTGCCGTTGACGTCGCGGCCGGTGAAGAACTGGGCGATATCCTCATAGGCCGACCAGTTGACCGGCACGCCGAGATCGTAGCCGTACTTGGCCTTGAAATCGGCCTTGTTCTTCTCGTCGTTGAACCAGTCGTAGCGGAACCAATAGAGGTTGGCGAACTGCTGGTCGGGAAGCTGGTAGAGCTTCTTGTCCGGAGCGGTGGTGAAGCTGGTGCCGATGAAATCGGGGATATCGATGCCGGGATTGGTGACGTCCTTGCCCTCGCCCGCCATCCAGTCGGTCAGGTTGCGCACCTGCTTGTAGCGCCAATGGGTGCCGATCAGGTCGGAATCGTTGACCCAGCCGTCATAGAGGTTCTGGCCGGTCTGCATCTGCGTCTGGATCTTTTCGACGACGTCGCCTTCCTGGATGACGTCATGCGTGACCTTGATGCCGGTGATGGCGGTGAAGGCCGGTGCCAGAACCTGCGATTCGTACTGGTGGGTCGTCAGCGTTTCCGAGACGACCTTGATCTCCATGCCCTGGAAGGGCTTGGCCGCGTCGATGAACCACTGCATTTCCTTTTCCTGGTCGGCGCGCGAGAGCGTCGAGAGATCGCCGATCTCCTTGTCCAGGAATGCCTTGGCTTCGTTCATGCCGGCATGAGCCGTGCCGGCCAAGGCCAGCAGGGCGACTGCCGTCGTCGTTAAGAGATGTCTTCGCATAAATTCCTCCCTACAGGTTGCGAGTATATTCCCAGGCGGCCAGACCCCGGCCTCCGTACCAGTTTGCTTCAGACCAGACGGAAGACGCCGATGGCGTAGACCACGGAAAGAGCAAGAGCCCACCACAGGCTGGGGCCTCCCAGGCCCAGCCAGCCGATGTGGATGAAGGCGGCGCCGAGCAGCGAGATGAACAGCCGGTCGCCGCGTGTCGTTTCGAAATGCAGGATGCCGACGCGCGGATTGCCGCCGGGCGAAACATATTCCCAGACCGCCATGCCGATCAGCAGCACCAGGATCGTCGAGAAGAACAGCGCTGTCGGCAGCGTCCAGGCCATCCAGGAAAAATCTGTGTTCATGGCGGTTTCCCTTCAGACGCGGCCGAGCGCGAAGCCCTTGGCGATGTAGTTGCGGACGAAATAGATGACGAGCGCGCCGGGGACCAAGGTCAGCACGCCGGCGGCGGCAAGCAGGCCCCAGTCCATGCCCGAGGCCGAGACCGTTCGCGTCATGATGGCGGCGATCGGCTTGGCGTCGGTCACCGTCAGCGTGCGGGCAATCAAAAGCTCGACCCAGGAGAACATGAAGCAGAAGAAGGCAGCGACGCCGATGCCGCTGGCGATCAGCGGAATGAAGATCTTGATGAAGAAGCGCGGGAACGAATAGCCGTCGATATAAGCCGTCTCGTCGATCTCCTTCGGCACGCCGGACATGAAGCCTTCGAGGATCCAGACCGCGAGCGGCACGTTGAACAGGCAATGCGCCAATGCCACTGCGATATGGGTGTCGATCAGGCCGAAGGCGGAATAGAGCTGGAAAAAGGGCAGCGCGAACACCGCCGGCGGCGCCATGCGGTTCGTCAGCAGCCAGAAGAACACGTGCTTGTCGCCGAGGAAGCGGTAGCGCGAGAAGGCATAGGCCGCGGGAAGGGCGCAGGCAACCGAGATCACCATGTTCATGACGACATAGGTGATCGAGTTGATATAGCCCTTGTACCAGGACGGATCGGTGAAGATGATCGTGTAATTGCGCAGTGTCGGCGCGTGCGGATAGAGCGTCAACCCGTTGACGATCTCCTCGTTGGTCTTGAAGCTCATGTTGACGAGCCAGTAGATCGGCAGGAGCAGGAAGACGATGTAGATCGCCGGCACCAGCCAGGACCATCGGCCCTTCTCGCTCTGCCTACGCGCAACCTGCGCGCCGGCAGCGGCGGCATTGCCTGTTGTCGCGCCGGAGACTGCCATCTTGTGCAGCGCGGCGTCGTCGGCCGTGGTGGACAGGGGTTTGCCGCTCATTGGCTTGCTCCCGCATCGTAATTGGTCATGACGGTGTAGAAGACCCAGGACAGAAGCAGCACGATAAGGAAGTAGACGAGCGACATGGCCGCCGCCGGGCCGAGGTCGAACTGGCCGAGCGCCATCTTCACGAGATCGATCGACAGGAAGGTCGTCGAGTTGCCGGGGCCGCCGCCGGTGACGACGAAGGGTTCGGTATAGATCATGAAACTATCCATGAAACGCAGCAGCACGGCGATCAGCAGCACCCGGTTCATCTTCGGCAGCTGGATGTAGCGGAAGACGGACCAGCGCGAGGCGCCGTCGATCTTGGCCGCCTGGTAGAAGGCGTCGGGAATGGAGGCGAGGCCGGCATAGCAGAGCAGCACGACGAGGCTCGTCCAGTGCCAGACGTCCATGAGGATGATCGTCGCCCAGGCGTCGACCGGATCGGAGACGTAGTTGTAGTCGATGCCGAGGCCGACGAGGACATAGCCCATCAGGCCAATGTCGCTGCGGCCGAAGACCTGCCAGATCGTGCCGACGACGTTCCAGGGAATCAGCAGCGGCAGGGCCATCAATACGAGGCAGACCGGCACGCCGACACCCTTCTTCGGCATATTAAGGGCGATGAAGATGCCGAGCGGCACTTCGATCGCCAGGATGACGAAGGAGAAGATCAGGTTGCGGAACATAGCATCCCAGAAACGGCCGGAATGCAGGATCTGCTCGAACCAGCTGGTGCCCGCCCAGAAGAAGACGTTGTTGCCGAAGGTATCCTGCACCGAATAGTTCACTACCGTCATCAAGGGAATGACGGCGGAAAAGCCGACCAGCAGCAGAACGGGAATGAGCATGAACCAGGCTTTGTTGTTCCAGGTCTTGTCCATCGTCAGGCTCCCATCTCGATGCGCCAGGAGTCGGCGTAGATATTGATGCCGGCGGGATCGAAGGCGATATGCGGCTCGGCCGGCACCGCCTGGTCCTCGCCGATGACAGCGACGATATCCTGACCATCCAGCTTGGCGCGGACCACCTTGCGGCGGCCGAGATCCTCGACCTTGGTGACGGTGGCGGGAATGCCCTCGCGGCCGATGCGGACGAATTCCGGACGGATGCCGAGTTCGGAGCGGCCGGCGCGTTTTTCCAGCAGCGCGCCGGGCAAGATGATCGTACGGTTGCCGAGGCGCGCGTTGCGGCCTTCGATTTCGACCGGCATGACATTCATGCCCGGCGAGCCGATGAAATAGCCGACGAAGGTATGGCGCGGGCGTTCGAACAGGTCGTTCGGCGTGCCGATCTGCACCACCTCGCCATTGTACATGACAACCACCTTGTCGGCGAAAGTCAGCGCTTCCGTCTGGTCGTGGGTGACGTAGACCATGGTAAAGCCGAAGCGACGATGGAGCTGTTTCAGCTGCGAACGCAGCACCCACTTCATATGCGGGTCGATGACCGTCAGCGGCTCGTCGAAGAGGATCGCGTTGACATCGGAGCGCACGAGACCGCGGCCGAGCGAGATCTTCTGCTTGGCGTCGGCCGTCAGCCCGCGCGCCTTGCGATGAGCGCTGTCGGAAAGGCCGATCATTTCGATGATCTCATCGACCTTGCGCTTTACATCGGCTTCCGGAACATGCCGGTTGCGCAGCGGGAAGGCGAGGTTGTCGTAGACGGTCATCGTGTCGTAGACGACCGGGAACTGGAAGACCTGGGCGATGTTGCGCTCCTGGGTCGATAGCCGGGTCACGTCCTTGCCGTCGAACAGGATGCGGCCCTCGGAGGCTTGCACCAGGCCCGAGACGATATTGAGCAAAGTGGTCTTGCCGCAGCCGGACGGTCCGAGCAGCGCATAGGCGCTGCCGTCTTCCCAGCTATGGTTCACTTCCTTCAGCGCGTAGTCCGCATCGGATTTGGGATGGTCGTTGTAGGCGTGCCTGATGTGGTCAAGATCGATACGTGCCATTGGCGATGTCTCTCCTCAGGCGGCTTGTTGCAGGTCGGGAGCGACGGCGGCGCCATCGGTGTCGAAGACCATGATGTGGCGGGGGTCGATATAGACATCGATCGCATCATCGACGTCGATATCCTGGACGCCCTGGGTTAGCATCACCCAGCGCCGACCGGAAAAATCGAGATGGATGAAGCTTTCCGAGCCGGTGATCTCGGTTACCATCACTTTCGCCGGCGCGGCGACGGCTTCCGGCGTCTGCGGCGCAAGGGCCAGGTGATGCGGCTGGAAGGCGATCGTGTAGCGGCCGTCCGGCTGGCTTTCGAGGCCTTGCGGCACGGGCAGGTGGATATTCTCGTCCAGCACGAATTCCCTGCCGCGCTTGTTCAGCATTATGGTGTTCAGCGGCGGATCGGCGAAGGTGGTCGCGGTGATCAGGTCCTTCGGATTGCGGAAGACTTCGATCGTCGATCCGAATTGTGTGATGCGTCCCTCCGACAGGGTCGCGGTATTGCCGCCAAGGAGCAGCGCCTCGGAGGGCTCGGTGGTGGCGTAGACGAAGATGGCGCCGGATTCGGCGAAAATCTTCGGCAGTTCGGCGCGCAATTCCTCGCGCAGCTTGTAATCGAGATTGGCGAGCGGTTCGTCGAGCAGCACCAGCCCTGCCTTCTTGACGATGGCGCGGGCAAGCGCCGTGCGCTGCTGCTGGCCGCCGGAGAGGCTGAGCGGCAGGCGATCGAGGAAGGGGCCGAGTCGCAGGATGTCGGCGGCCTTCTTCACTTCCCGGTCGATGGTTGCCGCATTCGCGCCGCTGAGGCGCATGGGCGAGGCGATATTGTCGTAGACGGTCATGGCGGGGTAGTTGATGAACTGCTGGTAGACCATGGCGACGTTGCGGCGCTGCACCGGCAGGCCGGTGACGTCGGCGCCGTCGACATGGATCGTGCCCGTGGTCGGCTTGTCGAGGCCGGCCATCAGCCGCATCAGCGATGTCTTTCCCGAAAGCGTCGGCCCAAGAAGCACGTTCAGCGTGCCGCGCTGCAGCGTCAGGTTCGTTTCCGCGATATGCGTCTCGCCGGTGACCGACTTCGAGACGCCTTTGAGTTCAAGCACGATAAATTCCCTCCATGCGTCGCAGGCCGATGCCGCCACGAGGATTTCAAGAAGACTGATCCGTCCGGATCGGGCTATGCCTTCACCGGGTGCCGTCTATTGCCGAGGCTATGGTCGTAGAAAGAATTGCATCGATCCGCCTGCGCAAACGTCGTGGCAGCGAAAACCAAGGTGCGCGAGGTTGATGGCGGCGGTGCGGCTTGCTGTGCCGTACTTCGTGCCATTTCCGATACGGATCTGATGTCTGGACAATGATACCTCCCCCGTTTCGATTTGCACCCCTCACGCGAAAACCGAAACAAGAATGACGATAAATGAAGATAAAGGAATGTCAAACGAAAACTGGTCGCGTTTCAGTTTCGCTTCATAAATCTCGCCCAGGTCTTATTTTAGCAAAAAATAACAAAACGGATAACCGATTGATCGGGATCGGAAATATAGGGAAACCATATTTCAGACCCGAAAGGCGGGTGGATGGTTTCAGGCTGCTCAGGGACCTTTGATCGCCTGGCCAATGCTCCGCTCGTCGGCCGGGATTGCCTGCTGCCTATTCGAAAGGATTGCCTGCGCCATGGGCTTGGCCTAACCGAGAGCCGGGCGTTAAAGCCAGTTGATGCGCTTCAGCACCCAGAGGGTGGCGATCGATGTGATCGTCACGAAGAGGACGATGACGACGAAGGCCCAGGTGTCGTTGACGCCGGGAATGCCGCCGACATTCATGCCGAACAGGCCGGCCACCACGCTCGGCGGCAGGAGCAGGGCAGCTAGGGCGGCGAGGCGGTTGGAATTGCGGGCGATGCGCTCGCTGATGACGGTCGACAGGTCGTCATGCAGGATGCTGGTGCGATCGCGGATGGCGTCGAGATACTCGATATAGCGCATCAGCTTGTCGATGACCTCGCGCAGGCGCAGCTTATCGCGTTCGGCAAGCCAGGGCGCGTCGTCATGTTCGATGCGGTTCAGCGCATCGCGTTGCGGCGCCAGGTAACGGCGAAGCTGCACGGCGCGGCGGCGCAGCAGCTTCAGGCGTTCGCGCACCTGACCGGCCTCGCCGTGAAAGATCAGCTCATCGAGCTCATCCACCTCTTCGTCCATGGCGTCGAGCACGGGTTCGAGATCGCGCACCAGCTTGTCGGCGATCAGGGCGAGCAGCTCACCGGAACGCTGCGGCCCCTTTTTCTTTTCCAGCGACAGGCGGATATCGCGCAGCGCCGTGATGTAGTGGCCGCTGTCGCGCAGGGAGATGATGCGATTGCCATCGACCCAGAGATGCAGAGGCACCAGATCGATATCGGCGGGCTTCTGCGTCGTGCCATCGGGCGATGTCGCGCAGACGCCGCGCAGGATGATCAACAGTCCGTCGCCTACCGGTTCGACACGCGGACGAGATTCTTCTTCCAGCAGCGCCTCGACCACGAAAGGATCAAGATTGCTCCTGTGGGTGATCCAATCGGCGGTTGCCGGATGGTCGCGCTCAAAATGCAGCCAGGTGACGCCCTCTCCGGGCTTGCAGGAACCGACCTGATCCATGCTGAGCTGCCTGCAGCCACCATGCCCGTCGAGCAGGGAGGCGAAACGCAATCCCGGTTCGGTGCCGTAGCTGACCGACGAGCTGTTGGGTGCTTCCATGGCGCCTTGATCCATCCCACCCCCATGGCAACGAAAAGCGCAAGCAGCACAAGAGTTTGTGGCTTGCTGGCGGTATTTTATCAGTTCGGGTCAAGGTAGCAAGGTGAAGGGTGACCGGTTTCTCATGCCGGTATGAGGTACAGGGCCACTAAAGTTCCTGAAGCCTCCTGGGCCCCTCATCCAGCCTATCGGCCACCTTTTCCCGGTCGGCACGGGGAGAAGGGGATGGGGCACCCGCAGCCTTCCTTCCAGCCTATCGAGAGGCGAGGGATCGGGATCGTCCCCTCTCCCCGTGCGCGGGGAGAGGGCTAGGGTGAGGGGCAACTCTTGCTCGCATTAAATGACGGGCAATCCTTGCCAGAAAGAGGCAGGCGCCCTCAGCGCGCCGCCCAGTTGGCGCCGCGGCGGAAGATCGTTTTCATCTGAGGCACGTCGAATTCCTTGGCCTGGTGGCCGAGCGAGGAATAGAAGACGCGGCCCTTGCCGTATTTGCGCTTCCAGGCCACCGGCATGACGACGCCGTCGATCCAGTAGGCGTGCTCGCCGGTGAAGGTCGTGGTCGCCAGCACCTCGTTCGACGGGTCGACATGCATGTAATATTGCTCGGACGTGTAGGGGAAATCGGTGATTCCTTCCATGATCGGATCGTCCGGGCGGGTTATGTTGACGGTATAGTCGATGATGTTGCCGGGATGGGCGACCCATTGGCCACCGATGATAAACTGGTACTCGACGCTCTCTCGGAATGAGTCGCCGGCGCCGCCGTGATAGCCGGCGATGCCGACGCCGCTCTCGATTGCGGCGGCAAGATTTTTCACCTCTTCCTTCTCGATCTTCGACATGGTGACGATCGGCACGATCAGGCTGAGATCGTGGATCGAGGGATCGGCAAAGGCTTCGGTGCTGTTTTCGAGATAGACCTTGAAGCCGTCCTCCTCCAGCATGTCGCGGATGATATGGGCGCATTCCTGCGGCTCGTGGCCGCTCCAGCCGCCCCAGACGATAAGTGCTTCACGCATGATATTCCTCCTGAAATTGCGCGGTTAGCGGCCGATTTTTCCGTCCACGAGGGATTCGGACAGCGGGGCCGGACGTTCCGTTTGCGTTGTTATGGTGACCGTGCGCCCGCTATCGGACGCGGTCTGGAAGGCTTCCATGACCTCGAGCACGTGCAGCGCCAGGCTGCCATTGGCCCGGTGCGGACGGTTCGAGCGGATGGCATGCGCCATATCGGCGACGCCGAGAGAGCGGTAATTGCCGTCGGCATAGGGAGCCGTGATTTCGCGCTCCGCGAACTCGCCGCCTTTCTTCAGGAACTCGACGGGGCCGCCGAAGCGATTGGGGTCGGGCACGATCAAAGTGCCCTCGGTGCCGTAGACTTCGAGCGGCACATGCTTGTGGCCGGCGACGTCGAAGCTCATGCCGATCTGCACGACCGCGCCATTGGCAAAGGCCATGACGCCGGCGACGTGGGTCGCGACATGCACGGGGATGTGCTCGCCATTGCGCGGCTCGCTGGTGATGATGCGCTCCTTGCGCGGCGTCACGGCAAAACCTGCGACCTGTGAGACGGGGCCGAGCAGATTGACGAGGTCGGTGATGTAGTAGGGACCCATGTCGAGCATCGGGCCGCCGCCGATTTCGTAATAGAAAGCCGGATTCGGATGCCAGCGCTCATGACCGGGACACATGAAGGTGGCGGTGCCGCCGACCGGGATACCGATTGCGCCTTCATCGATGATGGCGCGGGCCGTCTGATGGCCGCCGCCGAGAAAGGTATCGGGCGCCGCGCCGATGCGCAGACCCTTGGCGGTAGCCGCCTCCGCAAGCTGCTTGCCTTCGGCGAAATTGATGCCGAGCGGCTTTTCCGAATAGGTGTGCTTGCCGGCATCCAGCGCCTGCAGGCCGACCGCGACATGCGCCTTCGGGATGGTCAGGTTGACGATGATCTCGACCGTGGGATCAGCGAGCAGGGCTGCGATCTCAACCGCCTTCAGGCCGAATTCGGCGGCCTTTGCCTCCGCAAGCTCGCGATTGAGGTCGGCGACGCCTTTGATGTCGAGAATGGGAAAGGATTTCATGGCGGTGAGATAGGCGCCGGAAATGTTTCCGCAGCCGATAATGCCGATGCCGACCTTGTTCATAGACTTCCTCCAGATAATTGTCTTTGCCTGTCCCCGAGGATCAGAGGGCCGGTGCAGGCCCCGTCGTTCCCCAGGGCGATTCGTAGAGTTCGCGCAGCGCGACGACCGCCGCACCCTGCGCCCAGGTCTCGTCGGTCGACTGATCGAACACCAATTCGGTCACGCCCCTGATCGACGGTGGGATCGCCAGTGAATAGGCCTCCCGCAGGCTGTCGAGGAAGGGCTGGCCGAGCGCCAGGCTCGATCCCACAAGAATGACGCGCGGCGGGGCAAACAGCGTGACGATATTGGCGAGCGCCGTGCCGCAGGCTTCGCCGGCGCGGACCGCCGCGCCGATCAGCGTATTGTCTTCCGCCGCAATCAGCGTCTTGGCATGCGCCATGCCCTGCCCGAGACGGATCGCCTCGGCGAAGCGGCCGCTCGGCTGATCGCCGAGAATGGCGCTCTCGCCGGCAAGGCTCGCCAGTCTGACCGTGCCCTGCGGCCCGATGCCGAGAACGAGGTCACCGAGATTGTGGCTGAGGCCGCCGGCCCCGCGAAAGAGCTGGCCGCCGTGCAGTACGCCCAGCCCCAGTGTCTGTTCCAGCGACACCAGCACCATGTCGTCAAGGTCTCGTGCCTTGCCGAACCAGTGATGGGCGAGCGTGATGGCGTGCGCGTCGCTTTCGACGATGGTGGTGACGCCCAGCCGTTCGGACATTTCCCTGGAGAAATCGACGCCGGTTTCGCGGAAGATCGGGCTGGTGCGCACATGGCCGGTGCGGTGTTCGACGACGCCGGGCAGGCCGAGACAGACCGAATCGATTTCATCAAGCGCCAGGTTGGCGTCGACGACACAGCGGCGCACGCCGTCCTCGATCAGATCGGCGATGACGCCGATCGGCTGCCGGTCGACGCGGAGCGCCAGCGTCAGCGTCGAAAGCACTTCGCCGCGAAAATCGGTGACGACGAAGACCATGCGGTTGGCGGCGATCTTCGCGCCGACGACGCGGGCGGCATCCGGATTGAGTTCCAGCATGACGCGGGGCCGGCCTCGGGCGGCGGCCTCGCGCAGGTCGCCCTCCGTGCGCGCCAGGATCAGGCCGTCATCCAGCAAGGACGCTGTTATCGCCGAGACCGTGGTGGTCGAAAGCTGGGTGCGTTCGCTGATTTCGATGCGTGCGATGGAGCCCGCCCGCCGGATCGTATCCAGCACGTTGAAGCGGTTTATCGCCCGCATGAGTTCGGGATCTGCTGTTTTCATGAGAATGGTGCCGGATGTCGGACCCGCTCGGCGGCGGCCTGGTATTTTTAACGGAATGCGTATTAAATAACCTATGCCCATTGCCCAATGTCAAGCCGTTTTACCGACGATCTGCCGAAAATTTAGCGATGGTGGTTGACATTTCAGCAAAGCTCCGTTGAATTAATCCGCATAAGGGAAAAAATATTGAGGCTCTTGGTTCCCTTGGGAGGAGAAAATCATGATCCATCTACGTGGGGCCAAGGCCCTTCGCATCGCCGCTATTGCCGCAACGACCGGATTGGCGATTCTGGCCGGCGTGTCGAGCGCTGCCGCCGACACCGTCGTCAAATGGCTTCATCTGGAAACCGATCCGACTTATGTTGCCGTCTGGCGCAAGATCGCCGATCAGTATGAGGCCAAGCATCCCGGTACGAAGATCGAGATGCAGTTCCTGGCCAACGAGGCCTTCAAGGCGAAACTGCCGACACTATTGCAATCGAAGGACGCTCCCGATTTCTTCTTCAGCTGGGGCGGCGGCGTGCTGAAGCAGCAACAGCAGACCGGAACATTGCAGGACCTCACTGCGGCCATGAACGCCAAGGACGGTGCGTGGTCGAAGAGCTATAATCAGGCCGCCGTCAAAGGCCTGACCTTCGACAGCAAGATCAGCGCCGTGCCGTACAAAATGGGCACCGTTTCCTTCTTCTACAACAAGGCGCTCTTCGCCAAGGCTGGCGTCGACGCAAGCGCTATCAAGACCTGGGATGACTATCTGGCCGCGGTCAAGAAGATCAAGGCGGCCGGCATCGCGCCGATCGCCGGCGGCGGCGGCGAGAAGTGGCCGATTCATTTCTA